>Ga0164290_1000134_pt1 | contig 276802 bp, 265 predicted proteins | sample Micstemetagenome_FD_108782 | JGI IMG/M metagenome (GOLD analysis project Ga0164290, IMG submission 108782) | Contaminated culture microbial community from soil near Moab, Utah, USA - Microcoleus steenstrupii SON62 (Illumina Assembly) | ecosystem: Environmental > Terrestrial > Soil > Soil crust... | reverse complement strand
GTCCGGGCGATAGAGCATCATCCGCCCGCCCTCGCCGGTGAACATCGCCAGGATGATCGGATGCTTGGCCAGGATGTTGCGGCGATAGATCGTCGACGCCCTGTCGTAGAGCGAGAACATGCCAACATCGAGCTGCAGGACATCGCGGGTCGAGAGCTCGGCCGGCGTCGACGGCGTGTTGCCCGAGATGTTGGCGAGATATTCGGGAAGGTTGGCGGGTGCTTGCGCGAAGGCTGAGCCCGCCGCCATGCCGGCCGCAAGCACGCCTGCGGCCAATCGCAGAGACAATTTTCGCATTGTTTTCCCCTTTTTTGCTCCGGGTTCGGCTAACCACATGATCGAATTCTTCACGACAAACCTCCTAGAAAAGCACAGTCAGGCGCAGCGTCAGCGCGAGCGCGCCCGGCAATGTCGGTGACGCGCCCGGCGTCGGGATGTACGACACCGTCGGCTGCAGGAACGTCGCGGCGTAAACGTGGGCCTGGTAGTAGGCCTGAAGCATCAGCTCGCTTGGCCGAGCGAAGAGGTTCGGATTGAGCCGCGAGAAAGCAACGCCTGCGCCCATCGAATCGCTGGCGCGCTCGCCAATCAGTCCAAAGCCGGTGATGCCCGCGCCGTAGTATTGGTTGATCGGCAGCGTCTGCGAGTCGTTGACGCCGAACTGGTAGAAGAGGGAGACCGACGAGTTGGGCACGCCGGGATTTACGCCGAAGGCAACGCGCTGCGAGCCGAAGAGATAAAAGCCGCCGGTGCCGTCCTGCGTCACGCCGGCGGCGCTGAGGACGCCGGTCTGGCGCCACAGGCCCATGGCGAACTGTCCGGGGTGATTGCCTTCGCCGAGCAGCCAGTTGGTGCCGATCTCGGCGATGTTGAAGTAGTAGCCGTTGAACTGCGGTGGTGTGATGCCGGTCTGGACGCCCCGCGCCAGATTGCCGTCGTAGTAGCCGACGTTCAGGTAGAAGTTCTTGGCCGGCGTGAAATTGACCGTGACGCCGTTGCCAGGGTTGTAGTAGCCGGGCATCGCGCCGAGGATCGAGGCGTTGACGAACAGCGGCACCATGAGCAGGCCGCTCACCGCGGGAATGTTCTGCGAGCTGTCGGCAAAGGTGACCGGACGCAGGACGTTGCCGAAGTCAAAGGTCGGCACAACACGGCCGATCCTCATCTTCAGCACGTCCTTCATCATCTCCTGGAGGTACCAGGCCTCGTAGAGCTCGCTGCGGTTGTTCGGCGGCGGGCCGCCGATGCCGTTGTAACCCTGGACGGTGCCGGCCTGGCTGTTGGTTTCGCCGATATTGACCTGCAGGAACTGGAAGCCAAACGCTGCGCCCTTCCAGTCGACCAGCTTCTCGGCGTTGATGGCCAAGCTCACAAGCAACGAGCTGTTGGCGCTCCAGGCACCGGGCTGCGCGCCGCCGGCCGCCACGACGTTGGAGTCGGCCAGCCACAATCCGCCGAGCGTGATGCCCCACTCGTCCTTCAGGCCGAGCGTGCGGCCCAGCCACCCCGTGCCCGGCGAGTAGTTGGTGGCAGCCGGGTTGCCGCTGACGGCGGGGACGGTATCGGTTAGTTTGGGAGTGGCGGCCGTTTTCGGGTCCTGCTGGGCCACGGTCTGTCCGGCCATCGCCGGCAGCATCGTCGCGCAGACCACGGAAAGCAGCGCAGATCGCCGGGCGCCACCGCCTCCAAAGCGATGACGGCCGGACCGACCTACCCTCCCGAATGTTGCCCCCAATGCCATGCCTGTCCCCAAGACGCTGCACGACTAGCCGCTAGAGATGTACCTGCGCGCACTGTGCGTTGGGGCATCAAGAAAGGATCAAGATTTGGCGAAAGCCCACAACGGCCGCGATTTTCGCGGAGTTCATGCCCGCTGCAATCAGCGTCCCGTGGCGACTTCCCCTCGCCCCCACCCATGCGATTTGGCATTATTGCAGTGGGGAGTTGAAGACGGTGAGTACCCGCCGTCTCAATTTGGAACGTCATGCTTGTCCAGCCGTCTCAGCCTCATGGCCGACTGACCGACCTGAGCACGGACGGCGTTGCCGCCCGCGAGCGCTTCGACTACTGGCGCGACGTGGTGCTGCGGCGCACGCGACCGGAGGTGCCGGAGGCAGGGGCCCCATTCAGGGCCCGGCTCCGACGCATCGTGCTGGCCGAGGTCGAACTCATCGAGCACGCGTCTGACAGCGTGATCTCCGGGCGGTCCGCCGGGCGCACCCGCTTCGACGGTGGCGACGACATCGCGCTCGAGCTGATCCGCAGCGGCACCTCAAATCTCACTCACAACGGGCAGCATAAGCTGCGCGCAGGCGACCTCACCCTGGTCGACTACGAACGACCTTTCCAGACGATCCTGTCACGGCACCGCGCCTGCGGCGTCGTGCTGTCGCGCCGACAGGTGCGTGAGGTCCTGGGCGATGATCTGTCGGCGTTGGCCGGTCACCGCTTTCCCAGTCGCGGCCTGCCGAGCGTCCTGCGGGCCCATATGACCGCCACGCTCGACGAGGCGCCGCACATGACGCCGCACGAAAGGGTGATCGCCACCAACGCCGTGGCCGAGATGGCGCTCGCCATCCTGCAGGCCGGCCGTTTTGGCGCCGCAGACGCCGACCAGTTCGGCGAGGGACTCTACCGGGCGGCGCGGTCGGTGATCGACCGCTCCTGTGCCGACCCGGAACTCACGCCCGAACGCATTGCGCTCACGATCGGATGCTCGCGTGCCACGCTCTATCGCCTGTTCGCGCGCCGCGATGAAGCCGTCGCAGCGGTCGTGTGGCAGGCGCGCCTGGAACGGGCATACCGCATGCTTCGCTCCGCCGAGGGCATCGCCGTGCCAGTCGGCGATGTTGCCATGCTGAGCGGGTTCACCGACCTGCCGACCTTCAGCCGCATGTTCAAGCGGCGTTACGGCATGACGCCCAGCGATGCCCGTGAGGCCGCCCGAAAACTCGGTGGATAGGCAAAACCGGCCCGTAATGCCGCCTTTGTTACGCAGACGCTGCCCAGCCTGCGGGTTAGAATATGCGCCCCCGCCAGCGCGAGGGGGCTTCCACGCAATGAGAGATCAGATCTGGCGATTCGATGTCGGTTTACGCGTTTGGTCCGTTCGTTCTCGAGGTCCCTGAGCGTCGTCTGACGTGTGACGGCCGGCGGATCGCCGTGCCGGGAAAGGCCTGGCAGATCCTGGTGCTGCTTTTGGAGGCGGGCGGCCGCCTCGTGTCGCACGAGACGCTGCGGGCGAGCCTGTGGCCCAACACCGTGGTCGAGGATCGCACGCTTACCGTTCATGTCTCGACGCTGCGCAAGCTCCTCGGGTCCGGCGTCGATGTCATCGAGACGGTCCCGCGTACGGGCTATCGTCTCGCTCTGCCAGTCGACATTTTAGTCGATGTGAAGCGTTCGCTACCCGCTGCAGGCCTGGTGCCCGAGACTGGAACAATTGCGGTGACGCCCTTCACGACGCCGGGTTTGTCGGATGCCGAGGCTTACCTTGGCGTGGGCATTGCCGACGCCGTGAGCACGGCACTAGGCACGGTCCCCGGTCTCACTGTTTCACCGGTCAGGCCTGTCGAGGACCCTGACGAGATTCGGTCCCGCCGGGTGGGGCATCTGCTGGAGGGCACGGTCCAGCGCAGCGACGAGAGCCTGCTGATCTCGGCCCGCTTGATCGAGGTGGCGAGCGGGCGGACGCAGTGGAGCGAGCACTTCGAGCAGCCCCAGGGCAACGGCGCCGCCCTGCAGGACGCGATCGCCTCGCGTGTCGCGACGGTTTTGCCCCAATCGGCGCTCGCCGAGGCCGACGTGCAGAGCTACCGGCCGCGGGCGGCGGAAGCCTACTTCCTGCAGCTCGAGGCACGCGCCCATCTCAAGCCTTTCACGCGGCTGCCGCTGATCAAGGCGCTGACGCTGTTCGAGCAGGCGCTGACGCTTGATCCCGATTACGCGATGGCCCACGCCGGTCTTGCATCGACTTACCTGCTGATGGCGTCAACGGCGATGCTGCGGCCCTTGCAGGTCGACGAGGCGATGCCGATGGCCCGCCGGCATGCCCAGCGGGCGATCGCCCTCGACGAGGGACTGGCCGAGGCCTGGGCGGCGCTCGGCCGGGTGAAGATGGAGTACGACTGGGATTGGGATGGCGCCGAAGCCGATCTGGCGCACGCCGTTGCTCTCAATGCCAGCTCTGTCGAGGCGCTGGGGACCTACGGCCAGTTCCTGAGCGCGATGGGCCGTCACGACGAGGCCATCGAGACGATGGAACAGGCGCGGCGCCTTGATCCGCGCAGCGTCGAGACGCTGCAGCATCTGGCGATCGTCTACTGGATGGCCGGCGACGCGGACCGGGCACTGGCGGCGGTGGACGACAGCCTGAAGGTCCTGCCCGGTTCCGCGAGGGCCCATTACGGGCGCATGCTAATCCTCGACCAGCTCGGCCGTCGCGACGAGGCGATGGCGGAGCGCATCACGACACTGCGTGGCCTCGCCATCGGCGAGAGTCTCGCCGAGCACGTCGAGACAGTCGCCCGCAACCAGGGCTGGCGGGCGGCGATGGATGTCTGGATCGCCTTGCTCGAGCGCACCAATCGCTGGGAGGGCGCGGCGCAGCAATGGATGGCGGTGGGCGAATCCTCGCGGGCGCTTGACGCCCTCGAGCACTGCGTGCGCGCACGCACGACCTACCTCTGCTTCACGGCGCAGAACCCATACTTCCGCTCGCTGCACAACAACCCGCGCTTCCAGGATGTCCTGAAGGCGCTCAGGCTCGACGCTGGGTCCTAACGCGAGGCAAACTCCGGCAGGCGGTGGGCCGTCACCGGCGGCGCCGGGGCATCGTAGCGCTCGATCTCGACCAGGCAGGTCTGGGCGATACAGCCCTGGCTGAGCTTCGAAGCGCCGATATCGAGCGTCAGCGCGTTGGGATTGCCGTGCTTTTCCAAGGGCTGGTTCGAGCCCGAATCGGCCGGATCGAACCATGCGCCGGTCGACAGCCGCACCACACCACGTCGGATGCGGTCGCTGAGCTTCGCCGCCGCCAGGCAGGCGCCGCGGTCGTTGTAGACGCGCAGCAGGTCGCCATCCTTGATGCCGCGTGCGGCCGCATCCGCAGGATGCATGGTCACCGGTTGGCGACCCCTGATCTTGGTCGAGCGCGCATGCGGGCTGTGGTCGAGCTGGCTGTGCAGCTTGTCGGCGGGCTGGTCCGACAACATGTGCAACGGGTAGCGCTCGGCGGTCTTGGAGCCCAGCCATTCGATCGGCTCGAACCAGGTGGCGTGGCCCGGACAGTCGTCGTAGCCGAACGAGGCGATCTTCTCGGAGAAGATCTCGATCCTGCCCGACGGCGTCTTCAGCCGATGCTTGTCGGGGTCGGCGCGGAAGGCGGCCAGCAGGACCGGCTCGCGCGTTTCGCCCTTGGCCTCGGCCATGCCGGCGTCCCAGAAATCGTCGAACGCGGGAATGGTCACACCCGCCTGGGCCGACTTCACGCGCGACAGCTCATAGAGATGTTTCAGCCACTGGGTGGTGTCGCGGCCCTCGGTGTAGGCCTCGCCGTGGCCCATCCGCTCGGCGAGCTGGGAGAAGATCCAATAGTCGTCGCGCGCTTCGCCGACCGACTCGCGGGCCTTCTTCATGGCGATCAGGTAGGGCTCGCGGCTGCCGTAGCCGATGTCGTCGCGCTCCAGGCTGGTGGTCGCCGGCAGGACGATGTCGGCCATGCGCGCGGCGGGCGTCCAGAACTGCTCGTGGAACACGATGGTCTCGGGCTTGCGCCAGGCCAGCATCAGCCGGTTGAGATCCTGGTGATGGTGGAACGGATTGCCGCCCGCCCAGTAGACCAGCCGGATGTCGGGATAGACGAGGTCGCGGCCGTTGTAGGGCACCGTGCCTCCGGGATTGAGCAGCATGTCGGTGAAGCGCGCGACCGGGATGAAGTCGCTGACCGCGTTGGTGCCCTGCGGCAGCGTCGGCCCGCTGTATTTGGGGAAGGCGCTGCCCATCAGGTTGACCGGACCGTAGCCCACGGCGAAGCCGCCGCCCGGCAGGCCGACCTGGCCCAGCATGCAGGCGAGCGTCACCAGTGCCCAGAACGGCTGCTCGCCGTGGTGGCTGCGTTGCAGCGACCAGTTGATGCTGACCGTCGTGCGCGTCGCGGCCATTTCCCGCGCCAGTGCGGTGATGCGCGACGCCGGAATGCCCGTGATCTTCTCCGCCCAGGTAGCGTCCTTGCCCGCAAGCGAGGGTGCGAACTTCTCGAAGCCTACGGTGCAGCGCGCCAGGAACTCGCGATCGTGCAGGTTCTCGGCGAGCAGCGTGTGGCAAAGCGCCAGCATCAGCGCGGTGTCGGTGTTGGGCCGGATCGCCAGCCACTCGACCGCGCCGCCGGTGTCGAGATCGTCGCTGGTCGGCGTGACGTTGACGAAGCGCACGCCCTTGGCGCGCATGCCGTAGAGGCCGCCCTTCACGTGATGCCGGGTGGCGCCGCCGGCGTTGATCTGGCTGTTTTTGAGCGGCACGCCGCCGAAGGACACGAAGAGCTTGCAATGCTCGGCCATGACGTCCCACGGAGTGTGCAGGGACATCAGCTCGTCCATCGGCGCCACAATATGCGGCATCAGCACGCGCGCCGCGCCCAGGCTGTAGGAGTCCTGATGGCGCACATAGCCGCCGACCGAATTCAGGAAGCGGTGGACCTGGCTCTGGGCGTGGTGGAAGCGGCCGGCGCTCGACCAGCCATAGGAGCCGCCGAAGATCGCGCGATTGGAATGGGTCTCCTTCACGCGCTTGAGTTCCCCGGCGACGAGATCGAGCGCTTCGTTCCAGCCGACCTCGACGAACGGCTCCTGGCCGCGTTTCTCGGGATTCGCGCCGGGTCCTTTTTCCAGCCAGCTCTTGCGCACGGCCGGCCGACGCACGCGCAGCCGCGTCACCTCGTCGGACAGCATGTGCAGGCCGATCGGTGAGGGATCGGGATCCTTGGAGAAGGGGTGCAGGCGGATGGCCTTGCCGGCGTCGTCGTACTCGACCTCATAGACGCCCCAATGGGCGGCCGTGAGGGTGCGCTGGTGGGTCATCGGTTACTCACGCGGACTTTGCGATGGACAGGAAACGATCGACTTCGTCGGGATCGGTATCGAACGCGGTGACGAGACGAAACGCCCGTTCGCCCGGACGATCGGACGGCCAAGGATGGTACTTGGCGCCGCCTGCCTGCAAGGCATCATGAATATGGGCGGGCATGACGACGAATATCTCATTGGCGTCGACGGGATACATGAGCTGCGTGCCCTTGAGCGGCGTGAGCCCGGCGACCAACCGGCGGGCCATCGCATTGGCATGCCGCGCGTTCTCGAGCCACAGGCCGTCGGTCAGGTAGGCGTCGAGCTGCGACGACAAGAGGCGCATCTTGGAGAGCAGATGGCCGCCGCGCTTGCTGCGGAACGGGAAATCCTGGGCGAGTTCGGGCTTGAAGAAGACCACTGCCTCGGCCGCCAGCACGCCGTTCTTGGTGGCGCCGAAGCTCAGCACGTCGACACCGGCCTTCCAGGAGAGCTCGGCCGGCGAGCACCCGACATAGGCCAGCGCATTGGCAAAGCGTGCGCCGTCCATGTGCAGCTTCAGTCCGTGCCGATGCGTCGAGGTGGCGATCGCGGCGATCTCCTCCGGCGCATAGACGGTACCGCATTCGGTCGCCTGGGTGATGCTGACGGCGGCAGGCTGGGCGAAATGCGGCACGCCGTAGACCGGCTGGGCCAGCGCCTCGGCGAGCTTCACTGGATCGACCTTGCCGCCCGCACCGTCGATGCGGAACAGGCGCGCGCCCGAGGTGAAGAACTCCGGTGCCCCGGTCTCCTCGGCTGCAATATGCGAGGAGGGATGGCAGAAGATCGCGCCCCACGGCGGCGAACAGCAGGCGAGCGCCAGGCTGTTCGCCGCGGTGCCGGTGACGACCGGGAAGGCCACTAGGTCGGGCTTCTCGAACAGCTCGCGAAGACGCGCTTCGACGCGATGCGTCCAGTCGTCGGCGCCGTAGGAGAACGCCGCGCCGCTGGTGAAGGCCTTGCCGACCGCGGCGATGACCGATGGATGAGCGCCGACCTCGTTGTCGCTGCGAAAATTCATTGTCGTTCCTCAGGCTGGCGCGTCACGGCCTCGAGGCGGTTGCCGTCAGGATCGCGCACGAAGGCGGCGTAGTAGTCGGGACTGTAGTGTTCGCGGATGCCGGGCTGGCCGTCGTCGCTGCCGCCATTGGCCAGAGCGGCGGCATGGAAGGCGCGCACGGCGGCGCGGCTCGGCGCGCGGAAGCACCAATGGCGATTGTCGGGCGAGACGTTGTCGCTGAGGTAGATCGACATGTAGCAGGGGGCGCCGTCGACGCGATGCCGTTCACCATAGCCGATGGCGCGTTCGCGACGGTTGATGCGGGGCACGCCGAGCGGCGCCAGTACGGCGTCGTAGAACTTCTGGGCGCGATCGAGATCGGTCGCCGTGATCGACAGGTGATCGAACATCTACCGGCTGATCCCAGGCGCGAATTCGACCGTGCCCAGCAGGGTGCCGTTGCGCGGGTCGAGGATGTAGGCCTGGGTGGGCCCGCCCGGCGTCTCGACGTGGACGACGACGCGGTCGCCCGTGGCCGTCATCGATACCACGCGGGCGCCCGCTGGGAGGGCGATTCGCTCGCTGAAGCTTGCGGCGGCTGGCGAGCGGCCGGCGTTGGGCGTAGACATGCGGCGGGCAATCTCGGCCGCGATGACGATGAAACCCGCCACGATCAGCAGGCCCATCACGATGACCAGCACCTTCAGCCAGAGCGGCGCATAGGCCTGAGACGGGGACGCCAAGAAGACTCCATGATGAGCGGCCGCCACTTCGTGACCGTCGATGAAAGCGCCTCGGGCGAGCGGCTCGACCGTGCTCTCGCGGCGGCCTTGCCGGACCTCACACGCAGCCGCGTGAAGGCGCTGATCGAAAGCCGCCGGGTGGCGCTTGCGGACGGCCGGACGATAGAAGAGCCCTCCCGCAAGGTCAAAACGGGCGAGCGCTTCGTCGTCGACATTCCCGAGCCCGAGCCCGCCGAGCCCAAGGCCCAGGCCATCGATCTCGACATACTCTACGAGGATTCCGACCTGCTGGTGCTGAACAAACCTGCAGGTCTCGTCGTCCATCCCGCGCCCGGCAATCCGGACAACACGTTGGTCAACGCCCTGCTGGCGCATTGCGGCGACAGCCTTTCGGGCATCGGCGGGGTCCGCCGGCCGGGCATCGTGCATCGCCTCGACAAGGACACTTCGGGCGTCATGGTGGTGGCCAAGAACGACACCACGCATCGGGCGCTCGCCAAGCTGTTCGCGGCGCACGACCTCACCCGCATCTACCAGGCGCTGGTGTGGGGCTCGCCCAAGGCGCCGAAGGGCACGATCGAGGCCGCCATTGGCCGCCATCCCGTCGACCGCAAGCGCATGACCGTGCGCCGGAGCGGGGGTCGGGCAGCCCTGACGGAGTACTGGGTCGAGCGCCGGTTCGGGCCGCCCCAGGCGCCAATCGCCAGCCTCGTCGGCGCCCGACTGGGTACCGGGCGGACCCATCAGGTCCGCGTCCACCTGGCCCATATCGGCTGTCCGGTGGTCGGCGATCCGGTCTACGGCCGAAAGTCTCGCAACGCCTCTCAACCGGCCTCGTTGAGGGACTTCAAGCGGCAGGCGCTTCACGCCGCCGTTCTGGAGTTCCGGCACCCACGGACGGGGCGGGAGATGCACTTCGCCACAGAATTGCCTCAAGACTTCAGGAGGTTGGTGTCTGAACTGAACAGCGTTAAGTATAACCCTAATGTCCTAGGGTATTAGTCGGATTTTCTTGACCCAAGGATCATCCGACCTCTAGAGTCTGACTTTAGCAGTCAACGGGCAAGAGTGCTAAACGCCCGTTCAGCCTTTGTACCTGAAAGGGGGAGCTATGAACGCTACCGCCAATCTTCCCGCCCTCCCATCGTCCCTCACCCCCGAGGGCAATCTCAGCCGCTACCTGCAGGAGATCCGGAAGTTCCCGCTTCTGGAGCCGCAGGAGGAGTTCATGCTGGCCAAGCGCTGGCGCGAGCATGGCGACAGCCAGGCCGCCCACAGGCTGGTGACCAGCCATCTGCGCCTGGTCGCCAAGATCGCCATGGGCTATCGCGGCTACGGCCTGCCGGTGGCCGAGCTCATTTCCGAGGGCAACGTCGGCATGATGCAGGCCGTGAAGCGGTTCGACCCGGACCGCGGCTTCCGTCTGGCGACCTATGCCATGTGGTGGATCCGTGCCTCGATCCAGGAATACATCCTGCACAGCTGGTCTCTGGTGAAGATGGGCACCACGGCGGCGCAGAAGAAGCTGTTCTTCAACCTGCGCAAGCTCAAGGGCCAGATGCAGGCTATCGAGGAGGGCGACCTGTCGCCTGAGCAGGTGACCAAGATCGCGACCCGCCTCGGGGTGCCCGAGGAGGAGGTGGTGAACATGAACCGCCGCCTCGCCGCGCCCGACAGCTCGCTCAACGCCCCGGTGAAGACCGAAGGCGACATGGAGTGGCAGGACTGGCTGGTCGACGAGAGTCCCAACCAGGAGGCGCGCCTGGCCGAAAGCCAGGAGCTCGGCCAGCGCAAGACCATGCTGGCCGCCGCGCTGAAGCAGCTCACCGACCGCGAGCGGCACATCATCGTCGAGCGCCGCCTGGTCGACGAGCCCAAGACGCTCGAGGACCTGTCGGCCAAGTACGGCATCAGCCGGGAGCGCGTACGCCAGATCGAGGTGCGCGCCTTCGACAAGCTGCAGAAGGCCATGAAGAACATGGTCGTCGAGGCTGCCAACCGTCCGGCCAAGCTGGCGGCGGCGACCTGACCGGTCGATACCGAACAAGCATCCGAAAGGCCGCCTGCAAGGGCGGCCTTTTTGCTGGGCGCGTCGCTCCAGTGGCGCGTTCCTGGCAAAAAGGTCAGGCTCCAGCAAACACTGGGAGGCTGCCATGACCGATCCCATCCTCTACGAGACGCTGCCGTCGGGCATTGCCCGTATCGTCCTCAACCGCGCCGACACGAGGAACGCGCAGGACACCGCATTCCTTTACGCCCTGAACGATGCCTTCGACCGCGCCGCGCAGGACGACGCTATCAAGGTGATCGTGCTGTCGGCCAACGGCCCGCACTTCTCCTCGGGCCACGACCTGCGCGAAGTCGACGGTCACGGCAACATGCGCAACTACGAGACAGTCGGCACCTGGTCGGGCTTCGGCAAGCCCGGCGCCGAGGCACAGTACGCGCGCGAGCAGGAGATCTACGTCGGTTTCTGCGAGCGCTGGCGCAACATCCCCAAGCCGACGATGGCGCTGGTGCAGGGCAAGGTCATCGCGGGCGGGCTGATGCTGATCTGGCCCTGCGACCTCATCATCGCCGCCGCCGACGCCGAGTTCCTCGATCACACGGTGGCCATGGGTGTGGGCGGCGCTGAGTTCTTCGCCCATCCCTGGGAGCTCGGCGTGCGCAAGGCCAAGGAATTCCTGTTCACTGCCGACTGGATCAAGGCGGAGGAGGCGCACAGGCTGGGCATGGTGAACCACGTGGTGCCGCGCGCCGAGCTGGAGTCCTTCGGCCTCGCCATGGCCGAACGCATCGCCCAGAAGCCCTTGTTTGCCCTGAAGCTCACCAAACAGGCCATCAACGCCGCCCAGGATGCCCAAGGCCGGGTGAGCGCGATGCAGACCTCCTTTGCGCTCCACCACCTGGCCCATGCCCACAACATGCTGGCCCACGGCAAGCTCATAGACCCCACGGGCTTGATGCCGGCCATCAAGAAGCATCAAAAGGCCGCGGAATAGCGGTTTTGGCCCGGGCAGGCCTTCCTGTATGTTCCGCGCCACCATGAATGCCAAGAACATCGCCATCGTCGGTGCCACCGGCGCGGTCGGAGTGGAAATCCTCCGCGTCCTCGAGCGACGGAACTTTCCGGTCGCCGCCCTGAAGCTGCTCGCCTCGGCCCGCTCGGTCGGCAAGACGCTGGCGTTCAAAGGCAAGCCGCACAAGGTCGAGGAACTCAAGGCCGACGCCTTCACGGGCATCGACATCGCCTTCTTCAGCGCCGGCGCCACGCGCAGCCGCGAGTTCGTGCCGGCGGCCAAGGCGGCGGGCTGCGTCGTGGTCGACAATTCGTCGGCCTTCCGCATGGCCCCCGACACCCCGCTGGTCGTGCCCGAGGTCAATGGCGGCGACCTTGCGCACCACAACGGCGTGATCGCTAACCCCAACTGCACCGCCGCCATCCTGTCAGTCGCGGTGTGGCCGATCCACAAAGCCGCGGGCGTGAAGCGCATCATCGTGTCCACCTACCAGTCGGCGTCGGGCGCCGGCGCCGCCGCCATGCAGGAGCTCGAGGACCAGGCGCGCGACTTCGCCGCCGGCAAGGACATCAAGCGCGCGGTGTTCCCGCACCAGATCGCCTTCAACGTCTTCTCGCACAACACCAAGGTCGCCGAGAACGGCTACAACGAGGAAGAGAACAAGGTCGTCGAAGAGACGCGCAAGATGTTCCATTTGCCGAACCTTCCGATCGCACCGACCTGCATTCGCGTCCCGGTTCTGCGCGCCCACTCCGAGGCGATCACGCTAGAGCTTGAGAAGCCCCTGTCGCCCGAGCAGGCGCGCGAGATCCTGTCCAAGGCGCCGGGCGTTAAGCTGGTCGACGACGCCGCGGCCAACCATTTCCCCATGCCGCTGGAAGCCAGCGGCGACCTCGACGTCCATGTCGGCCGCATCCGCCGCGACCTCTCCAACCCCAACGGGCTGATGTTGTGGGTGGCGGGCGACCAGCTGCTGAAGGGTGCGGCCTGGAACGCTGTGCAGATCGCCGAGGAACTCGCCAAGCTCGGCGCCAGGCCCGGGGCCATCGCGGCGGAGTGATGGGCCGCCGCTACGGCCGCATCAATCCGCCTTTTGCTTCGCCTGGGCGGACACGTCCTTCAACCGTCTCTTTGCGCCGTCACATCCAGTCGATGATGAGCTTGCACACGGCCATCACGCCCAGCAACGCCCACAGCACCAGCGACTGGTAGTAGAAGAGGTTCGTCGTCAGCTTATACCGGGAATAGCGCGACGCGATCGTCGGATCGAACAGCGGATCGTTTTGGATCTCCCAGTCGTTCTCGGGGCGCACGTCGGGGAAGTCGCGGGCCATGGCGAAGTTGCCGATGGTCGCGGCGATCGAGCTCGTCAAGGCGAACAGCGCCGTGACCGTGATGGCGCCGATCATGCCGGGCGCGCCAGTTCGTGTCGGGCGGCAGCGTGCTCGATGGCAGCCGGCGTCGTTCCGTCGACCACCTTCTGCCACCAGCGCCTCGCCTCCGCGGCGTCGCGGGCGCGGGCGGCGACGCCGATCTGGAACATCGCCTCGGCCCGCCTCGCAGGGCTGTCGGCCTGATCCAATGCGTCGGTGGCCGACAGGTCGCCGGCGTGCAGCGCGAGCAGGGGGCCAGGCCACGCCACAGGAGCCGCCTCCGGGTGCTGCCTGGCGACCGGTCGCCCGAGGAGGCGTTGCGACGTCAGGCGATAGAGCTGCCAATAGAGATCCGCCGGTTCGCCAGCGATGGCTCGCTCCAGCTCCGGCAAGGCGGCCTGCCAGTCGGCAAGACGCAGGCACACGCAGGCGCGTGCCGCCGCCCGCGTCGCCGGCAGCAGTTCGAGTTGGCGGCGCCAATCGCGATCGGCCTCGGCAACCTTGCCCAGCGCCAGCCGCGCGATGGCGCGCCCGCCATAGAGTTCGGCGTTCCTCGGCAGTCTGGGGATGGCCGCATTGAAGGCCTTCAAGGCGCGTTGGTAGCGCCCGGCCATGGCCAATGCTTCGGCCCTGAGTGCCGTGATCTCAGGGCTCGACGAAAATCGACGCGCGAAGCCGTAGTCCAGAAGGGCGAGCTTGGCGCGGCCATTGGCCAGGTAGGCGTTGCCGCGGGCCAGGTGAAGCAGGACGCCCCGTTTGGATTCTCCCGATTGCAATGCCGTCGTATAGGCCGCGATGTCGCGAAGCGAGGGGGCTCCATGGCGCAGGACATGGCAACGGTCCGGCGCGCCGCGCCGCGCCGTATGCCGCAACTTTCGCGCAATGGCGTACTTCTGCATCGCCCGCTCGCTGTCGCCCATGCGGTCGAGAACTTCACCATAGCCCTCGAATGCCTCGGCCAGGGTCGGCGCCATCTGCGTTGCGGCGGCGAACTCGCTTGCTGCCTGCTCGAGATTGCCCTGTCGAGCATGGGTGCAGGCGTGTAGATAGAACTGTTCGGCCTGCCACTCTTGGGGAACGGGGCGTCCACCAAGGTGGCCGAGGCGATCAGTGAACTGCCGCCACGCGTCGAGGATCGCTTCTGAGAGCGACGGCGTCAGCCATACCTTCGGCTCCTGGAACTTGGACACTTGTTGGCGGCCTCGGCAGTCACGTGTGCGGGCAGCCTATATTATCGGCGACTTCCCGTTAAGGATCACCATGGCCGCACGGCACCACAAGTTTGCACAGCCGCTGGTCATATCCTGTCAATAACGGCCGAGCGGAAGCGCCCCATCTCCGCCAATGTGGCGGCCGCGTCCGACCGCCCGCCGAAATCGACGTCGATGGCTGTCACGCCGAGATCGCGCAAGGCCCGGAAGTCGGCGACGATATCGGTCTCGCTGCCGGAGAACAGGCGGCGCTCGCCGTCGTTGGCCGTGGGCGGTACCGCGGCCCCGTAGCGCTTAACGCGGAAGGCGACGCCAACGGAAGATGGATCGCGGCCGGCTTCTGTCGTCGCTTTGCGCAGGCGGCCGATACCGGCGGCGAGCCGCGGCAGCGTGTCGAGCAGGTGCTTGTTGTTGGAGCCGATCGGATACCAGGCGTCGCCGATGCGCGCAGCGCGGCGCAGGGCGGGACCGGCCTCGCCGCCGACCCAGATCGGGGGGTAGGGCTTCTGCACCGGCTTCGGCTCGAGCACAATGCCGTCAAACGTCGTGTAGCGCCCCTTGAAGCGCGGAGCCGCTTCTGTCCACAGGACGCGGAAGGCGTCGATGTATTCGTCGGTCACCGCGCCGCGTTCGTCGAACGGCGTGGTCACGACGGCGTCGAACTCCGCCTTGAGCCATCCGGCGCCGATCCCCACCACCAGCCGCCCGCCCGACAGCACGTCAAGCGTCGCCAGCATCTTGGCGGCAAGAACGGCCGGCCGATGCGGCACCACCAGCACGGCTGCCACCAGGCGGATGCGCGAGGTCCTGGCCGCGATCCAGGTCATGCCGACGATCTGCTCGTGCCGCTCGGTCGGCGCGTCCTCGTAGAACTGGCCGGACTCGGAGTACGGATACCCCGGAACCTTGGTGTTGGGCAGCACGACGTGGTCGGTGAGGGTGAGGTAGTCGAAGCCCATGGCTTCGCCCTCGGTGGCGAGCCGGGTCATGTCGGCGACACCTGACAGCGGGCCGGAATTCGGCAGGTTGAATCCGATCTGCATGGTGTTGGTACCCCGACGGCATGCCTGTCGGAACGCCCGGCAGGCGGGTTTTGGCGAGTGGCGACGTGCGCCACTATAGTCGAGCGATGAAACGCCGAGGAAATGCCTGATGCAGAACCGTGTTTCGCCAGTCCTTGCGAGCGCCGAGGAGCGGGCGCGGGCCGTGCAGGCGGTTCTCGACCGCGACGGTCCGGAGATGGACCGCCGGCGCGAGCTCACCCAGGACGTCGTCGATGCGCTGGCCGGCCGGGATCTGCTGCGCATGCTGCTGCCGAGGAGCCTGGGCGGGCAGGAGGTGCATCTGGTGGACTACTGCAAGGCCAATGAGGCGCTGGCCTGGGCCGATGCCAGCACCGCGTGGTTCGTCAACCAATCCAACGTTTCGATGGCGACGTCGGCCGCCTCCATGCCGCACGAGGCGGCCCGGGCGATGTTCGAGGGGCCCTATGCCGGCCTGGCCTGGGGCGCGCGCCACAACAACAGCAAGGCGATCCGAGTCGAGGGCGGCTATCGCCTGACCGGCGCATGGAGCTTCGCCAGCGGCGGGCGCCACACCAAGTGGCTGGGTGCCCATAGTGCCGTGCAGAACCCCGACGGTACGCCGCATATGCGCTACGGCCGGCCCGACGACCGCTCGTTCGTGTTCCTGCGCAGCCAGGCCAAGATCGTTGACGACTGGTACGTGCTCGGCCTGCGCGGCACCGGCAGCGACAGCTATTCGGTCGAGGATCTGTTCGTTCCCGACGCCCATGCGCCGGCCCGCGACATCGAAGACGAGCGGCGCGAGAAGGGACCGATCTATCCCATCGGCTCGACGCTGCTCTACGCCAGCGGCTTCTGCAGCGTCACGCTTGGCCTGGGCCGGCGCATGCTTGAGAGCTATGTCGAACTGGCGCGCGGCAAGCAGAGCCGGGCCGCAACCACGATCATGGCGCGCAACAATTCGGTGCAGCGCGAGGTCGGCCTGCTCGAGGCGAAGCTCTCGGCGGCGCGCGCGTTCCTGCACGAGGCCGCGGCGCAGGTCTATGAGGCATCGGCCGCGGGCAAGCTCGACGTCGACCTGCGTCTGCGCCTGCGGCTCGCCACCACCTACGGCATGAACGAGGCGACCGACGTGTCGATCGCCTGCTATCGCAGCGCCGGCACGCTCGCGATCTCGGAGAAGGGGCCGTTCGAGCGTCGGATGCGCGATGCGCTCAGCGCCAGCCAGCATCTGCAGGCCATGCTGCCGCACGTCGAGATGGTCGGCCGCCACATCATAGGCACCGAGAACGTGGTGCAGTTCGTGTAGGTCTTGCTGGACCGCGGGCCTCCAGGCCCGCTCATGGTCTTCGTCTTCCGGACCGCCCGCTGGGGCGCGTCAGACGCGACCTTCTCGTGCGCTCATGATCATGAGCGGGCCTAGGGGCCCGCGGTCCGGCAAGAGGAAGACTTTTCCTTCATCCGCAGCGCACGTCGGATCGCTGCTTCGCCTCGCCGTAACTTTGGCAATAGCATCCATTGTTCGCTGGCTACATCGGCGGCATGTAGTTAGTCACGAAGCGTTTCGTGGGCCCGCTAGGATGGATGAGACGGCGATGACCAAGAACTGTCGACGCGGCATGTGCCGCAGCTGCCGGCTCGTCTGAGCCGGGACTTTTCCTCGACACTCTTTCCGATCGATTAGCGGACGGCCCCGCAGAGTTGTCGGCGCCGATCGACGGAGCCTTGCCAGGTTGGAATTTTCGTCATGACCACTCGCCGCAACATCTTCACCACCGCCTTTGCCGTCCCGTTCCTGGCGGCGTTTTCATCAGCACACGCCCAGTCGCAGCAGGAGGTCGTGCTGACCAACGTCTCCTACGATCCGACGCGCGAGCTCTACAAGGCGATCAACGACGCCTTCGCCCAGCAGTGGCAGACCAGCGTCGGCCAGAAGGTCACCGTGCGAACGAGCCACGGCGGTTCGGGCAAGCAGGCCCGCTCGGTGATCGACGGCTTGGAAGCCGATGTCGTGACCCTGGCGCTGGCTGGCGACATCGACGCCATCGCCCGCGAATCCAGGCGACTGCCGGAGAACTGGCAGTCGCGCCTGCCCAACAATTCCTCGCCCTACACCTCGACCGTGGTGTTCGTCGTGCGCAAGGGCAATCCCAAGGGCATCAAGGATTGGCCGGACCTCGCCCGTGACGGCGTGAGCGTCGTCACGCCCAATCCCAAGACCTCGGGCGGAGCGCGCTGGAACTATCTGGCAGCCTGGGCCTATGAGCTCGACCGCGCGAAAGGCGATCAGGCGGCGGCGGCGAAGTTCGTCGAGGCGATCTACCGCAACGTGCCGGTGCTCGATTCCGGCGCGCGAGGCTCGACCACGACCTTCGCCCAGCGTGCTGTGGGCGACGTCGCCATCTCCTGGGAGAACGAGGCCTTCCTGATCCTGCAGGAGTTCGGCGCCGACAAATTCGAGATCGTCGTGCCGCCGTTCTCCATCCTGGCCGAGCCGCCGGTGTCGCTGGTCGACGCGGTGGTCGACAAGCGCGGCACGCGCAAGGTGGCGCAGGCCTATCTCGACTTCCTCTATTCGCCGGCCGCCCAGAAGATCATCGCCCGCAACTTCTACCGGCCGTTCAAGCCCGAGGCGGCCGACCCGGCCGACCTGGCGCGCTTTCCGAAGATCAAGCTGGTCACCGTCGACCAGGCCTTCGGCGGCTGGACCAAGGCGCAGGCCGAGCACTTTGCCGACGGCGGCAGCTTCGACCGGATCTACAAGCCTTCCGGCCGGCCCGTGACGCGATGAGCGATGCGGCCCTCAGCGGGTGGGTGCCGCGCATCCGCAAGCCCGGCGCCCTGCCGGGCTTCGGACTGACGCTGGGATGCGCCGTCATCTACCTGTCGCTGATCGTGCTGATCCCGCTCGCCGTGCTGGTGGCCCGCGCCGGCGCCCTCGGTCTCGACGGCATCTGGCGCGTCGCCAGCGCGCCGCGCGTGCTGGCCGCCCTCGAGGTGAGCTTCTTCATCTCGGCCGCTGCCGCGCTGGTGAATGCCGTGTTCGGCGTCATCGTCGCCTGGGTGCTGGTGCGCTACGACTTTCCCGGCAAGCGCCTGCTCGACTCTGCGGTCGACCTGCCGTTTGCCTTGCCGACGGCCGTCGCCGGGATCGCGCTTGCGGCCCTCTACGCCACCAACGGCTGGATCGGCGCCCTGCTCGAGCCCTGGGGCATCAAGATCGCGTTTACGCCGCTCGGCATTCTCGTCGCGTTGATCTTCATCGGCCTGCCGTTCGTGGTGCGCACGGTCCAGCCGGTCCTGCAGGACCTCGACCGCGAGGTCGAGGAGGCGTCGGCGACGCTCGGCGCCAGCCGCCGCCAGACCGTGTTCCGCGTCGTGCTGCCTGCACTGACGCCCGCCATCCTGACCGGCGTGGCGCTGGCCTTCGCCCGTGCCGTCGGGGAGTACGGCTCGGTGATCTTCATCGCCGGCAACATGCCCTTCGTCTCGGAGATCGCGCCGCTGGTGATTGTCACCCGGCTCGAGGAATTCGACTATGCCGGCGCTGCGGCCATCGCCACGGTGATGCTGGCGATCTCGTTCCTGACGCTGCTCGCCATCAATGCGCTGCAGGCCTTCAGCCGCCGGCGGTTCGGCCATGCGTAACGATGCGTTGAACGAGGGTGCGGCCGTGCGCTGGACGCTGGTTGCGCTGGCCGTGGGCTTTCTCGTGCTGTTCCTCGTGCTGCCGCTGCTTGCCGTGTTCTCGGAAGCCCTGCGGCGCGGTCTCGGCGCCTTCCTGGCGGCCTTCGACGAGCCCGACACGCAGTCAGCCATCGGCCTCACCCTGCTGGTCGCCGCGATCGCCGTGCCGCTCAACCTGCTGTTCGGCGTCTCGGCCGCCTGGGCGGTCGCCAAGTTCGAGTTCCCCGGCAAGAGCCTGCTGGTCACCCTGATCGACCTGCCGTTCTCGGTCTCGCCTGTCGTCGCTGGCTTGGTCTACGTGCTGCTGTTCGGCGCCAAGGGCCTTTTGGGGCCCCTGATGGAAGACTGGCACTTCAAGATCGTGTTCGCTGTGCCCGGCATCGTGCTGGCGACGATCTTCGTCACCTTCCCCTTCATCGCCCGCGAGTTGATCCCGCTGATGCAGGAGCAGGGAACGGTGGAGGAGGAGGCAGCCTTGACGCTCGGCGCGTCGGGTCTGCGCACCTTCCTCACCGTTACCCTGCCCAACGTGCGCTGGGCGCTGCTGTACGGCGTGCTGCTCTGCAATGCGCGCGCCATGGGCGAATTCGGCGCGGTCTCGGTGGTCTCCGGCCACATCCGCGGGCTCACCAACACCATGCCGCTCCATGTGGAGATCCTTTACAATGAGTACAACTTCGTCGCTGCTTTCGCCGTCGCCTCGCTTCTGGCGGGACTCGCTCTCGTCACCTTGGGCGCAAAGTCCATCCTCGAATGGCGATACGGCGACAGCCTCGCCCGCGTCCACCGGCACTGACGAATCCTCCGCGATCGCGATCCGCGTCGAGGGACTGACGAAGTCCTTCGACATCACGGCGGCGGTCGACGGCATCGACCTCGACGTGCGGCCGGGCGAGCTTCTGGCGCTGCTGGGGCCGTCGGGCTCGGGCAAGACCACGCTCCTGCGTCTGGTCGCCGGCCTCGAGACTCCGACCGCCGGGCGAATCCTGTTCGGCGGCGAGGACGCCACCCGGCTCGCCGTGCGCGACCGCCGCGTTGGCTTCGTGTTCCAGCACTACGCGCTGTTCCGCCATCTCAACGTCGCCGAGAACATCGCCTATGGCCTCAGGGTGCGGCCGCGCCGCACACGGCCGTCGAACAAGGAGATCAAGCGTCGCGTCGCCGAGCTGCTCGATCTCGTGCAGTTGCACGGCCTCGACAAGCGCCATCCGGCGCAGCTCTCGGGTGGCCAGCGCCAGCGTGTCGCATTGGCCCGTGCGCTCGCCGTCGAGCCTCGCGTATTGCTACTCGACGAGCCGTTTGGCGCGCTCGACGCCAAGGTGCGCCGCGACCTCAGGCGCTGGCTCCGCGAGGTCCACGACCGCACGGGCCACACCACGCTGTTCGTGACGCACGACCAGGAGGAGGCGCTGGAACTCGCCGACCGCGTCGCCATCTTCAACCGCGGTCGCATCGAGCAGGTCGGCACGGCCGATGACGTGCTGGACCGGCCGGCCACGTCGTTCGTGGCGGGCTTCGTGGCCGAATCGGTGCGCCTGCCGGTCGATGCGGCGGGCTCGTGGATTCGCATCGGACCGCATCAGGTACGCACGCCGGAAGAGAATGTCGCTGGGCCCGCCGAGCTCTTCGTGCGGCCGAACGATCTCGTCATCACAGAGAACGATCCCGACGCAATCCGGGCACGGGTGCTCGGCGTGCGCCGTTCGGGCTCATCGCGCCGGGCGGAGCTGTCGCTGGCCGATGGACTGCCGGCGGTGGAGATCGAGCTGCCGGAGGGCCGCGCGGCGCGGCGCGGCGACGTCGTGCCGGTCGTCCTCACCCATCTGCGTTTGTTCACGCGGTGAGGGACGACGATGCCGATACCGACCGACGTCATCTTCGATCTGCAGCGCCGCCTCGGCTACGCGCCGCCGTCGCACGTCCTGGCGGCGACGTTGCGCGACATTTTCCCAGGCAGGATCGCCGTCGTTTCGTCGTTCGGCGCGGAGTCCGCGGTGCTGCTGCACCAGGTCGCCGCGATCGATCCGGCCACGCCGGTCCTGTTCGTCGATACCGGCCGGCACTTTCCCGAGACAATCGACTATCGCGATCGGTTGATTGCCCATCTCGGACTGAGCGGTGTGCGAAGCGTCGGACCCAGCGCCGAGGAGGTCGCTCGCCTTGACGCCGACCTCAGCCGCGCCACCTGGGATCCCGACGGCTGCTGCGCCTTCCGCAAGATTGAGCCATTGAGCCGCGCCCTCGCAGGCTTCGACGCCTGGATCAGCGGCCGCAAGCGCTTCCAGGCCCGCACGCGTCTCGACTTGCCCGTGTTCGAGATCGATGGCGAGCACGTGAAGGTCAACCCGCTGGCCAGCTGGAGCGAGGGCGATGTCGCGGCCTACGTCGCGCGGCATCGCCTGCCGCCACATCCGCTGGTCGCGCAGGGCTATCTCTCGATCGGTTGCGCGCCGTGCACCTCCATCGTGGCGCCCGGCGAGGATCCGCGTGCCGGGCGCTGGCGCGGCTTCGACAAGACCGAATGCGGCATTCATCGATCCACCTCCAGCCCAACCGGAAAGTAGTGCCTTCCATGAGTCCTCCACCAGCCGCGCAGGCGGCCAAGCAAGAAACGTCGCTTTCTCTACCGACGCCTCTTCCCGGCGGCCGCTCGGGGCTGTCGCCGCATCTGCAGCGGCTCGAGGACGAGGCAATCCACATCCTGCGCGAGGTCGTGGCCGAGTTCGCCAAGCCCGTAATGCTCTATTCGGTGGGCAAGGATTCGAGCGTCATGCTTCATCTGGCGCGCAAGGCCTTCTTCCCGGCGCGGCCGCCCTTTCCCTTTTTGCACATCGCCTCGGGCTGGGACTTCCGCGCCCTGATCGAGCATCGCGACCGCATGGCCGCCGAATACGGGCTCGATCTCATCGTGCATACCAACGAGGAGGCGGCCCGCTCGGGCATCAACCCGTTCGAGACGGAGACTGGCGAATATTCGCGGCTCATGTTGACCGAGGCATTGAAGGCCGCGCTTGACGCACACGGCTTCGATGCCGCCTTCGGCGGCGGTCGGCGTGACGAAGAAAAGGCGCGCGCCAAGGAACGAATCTTCTCGCACCGCGCGGCCGGCCACGTCTGGGATCCGCGCAACCAGCGGCCCGAACTCTGGCGCCTGTTCAACACACGGCTGGCGCCGGGCGACACGATGCGCGTCTTCCCGCTGTCGAACTGGACCGAGCTCGACGTCTGGACCTACATACAGGCCGAAGCGATCCCCATCGTCCCGCTCTATCTCGCGGCCGAGCGCTGGGTGGTCGAGCGCGACGGCAACCTGATCGCCGTCGACGACGAACGCATGCGCTTCCTCGACGGCGAGACCACGGTGAAGCGACAGGTGCGCTTCCGCACGCTGGGTTGCTGGCCGCTGACAGGAGCCATCAAATCGGCGGCCACCGACGTCGGCGGTGTCATCGCCGAGCTCCTCGATTCGCGCTTGTCGGAACGGCAAGGCCGCCTGGTCGACGCCGCCCTTCAGGCTTCCATGGAACGCAAGAAGAGAGAGGGATACTTCTGATGCCCGATACGCTTGCTCCTCCCGCCAATGACGCCCTGCCGCTCGCGACCCGAAGCGAGCTGCGCTTCCTCACCTGCGGCTCGGTCGACGACGGTAAGTCGACCCTGATCGGCCGGCTGATCAACGATGCCAGCGGCCTGCCCGAGGACCAGATCGCCTCGTTGCGCGACGATTCTCGTCGCTTCGGCACGACCGAGGACGAGTTCGACTTCGCCCTCCTGCTCGATGGGCTGGAGGCCGAGCGCGAGCAGGGCATCACCATCGACGTCGCTTACCGGTTCTTCTCGACGGCCCGGCGCGCCTTCGTCGTCGCCGACACGCCGGGCCACCAGCAATACACGCGCAACATGGCGACCGGTGCCTCCAATGCCGAGCTTGCCATCCTGCTGGTCGATGCGCGCAAGGGTCTGGTCGAGCAGACGCGCCGGCACGCTGCCATCGTGTCTCTGCTGGGCATCCGCCATATCGTGCTGGCGGTGAACAAGATCGATCTCGTCCAGTTCTCGGAGGCCCGCTTTCGCGAGATCGAAGCCGCGTTTGCCGCTTTCGCCGAGCCGCTCGCCTTCCATTCCGTCGTGTCGATCCCCCTGTCGGCGCGCCTCGGCGACAACGTCGCGAGACGCAGCGATCGCACGCCCTGGTACGCCGGTCCCGCGCTGCTCGGCCATCTCGAGACGGTCGAGACCGATCTCGATGCCGCCGAGGCGCCGCTGCGTTTTCCGGTGCAATGGGTCAACCGGCCGGACGGGGAGTTCCGCGGCTACACCGGCACCGTTGCCTCGGGGCGTGTCGCCGTCGGCGATCGCATCGTCGTCGCCGGATCGGGGCGGACGACGGCTGTGGCCCGTATCGTAAGCTTCGACGGCGATCTGCCCGCCGCACCGGCCGGCCGCTCGGTGACGCTGACGCTTGCCGACGAGGTCGACGTCATCCGTGGCGACGTGCTGGCCGATCCGAAGCGCCGCCCGGCTGTGGCCAGGCGCTTTGCCGCCGACCTCGTCTGGATGGACGATGTCCCTGCGGCACCGGGCAAGCGCTTCCTGCTCAAGATTGGTACCGCCACCGTGCCGGCAACGGTCAGCCGCATCGCCGACACCCTCGACGTCGATACGTTGCGCCGCGTTCCGGCGTCGGGCCTGTCGTTGAACGCCATCGGTCGCGTCGAGATCGAGGCGGCGCAGCACATTGCCTTCGATTCCTATACCGAGAACCGCCAGACCGGCGCCTTCATCCTGATCGATCGTTCGACCCTGCGCACGGCGGCGGCCGGCATGGTCGTCGACAGCCTCGAGATGGGACGCGACGTCCATCGCCATGCCGAGACCGTGACGCCGGCGTTGCGCGCGGAGCACAAGGCGCAGCGGCCGCTGGTCGTCTGGCTGACTGGCCTGCCGGGCTCGGGCAAGTCGACCATTGCCAATATCGTCGAGCACAAGCTGATGGCGCTGGGCCGCCAGACCATGCTGCTCGACGGCGACAACCTGCGGCAGGGGCTCAACGCCGATCTCGGCTTCGATGAGGCCGGGCGCTCGGAGAACGTGCGGCGGGTCGGTGAGGTCGCCAAGCTTATGGCCGATGCCGGCCTCATCAGCGTCGTGGCGCTCGTCTCGCCCTTCCAGGCGGATCGCACGCGCGCCGCGGCACTGCTGCCCGAAGGCCGCTTCCTCGAGATCTTCGTCGAGGCGCCAGTCGAGCTCTGCCGACAGCGCGATCCCAAGGGACTCTACGAGAAGGCCGATCGCGGCAAGATCAGCAATCTCACCGGCCGCGACCAGCGCTACGAACCGCCGCAGGATCCGGCGCTGGTGCTGCACACAGCGGAACTCAGCGCCGAAGAGGCGGCTGACCGCGTCGTGGAACTCGTGCTGCAACGCATATAGGCCTGCCGAGGCTCGCCCCGCCAAGACGATTCCATCGCGCCGCAATAGGCACTAGCCTTCGCCTGCATCAGCAGGAGAGGAAATCCGCGTGCCGACGATCGACGTTCAGGTCCACGTCTACGAACGCAACCATGCCGGCCGCCCATGGGCTGCCGTGCTGCACGGCCCGGCCGAGGTCACCGGCGATCAGATGGTGAAGGCGATGGATGAGGTCGGCGTCGATGGCGCCATCCTGGTCTCGCCCTACACCCAGTACCGCTACGATCCGAGCTACGCCTTGGAGGTACGCGCCAAGCATCCCGATCGCTTCGCCGTCGTGAAGCCGGTCGATCCGAGCGATCCCAAGGTGGGCGAGACCATCTCCGACTGGAAGAAGACGCCGGGCACGGTCGGCATCCGCATCATGATGGCGGCAGGACCACTCGTTGCGCCGGACGATCCCGGGGTCAACCGCGTGCTGGCCGAGGCAGCGCGACAAGGTCTGCCGGTGAACGTCCTGAGCTGGGGCCGGCTGGAGCAGATCGGGCCGCTCGCCAAGCGCAATCCCAACACGCGCATCGTCATCGACCATCTGGGCATCCTGCAGCCCTTCGAGCCGCCCAAGCCCGCCGAGCCGTGGGCCGACCTGCCCAAGCTGCTGGCGCTCGCGCAGTATCCGAATGTCGTGGTCAAGATCAGCGGCGCGGGCACGCTCGCCAAGCAGCCGTTCCCGTACAAGGACGTCTGGGACCCGGTGCGACGCATCATCGATGCCTTCGGCCTGGATCGCTGCATGTGGGGCACGGACTGGACGCGCGCCGTGGCTTTCCTGACCTACAAGGAAGGTGTCGAGGCGTTCCGGCTCATGACCACGCTAAGCGACAGCGACCGCGCGGCGCTCATGGGCGGGACTTTGCAAAAGGTCTACGGGTGGAGTCCCAAGAGCAAAGGCTGAGGCCCTACATCTTCAGCAGGGCGTCTATCTGCTGGAGCAGGGCCAGCGGCCGATAGGGTTTGTCCAGCACGGGTACGGGGATGTCGCTGGCCTCCGGCGCGACGGCGGCTGCGAGCAGGACCTTCATCTCCGGATGATGAGCGCGAATCCAGCGCGCCAGTTCGAGGCTGCGCTGACTGCCGTCGACATCCATGTCGAGCAGAACCAACGCAATCCGTCTGTCGACACGTAGCGCCCTGCGAGCTTCGGCCTCGTTGAAGGCCTCGACGACGTCGTAGCCCCAGCCGCGCAGGTCGCCTGCCGTTTTCATGCGCAACAGGAAATCGTCCTGCACGATCATGATGCGGTCGAGTGTGGTCGAGTCATTGGCTGCAGCCTGGCTGTGTCGCCCGGTCGCGTGCGCCCGCTGGATCGGGTGGGAGCGGCGTGTCGTGGGCCTTCTGCTCTGCGACATTATTGAAGCTACCGATTTCCCGAGCAGGTCGGACGGAACAAAGCCGCGGCGCGCACCGTTGCCCGTGCTATGACACACGCTACTAGGCTACGAACGCCGGAACCTCCGACTTTGTTGCTCGTTCACGGGGACATCCTAGTGCGCACGGCGCTTGCGGCCTATTTGCGCGAATGTGGCTATGAGGTCGTCGAGGCCGGCACGCCCGAGGAGGCCACGCAGGCTCTTCGCCTGGAGATGAAGTTCGACCTCGCGTTCCTCGACATCGAAGGAGACGAAGGGGCGGGCTTCCAACTGGCGCAGTCCATCCGCAAGCACCGCCCCGAGGTTCGCGTCGTGCTGGCAGCGGGGATACCGCGTGCCGCGGCCGAAGCAGGCGAACTCTGCGAACAAGGGCCGATGCAACGCAGGCCGTACGACCATCGGACACTAGAAAGACACATCCGTCGACTGCTCGCGCGCTGATCGGCGCCCGAGTTGCGCTGACTATGCGGCAGAAGCCCTGAGCGCCGCGGTGCGCGCATCGTCGATGCTGCGGCCATCCACCGAGATCGCCACGCCATAGTCGCGCTCGGCCGCCGCCGCGCTCACCACGCCATCGCGCACGTCGCGCAGGACTCGTGCGGGATCCCTTGTCTTGGGATCGCCGTAGCCGCCGCCGCCCGGTGACAGAGCGCGGTAGGTGCCGGGCCCGTGACGCTGCACGCCGTACTTGGGGGCCTTGATCTCCTTGCCGCCCGCCAGGGTCAGCGTGACCTCGCCGCCCACGCCGGCGCGGCCGCCGGCGGCGCCGAAGCTCGAAGGCGCGCCGACACCTTCGCCGCGGAAGGCATAGTCGGCAGGCGTAAAGACCTCGACCTCGTAGTCACAGCCCGCGCCACCACGGAAGCGGCCGGGCCCGGCGCTGTCGCAGCGCAGCTCCTGACGATGAAAGCGCGCGGGATAGAGTTGCTCGTAGGTCTCGAGGTTGGGCAACGTCAGCCCGCCCAGCGTGATGAGATGGCCGATCAGGTGGAAACCGTCGCGGCCCTCGACGCCGCCGCCGGCCGGCGCGCCGGCCCACTGGTACATCACATAGCGTCCGCCATCGTCCTTCAGTCCGGCGGTGACCGCATGCACCGCCTTCGACCAGCCGGCAGAGGCGCGCTCGGGCAACGCCTGGCCCAGCGCCTTCCACAGCGCATGGATGATCTCGTGAGCGATGAAGACGGTGTTCATCGTCATCGGCGCCGGCGGCCGTGCATTCACCATCGTGCCTTCGGGCAGGCGGATCTCGACGCTGCGGAACGCGCCCTCGTTCTTGGGCAGGTCGGGCTCGAAGAACGACGACAGCGCCATGAACACGGCTGACGTCGAATTGGCGATCGAGCTGTTCTTGAAGCCGCGCATCTGCTGGCTTGTTCCGGCGAAGTCGACGATAAGCCCGTCGTCCTTCACCGTCAGCGTCACGGCGATCCTGCCGTCGATCGGCTCGAAGCAGTCGTTGTCGACAGGTTCCTCGGCGTGCCACACGCCCTTGGCCAGGCGTCCGATGCAGGCGCGGAAGCGGCGGTCGGCATGGGCCAGCACCCCCTCGAAGAAATCCGGCGCGCGATCGATGCCCAGCTCCTCGACCAGGGCGGCCAACCGCTCGGCGCCGATTCGTGTCGAGCCGATCATGGCGTGAATGTCGCCGTCCTGCGCCTCGGGCAGGCGGGTGTTGAGCATCAGGAGCCGCCACAGGTCCTCGCGCGTGCGGCCGCGCTCGATCAGCTTCAGCACCGGCAGCCGGATGCCTTCGTGGAAGATCTCGGTGGCGGCCGAGTTGTAGGTGCCGGCGGCGCCACCGCCGATGTCGGCCTGATGGGCGCGATTGCAGGCGAAGGCGATGAGCTTGCCGGCGACGAACACCGGCCGAGCGATCACCCAGTCGGGCAGGTGGTTGCCGCCCGCGGTGTAGGGATCGTTCAGCAAGAAGACGTCTTCCGGCTCGATCTGGTCCTTAAAATCGCGCAGGATCGCGCGCACCGCGAAGCCGCCGCCTCCAGTATGGATCGGGATGCCGTCGGCCTGGCTGATCAGCGTACCGCGTGCATCGGCCAGGAAGCAGGAGAAGTCGTGGCTCTGGCTGAAGATCGGCGACCGCGCCGTGCGCGTCATCACCCAGCCCATCTGGTGTGAGATGTGGTCCAGGCGGTTTTGCACCAGCGCCAAAGTGACGGGATCGAGCTCAGTCACGTTACCGCTCCGATATGCACGAGGAAGTCGTCGCGCGGATCGACCTCGAGGCGGTCGCGCGGGCCGACGAAGGCGGTTGTCGTGCGCTCTTCGACCAGCAGCGGGCCGTCGAGCATGCAGCCGGGCCTGAGATCGGCGCCGTCATAGACCGGCACCTCGCGCCAACTGTGGGCGGGATCGATCCAGACCTGGCGTTTCTCGCGCGCCTTGGGCGGCGCGGCTTGGGGCGCGCGTGCTGCAGGGGGCGCCCAATCGAGCAGCCCGCGGCCCACGACACGCAGCGCGGTGATTGAAATTCGGCCACCCGGCTGGATGTGACCAAACAGGCGCTGGTGCTCGGCTTCGAAGGTCCTTCGTGCAGCCGCAGCGTCGAACCCTGCACCCAGCGCGACGCGCACCGGCCATTGCTGGCCGTCGTAGCGCAAGTCGACCTCGCGCTCGACGGCGGCGGTGCCGTTGGTAAAGCCTTCGCGGCTGAGGGCATTGCGGGCACGTGTTTCGAGCTGCGCGAAGCCTGTCTCGAGGCCCGACCGGTCGACCGTGTCGAGGTCTGCCAGGAAGACCTGCAGGTAGTCCTGGCGCACGTCCGACTGCAGCATGCCCATGGCGCAAAACGCACCCGCCGCGCGCGGCAGCAGGGCGCGCTTGCAGCCGAGCGCGCGCGCCACCGCAACGCCGTGCATCGGCCCAGCGCCACCGGCCGCGACCAGGGTGAAGGTCGCGGGATTGTGGCCGCGCTCGATGCTGAGCCGCTCGACGGCGTGCAGCAGGTTCTGCTCCAGCAGCCGGATAACGCCGGCCGCAGCTTCTTCGACCGAAAGGCCGAGCGGCTTGGCGAGCCTGGTCTCCACGGCCTGTCGCGCCAGCTTGCCATCGAGCGTGACTCCGCCAGCGAGGGGACCCGGTCGCAACCGACCCAGCACCAGCTGTGCGTCCGTCACGGTGGGATTCTCCCCGCCCAGGCCATAGGCGGCGGGGCCCGGCCTGGCGCCGGCGCCGTGCGGGCCGACATGCATCAGGCCGGCATCGTCGACCCAGGCGACGGTGCCGCCGCCCGCGCCGACGGTATGGATCTCGACCGACGGCGTCGTGAGGTGATAGCCGTCGATGGTTAGCTCGTCGGCCACCGGCACGTCGCCGTTGGCCATCACCATGACGTCGCAACTGGTCCCGCCGATCTCCATCGAAATCAGGTTGGCCGTCTCGCCGGGCGCCGCGCAGCCCTTCAACGCGCCGACGCCGGCCGCCGGTCCCGACAGCACCAGCATCACCGGCCGGTTCGCGACCTGGTCAACCGAAACCGCACCGCCGTTGCTCTGCAGCAGCAGCAGCGAGCGTGGCAGGCCGAGCTGGCGCAGCTGCTGGTCGAGCGCGCTGAGATAGCTCGTGACCTTGGGTGCGATGTAGGCGTTCACCACGACGGTCGAGCTGCGCTCGTATTCGCCCATGGTCGGCATGACTTCGCTCGACAGGGAGATCCATTTTCCCTTCCAGCTCTTGGCGAGCGCCGCGCCGGCGGCCCGTTCGTGGGTGCCGTCGAGGAAGGAATTGAACAGGCAGACGGCGACGGATTCGACACCCTCCACATTGAAGACCTCGGCCGCCGCGTCGACGTCCTGGGCGGCGAGCGGCGCGAGTTCCGTGCCGTCGGCGGCGATGCGTCCGCGCACCGGCAGGCGCAGGTAGCGCGGCGCCAGCACCTGGGGAAACGGCGCGCGGTGATCCCACTGGTTCTCACGAATGCCGCGACGGATCTCCAGCGAATCGCGGAAGCCCTCGGTCGTGATCAGCCCGACCTTGGCGCCCTTCTTTTCCAGGATGGTGTTGGTGGCGACGGTCGAGCCGTGCACGAACAGTGCACAATCGCGCAGAAGCGCCGACAGCGGCAGGTCGAGTTGTTGGGCGGCGAGCCGCAACACGCCCAGCACGCCTTCGCTGGGATCGGCCGGGACCGAGGGCGACTTGAATATGCGCACCGCGCCCTTCGCGTCACGCAACACCATGTCGGTGAAGGTGCCGCCGACATCGACGCCGATGCGCCAGGGAGCGACGAGGGGTACGGAGGACGCGGTCATGCCAGAGTGATCGAGCTTAGCGTTCGCATTTCCCGTAAGCGAGCCCCGACAGATTGCAGCGCGAGCGGCGTCTTTGCAGGAGACTTTGCCGGGATTGGCACGGTACTATCGAGCGTTCCCCGGGCGGCTGTCGGCTGCCTGGTGGCGGGGCTCATGTCGACCGACGCAGATCCTGTTCACACACCGTCCGTCAGCGCAATCGGCGATTGGCTGCAATCGGTGGGGCTTGGCCGCTTCCGCGATCTGTTCGCCCAGCAGGAGGTCGACGACGAGGCGCTTGGCGAAATCACCGAGGCGGACCTCGAAAGCTGGGGGGTGCCGTTCGGCCCGCGCAAGCGCCTGATGCGCGTGATCGCCGAGCGCGTGGACATCATGCGTCCGACCTCGTCGCGGGCCGTGGGCGGCGTCGAGCGGCGCCAGATCACCGCGCTCTATTGCGACATGGTGGGCTCGACCGAGCTCACCGGCCGGTTCGATCCGGAGGACCTGCGCGCCGCTACCCGAAGCTATCTCGAGATTTGCCACGCCGCGGTCGAGGCGCTGGGCGGGCACGTCGCCTCCTATCACGGCGACGGCGCGCTGGCCTGCTTCGGCTGGCCCAAGGCGCATGAGGACGATCCCGAGCGTACGGTCCACGCGGCGCTCAAGATCATCCGCGATCTCAAGACGTCGCTGGTGGAGTCGGCGGTCCCCATCCAAGTCCGCATCGGCATCGCGACCGGCCTGGTCGTGGTCGGAGACCTGATCAGGACGGGCGCCTCACCCGAGGCGCTGATCGTGGGCGAGACGCCCAATCTCGCCGCCCGGCTGCAGGGCGTGGCCGAACCAAATACGGTTGTCGTGAGCGCCAGCACCCGCCGCCGACTCGGCCGTGTGTTCGATCTGCGGCCGGCAGGCTCATTCAGCCTCAAGGGCTTCGCCGACGCCGTTGCGTGCTGGGAAGTGGTCGGCGAGACCATGGTGGAAAGCCGCTTCGCCGCTGCGCACGACACGTCGCTGCCCGATCCGGTGGGACGCGAATCGGAACTCTCCCTGTTGCTGCGACGCTGGCAGTTCGCGTGCGAAGGCGAGGGCCAGCTCGTGCTGCTGTCCGGCCAGGCGGGCATCGGCAAGTCGCGTCTCGCCGAGACGCTGTGCGCGCGGATCGCCGCCCAGCCGCACGTGCGGCTGCTCTGCCAGTGTTCGCCGCACTACACCAACAGCCCGTTCTATGCCGTGCTGCGGATGATCGAGCGCGGCGCGCGCATCCTGCCGTCGGATCCGCCGGCCACCAAGCTGCGCAAGCTGCGGGCGCTGCTGCGCGCCGGCTGGGGCCACACCAGGATGGCGCCACTGCTGGCAAACCTGCTGTCGATCACCGACGATCTGCCGGCCGATCTCGCCAGTCTCGATCCCGTGATGCGCAAGCAGCAGATGCTGGCCATGCTGGCCGAAGCGCTGACCGAGCTGTCGCGCCGCCGGCCGGTGCTGCTGCTGATCGAGGATGGTCATTGGATCGATCCGTCGACGCACGATCTGTTCCGCCAGATCGCCAAAGCGCTGCACGACAGCGCCATCTTCATGCTGGTCAATCTGCGGCCCGAGGGCGACGCCATCTGGAGCGGCTATGCCGACGCGACGCGCCTGCAGCTTTCGGGCCTCGATCGCCGCTCGGCCATGGTGCTGGTGGAGACGACCGCCGGCGGCTCGGCCATCGCCCCGATCTTGATGGATCGCATCCTCAAGAAGTGCGATGGCGTGCCCCTGTTCATCGAGGAGCTGACCAAGGCCACGCTCGAGGCGAGCGGCGGTCTCGATCTGCCGGGCGCACACGGTTCCAGCCAGCCGCGCAACATCGACGTGCCCGCGACGCTGCACGATTCGCTGATGGCCCGTCTGGACCGGCTGTCGGACGCCAAGACGGTGGCGCAGATCGGCGCGGTGATCGGTCGCGAGTTCGAGCATGACGTGCTCGAGACCGTGACCGGACTTGAAGCGCGGCTGCTCGATCATACGCTGCGCCGCCTCGTCGATGCCGAGATCCTGGTCGAGAGCGGCACGGCGGCGCGACCGCTCTATGCCTTCAAGCATGCGCTGCTGCGCGATGCTGCCTATGCAAGCCTCCTGCGCGAGCGACGGCAGGAGTTGCACGGCCGCATTGCCGACGTGCTGAACAAGACCGGCGAGCCCGGCGAGGTCGTGCCCGAGCTTCTCGCCTACCACTACAGCGAGGGATCCCGCATCGAGGAGGCGATCAACTGGTGGCGCGAGGCGGGGAGGCGCGCCACTTGGCGTTCGGCCAACAACGAGGCCATCAGCCATCTGCAGAACGCGCTCACGCTGCTCGAAGCGCAGGCACCGAGCCCGGAACGCGATCGGCTCGAAGCCGAGTTGCGGCTCGACCTGTCCGGTCCGGCCTTCTCGGTGGGAGGCTTCACCGATGCCGTGGCCGAGGCCAACATCGACCAGGCGCTGATGCTGTGCGAACGCATCGGCGACCCGCATCTCTCCTTCCTGGTACTGTGGGGCAAGGCCCAGTCGACCGCGAGCCGCGGCGCCATGGGCCGCGCCGTGAGCGAGGCGCGCCGCCTCGTCGAGCTGGCAGAAGCGACGGGGCAGGAGAGCCTGGTCGCGTCAGCCGCGCGCAGCCTCGGCATTTTCAGCACGATGTCGGGAGCGCTGCAGGAGGGCCGCACCCAGCTCGCCAAGGCGGTGAGCGGGCTGTCGTCGGTGCCGGCGCGCGACATCATGTTCTCGCACGGCCTCGATCCGCTGGTGACGGCGCGCGTCAACTACGCGCTGACGCTGCAGCAGCTCGGCGAGCTCGACGCCGCGGCCAAGGAGATGCGCATCGGCGTCCAGGAAGCCCGCGAGGCCAGGCACTTCAGCACGCTCGCCTACAGCCTGATGCGCGGCGGCATCTTCGCCATGCTGTCGCACGACGACGACGGCGTCGGCCGTCTCGGATCGGAGCTGGTGGGCCGCGCGTCGCAGCACCAGGCTGCGGCCTGGCTGCGCCTCGGACAGATGCTGAAAGGCTGGCACGAGGCGCGGCAGGGCGACACCGACCTCGGCCTCGAGCAGATGCTGACGGCGATCCGCGGCCAGACGGTCCGCGGCAGCTACCTGCTGATGCCGCTGATGATGACGATGTATGCCGACCTGGCGGCGGGCGCGGGTCTGCACGCCGAGGCGCTGCGCCAGCTCGACGAGGCCGAGGCTCTGATGGAGGAGCAGGCGCAGGTCATCTGGCGCGCCGAGCTGCACCGCGTACGCGCACTCGCGCTGGCCCGGCGCGGCGCCAGCTACGCCGAGATCGCGCCGCATGTCGCACAGGGCCGCCTGGTCGCCCAGCAGCAGCGCGCGCTGTTCGGTGAGCTGCGCGTTGCCCTGACCGGTGTGCATCTCGCCGCCGAACTCGCCTTCACCGAGCGCGACGCCGCGCTCGATGCGCTTCGGCCAGTGGTGGCCCGCTTCCCCGGCCATCTCGACGTTCCCGACCTCAAGGTCGCGCGCATCCTGGTCGGCGCCTGATAGACGATCCTCCCCGTCGCGGAGTCCGTGATGGGGAGAAAGCTTTGACTCAAGCCTTGGTCACGTCGAGCACTGCCCGAAAGGCGGAGATCAGCGCGCCCTGGATCCAGGCCTGCTCGGCGGAGCAATGCTCGCCGGCGAAGAACACCCGGTGCTCGGGCTGCTTGGCAACGCCGTACATCGTCTCGAGCTGCCCGGGCAGAAGATAGGCGAAGGCGCCGCCCGACCAGCGGTGCTGGCCCCAGTCGATCGATGCGTGCTCGGTCACCTGCTCTTCGATCTCCGGATGAAAGCGGGCGATGCTGTGCTTCACAGCGTCGGCTCGCGCGTCGGGCGGCAGCACGCCCAGCCGATCGGCGTCGCCTCCCCAGGCATAGGCGCCGAGCAGCGCTCCCGGTTCATTGGGATCGGCCTTGGGGTTCAGCCGCATCGCCGGCTCGGCCACCGGCGCGGCGTGAATGTTGGCAAAGCGGCGCGACGACGGAAGCTCGGCCGCACCGTCGCCCTTGGTCGGCACGATTTCGGCATGGTCCATCGGATAGTAGGTCTGCCGCTGGACGCGATCGGACACCGACGATCCGCCATAGATGCCGTACTTCGTCTCCCAGAAGCGGCTCCGGCAGGCAAAGCCGACCTTGGTCGAGTTGATGTAGCACATGTCGCGGATCGCCTTGACCTTGGCGTGACTGAAGTTGACCAGCGAGACCAGGCGCAGCACCGAATAGGGGATGGTGCAGATCACGAACGGCACTTGGAACTCCTTGGAGCCTGAGGGCGTCCGGCATCGAACCTTGGCGCTGGTCTGCGTGTCGATCTCGATCTCCACGACCTCGTGCTCGAACAGGACCGTCCCGGGATGGAGCTTCTTGTACAGCCCCTCGGGCAGGCCGCTCATGCCGCCGCGCAGGGTCTTCAGGCCGCCGCCGATGCCGACCAGGGCATCGCGCAGGAAGATCGACAGGGACTTGTCCTTGAGCTCGTCGAGGCAGGTGAAGGCGTCGATCAGCTCGCCGACTTCCGAGGACGCGCTGCGCGCCAGGAAATCGCCGACCGACAGGCTGTCGAGATAGCGCAGGCGGTTCGTGCCGAGGCCGCCCGACATCACGATGCGCTTCTCGAAGTCGGTCATCGTCTCGATCACCGCCGTGATCAGCCAGCCCAGGATGGCGTTGCCCGGATACTGCGGATAGAGCGCAGGGTCGGGGTTGGCGCCGGGGATGCCCCACAGGGGATAGATGCGCTGGGCGCCGTCGGCGCGGCGGCAGACGACGTCGCGGATGTCGAGGAAGTTCTGGTCGGTGGCGTTAAAGAAGTCGATCAGGGTGTGTTCGAGCCCGACTTCGCGGATGTAATGGAGCGTGTAGTCGTGGCTGAGCGGTACCCGCATGGCGCCGAGCTCGACATGGCTACCGTCCTTGAAGCGATGCGTGAGGACACGGCCGCCGACGCGCTTGCTGCCCTCCAGCACGGTCACCTTGTGCCCCCGCTGCTGCAACTCGTAGGCCGCGGCGAGGCCGGCCATGCCGGCCCCGAGCACCAGCACTTCCTTGCGCGCGCCGGTCTGGTTTGCCGCCTTCAGCGCGCTCGTTGCGTCGGTCAGTGGCACGCGCGGCGTGCGTGCTATGACGTGATGGTCGTCGCTCATGATGCCTCCACGGGCTCGGCCAGGCGTTGCGAGAGTGGCGGTCCCTGCCACGGAAAGGCCGAGACGCCTTCCGCTGCCAGCGGCCAGAGATAGTCCAGGGCGCCGGCGAAGAGGGCACGGCCGAGATAGACCAGGATCGGTGGCGACAGCGGCTCAACCTCGGGATCCCACACCCGTTCGGGCTCCAGCGCGCGGTAGCCCATGGCTTCCATCGTCCGCATGCGCGGGGCGCCTTGGTAGGCAAGGCCGAGCACCGAGCTGAACCCGGCATCGCGTGCCGCCGTCAGGCAATGCCAGCGAAGAACCGAGTTCAGTCCGCGTCCGGTGCGGCCGGGCGCCGTTGCGGCGCGCCCCATCACCACGGCGGGGAAGAGGCTGGCCGCCATCGCCACGGAAACGCCGACCTGCGCCTCGGCGTGAGCGGGCGATCCCGCCACTCGGCACTGGATCGTCGCCACCAACTGGCCGGTGTCGTCCCAGCCGCCAAGCACGACGGCCGACCGATCGTGCGTGTCCCAGGCCAGCAGGTCGGGGCGCAGCAGGCGGAACTCGCGCGCGGCGCTGTAGGTTTCGAGGCGGAGCGCGTTGACCGCGTCGCGGTCTGCGGCGCTCGCCACTCCGACGCAGCTCAGCCGCGTCAGCCTCTGGTCGTGGGGAGCCTCGGCGTTCATTCTATTCCAGCAGCGAAATGTCGAGCATCGCGCAGACGACGTCGAACGGGTTGAACCAGGTCTTGCCATCGCGCGACCCGCCGAACAGCAGGCCGGCGGCGTGGTTCTCGGAATCGACCAGCAGCGAGCCGGAATCGCCGTAGCCGCAGCTGATCTCGGCCAGGATCTGGTTGACGAACAGCGTCGGCGTCTCGCCGAAGCCAAGCGGCCGGTAGTTGGCGCGCACCGTGCCGATGCAGGACACCACGCCGGTCGTGAGACCGGTCGTGCGGCCGACCTTGCGGACACGCTCGCCAGGCTCGATCGACGCCATCGGAGCGACGCCCTCGATCGTGCCGATTCCGTCCACCCAGGACAGCGCCTGGTCGTGTGCGCAGGCCGCGATCGCCGCGTCGGCGAGATTGCGCGCCGTGCCGCCGAACTCCAGCGGCGTCCAGCGCAGCACAGTGCCGAACGCAGCGAGTGGTCCGGCGCCGCCGTCGATGGGCGAGGGCTGCAGGACAGTGTCGCCCGGGTAGGCATAACCCAGTCGCGACAGCACGTGGCTACAGCTCAGGATGCAGGGCGCACCGGTCCGGCTGTCCCGCATGCCGATCGCAACCGTGCCGACCGGGAAGAGATGATGCGAGGCGCTGACCCCGCCGACGGCCGGCCGCCGCGCGACCCGCAGCCGCGACTGTGCCGAAGAAGTATCGGCATCGGGGATGTGCTGCGGCGGTATGTCGGGAACCGTCATCTCCTCGACGTCGACGGTGGCCGAGGCGCCGTGGGGAGCGGCGAGCATCTTGGGCAATATGGCCCCGCTCGGCATGTCGCCCTCGCGGCGCTTGTGCGCCACGAACACCTTGACCACGACTTCGTCGGTCAGCTTGCCGTTGCGCCGCCGCAGGCCGAACCCCACCCCGGTGACGCCCGGCCGATTGAGCAGATCGACGGCGTGGTGGCGATAGGTTGCCTCCTCAGGCCCGCCGCGCGTTTTGCGCTTCACCATGGCACTGCCCCCAATGCCTTCGTCTACAGGCGTCGCCCGACGGCGATCACCATCGTCAGGTGTGCGGCGTAGTCCGGTTCGGCGAGCCGCACGGCCGCCGCGGCCCGCCAGCGCGTGAGTTCCGCGTCGCTCAGCTGCTTTTGTTCGACGGCCCGTTGCGCCGTGCGCGCCAGCAGCTCCAGCGCCCCCGCTGCGGTGAGCGGCACGGCGATGGGCTCGGTCACGACGAAGCCCAGCCCTTGCTCCCGGAGCAGCCGCCCGAGCGTGCGCCCGGCGAACGGATTGTGGAACTGTGCGAGATGCAGCGAGTGCAGCTTGCGTTCGAGGGCGTCCTCGCTGGTTTCGACCGAGAAGCTCGCCCAGTCGCTGTCGACGAAGCAGATGGCGCCGCCCGGCCGCGTGACGCGCGCTGCCTCGGCCACGGCGCGGACGGCGTGGTCGGGCGTGAGATGCTGCAGGACTCGTTCGCAGTAGCAGGCGTCGAAGGAGGCCGGCGGGAAGGGCAGGTCGGTGGCGGTGCCCTGCTGGTGGCGCGTCCAGCCGGCGATGCCGGCGGCGCGCGCTGAGGCATCGGCGCTGGCGACCATTTCCGGATCCGAATCGAGGCCGATCACGGCGCCGAACATGCCGACCCGCGCAGCGAGGGCGAGCGTGGCCGTGCCCGGGCCGCAGCCGATATCGAGGACGCGCGCTCCCGGCAACAGGCCGAGCAGCTGCCAGGCGCGGGCGCGCACGGCCATCACGGCGGGCGAGGTGGCGGCGCGCCACAGGTAGTCCGCGCCGACATGCTGGATCTTGCTCATGCGCCTTCTCCTTCCCCTTCGCCTTCCATCTCCGTTGCAGAGCCTGGCGGTGGCGGCGGGATCCACACCGGCGCGTAGGCGAGCGTGGAGACCGGGATCAGCACGGGACCGAGATCGAACAGCTCCGGCATCGCGCCGTGGGCGCCGGCGCGCGCCAGCAACAGGCGCTGTGGGCCGAGCGGCGGGCCGATCACCACGACGCCGCGCGACGCATCGCCAAGCAGGGCCGGCGTGAAGATCGGCTGTGGCACGCTCATCAGCACCGCGTCGAACGAGCCATCCGCGCCGCTACCTCGCCTGAGGTTTGGGAGCTGGGCGACTTCCAGGGCGCCATCGGAGCGGTACGCGTTGTCGAGCGTGACGACGTGCTTGGCGAGCTGGCACAACAAGGCGGTGAGGTAGCCGCAGCCGGTGCCGTGCTCCAGTACGCGGTCGGTCGGCTGCAGGTCGAGCGCGCTCAGGATGCGCACCGTCAGTTCCGGCGACGGCAGGACCGCGCCGCTCGGCAGCCACAGCCCGCTCGAGGCGTAGGCGAGGTGGGCGAGATCAGCCGGCGCGAAGGCGTGGCGCGGGACCGAGGCGATGGCTTCGACGATGTGCTCCGATGCCCCCATGGCCTCGACCTGGCGCCGCAGCGCGGCGCGGGCATGCGGCCGGTCGCGCAGCTTCAGCTGCTCAAGGATGTCGTCGAGCGCTCTCATGGCTTCGACTCCAGTTTGCCGGCGTAGGACCGATCGAAATCGTGCAGTGCGACCGTGATGCCGGCGGGATCGCCGTCGAGTGCCACGAATGCCAGCGTGCGCACGATGGAGCGTGCGTAGGAGCGCTCCATGGCGTGGAAGGCGCCGTAGTTCTCCTTCAGCACGTCGTGGTCGGCCGACGTCAGGAACAGCGTGTCGAGCTGCTCCTCGGCCGGGCGGTCGACGAACATGCCGGTCTCGAGATCCGGAAACTCGGCGAGCAGCGAGACGTTGTTCTCGGAGAGCGAATGCAGCGACGCCTCCGACGTACGTGCGACGCCGGGATGGTGGTAGTCGTGAAGGAACTTCAGCCGATAGAACGTCGCCAGCTGCCGGCCGAGCGACCTCGCGAACCAGCCGACATAGGTGGCATTGTCGGGCCGCTCCTTGTCGGGATCACGGCCGAGCTCGATCGCCAAACGTGCGCGCGCCAGCCTGAGCAGCAGCGGCGCGTAGAGTCGCACCATCGCGAGCCGCCGGGCGCGCGCTTCGCCGAGGCCCGGATCGGCGGGCGGCATGAGCGCGTGACCGACCAGTGCCGCGAGCGAGCCCGCCTGCGCGTAGGCATCGAGACCCGCCAGCGTGTGCTGCTGCTGCCAGGCGACCAGCGGATCGGCGGTGCGCCGCTCGGTCGCCGGGCTCCAGAACGGATGCATCATCAATTCATGCGCTGCCGCCCGGTATTCCTCGCTGTGCAGGAAATGCCCGACGGGGTCGAGTTGCTTGACGCGGAACAGGCAGCGGAAGCCCCGCACCATCACCGCCGCCTGGATCTCCGGCGCGTGTGGCACCCTGATGATGGAGCCCGGCATCTCGATGACGGCGACGACCTGGCCCGCCCGGCAGCCCTCGGCTTCGAGCAATTCGGCGCAGCGCCGCCGATGCTGTCCGCGATCACGGCCGGCCATGCCGTCGATCAGGCGGCCGACATTGGCATAACCGCCCGAAGCGTACGGCGTGACGCCGGCGCCGAGGGCGGTGAAATCCACCAAGTGCGGCTTGTCCGGCAGGTGCAGGCGATCGATCAGGATGCTGCGCCCGACCCCGGGCTCGACGAAGCGTATGTCGAGCGAGTCAGCCGTAGCGGGATCGCCGCCTGTGTCGATGGTGCGGCCGAGCCATTGCAGCAATCCCGCCTCGCCGGTCGGATAACCCGTAATGTCGGGGCCCTTCAGGCCGGGAGCCAGATGAACGAACTTGGCGTCGGGGTTGGCCTTGGTAACGACCCGGACGTGGCCTTCGGCTGGGCTGGGCAGCAGCGCAGCCAGCGGATGCGGCGGCAGGCTGGCGCCCCCTGTCAGACGCTTCAGGCCGCCGCGCAGCAGTGCGGGGCCGGGCGGTTTTGCCATCGGCAGCAGGATGGGCGCCGGCGGCACCGCGCGCCGGCGCGCCAGTGATCGCCACGCCGCGAACAGCTCGTGGTTCACCGGCGCACCCGCGTGTTGCCTGAAGCCGAACACCTTGCCGTCGACCGACAGCACCACGCGCGACGGATCGGCCAGCGTCGAACGATCGGCGCGGGGCAGCACGCGGCTTAAGCCCGCCGCGATCTTCCGCAGGTGAGCGGTGCCGTCCTTCTCCGCGTGGAGCGCGTGGATAACCAGCGGCGCCAGTGCGATCACGCCCGCAACCGGCGAGCCCTTGTCGTCCACGGCCGATCTGTGCATGTGGCAGCCCAGCACCGCATCGGGATTGAGGAGCCCGAGCCGCACGGCGGCGCTGAGCGCGAGCGGCTCGAGCCAGTCTATCGCCGCGATCAGCTCGGGCTTGAGCCGGGTCGACCGCGTGATCGGCTGCACGCCACCGCCAAAGAAAGCGAGGCCTGCTATCGCGGCCGCGCCATCGAACTGCCAGACCAGCGCGCGCCAGGGCACGACGAGGACGTCGAAGCCGTCGGCGTCGGCATCGCGGCAGGCCTTCTCGCCGCTGGCGTCCAGGCCCTCGCCGGCGCTGAGCAGCACCAGTTGAGGGCGATGCAGGGGTTTTAGCGCATCGGTACGAGCGAACATCATGCGGACCTCGCCACATGCGTGGCGCCGGAGGGAAGGGGATGGGCATGGCCGCTGTAAAGCGCGCCGCCGGGCTGGATCGCCAGCAGGCCGCCGTTGCGCTGGCCAAACAGGCGCGTCGCCGCGCTGGCCCGCGCCGCATGCCAGGTGGCGTTCGCGGCATCGAGCCGCCAGATGCGCCCGGCGCCGCGCGTCACCGCCCAGGTGACGCCCGTCCGATCGATGGCGAGCTCGGTGATGTTTTCGGCAATGTGGCGCCACGTCATGTGTGACAGGCGGAAGCCCGAGCCGTCGGCAGCGATCGCCAGCGGAACACCGATCGAATCGACCTTGATGCGGCTGGCGACGATGCCGCTGTCGACGAACGCGCCGTCGGTCCAGCGCCTGACCACGCCGTTGCCGCCGTGCTTGTCGTGATCGACGATCCACAACGCGCCGTCTGCCGCCACGGCCAGCGAGGAGGCGCGCCCCGGATGAACGTGCCAGGTCCTGCCGTCGAAGAAGCGGATGACGCCCGTGTCGCTCGCGACCCAGGCGTTACCATCGAGGCCGACCGCCAGGGCGCAACCGTACGCGCCAGCCACGTGGGACCATCCGAACGGCGTGGCGCGAAACAACGGCCACTGTCCTCCCGCAGGCACGGTGCCCAGCGCCCACAGCGAACCATCGCGGCCCTCGACAATCTCCCGCACGAGTCCCGGCTTTGGCGTCCAGTCGATCCGGACCTCGGCCGCGCTGCCCGCGCCCGGAGCCAGTTCTCTGTCGGCAAGCAGGGCGGCGAGCAGCGCCTTGCCGTTGGGGGTACCGAGGCCGGTGCAGGGATCCCAGGTGAACCGCGCCGGATAGCCGCCGACGCGGCCGGTCGGTTCGTTCGTGCCCATCGGCGGCGAATTGAACAAGCCGAGCGGTGCCAGCCGGTACAAGGTGGGCGCGATCAGCCCGAGCCGCGCGTCATGGCCGTGTCCGACCATCGTCTGACGGATGCGCGCCAGCAGGGCGGCCCACAGCGCCGTCGACAAGGCAGTGCCTCCGCATGCCGTCATCCTGCCGCCGATCAGGCACGCGACGCCGGGCTTGCGCGCGGCATGGGCGGCGACGTCGGGCACGCCAAGGCCGTGGCGATGGGTCCGCACCGACAGCGGCGGCTGGCTCGCCACCTGCCAATGCGGGATAGCGGCCAGCGCACTGACACCGCCGCCACCGGCCGCGCCTTGCGGCCCCTCGTTCCACACGCATTCGGACCAGCGGGCAAGGCCGGGGCCGAGCGCGGTGCCGCCGCAGGCGAGGGCATAGGGGCTGGCGGCGGGATACTGGACGCCGGCGAGGTCGCTGCCTCGCTCGATCGCCGAGCCGCTGTCGCCGGCCGCGGCGCAGATGGTGATCCCGAGCATCGCCGCATCGTGCAGGATGGAATCAATGGCCTCGACCGTCGGATGGGTGAGGCGCTCCTCGGCAATGCCCCAACCCAGGCAGATGATGTCGTGCGGTGGCGCTGCGTGGATCGCGGCCAGCAGCGCCTCGACGCAGCCGCGCTCCGTCGGCGCGGTGAGGTACACGGTGAATTGCGCCTTGGGGACCAGCACGCTCAGAACCTGCAGCATCATGCTGAGGCCGTCGCGGTCGTCGTCGCTCGCCGCGTCGCGCTGGCCCATATCGCACACCTTGACCGCCTCGATCGAGGGCACCGGGCTGTGCGCGGCCCTGGCATAGGCCTCGACTTCGTTCTTCGGGACCTCTTGCGCAAAGCCGATGACCGCGATGGACGGCGCGTGACCGTCGGGCTGCGGCGGGAAATTGTAGGTCGCCGCCAGGGTCGCCGGCGTCAGGGCCGTGAGCGGCGTGGCTGCGGCGCCGCGTTGGAAGAAGGTGCGCACGGCGCGGCTATCCTCCAGCCCGATGACGGCTTGGACAACCCCCGCGAGCATCGGATTCAGTGTAATCGGTCCCCTGTAGCTGCGGCAGGTGAGGTCGTCGTGCTTGAAGAGGCCGAGCCGGACAGCGAAAGCCTTGGCGAACGCCGCCGCATCGCCCCGCAGCACCATCGTGCGCTGCGCCGGACCGGCCCGGATGACGTTGAGACCGGTTTTCTTGGCAAACGAAATGACCTTGTAAATATCGGCATCGGACGCACTATTGAGCATGGCGTGCTGGGTGGGATGGATCACCGCCGGCGCCGCGATGGCCGGCCCGGGCGCCGGCGGGCGCCGCCCCATGCGCAACCTTACTGTCACATCGACCGTCGAACCGCGGTGGAGATCGCCAACACGGCTCGCCTTCGCCGCGAAAATCGCGTCCGATCCCAGCAATACCGTCGGGCTTGTCATGCGTTACCGCTCCCCCAATGGTAGCAATATGCTAGGCTAGTGCCGTCCGTCCAGAGAGGAAACGTCTTATGTCGCCAATTCCGAACACCGACTGGCCAAGTCTGCAGGACGAGGCGGTCGATCTTCTCAAGGAACTGGTGCGCATCCCGTCTATCACACCGGCTGACGCCACACTCGAATATCCTTCCGTCGGCGAGACCATGGTCTGCCGCGCCATCCAGGACAAGCTTACGAAGGAAGGCATCGCGTCGGAAATCCTCGCCAAGGTCGAACGGCGCGGGAACATCGTGGCGCGCCTGAAAGGCGATGGGACGGCCAAGCCGGTGCTGCTGCTCGGCCATCTCGATGTCGTCGGGATCGACGGCAATTGGACACCGTCGATCCACCCCTTCGCCGCCGACGTCGTCGACGGCCGCATGTACGGGCGCGGCACCGCCGACATGAAGTGCATCGTGGTCATCCACCTCATGACCATGCTTGCGATCAAGCGTTACGGCATCAAGCACAAGCGCGACGTCATCCTCGCCGGCGTCGCGGCCGAGGAATCGGGCAGCGCCGTCGGCGTGCGCTGGCTGATCGACAAGCACTGGGACAAGATCGCCGCCGAGTTCTCCCTGAACGAGGGCTTCACCGGCGGTCCCCAATACGATCCGCGCGACAGCGTGCCGCCCGAGGAGAAGAAGCTCCTCTGGGTCGGACTGGAAGCCATCGAGAAGCGGATCCTGGTTGCCAAGATCACGGCCATCGGCCATGCCGGCCACGCCTCGAGCGCGCAGGCGGACAACGCCATCAACCGGCTGGCAACGGCCTTGTACAAGCTGCAGGCGCACCCGCGCCCGGTCACGCTCAATCCGATCTCCGCAGCCTTCGCCCATGCCGTCAGGACGTACTACGGCATCGACCTCACCGCCGATCCGTCGGCGCGGGTCCAGGCGATGTTCACCGACGCCGTCGTCCCGACCTTGATCCACGGCGGCACCGAAATCGTCGTGCTGCCCGAAAGCGCCAGTGTCACGGTCGTCTGCCGCCTGCTGCCCACCACCAAAGTCGGCGAGTTCCAGCAATGGCTTGAAGCGGTCGTCGGCGGTCCAGGCGTAGAAGTCACCTATTCGACCGTGCCGCCGCCGGGAACGCCGGCCTCGTCACCCAATACCGCCCTGGTTGCCGCCTACGCCAAGGTGGCGCACCGCATGTACGGCGACCTTCCGGTGCTGCTGACCCAGGGGATCGGCACGACCGACAGCTTCTACCTGCGCCAGAAGGGCGTGGCGGCGTACGGAATCCACCCGCTCCTCGACAAGATCGACGAGAACATGCACGGTCCCGACGAATCGATTCCCGTCGATTCTTTCAGGCAAGGCGTTCGCATGATCATGGAGACGGTTCTCGAGCTTGTGACGTAAGCCGCCAGCTCAGGTCTTCACCATGAGCTCGATCAGCGACGGACCCTCGATCCTGGCCAGCGCCCTGTCGAGCGCAGCATCGAAGCCCGCGGCCGTGTCGACACGCTCAGCCGCGACGCCGAAGCCGCGGGCGATGGCGGCGATGTCCATCGGCGGGTCGTTGAAGTCCATGCCGATCGGCCGGTCGTTGCCGTGGAACAGCTTCAGTCGGTTCTTGAGGATCTGATAGCCCGCGTTGTTGGCGATGACGAAGATCACCGGCAGCTTCTGGTTGGCCGCACTCCACAGCGCCGTGATGGAGTACATGGCGCTGCCGTCGCCGATCACCGCGAACACGCGCCGCTTGGGCTCGGCGATCTGCACGCCGACTGCTGCGGCAATGCCCCAGCCGATGCCGCCGCTGACATTGCCGAAGTAGGAGTTGCGGTCGCGGAAGGGGAAGTAGTTGAACAGCGTCGTCGTGGTAGTGAGCCCTTCCTCGACCAGGATGGCGTCGCTCGGCATCTTCTCGCAGAGCCGCATCATCGCCCATTCGGCCTGCAGTGGCTTCTCGCTGGCGGGCTGGCTGAGCTTGGCCTTGCGCGCCGCGCGCTGAGCGCTCCAGTTGCGCGTCGCGATCTCGGCCAGCGAGGCCTTGGCCCTGTCGGCAAGCGCAGCTCCACCGAGCGTCTTCAGGAGCGGCACCAGTGCCTTCAGGGTCTCCTTTACATCGGCGCGGAGCGCAATCTCGGCCGGGAAGTTCTTGCCCATCTCCCAGTCGCGCAGGCCGATCATGGCCACCGCGGTCGTCTCGGGCAGGGGCTCGGTCTCGCTCCACACCGACATCTTGAGCACGTCGGCGCCGACGCAGAACATCAGGTCGTAGTCGGAGAGGATGCGGCGCACGTTCTTCTGGTCGCGGTTGAGCGCGCCGAGATAGGCGATGTGCTCCGACGGATAATGCGCACCCCACGCCACCGTCTGCTGCAGCACCGGCGCGCCCAACGTCTCGGCGAGCGCCGTCGCCTCGGCGAAAGCATCGGCGGTCGTGATCTCGTGGCCGGCCAGGATCACCGGCTTCTTGGCCGACAACAGCCGGCGCGCGAGCTGCTCCAGCGCGGCGTCGCTGGGCCGCACCGCCGTGTCGACGCGGGTCGCCGCGGCCATGTCGATGGCGGCCTCGTTGTTCAGGATGTCGCCGGGCAGCGAGATGAATACCGGCCCGGTCGGCGCCGTGGTCGCGACCTTGGCGGCGCGACGCAGGATGCGCGGCAGGTCTTCGATGCGATTGACCTCGGTCGCCCATTTCACCACCGGCGCCGCGATCGGCACCAGCGGCGCATAGAGCAGGGGCTCGGTGAGCCCATGGCCCTGTTCCTGCTGGCCCGCCGTCACGATCATCGGCGTGCCCGACATCAGCGAGGTATAGATCGAGCCGATGGCGTTGCCGAGGCCCGGCGCCACGTGGACGTTGCACGACACGAGCTTGCCCGAGGCGCGGGCGTAACCGTCGGCCATGCAGATGACGACAGCCTCCTGCAGGCCGAGCACATAGCCCATCTCTGGCGCCGAGGAGAGCGCATGCATGATCGGCAGCTCGGTCGTGCCGGGATTGCCGAACATCTTGGTGACGCCCTCGTCGCTCAGCACACGGAGAAAGGCGTCGCGGCCGGTGATGGTGTTGGAGACGCGGGCGTCGGGCATGATTTCCTCCCTGAACGGCGGCACGGTAGCGCGGCTGGACGCGGCGTGGAATGATCGTCGCCGCGATGCGAAAACGAACATGAGCGAGCTCGAGGACAAGGTTACTCGACTGTCCTGCTGGAAGGAGCAGCCCGTCGAGCTGGCGCCGCTGAAGGGTGGCCTCACCAACATCTCCTTCGTGGTGACCTGCCGCGGCGAGAAGTTCGTCGCCCGCTGCGGCGACGACATTCCGGTCCATCACGTCTCCCGCGACCGCGAGCGCGCCGCATCGCGGGCCGCGTTCGAGGCCGGCCTGTCGCCCGAGCTGGTCCATGCCGAGCCCGGCATCACGGTGCTGCGCTTCATCGACGGGCGCACTTTCGACGAAGCCGACATGCGCGCCAATGTCGGACGTTTGGTGCCGCTGCTGAAGGACTGCCACGCCAAGGTGGCGCGTCATCTGCGGGGACCGGCCAACGTCTTCTGGGTGTTCCATGTGATCCGCGACTACACGGCGTTGATCGACGCCGACCGCCGCTACCTCGCCGTCGCCGACCGGCTCGAGCAGGCGCAGGTGCCGATGCCGATCGTGTTCGGCCACCACGACCTGCTGCCCGGCAACTTCATGGATGACGGCCACCGCCTGTGGCTGATCGACTGGGAGTATGGCGGCTTCGGCACGGCGATGTTCGACCTCGCCAACCTGTCCGCCAACGGCGGCTTCGATGCGGCGCAGGACCATGCGCTTCTCGATGCCTATTTTGCGGGCAAGGTCGATCCGGCCCTGCGACATGCCTTCGCCGCCATGAAAGCGGCCAGCGCATTGCGTGAGGCGCTGTGGGCCATGGTCTCGGATGTCCATCTCAGGACGGCCGGCGTCGACTACAAGGCGCACGCCCGGGACTATCTTGCGCGGTTCGAGCAGTTGATGCCCGCCTGACGAGCAGCGGCCCGCTCCTTGCATGACCCCCTGAAACAGGAGGCCGATGCCCATGAAGAAGACCTTGTCCGTCGCCGCTCTGCTCGCCGCCTCGGCGCTGTCGCTGGCGCCCGCCGCGGCGCAGGAGAAGGTGCTGCGCATCGGCATGACGGCGTCGGACATCCCGACCACGACCGGCATGCCCAACAACGGCTTCGAGGGCATGCGCTTCCTCGGCTTCCCGATCTTCGAAGGCCTGATCCTGTTCGACCTCACGCGCACCGACCAGCTCGCCACCCTGCGGCCGGGGCTGGCGGAGAAGTGGGAGCAGGCACCCGACGACAAGAAGACCTGGATCTTCCACCTGCGCAAAGGCGTGAAGTTCCACGACGGCACCGACTTCACCGCCGACGCCGTGATCTGGAACCTCGAGCGTATCTTCAACAAGGACAGCGCGCAGTTCGAGCCGGGCGCCGTCGGCATCATGCGTAGCCGCGTGCCGATCCTCGCCTCGTACAAGAAGATCGACGACTACACCGTGTCGATGACGACCACGCAGGTGGCGTCCTACTTCCCGTGGATGGTGCCCTACATCCTCAATGCCTCGCCGGCCTCGTGGGAAAAGAACGGAAAGGACTGGGCCAAGGTCGCGGCGGTGGGACCGGCCGGCACCGGCCCGTTCAAGATCACCAACGTGGTGCCGCGCCAGTCGGTGACGCTCGCACGTAACGACGACTATTGGGATCCGGCCAAGAAGGCCAAGGTCGACCAGATCCTGCTGCTGCCGATTCCCGAGCCCAACACGCGGCTTGCCGCGCTGCGCTCGGGCCGCGTCGACTGGATCGAGGTGCCGCCGCCCGACGGCATTCCGTCGCTGAAGCAGGCCGGCTTCGTCATCTCGACGGGTTCCTACCCGCACGTATGGCCGTGGTTCTACAATATCGCCGCCAAGAACAGCCCGCTGGCCGACGTTCGCGTGCGCCAGGCGCTCAACTACTGCATTGATCGCAACGCCATCGTGACGCTGTTGAACGGCACCGCCGAGCCCTCGGTCGGCTGGCTGAAGCCCAACGACCCGGCCTTCGGCAAGCCCGAGAACCGCTACACCTTCGATCCCGCCAAGGGCAAGAAGCTCCTGGCCGAGGCGGGCTACAGCGACAAGAAGCCGTTGTCGTTCAAGGTCATGATCTCGACCTCTGGCTCGGGCCAGATGCTGCCGCTGCCGATGAACGAGGCGCTGCAGGAGAACCTGAAGCAGGCCTGCGGCGTCGACGTCCAGGTCGAGGCCGTCGAATGGCAGGTCCTGCTGACGGTCGCCCGCGCCGTGCCCGACGACCCGTCGCTGAAGGGCGCCATGGCGCTCAATGTCAGCTCACCGTCGAGCGATGTCGGCATGATGTTTCGCTACTTCGCCGTGGCCAATTCCTCGCCGATGGGCTCGAACTGGGAGCAGTGGAAGGACGACAAGTTCGAAGACGCGATGAAGACCCTGTCGGAGGCGACCGACGAGGCCACCATCCAGAAGTATTACGCGATCGCGCACGAGCGCCTGGTCGACAACCCGCCGTGGCTCTACATCGTCCACGACCTCAACCCGCGGGCCTTCAGCAAGAAGGTGAAAGGCTTCGTTTCGCCGCAATCCTGGTTCGTCGACCTGACGCTGGTCGACCTGCAGTGAAACGCCGTATCCTCCGGCAAAGACGAAGTCCGGAGGATCGCCATGGACGGCTCGACGACGACACGCGTCGACTACGGCTCGGAAGAAGCCGCGATGCAGGCCTATCTGCGTGAGGGGGAGAAGCGCGCCGCGGCGCTCGGCAATCGCGGGCCCATCCGCTTCACGCCATCGGGCGAGCTCAGTCCCGACATCCTCGACGCCTACTGGCGCTGCGGCTTCTACATCTTCGAGGGCGTGCTGAAGGCCGACGAGCTGGCCGATATCGAGCGCGACCTGCACGAGATCCTCGACCGCCTGCCGGTCGAACGCGGCGCCGCTGTCGACGCCAAGGGCCGCCCGGCGCTGGCGGTCGACTGCGAGGGACCGAATCTCCTGTGGTCCAAGCCGCTCGGCGATCCGTTCGGCGGCACCGATCTCGCCAACGGCCGTCATCCGGTGAAGATGTTCGAGCCGCAGGCCGCGGCCGGCGCACCCAAGGAGGTCGTCTATCTCATCCTGGGCTCGCTGCAATTCTCGGAGGCGGCGCTGCGCGTCTACGGCCATCCGCAGCTGCTCGCCGTCGCCGCCGCCATCAACGGTCTCGACTTCACGCCGTTCAACGAGGCGCTGTTCATCAAGGAGCCGGGCCGCGGCGCGTCGGTCGCCTGGCACCAGGACGGCGTCACGCACTGGAACAGCCCCGATTGGGACCAGGGCATCCACGGCTTCAACTTCATGGGCCAGCTCTACGGCTGCACGGCGGCCAATGGCGTGTGGGTCGTGCCGGGCTCGCACAAGCGGGGCAAGATCGACATCAGAAAACTGGTGGCCGAGGCCGGCAGCGAGCGGCTGCCCGACGCGGTGCCGATCATCGCCCGGCCAGGCGACGTCGCCATCACCAACCGCCAGGCGCTGCACGGCTCGTTCGCCAACACCAGCAAGGACTGGCGCGTGACGGTGAACATGGGCTTCCACCGCCGCAAATCGGTGCTCGGTGTGTCGGGCGGCGGCGTGCACAACAAGGCAGCGGTCTACGATGCCGACCGCATCGCCCGGCGCGCGCGCATGATCGGCTACGGTATCGACGCGCGGCGCCAGCGTTTTCCCCAAGAAGTGCCTTACGTCTACCGGCCGCATGCCGAAGCGGGCCTGGTCTATCGCTGGGACGACAAGGCGAGAGCCGAGATCAGGGACTACAACCTGCTGGACCTCAGCATCTGACGCTGTGGCCCAGCCTTTGCCGACGACGTCAAGATACAGCGCCGCTGAACCGACACAGGTTCTTGCGATGACAGCGCGCGGCGCATAGGGCACAGTGTGGTCAGGGGAAAGACTACGCGCCAAGGCTTCAATTGCGTTTCAGCTCACGTCCTCGCAATCAGCGCTCGCGTTCGTTTTGGGTACTGTTGCTGCTTTCCGTCCTGCCGTTGACGGCCTGCGACAGCATCGGGCCGGGCACGGTGACCCGCGACCGGGCCGACTATGCTGGGTCCGTCGGCGACTCGTGGAAGTCGCAGATGCTGCTCAACCTGGTGAAGCTGCGCTACGGCGACATCCCGGTGTTCATGGACGTAGGCTCGGTGGTGGCGGGCTACTCCCTGCAGAAGACCCTTTCGGGCACGGCGAGCTTCAACACCTTCAACCAGGGCGCGCCCTTTCAGGCCATCACCGGCAGCCTGGGGCCGACGGCGAGCGTGACCTACAACGACAGTCCGACCATCACCTATACGCCGCTGCAGGGCGAGCGCTTCGCCCGCTCGATCATGGGCAGCATACCGCCGCAGTCGATCATGAACGTGCTGCAGGCCGGTTTCCCGGTCGACGTCGTGTTCCGGCTCTCGGTGCAGTCGATCAACGGCATCGACAACCGCCGCGTCGCCGGCGGCATCTCGCGCGAGCACGTGCGGCCGGCCAATCCGGAGTTCTACGTGCTGCTGGATCAGCTCGGGCGCATCCAGAACTCGGGCGACATCGGCGTGCGCGCCAACGCCAAGAACGACACCCTGACGCTCGTCTTCCGCCGCAGCCACTCCGCCGCCGTGCGCCAGGCAGTGCGCAACGTCACCCAGATCCTGAGCCTCGATCCGTCGGCCACGGAGTTCAACGTCGTCTTCGGCGCGGTGCCGACTGGCAACAAGGAGATCGCCATGGTCACGCGGTCGATCTTCGAGGTCCTGCTCGACATCTCCTCGACGATCCGCGTGCCCGAAAGCCACGTCGTCGAGCACCGCGTCGCCTCGACTCCTGAAGGCGATCTTGGGCCCCAGGGCAGCATCCCGCCGCTGGTCAAGATCGAGAGCACGAACTCGAACGAGAAGCCGGGCGATGCTTTCGTCGCCATTCCCTATAAGGGCCACTGGTTCTGGATCGACGACCGCGATCCGGCCTCGAAGAACCTGTTTTCCTTCATCCTGCTCCTCTTCACCTTCGTCGAAACGGGCAGCAAGGACATCGTTCCCGTCCTGTCCATCCCGACAACCCGATGAGATCCTGATGCGCAGAGCTGACTTCCTGAGGGGTGTCGGCGGAGTGATGGCCGGCGGGATGATGGCCGGCCGCCGGGCGGCGGCCCAGGGGCGTCCGCTCGCCATCGGCTATCAGGAACAGCCCGACTGGCTGCTTTATGTGGCGCGCGACTATGGCCTGTTCGAGAAGGCGGGGATCTCGGCCAGATTCGTGAAGTTCGACGCCAGTCCGCCGATGATCGAGGCTTTCAAGAACGGCAGCCTCGATCTTGCCTCCGTCGGTTCCGTCGCCTTCCTGATCGGCCTGTCGCAGGGCCTCGACTGGACGATGATCGGAATCAACCCGGAGGGCGCCTACGCCCAGGGACTGGTGGCGCGCCGGGACAACAGCGCCATCAGGACGCCGACCGACCTGAGGGGCAAGAAGGTCGCCGTGTTCGAGGGCGCGACCGCGCAGTATGGGCTGCTCATGATGCTGCGCCAGCATGGCATTGCCCTCAACCAGGTGACCGTGATCCACATGACGCCCCAGGCGCAGGTGGAAGCACTGGCAAATCGCCAGATCGACGCCGCCATGATCTGGGAGCCCTGGATCCACCGCATGATCCAGTCGGCCGATGCCAGGATCGTCGAGACCGAGGGGAATCTCGGCATCTACACCAACGTCGACGCCTACACCGTGCGCCGCAGCTGGCTCGCCGCCAACCGCGACACGGCGCTGCGCTTCCTGAGAGCGCTCGCGGCGGCCAACGATATGATCAGCAAGGATCACAAGGTTGCTTTTGCCGCGTGGGCCCGTGAGGTCGGGCTGCGGCAGGGCCTGGTCGAGCAGATCTACGACCTCGTCCCACCGCCGTTGATCTACGAGTGGACCAACCCGCGCTACACCTATTCGCTGGTCAGGGGCGGGCCGCTCTACCAGCGGCTCGGCTTTCTCGCGAACTACATGTACCGCCAGAAGATCATCGCCAGGCCCGTCGACCTGGACGATGCCATGGACTCGTCGCTGATCGCCGAGGTGCTGAAGGGCAAGAAGCCGCCGTAAGGGAGCGCGGGCCTCTGGCCCGCTCATCCTTCGCGCTCCACTATGAGCGGGCCAGAGGCCCGCGGTCCCTTAATCCCTGAACGGATCCGTCATCAGGATGGTGTCCTCGCGCTCGGGGCTGGTGCTGAGCAGCGCCACCGGGCAGCCGACCAGCTCCTCGACGCGGCGGACGTACTTGATGCAGGTCGCCGGCAGCTCGGCGAAGGAGCGCGCGCCCCTGGTGCTCTCGCGCCAGCCCTCGAAGGTCTCCCACAGCGGCTTGATCTTGGCCTGTGCTCCCATGGTGAAGGGGAAGCGCTCGATGCGCTTGCCATCGAGCTCGTAGCCGACGCAGACCTTGATCTCGCCAAGCCCGTCGAGCACGTCGAGCTTGGTGAGCGCGATGCCGTCGATGCCGTTCAGCTTCACCGCCTGGCGCACCATCACCGCGTCGAACCATCCGCAGCGCCGGCGCCGGCCCGTGTTGGTGCCGAACTCGTTGCCGCGATCGCCCAGCAGCTGGCCGATCTCGTCCTTGAGCTCGGTCGGGAAGGGGCCATCGCCGACGCGCGTGGTGTAGGCCTTGGCGATGCCCAGCACATAGCCCACTGCGCCGTTGCCCATGCCGCTGCCGATCATGGCCTGCGCCGCCACCGTGTTGGACGAGGTGACGAACGGATAGGTGCCGTGGTCGATGTCGAGCATGGTCGCCTGCGCGCCCTCGAACAGGATGCGTTTGCCGGCCGCGCGCAGGCCATCGAGCCGCTCCCACACATCCTCGGCGAAGGGCAGGATCTTGGGCGCGAGCTCAAGCAGCTCGCCGAGCAGCGTGTTGGGATCGATCGTCGGCCGGCCCAGGCCCTGGCGCAGCGCGTTGTGGTGGGCGAGCAGCGTGTCGACCTTGCGCGCGAGGATCTCCGGCTCGGCCAGGTCGCCGACGCGGATGGCGCGGCGGCCGACCTTGTCCTCGTAGGCGGGGCCGATGCCGCGCCGCGTCGTGCCGATCTTGATGGTGCCGGGCACGTCCTCGCGCCAGCCGTCGAGATCGCGGTGCAGCGGCAGGATCAGCACGGCGTGGTTGGCGATCTTGAGGTTGGCGGGCGTCACCTCCACGCCCTGGCCCGACACCTTCTTCACCTCCTCGAGGAAGTGCCAGGGGTCGACCACGACGCCGTTGCCGATGATCGAAAGCTTGCCCGCACGCACCACGCCCGAGGGCAGCAGGGCGAGCTTGTAGGTCTGGTTGCCGATCACCAGGGTATGGCCGGCATTGTGGCCGCCCTGGAAGCGCACCACGACCTCGGCGCGCTCGCTCAGCCAGTCCACGATCTTGCCCTTGCCCTCGTCGCCCCACTGGGCGCCGATCACTGCAACATTGGCCATTGCCTGTTCCAAACCCCGACTTTGCGCCCTGATTCCACGCACGAAAAACGCCTCCCCGGGGTCGGTTCCGGAGAGGCGTAAGTTTGGATAGCACGGGAAGGGAGGAGTGCGAAGGGGAAACCTTCGCCCGTGCGCTCGCCTAAATATCCGCTGGTTGCCACCCCTTCTGTGTTTTTTGCCACAGAGCGAAAGCGCCGGGTGCTGTTTCCTCGGGGAGCGGCTGCAGGCACGCCGCGAATTCTCGAGGGAGCGGGAAAATGGCTGAGAAATCACGCAAGCGTCGGATCAGCACCAAGCAGAGGGCCTCGACCCTCTTTCATCTGTGGCACAATTTGCAGGACATAAAGAACGAGACCGCGCCGCTGAAGGACAGCGAGCTCGGCCTGTTGATGGGCATGGTCGAGCTCCTGGTCGAGGAGCGCATCGCGGGCCTCAATGTCGTCAACGGCGCGGCGCTGGCCGCCATGGAAGCGGCCCATCCGCACTGACATTGCTGACCGGTTCTGGGCGCCGGTAGTCGGTACCGGCGCCTAGAGCGGCACGGCGTCCTTGTCGATCAGCGCGTGGCTGCACAGCAGCCGCTTGGCCTCGACGCGCGGATCCTCTGCCTTTGTGACACCGCGCACGACCGCATAGCCCTTGGCTTGCCACGGAGCGGCGTCGCTCCACGGTGTCCCAGTTGGCACGAAAAGGCGCGGCCGCAGCGGCGGCGCTTCCGAAGCCTGCAGCACGGCGTCCATGTAGAGGGTGAATCCCGTCGCCGGCTCGCTGACGCCATCCTCGGGATAACCCGCGGAATAGCGCCCGCCGCGCGCCAGCTCATGGCGGCCCCTGAGAGCGAACACCGAGAACGACACCCCGGTCTGATATTCGAGGCCGCGATATTCCACAGGATCGAGGGTGAGGGGCAGGTCCTCGTCGGCGGCGCGCACCAGCTTGACCACCTCGCCAAGCCGCGCTGCCTCGGCCGCCGCGGCGGCCGGCAGCTTCAGCGCGGTGAGCTGCGCGATGCCTTTTTCCGCCGGGCCCGCGGCGCGCAGCAGGCCGGTGAACAGGTCGACCGACTTCTTGGCCTCGCCCAGGGCCTTGGCGATGCCGCCCTCGTCCTTGCGGTCGAGCGCGCGGCGCACCCGCCGCAGCGTGTCGGCCGGCAGCTTCAGGCCGGCGCCGACCGCGGTCACCAAGGTCGGCAGGTTGAGGTCGACCGAAAGCTCGGCGACGCCGATGGCGCGCAGCGCATCGACCGCCAGCAGCACCGCCTCGGCGTCGGCTTCGGCCGAATCCACGCCGATCAGCTCGGTGCCGACCTGGGCGAACTGGCGCTCGGGCTTCAGTGCGCCGCCGCGCACGCGGATGACGTTGCCGCCATAGGAGAGCCGCAGCGGCCGCGGCTCGTGCTTCAGCCGGGTGACGGCGATGCGTGCGACCTGCACGGTCATGTCCGGCCGCACGCCCATCATGCGCTGCGATACCGGATCCATCAGCCGGAAGGTCTGTGGCGCCAGCGCGGCGCCCGGCCCGCCTAGCAGCGATTCCTCGAACTCGACCAGCGGCGGCTTGACCCGCTCGTAGCCGAAGGCGGCGAAACGCTCGATGGCGACGTCGATGGCCCGCGCCTCGCGCGCCGCGTCGGGCGGCAGCAGGTCGGCAAGCCCGGCCGGCAGCAGGCCGCGATGGTCGTTGTCGTTGGCGCTCATGGGGAGGTTGATAGCCCATCCTGCCGGGGCCCGTCTCCCGTCATCCCGACCGGAGCCGAGCGCAGCGAGGCGCAGTGGAGGGACCTATTTTGTGGATGCAGCGACCCAAAAAGGTCCCTCGACTACGCCGCCCTGCGGGCGGCTCCGCTCGGGATGACGGAGGGGCCACTAGCCCCGGCGGGGAACAATAGCTAAACGTCGCGGTCATGAGCCTCGCCAACCGCCCGGCCCTGTCCGTGGTGGCGCCCTGCTACAACGAACAGGACGTGCTGCCCGAATTCCTGCGCCGGGTCGGCGCGGTGCTGGACGAGCTGGGCGGCACGGCCGAGATCGTGCTGGTCGACGACGGCAGCCACGACCGCACCTGGCTCGTGATGACCGACGCGGCCGCCGGCAATCCGCGCATCGTTGCGGTGCGCCTCATGCGCAACCACGGCCACCAGCTGGCGCTCAGCGCGGGCCTGTCCGTGTGCCGAGGCGAGCGCATCCTGATCATCGACGCCGACCTGCAGGACCCGCCCGAGCTCCTGCGCGAGATGATGGCGCTGATGGATCGTGAGGGGGCCGACGTGGTCTATGGCCAGCGCCGCCAGCGCGACGGCGAGACCCTGTTCAAGCGTGCCACCGCCGCCGCCTTCTATCGCCTGATCGGCCGCATGACCGACGTCGAGATCCCGCTCGATGCCGGCGATTTCCGCCTGATCACGCGCCGCGTCCTCGATCTCCTGATCGCCATGCCCGAGCGGCACCGCTTCGTGCGCGGCATGGTGGCGTGGATCGGCGGCAAGCAGGTGCCGCTGCCCTACGATCGCAAGCCAAGGGTGGCGGGCGAGAGCAAGTATCCCCTGGCCAAGATGGTGCGGTTTGCGGCCGACGCCATCACCGCCTTCTCGGTGGTGCCGCTGATGGCCTCGATGACCATCGGCTGGATCATGGCGGCGGTCGGCTTTGCCTTCTTCGTCTACTCGATCGTCGGCTGGCTGGCCGGCGCCAACCTGCCGGGCTGGACGTCGCTGATGGCCGCGGTCGGCCTGCTGGGCGGCATGCAGTTCCTGATGCTGGGCATCATCGGCGCCTATCTCGGGCGGCTCTACGACCAGAGCAAGGGTCGGCCCCTGTTCATGATCCGCGAGATCGTCGGCGGTCCCAAATGACACCGGCCGAGTTCGACCGCCACGCCGCCACCTACGACGGCGGCTTGGACAACCCCATCAAGCGCATGATGGGAAACTCGGCCGACCAGTTCATCGCCGTGAAGGCGCGCTGGCTGCTGCGCCGCGAGCGCGCCCTGCGGGCGGGTGGCCTCGCCGTCCTCGACTATGGCTGCGGCGCCGGCGACCTGATGCGCGTTCTCGCCGGTCTCGGCGCACGTGCGGACTTCACCGGGTGCGACGTCTCGACCGGCATGCTGGCGGAGGCGGAGAGGCGCTGGACATCGTCGCTCGGTCCCGCTCCGGCGCTGGCGGTGCAGGACGGCGCCGCCGCACCCTTCGCCGATCGGCGGTTCGACATCGTGACCATCAGCGCCGTCCTGCATCATGTGCCGGTCGGGGAGCGCCAGGCCGTCTATCGCGAGCTCGGCCGCGTGCTGAAGCCGGGCGGGCGCATCTACGTGTTCGAGCACAATCCGCGCAATCCGCTCGTTCGCTACGTCATCGCCCGCACGCCGATCGATGCCAACGCTATCCTGCTCGACGCCCGCGAGGTGCGGCACGGCCTGCTCGATGCGGCGCGCTACGACGTCGAGACCGACTATCTGATGTTCATGCCGCCCGGCATCGCCTTCCTGGCGCCGATCGACCGCACGCTGGCGTGGCTGCCGCTGGGGGCGCAATATGTCGTGGCGGCCCGCAAAGCCGCCTGAGAGGAGTAAAGGGATGGACCGAAAGACCTTCGAGGCCGAGCTCAAGCGCGACGGCTATGACATCCTGACCAACACCACGCCGGGCGTGAAGGTGAACCCCGAGCACAGCCATCCGTTCGACGTGCGGGCGATGGTGGTCCAGGGTGCCCTCACCTTGACGCGCGACGGAACCAGCCGGACCTACCGCGCCGGCGAGACCTTCACCATGCCCAAGGGCTGCCTGCATTCCGAGAGCTACGGCCCGGAAGGCGCCGTGACCCTGTTCGGCCGGAAGATGTAGCGATCCTGAACGAAGAGAAGAATGCGCCGGGCTGGCAGCTGCTGCTGGCCTTCGCGCTCTCCCTCCTGGTGCTCTGTGGCCTGATCGCTTGGCTGCAGAACGTCCACATCATCACCGCCAACGGCATGTACAAGAGCATCCAGGCCGAGCCCTGGATCGCCGATCCGTCGGGGGCGCGGCTGGATCCGTCGAACTACCTCTATTTCCCGCTCTACGGCGCGCTTGGTCGCGTGCTCGACTGGCTGGGCATCGACCGCGGCGTGCCGTGGCGTCAGTTCGCCTGGCTCAACGCCTTCTTCGCCAGCCTTGCCAGCGTCATCGTCTACGCCTTCGCCCATCGTCTGACCGGCGACGCGCGCGCTGCGGCGCTCACAACGGTCTTCCATCTCGGCTGCGGATTTGTCCTGCTGCTCGCGGTGATCAGCGAGGACATCATGCCGGGCTACGCCGTGGTGCTGGGCGCCATGGCGCTGGCCGGCCTGTGGTTCGATCGACCGACTCACGGCCGCGTCGCGCTGGTCGGCGCGGTCTTCACCTTCGGCTGGCTGATCGAATGGCGATTGTTGTTCCCGCTGTTGCCGGCGCTCGTACTGGCGTTGGTGATGGCGCCGCAAAGCCCGCTGCGCCGTCTGGCGCTGATCGCCACGCTGATCATCTCCATCGTCGTCGCCGCCGGCCTCGTTCAGCTTTGGTCCGAACGCTATTCCGGCGCGGTCGGCCTTTTAGACATCCTGTGGACCGGCAAGGGCGTCGCCACCGGCTGGGCCGGGCTCAGCTGGGACAAGGCCTGGATGATGCTGTCGGGCGTGGGCAACTACTTCCTGATCGTCGGCGGCTGGGTCGATCCCTTGTCGGCGAAGCACGCGGCCGGGCCGCTGCTCATCTCGGCGTTGCTGCAGGCGATCATCTTCTTCGCGGCGGTCGTCGTGCTGTGGCCGCGCCGGCACGAGCCGCGCCTGCGCGCCGTCGCCATCGTCTTCCTGGGCACCTTGGCGGCGGGGCAGGCGCTGAACCTCTATTCGCAGCCCCAGGATCCGCAGATGCAGATCAACGTCATGCCGTGGCTGACGGTGGCCTGGGCGCTGCTGCTGGGCGCGGCCTTCGGCAGCAGGCGCGGCGTGGCGTTGGTCATGGCCGTGCTCTCCTTCGCGCCCTTGATTATGAACGTGAGCGCGCTGGCGCGCTTTCGCGGCGGCGATGCCGAGGCGCTCAAGGCCACGGCCGCCCTCGAGCAGAAATTCTCGCCGGAACAGACCGTTTGGATCTATTGGGGCTTCGAGCCCATCACCATGTGGCAGTACGCGCTGTGGAGCCGCACCTGGGACTGGGACGGCAAGCCCGCGGACGATGCGAAGTTCAAATGGATCGCGATCGATGCGGGCGCCATCCGCCATCCCGACTGGACGCCCGAGAAGAACGCCGAGGTGCTGAAGGCCGATATCGACCATGCCTTCGAGCGCGGCTATCGCGTCGTCATCTCCGACGTCTGGACGTGGGATGAGGCCGAGCTGGCGGGCCAGCTGGGCGGCTTGTCGGCGGCCAATCGTGCCGCCGCCATCTGGCGGATGCTGCACGACAACTACACGGGCGAGGCCGCTTACAGCGACCGGATGGCCGGCCGCTACTTCGAGCTGCGGCGCCGCTGATCAAAAGCCCTTCACGAGCAGCAACAGCACTTGATGGCGCTCGTAGTTGGCGAGATCGAGGCCGCCGGTGGTCTCGTCGGGTATCTGGATCGACCACGCCGCCTTCACGGCCATCGTTTCCGACATCTTCACAAAGAGGCTCGGGCCTACGAACAGCGCGTGTCCGGAGAAAAGCCCATTGTGGTTGTGCGAGAGATGGCGAACTTCCCCGCCGAGGAAGATGCCGGGCGCAATGGCATGTGCGACGGCTGCCGACGCTTCGAGCGGCGCTTCCTGCTGCCAGACCCCGGCGGTGCCGGTGAAGGTCGGCGCCGCGAAGACATTCAGTGCGGCATAGGTGGTATTTGGCACCAGCATCGCGTCGGCAAGAATGCCCGCGGCAATCGAGTAGCTTTCGACCGGCTGTCCCGAATGATCGTCGACCCGCCGCCACTGCGGACTGGCCGACAGCGTGAGACCGACGGGACTGTTGTCGCGTGTCAGGACCTGCCATCGGGTGTCGGCGGTGAGGCCGGCGAAATTGAAGCCGGCATAGTCATCGACGTCGGGCACATTGGCGATGCTGTGATAGTCGAACAACGCTCCGACAGAGATCCTCAGGCCGTCCGCAATGCCGTAACGGACTGCCGTCTCGTTCTGGATGGCCGAATAGTCGCCGACCTTCCCGAAACGGCCGACGGTGGTGCTTTCCAGCTCGACTTCGCCCTTCGGCCCGATATCGCTGCCTTCCGTGAAACCGAATATGTGTTCGGTGTCGGTGGCGACGGCTCGCCGCGGAGGATCCGCGCGGCAGACAGCTGGAACCATCAACGCGACCGACAGGACGTACGTCGAGACGATGGCGGCCGAAGAGCCCACGGTGGAGCGGCTGGGAAAGCAGAGCGCCATTTGCCGAAGCTACTGACGCTGGCTGGCGCTATACAATTACTGCGCGCGTTGCCGTGAGCAGGAGGAATGACGATGGCCATCACCATCACCGCCTTTGAACGGTCCCCCGACGGCGGCAAGGGGCTGGCGCGCGACACCCGCGTGCGCTGGGCGCTCGAGGAGGTGGGCCAACCCTACCAGGTCCGTCTGGTCTCTTTTCGCGCGATGAAGGAGCCCGCGCATCTCGCGCTTCACCCCTTTGGCCAGATCCCGACCTACGAGGAAGGCGACCTCGCCCTGTTCGAAACCGGCGCGATCGTCCTCCATGTCGCCCAGCGCCATGCCGGCCTTCTGCCCGACGATGCCAATGCCCGGGCGCGCGCGACCGCCTGGATGTTTGCCGCGGTCAATACCGTGGAGCCGCCGATCCTCGATCTCGCAACCGCCCGGCTGTTCGAGGCCGACAAGCCGTGGTCCAGGGAGCGCCAGCCGCTGGTCGAGGACCGCGTGCGCGACCGGCTGAAACAGCTTTCCGCCCGTCTGGGCGATGCTGACTGGCTCGACGGCGCGTTCAGCGCGGGCGATCTGATGATGGCGTCGGTGCTGCTCAGGGTGCGATCGTCGGGCATTCTCGACGAATACCCGAATCTCGCCGCCTATCTCGCCCGCGGTGAAGCGCGGCCCGCCTACCAACGGGCTTTCGCCGCTCAACTGGCGGTCAACAAGGCGCCGTAGCGCGCCCGTCGACGGCATCGCCCCTGACAGCTTGTCGCTCTTGTCAGACGGCCCGACCGCCGCTATCACGGCGCCGGGCCACGCTCCCCCACCGGAGTGCAGCTCTTCTGTAAGGGAGAGGTTTGATGAAGCCGAACATGCGTCCGGCGCGTCCTGACTTTTCGTCCGGACCCTGCGCCAAGCGTCCGGGATGGACGCCTGAAGTCCTTTTAGACGCCGCCACCGGGCGGTCCCACCGATCCAAGCTCGGCAAGAAGAAGATCGTCGAGGCGGTCGACCGCACGCGCGCCCTGCTGGGTATTCCCGCCGACTACCGCGTGGCCATCGTGCCCGCCTCGGACACCGGCGCCGTCGAGATGGCGCTGTGGTCGCTGCTCGGCGCCCGGCCAGTCGACATGCTGACCTGGGAGAGTTTTGGCGAGGGCTGGGTCACCGACGTGGTGAAGCAGCTCAAGCTCAAGGATGCCCGCGTGCTCAAGGCGCCGTACGGCCAGATCGTTGACCTGAAGCAGGTCGACTGGACGCACGACGTCGTCTTCACCTGGAACGGCACGACCTCGGGCGTAAAGGTGCCCAACGGCGACTGGATCGCCGACGACCGCGAAGGTCTTGCGATCTGCGACGCCACCTCGGCGGTGTTCGCCATGGACCTGCCGTGGCCCAAGCTCGATGTCGTCACCTGGTCCTGGCAGAAGGTGATGGGCGGGGAGGGCGGGCACGGCATGCTGGTGCTGTCACCGCGCGCCATCAAGCGCCTCGAAACCTATGCGCCGGCCTGGCCGCTGCCCAAGATCTTCCGCCTGACCTCGGGCGGGAAATTCTCCGAGGCGATCTTCAAGGGCGACACCATCAACACGCCCTCGCTGCTCTGCGTCGAGGACGCGATCGACGGCCTGCGCTGGGGCGAGGGAATCGGCGGCCTGAAGGCGCTGATGGCGCGTTCCGAGGCCAATCTCGGCGTGCTCGAGAAGTTCGTGGCCGAGCGCAAGTGGATCGCCTTCCTTGCGGCCGACAAGTCGATCCGGTCGAACACCTCGGTCTGCCTCAACATCGCCGCCCCGTGGTTCACCGCGCTCGCCGCCGACAAGCAGGCTGCGGCCGCCAAGAAGATGGCCGACCTGCTGGAGACCGAGAAGGCCGGCTACGACGTCGGCTCCTACCGCGACGCCCCGCCCGGCCTGCGCATCTGGTGCGGCGCGACGGTGGAGAAGTCGGATCTCGAGGCCCTGCTGCCCTGGCTCGACTGGGCCTACGCCGAGATCGAGCGCGAGTTTGGCGCGAAGGCGGCTTAACGCAAGCGCAAGGCCTCACCCTGAGGAGTGCGCGCAGCGCGCGTCTCGAAGGGTGGCAACAAGCAAGGTGTCCGTGTGGCCCACCCTTCGAGACGGCGCTTCGCGCCTCCTCAGGGTGAGGACGTTGTGAGGAGAAGTCGTAATGGTAAAGCCCAAGGTGCTCATTTCCGATGAGCTGTCCCCGCGCGCGGTGGAGATCTTTTCCGAGCGCGGCTGCGACGTCGATTTCAAGCCCGGCCTGAAACCCTCCGAGCTGCGCGCCATCGTCGGCAACTACGAGGGTCTGGCCATCCGTTCGGCTACCAAGGTGACCGCCGAGGTCCTGGCCGAAGCCAAGAAGCTCAAGGTCGTGGGCCGCGCGGGCATCGGCGTCGACAACGTCGACATCAAGTCGGCCACCGCGCACGGCGTCGTCGTCATGAACACGCCCTACGGCAACGCCATCACCACGGCCGAGCACGCCATCGCCCTGATGTTCGCCGTGGCGCGCCAGATCCCCGACGCCAACACCTCGACCCAGGCCGGCAAGTGGGAGAAGAACCGCTTCATGGGCACCGAGCTCAGCTTCAAGACGTTGGGCCTGATCGGCTGCGGCAACATCGGCTCGATCGTGGCCGAGCGCGCCATCGGCCTCAAGATGCGCGTCGTCGCCTACGATCCCTTCCTGTCCGACCAGCGCGCCCAGGAGCTCGGCGTCGAGAAGGCGACGCTCGACCAGGTGCTGGCCAAGGCCGATTTCATCACGGTCCACACGCCGCTCACCGAGCAGACCAGGAACATCCTCAGCCGAGCCAACCTGATGAAGACCAAGAAGGGCGTGCGCATCATCAACTGCGCCCGCGGCGGCCTGGTCGACGAGCTGGCGGTGCGCGACCTCCTGGTGTCGGGTCACATCGCTGGCGCGGGCTTCGACGTCTTCACCGAGGAGCCTGCCAAGGACAACGTGCTCTTCGGCGCGCCCAACCTCGTGAGCACGCCGCATCTCGGCGCCGCGACCGTCGAGGCGCAGGAGAACGTGGCCCTGCAGGTCGCCGAGCAGATGGCCGACTACCTGCTGACCGGCGCCGTCGTGAACTCGCTCAACATGCCCAACGTCACCGCGGAGGAGGCGCCGCGGCTGGCGCCGTATCTCGACCTCGCCGAGAAGCTGGGCTCGTTCGCCGGCCAGCTCACCGACACCGACATCAAGGCGGTGTCGATCGAGTACGAGGGCGACGTGGCCGCGCTCAACGTCAAGCCGCTCTCCCAGGTGGCGCTGATGGGCGTGCTGCGGCCGCAGCTCACCTCGGTGAACATGGTGAACGCGCCCGTCATCGCCCGCGAGCGCGGCATCGAGGTGGCCGAGGTCAAGCACGAGCGGGCCAGCGACTACCACGCGCTGATCCGGCTCACCGTCACCGCCGAGAAGTACACGCGCTCGGTCACCGGCACGCTGTTCGGAGGCAAGCACCCGCGTATCGTCGACATCAAGGGCATCGAGATCGAGGCCGAGTTCGCCCCGCACATGCTCTACATCACCAACGACGACAAGCCGGGCTTCATCGGCCGCCTCGGCACGCTCCTGGGCGAAAGCAAGGTCAACATCGCGACCTTCCACCTCGGCCGCGACACGCCCGGCGGCTCGGCGATCGCGCTGGTGCAGGTCGACCAGCCGATCTCGCCCGAGCTCATGGCCAAGATCGCCAATCTCGAGAGCGTGGTGCAGGCGAAGCTCTTGAGCTTCTAGTCTTGCCGGACCGCGGGCCTCCAGGCCCGCATCATGAATCGTGAGCGGGCCTGGAGGCCCGCGGTCCGGCAAGACTAACGATACTTCGCTTCCTCGGGCGCGATCATCGTGCCGCGGATGACGACCGCCTTCTGGCCGATGAACCAATCGGCCGGCAGGTTGCCCCACGCCGGGTAGTGCGGCGCCGCGCGGTGCGCCTCGAGCGCGGCGTCGTCGCGGTAGACCTCGTAGAAGTAGATCGTGTTCGGATCCTGGGCGTCCTGGATGACGTCGAAGCGCAGGCAGCCGGGCTCGTCCTCGCGCGAGCCGCGCCCATCCTCCAGCGCGCCCTTCAGGATCTGGTCGCGGTACTCCGGCTTCATGCGTACCGTCACGAACAATGCTCTCATGCAAGTCCTCCTTCAGTGTGGCTCGCGAATCACTGGCAATCGCTCGGAAGCTGGGCGACGATGAAGTCCGGGAAGAGACTCCATAGACGAGGAAACGTGTATGTCCGTCAAAAATGAAGAGGCAGAATCTACCATCGATCGCCGTGGATTGATGGTCCTGGGCGCCGGCGGCCTGCTGGCTGCCGTGCTGCAGAGCGCCCGTCCGGCCTCGGCGCAGAGTGCCGCGCGGCGTGGGACCCTGGTGATCGCGCTGGATATCAGCGATGCCACCGGGCTCGATCCGGTGCGCGTCTACCAGTATTCCAACCCGCTGCCGACCCATGCCGCCTACGACGGCCTGGTCACCTTCGACCCGGGCGATTCGGTCAACCTGAAGCCGGCGCTCGCCACCGAATGGGCCTACCAGCCCGACGGCAAGACGGTGCGGCTGAAGCTGCGCCCCGACGTGAAGTTCGCCTCGGGCAAGCCGATGACCGCCGAGGATGTCCGCTTCTCCTTCACCCGCCAGCTCAAGATCAAGGACCAGCCCTGGCAGTACATCTCGCATATCGAGGAGGTGAAGGTCGTCGATCCCCACACGGTCGACATCGTGCTGAAGGACCCGTCGCTGCCGCTGATGACCATCATCGCCACGCCGGCCTTCGGCGTGCTCGAGAAGGAGCAGGTGATCGCCCATGGCGGCACCGATGCGCCGGATGCCAAGGAGAAGGACAAGGCCACCGAGTGGCTGAACGAGAATTCCGCCGGCACGGGTCCCTACCGCCTGACCGGCTGGCAGCGCAACCAGCAGATCCAGATGGTGAAGAACCCGAACTACTGGAAGGGCGCTCCCGGGTACGATCGCGTCCTGATCCGCCACATGAGCGAAAGCGCGGCGCAGCTGCTGGCCATCCAGCGCGGCGACGTCGACGTGGCGTTCAACCTGATTCCGGAACAGATCGCCACCCTGAAGGACGATCCCAACATCTCCGTCGAGGGCATGACCAGCCTCGACTTCATCTACATGGCCGTGGTCGAAGCGCCGACGAACCCGGCGCTGCAGAACAAGCTGGCACGCCAGGCCATCGGCTACGCCATCGACTACGACGGCATCATCAAGAACCTGATCGGCGGCAAGGCGGTTCGCCCGGTGAGCTTCCTGCCCGTCGGCGTCAACGGCTCGACCGAGGCGCTGACCAAGGAGATCGGCTTCCGCGAGGACCTCGCCAAGTCGAAGCAGCTGCTGGCCCAGGCCGGCCTGCCCGACGGATTCAAGTTCTCGCTGTCCTACGGCAACGCCTCGATCGCCGGCGTCGGCTACCAGAACCTGGCGCAGAAGCTGCAGTCCGATCTGGCGCGCGTCGGCATCAAGGCCGAGCTGACGCCGATGGACCAGGTCAACATGCGGACCATGTATCTCGGCGGCAAGCTCGAGGCGGCGCTGACCTTCTGGAACCCGCCGGCGCCGGAGAACTGGCTGTGGAGCAGCGCCACCATCAACCGCGTGGCCGGTCGCGTGCACTGGAAGGTGCCGGACGACGTCCGCAAGCTGGTGGCCGAGGCCGGCGCGGAACGCGATCTCGCGAAGGGCGCCGCGCTCTACAAGAAATACCAGGAAGCGATGGTCGATGCCGCCCACCACTTCGTGCTGATCCAGCCGATCTATCAGGTGGCCGTGCGCAAGAACGTCTCCGGCCTGAAACTGACCGCGGCCGGCTGGATGGCGGAGCTCGGCGGAGCCAAGCCGGCTTGATGCGTGTTCGCCTCCCCCGTCTTACGGGGGAGGGTAGGGAGGGGGAGAGCCATCGTCGTGGTGCCAGCCTGTTTCAGATCATGATCGCTGGTTGTCGAGATCATGTCTGGGGCCTTCCCCCTCCGGCCCTGCGGGCCACCTCCCCCGTAAGACGGGGGAGGAACTCATATGCGGTAGCTCCGTATGACGGGGAACGAAGGATTTCCGCCGCATGATCCGTTACATCGTCTCGCGTCTGGTGCTCTCGGTGGTCATGGTCCTGCTGGCCACCCTCGTCATCTTCCTGATCGCCAACACCGTGCCGGGCGATCCGGTGCTGACGGCGCTGGGCGACATGGCGGCCTCCGACCCGGCGCAGGTGGCGGAGTTCCGCGCCCGCTGGGGGCTCGACCTGCCGCTGTGGCAGCAATACTGGCTGTTCCTCCAGCGGCTGGCGCATGGCGATCTCGGCGTGTCGATCTCCTCGCGCCGCCCGGTGCTGCAGGACATCATCGACTACGCCCCCGCCACTCTCGAGCTGGCGACGGTCGCCTTCATCCTTTCCATCCTCGTCGGGCTGCCGCTCGGCGTGCTGGCGGCGGTACGGCGCGACACCGCCATCGATCATGTCGCCCGCGCGGTCTCGCTGATCGGCGTCTCGGCGCCGACCTTCTGGCTCGCCTTCATTGCGCTGGCGATCTTCTACGGCCAGCTGAACTGGGCGCCGGGTCCGGGCCGGCTCGATGCGGTCTCCTTTCCACCGGACCGCATCACCGGCCTGTTGCTGATCGACACTGCGCTGCAGGGCGACTGGGAGACCTTTCGTGACGCCGCGGCGCATCTGGTGCTGCCGTCCATCGTGCTGGCCGCGGCCACGCTCGGCCTGATCACCCGCACCACGCGCGCCGCCATGCTCGAGGCGCTGTCGCAGGACTATGTGCGGGTGGCGAAGGCCAAGGGGCTGCGCGGCGGGCTGATCGTGCGCGGCCACGCCTTGCCCAACGCCATGCTGCCGGTGGTGACCTTGGGCGGGCTCGCCTACGCCAACCTGCTGGCCGGCGCGGTGATGACCGAGACCGTGTTCTCCTGGCCCGGCCTCGGCCGCTACACCTTCCGCAGCGCCGTGACCGTCGACTTCCCGGCCATCATGGCCGTCACCGCCATCGTCGCCGCAATCTTCGTCCTGGTGAACTTCCTGGTCGACATGTCCTACGCCCTGCTCGATCCGCGCGTGGTGAAGAAATGACCGACGTCGCGGTTCCCGCGGTCGCCTCTCCGCGCACCCGTTGGCTGCGCCGCTACGGGCTGCCGTGGTTCGGCGCGGCGGTCATCCTGGCCTGGGCGCTGGCGGCGGTCTTCGCGCCGTGGCTTACCCGATACGATCCGAACTTCGTCGACGTGGCGATGCGGCTCAAGCCGCCCTCGGCCACCAATTGGCTGGGCACCGACGCGCTGGGGCGCGATGTGGCGACGCGCGTCATCTACGGCGCCCGCGTGTCGCTCAGCGTCGGCATGGTCGTGGTGCTGGTGGGCGCGCTGTTCGGCACCTTGCTCGGCGCCGCCGCGGCCTATGCGCGGGGCTGGGCCGAAGAAGGCCTGATGCGGCTGACCGATCTCGTGTTCTGCTTCCCGCCGATCATCCTCGCGATGGCGATCGCTGCCGCGCTGGGCATCGGCACGGTGAACACCGCCATCGCCATGCTGGTCGTGTGGTGGCCGAAATTCGCCCGGCTTTCGCGCAGCCTGGTGATCTCGCAGCGCTCCCGGGAATACGTCGAGGCGGCGCAGTCGATCGGCTTCGGGCCGGCGCACATCCTGCTGCGCCAGATCATTCCCAACGCCATCGGGCCGCTGGTCGTGCTGGTCACGCTCGACCTCGGCAACGCCATCCTGGTGTTCGCCGGGCTGTCCTTCCTCGGCCTGGGCACGGTGCCGCCGACGGCGGAATGGGGGTCCATGGTCGGTGAAGGCCGCGAGCTGGTGCAGCAATGGTGGGTGGCGACCTTTCCAGGTCTCGCCATCCTGACGGTGGTGATGGGCTTCAACTTCATGGGCGACGGCTTCCGCGACTGGCTCGATCCGCATGCCAACCGCCGCTGAGGTGTCGCCCGCCGAGCCGCTCCTGCAGGTGCGCGATCTGCGCACCTGGTTCCTGACGGATTCCGGTCCCGTCCGCGCGGTCGACGGCGTCAGCTTCGACGTGTTCGCCGGCGAAACGCTGGGCGTCGTGGGAGAATCGGGCTCGGGCAAGAGCGTCTGCGCCAAATCGATCATCCGCCTGCTCGACGAGCCGGCGCGGATCGTCGGCGGCTCGATCCTGTTCAAGGGCCGCGACCTCGCGCATCTCGACGACGAAGGCATCCGCGCGGTGCGCGGCCGTGAGATCGCCATGGTGTTCCAGGACCCCATGACGTCGCTGAACCCGGTCCTGCGCATCGCCCGTCAGCTCATCGAGGCGATGACGGCGCACGGCCGCTTCACCGTGGCGGCGGCGCGCCGCCGCGCCATCGACCTGCTGCGGCGCATGGGCGTGGCCTCGGCCGACCGCACGGTGAATTCGTTTCCCCATCAGTTCTCCGGCGGCATGCGCCAGCGCGTGATGCTGGCCATGGGGTTCTCCAACGAGCCGTCGCTGCTCATCGCCGACGAGCCGACCACGGCGCTCGACGTCACCATCCAGGCGCAGATCCTCGACCTGCTGCGCGGGCTGAACCACGATCTCGGCACCGCCGTCATCCTGATCAGCCACGACCTTGGCGTGATCGCCAACATCTGCTCGCGCGTGCTGGTGATGTATGCCGGCGAGGTGGTGGAAGAGGGGGCGCCCGAGGAGCTGCTGACCGATCCGCGTCATCCCTACACTTGGGCGCTGCTGCACGCCGCGCCGCGCATCGATGCCGAGACCGAGGATCGCCGGCTGATCACCATCGAGGGCCAGCCGCCGGACCCGCGCGCCTGGCCGTCGGGCTGCCGCTTCCGCGCGCGCTGCCCGTTTGCCGTCGAGAAGTGCGCGGAGCATCCAGAGCTGTTGCCGGTTGCCCCCGGCCGTGCCGCGCGATGCTGGGTGACGCAAGCGGGCGGGGCGCTGCACACGCCGCAACGCGCGCAGGCGACGGTGGCCGCGCGCGTCGATCCATCACCGTCGGTACCGATCCTCGAGGTGACGGGTCTGCAGAAGCATTTTCCGCTGCCCAAGGAGGCGTTCTTCGAGCGCCAACGCGTGCTGCGCGCCGTCGATGGCGTCGACCTGCAGGTCTTTGCCGGCGAGACCGCCGGCCTGGTGGGTGAATCGGGTTGCGGCAAGTCGACCCTGGCGCGGCTGGTCACGCGGCTGCACGAACCGACGGCCGGCAAGGTCGTGTTTGCCGGCACGGACATCACCCACGCCAGCCAGGCGACGATCCGCCCGCTGCGGCGACGCCTGCAGATGATTTTCCAGGACCCCTACGCGTCGCTCAATCCGCGCATGACGATCGGCGAGATCCTCGCCGGCCCGCTGATCCTGCACGGCATTGCCGCCGATGCGGCGGCGGCGCGCACGCGGGTGGCCGAACTGCTCGACCTCGTCGGCTTGCCGGGCCAGTCGGTGCAGCGCTATCCGCATGAATTCTCCGGCGGCCAGCGCCAGCGCATCTCGATCGCCCGCGCGCTTGCAGTGGGCCCTGATTTCGTCGTTGCCGACGAGCCGATCTCGGCGCTCGACGTCAACATCCAGGCGCAGATCATCAACCTGATGGTCGACCTGCAGGAACGATTGGGACTGACCTATCTGTTCATCGCCCACGATCTCGCGGTGGTGCGCCATGTCTGCGACCGCATCGCCGTGCTCTACCTCGGCAAGATCATGGAGGTTGGCCCGGCCGCGGAGCTGTTCGCGCGTCCGCTGCATCCCTATACGCGTACCCTGATCTCCGCCGCGCCGGTGCCCGATCCACGCGTCGAGCGCACCCGCCGCCATGTGCCGATGAAGGGCGAACCGCCGAGCGCGCTCGACCCGCCGAGCGGCTGCCGCTTCCGGACGCGCTGCCCGATCGCCGAAGAACGCTGCGCCCGCGAGGAGCCGCCCCTGTTGGAAGCCGCCCCAGGCCAGCGCGTCGCCTGTCACTTCCCCGGACGGCTGGGTTGAGTCATTGCTGGTGACGCGAGCGGCCAGCGGCTATCCGGAGCGGCCCATGAGGAGCTGATCGTGCTTTCATCACTTTTGCGCCTCTACAGGTGGGCACTCCCGTCCGTGCGCGACTGGCCCGGCGGTCGGATGCCGTCGTCTCTCTATGCCTACGTCCTCAAAGTGAGTCGCCAGCAGCAGGTCCGGCTCGGCCTCCTCACGCTGGCGGTATTTCCCCTCTCCCTGGCGCCGTTGGAGCTCCAGCGGCGGATCATCAACTATGCCGTGGCTCACGCGGCCGTCGAAATGCTGGTGGCCCTGGGGGGACTGTACCTGGCCGTCCTGCTGGTGCAGGGCGGCCTGAAGTTCCTGCGCGACGCGTATCTGCACAGGATCGCCGAAGGCGTCACCCGTCTGCTTCGCCGGAAACTCGTACGGCGCGGGCCTCTCGAGGCCGCTATCGAGGAAGGCACGAAGCAGGCCATCCTCTCGGCGGAATCGGAGAAGGTCGGGGGCTTTGTCGCCGAGAGCATCTCGCTCCCCATGCTGCAGGCCGGTACCGTTCTCAGCATCGCCGCGTACATGCTGGCCGTCGAGCCGCTGGTCGCGATGGTGGCGATCGTCTTCCTGGTGCCATCCCTGCTGGTCGTCGGCTTGGTGCAGCCCATCCTCAACCGCCTGTCGCGGTCGAAGATCACCGTCGTGCGCTCGCTTGGCGAATCCGTTCTTCGAGGGGATCGCGACGATCCGTCGAAAGCGACGGACTCCGACACGCTCATCGACCGCATCTACGACCTGCGTCTTCGTTTCGCCAACCTCAAGGTCGCGACCAAGTCGGTCAACCAGCTGGTCACCGGCCTGGGGCTGCTGAGCATCCTCCTGGTCGGTGGGTGGCTTGCCATCCAGGGCCAGACGGAGATCGGCATCATCGTGGCCTTCATGTCGGGATATGAGCGGATGACCAACCCGGTCAGGGACCTGCTGAACTTCTATCGCCGTCTGTCGACGATGCGCGTGCAGTACAGGTTGGTGGCCGACGCCTTCGCCCAGCGGTGATACTCGTTGCAAGAGGCACAATCCGCCCAGCTGATTCCAGCTGGGCGGATTGTGCTTTAGTAGCGCTCTCGTAGTAACGTCGCGAACGCTACTCTTGCCACCGGATGCACGACTTGCTTGGCCACTCCCTGATCGCGTTCCTGGCGCATACGCTGCTGGTGCTTGCCGTGATCGCCCGGATCCTGCTGCGGCCGCATCGCGATCCCGCCTCACGCATCGCCTGGATCGTGGTCGTAGCGGCCCTGCCGTTCGCCGGCATCCTCGCCTACCTGCTGTTGGGCGAGACCAATATCGGGCGGCGCCGCGTCGCGCGGCTGAAGGCAGCGGTGGCGCGCCTGCCGATGCCCGGCGGCACCTGCTTCCACGCTTCCGGGAGCGCCGACGAAGCCGTGCCCGAACGCTACCGCCACATCTTTCGTCTCGGGCAATCGATCAGCGGCTTCGAACCGGTCGCGGGCAACAAGGGTTCGCTGATGGCGGATTCGAATGCCTCGATCGACGCCATGGTGGCCGATATCGACGCGGCCATCGAGCACGTCCATCTGCTGTTCTATATCTGGCTGCCTGACACCAACGGCTGCAAGATCGTCGAAGCCCTGAAGCGCGCGGCCAAGCGAGGCGTCACCTGCCGCGCCATGGCCGACGATCTCGGCTCACGGGCGATGATCCGCTCGCCCCACTGGCAGGCCATGCGGGAGGCCGGCGTGCACGTCGCCGCAGGGTTGCCGATTGGCCGGCCCGTCCTGCGCGCGCTCGTGGGACGGATCGATCTTCGCAACCACCGCAAGATCGTCGTCATCGACAATCGCATCACCTACTGCGGCAGCCAGAACTGCGCCGACCCCGAGTTCCTGGTCAAAGCGAAGTTCGCGCCCTGGGTCGACGCCGTCATACGCTTCGAGGGCCCGATCGCGCGCCAGAACCAGTATCTGTTTGCCAGCGATTGGATGACCTACGTACCGGAAGACCTCGCCTATTGCTTCGAAGGCCCGTTGCCCTCCGGTGGCACCGGCGGCGTTCCGGCCCAGGTGATTGGTACGGGACCGACCGTCCGTGCCTCGGCGATGCCCGAGATGTTCGAGGGCCTGATGTACACGGCCCGCAAAGAGGTCGTCGTTTCCACGCCCTATTTTGTGCCCAACGACTCCCTGCTGAACGCCTTGTGCACGACGGTCTGGCGCGGCGTCGACACGACGATCATCTTTCCCGCCCGCAACGATTCGTGGATCGTGCGCGCCGCCAGCCGCAGCTACTACGCCGATCTCTTGCGCGCCGGCGTCAAGGTCTACGAATACGAGGGCGGCCTGCTACACACCAAGTCGCTGACGGTCGACGGCGAGCTGACGCTCATCGGCTCGGCCAACATGGACCGCCGCAGCTTCGACCTCAATTACGAGAACAACATCCTGTTCCATGACCCCGCTCTGACGGGCGAGGTCCGCCGCCGGCAGCAGGACTATCTCGCCCGCTCACACCCGGTCAGCCAGGCGATGGTGGAGGCCTGGCCGATGCGGGTGCGCCTGTGGAACAACACGATCGCCATGATGGGCCCGCTGCTCTGACTCATTGCCGGGAGCGCGCCACTAGAGACGGAGCGAAGCTCCGTCGTAAGTGGCGCTCATACATCATGTTCCTCTCCCCCAAGGGGGAGAGGAGCATGAAAGCGACGAAGATCAGGCTTGGACCTAATACGGCGGCTGCACGGCCATGCGCTGGCCGGTGCTGTCGACGCGATAGCCTTGGGCGTCGACCCGGTCGTTGTACAGGTCGAGCTGATAGGGCGGCACCGACGGACCGGGCGACCGCTGGTCCTGGAAGGCGACGCACTCGTTGTAGGTCTTCGAGCCGACGGGAATGCCGTAGCCGGCGCAGGTCGTCGCGGCGGTTTGGGCCGCCATGGAAGGAGGCTTCGGGGCGTTGGGGCCCTGGCAGCCGGCCAGGATCAGGCCCAACCCTATTGTCGCCAACCCTACCGTCGCCAATCCTACCGTCGTTCGTGTCCGAGTGCGCATGAGGTCGATGTTCCTTCCGGGCCCATTGTCCAGCTTGATTGCCTTCAGTCAATCGGCTCGGACTTGTAGGTGCCCCAGATGTCGGTCCGCTTGATCCAGCCGCTGGTGCCGGAAGCGCGCACACGGCACCATTCGCCGGTGCAGGACCGGATGTCGCCGACCACCTCGGGTTCCAGCATCGCCATGACCTCGGCCGAGGGAGCGGGCGTCCTGTGCAGGCTCGCTGCCTTGGCGGCAACGATGAAGCTGCGCTTGCCCGTCAGCAGGCCATGGTAGAGCCAGCCGCTGGTGCCCTGGGAATCGCGGATCTTCCGCCAGGTCTCGTACTCGGCGACGATTTCGACCGGCATGCCCTTGCGCGTCAGTATCCACTCGACCGGATAGCGCGGGCCTGGACCGGTCCGTACGTTGACCTCGTCGGACCTCAGCGATGCAAAGCGCGGCAGCGGCAATCCGGAGCCTCTGGATTGGGCGTTGGTGGATTGGGCGATGAGAGGGCTGTCGCCTGCGAAAGTGGGACGGTCAAGCGCCACTGAGAAGCAGATTGCCACAAGAAGAGGCGCCCAGAAGGGCACCGACGGCTTTGCCGCAGCGTGCACGGCTTGTAGGACAGGCCGCATCTCTTCAGTCCTCCGCCCGTCCCTGCAGCTTCACCTTGCGCCCGCGCGCCCACTCGATGCCGAGCTCGATCGTCTTGTCGCCGAACAGGTGCGTCACCCGAGCCGCGTCGTCGTTGCCGAGTGTCTGCAACTCGATCATGAGGCTGGTGCCGTCGGCTGACCAGGCGCCGCGCGCGGCGCTTGGCCCGGAGGGCATGCGCCCGCCCACGGCGAAGCGGCCGTCGAAGCCGATCGGTCCACCGAACCGGCCCAGGAGAGAGCCCGGCGAAGCGCCGTCGAATTCGAACGCGTAGGACGGTTGGGGATCGTCCAGCTTCAGGCTGTAGGACTTGAGGCCGAACGGCGCGCCGGTTGCGAACCGCCAAGTCTTGCCGGACACGGTCTTGGCCGTCGCCGGCAGGCCGTTCGCGGCGGACGACACCGGCTGCTCAGTGGCGGCCGCCTTCACCCGCTCGGCGAGAGCGGCCGTCGCCGCGGGATTGGCAGCGATGGCCGTGTCGGAGGTCACGGCGGCAGCGAGGTGGTCCACTAGCGTCCCGAAGCCGTAGCGCGGGGTGCTGACCAAGCTACCGCTCGGGCTGACGAAGCGCTGCGAGCCGGTCACCACAGCCACCATGTCGAGCCTGGGGATCACGACGATGAGCTGGCGGTGGAGGCCGACCGACATGAAGGTGTCGCGCTGCGGCATGACCCAGAACTGACGGCCATAGCGCAGGTCGCTCGACCAGCTCTCGTGCATGTCGACATCGGCAGCGCGCACGCTCTCGATCCACGCCGCCGGCAGGATCTGCCGGCTCTCCCACTGGCCACCGCGCAGCCACAGATAACCGATCTTCGCCATGTCGCGCGGCTGCAGGTAGAGGCCCCAGCCGCCGATCGAGATGCCCTGCGGGTCGGCCTGCCACAGCACGTCGCCGATACCGAGCGGCCCGAACAGCCTGTCCCGCGCATAGTCGCTTGCGCTCCGGCCGACGACCTTGCTCAGGATGGCCGAGAGCAGATGGCTGTTGCCGCTGTTGTAGTAGAAGCTCGTGCCCGGCGCCGTTGCCATCGGTTGATCGAGAACGAATTGCCGCCAGTCGGACGTGCGAGCCATGGCGATGGCGGAGGCGTCGCCGCCGTTCACGCCTTCCTGCCAAGCGAGGCCCGATGTCATGTCGAGCAGATGCTGGACCGTGATCGCCTTCTTGGCATCGTCGAGATTGGCGATGGTGCGGTCGGCGAAGAAATCGACAACGCGTTTGTCAGCACTGTCGAGCAGACGATCTCCCAGTGCCATGCCGATCAGGGTGCTGGTGACGGCCTTGGTCGACGAGAATAGGTGATGCTTGAGCCCCTCGCGGAACGGCGCATAGGTCGCCTCGAGCACGATGCGGCCGTGGCGCACCACCAGCACGCTGTCCATGTCGTTGGCGGCGCCGAATTCGACCAGGCGCCCGAGCCGCTCAGAACTCATGCCCTGATCTTCGGGCGAAGAGGTCGCCCAGCCGCGGGTTGGCCACGGGGTCGTGGTCTGCTGCGCCGTCGCGAGCGGCGCCGAGAGCAGCGTGACCAGCACGATCACCAGAAGCGTGTTGGCAAGCCGATGCATGGCTGCGGTTGCTCCCTGGAACGGTATCCGAGAAAGTCGTGCTATCCTTCGAACTCACTTTGGAAGGCGAGCGGTCCTGCCATATGAACGCAGTGCAGGCTGAGGCACAAGGGCGCCAGCGGCAGGTAGGATGGCCCATCGCCGACAGTAGCCTGCGCCGGCTGATGCGGCGCAAGTCGACCATCGCCTTCCTGATGACCCTGCCGCTGTTGATCCTGATGATCGGCCTCGTAGCCTATCCCGCGGGCTTCGCGATCTACATCTCGATGCTCGACCGCAGCATGTCGAGGTTCGTCGGGCTCGCCAACTTCGCCCTCCTGGTCGACCAGGAGAGGTTCTGGCGGGTCGTCTACCAGACCTGCCTGTTTGCCGTCGTCGCCGTTGCCTTGAAGGCGTTCCTGGGCTTTGTCGCCGCCCAGTTCGTCTACAACCTGCCGACCAAGGGCCAGCGCAAGTGGCGCGGCATGCTGCTGGTGCCGTGGGTGATTCCGGCCGCCATGAGCGTGCTCGGCTGGCGCCTGCTGTTCGAGCCGTCCTTCGGCGCCTTCAACTGGCTCCTCGAGCATCTCGGCATGCACAGAGTCTTCTGGCTGGGCGAGACCGGCTGGGCGCGCTTTTCCGTCATCCTGGTGACCGTGTGGTTCGGCGCGCCGTTCTTCATGGTCATGTACCTGGCATCGATGAAGTCGGTGCCCGAGGAACTCTACGAGGCGGCCTCGATCGACGGCGCCACCTGGTGGCAGCGCATCCGCTACGTGACCTTGCCGATGATGCGCAACATCATCGCCCTCACCATGGTCTTCTCCCTGATCGGCAGCTTCGCCGGCTTCACCATCGTGAACGTGCTCACCAACGGCGGCCCGCTCGGCGCGACCCAGGTGCTGGGCACGGCCTCGTTTCTGGTCGGCATCATGGCGGGCAATCTCCCGTTGGGCGCCGCCATATCGCTGTTCATGGTGCCGGTCCTGGCAACGGCCGCGATCATCGTCCTGCGCGGCGTCGCCAAACGAGGGAATGAGGCCTAGCGATGAAACTCTTCGACGCAGCTCGCCCGAAGTCTCGCCAAAGCGCGCTACGGGACGTATTGGCCGGCGTGACGCTCGCCTCGATGAACATTCCGCAGGTGCTGGGCTACACCCGCATCGCCGGCACGCCGGTCGTGACCGGCCTCTACACCGTCCTGTTGCCGCCCCTCGCGTTTGCCGCCTTCGGGTCGTCGCGCCACCTGGTCGTCGCTGCCGATTCCGCAACCGCGGCGATCCTGTCGGGGTCGCTGCCGCGCATGGCCGACGTGGGCAGCGCCAAGTATGTGGCCCTCGCCGGTGTGGTCGCCTTGCTGACGGCGGCGCTGCTGCTGCTGGCGAGGATCTTTCGCCTTGGCTTCCTTGCCGATTTCCTGTCGCGGACAGTGCTCGTGGGCTTCCTCACCGGCGTCGGCATCCAGGTCGGCATCGCCATGCTGGGCGACATGCTCGGCCTGGCGGTCGCCGCTCATGCAACGCTCGGCCAGGTCGTCGAGGTCGCCACTCGCCTGGGCGACGTCCAACGCCCGGTGCTGATGCTGTCCGTGGCGGTCACCGGTCTCATCCTGGGTGCGCGTTGGCTTGTCCCGCGATGGCCCATCCCCCTGGTGGTGGTCATCGGCGCGATATCGGCCAGCGCGGCCTTCGGATTTGCCGCGCGTGGCATACCGACCATCGGCGCCGTCCCCGCCGGGTTGCCCTCGTTCGGCCTGCCCCCGTTCGGACCGTCGGGAGTCAGCTGGCGGGAGCTGCTGGACCTGCTGCCGGTCGCGGCCTCCTGCTTCGTCATGATCCTTGCCCAGAGCGCCGCCACGGCACGGGCATTCGGAACCCAGTACGGCGAACGCGTCGACGAGAATGCCGACCTGGCAGGGCTGTCGGCCGCCAACGCCGCGGCCGCCATCAGCGGGACCTTCGTCGTCAATGGCAGCCCGACGCAGACAGCGATGGCGTCCGCAGCCGGCGGCCGCAGCCAGTTCGCGCAGGTAATCTTCGCCCTCGTCGTCCTCCTGGTCCTGCTGTTCCTGACGGGGCCGCTTCAGTACCTGCCGCGCTGCGTGCTGGCGTCGATCGTCTTCACCATCGCCGTCGGCATGCTCGATTTTGCCGGCTTGCGGGATATCGGGCGCGAGAGTCCGGGCGAGCTCAAGCTCGCTCTGCTGACGGCCGCCGCGGTCGTGGGGATCGGCGTGGAGCTGGGCATCCTGATCGCCATCGGCCTGTCGCTGATGCGCCACGTCGATCACAGCTATCGACCGCATTCGCTCGTGCTGGCCCCGGGCCCGACCGGCCGGTGGGAGCCCATTGCCGCCAAGCCTGGCGTTCAAACCGAGCCCGGCCTCATCGTCTACCGCTTCGGCGCCGACCTGTTTTACGCCAATGTCGATCGCTTCGCCGATCAGGTGCGGGCGCTGGTCGACGGCGCTCCCGTTCCCGTCCGCCACATCGTGGTCGATGCCGGCGCGATCACCGACCTCGATTACGCCGCCGGACGAACCCTGCGCACGCTGATCCACGACCTCGACCAGCGCGGCACCACGCTGATCATCGCGCGCGCCAACCAGTTCCTGCGGGCCGATCTCGACCGGCACGGCCTCACGGCACTGCTCGGCGAGGGCCGGATCTTCTCGACCCTGCACGAAGGTGTCGCGGCCGCGCAAATGGCTGGTCGGTCGATTGATGCGAAGTCGAGTTGACTCTTGCCGCGCCGTGGGACGCGCCAGCCCTGCCTCTCTATGGCACGCAAGAACTCGCGAAAACGAAACTGCAGGACCGCCGGCTCAGGCGGCCGCGACGGTAACGCCAGCAGGCCGCGGCTTGAAGGTCATCGCCACCGCGACCGCGGCAAGGCCGACGGCGAACGAGCCGATGTAGAGCCACGAATAGCTCGCATAGGTGTCGAACACCCAGCCGCCAGCCCACGGGCCGAACGCCATGCCGAGGCTCGCCATGGCCGAGATCGCGCCGAACACCGTGGCCATGATGTGCGGCCCGAAATAGTCGCGGGCCAGGATGGCGTAGAGCGGCATCACGCCGCCATAGGCGATGCCGAACACGATCGACAGCGCATAGAGCTCGCCCAGATCCTTGGCGAAGAGATAGGCGCCGGCGCCCAGCGCCTGCACCATCAGGCCGCCCACCAGCACCGGCTTGGCGCCCAGCCGGTCGGCTGCCACGCCCAGCAGTACGCGCCCACCCAGGCCCGAGAGGCCGGCCAGGCTGTAGACGCTGACCGCCACCATCGCCGGGATGCCGCAGCCGATGGCGTAGGTCACCATGTGGAAGATCGGGCCGGAGTGGGCCGCGCAGCAGGCGAAGTGGGCCAGCGCCAGCACCGCGAACTGCGGCGTGCGCAGCGCTTGGCCGGCGCTCATGCGCGTTTCCACGACCGCCGCGACCGGTGTGGCGATGCCGGGAGCGGGCGGGCTCGTTTGCAACACCGCCGGCGGGCGGCGCACCAGGAGCGAGGCGGGAATCAGCAGGATCCAGGCGGTGATGCCCACCACCAGCATCGCCGGCCGCCAGTCGTAGCTGTCGATCAGCCAGCGCGCGAACGGCGCCACCGTGAGCGGCGCCGTGCCGCCGCCGGCCGAGACCAGGGCAACGGCCAGGCTGCGGTTGTTCTCGATCCAGCCGGAGGCCAGCGCCATCATCGGCGCATAGAAGGCGCCGGCCGACGCGCCGACCAGGATCCCGAACACCAGCTGGAACTCGACGAGCGTCGTGGCGTGGCTCGCCAGCACCAGGCCCAGCCCCAGCAGCACGGTGCCCGACAGCACGACGACGCGCGGCCCGAAGCGATCGCTGATCGCGCCCCAGGCGAAGGCGGCGAAACCCATCATCAGGAAGTCGATGGTCATAGCGGTCGAGATGCCGGTGCGGGTCCAGCCGGTGTCGGCGGAGATCGGCTGCAGGAAGACCGCCAGGGAGAACATCGCGCCCATGCTGACGCAGGTCATGAGCGCGCCCGCAGCGACGATCACCCAGCCGTAGGCCGAGCCGCTTGCCCGTGTCATGTGCGTTTCCCTTGTCGTTGGCCCGATCGTAGCGTCGTTCGCCTGCGGGAGTGCATGAGAAAAGTTCGGTCGCCCGCTCACAGGACGCATGGCTAGGCTGTGTCCCGGCAGAGGAGGAGAGATCATGCCCCGTGTCAGCGAAATCGAAGAGGATGGCGGCGATCCCATCCTGAAGGCGAGCTTCGACCGCCAGCGCGAGATCTACGGCGGCCTGCTCAATCCGGCCAAGGTCATGGCGCACTGCCCGCCGATCCTGCGGGCGGCCGGCATCCTCGGCCAGTCGATCGAGCAGTCGGGCCTGCTGCCCAAGGCATTGCTGCCGCTGGTCTATGTCCGCGTCGCCACCATCAACGGCTGCCCGTTTTGAATTGACATCAATTCCGCCCGTGCGGCGGAAAGCGAAGGCGGCGCCGAGAAGCTGAGCGAGGTCCTGGAGTGGCGGACCAGCAAGCTCTTCAGCCCGATGGAACGGGCGGCGCTGGAATACGCCGAGCGCATCACGACGACCGGCCAGAAGGTCGACGATGCCCTGTTCGCCGAGCTCAGGAAGCACTTCACCGAAAGCCAGATCGTCGAGCTGACGGCGGCCATCGCCATGGAGAACTTCCGCTCCAAGTTCAATCCGCCGCTCGGCATCGAGGCGCAGGGCTTCTGCATGGTGCCCAAGAGGTCGGCGGCGGAGTGATCTTTGCCGGGAGCGCGCCACTCCAGTGGCGCTCTTCTCATGGTCTTCCGGACCGCGAGCCTCCGGCTCGCCCATGAGCATGAGCGAGCCGGAGGCTCGCGGTCCAAAAGAGCATGAGCGCCACTGGAGTGGCGCGCTCCCGGCAATGATTCCGTGTAGAATGCCGCCATGGCCCGAGAAGAGGCGATGGCGACCCCTGGCTACGATTATGACAAAGACATTCCGGCGGGCTTCTACGACGAGATCCATCAGCGCAAGGCGGGCGTCCGGTTCTTTTGGCACGACCTGAAATTCCGCGCGGTCGCCGCCCATCTGAAAGGCGCCGGCCGGGTCCTCGATATCGGCTGCGGCCCGGGCACTTTCATCGGCAATTACCTCGACGGCGTCGAGTGCCTGGGGATCGACGTCAGCGCGCCGCAGATCGATTACGCCAACCGGCGATACGCGACGCCGCGCCATCGCTTCTCGACCGAGGCTGTGGCCAGCCTCGACCAGCGCTTCGACGCCATCACCTTGATCGAGGTGATCGAGCACCTGCCGCCTGAGGAGGCGCGCTGGCTGCTGGTCGAGGCGCGCGGGCTGCTGTCGGCAGAGGGACGACTGGTCGTCACGACGCCCAACTACCGTTCGCTGTGGCCGCTGATCGAGTGGGGCGTGAACCGCGTCAGCCGCGTCGGCTACGAGCAGCAGCACATCAACAAATACGAACGAGGGCGGCTCGCCGCCGAGCTGGCGCAGGCCGGTTACGGCACGGTCGAGATCGCCACGGCCGTGGGCCTCGCTCCGTTCGCTGCCGTGCTCGGCCGGCGTCCGGCGGAGTGGCTCGATGCGATCGAGCGCGGCGTCGGCCATCTCGGCTGCGGCAATCTTCTGCTCGCGGTCGCCCGGCCGTGACGGCGCCGCCCAAGACGCTGCCGGAGGTATCGGTCGTCGTGCCGACCTACAACGAGGTGGGCAACATCGCGGGCATCTACGAGAGCCTGGCGCAGACGCTCGCCGGCCGCGCCTGGGAGCTGGTGGTGGTCGACGACGATTCGCCCGACGGCACGGCCAATGCCGTGCGCGAGCTCGGCGCGCGGCACGACAATGTCCGATGCATCCAGCGCATCCAGGAGCGCGGCCTTTGCTCGGCGGTGCACTGGGGCGTGCAGGCGGCGCACGGCGAGGTGATCGTCGTCATGGACGGTGACCTGCAGCACGAGCCGGCGCTGATCCCGCAGATGCTCGAGGCCCTGCAGGCCGGCAACGACATCGTCTCGGGGTCGCGCTTCCTCGAGGGCGCCGCCGAGAAGGGCCTGTCCCGGCGCCGCCGCCGCCTGTCGGACTGGGGCAACAAGCTGACCAACCGCTTCCTCGGCACGACGCTCAGCGATCCGCTGACCGGCTTCTTCGCCACCTCGCGCCGGCTGTTCCTCAAGTCCATTCCCATGATGCAGGCCGACGGCTTCAAGGTGTTCTTCGATCTCGTCTATCACAACCGCGCCGTCACGATCCGCGAGCTGCCCTTCGAATTCCAGCGCCGCCGGCATGGCGAGTCAAAGCTCGATCTCTACATGCTGTGGCTGCTGGCCTGCGACATCGTCTCGAAGATCTCGCGCGGCCTGCTGCCGCCGCGCCTGGTGAGCTTCGTCGGCGTCGGGCTGATCGGCTCGATCTTCCATTTCGCCATCCTCTACGCCAGCATGGATCTCGGCGCCGTGTTCTGGGTGGCGCAAGCGATCGCCACCGTCGTGGCGATGGTCTTCAACTTCACGATCAACAACGTGCTCACCTTCTCCGACGAGCGGTTGCGCGGAGCGGCCTTCTACAAGGGCCTGCTGCTCTACAGCCTGATCGCCTCGGTCGGCATCGTGGCCAATGTCAGCACCGCCCAGATCGCCTACATGCGGCTCAACGGGCATACCTTCATCGCCGCCACGACGGGACTGGTCATCGACGTCATCTGGCGCTTCGTCGTGTCCAACCGCCTGATCTGGGGCCGTTCGTCCCTGCTCCGGAAGCCGTCCTGATGCAGCGGCCGGCGAACAACCTCTATCTCTGCGGCGCGGTCGCGCTGGTTGCGGCGATCCTGCTGATCGTCGAGGCGGTGGTCTTCCCCGCGAAGGCGACGTTCATCCTCCTGGCCGCGCCGACGGCGATCGCGGCGCTGGCCCTCATCTACGTCGCCGCCCGAGCGCAGGCATCGCGCCTCGACGATGCGATCGATCGTGTGGCGAGCAGCGTCGGACTCGCGATCCGGTCCGGCGGCACGGCCAGCGTCCTTGCCGTGCTGCTCTATTGCGCCGGCATCGTCGGCGCTGCCGGCGCCTATGGGTGGCTGGCGCTGACCCGATCGGGCGTCACGCGCGACGACGTGGTCGTGGTCTGGGGGCTGCAGGACAAGCGGCAGGTGGTCTTCTTCTATCTGGTGATCGTGGCCTTCGTCCTGTTCCACCGGGCGATGGTCGACCTGTTCTTCGCGCCTACCTATGGCGGGCACGAGGTCCCGCCTGGTGCGCGTCGGACGTGGTGGAGGCGCCTGGTCGGCGCCGTCGTCGTGGCCGTCGTCGCCTATTGCTGGCTGGGCGCCGGCGCTATGCGCGAGGTGACGCTCGCCAAGTTCTACGAGTATCACACGCTGGTCCATCTCGGCGCACTGGAGCAGATCCGACTCCGGGCCACGCCATACGTCGAGGCGCAGACGCAATACGGGCTCGGCAATCAGCTGCTGACCTATGCCCTGACCGAGGCCTTCTCCTTCAGCGGCCACGGCTTCTACGCCGGCATCCTGCTGCTCGACCTCATCTGCATCGTCGCCTTCTTCGTCGTCGTGCAGCAGCTTCTCGGTCTGGGCTGGGCGTTGGCCGGCGTGCTCGGCTGGGTGCTGTGGCCGAGCCCGGCCGCCGCCATCGACCTTGCCGGCTGGGCGATCCTGACGCGCTGGATCGCCGTGCCGATCCTCGCCTTGCTGCTGGCGCGGCTGCTGATGGCGCACCGAGGCTCCCCGGACGGCACGTGGATCGCGCCGGTGGCTGTGGGAGCGATCTGGGGCGCCGGCGGCTTCATGAGCCAGGAGAACCTCTCCGGCGGCCTGCTGGTGCTGGTCTTCTCGCTCGCCCTGTACGGGCCGGTGTGCGGTCGTTCGCTGGCTGGCCTGGCGCGCTTTGCCGGCCTGTTCCTGGCCAGCGGCGCGGTGGTCTTCGTCGCGCTGGTCGCGGCCACCATCGGCATCGGCCACACGTTCGCGGTCCTGCATCAGGCGAGCGCGCAGTCGGCGCTGGTGATGGCCGGCGTGTCGAACTCGGTGTGGTCGGACAATGTCGGGCTCACCCTGTCCCTCGAGATCGTGCACGGCTGGTGGCAGGATGCGCTCACGACGCACGGCAACATGCGGCCGGTGCTGCAGACCTACGGGTTTGCCGTCCTGCTGATGGTTGTCATGGGCCTGGTGGCCCGCCATCTCGGCCGGTCATGGCGGACGGCGAGCGGCGAACAACGGGCGTTCGTCTGGAAGTTCGCCGGCGTGACGGTCGGCGCCTATGTGTTGCATCTCTTCGCGCTGCTGCGCTCCGACTTTTTCCACCTTGCCGGGCCGTCCTGGCTCCTGCCGTTGTTCCTGCTGGCGCTGCCGGTGTTCGCCTGCCGTTGCTTGCGCCCCGGCCTGGGGCGCGGCGCGTTGCTGCTGGTGTCGGTTGCGTTGATCGTCGACGCTGCGGTCGTGAGCCGCGCGGATCTGCTGCGCCATGGGCAGGCTGTCGGCACTGCCTGGACGGATACGATCGCGGCGCGCGAGATCTATCGCGAGCTCGGCGCGGCCGAGGGCCAGCCGCTCGATGTCGCGTCGCGCTATTCGCCGATCGCGCGCTACCAGGCGGCGTTCCGCAATACGCCCGCCTTCGCCGACATGGAGGAGCTGGCGCGGCTGCTGGGCGACAAGCTGCAGGGCCGACGCGTCGAGCTGGTGCTGCCCACGCGCGACGATCCGATGGCCGATCCCGAGCTGCTCTACTTCTTCGGCGGCTTCCGCTCGGTGTCGGGCATCACCTCGCCGCGCGGCAGCATCTGGACCAAGACCGACCGCGATGCCTGGATCGCCCGGATCCTGAAGGCGCACGACGCCTGCGTGTTCTTCGATTCGCGCGCGGTCGACAGCCCGCTGTTCCGCGCCTGGAACGACGCGGCCCGCGACGGCGCCGTGAGCAACCAGCCGATCGTCGGGCGGCGCCCGTATGGCGTCCTGTCCTGCAAGACGTAGGAGCTCGTCGAACGGACTTTAGTTGTTGACTATACCAAGTACATGGGTTATATTTGCTTTGCCGCCGTGCTTTCAGGCGTCTGTTCTATGCATCGTCCATCCGATACCGTCGCGCGCAGCAGGCACTGCGCGAGCCCGGCCGCCTGCTCGCCGTCGCGTGCCGGGCGATCGCATATGGCTCTTTCCGTCGTCTCGGGCGGAGCGGAAAAACTCTGCGGGAAACCCTGGAAACCCTGGAAACCTCCCCGGCTGACGGCACTGCTGGTAGAGTCTGCGGCGCGCATGCAGGGGAGCGCGGGCTACGAGCCCGATCCGACGGGCGGCAGCATATTCTTCATCGACCTGCCGGCCGCTCGAAGATAAGGCACGTCGTGGTGGCATGCGCGAGCAGCCGGCCGGCCGCGTCGGTCACGCGTCCTTCTGCGGTGCCGACGCGACGTCCGCCCGAAACCACCGTGCCTTCGGCGCGCAGCAGGCCGGTCTCCGGCGTGATCGGCCGCACGAAGGAGATCTTGAACTCGAGCGTGGTCGAGGCGAAGCCCTTGTCCACGGTGGTCAGCACGGCGAGGCCCATGCAGGTGTCGAGCAGCGTCGCCGAAAAGCCGCCATGGACGGTGCCGGCGGGATTGAGCAGCTCGGCAGTCGGCATCGCCGTCACGACGACCCGGCCAGGCGCCGCCGCGACGATGTCATAGCCCAAGGTGCGCGCCATGCTGTTGTGGGGCAGGGCGCCGCTCACCAGGCCTTGGACGAAGTCGAGGCCACTGAGGCTTGCTTGATCGGCCGGCGGCACAACGCCGTATCGCTTGTCGTTCATGGGCGCCTGCTTAGCCCATGGACCGTGTTGGGTGCTCGCGGAAAGCGGACCTCATCAATCCGCGGTCACTCCATCTCGACCTTGAGCTCCTTCAGCTTCTTGCCCCAGAAGGCGTGCTCGTCGGCGACGAACTTGGCGAACTCGGCGCGCGTGCGGTCGGGCGGCAGTTCCAGACCGTCCTTCGCCAGCGCCTCTTCCCACCTGGGGTCCTTCATCGCCTGCTTGGTATCCTTCTCGATCTTGTCGAGGATGGCGTCGGGCGTCTTGGCCGGCGCGAACAGGCCATGCCAGCCGTTGACTACGACGTCGATGCCTTGCTCCTTGAGAGTCGGCACGTCGGGCAGCGACTTGATGCGCTTGTCGCCGGTGACGGCCAGCGCCTTGAGGTTGCCCGCCTTCACCTGGCCAACCGCCGGCGGCAGCGAGGAGAAGTTCATGGTGATGACGCCGCTGATCACGTCGGCCAGCGCCGGGCCCGTGCCCTTGTAGGGCACGTGCGTCAGCTTGATGCCGGCAGCGTCGGCGAACAGCGCGCCGGCGAGGTGGTTGTTGCCGCCCACGCCCGACGACGAATAGGTGAGCTTCTCGGGATCCTTCTTGGCCAGCGCCACCAGCTCGGCCGCGCTGTTGGCCGCGACCTTCGGGTTCACCGCCAGCACGTACTGGTAGGCCGTGGTCTGGCAGATCGGCGCCAGGGTCGCGATCGTGTCGATCATGCCCTTCTGCACCCAGGGATTGATGATGACGTTGGTGCCGACGGCGTAGAACAGCGTCTGTCCATCGGGCTTGGCCGCGGCGACGACGCGCACCCCGACGCTGCCGGCGGCGCCGCCCTTGTTGTCGACCACGATCTGCTGGCCGATCAGCGGCGATTCGATGTTCGCGAGCTCGCGCGCATTGATGTCGGCGCCGCCGCCCGCGGCGTAGCCCACGACGAACGTGACCGGGCCGCTCGGCCATGTCGCCTGCGCGCGCAGCGAGGCCGGCAACAGGAGCGACGTCGAACCGAGCGCCAGCGCGTGGCGGCGGGTGATGCGGGTCATTGGAAGCCTCCTCAGTTCTTGCCCTGCACGTAACGGCCGGCGCCGTCGCCAGCAAGCTTGCCGAGCACGGCACCCGACACCAGGCCCGTGCCGCCGGGATAGTTGTGATAGAACAGACCGCCCACCAGCTCGCCGGCGGCGAACAGGCCGGGAATGGGCTGCCCGTCGGTGCTTTCGACCTCGCCCTCATTGGTGATCTTCAGCCCGCCAAAGGTGAAGGTGAGGCCGCAGGTCACGGCATAGGCTTCGAACGGCGGCTGGTCGATCGTGTTGGCCCAGTTGCTCTTCGGCACGGGGAGACCGCGCGTCGAGCGCCCGTCCTTCACAGCCGGATTGAACGGCACCTCGGTCATCACCGCGGCGTTCCATTCCTTGATGGTCTTGAGGAACTGCTCCCGGTTCACACCCTCGAGCTTCTTCGCCAGCTCCTCGATCGTGTCGGCGCGTACCTTGGTCATGCGCTTGATGCGATATTCGTCACGCAGCTTGTCGAGCACCTTGGAATCGAAGATCTGCCAGGCGAACTGCTGCGGCTGACTCAGGATCACTGCGCCGTACTTGGCGTAGGTGTAGTTGCGGAAGTCGGCGCCCTCGTCGACGAAGCGCACGCCGTTGGCGTTCACCATGATGCCGAGCGGATAGGAGTGCTTCTGGAAATTGTCGCCGACCTCGAGGTCGCCGAACTCGGGTGCATTCATGTCCCAGCCGACGGCATGGCCGCCCGACCAGTTGCCGTGCGCCTTGGCACCGATCGCCAGGGCCATGTTGATGCCGGCGCCGGTGTTGAAGCGCGTGCCGCGCACCTTGGCGAGGTCCCAGGTTGGCCCGAGATAGCGCGTGCGCATCTCGGCATTGCTCTCGAAGCCGCCGCAGGCCAGCACGACGGCCTTGGCGCCGATCCGCACCTTGCGACCCTTGTGGCGGGCGATGACGCCGCGCACGACGCCGTCCTCCTCGATCAGCGACACCGCGGCCGTCTGGTAGTGGATGGGGATGCCGGCCTTCACCGCGGCCTTGTGCTCGAGATCGACCAGGCCCGGGCCGCCGCCCCAGGCCTCGACGGCGAGCCCGCCCCAGAACTTGTACTTGCCGTTCACCTTGAAGGCCTGGCGGCCGTAGGAGGGCTGGAAGCGCACGCCCTTGGTGCGCATCCACTTCAGCGTCTCGAAGCTGCGGCCGATCAGGATGTCGGTGAGCTCGGGGTCGCAGCGGTAGTTGGTCACCCGGCCCATGTCGTCGAGATATTCATCGGCGGTGTACTTGCCGAAATCGACGTCGCGCTTCTCGTCCTCGGTGAGGTCGTAGAGCTGCACCAGGTCGTCGACGCCGTGGAACACCACGCGCATGGCGCCCGCCGTGTAGGTGCTGTTGCCGCCGCGTTCCTCTTCCGGCGCGGCTTCCAGCATGGCGACGGAGGCGCCCGTTTCGCGCGCCGCCAGGGCGGCACAGGCCGCCGCATTGCCCGCGCCCACCACCAGCACATCGACCTGGAAATCGTCCACGTTTGGCACTCCCTTTGCCTGCATCGCCCTGAAAATGGGGCTACAATACCGTTATGGGTGATCGTTTCGACCGTCTAGGGCTGCGGCATGCCAATGTCGAGGCCCTGCTGCGCAGGCCCGGCATCGGCCACAACAACGGCCCGACCTTCGACATGTCGTGGGAAGCCTGGGTGTGGCGTCGCGCCACCGCCAAGGCCTGGAAGACGCCCAGCCCCGAGATCGCGAAAATGCGCATCCGGCGCGCAGAACGGCTCGGCATCACCTACAAGGAGCTGACCGCCACATTGATGGATTCCGGCGCCAACCTCGGCGCCGCCGTGATGCCGCTGTCGCTCGCCGCCCGCGTCCGCCGCGGCCCCAATCGCGAGGTGATCGTCGAGGCGCGGAACTCGGTCGCGGCCCTGGTGGCGAAGTTCGGTGGCCGGCTGTTCCTGCTGGGCGACATCGACGCCGTGCCGGCGCTCACCGACGAGGAACGCGCCGAGTTCCTCTCGGTCGTCACCCGCGCCTTCGACGGCAAGGTCGAGGCGATCGGCTGGGGCCACGACGGCAAGGCGATCCGCGCGATGCTGAAGAGCAACGCCGTGCCGCATCAGGAGGCCTTCCTGGTCGGCGCCGGCATGGGCCATCAAGTGCTGGGCGAGGCCGCCGGCCTGCCGCTCACCAAGGATATCGAAGGGTGGTTCGCCTAAGAGGCGGACCGTGTACCAGCCGAGAACGCCCGGCTACGACAGCCAGGATCAGGTGACGCGCTGGGCGCTGCCCGATCGGGTGTTCTTCGCCTGTGGCGCCTGCCACATTCTGGCGCACGCCGTTCTTGAGGCGCACGGTGCGCCTGAGCACGACGTCATCTGGGTCAAGCCGGCAGGCGGCTACTGGGGCAATCACATCATTGTCGGCGCGGCCGAGTGGGTCTTCGATTTCCATGGCTATTCACGCCGCGAAGCGTTCTTCGCCCATGCCTGGAAGCGGAACAATCGGCTTTGGCCGGGATGGGATGCGACCCTGGTATTGCTGCCGCGCAAGGTGCTGGTTTCGGGGATGCGGTCGCAAGAGTTCGATCGCCGCCTGAAGCTGCGGGCGCCGCTGGAGTTCCTGCATGACGCATTGCCGCGCGCCTGGCGCTACCTCGATCGATTTCCTGCCCCGAATCGGCCTTTATCGTGAAGAGCCCTGTTCGTCCGTCTTTTCGGCAAGCCAGGTCTTGATCAAGGATTGATAGGGAACGTCACGCTTGTTGGCGGCGATCTTGATCCGATCAAGCAGAGCCACGGGTAGCCTGAGAGAAATGGAAGTCGTCGAGGGCTTGAGGTTCGGAAAACGCATCCGTTTGGCCTTGCTCCAGTCGATGTAGTCAGTGGAGTCATGCGTTTCCCAAAAGCGACGCTCCTCAACCTCGTTTCGGAACTTCGGGATAGCTTTAAACTTCTTGCTCATAGCGCGCCCGTTCCTTCCGGTTCATGGGTCTTGCGGAAATGACTCTGATCAGCTTGGCGTCGTTGCGCGGTGTGAAGGTAACGTGAAGCAAGCGTCCGCCATCCGTGCGGCCCAAAGCGTGCAGCCTCGGCTCCCTGACGCTGTGAACCGCGTCTTCACCGATGCCCAACGGGTCATTGAAGAATACCTGTTCTGCTTCACTCGGACTGACTTGGTGCTTTTCGACACTTTTGCCGACGTTGCCTTCGTCCCAATCGAAACCCTCAATCCGGTCGAAGTCCAGCATCCTGTATATTACCATAATATACAGCTGGCTCAAGGGTTGAGCACCATCGCAGTCGCGCGCTATTGAGGTCGCATGACCTCAAGCATCACACCGCCCCTCAAAGGCATCCGTGTCGTCGAGCTCACCCACACCATCCTCGGCCCGTCCTGCGGCATGATCCTGGCCGATCTCGGCGCCGAGGTGATCAAGGTCGAACCGGTCGACGGCGACCGCACACGCAAGCTGAAAGGCTTCGGCGGCGGCTTCTTTGGCTACTTCAACCGCAACAAGCGCAGCCTCGCGCTCGACGCCGATGCTCCGCAGGGCAGGGACGTGCTGGTGAAGCTCCTGCAGTCGGCCGACGTCATGATCGAGAATTTCGCGCCGGGCTCGATGAGCAAGCGCGGGCTGGGGCCCGAGCACCTGGAGAAGATCAATCCGCGGCTGGTCTATTGTGCGCTGAAGGGCTTCCTGCCCGGCCCCTATGAGAAGCGGCCGGCGCTCGACGAGGTCGTGCAGATGATGGGCGGCCTGGCCTACATGACTGGGCCGACCGGGCGGCCATTGCGCGCCGGCACCTCGGTGATCGACATCATGGGCGGGTTGTTCGGGGCCTTCGGCACCGTGCTGGCCCTGCAGCAGCGCAACCGCACCGGCAAGGGCGGGCTGGTCGAGAGCGCGCTTTTCGAATCGGTGGTGTTCCTGATGGGACAGCACCTCGCCATCACCGCCATGAACGGCGCGCCGCCGCCGCCCATGCCCGAGCGCGTGAGCTCGTGGGCGATCTACGAGATCTTCAACACCGCCGACGGCCAGCAGGTCTTCATCGGCATCACCAGCGACGGCCAGTGGAAGCGCTTCTGCGAGTTCTTCGGCCAGGGCGAGCTGGCGGCCGATCCCAGGCTGGCGACCAACAACCAGCGCATCGAGGCGAGGCCCTGGCTGGTGCCGAAGGTCGCCGAGGCGTTCAAGCGCTTCACCAAAGATCAGCTGGAGGCCAAGTGCCTCGAGGCCGACATCTCGTTCGCTCCCGTGGCGCGGCCGCAGGATCTGTTCGACCATCCGCATCTCATCGCCAACGGCTCGCTGGCGCCGACCACCTTGCCGGGCGGCGTCAAGACCCGGCTGCCGCTGCTGCCGTTCCAGCTTCTGGGATGGCGGCCGCCGCTCACCGCCGACCCGCCAGAAGTCGGCCAGCACAATGACGCGGTGCTGGCCGAGATCGGTTACGATGCCGCCAGCATCGCAGCCCTCAAGGCCGCGGGCCTGCTGGGGCCACGGGAAACGAAATAAGGAGCGCGCATGAAGATCCGGCGGGTGGTGACGAGCCACGATGACAAGGGCAAGGCGATCGTGGCCATCGACGAGGTCTCGTGCGACGTCGTCTCGTTCCGGCCGGGCGCCACCGTCGCCAATATCTGGTCGACCGCCGGGTTCCCGGTCGACAATAATGGCCTCAAGGACACCGCCAAGGAGATCAGCGGCACGACGCGAGCAGGCGGGACGGTGTTTCGCGTCATCGAATTCGCGCCTGGCGTGGCGCCGCGCAATCACCGCACCGATTCCATCGACTACGCGATCGTGCTGGCGGGCGAGATCGACATGACTCTTGACGACCAGGTCGTGACGCTGCGCGCCGGCGACGTGCTGGTCCAGCGCGGCACCATCCACAACTGGATCAACCGCGGGGCCGTGCCCTGCGTGATCGCCTTCGTGCTGATCGACGCCAAGCCCGTCGAGCACGACGGGAAGCCTCTCGCCGCCCACGGCTGAGCCGTGCGGAGCGCCGTTTGCGAACGTGCGCTACGACACATACGACACAAATCTCCCGGCTCACAATACGGCCAAGATACGGCGGTCCCGTAGAACGGACGCCGTCGGGCGAGGGGCAATTCCGCTCCAAGCCACCCGGGATTGGGGAGAACGCATGTTTCAGTTGATCGGCAGCCTGCTGGCCTTCTTCGCTATCGTCTCGACCCTGGCCGATGCTCCGCTTGCCGGCGCTACGCTCGCGCTCGCGACCTTGCTCTGGGTGGTGATCGCCAAGCCCACTCCGCGCTTTGCCAAGGTCGGCGCCCCCTGGGGCGCCGCCTATGCGGTCGCCAGCCGCTAGCGGCCTTAATCCGCGCAGTCCGACCGGCAGCCAGAGGGCTGCCTTTTTTGTTTGCCGAAGAGCGCGGCTTCTCCCCTATCATTTGAGCGTCGACGCACGGGAGGCTGCATGGCGCTGCTCATCATCAATCTCGACAAGGTCATCGGCAGTGCCGAGGCATTCCGTGACGCCTTCAAGGAACAGATTCCCGGTCTGCCGATTCGCTTCTGGCCCGATGTTGGCGACGTGACGGACATTGAATACCTCGCCTTCATGCATCCGGATTTCGATGCGCTTCCGGCCTTCCCCAACCTGAAGGCCATGTTCAGCCGCTCGGCCGGCGTGGAGGCGTTCGCCCGGCATCCCAAGCTGCCCAAGGTCCCGCTCGGCAAGGTCGAACCGCCGGGCGGCGATCCGATGATGACGGAATACATCATCATGCACGTGCTGCGTTTCCATCGCGACATGCCAGGCTATCAGGCCGCCCAGGCGAGGAAGGAATGGCGTCGCGTGCCGATCGTGCGGCCCGAGCAAAGGCGCGTCGGCTTCCTGGGCTTCGGCATGATGGCCACGGCGCCGGCGCTGGTCCTGCAGTCACTGGGCTTCAAGGTCTCCGCGTGGGTGCGCTCGCCGCGAAAGGCGGCGGAGGTCCCCCTGTTCCATGGCCGCGATCAGCTCGAGTCCTTCCTCGGCCAGACCGATATCGCCGTCTGCCTGTTGCCGTTGACGGCGGAAACCGAAGGCATCTTCTGCACACGCACCTTCGCCATGATGCCGCGCGGCGCCATGCTGGTGAATGTCGGGCGCGGCAAGCATGTGGTGGAGAAGGACCTGATCGCCGCCCTCGATTCGGGACAGCTGTCCTATGCCGCCCTGGACGCGCTGTGGCCCGAGCCGCTGCCGCCGGAAAGCCCGCTGTGGCTTCATCCCCAGGTCACGATCATGCCGCACGTGGCGCGCCGGCCGACCGTCGACCAGCTGGTGACCGAGGTCGCCGCGAACCTGCGCAGCCTCAAGGCCGGCGGAAGGCTGCTACAGGAAGTCGACGTAACGCTGGGATACTGATCGATGCGAAAATCAATGGTGGCCGTATTGGCATTGGCCCTTCTGGCGGCCCCAGCTGCGGCGCAGGACTTGTCGGTCGGACGCAGCATGGCCACACGCTGGTGTATGGCGTGCCACGTCGTCGAACCCGGTCAGAGCAGGGCCACGGACAACGCGCCGAGCTTCCGGGCAATCGCCGTCCGGCCGGACACGACGGCGGCGTCTCTCGACCGCTATCTCTCCAAAGGGCACACGCTCATGCCCGACTTCCTGCTGAGCACGCAGGAGCGTAACGCCCTGGTGGCCTACATCCTCAGTCTGCGTTAGCACCTAGCGGACGACGGTGGCTTTGATGGCGGTCTGCTGGCTCCACACCGTGATCAGCTCATCGCCAGGCTTCACGCTCCTCATCGCCGCCAGTCCCGCCGCGCTCCGAATCGGCGGCATCTGGATCACCTCGCCGCTGTCGGGCGATGGCTCTTCCGGCAGACCGGCCGAGGCGTTGATGATGTAGATCGTGCTGGCCGCCGGATCGGCCCTGGTCACCATGCCGTCCATGCGCCACAGCCGGATCGGCTCCTGCATGCCCGGGATGCCCTCCAGGCGCGCGCCCTTGACCAGCATCGCGAACGCGGCGGCCTCAGCCTGCGGCGACTTCGGGGCAATCATGAAGTCGAGATAGTCGTACCATTGCACGTCGACGACGTTGCCGATCTTGAGCTGAGGGTAGTTGGTGACGAGATCGGCGGCCCGCATCTTCACGCGGCCGAGGTCCTCCCACACGATATTGAAGATGCGACGCTCCGGATGGAGGCTGTCGATCGTGCCGCGCTTGAAGTTCTGATGACGGTTGGAAACGACCAAGTCCTCCTCTGCCGCCGCAGGCAGCGGCAGTGAGGTCAACGCCGGGGCGGTCAGCGCAGAGCCGGCCATGATCTTGAGGACCGTACGGCGATTGAGTTTGAGCATGGCTTCCCCTTATTGAGGAGTGCAGTATCCCACGCAGGGAAGACGAGGTGCTTGACCCGGATCAAAGCACCCGTCGACAGGCCGCCTTAGGCGCCGATCTCCGCCTGCGCCCGCTGCACCTCGACGGCGAGCGGCCCCAGGCCGTCCTGGCACGAGGCGCGGTCGCCGGCCTTGGCGGCCTGCTCCAGCGTCTTGGCGGCATCGCCCAGCGCCCGCGCGCCGACGGCGAGGGCGCTGCCCTTGAGGCGGTGCGCGGCGGCGGCGAGGGCCGCGAGATCGCCCGCGGCCATCGCCGTCTCGATGTCGCGTCGCGATTCCGAGGCCGTCAGGCTGAACTTCGCCAGCAGGTCGCGCCGCGCCTGGTCGTCGCCGGCGAGCCAGGGATCGAGCACCGATGAATCGATCGCCGGCGCCGTGGCCTCGTCGCCGCGCAGCCAGCGCTGCAGCGTGGCGCGCAGCCGCGGCAGGCCGACCGGCTTGGAGAGATAGCCGTCCATGCCGGCGGCGCGGCAGCGTTCGTCCTCGCCGGCCATGGCGTTCGCCGTCACCGCCACGATCGGCGTGCGCGGCCGGCGGTTGGCCGCCTCGAGACGGCGGATCTCGCGCGTCATCTCGAAGCCGTCCATCTGCGGCATGTGGATGTCGGCGAAGATGATGGCGTAGCTGCCGCTGCTCCAGGCCTTAAGCCCTTCCTTGCCATCGCCCGCCGAATCGGCGGCGACGCCCAGCGCCTGCAGCTGGCGCACCAGCACCTCGCGGTTGATCGGATGATCGTCCACCACCAGCACGTTGTTGCCGGCAAGATTGGGCGTCGCGGGCAGGGCCGTGGGCGGCGGCTCGACCACCGGCAGATCGACCAGCGGCGAATCGGCGGGTGCGGCCATCAGTTCCAGCACCACCGTGAAGGTCGAGCCCGCGCCGGGGGCGCTCTCGACCGTGACGTCGCCACCCATCAGCTGCGCCAGGCGGCGTACGATCGACAGGCCGAGCCCGGTGCCGCCATAGCGCCGCGTCGTCGAGCTGTCGGCTTGCGAGAAGGGCTGGAACAGCCGCTCGCGCTGGCTTTCGTTCATGCCGATGCCGGTGTCGCTGACGGCCAGCACGACATGGGCGCGGCCGTTGCCCGCCGGCTCGGTGCGGGCGCGGATCATCGCGCCGCCGCGCTCGGTGAATTTCAGCGCATTGCCCAGGAGGTTGAACAGGATCTGACGCACCCGCGTGGGATCGCCGACCAGCACGTCGGTCGACCCCGGCGCCACCGCCGCCACTAACGAGAGGCCCTTGCGCTCGGCCTGCGGGCGGAAGGTCGCCACCACGCTGTCGACCAGGCCGGTGATGGAGAACGGCGCCTCCTCCAGGGCGAGCGCGCCGGCCTCGATCTTGGAGAAGTCGAGCACGTCGTCGATGATGCGCAGCAGCGCCTGGGCCGATTCCCGCATGGTCGCCACGGTCCGCGCCTGGCCCTCGCGCACGCCCTCGGCTTCCAGCACCTCCATCATGCCCAAGACGCCATTCATCGGCGTCCGGATCTCGTGGCTCATGGTGGCGAGGAAGGTCGACTTGGCCTGGTTGGCCGCCTCGGCCTCCTCGCGCGAGCGCTCCGCGGCGACCAGCGCCTGCTCGAGATCGCGCTGGCGCCGGCGTTCCTCGGAGACGTCGCTCACCAGCACGACGGCGCGGCCGTCGGAGGCGTAGTCCAACGACACGCGCGTCCATTGGTTGGGGCCGTAGGGGATCAGGGCAGGACGGCCCGAGCGCAATGTCTCGAGCTGGCGCTCGGCCCACACTTCGGGCGGCTCCTTGGGCGGCTTCAGCACCTTGGCGGCGTGGTGCACGGCGTCGTGCAGCAAGACGCCCGGCGTCACGATCTCGGGCATGCCCTGCATGAAGCGGCGATAGGCCTCGTTGCTCTGCACCAGGCGCTCGTCGCGGTCGAGGAAGGCGATGCCATCGTCCATCGCCTCCATGGCGAGCAGCAGCGTCTGGCGCGCGTCGACCGCAAGCTGACGCGCGCCCTCAAGGTCGGTGACGTCGCGGAACATGCCGAGTCGCCAGCCATTGTGCAGCACCGTCATGCGGAAGTGCAGCATGCGGTCACCGCGCTTCAGCAGCATCCAGTCGTCTGTGCCCTTGGCAAAGATGTTCTTGCGCACGGCGACGAACTCGGCGCGCTGGTTGGCGTCCATCGGCCCGAAGTCGCCGCGCTCGATCTGGTGGTCGAGGATCGACCAGGCATCGGGCAGGTGTTGCAACGTCGCGCGGTCGAGATTGAGGAACCCCAGCGTCGCCTCGTTGAAGAACAGCCATTTGCCGTCGGCGTCGTAGACCAGCAGCGCATCCGGCATTTCGTCGAGCACGGTCTGCAGGGTGGTGCGCGAGCGTTCGAGGTCCTGCTCGCGGGTCTTGAGCTCGGTGATGTCGCGATAGGTCACGTGCAGGCGGCCGTCGTCCAGCCGGTGCGAGGTGATCTCCAGCGTCCGGCCGTTGCGGCCGGTCCTCTCGACCGGCAGGCCGTCGGCGCGCATCACGATGTCCATGCGCCGAACCACCTCAGCTTCGATGTCGGCCACCGGCCCCATGTCGCCGCGCGCCACCTGGAAGCGGATGATGTCGCTCAGCTTGGGGTTGCTGTGGATGGCCGCATCGTCGAGCTCGAGCAGCCGCCCGAAGGCGGCGTTGCGGAACAACACCGTGCCGTCGGGCGCGTAGAGCGCGGCGCCGTCGCCCATGTTGTCCAGCACCGAGCGCATCGTGGCCCGCGTGCGCTCCTGCTCGGCCTGCGCTTCGGTCAGGCGGTTCTGCTGCTCGACGATGTCGGTGAGATCGCGATGCACCGTGAGCACGCGCCCGCTGGGCAGCGGCCGGTAGGTCACTTCGACGATGCGGCCGGTGATGGTGCGCCGGCGCTCCGGCGGCTGGCCGGGCAGGGTGAAGCGCGCCACCCGGCTTTCGACCCAGCCTTCGAGCCCGCCGGGCAGCGTCTCGATCGGCCCGTAATCGCCGCGCCGGGCGCGGTAGCGGATGATGTCGCGGAAGGTCGGCAGGCCCTGCAGCACCTCGTTGGACATGCCGTGCAGGCGGGCCATTGCCTTGTTCTGGTAGATCCAGTGGCCGTCGCCTTCATAGAGCAGCGCGCCGTCGCTCATGTTGTCGAGCATGGTGCGCATCGTCTCCTCGGCGACGGCGGCGTCGCGGTTGGCGGCGTCGAGGCTCTGCGACAGGTCGTGGGCGGCAAGGTCGCGGGCGATCTCGGTGCGCGTGCGCTTGCGCTCGACATGGGCGAACAGGCTGATGACGGCGACATAGCCCAGCATGATGGTCGCGAGCCCAATCGCCGGGCGGCTGCCGTCGTCCAGCACCAGGACGCCGACCATGGGCAGCACCAGGGCCAGTCCCGACATCGTGAAGGCGCGGCCATCGAGGGCGCGGGAGGGTATGCCGCCGGCGATCAGGCAGACCGCCATCGCCCACAGGGTCCGTTCCTCGGCGGCCGGCAGGGTGGCGAAGAAGCCGCCCATGAGGCCATTGGCGAAGGACTGCGGAACGTTGGCGGCGAGGTAGAGCCTGCGCCATCCGGGCAGGCTGAGGGACGTGGGATTGCGCCGGTAGGCGACCTGCATCTGCCAGGCGCCCCACACCGCGGAGAGATAGAGGGCGGCCGGGATGAGGAACATCCAGAGCGGGGCGATGCCGGCATAGAGCGCCGCGCTGGCGATGGCGTAGATCGGCAGCGCCAGCAGCTTGGGCAGGGTCGGGATCTCCACCAGTCGGTGGGTCACGACCTGCTCGATCCGCTTCGGATCGATACCGGCGATGTCTAGTTGGGCCATTCAGCCATGCTGAAAGATGCGCGTATCCAGTTTATGTCACAGACAGCGACGCTTTGTATCGTGCATGTCGTGGCCGGCCCGGGGCCTGTGCTAGGCTGCCGGATACGTGGGGGAGAGAGTGGAAAAGCGTCAGCACATTGTCGTGGTCGAGGACGAGGCGGCGCAACGCCAGCTCCTGCTCGACTATCTCGGCCGCCAGGGGTTCCGCGTCTCCGGCTGCGAATCGGGCGCCGCGCTCCGCCGCATGGTCGATCGCGAGATGCCGTCGCTGGTGCTGCTCGATGTCGGCCTGCCGGGCGAGGATGGCTTTGCCGTTGCGCGCTGGCTGCGCGAGAAGAGCGGACGCGTCTGCATAATCATGGTGACGGCGGCTGGGGACACGGTCGACCGCGTGGTCGGCCTGGAGACCGGCGCCGACGACTACATCCCCAAACCCTTCGATCCGCGCGAACTGCTGGCGCGTGTAAAGAGCGTGCTGCGCCGCGCCCAGGGCTCGGTGACGCCGACGGCGGGCCCGCGCGTGCGCATGGGCCGGCGCGTGCTGGACCTGGAAAAGCGCGTGCTGGTCGATGGCGACGGGACCGAGGAAACCCTGTCGGCGAGCGAGTTCGATCTCCTGAAGGTGTTCGCCGAAAATCCCAACCGCCCGCTGGCGCGCGACTGGCTGCTCGAGACCATCGGCCATCGCGAGATGGAGGTGTTCGACCGGGCGATGGACCTGCGCATCACCCGCATCCGCCGCAAGATCGAGAAGGACCCGGCGCACCCCGAGGCGATTCGGACGGTGAGGGGTGTAGGTTATATGTTCGTGCCGCCCAAAGACTGACCCCGCTTTCCCCATAGAGGCGAACGATCGACGCGAACAGACCTAGAACTTGTGTCAAGAAGATTAGTTAGATCAGAGGGTTATTTGCCCTCTTGTTGTTAGGAACAAAATAGGTACATTGGCCCGACCCCCGGCGGACTTATCCGCATTGCCGCTCCCGACAGGGGCGTGGGAGAACGAGGAGACAGCCAATGTCCGCAGTTCTGAAAGTGGTCGAAAAAGAAGGCATGGAAAACAAGAACAAGGCGCTGGACGCCGCTCTCGCCCAGATCGAGCGCGCCTTCGGCAAGGGCTCGATCATGAAGCTCGGCCAGCGCGAGGCGCTGGAGATCGAGGCGATCTCAACCGGCTCGCTGGGCCTCGATATCGCGCTCGGCATCGGCGGCCTGCCCAAGGGCCGCATCGTCGAGATCTACGGCCCCGAGAGCTCGGGCAAGACGACCCTGGCGCTGCACGTGGTGGCCGAGGCCCAGAAGAAGGGCGGCGCCTGCGCCTTCGTCGATGCCGAGCACGCGCTCGACCCGGGCTACGCCAAGAAGCTCGGTGTCGACATCGACAACCTCCTGATCTCCCAGCCCGACGCCGGCGAGCAGGCGCTGGAGATTGCCGATACGCTGGTGCGGTCCGGCGCCATCGACGTGCTGGTGATCGACTCGGTGGCGGCCCTGGTGCCGCGCGCCGAGCTCGAGGGCGAGATGGGCGATTCGCTGCCCGGCCTGCATGCCCGCCTGATGAGCCAGGCGCTGCGCAAGCTCACCGCCTCGATTTCCAAGTCCAACACGCTGGTGATCTTCATCAACCAGATCCGCATGAAGATCGGCGTCATGTTCGGCAGCCCCGAGACCACGACGGGCGGCAATGCGCTGAAGTTCTATGCCTCGGTCCGCCTCGACATCCGCCGCATCGGCGCGCTCAAGGACAAGGACGAGGTCATCGGCAATGCCACGCGCGTGAAGGTGGTGAAGAACAAGGTGGCGCCGCCGTTCAAGGTCGTCGAGTTCGACATCATGTACGGCGAGGGCGTGAGCAAGACCGGCGAGCTGATCGACCTCGGCGAGAAGGCTGGCGTGGTCGAGAAGTCGGGCTCCTGGTACTCCTACGACGGTCAGCGCATCGGCCAGGGCCGCGAGAACGCCAAGACCTATCTCAGGGAGCATCCCGAGGTCGCCCAGGCGATCGAGAACAAGGTGCGCGCCAATGCCGGCATCCTCGCGGGTGCGCTGATGGATGCCGGCAAGGAAGACGACGAGGACGAGGAATAGCCCTCGCTTCTGTCATCTCGAGCGTAGCGAGGGACCTTTCTTCTTCTTAGCCTTTTGCGACCAGGATCCCCCTGTCTCCTGTCGCCGGGCCGGTGCTGTACCCCACGCGCAGCACCGGCCCAACTTTTATCTGGTGCTCAGCCGCTTCAGGAAGCGCTGCACCCATTCGGGACCCGTCCGCTTCGTTGCCTTGCGTGGTCGCGTCCGCGCCCACGCCATCAGCATCGCCAGCGGAAACCATTCGTCGTTCTCATCCTGCAGCCCTCGCGCCGCCATCGACACTTTCGGCACGGCGACCGGCGTCACCCCCTCTTGCGCGGGCCCCGCGCAGAGTTCGGCCGGTGACGTCACGAGATACTCGCGGCAAACCAGCGGCCGCTCGGGATGGATCGAGCAGCTTTCCTCCTCGAGGAAGGGGCAGGGCACACCAAGCGCGAAGTAGGCGGTCGACAGGTCGCGATCGCTGCGCCCGTTGTTGAGGCCTCGACGATCGGCGAGGCCGGCCGCGTCGATCGCCGTCTCGGCGGCGGCGAAGCGCGCCTTCAGCGCCTCGCGTCGCTCCGCCGGCATCGCCTCGACGATCTGCAGCAGCCGCTCACCCTCCGTGCGCGATACCGGCACGAGTTGGCGGCAGCACGCGCCGCAGCCCTTGCGGCAGGAGATCGCCTTGCCCATTTCTGCCGCCTCGACGACCGCGTTCACCAACCCCTGCAGGGCGGGCACGACCTCGGCCGCGGGGACCGCCGCGTTCGGCACCGTGATCGCATGGGCGATCCGGAGACTGCCCATCGTGAGGCGTAAAGTTGCGGTGGAATGGGCCGATTCGGCCATTTTCCGGCAGGTTCCCCGTTCTGGACGAAGGCTCGGCCCGCACGCTACAAGCACCGCATGCAAAGCGTCAGCGACATTCGCCGCACCTTCCTAGAGTACTTCGCCAAGAACGGCCACGAGATCGTGCCGTCGAGCCCGCTCGTGCCGCGCAACGATCCGACGCTGATGTTCACCAACGCCGGCATGGTGCAGTTCAAGAACGTCTTCACCGGCCTGGAGAAGCGTTCCTACAGCCGTGCCACGACCTCGCAGAAGTGCGTACGCGCCGGCGGCAAGCACAATGACCTCGAGAATGTCGGCTACACGGCGCGTCACCACACCTTCTTCGAGATGCTGGGCAACTTCTCGTTCGGCGATTACTTCAAGGAACGCGCGATCGAGCTCGCCTGGAACCTGATCACCAGGGAGTTCGGGCTGTCGCCCGAGCGCCTGCTGGTCACCGTGTTCAGCGAGGACGACGAGGCGGCGGGCTTCTGGAAGAAGGTCTCGGGCTTTTCCGACAGCAAGATCATCCGCATCCCGACCTCGGACAATTTCTGGGCGATGGGCGACACCGGCCCCTGCGGGCCGTGCTCGGAGATCTTCTTCGATCATGGCGAGGACATCCCCGGCGGCCCGCCGGGCAGTCCCGACCAGGACGGCGATCGCTTCATCGAGATCTGGAACCTGGTCTTCATGCAGTACGAGCAGGTGACCAAGGCTGAGCGCGTCAACCTGCCCAAGCCGTCGATCGACACCGGCATGGGGCTGGAGCGCATCGCCGCCGTTCTGCAGGGCAAGCACAACAACTACGACATCGATCTCTTCCGCACCCTGATCGAGGCGGTGGCGCACGAGACCGGCGTCGATCCCGATGGCCCGCAATCGGCGTCGCACAAGGTAATCGCCGACCATCTGCGCACCACGGCGTTCCTGATCGCCGACGGCGTGCTGCCCTCCAACGAGGGTCGCGGCTACGTCCTGCGCCGCATCATGCGCCGCGCCATGCGGCATGCGCACATTCTGGGCGCGCAGGATCCGATGGTCTTTAAGCTTGTGCCGAGCCTCGTGCACGAGATGGGCGATGCCTATCCCGAGCTGGTGCGCGCGCAGCCGCTGATCACCGAGACGCTGAAGCTCGAGGAAGGCCGCTTCAAGAAGACCCTGGGCACCGGCCTGAAGCTGCTGGAGGACGAGACCAAGGGGATCGGCGCCGGCGGCACACTGAAGGGCGAAGTCGCCTTCAAGCTCTACGACACCTACGGCTTCCCGCTCGACCTGACGCAGGACGTGCTGCGCGCGCGCGACATCAAGGTCGATACCGAGGGCTTCGACAAGGCGATGGACGAGCAGCGCGCCAAGGCGCGTGCCGCCTGGGCGGGCTCGGGCGAGACCGCCGACCAGGCGATCTGGTTCGACGTGCGCCAGAAGACCGGCGCGACGGAGTTCCTGGGCTACGACACCGAGCGCGCCGAAGGGCAGATCAAGGCGATCGTGGTCGACGGCAAGGAGGTCTCCTCGCTGAAGGCTGGCCAGACCGGCTGGATCGTCGCCAACCAAACGCCGTTCTATGCCGAATCGGGCGGCCAGCTCGGCGACACCGGCAAGCTAGTCGGCGCCAATGGCGAGGCGGCAGTCCTCGATGTGCAGAAGCGCGTCGGCGATCTGCATGCGCATCACGCCAGGGTCGAGAAGGGCGAGCTCAAGGTTGGCGACGACGTCGCCATGACCATCGATCCGATCCGCCGCGCCCAGCTCCGCGCCCACCATTCGGCGACGCATCTGCTGCACGAGGCGCTGCGCCGCCAGCTCGGCGAGCACGTGACGCAGAAGGGCTCGCTGGTGGCGCCCGACCGGCTGCGCTTCGACATCAGCCACACCAAGGCGATCTCGCAGGAGGAGCTGCGCAAGATCGAGGACGAGGTCAACGAGCGCATCCGCAAGAACTCGTCGGTCGACACGCGGCTGATGACGCCCGAGGAGGCGATCGCGGCCGGCGCCATGGCGCTGTTCGGCGAGAAGTACGGCGAGGAAGTGCGCGTGCTGTCGATGGGCGGCGAGGACGGCCAGAAGTATTCCGTCGAGCTCTGCGGCGGCACCCATGCGCTGCGTACCGGCGATATCGGCCTGTTCCGCATCATCGGCGAGGGCGCGGTGTCGGCGGGCGTGCGCCGCATCGAGGCCCTGGCGGGAGCGGCGGCCGAGGAGCATGTGCGCCACCAGGCGCAGCTGCTGGCCGATGCGGCCGCGGTGCTGAAGGTGCGGCCCGAGGATCTGCCGGCGCGCCTGCAGGCGCTGGTCGACGGCCAGCGCAAGGTCGAGCGCGAGCTCTCGGATGCGCGCAAGGCGCTGGCGCTCGCCGGTGGCGGGAACGCGGGCGCGGCGCCGGCCGACGAGGCGCGCGATATCGGCGGCGTGAAGCTGATCGGCCGGGTGCTGAACGGCGTCCCGGGCAAGGAGCTCAAGGGCATGGCTGACGAGTACAAGAAGAAGCTGGGCTCGGGCGTGGTGGCCCTGATCGGCGTAGAGGACGGCAAGGCGTCGGCGGTGGTCGGCGTCACCGACGACCTCGCCAACGGAAAGGGGGCGAAGTCCCTGAGCGCGGTCGAGCTGGTGAAGGCGGGCGTCGCGGCGCTCGGCGGCAAGGGCGGCGGCGGCCGGCCCGACATGGCCCAGGGCGGCGGTCCGGATGCGGCCAAGGCGCCCGAGGCGCTGAAGGCGATCGAGGCGGCGCTGGCGGGCGGCAAGTGAGGGGGCTCGTCGTCCTCGCAGCCGCGGCGCTCGCCATAGGCGCCTGCGCGCCCAAGAACTTCTCCATGGAAGGCAAGGACGCCGAGCAGATGACCAAGGACGAGTCGCAGTGCCGCGCCCAGGTCCGCGCCCAGGCTCAGCGCGAGCGCAACATCGAGGACAGCCGACGCTCGACGTTCGATGGCGAGCGCGAGCGCTTCGGCCAGCAGGACCTCTACATCACCATGGACAACCAGGGTTACAAGAACAACGTCGACCGCCTGACGGCACGCTGCATGGAAGCGCGCGGCTGGGCGCCCAAGAACCAGAACGGCATCAGCTCGTGGTGGAACCGGGTGTCGACGTTCAATACGCCGATCGGCGGCGGCGCCGCCAAGTAGTCTTGCCGGACCGCGGACCTCCAGGTCCGCTCATGTCACTGTAACGACGATGAAGATGCGGGCCTGGAGGCCCGCGGTCCGGCAAGCCTGAGCAGCGTGCGGGCAAGGAACTCGACGATCACGCCGAAGAGTACCAGCATGAAGGCGTTCACCGGCATGGCGTAGTTGTGGCTGGGCAGCGCCGCCATCGCCTGGGCAAGGAACAGGCCGATGAAGGCCACGGCCACGCCCTCGATCACCAGGCCCTGCGGGAAGCCAAGCCACCGCCAGGCGCCGAGCGCCGTGGCGGCCAGCAGATGGACCAGCCCGATCAGCAGCACAATGCCGAACGGCGGCCCGGGATAGAGCGTGGGGGTGCTGAGCAGCGTCCAGGCTTTCTCGGCGTAGATGCGTGTCACCTCGGCGGGATCCTCCGCCCAGCGCGCGAGATAGAGCTTCCACATCAGGCGGAAGTACTCCGGCGAGCAGAAGACGACGGGAGGCTCGGCCTTGCCGGCGATCTCCTCGCCGTAATCGTCGTCGTAGCGGATGCCCCACTTGTTCTCGACGAAGCCCAGGCCGAGATAGAGCGTGTGCGCGAGACCGTGCGTGGCCAGCCGCTGCGCCGGCTGCATGTCGAAGGCGGCATCGCGCGCCATCACCACCCAGCGCGGCGTCGTGAAGGCGAGCACGGCCGGCGCGCCCACGACCAGCAGCGCCACGACTGGAGCTAGTGGGCGATGGCGACGCGCCAGCAGCACGACGATCACGAGCGCCGTTACCATCAGGCCCATCAGCCCGATCGATTCACGCATGAGGGTGGCAAGCGCCAGGAAGACGACGCCGGCCGCGATCCAGAGATTGGCGCTCCACCGCGGCAGCAGCCGCATCTCGCGCGCCGCCAGCGCCATCGGCAGCACCGCAGCCAGGCTCACCAGGCCGACATAGGCCCAGTGCGGCGAGGTGCCCATCCAGCCGAGATACTGCAACGGCCCCAGCCACAGCAGCGCGACCGACGTCAGATAGGCGCGCAGGCCGAACAGCAGGCCGGCCAGCGCCAGCAGCCCGATCGTGTCGACCAGCGTGTTGAGGCGCGCCACGTCGACCAGGGTCGCGTGATTGCGCTTGGCGATCGCCCATAGGCCGAGCACCAGCGCGTGGCCGGGATCGTCGGCGATGGCGCGCTCCGACATCGGCACCAGCTTGCCATCCTCGCAGAGCGCCAGCCAGGCGCCGCGCTCCCGCGCACAGTCGGCTGCGCTCAGCCACACGTTGGTGGCCTTCCAGTCCGACGGCATGATGTCGGGCAGATAGCCGTAGCGCTCGGAATCGCGCCACGTGTGGCCGAACTGGCCGGCAACGAACACCGCCGCCAGGATCACGAAAACCAGCGCTCTCAGGACTCCCCCAGCCATCGTTCGTCGTGCATCACTCAACCCTTACGCAATCTTGACCCCGGCGCGCAACGCGGCGCACCCTCTCAGGCCATGCGCGCCCTCGTCGTTCTGTCGCTGTTGCTGCTGGCGTCCTGCGCGACCCAGACCAACCAGGAGTTCGACATGCGGCTGCGCGAGATGGCGGGCACCGACGAACGCGGCCTGCTGGGCGGCATGGGCCGCATCCCCGACAACAGCTACCAGCTCGACCAGGACACCAAGATCCTGCAGTGGCGCTGGGATACCAGCTACATCAGCCCGGGCTGGGCGCCGACCTATCAGCGCATCGGCTGGGGGACGTGGGCGCCGATCGGTGGCTTCCCGCCTCAGCTGGTGCGCCAGGGCTGCATCGTCGAATGGACCGTCACCAAAGGCGCCACGCAGTCCTATCGCTGGCAGGGCAGCGGCTGCAGCACGGTGACCATCCATGCCACGCCGCCGCCGGGATGACCGCCGCCGATTCGCCGCCAAATCGCCTGCGGATCGCCGCAGCCCGCCTCGTACTTCTGCGTTGTCCATCACGCGGGAGGAAGCCTTGATCCGACGCCCGAGCTTGGTCATGTCTCTCATGTTGTTGGTCGCCGCCTGTGCCGGCAGCCCGTCGGCGCCGACGCAGGCCGACCAGCAAGCCAAGCGGTTCGATCCGCCGGAGCCCGGCAAGGGCGCGCTCTACGTCTATCGCTCCGGCCTGATGGGCGCGTTGCGGCCGCTCGATGTCAGCCTGGCCGGCGGCGCCTCGGCGCAGCTCGGCTACAACACCTTCATCCGCGTCGAAGGCCCGCCGGGCCCGATCGACATCGCCTGCAAGATCGCCGGCAACACGACCGACAGCCAGATCCAGATCCAGGACGGCCAGACGCGGTTCGTCGAGGTGTCGGTGAGGGCGGGCCTGTGGTCGCCGAGCTGCGACGTTACCGAGATGGCGCCAGACCAGGCGCAATCGAGCATCCGCTCGTCGCGCCGCGTCGAGCCCCTCTGACTGTCCGCTCTAGCGGCTCACATGAAGGTGCCGTCGGGATCGCCGTTGAACAGGATCCGACCGACATTCTCGAAATGCGCCTCGCGCGACTGGATCTGCTGCGACAGCGTGTGGATGTCGCGGAAGCGGCGCTCGAACGGCGTGCCGAGGAAGATCGCCGAGGTGCCGGCAGCCTTGTAGACCCAGTCGGCGGTCTTCTCGGCCTGGTGGATGGCCTGCGTGCAGGCGAGCCGCACCTTCACGCGATCCATGGTGCCGATCGGCTCGACGTCGTCGGCGCGCTCATGCACGTCTTTCAAGACCTCGACCAGCCAAGCGCGCGCCGAGCCGATATCGGCCTCGCGGCGAGCGACATCTGATTGCACGGTCGGGCTGTCGGCGAGGCGGCCGAGATAGCGCGGCGTCTTGGTCGCGGCGAGCTCGATGAAGGCATCGAGCATGGCGCGGGCGATGCCGAGCGCCACCGCCGCCACGCCGCAGGCATAGAGGCCCTGCATGGTGAAGGCGTAGAGCGGGCCCTTGTCGCGCCGGAGGGTCGGATCCTCGCGCGTGCCGGAGAAGGTCTCGGGCACGAAGACGTTGGCGCAGGAATAGCCTTCGGACGCCGTGCCGCGCATGCCGAGCGTGTGCCAGTCGTGGATCGGCGTGGTCTCGGCCTTGGGCATCAGCACGGTGCGCACGGTCGGCCGGCCGAAGCGGTTCAGCCGGGTCGAGCCGTCGGGCTCGACGACGTGGCCGTGCGCGCCGATCCAGGTCGCCTGCCGATAGCCCGAGGAGAAGTGCCATTCGCCGGTGACGCGATAACCGCCGGGTGCCGCGATCAGCTTGTGCTGGTTGGGCGGCCCCCAGGAGATCAGCCCGCGCGGATCGCCATAGATCGTGCGCGCCGCCTCGTGCGGAATGAACGGGGCGATCAGCGCCGAGCTGTTGGCGACGAACATGTTCCAGCCGAGCGACCCGTCGTGGCGCGCGATCTCCTCGACGGCCGCGACATAGACCCAGGGCTCGACCTCTTCGCCGCCGACCGAGCGCGGCAGCAGCAGCCGGAACAGACCCGACTCGTGCAGCGCCGTGATCAACGGCTCGGGGAAGTCCTGGCGCTTTTCGATCTCGTCGACGACGGCGTCGATCGCCGGCCCCAGCGCCCGCGCTCGGGTGACGGGATCCGGCTTGCGAATGGAGAGGCCGATGTCGTTCATGGTCCCAGTGTAACCCGGAATGTAGCCTGACGGGCCATGCGCTGGCTGCCTATCCGTCATCCGTCGTCAGTGGCACTCTTGGATGCAGCTGTTGTAGTTCGCCGAACAAGACGGGTCATTGGGGTTCTGTTTGTGGCAGGCCGCAAAGGTCTGCTGACAGTTCTGTCTGCACAACGTCGAGAATTGGGCCTGGGCAAGAAGCTCACCGGTCGTCGGGCGGGAATACCGCACAGAACTTGTCGACGCCTTGCTGTCGGCGAAGGCGGCAACGAGGCCCAGGCACAGGGCGCCCGCGACGCCGCCAACGATCAGAAGATGTTTCATCGAGATACCTCCAGTCGCGCGCTACCCTCTCTCATTGCAACCTTCGATGCAGTGTTGCCTGAGACCGACGCAAACGGCGCCGTTGCTCTGTTGGCTGTGGCACTTTTCGTAGTTGGTGTCGCAACTTTGGAGGCACGCCGATCGCCTGTCGGCAATGATTGCGCTAGTGGCGGGGCGGGAATACTGCAAAGCCGGTGATGCTGCAGCGGTCGCGCCGGCTTGTATCGCGAGCAGGCCAAGACAGGTGAAGCTCGCGAAGCCGCAAGCGAGCAACAGAAGGCGCTTCATCGAGATTGCCCCCATATCTTCGGTATTGAGGCTAGCACGATCGGCTGGCGGCGACAGGGCGATTTGTGCCGCTCAATTGCCTCGATAACGCCGCTCCGCAGAGCCGCAACCTTGCCGCCCCCGGCTTGTTTTCTCCGTGATCCAACCCTCGGAGGATTGAATGACAAAGACCATTCTGATTGCTCTTGCTTGTGTCGCCGGCGCGATTTCGATGGCGCAGGCGCAGTCGTCGGGCTCTGCCGGCGGTTCCGCTGGCGGCTCCGCCGGATCGACGGGCGGCTCGGTGGGCGGCAGCACCTCCGGCGGCGTCGGCAACATGGGCTCGCACGGCACGTCGAGCGGAACCGGTTCGAGTGTCGGCGCGGGCGGCGGCGCCGTGGTGACGCCGGGCACGGGCGGCGGCCTCGGCGCCAGCGCCACGACGAACCAGCCGGCGATCGACACCAACCAGGCGCAGCAGCCCGGTATCGGCGCCAACACAGGCGCCAGCGGTGGTGCGGGCGTTCCGCGGCGTTAGCGCAGACGGTCGAACTTCCCCCTTCGCGGAGAACCGCGGCCGCGCGCGACGGTTGTGACCGACTGCGGTCTTACTGAGCGAGCTTGGTCCAGTCGTCGGCCGGCACGCGCGCCACCAGACGGTAGCCGCCGTTGCCGTCGGGCTTGAAGATCGAGATCTCGCCTTCCTTGACCTCGAACCAGTCCTTGCCGAAGGCGTCGAGGATGTTGGGCTTGTGCGTCACGACCAGCAGGTTGCTGCCGGGCAGCTCGGTTCCGGCGATCTTGCGCAGCGCCGCGGTGCGACGGTTGTTCTCGATCGGGGTGACGACCAGACCGCCCTCGGAGACGTCGGCGGTCGGCTGAGGCTCGCCGAAGCCCATCAGCCGGCCGGTCTCGATGGCGCGGAAAAATTGGCTGGTGATGACTTGGCCGATCGGAATGCCGAGCTTCTTGATGGCGGCGCCAATCTCGCGCGCCTTGGCGCGGCCGGCGTCGTTCAGCTGGCGCTGCTTGTCGACATTAGCGAGGTTCAGCGGGTCTGTATCGGCCTGATCCTGATGGGTTGCGCCATGGCGCATGACCAGGACGTAGCCGCCCCCCTTCAGCAGCTCGATCCAATCGGGTTTCGTCTGGGCGATGGCGGTCGACGCGGCCATGCCCACGCCGAGTGCGAGCAGGCAGGCCCTGCGACAAAGCAATATGACCATTGTGTCTCCACCGAAAAGGCGGAGATAACTCCGCCGCGATCTTCGTCAAGCTGATCCAGGTTCGCGTTCCCGACACGGCCGCAGCCTTCGATGGCATCAGGCGCCGGCGCGAGCCGCTCCGCAAGGGTATGGCTTGTCGGCGCAACGGCGGGGGCGGGCGCCCCGGCGCGCGCGACGGGGGATGGCTGGCGGGTCGAGAAGCCAATATCGTACATTGGTCGCATGATGGGGCGCTACCGCAGGCAATGGCGCGGGCGGTGCACCGGAGAGCACGGCTGGCATGATCGCAGGCGCAATCGTATTCCTTACGGCGAACTTCCCCCTCACGTTCCTTGCAATCGGCCTCGTCGCGTCGCTGGTCGCCATCGCCCGCGCGCCGGCGCCGCGCAGCACGGCCCTGGTCGTTGACAGGCTCATCGCTTGGCACGTCTTCGTCGGCCTCGGTGCGGCGAACCTGCTTAACTTCGTCTTCCACGTCTTCTTCGGCAGGATGGCGGCGGCCTTCATCGGCTGGGCGGACAGTCCCTTCCAGCTCGAGGTCGGCATGGCGAGCCTGGGTTTCTCCGCCGTGGCATTCGTCGCCGCCTTCCGCAGCTTCGATCTGCGTTTGGCTGCGATCCTGGGTCCGGCGCTGTTCAGCCTGGGGGCGGCCGCGGGCCATGCCTACCAAATGGTGGTGGCGCACAATTTCGCGCCGGGCAATGCCGGCGTCATCTTCTACACCGACATCCTGATTCCCCTCTTCGGCTTCGCGCTGTTGTGGCTGCAGCATCGGCATCCAACGGCGGTCGACCGCCGGCCGTGAGAGCCAGCAACTCGCTCATCGACGTGCACCTCCGCTTTGCTTGGCCGGCCGACGGGCGCGCCGTGCGATCTGTTGCCGGGTCGGCCGGAGCGTGCGTCACTCCGCTGCGAGCTTCGTCGAGCTGAAATTGCGCCACTGGTTCAGAAGGCCGGCCTGCTTGCGCCGGGCCTTCTCCAGGTTGGCATCCTTGACGTGACCGTAACCCTTGATGTCATCAGGCACCGAGGCGAGCCGGACCGCAAGGGCATGCTTCTCGACCGTGAGGCCGGCCAGCAACTCGTCGATCAACGATTCATACTCGCCGATCAGCGCACGCTCGATCTTGCGTTCGGCGGTGTAGCCAAATGGATCGAACGCCGTCCCGCGCAGGAAGCGGAGCTTCGCCAGCGCCCTGAAAGCCGGCAGCATCCAGCCGCCGAACTCACGCTTGATCAGGTGGCCGGTCCTGGGATCACGGCGCGCGAACATTGGCGGGGCGAGGTGGAACTTCAGGCGATAGTCGCCCTCGAACTGGCGGGCGACCTCGGCCTGGAAGGTGGTCTCGGCGAACAGACGGGCGACCTCGTACTCGTCCTTGTAGGCCAGCAGCTTGGCGTAGCTGCGCGCCACCGCCTCGGCGAGGCCGGAGCCGCCGGTCTTCTGCTCGGCGGCGCGCACCTTCTCGACCAGCGCCTTGTAGCGATCGGCGAGGGCTGCGTTCTGGTAGCCCGTCAGGTGCTGCATCCGCACTGCCACGATCTCATCCAGGGTCTTCGGCAGCTTGGCGAAGGGCACGACATTGTCGGCCGGCGTGACCAGCCGCTCGACGGCGGCGCGGTCGTGCGCGGCGCGGCGGCCCCAGCGGAATGCGGCCATGTTCATGGCGACGGCGGCGCCGTTCAGCTCGATGGCGCGCTCGATCGCTTCGTGTCCCAGCGGCACGAAACCCTTCTGGTAGGCGTAGCCCAGCATGAACATGTTGGTGGCGATCGAATCGCCCATCAGCGCCGTGGCCATCTCGCTGCCCTCGAGGAAGTCGCAGGCCTCCGCGCCGGCCGCCGCTTCGATCGAGAGGCGCAGCGTATGGCTGGGGAAGGCGAGGTCGGGATGGCGCGTGAACTCGCCGGTGATGGTCTCGTGCGTGTTGACGACGGCATGCGACTGGCTGGGCTCGAGCCGGGCCAGCGCATCGGCGCTGGCGCTCACCACCAGGTCGCAGCCCAGCAGCAGGTCGGCGCCGCCGGCGCCCAGCCGCACCGCATGCAGCGCCTCGGGCGAGGCGCCGATGCGCACGTGGCTGATCACCGCGCCGCCCTTCTGCGCCATGCCGAGCTGGTCGAGCACGGTGGCGCCCTTGCCCTCGATGTGGGCGGCCATGCCCATGATGGCGCCGATGGTGACGACGCCCGTGCCGCCGATGCCGGTGATCAGCACGCCGTAAGGCTTGTCTGCGACTGACGGCAGACTGGGAGCAGGCGGCAGCGCCGGCTCTTCGTTGGTTGCGGCCGTCTTCTTGTCGGCTTTGCCTTTCCGCACGCCGCCGCCTTCGATGGTGACGAAGCTCGGGCAGAAGCCGTTCAGGCAGGAGAAATCCTTGTTGCAGGACGACTGGTCGATGGCGCGTTTGGTGCCGAACGCCGTCTCGACTGGCGTGACGCTGAGGCAGTTCGATTGCACCGAACAGTCGCCGCAGCCCTCGCACACCGCCTGATTGATGAACGCGCGGCGCGCCGGATCGGGGAAGGTGCCGCGCTTGCGGCGGCGGCGCTTCTCGGCGGCGCAGGTCTGGTCGTAGATCAGGACCGACACGCCCTTCCATTCGCGCAATTCGCGCTGCACGTCGTCGAGCGTGCTGCGGTGATGGAAGGTGACGCCGGGCGCCCACTCGGTGCCCGCCGGATATTTGTCAGGATCGTCGCTCACCAGGGCGATGCGGCGCACGCCCTCGGCATGGACCTGCTGGCTGATCGTCCACGGCCGCACGTTGCCGTCGTGCGGCTGGCCGCCGGTCATGGCGACGGCGTCGTTGTAGAGGATCTTGTAGGTGATGTTGGTGTTGGTCGCGACGGCGTGGCGGATCGCGAGATAGCCCGAATGGAAATAGGTGCCGTCGCCCAGGTTCTGGAAGACGTGGCCCATGTCGCTGAAGTGGCTGGCGCCGACCCAAGGGGCGCCCTCGGCGCCCATGTGGGTGAAGGTCTTGGTGTTGCGCTCCATGTTGATTGCCAGCGTATGGCAGCCGATGCCGGCCATCGCCATCGAGCCCTCGGGCACCTTGGTCGAGGAGTTGTGCGGGCAGCCGGAGCAGAAGTAGGGCACGCGCGCCATGCCGGAGTCGTTGCGCACTTGCCGGCCGGTGCGCCGCTGCAGGGTCTCGAAGCGCTGCTTGGTGCGCGCGCTGAAGCCCTCGAGGCCAAAGCGCGCGACCAGCGCCTGCGCGATCTCGAACGGCGTCAGCTCGCCGTCGGTCTTCAAAAGCTTCTGGCCGCGCTCGTCGGTCTTGCCGACGACGACGGGGCGGCGGTCGGCCGGCGCGTTGAACAGCGCATCCTTGAGCTGCTGCTCGATGATCGGCCGCTTCTCCTCGACGACCAGGATCTCGCGCTTGCCCTGGGCGAAGGCCGTGATGCCATCGGTCTCCAGCGGCCACACCAGGGCCACCTTGTAGACGGCAAGCCCCAGCCGTTCGGCCTCGGCATCGTCGATGCCGAGCTCGTCCAACGCCTGGCGCACATCAAGGTAGGACTTGCCGACGGTGACGATGCCGAAGCGGGCATCGGCGCGGCCCATCATCAGCCTGTCGAGCCGGTTGGCGCGCCAGTAGGCGAGGGCCGCGGGATGCTTGACCGTGAGCACGCGGCGTTCCTGGCCCAGCCAATCGTCGGGCCAGCGGATGTGCACGCCGTCGGGCGGCAGGACGAAGTCGCTCGGTGTCTGGATCTCGATGCGATGCGGATCGACATGGACCGAGGCCGAGGAATCGACGGTCTCGCTCAGCACCTTGAAGGCGACCCACAGGCCCGAGTAGCGCGACAGCGCGAAGGCGTGCAGGCCGAGGTCGAGATACTCCTGGACGCTGGCGGCATGGATGATCGGGATGCCGGCCGCGATCAGGGCGGGCTCGCTCTGATGCGCCGTGGTCGACGACTTCGCCATGTGGTCGTCGCCCGCCAGGGCGACGATGCCGCCGCTCTTGGCCGTGCCGGCATAGTTGGCGTGCTTCAGCACATCGCCCGAGCGGTCGACGCCCGGGCCCTTGCCGTACCACATGCCGAACACGCCATCGTAGCGCGCGCCGGGATAGAGATGGATCTGCTGGGTGCCCCACAGCGCGGTGGCGGCAAGGTCCTCGTTGACGCCGGGCTGGAACTCGATGTGGTTGTTCTTGATGAAGCGCTTGGCCTGCCACAGCGCCTGGTCGAAGCCACCCAGCGGCGAGCCGCGATAGCCCGAGATGTAGCCTGCTGTGTTGAGGCCGGCGGCGAGGTCGCGCTGGCGCTGCATCATGGGCAGCCGCACCAGGGCCTGCGTGCCGGTCAGATATACGCGCCCGCTTTCCAGGACGTATTTGTCGTCCAGGCTCACCGTTAGGGGCAAGGCAACCTCACTGACTGCTGTACCAGCACGGTAAACGACAGAATCTTGCCGCTGGCAATCGGGAACCGGCAGGGAGCGAAACAAAGACGTTTTTCGCCGCCCTTCGGGCGCTGCCGATATCGCCGTTTCACGGTTTCAGCCGGGAGTGAAACGTTGTAAGCGTGCGCCCGGTCATGTCAGTCCTCGTCACCGGCGCCGCGGGTTTCATCGGCAGTCACGTCGTCCGCGCCCTGCTGGAGCGCGGCGAGACCGTGGTCGGCATCGACAATTTCTCCAGCTACTACGATCCGGTGCTGAAGTTCGCCCGGCTGAAGCCGCTGCGCGACAGCAACGCCTTCTCCTTCATCGAAGCCGACATCGCCGACCGCGAGGCGATGCTGCGGCTGCCCGACAAGTACAACTTCGACCGCATCGTCCACCTGGCGGCCCAGCCCGGTGTGCGCCACTCGCTGGTCGACCCTTATGTCTACGTCCAGACCAACGTCATGGGCCATCTGGTGATGCTGGAGCTGGCGCGTGGGCTGAAGGACCTGAAGCACTTCCTTTATGCCTCGTCCTCGTCGGTCTATGGCGGCAATCGCAAGCTGCCCTTCGCACCGGAGGATCCGGTCGACCGGCCGGTGTCGCTCTACGCCGCCACCAAGCGCGCTGACGAGCTGATGACCGAGGCCTATGTCCACAATCACGGCCTCAAGGCGACCGGGCTCCGCTACTTCACGGTTTACGGACCGTGGGGGCGGCCCGACATGTCGCCGTACATCTTCGCCAAGGCGATCCACGACGGGCGCACCATCGAGCTCTTCCACCTGGGCTTCGTGAAGCGCGACTACAGCTACATCGACGACATCGTGGCGGGCACCATCGCCGTGCTCGACAAGCCGCCCGAGAGGCCGGCCCACCGGGTCTACAATCTCGGCGCCGCCGACAGCGCGGACATCGTCCATGTCATCAAGCTGTTCGAGCAGGCGCTGGGTCGTGAGGCCAAGGTCGAGCTCAAGCCCGGCGATTCCTTCGACATGCAGGAAACCGCCGCCGACATCTCCGACACCATCCGCGACTTCGGCTGGACGCCGCGGGTCCCGGTGGAGGAGGGCATCCCGAAGTTCGTCGAGTGGTTCAAGAGCTACAACCGGCTCTAGGATCAGGAGCTTACCTCATCCTGAGGAGCCCGCGAAGCGCGCGTCTCGAAGGATGGCCCCAGTAAGGATTGGCCTCCAGTGGACAACGAAGGTGGCGCCCATGTCTACATGCTTCGATACGCCGACGGCAGCTACTATGTCGGGTCAGCGCGAAAAGGCCTCGATCGACGAATCGCTGAGCACACCTCGAAGCGCTTGCCGATCGTTCTCGTTTGGGCCGAGCACTTCCTAAACATCACTGATGCAATCGCCGTCGAACGTCAGATCAAAGGCTGGTCGCGGGCAAAGAAGGAAGCGCTAATCCGTGGTGACTACGAATTGATCAGTCAGTTGGCCAAGAGAGGTCGCTGACGCTGCGGTCTGTTGCCCATCCTTCGAGACGCGCGCTTCGCGCGCTCCTCAGGATGAGGTATGTACCAATCAATGCCCCTCCTCGAAATCAAAGGCCTGCGCCGCGCCTTCTACGGTCTCGACGTCCTGCGCGGCGTCGATCTTGCGGTCGAGCGGGGCGGCATCACCGGCCTGATCGGCCCGAATGGCGCGGGCAAGACCACGTTGTTCAACGTCGTTTCCGGCCTCGTCCCGCCCGATGCCGGCTCGATCCTTTTCGGCGGCGAAGAGATCGCCGGCTGGGCGCCTGATGCGATCAGCCGCCGCGGCCTGGTGCGCACCTTCCAGGTGGCGCGCGGTTTTCCCAAGCTTTCGGTGTTCCAGCATCTCATGCTCTATGGCCGCGACCAGCCGGGCGAGAGCCTGTGGCAGGCGATCATCGGCACCAAGGCGGCGCGCGAGCGCGAGGAAGCGTTGGCCGAGCGGGCCTGGGACACGGCGCGCTTCCTGCGGCTCGACCATCTGATCGACAACCCGGCCACCGCGCTGTCGGGCGGCCAAAAGAAGCTCCTGGAGATCGGCCGCGCGCTGATGGCCGAGCCGCGGCTGGTGCTGCTCGACGAGCCGACGGCCGGCGTCAATCCGACCCTGCAGAACGAGATCGGCGAGCGGCTGCTCGAGCTGCCCAAGCGCGGCATCACCGTGCTGCTGATCGAGCACGACATGAGCTTCATCGCCAACCTGTGCGATCCGGTGATCGTGATGGCGGAGGGGCAGGTCTTGATGCAGGGCACCTTCGACGAGGTACGCAGCGATCATCGCGTGCGCGAGGCCTATCTCGGGCGTCGGGCTGCATGAGGCGCGCGGCATGAGCCTGCTCGAGATCAAAGGGCTGCGTGGCGGCTACGCGGCCGCCGACGAGATCGTCAAAGGCGCCGACCTCACGGTCGCTGCCGGCGAGATCGTCGCCCTGATCGGTCCCAACGGTGCGGGCAAATCGACTCTGCTGAAGCTGGTAGCGGGCCTGTTGCGGCCGAGCGGCGGGCAGGTGCTGTTCAAGGAGCGCGATATCGCGGGGCTCGGTGCGCCGGCCATCAGCCGCCAGGGCCTCTCTTTCGTGCCCCAGGAGCGCAACGTCTTCGGCACCATGACCGTGGCCGAGAACCTCGAGATGGGCGGCTTCGTCGATGGCGCCCATGCCAGGCAGCGCATGGCCGAGCTCTATGGGCGCTTCCCCATGCTGGCCGACAAGCGCCGTGCGGCGGCGCGCACCTTGAGCGGCGGCCAGCGCCAGATCCTGGCCATGGCGATCGCACTCATGAACGCACCTGATCTGCTGCTGCTCGACGAGCCGACGGCAGGCCTCAGTCCACGTGCGGCGGAGGAGCTGTTCGGCACCATTCTTGCCCTGAACAGGACCGGCGTCGCCATCCTGATGGTCGAGCAGAACGCGCTCGAGGCGCTGTCGGTGTCGGCACGCGCCTACGTGCTTGTGCAGGGCCGGCCGGAGCGCGAGGGCAGGGCGGCCGAGCTCGCGTCCGACCCGACGGTGCGCGATCTCTTTCTCGGTGGCAAGGCAGGGCCTATGCTTGAGGGCAACGGGGACGCTTCGAACAAGGGAATGGGGAACTTCACATGATCAACATCCGCATCGGCCGCCGCACGGCCCTGGCCGGCGGCGTCGCCGCGCTGGCGAGCCCCGCCGTCGTGCGTGCGCAAGCTGATCCCATCAAGCTCGCCACCTTGACGCCGCTCACCGGCGCGGGCGGCAGCTATGGCCCGAGCATGGCCAAGGCTGCGGCGGCCGTGATCGAGGAGGTCAACAAGGCGGGCGGCGTGCTCGGCCGTCGCGTGGTGCTCGTCAGCGAAGACGACCAGACCAGTCCCGAGGCCGGCGTGCGCGCGGCGCGCAAGCTGATCGACGTCGACAAGGTCGCGGCCATCATGGGCACCTGGGCCTCGTCGGTGACGACGGCGGTGGCGCCGCTCTGCTGGGGGAGCAAGACCTTCCTGTGCACCGTGTCGGGCGCGGATTCGATCACGCTGCTGCCGCACCAGGGCTATCTCATCCGCACCCAGCCCAACTCGACCTTGCAGGTGACGCGCGTCGGCCAGTTCATCCTGTCGCTGGGGGCCAAGAAGGCCTTCACCATGATCCCGCAGACGCCGTTCACGCAGACCACCATCGACCTCCTGAACGGCGTGCTGCCCAAGGGCGGGGCCACGCATCAGAGCCTGATCTACGACGACAAGAAGAACACCTATCGCACCGAGGTCGACCAGGCCCTGCGCACGTCGCCTGACGTGATCCTGGCCAACGGCTACACGCCCGACAGCGTGGTGCTCTTGAAGGACCTCTACCGCGCGGGCTTCAAGGGCAAGATCGTGGGCTTTGCCTATTCCATCAACCAGAAGCTCGTCGACCAGATCGGCCAGAACGAGGTGGTCGAGGGCGTCTACACTTTCGCGCCGTCGCCGTCCGAGGGCAGCGGCGCCTGGGACCGCGTGAAGGCGGCGACCGGCCTCGCCAATCCCGATCCCTACACCTGCCAGGTCTATGACCACACCAACATGGTGCTGATGAGTATGGCGATCGCCAAGGACGCGACCGGCACGGCGATCAAGGACAACATTCGCAAGGTGACCCAGGGCGGCGGCAAGGCAGTCGACAACGCGGTCGACGGCCTGAAGGCGATCGCGGCTGGCGAGAAGGTCGACTACTCCGGCGCCTCGGGTCCCTGCGACTTCGACGACCGGGGCGACATCCTCGACTGCAAGTTCCGCTACGAGCAAATCAAGGCCGGCAAGTTCACGCTGGTGAAGATTGCTTGAATGGAGCGCGGACCTCCAGGTCCGCATCATGAAGCATGAGTCCATGAGCGGACCTGGAGGTCCGCGCTCCAACCCATGATCATCCTGCAAGCCCTCGTTAACGGCCTCGTGTCGGGCACGCTTCTCGCGGTGCCCGCCATCGGCTTCACGGCGATGTTCGCCGTGCTGCGCTTTCCCAACTTCTCGGTGTCGGGCGTGGCGACGCTCGGCGCCTTCGCGGGCTACCTGGCCTACGGCGCGGGCCTGCAGATGGCGGGCTCGCTCGCCATTGCGTTCGTCGTAGCCGGCATCGTCGGGCTGCTCTTCGACAAGGTTGCGCATCTGCCCTTGCTGGCACAGGGCGCGCTGCCCGCCGCCATCGCCTCGATCGCCACCGGGCTCATCCTGGAGAACGTCGTGCGGCTCGGCTTCGGCAACGAGCCGCGCGGCTACGACCGGCCGATCGCGCGTGACGTCTTCCTGGGCGACATCCGCGTCAGCCCGCAGCAACTCGAAACCATGGGACTCGCCCTGCTGCTGATGTTGCTGGTGTTCGCGGCGCTCGCCTTCACCCGCATCGGCAAGGCCATGCGCGCCTCGGCCGACAATCCCGAGCTCGCGGCGCTGAAGGGCATCCGGCCCGAGCGCATCGCCATGCTGGCGAGCTTCGTCGGCATGGGATTGGTCGGGGTCGGCGGCATGTTGCTCGGGCTCGACAGCTCGATCGATCCCCTGACCGGCACGCGCATCCTGCTGTCGGTCTTCGCCGCCGCGGTGCTGGGCGGCCTGGGCAGCGTGCCCGGCGCCGTGCTGGGCGCCTTCCTGATCGGCATGGCCGAGGAGCTGTCGGTCCTGGTCGTGGGCTCGCCCTATCGCGCCGCCGTCGGCTTCGTCGCCATCCTGGTGGTGCTGACGCTCAGGCCGCGCGGGCTGTTGGGGGAGAGGGCGTTTTGATGTCTTGCCGGACCGCGGGCCTCCAGGCCCGCTCTTATTCTTTGTCGAGCGGCACCATGAGCGGGCCTGGAGGCCCGCGGTCCGGCAAAATTAAATGCTGAGCTACCTCCTCTTCATCGCCACCATCGGCGGCATCTACGGGTTGCTGGCGCTCAGTCTCAACCTGATCTGGGGCGGCGCCGGCATGGTCAATCTCGGCCTGGCCGGCTTCTTCGCCGTCGGCGCCTATGCTTCGGCGCTGCTGACGACGGTCGGGCAGGGGCCGATCGCTTCGGGCTGGCTGATCGCCCTCGTCGCCGGCGGCTTTGCGGGCCTCATCGTCACCCTCTCGACCACGCGGCTGCGCGAGGACTACCTCGCCATCGTCACCCTGGGCTTCGCCGAGGTGGTGCGCCTGGTGGCGGCCAACGAAATCTGGCTGACGCGCGGCACCGACGGGATCTCGGGCATCCCCGGCCCGTGGAAGCGCGCCCTCGGCCAGCACTTCAACACCGCCTATTTCGTCATCGTCGTCATCGCATTGCTCGTCGTGTTCTTCGTCATGCGCCGCATCGACCGCTCGCCCTACGGCCGCGCCCTGCGGGCCATCCGCGAGGATGCGCAGGTCGCCCAGGTCGCCGGCAAACCCGTGCTGCGCTTCAAGACCGAGGCCTTCGCCCTCTCCGCCGCCATCGCGGGCCTTGCGGGTGCGCTCTACGGCCACTTCACGTCGTACATCGCGCCGGACCTGTTCCTGCCGCTGATCACGGTCTACATCTTCCTGGCGGTGGCGTCGGGCGGCACCGGCCGTCCGGCCGGCGCATTGCTCGGCGCGTACATGGTGATGACGCTGCTGGAATCCTCGCGCTTCTTCGTCGAATGGATCCCAGGCGTCACCGCCGTGCAACGCGCCGCACTCAAGGAACTGCTGATCGCCGTCGCCTTGATCCTGGTGCTGAGGCTGAAGCCGTCGGGCGTCCTGCCCGAACGCGTCCCGCCCGCGCCGCGTTCGTCATAAGGAGTTGTCATGACCCCGTTTGAGTCCTGCGTCGCCGCCCTGAAGCAGCCCGGTCCTCCCGAGGCCTTCTTCAAGGTCGTCGACAAGGCGCTGGCCGAGGTGGTCGGCCACAAGCTCTTCACGCTTCTCTACGTGGCGCCCGACGGCAAACGGGTGAAGCGGCTCTACACCAACATGCCCAAGGAGTATCCCGTCGGCGGCTATAAGCCGGTCACCGAGAGCGACTGGCACAAGTTGGTGATCGGCAAGCGCCAGGCCTGGGTCGGCTACAATTACGACGATGTGAAGTGGGCTTTCTTCGATCACGAGCTGATCCGCTCGCTGGGCTGCGAATCGGCCATCAACCAGCCGGTGGTTTATGCAGGCCGCGTGCTCGGCACCATGAACCTGCTCGACGCCGCCGGCCACTACAAGGCGAGCGATCCGGCGAAGATCGAGCCCTTTGCGGCGCTGATGGTCGGTCCGTTCCTCGACGCCATCGCGGCCGACCCTGGATGAGACGCTTCATCCTGACCGGCGCGCCGGGTGCGGGAAAGACGGCAATCCTGCGTAAGCTGGAACAGGAAGGGTTCGGCGTCGTCGAGGAGGCTGCCACCGACGTCATCGCACTCGACCAGGCGAGCGGCATCACCGAACCGTGGCGCGATGCAGCGTTCATCGATCGTATCGTCGACTTGCAGCGCATGCGCCAGATTCGCGCCGCCGATGCGCCTGATGCCGTCCAGTTTCATGACCGCTCGGTCGTCTGCACGGCCGCCCTGGCGACCTTCCTCGGCTATCCGTTTTCGGCTGCGCTGTTGAGCGACCTGCAACGCATCGACCAGCAAGGCGTCTTCCAGAGGCACGTGTTCTTCATTCGCAGCCTCGGTTTCGTCACCGCGACCGAGGCTCGAAAGATCAGCTTGGAGGACGCTTTGCGCTTCGAGGAGGTCCATGAAACGACCTACCGCCAGCATGGCTTCGAGATCGTGCCTGTCGAGCCGGGAAGCGTGCTAGACCGGGTTGAAGCCATCAGGCGCGCGCTCTAGCGGCGGGCCGAGCGGCACCTATATGCAGGGCTTGCAAGGAGCTTGTGAATGACTGCCATGCTGGGCGAGCTGCCGACCTGGAAACTCGAAGACCTCTATTCCAGCCCGACCGGCCCCGATCTCGACGCCGATCTCAAGCGCGCGCGGTCAGACGCCGAGGCCTTTGCCAAGGACTACGAAGGCAAGGTCGCCGGCCTCGACGGCAAGACGCTGGGCGGCGCCGTGGCGCGCTTCGAGGCGCTGAGCGACCTGATGGGCCGCATCGGCTCATATTCCCAGCTCTACTACGCGCAGAACATGGCCGATCCCGAACGCGGCCGGTTCTCGCAGAACGTGTCGGAGGCGCTGACCGAGATCGGCACCTTGCTGGTGTTCTTCCGCCTGGAGATCAACAAGCTCGAGGACGCCGACCTTGCGGCCAAGCAGAAGGATCCGGCGCTCGCCAAGTACGGTCCATGGCTGCGCGACCTCCGCGTCTATCGCCCGCACCAGCTCTCGGACGAGCTGGAGAAGGCGCTGCACGAAAAGTACGTCGTCGGCCGCGCCGCCTGGTCGCGGCTGTTCGACGAGACCATCGCGCGCCTGCGCTATCCCTTCCGCAACGAGGTGCTGACCGAGCCGCAGATCCTCGACAAGCTCTCGAACAAGGATCCCGAGGTCCGCAAGGACGCCGCCAAGTCGTTCGGCAAGGTGCAGGGCGACAACATCGCGATCTTCTCCCTGGTCACCAATACGCTGGCCAAGGACAAGGAGATCGAGGACCGCTGGCGCAAGTACCCGCGGCCGCAGTCGGCCATGAACCTCGGCAACGTCGTCGAGGACGAGGTGGTGGACGCGCTCGCCTCGTCGGTGAAGGCGGCCTATCCGCGGCTGGCGCATCGCTATTACAAGCTCAAGGCCAAGTGGTTCGGCGTCGACAAGATGCCGTACTGGGACCGCAACTCGCCACTGCCCGAGCACGACGATCGCGTCATTCCGTGGAACGAGGCCGAGAAGATAGTCCTCGATGCCTACAACGCCTTCTCGCCCGAGCTCGCGGCCGTCGGCCGGAAATTCTTCGGCACGGGCTGGATCGACGCGCCGGCACGGCCCGGCAAGTCGCCGGGCGCCTTCGCTCATCCGACGGTGCCGTCCGCGCATCCCTATCTGCTGCTGAACTACCAGGGCAAGGTGCGGGATGTCATGACCCTGGCGCACGAGCTGGGCCATGGCGTGCACCAGGTCCTGGCGGCGCGGCAGGGCGCGCTGATGGCCGACACGCCGCTGACGCTGGCCGAGACCGCCTCGGTGTTCGGCGAGATGCTGACCTTCCAGTCGCTCTTGAAGTCGGCGCCCGACAAGTCGACGCGCAAGGCCATGCTTGCCGGCAAGGTCGAGGACATGCTGAACACCGTGGTGCGCCAGATCGCGTTCTACGATTTCGAATCGCGCCTGCACATGGCGCGGCGCCAGGGCGAGCTCACGCCCGACCAGATCGGCGAGATCTGGATGGCGGTGCAGACCGAGAGCCTGGGACCGGCCTTCACCTTCGACGAGGAGTACCGCTTCTACTGGTCCTACATCGGCCACTTCATCCATTCGCCGTTTTACGTCTACGCCTACGCCTTCGGCGATTGCCTTGTGAACTCCCTGTACGCGGCCTATCAGTCGGGCCAGCCCGACTTCCAGGCCAAGTATCTCGACATGCTGAAGTCGGGCGGCGTGAAGCGGCACAAGGAGCTGCTGGCGCCCTTCGGCCTCGACGCCTCCGACCCCGCCTTCTGGGACAAGGGCCTCGGTGTCATCGCAGGCTTCGTCGACGAGCTGGAGAAGCTCTGATCTTGCCGGAGCGCGGACCTGGAGGTCCGCGCTCCGGCAAGAGTGAGGTGGCAACACACGCCGATCGACCCTATATCGGTCGGGATGCGGGCCACCACCTTCATGATCCGGCTATGAGGCAACGGGCATGAGCCAGGACGAGGGCGATTCCCTCGGCGGCCGGCTCGGCCGCTATGCCCGGGTCGGCAGCTCGGTCGGCGGGCTGGCCGTGAAGCTCGCCGGCCAGCGCTATCTCGGCTGGAACCTCGACCGCGACAAGCATGCCACCGAGCTGAAGGCGGCGCTGGGTGGCCTGAAGGGCCCGCTGATGAAGGCGGCGCAGCTGATCGCCACCATCCCCGACGCCCTGCCACCGGAATATGCCCGCGAGCTCGCCCAGCTGCAGGCCAATGCGCCGGCCATGGGCTGGACCTTCGTCCGCCGGCGCATGGCGACCGAGCTGGGGCCGGACTGGCAGGCAAAGTTCGCCAGGTTCGACAAGGAAGCCTCATTCGCCGCCTCGCTGGGCCAGGTCCATCGCGCGACCCTGCCCGACGGCACGGCGGCCGCCTGCAAGCTGCAGTACCCCGACATGGCCTCGGCGCTCGAGGCCGATCTCAACCAGCTGAAGCTGGTGTTCGCCGTCGGCCAGCGCTTCGATCCCGCCATCCGCACCGACGAGATCCACGCCGAGATCACGACGCGCCTGCGCGAGGAGCTCGACTATCGCCGCGAGGCCAAGCACGTCGCGCTCTACCGCCACATGCTGCGCGATGAGCCCAACGTCCATGTGCCCGAGGTCGTTCCCTCGCACTCGACCGACCGGCTGCTCACCATGACCTGGCTGCAGGGCGAGCCGCTCTTGAACTGGAAGAGCCGCTCGCAGGAGGAGAAGGACCGGCTCGCCATCCACATGTTCCGCGCCTGGTACGTGCCGTTCTATTTCTACGGCGTGATCCACGGCGATCCGCATCTCGGCAACTACACGGTGCGGCCCGACGGCTCGGTGAACCTGATGGATTTCGGCTGCGTGCGCATCTTCTCGCCGCGTTTCGTGCGCGGCTCGATCGAGCTTTATCGCGCGCTGCTGGCTGACGACCAGGACCGCGCGGTCGGCGCCTACGAGGATTGGGGCTTCACCGGCTTGAGCCGGGAGATGATCGCCGTGCTGAACCGTTGGGCCGCCTTCCTCTACGGCCCGCTGATGGATGACCGGCCGCGGCGCCTGACCGAGGGCATGGCCGACGGGCACGGCCGCGAGATGGCGCAGAACGTGTTCGGCGAACTGCGGCGCATGGGCGGCGTGCGGCCGCCGCGCGAATTCGTGTTCATGGACCGCGCCGCGATCGGGCTCGGCGCCGTGTTCATCCATCTGCGGGCATCGATCAATTGGCATCGCCTGTTCGAGGAACTGGTCGCCGACTTCGACGTCGATGCGCTGGCGCGACGCCAGCAGGCGGCCTTGACGGCGGCGGGACTGTGAGCGCCGAGGGACTGCGCGTGCTGCCGAGCCGGCATGGCGCGGACGAGACGGTGGACAGGATCGAGGCCGCCGCGACTCGCCACGGCATGACCGTGATGGCGCGCATCGACCATGGCGCCTCCGCCCGGAAAGTCGGCGCCGAGCTGCGGCCCACCATTGTGGTGTTCTTCGGCAACCCGAAGGCCGGCACGCCGGCCATGCGGGCGTGTCCGACGATCGCCATCGATCTGCCGATCCGGATGCTGGTGTGGCAGGACGAGAAGGGCGCAACTTGGCTTGCCTACAATGAGCCCGGCTGGATTTTCCGCCGCCACGGCCTTCTCGACGACGGCACGAGCGACGTCATGCGCGACGTGTTGGACAGCATCGCCGGACAAGCGACCGGCCAATGAACATCCTGGTGACGGGCTCGTCAGGCTGGCTCGGCCAGACCCTGGTGCCCCGGCTTTTGCGCGACGGGCACAAGGTGGTGGGGTTCGACCCCCAAGCTGGCCCGACCACGACCGTGGTCGGCTCGGTGGTCGATCGCGGGCTGGTCCATCGGCTGATCCGCGACAACGCCGTCGAAGCCATCGTCCATGCCGCCGCCCGCCACAAGCCGCATATCGAGACCCATGACAATTCGGAGTTCGTGGCGGTGAACGTGCAAGGCACGCTCAACCTGCTCGAAGAGTCGGTGGCGCCCAGCTCGACGGTCGATCGCTTCGTCTTCACCTCGACCACCTCGCTGATGATCTCGCAGAAGATCCGCGACGGCAAAGCCGGTGGCGCCAGGCAGGCGATGTGGATCGACGAGAGCCTGTCGCCGCTCGAGCCGCGCAACATCTACGGCGTCACCAAGCGCGCCGCCGAGGAGCTGTGCCGCCTGTTCAACCATTTGCACAAGCTGCCAATCGTGATCCTGCGGACCTCGCGGTTCTTCCCCGAGGAGGACGACATGGCGCACGCCATCGTGCAGTCGGGCGAGAACACCAAGGCCAATGAATTCCTGTTCCGCCGGCTTTCGGTCGAGGACGCGGCCGAGGCGCATGTCGCGGCGCTCGCCAAGGCAGCCGAAATCGGCTTCGACACCTTCATCATCTCGGCCATGACGCCGTTCTCTCCGGCCGACTGCCGGCAGCTCATCGTCGACGCACCGTCGGTGGTGGCGCGCTACTTCCCGCACTACCGCGCGCTCTACGACATGCGCGGCTGGACCATGTTCGAGTCGATCGACCGCGTGTACGACGCCTCAAAGGCAGCGAGGCGGCTCGGCTTCACCTGCAAGACCGGCTTCGCCGAGATCCTGGAAAGCCTGCGCTAAGCTTCTTGCCGGACCGCGGGCCTCCAGGCCCGCTCATGGCCGGGAGCGCGGCACTCCAGTGCCGCTCATAGGGTGTCGAAGCGGTATATGATGCGCCACTGGAGTGGCGCGCTCCCGGCAAAGACGAAGATTATGAGCGGGCCTGGAGGCCCGCGGTCAGGCAAGAAATCACCCTCTCACCTTCGGCATCATGATCATGTCCCACGGGCTCGGCACGTCGCCGTGCGGGACCCAGACCAGGGCCGGCGCGTTCAGGGCGAACGCCTTCTTCAGGCAGTCCTCGAGCTCAGCCGCATCGAGCGCCTTGAACGCGGCGATGCCGAAGCTCTCGGCCAGCCTCACGAAATCGGGGTTCTGCAGGTCCGAGGCGATCAGGCGGTTGCCGTAGCGCTGCTGCTGGATGCGCTTGACGTTGCCGAAGCCGGCATTGTCGAACACCACGACGACCACGGCGAGGTTGTGGCGCACCGCCGTCGCCAGCTCGCCCACCTGGTACATGAAGCCGCCGTCGCCTGCGATCGCCAGCACCTTCCTGTCCGGCATCGCGGCCTTGGCGCCCAACGCCGTGCCGAAGCCCCAGCCGAGATTGTCCTGGTAACCCGGCGACAGGAAGCTGCGCGGCCGCTCGATGGGGAGTGCCAGGCGCGAGGCGAAGCCCACCTGGCTTACCTCGTCGACGAAGATGCCGTCCTCGGGCAGGGCGGCGCGGATCGCCTTCAGGAACGAGCGCTGCGGTTCGAGCCGCGACAGCCGCTCGTCGAGCCAGGCGCGATGGCCTTTCAGCTCCTCGCCGCGCGAGGCGCGGGCACGGTTGTGCGCCGGCAAGGCGGCGATCAGGGCCCGCAGTTGGGGCGCCGCATCGCCGATCAAGGCGACGTCGGGTTTGTGGAAGCGCTCATGCTCGTCGGGATCGATGTCGAGCCGCACGACCTTGAGGTTCGCATCGACGCCCCAGTTGCCGTTCTGGATGAAGAAGCGCGTGCCGACCGCCAGCACGGCATCGGCGTCCTTCCACAGCCGATGACCGACCGGCAGGTCGACGGCCAGCCGATGGCTACTTGGCACCACGCCGCGCCCGCGCCGGTAGGAGATGACCGGCGCCTCCAGCATCTCGGCGATCCTGATCACTTCCGGGCCGGCCTCGATGGCGCCGCCGCCGATCACCAGCACCGGCCGCTCCGCCGCGCCCAGGATCTTCGCCGCGGCGGCGATCGCCTCCCCGTCGATCGATTCCGGCGGCCGGGGCAGCGGGCCGTCGGGCAACGTCACTTCGCCGACCTTGGCCCAGGCATCGAGCGCGCATTCCAGCACCACGGGCCGCGGCCGGCCGGTGGTGGCGTGCCAGATCGCCTGGCTGACCAGCGTCGGCGCTTCCCGCGGGCTGCGGATGCGCTCGGCCCATTTGGTGATGTGGCGCACGAGGCCGAACTGGTCGTGGATCTCGTGCAGATGTCCATGGCCCTTGTCGATGTCGGCCTGCGGGATCTGGCCGACCAGTCCGATCACCGGCGCATTCATGCCGTAGGCCGTGAGCAGTGCGGCTCCTGCGTTCAACAGGCCGGGGCCGGGCACGACCGCGAAGGCCTGAGGCTTGCCGGTGGCGAGTGCCGCGCCCAGCGCCATGTAGGCCGCCGTCTGCTCGTGTCGTGGATGAATCACACGCAATCTGCCAGCGACGTGATAGAACGCATCGAACAACGGGTCGTTGTGCAAGCCGGGCAGGGCATAGACCGTGTCGAGGCCGTGGCGGAGGAGAGTTTCGACCGTGGCTTCGGCCGTGGACATGCGGGGCATGCTGCCGATCTATAGAGCCGGCAGAGAGCGATCAAGGCGGCGATGCGGCTGATCCTGTTCGCGCTCTTCGCTGCGGGCGCGCTCGCGCTCGCCGTCGTGTTGCTGGCCTGGCTCGCCGAACGGCGGCTCGATCGCCTCGCCGATGCCATCTCCTTCACCGACCCGGCGCGCGTGCCCCACGTCGATGTCGCGCTGGTGCTGGGCACCGCGCCGATCGGCCCGGAGGGCGGCCCCAATGTCTACTTCGTCAATCGCCTCGATGCGGCGGCGGCGCTGTGGAAGGCGGGCAAGGTGAAGTATTTCATCGTCTCCGGCAGCACCGACGAGCCGGCGGCGATGCGCGCCGGCCTGATCGAGCGCGGCGTGCCGCCGGCGGTGATCTATCGCGATCCCGAGGGCTTTCGCACCTGGGACTCCGTCTTGCGCGCCCGCGACGTCTATGGCCAGAAGCGCCTGGTGATCGTCTCGCAGCGCTTCCATCTCAGTCGTGCGCTGTTCCTGGCGCGGCATCTCGGCATCGATGCCTGGGGCTTCGAGGCGCGTGATGTCAGCACGCCCTACAGCGTCTTCACCGAGCTGCGCCGCTTCCCCTCGGCGCTCAGGGCGTACATCGACGTGTGGAGGGATGTGCCCCCGCCCGCTTCAGCTGGCGCGACGGTGAAGATCGGGGTGGATCGGCCGTGATTTTTCTTGTCGTCCTGAGCGCAGCGAAGGACCTCATCGCCGTTTGCAATCGGCATGAGATCCTTCGCTACGCTCAGGATGACGGAGGCAGGCGCGTGGCTATCGGAGTCGACCGTCCGGAACGGCCGCCATGTCGCGCAGCTCGGGCACCGGCGAGACGACGGGCTTGCCGGCGAAGTGCGCATCGAGGTTCTGGCGCACCAGGGTGGTCATGCGCCGTTGTGCGTGCTCCGTGCCGCCGCCGAAGTGCGGCGTCATCACCAGGTTGTCGAGCCCCAGCAGCTCCTCGCCCTCGTAGGGTTCCTCGTCGAAGACGTCGAGCGCGGCGCCCTCGATCACGTTGTTGCGCAGCGCCTCGGCGAGCGCCTTCTCGTCCACTGCCCAGCCGCGGCTGATGTTCAGCACATGGCCGCGCGGGCCCAGGGCCTTCAGCACCTCGGCGTTGATGATGTGCCGGTTGGAGGCGTCGGAACGCAGGCAGACAATCAGGTAGTCGCACCAGGTGGCGAGCGCCATGACGTTGGGGAAGTAGGCATAGTCGACGTCGCTCCGCTTGTTGCGATTGCAGTAGCCGATCTCGACGTCGAAGCCTTTTATGCGCTTCACGAACTCCAGGCCGATCGCGCCCAGCCCCAGGATGCCGACCTTGCCGCCCGTCAGCCCGGCGATCGGGCCGAAGCGGTTGGGGATGCGCTTGGTCCAGTCACCGCGGCGGATCATCTTGTCGGCGCGCACGATGCGTCGCGTCGAAGCGAGCAGGATTCCGACGGCCATCTCGGCAACGTCGGGTGCGTTGGCGTCGGCGCCGTGCGTCACCATGATGTTGCGCTTGCGCGCGGCGGCAAGATCGATGCGCTCATAGCCCGTGCCGTAGCAGCAGATCAGCGACAGCCGCGGCATCGACGCCATCAGCGCATCGGAGGCGCCGACGCTGCCCGTCGTGACCAGCGCCTGGACATGCGGCTGCGCCGCCTTGGGCACCAGCGCGGGGTCGGGTTTGTCCATGTGGCCCGCGATCTCGTAATTCTCGGACAAGGTGGCGAGCGTCGTCTTGGTGAAATGGAAGCCGGTGAGGATGATGGGACGTTGAACCATGATGTATTCAGTATCCCGCGACCGTTACAGGGCGTAAACGAGCGTTTAAATACGCGTGGCGGGGACAGTCATTGCCACGCGGCGAAAATGCGGCTTGGCAAGCATGGGGCCGCTGTGCAAGGTGCGGCGCCAAAGCTGTTTTCCGCGTCTCCAACCGACCCGTTGCTCCATGAAAATCGCCATTCTCAAAGAACGCCGGCCGCACGAGACCCGCGTGGCCGCGACTCCCGAGACCGTCAAGAAGCTGAAGGCGCTGGGTGCGGAAGAGATCGTGATCGAGACGGGTGCGGGCATTGCTGCCGCCTACACCGACCAGGCCTATAGCGATGCCGGTGCAATGATCGTGCCGGACGCTGCCGCGGCTGCCGCAGCGGCCGACGTCATCTTCAAGATCCAGCGGCCGATGGCGGCGGCGGACGGCGTCGACGAGCTCGCGTTGTTGCGCCAGGGCCAGGTGCTGATGTCGCCGCTGGGCGCGCTCACCAACAAGGAGCTGGTGCAGGCGCTGGCGGCCAAGGGCGTGACGTCGTTCGCACTGGAGCTGATCCCGCGTATCACCCGCGCGCAGTCGATGGACATCCTGAGCTCGCAGGCCAATCTCGCGGGCTACAAGGCGGTGCTGTCGGCCGCCAACCAGTACGGCCGCATCCTGCCGCAGATGATGACGCCGGGCGGCACGCTCGCTCCCTCGCGCGCCTTCATCATGGGCGTGGGCGTGGCGGGCCTGCAGGCGATCGCCACGGCGCGCCGCCTGGGCTCGATCGTGACGGCGACCGACGTCAGGCCGGCCACCAAGGAGCAGGTGCAGTCGCTCGGCGCCAAGTTCATCGCCGTCGAGGACGAGGAGTTCAAGGCGGCCGAGACCGCCGGCGGCTATGCCAAGCAGATGAGTGCCGAGTACCAGGCCAAGCAGGCGGCCCTCGTGGCCGAGCACATCAAGACCCAGGACATCGTCATCACCACGGCGCTCATTCCCGGCCGCAAGGCGCCGGTGCTGGTGAGCGAGGACATGGTCAAGACCATGAAGCCCGGTTCGGTGATCGTCGACATGGCGGTCGAGCAGGGCGGCAACTGCCCGCTGTCGGAGTTCGGCAAGACGGTCGAGGCGCATGGCGTCAAGATCGTCGGTCCCGCCAACCTGCCCGGCGAGCTTGCGACCGATGCCTCCTCGCTGTTCGCCCGCAACCTGCTCAACTTCATCACGCCCATGGTCGACAAGGAGACCAAGGCGCTCAAGATCGACACCAACGACGAGGTCGTGAAGGGCACCCTGGTGACCCAGAACGGCCAGGTCGTGCATCCCTCGTTGCAGAGTTAGGAAGGCCGATGGACGACAGGATTGCCGGCGAAGCCGCCAAGCTCGCGACGCAGGCGCAGGAGCTGGCCACCAATCTCAAGGCGGTGGCGCAGCAGGTCACCGATGCCGCGGCCCAGGGCGCGGCGGCCGTGCCCGACGGCCACATGCCGTTCGTGGCGCTGCTCACCATCTTCGCGCTCGCCTGCTTCGTCGGCTACTACGTGGTCTGGCGGGTGACGCCGGCGCTGCATTCGCCGCTGATGGCGGTCACCAATGCCGTCTCGTCGGTGATCATCGTCGGCGCGCTGCTGGCCGCGGGCCTGAAGGGTCTGGGGGCCGCGCAGCTGTTCGGCGCCATCGCCGTCGTGTTGGCCGCGATCAACATCTTCGGCGGCTTCATCGTCACGCACCGCATGCTGTCGATGTTCAAGAAGAAGCCGGTCAAGAAGTAGGCGGAGACTTTTCAGGTGATCACCCACGAAATCGCCGCCTACGGCTATCTGATCGCGGCCATCTGCTTCATCATGGCGCTGCGCGGCCTCAGTTCCCCTGAGACCTCGCGCGGCGGCAACCTCTACGGCATCGTCGGCATGGTGGTGGCGATCGGCGTCACCGTGGCCTCGCCGGGCGTCGTCTCGCCCTGGCTGATCGTCGGCGGCCTGGTCGTCGGCGGCGCGATCGGCGCGGTGGTCGCCATGCGCATCCAGATGACGGCCCTGCCGCAGCTGGTGGCGGCCTTCCATTCGCTGGTTGGTTTGGCGGCGGTGTTCGTGGCGGCGGCGGCGTTCGTCTCGCCCGAGGCCTTCGGCATCGGCACGCCCGGCAAGATCCACACGCAGAGCCTGATCGAGATGGGGCTGGGCACGGTGATCGGCGCCATCACCTTCACCGGCTCCGTCGTGGCCTTCGCCAAGCTGCAGGGCCTGGTCTCGGGCTCGCCCCTGGTGTTCCGCGGCCAGCATCCGCTCAACGCGCTGCTCGGCATCGTGCTGGTGCTGCTGCTGGTGTGGTTCGCCCTGCGCGGGCACCCCATCACCTTCATCCTGCTGATCGCCCTGTCGCTCCTGATCGGCTTCCTGCTGATCCTGCCGATCGGCGGCGCCGACATGCCGGTCGTGGTGTCGATGCTCAATTCCTATTCGGGATGGGCGGCGGCCGGCATCGGCTTCACCCTGGGCAACACCGCGCTGATCGTCACCGGCGCGCTTGTGGGCTCCTCGGGCGCCATCCTGAGCTACATCATGTGCAAGGGCATGAACCGCTCGATCTTCAACGTGATCCTGGGCGGCTTCGGCACCGACAGCTCGGCGGCGGGCGGGGCGGCCCACGCCAAGACCGACAAGCCGGTCAAGGCGGGCTCGGCCGAGGACGCGGCCTTCCTGATGAAGAACGCGCAGTCGGTGATCATCGTGCCGGGCTACGGCATGGCCGTGGCCCAGGCCCAGCACGCGCTGCGCGAGATGGCCGACATCCTGAAGAAGGACGGTGTGCAGGTGCGCTACGCCATCCATCCGGTGGCGGGCCGCATGCCCGGCCACATGAACGTGCTGCTGGCCGAGGCCAACGTGCCCTACGACGAGGTCTTCGAGCTCGACGACATCAACCGCGATTTCGCCTCGACCGACGTCGCCTTCGTGATCGGCGCCAACGACGTCACCAACCCTGCGGCCAAGACCGATCCGACGAGCCCGATCTACGGCATGCCCATCCTCGACGTCGAGCGGGCGCAGACCGTGCTGTTCGTGAAGCGCGGCATGGCCTCGGGCTATGCCGGCGTCGACAACGAGCTGTTCTTCCGCGACAACACCATGATGCTGTTCGCCGACGCCAAGGTGATGTGCGAGAACATCGTCAAGGCGCTGGAGGGCTCGGCGCATTAGATCGGCTTCCTCCCCTTCGCGGATTCCGCGAAGGGGAGGTGCCCCCAAAGGGGGCGGAGGGGTCATGGGCAGCCGACGTGCGGTCGCTCATGACCCCTCCGTCGCCGTATGACGGCGACACCTCCCCTGCGCGGGATCCGCGCAGGGGAGGGAGCGCTTCCCTGAAGATGAATTGCTCCCGATTACGACGCCTTTGCCAGCCGGGCCGCGACGTCGTCGCGACGCTTGTAGAGCCATTGCATCAGCATGTGACCGACGACCATCTGCAGGTCCTCGCTGATCTGCATGTCGTCCACCGCGAAATGGATCGGCACATCGGCCAGTTGCTTGGCCTTGCCGCCGCTGTAGCCGAGCACGGCATAGCTGCGCACGCCCATCTCGCGCGCGCATTCCAGGGCGCGCAGGATGTTGGGTGAATTGCCGCTGCCCGAGAACGCGATCAGCACGTCGCCGCGTTCGGCCTGCACCTGCAATTGCATCGAGAAGACGTGTTCGTAGCCTTCGTCGTTGGCCAGCGCCATGACCAGCGCCGGATTGGCCGGCAGCGCCGTCACGCGCAGGCCGGAGCCGGCCTTCTTGGAGATCCCATAGAGAAAATCATTGGCCAGATGGATGGCGTTGCCCGCGCTGCCGCCATTGCCGCACATGAAGACGCGGCGGCCGGTCTGCCAACAATCCAGCAGCTCCTCGGCGAGCTTGCCGACCCCGGACCAATCCGCGCTGGCCAGCGTCGCCTGCATGCGGCGGGAATAATCGGCAAATTCGTTCATGGAGGCTCCCCGGCGTGACTTCAGGCACATTATAGTTTCTTCCACCGAGCCATGACCACACCGTACATCCTGCACGGTTTCAACCCGTCGCCCTATTCGGTGAAGATGCGGGCCATCCTGCGCTATCGCCGCATCCCGTTCGTCTGGGACGCCATCGGCAATCCGCGTGACGTCGCGGTGGCGGCCAACTTGCCGCCCGTGATCCCGGTCCTGCGCTTTCCCGACGGCCGGCTGATGAACGATTCGACGCCGCTTGCTTACGCGCTGGAGCGTGAGCACCGCGAGCGCTCGATCATCCCCGACGATCCCGTCCACGCCTACCTCAGCGACCTCCTGGAGGATTTCGGCGACGAGTGGGTCACCAAGATGATGTTCCATTACCGCTGGTACTACGCCGCGGACCGCGCCTTCGCCCAGGCCTGGATCATCACCTCGCGCGATCCGGTGATGGCCGAGGCCGAGCGCCGCGCCGGCATGCAGGCCTTCAACGATCGCCAGGTCGGGCGCATGGCGCTGGTCGGTTGCACCGAGCAGAACCGGCCGGTGATCGAGGAGAGCTATCGCTGCGTCCTCGATACGCTCGACCGCCATGTGCGCAAGATCCCATTCCTGTTCGGCTCGCGCCCGTCACTGGCCGACTTCGGCCTGTTCGGCCAATTGCAGATCCTCTCGGTCGATCCCACGCCCATGGCCGAGATGCGCGAGCGCGCGACTGACGTCTATTGCTGGCTGCTGCGGCTCGACGACGCCTCCGGAGTCGAGGGCGAGTGGCTCGATCCGGCCGCGCCCCTGCCGGACACGCTGAAGGCGCTGCTCAGGCACTGCGGCGAGACTTACCTGCCGTTCCTCGCCGCCAACACAAAGGCGCTGCAGGAGGGCAGGAAGGAAGTATCGCTCGACATCCTGGGGCGGCCTTACGAGCAGGCACCGTTCCGCTACCAGGCCAAGTGCCACGACGCCTTGCGCAAGAAGCTCGCCGCGTTGGCGGGCGAGGTGCGTCGCCGCCTCGATCCGCTGCTCGAGGAAGCAGACTGCCTCCAGCACCTGGTGTGACAGCACGCCGGAACATGCGTTACCAGGCCGTCCTGTTCGACGTCGGCGGACCGCTCGACATGGAGTTCGCCTGGGAGATCGCGGTCGACGGCGCTATTGCGTCGGCCTGCGGGCTGGAGGGAATCCGGGTCGACCAAGCAGCGATCGAGGAGGCGTCCGAGGCCGCAGTCGCCGCCTTCGCCCCCGACGCCTATCGCCACATGATCGAGACGCTGTGCGGCGGCGACCCGGCCACGACCGAGCGCATCCGCCAGCGCGTGCGGGCCATGGTCGGCAACCTCGATGTCTTCCAGTTGCGGCCCGAGATCGACAGCCTGCTGCGTCGCCTCAGCGAGCGCGGCCTTCGGCTCGGCATCGTCGCCAACCAGCCGCAGGCCGCGGCTGAGCGGCTGGCGCGCGCCGGCATCGGCGATCTGTTCGAGCATCACGGCTTGAATGGCCTCACCGGCATCAGCAAGCCCGATCCGCGCGCCTTCGCAGCGGCGGCCGAGGCGCTGGGCGTGCCCGCCCGCGCCTGCATCATGGTCGGTGATCGCATCGACAACGACATCGCGCCGGCCAAGGCGCTGGGCATGGCCGCGATCCTGTTCCGCGGCGGCCGGCACCGCCGCCAGCGTCCGCGCTCGCCGGCCGAGGAGCCGGACGCCGTCGTGAGCGACGTGCGCGAACTGGAGGAAGCGATCGCGGTCTTGCTAGAGTGAGCCCAGGAGGAGCATTCAATGAGCAAGCATGTGCCCGACACCGCGGCCGCCAACGCCGCACTTGCCACCGGCCGCGAGGCCTCGCGCAAGGATCACCTGCCGTACGAGGTCCGCCATCTCGACGAGATGGAATGGGAGACCATCCGCTGGCCGGGCGAGACCGGCAAGATGCTGTTCCATCCCACGCCGGAGCGCCCGACTGCGCCCAATGCTGGTGTCCTGCGCATCGCGCCGGGCGGCTGGCATCCCGAGCACTATCACGGCTTCGCGCAGCTCTGGTACATCCTGAAGGGCGAGTTCACGATCGACGGCAAGCGCTGCCCGGCGGGCACGATGCTGTTCCATCCCGACCCGCACTTCGAGGGCGAGCTGCACACCGAGACCGGCGGCGACATCCTGATCGTTCAGTATCCCGGCCCGACGACCGGGGAGCGCCCGATCTACGACGGCCGCTTCAACAAGAAGGAACGCATCGACGTTGCCCAGGAGCGCGTCGACCTCTGATCGCCGAGGAAAAGGACCCTGCCGTCCGCCGACGGGTGCAGGAAGCCCTGACGGTTTCGGCCATGATGGGACGAGATTGAGTCATGGTAGCGCAGCGCGGACCGCGGGCGTCTCGCCCGCCTCATGAATCATGAGCGGGCGGGACGCCCGCGGTCTGCGCTGCGCTGAAGACATGCATGACAGCACCGCTGGCAGCGGGGCTAACCGGAAGGCCGCGCTGGCCCCCTGTACGGTGCGAAAAAACTCATGAAAACGAAACTGGCTGCGCAACATTAGTTATTGACTAAATAGAATACGTTGGTTATGATGCGTTTGCCGCCGCACTTTCAGGCGTCTGCTCTATGCATCGTTAATCCGAGACCGCCGCGCTGGCCTGGTGGCGCCAGGCCGACGATAGGAGCGCGCCTTCGGTGTGACTGGCGAACAGCGGCCGACCCCCCAATCCGTAGGGGCTGCACCCGGCCGCAATCGCAAGTCAGTCGGGCGGAAATGCCGGAAATGCCCGGAAATTCCCCGCATCACTGACGGCAGTGCTGGCACCTCGGGTGTTGGTCGCGGTTGCTGCTAATGCGCGTGGTGGCTGGCACCGAAGCGATGGATATGCAGCGGCGCCTTGGCGAGGCCGGGACAGAAGGCGCCGACCACCTTCTCCAGCCGCTGGTAGAGATTCTTGGCCGGCGCCGTGATCTTCTCGCGCCGCACGCGTGACGCCTCGGCCTTGGCGGCGAGGCTGGCAAGATCGACGGTGAGCAGCTTGCGGTCCTGCACGACCATGCGGCCGCCGATCATGACCGAGTGCACCGCTGTGCCGTCCTCGGTGTGGACCAGGGCATTCACTGGATCGTTGGTCGGGATCCAGTTGATGTGGTGCAGGTCGAGGAAGACGATGTCGGCCTTGTAGCCCGGTGCAATGCGGCCGATCTCCTTGTGCAGGCCGAGCGCCCGCGCGCTGCCTTCGGTCGCGGCGCGCAAGGCCTCCTGGGTGGTGACCCAGCGCTCGTGGTCGGGGCCCTGGACCTTGGAGGCGAACGAGGAAAGCCGCATCGCCTCGTACATGTTCTGATTGTCCGAGCAGCTCGCGCCATCGGTGCCGATGCCGACATTGATGTCGGCCGACAGCATGCCGCGCATATCGGCAAGGCCGTTGCCCAGCCGCATGTTGGAGCCGGGATTGTGCGCCACCGAGGCGCCGCGGTTGCCCAGGCGCTTCATGTCCTCGTTGTCCAGCCAGACGCCGTGGGCGACGGTGAACTTCTCGTTGATCAGGCCGAGGTCGTCCATGTGGGCGGCGAGCGACTTGCCGTAGCGCTGGTAGCCCGCCACGACCTGGACCTTGGATTCGGCGACGTGGCTGTGGATGCCGACGTCGTATTCGCGCGCGAGGTTGCGACAGGCGACCAGGAAGTCGTCGGTGCAATGGTGAGGAATGGTCGGCGCCACGGCGAGCGCGACATGCTCGAACGGCCACTTCTGTAGCGCCTTGTTCATTTGCTTGGTGGTGGCCTTCCACGGCGCGTAGCGGAAGCTCTCGACCTCCTTCTGCAGCGACGGCGACAGCCGCTCCATCAGGCCGGGGATGGCATCGAAGAAGGTGATGTCGGCCACCATCGGTGCCAGCACGGCGCGCATGCCGACCTCCTCGTAGGCGCGGGCGATGGCGGAGAGGCCGTCGACCGACGGCAGGGGGAATTCGGCGGCAAGGTCGTAGGCCGCGGTGCAGCCCTTCAGCACCATCTCCGACGCGCCGATCATGGCCGACAGGTACTTGTCCTCGAGCGTGCGGCCACCGTTCACCCACGAGCTCGCCGTCAGCAGCAGCTCGAGCGACCAAAGATCGCCCATGCCCTTGCCGAGATTGCCGGGGCTGTGGGTGTGGGCGTTGATCAGGCCGGGATGCATCAGCCGGTGCTTGGCGTCGATCACCGTGGCGCCGGCGGGCGCGGCGAGTCCCGGCCGGCCGATCTCGGCGATGGTGTCGCCCTTGATCAGGATGTCGGCGGGTTGGGCGGACCGCTTGGCGATGTCCAAGAGCTTGCCGCCGCGGATGATGGTGTAGGGGTGCTTGGTCTTGCTGGCCATGGCCGATAGTCTCGCAGACATCGTGCCAGAGGAGAACGCCATGAAGTTCGAAGGCGGATGCTATTGCGGCAAGGTGCGCTACGCGGCCGAAGGCGAGCCGATGCTGAAGGCGCAGTGCCACTGCCGTGAATGCCAGTACATCACGGGCGGCGCGCCCAACATGTTCATGATCGTGAAGCCCGAGGAGTTCAAATACACCAAGGGCACGCCGAAGCAGTTCACCAGGAGCGACCTCGAGAAGCCGGTGACGCGCGAGTTCTGCCCCGATTGCGGCACGCACCTGGTAACCCGGCCGCAGCGCCCGGTCGCGGTGGTGAAGGTGGGCACGCTCGACGATCCCAAGCTGTTCGGCGGTCCGAAGATGGCGATCTACACGATCGACAAGCAGCCGTTCCACCAGATCCCCGACGGGATCCCGACCTTCGAACGGCTGCCGCAGCGCTGAAACCAAAACCGCTGAAAAGCAAAACCCCCGGACAAGCCGGGGGTCGTGTTCGGTGGAGAGGGTGAGGGCTAGTAGCCCTCGCGCTCCATGCGCTTGCGCATCAGCTTGCGGGTCCGGCGGATCGCTTCGGCGCGCTCGCGGGCGCGGCGCTCGGAGGGCTTCTCGTAGTTGCGGCGGAGCTTCATCTCTCTGAAGATCCCTTCGCGCTGCATCTTCTTCTTCAGAACGCGCAGCGCCTGATCGACGTTGTTTTCACGAACGAGAACCTGCACTTCGATCGCTTCCTTCCAATGCATGGTGGGGGCGCCCGGAAACGGCTCCGGGGGCAATTAGGAGGCGGCGGTGGTATCACAGGCAAAGACCCTTGGGAAGCCCGGGAAACCCCCTATATTTCCCGTGATGACCGCTGAAAATAGCCCCAATTCGGCCATTCCGCCTGATTCCCCGGGCGACCCGGACGCCGATTCGCGCGACCAGCTGGCCGATGCCGTGGCCGCCGAGGCCGCTTTCGACGGCTGGAGCCGGGCCGCCCTGGCCGCCGCTTCGCGCCGCCTGGAGTTGCCCACGGGCGAGGCCGAGCGGCTGTTCCCGGGCGGTCCGATCGAGGTCCTGACCTTCTTCAGCGAGCGTGCCGACCGCCGCACGGTGGCCGACATGGAGGCCGAGGGCGTCGCCAACCTCAAGATCCGCGACCGCATCAAGCAGGCGGTGCGCATCCGGCTGGAGCGGCATGGCGCGGGCCGCGAGGCCTCGCGCCGTGCGCTGGCGCTGCTGTCGCTGCCGTTCAATGCGCCGCTCGCCATGCGCCTGCTCTACAGGACGGTCGATGCCATGTGGTACGCCGCCGGCGACACCAGCACCGATTTCAACTTCTACACCAAGCGGGCGACCTTGGCGGGCGTCTGGTCCTCGACCCTGCTCTATTGGCTGAACGACCGGTCGCCGGGCAGCGAGGCGACCTGGGGTTTCCTCGACCGGCGCATCGACGACGTCATGAAGATCGAGAAGCTGAAGAGCCAGCTGAAGTCGTGGACGGGCTCCTCGGTCAGGACCGCTTCAAGAAGGTAACATGCCCCATCTTGCGGCCGGGCCGCGGCGTCGTCTTGCCGTAGAGGTGCAGCCGAGCCGTCGGATCGGCTAGGTAGCGCAGCCAGTCGTTGGCCTCCTCGCCGATCAGGTTCTCCATGCGTGACGGCATCAGCACATCCACCGGCCCCAGCGGCAGGCCGCAGATCGCGCGCACCAGCTGCTCGAACTGGCTGGTGGCGCAGGCATCGATGGTCCAATGCCCTGAATTGTGCGGCCGCGGCGCCATCTCGTTGGCCAGCACGCGGCCATCCTTGGCGACGAACATTTCCAGCGCCACCAGGCCCACGAGGTCGAGCCCGTTCGCCAGCTCGATGCCGTAGCGCTTGGCCGTCGCCTCGATGCCGGCGGGCAGGCCCGACGGCACGGCGGTGGTGCGCAGGATGCCGTCGCGGTGATCGTTGACGCCGATCGGGAAGCAGCGCGTCTCGCCGTCGAGGCCGCGCGCCACCAGCACCGACGTCTCGCAGGCGAAATCGACCAGCGCCTCGAGAATGCATTCCCGCCGCTGCAACTTCTGCCAGGCCGCGGCCAACGCCGCGCGGTCGGCGACTCGGACCTGGCCCTTGCCGTCATAGCCCTCGGTGCAGGTCTTCAGGATGCCGGGCAGCGCCGTTGCCGCAGCGATGTCTGCCTCGCTGCGGATCGCCTGGTGGTCGGCCGTGCTGAGGCCGCGCGTGCGGAAGAACTCCTTCTCGCGTAGCCGGTGCTGGGCGATGTGGATGGGCTTCACGCCCGGCCGCACCGGCTTGTGGCTGAGGCATTCGGCCACGGTCGCCTCGGGCACGTTCTCGAACTCGTAGGTGATGACGTCGACCTGGGCCGCGAAGCGGGCGAGGGCCGCCTTGTCGTCGTAGGCGCCGCGGAGGTGGGCCGCGGCGACATCGCCGCCGATCGAGTGCTCCTCCGGTGAATAGACGATGGAGCGATAGCCCAGCTGCGCGGCCGCCAGCGCGGTCATGCGGCCCAACTGGCCGCCGCCCAAGATGCCGATGGTCGAACCCGGGGGCAGGGGGCTGGTCGAACTCATCGTCTAGCGGTGCGGCGATGTCGGCTCGTCGGTGGGCGCCTTGGCGACCGCATTGGTCTGGCGGGCGCGCCATTTTTCGACACTGGACATGATCTTGGCGTCGCCAAGACCGACGATGCTGGCGGCCAGAAGCGCCGCATTGATCGCTCCAGAGCGGCCGATCGCCAAGGTGCCGACGGGGATGCCGGCCGGCATCTGGACAATGGAAAGAAGGCTGTCCTGGCCCTTGAGCGCTGCGCTTTCGACGGGCACGCCCAGGACCGGCAGGGCCGTCATGGACGCGGTCATGCCGGGCAGGTGGGCGGCGCCCCCGGCGCCGGCGATGATCACCTTGAGGCCGCGCCCCTTGGCGGCGGCGGCGTAGCTCATCATGCGCTTGGGGGTGCGATGGGCCGAGATGATGCGGGCCTCGAAGGGCACGCCCAGCGCCTCGAGGGTCTCGGCGGCATGGCGCATGGTCGCCCAATCCGACTGGCTGCCCATGATCAGGCCGACCGCCGGTTTGGGCGACGGACGGCGGTGCGCTTTCTTGGCCATGCTCTTCTCAGGCGATGATATCGGGAATCAACTGGCTTTCCAGCCTGAGGATCTGGTCCTTCAGCCCAAGCTTGCGCTTCTTCAGCCGCTGCAGCTGAAGCTGGTCGAACGGCGGTTTCTCCAGAAGCCGGTCGATCACCTCGTCGAGGTCGCGGTGCTCGCTCTTCAAGGCTTCAAGCTTGGCCTTGATCGTCTCGGCGTCCAGCGGCTCCGATGGAGGATTGCTCATGCTCTAGCCACCTTGCGCCCCGCCGTGTACCCCTTCGCCCGGCCAAAGGGAAGCACCGAAGGTGTCCGATTTTCTGCCCCATCCGTTCTGGAATTTCTCGCTCGAGCTCTATGCCGGCGAGGGCGTGGCCGAGGCCTGCCTCGACCTGCAGGAGCGGCGCGGCTGCGACGTGAACATATTGCTGTTCTGCTGCTGGCTCGGCGCCTCCGGCCGGCCGACGCTGACGGCCGATCGCCTGCGCACGATCCTGAAGGCAAGCGATGCCTGGCAGGCCGAGGTCGTGCGGCCCTTGCGCGCGGTGCGCCGGCTGTTGAAGGACCGGCCATGGCCGGAGGCGCTGCCCGAGACCGTCGACGCCGTGCGCCGCCGCGTCGCCGACGCCGAGCTCGCGGCCGAGCATGCCGAGCAGATCAAGCTCGCGAGCCTGCATTCCCCGCCCGCCGATCGCGACCGGCCGCTCGAGAAGCGGCTGCGTGCCGCGGTCGGAAACCTCGGCGTCTATGCCGTCTGTCTTGGCGTCGTGCCCGATGCCAAGGACCGGGCTGCTGTCGCGGCGCTGATGCGCGGGACCTTTCCGACGCTGACGGCGGACGAGATCGTCAAGGTCGTCGGTTAACTCCAGCGCTTGACCGTGCCGGTATCGAGGTCGAACAGGTCGAGCACGCGGCCCACCGTGTGATCGACAATGTCGTCGAGCGTCTCGGGCTTGTGGTAGAAGGCGGGCACGGGCGGCGCGATGATGGCGCCCATCTCCGAGAGCGCCAGCATGTTGCGCAAATGGATGGAGTGCAGCGGCGTCTCGCGTGCCAGCAGCACCAGGCGGCGGCGTTCCTTCAGGACGACGTCGGCGGCGCGGGTCAGCAGGTTCGAGGTGATGCCATTGGCGATCTCGCCTAGGCTGCGCATCGAGCAGGGTGCCACGATCATGCCGATGGTGCGGAACGAGCCGCTGGAGATCGCCGCCGCGAGGTCGTCGACGCGATAGGTTGCATGCGCCAAACGACGCACCTCGGCGACCTTCATCGCGGTCTCATGGCCCAGCGTGACTTCGGCCGTGCGCGTCATCACCAAGTGGCTTTCGACAGGCAGTTTCTTCAGCGCCTGCAGCAGGCGCACGCCGTAGATCACGCCGGAAGCCCCTGAAATACCGACGACGAGCCGCGATGGTTCAGCCATGCTGACCATCTTGCCGGGTTATGCACAGGGCGGAAAGGGCGCTCGATTCGACGTGACTCCCTGCAACACAGGAGTCACAGTTTGCCGTCCGCAACCCTCTAGGAGGTCGCCCGTGAGCACCGTGGACCATATCGAAGCGCTCAAGGCCAAGCATGCTTCCCTTGAGCAAGCGATCGATCAGGAGAACATGCGCCCGCATCCCGATGATGATGCGATCTGCAGCCTCAAGAAGCGCAAGCTGCAAATCAAGGACGAGATTGCTCGTCTGACTGCCTCCTTTACCCGACATTGACCATCGAGCCTGCCGACTGAACCGCGCGCGAGAACGTTCGCGCGCGTTTAGTTGAGCTTGTGCAGATTGACGGTCCAGGAAACCGGACCGAAGGCGCCGTGCGAGGTGCCGCTGCACTGCGCCACGTTGTCGATCCCGCGATGGCACACCAGCTGGTCGGCGAACCAGCGCGATCCGTCATTGCAGGTCGAATCGCTGTCGCGCACCCGCAGCATCGAACCTTCGAAGCGGGCCTGCGCCCGGGTGCGGCAGGCGGTGCGGCCGCGCCGCCATTCGAGCTGGCCGTTGCCGTTGGCGTCGAAGCAGTAGGACGATATGCCGGCCTGCATCTGCATCGGCTCGTGGCGGAAAGGATCGGTGCGCCAGCAGCCCGACATGAACGAGTAGTCGTTGGACGGCGGCGGCAGGCGCAGCCGATCGTCGTTGGGCCGCGTCTGGCGCGGCTGAGGCGGCGGTGCCGGCGCAGGCTTGGGCTGCGGCTGGGCCTGCGGAGGCGCGGGCGGCGGCGCCAATGCCACTTGCGGCGGCTTGGGCGGCTCGGGCGGCCTGCACTCGGCGATGCGCTTCTTGAGCTCGGCCTCAACCAGCGACAGCTCGACCTTGAGCACGCGCTCGCGCGACTGCTCGGTGGCATACGCGGCCTTCAACGCCGGCAGGGGATCGGGCGGCGGTTCGCCGGCCGGCGGGGCATCGGGTCCTTCGCGCGTCGCCAGCGCCAGGCCGGGATCGGCGGGCAGCACCTCGCGCAGCAGCCAGGCCGCACCCAGCAGCAGGAGCAGCAACGGCAGGGCGAGCAGCAGCGTGCGAAACCAGGGGATCGTCGCAGCCGCCGAGCGCACGATGGGCAGGGCCGGCGGTGCCTGGAGCACGGTCCGGCGCATCGGCGCTTCCGTCGCGGGCTTGGGCGCCGCCGCGGGCAACATCGGCGGCAGCAGCGAGGCGGCTGCGTCCTTCTCATAGCCCCAGCAGACGATCACCGGTCGGTCGCCGACCAGGAAGATGAAGGAGGGCGCCGGCGCCCGGGCGGCGAGCTGCAGCGACAGCCCGACCACGCCCATGTCCTCGCGCGCGCCGGCGCCGGCCAGCGTGTCGCCAAGGCGGCGGATGTCGGCCAGCCCGCGCTCGACCGTTTGCAGGACTTCGGCGCGGCGTTCGGCATCGAGCGCCGACAGCGGCTGCACGGCGCCCGGCCAGTCGGCATACCAGTCGATCGCCTTGCCGTCCTCGTGCAGCTGCGGATCGGCCAGCAGCCCCGCCGCCTCGTCGCCCAGCCGGCGGCGCACCACCCGGCGCAGTTGCGGGGCGGCGTTGTGCAGCGGCTCGCCGCGCACCCCCAGGGGGCGCACGCCGCTCCGCGTCGTCGCGATCAACGTGGTCTGGCCGGCCATTCCGCCCCGAAAATAGCCGGCCGATTATGGCGACGCGATGATTTCAATTTCAGCGGGCCGGAGGCTGGCGCGCTCCCCGCTAGACCTCTTTCGCCCAGTCGCGCAGGACGAACTTCTGGACCTTGCCGGTCGAGGTCATGGGCAGGTCGCGGAAGACGATGTAGCGCGGGCACTTGTAGGAGGCGAGGTGGGCGCGGCAATGGGCGATGATGTCGTCGGCGGTGGCGGCGGCGCCGGGCTTCAGCACGACGAAGGCGCAGGGCGTCTCGCCCCACTTCTCGTCGGGCTTGGCGACGACGGCGACATTGGCGACCGCGGGATGCTCGATGATCACGCCCTCGACCTCGATGGTCGAGATGTTCTCGCCGCCCGAGATGATGATGTCCTTGGAACGGTCGCGCAGCTCGATGTAGCCGTCCTCGTGCAGCACGCCGAGGTCGCCCGAGTGGAACCAGCCGTGCTCGAACGCCTCGCGCGTCGCCTTGGGGTTCTTGAGGTAGCCCTTCATGGTGAGATTGCCGCGGAACATCACCTCGCCCATGGTGGCGCCGTCGCGCGGCACCTCCTTCATGGTCGTTGGATCCATCACGGTGACGCCATCCTCGGCGGCATAGCGCACGCCCTGCCGCGCCTTGAGCTGAGCACGCTCATGGCTCGGCCGTTCATCCCATTCGTCATGCCAGGAGCAGATCGTGGCCGGCCCGTAGACCTCGGTGAGGCCATAGACGTGGGTGACGCGGAAGTTCTCCTTCTCCAGCGCCTCCAGCACGGCGGCGGGCGGCGGTGCCGCGGCGGTCATGAACTCGACGCGCCGGCCGAGCGGCTGGCGCTCGGCCGGCGTGGCGTTGATGATGAACTGCATGACGATCGGCGCGCCGCACATGTGCGTCACGTTGTGCGCCACCAGGGAGTCGTAGATCGCCTTGGCGTTGACGCGGCGCAGGCAGACCGAGGTGCCGGCGACCAGGGCCAAGGTCCAGGGGAAGCACCAGCCGTTGCAATGGAACATCGGCAGCGTCCAGAGATAGACCGGATGGACGCCCATCGCCCATTGCGTGGCATTGCCGTAGGCCGACAGCGCCGCGCCGCGATGGCTGTAGACCACGCCCTTCGGGTTGCCCGTCGTGCCCGAGGTGTAGTTGAGCGAGATCGCGTTCCATTCGTCGGCCGGATATTTCCAAGCGTAGTCGCTCTCGCCGGTGACCAGAAATTCTTCGTAGGTCGTGTCGCCGATCTGGGCGCGGTCCTCGCACAGGGGGTCGTCGATATCGACCACCAGCGGCTGGACCTTGGCGATCGCCAGCGCCTCGGTCACGACGCGATGGAACTCGCGGTCGACCAGCAGCACCTTGGTCTCGCTGTGGTCGAGGATGAAGGCGATCATCGCCGCATCGAGCCGCGTGTTCAGCGAGTTGAGCACGCCGCCGGTCATCGGCACGGCGAAATGCGCCTCGTACATCTCGGGGATGTTGGGCGCCATGATGGCAACGGTGTCGCCGATGCCGATGCCGACCTTCTCCAGCGCCGAGGCGAGCCTCTTGCAGCGCTGATAGGTCTCGGCCCAGCTCTGGCGCCGCGCGCCGTGGATCAAGGCGATGCTGTCGGGATAGACGGCGGCGCTGCGCTCGATGAACTGCAGCGGCGTCAGGGCTGCGTAGTTGGCCGGCGTCTTGTCGAGGTCGCGTTCGTAGATGTTGGCCGACAGGTGAGGCGCCTTGTGCAGCGCCGGCCGTGCCGACGGCATGCGCGTCACCGACGCGCGGTTCTTGACCGGACGACGCAGCGCGGGCCGCGCGACGGGCTTGGGGGCCGCCGCCTTCTTCTTGGCCGCCGGCTTGCGCGCGGCTGGCTTCTTTGCCTTGGCGGCTTTTCGCGTCGGCTTCCTGCCTTTGCCCGACCCTGTCGTCGATTTCTTCTTGGCCATGCTCGCTTCCCGTTTTCCCGACGCCGCGCACTTTCACACAAAGGACCGGGTGTTCTCTAGTTTTTCCTTGGCTACCATCGGCCCATGAGTTCCATCCTGCTGGCGCCCGGCGCCGTGCCGCTGGCCGTCTGGCGCGAGGTTTATCGGGGCGCTGAGGTCACCCTCGAGCCGGCGAGCTACGGCGTGATTGAGCGGTCGGCGCGCGCCGTCTCGACCATCCTCGCCAGGGGCGAGCCGGTCTATGGCATCAACACCGGCTTCGGAAAGCTCGCCAGCGTGCGCATCGATGCGGCCGACCTCGAGAAGCTGCAGCGCAACATCGTGCTGTCGCACGCCGCCGGCGTCGGCCCGCCGATGCCGGTTCCCGTCGCGCGCTTGATGATGGCGCTGAAGCTCGCCAGCCTGGCGCAGGGCGCGTCCGGCGTGCGCAGCGAGACGGTGCGCCTGCTCGAGGCGCTGCTGGACAAGGGCCTGACGCCGCTGGTGCCGAGCCAGGGTTCGGTCGGCGCGTCGGGCGATCTCGCGCCACTTGCCCACATGTCGGCGACGCTGCTCGGCGTCGGATCCTTCTTCATCGACGGCGCCGTGGTGCCCGCCGGCCGCGCGCTCGCCGAGGTCGGCCTGTCGCCGCTTGTGCTGGGCGCCAAGGAGGGGCTGGCGCTGCTGAACGGCACGCAGTTCTCGACGGCCTACGCGCTCGCCGCCCTGTTCGAGACCGAGCTGCTGTTCGGCTCGGCCCTGGTGACCGGCGCGCTGTCGACCGACGCCGCCCGCGGCTCCGATGCGCCGTTCGATCCGCGCATCCACGCACTGCGTCGCCATGCCGGCCAGGCCGAGGCCGCCAGCGCCTTGCGCCGGCTGATGGAGGGCTCCGCCATTCGCGTCTCGCATCTGATCGGCGACGAGCGCGTCCAGGATCCGTACTGTTTGCGCTGCCAGCCGCAGGTGATGGGCGCCGCGCTCGACATCCTGCGCCACGCGGCGATGACGCTTGAGACCGAGGCCAACGGCGTCACTGACAATCCATTGATCTTTGCCGAGACGGGCGAAGCCCTGTCAGGCGGCAACTTCCACGCCGAGCCCGTGGCCTTCGCCGCCGACATCATGGCGCTGGCGCTATGCGAGATCGGCTCGCTCGCCGAGCGGCGCATCGCCATGCTGGTCGATCCCGCACTGTCGGGCTTGCCGGCGTTCCTGACGCCGCGGCCCGGCCTCAACTCCGGCTTCATGACCCCCCAGGTCACGGCGGCCGCCCTCGTCGCCGAGAACAAGCAGCGCGCCCATCCGGCCAGCATCGATTCGATCCCGACCTCGGCCAACCAGGAGGATCACGTCTCGATGGCCGCGCACGGCGCGCGCCGCCTGTTGGAGATGGCGGATAATTGCCGGTCGATCGTCGGCATCGAGCTTCTGGCCGCAGCGCAGGGCTGCGACTTCCATCATCCGCTCACCTCCAGCCCCATGCTCGAGCGCGTGCGCGCGCTGGTACGCCGACACGTGCCGCATCTCGACGACGACCGCCACTTCCAGCCCGATCTCGCACGCGCGTCGGACCTCGTCGGTCGCGGCGCGCTGATCGATGCGATCGACGCTGATATCCTGCCGACCTTCGACCGGAGTGCTCCATGACCACGCGTATCGACAATGCCCGCACCGTCCGCGCGCCGCGCGGGACCGAACGCTCAGCCAAGAGCTGGCTGACGGAGGCGCCGCTGCGCATGCTGATGAACAACCTCGATCCCGAGGTCGCCGAGAAGCCGGGCGAGCTGGTGGTCTATGGCGGCATCGGCCGCGCCGCGCGCGACTGGCAGAGCTTCGACCGCATCGTCGCCGCGCTGCGCGATCTCGAGGCCGACGAGACGCTGCTGGTGCAGTCGGGCAAGCCGGTCGGCATCTTCCGCACCCACGCCGACGCGCCGCGCGTGCTGATCGCCAACTCCAACCTGGTGCCGCGCTGGGCGACCTGGGAGCATTTCAACGAGCTCGACCGCAAGGGCCTGATGATGTTCGGCCAGATGACGGCGGGCTCGTGGATCTACATCGGCAGCCAGGGCATCGTGCAAGGCACCTACGAGACCTTCGTCGAGATGGCGCGCCAGCACTATCGAGGCGACTTGAGCGGCCGGTGGATCCTGACCGCGGGGCTGGGCGGCATGGGCGGCGCGCAGCCGCTCGCCGCCACCATGGCCGGCGCCTCGTGCCTCGCCGTCGAATGCCGGCCGAGCAGCATCGAGTTCCGCCTGCGTACCGGCTATCTCGATCGCCAGGCCCGGGACCTCGACGAGGCGCTGGCGATCATCGGCCAGGCGACCAAGGAGAAGAAGCCGGTGTCGGTCGGCCTTCTCGGCAACGCGGCCGACGTGCTGCCCGAACTGCTGCGCCGCGGCGTCAGGCCCGACTGCCTCACCGACCAGACGTCAGCGCACGATCCGGTCAACGGCTACCTGCCCAAGGGATGGACGCTGGCGGAGTGGGAAGCCAAGCGCGGCAGTGCGCCCGATGCCGTCGCCAAGGCGGCCAAGCAATCGATGGCGGGGCACGTGCGCGCCATGCTGGAGTTCCACAAGCTCGGCGTGCCGACTGTCGACTACGGCAACAACATCCGCCAGATGGCGCTGGAGGAGGGCGTGGCCGACGCCTTCGCCTTCCCGGGCTTCGTGCCGGCCTACATCAGGCCGCTGTTCTGCCGCGGCATCGGACCGTTCCGCTGGGCCGCGCTGTCGGGCGATCCCGAGGACATCTATCGCACCGACGCCAAGGTGAAGGAGCTGATGCCGGGCAACAGCCATCTGCACAACTGGCTCGACATGGCGCGCGAGCGCATCAAGTTCCAGGGCCTGCCGGCGCGCATCTGCTGGGTCGGGCTGGGCGACCGCCATCGCCTGGGGCTCGCCTTCAATGAGATGGTGGCCAAGGGCGAGCTCAAGGCGCCGGTCGTCATCGGCCGCGACCATCTCGATTCGGGCTCGGTCGCCAGCCCCAACCGCGAGACCGAAAGCATGCGCGACGGCTCGGACGCGGTGTCGGACTGGCCGTTGCTGAACGGCCTGCTGAACTGCGCCTCGGGCGCCACCTGGGTGTCGCTGCATCACGGCGGCGGTGTCGGCATGGGCTTCTCGCAGCATGCCGGCATGGTGATCGTATGCGACGGCACGCCAGAGGCGGCCAAGCGCATCGAGCGCGTGCTGTGGAACGATCCCGCTACCGGCGTGATGCGCCATGCCGACGCGGGCTATGAGGACGCGATCGCCTGTGCGAAGGAAAAGGGGCTGAAGCTGCTCAACATCTGATGATCCCGCGAGGTAATGGGCCATGATGGACAAAGGTCATTGGCGCGGCCTGCTCGCCCTATCGAGCCTGGCGTTGCTGGCCGGCTGCAGCTGGTTCGGCGACAGCGCGCCCGTCGGCAGGGCGCGCCCCGGCGCCGATCGCAGCATCGCGCCGACAGGGACGCTGCCCTCGGCCTCACCCGGCCAGGGCGCCCAGCCGGGCGTCGCCCCGGTCGACGAGACGCGCGGATCGACCCCCGTCATCGGCTCGGTGGTCGGCGGCAAAGGCGGACAGAAGGCGCAGAAGGACGCTGAGGAGAAGGCGGCGGTCGAACGCGATGCCAAGGCGCGCGAGCAACGCGCCGCCCAGGATGCCGCCGAACGCGATGCAAAGGCCAAGCAGCAATCCGCACCGGCGCAAGCTACGCCGGTCGCTGTACCCGCGTCTCCCGAAGCTGCGCCAGCACAGCCCAAGCCATAACGCGTCAGCGCTGCGCTGCCAGCGCTTCGACGCGGATCTCCTCGGTAAGGCGGGCTTTCAGCGCCATGAACTCGGGCGAGGTCTTGATGGTGTAATGCCTGGGGTGTGGCAGGTCGGTCGCGACCTCGCATTTGATGCGGCCCGGACGGCCGCTGAACACCACGACGCGATTGGCCATGAAGATCGCTTCGTCGATGTCGTGGGTGACGAACAGCACGGTTGTGCGGGCGGCCTCCCAGATGCCGAGCAGCAGCTCCTGCATCAGGAGCCTGGTCTGGTTGTCCAGCGCGCCGAACGGCTCATCGAGCAGCAGGATCTTGGGATCGTTGGCGAGCGCGCGGGCGATCGCCACACGCTGCTGCATGCCGCCGGAGAGCTGCTTGGGATAGTGATCCTCGAAGCCGCCGAGGCCCATGCGGGCAATGAAGCGGTCGGCGACGTCGCGCTGCTCGGCCATCGCCATTCCCTTCTCGCGCAGGCCGAAGCAGATGTTCTGGCGAACGGTCAGCCAGGGAAACAGCGTATAGCTCTGAAAGACCACGCCGCGGTCGGCACCGGGGCCGCTGATCGGCGCGTCGTCGAGCAGGATCTCGCCGGTCGAAGGCTCTTCCAGGCCGGCGACCAGCCGCAGCAATGTGGACTTGCCGCAGCCCGACGGGCCCAGCACGGTGATGAAGTCGTTGTCGGCGATGTCGAGGTTCACCGGGCGCAGGGCCTCGGTTGGCGCCGCGTGGCGGCGCAGGCCGGGGAAGGTCTTGCCGACATGGCGGATCGAGAGCCGGCTCATCGCAGGAAGCTCCAGGCGAACAGGCGCTGGTTGGCCTTCTTGAACAGGAGGTCCGACGTCAGGCCGACCAGGCCGATCACCACGATGCCGGCGATGATGTGGTCGGTCGCCATCAGCGCCTGGCTGTCGGTGATCATGTGGCCGATCCCCGACGAGGCGCCGATCAATTCGGCGACGATGATGTAGGTCCAGCCCAGCCCCAGCACCTGGCGCAGCGCCTCGGCGATCTCGGGCGCCGCTCCCGGCAACAGGACGCGGCGGACCACGCCGCGGTCGCTGCAGCCCAGCGTATAGGCCGCCTCGACGAGGTCGCGGCGCGTGCCGCTCACGATCATGGTGACCATCAGCGTGAGCTGGAAGAAGCAGCCGATGAAGATCACGGTGAGCTTCTGCGCCTCGCCGATACCGACCCACAGGATCAGGAGCGGGATGAAGGCCGACGCCGGCAGGTAGCGTGCGAAGGAGACGAACGGCTCGAAGAACGCCTCGATCGGCTTGTAGGCGCCCATGGCGATGCCGAGCGGCACGCCGATCAGCGCTGCCAGCACGAAGCCGCCGACGACACGCCAGATCGTCATGCCGACGTCGTAGACGAAGCCCTGGGTCGCGAACAGGTCCCAGCCCGACTGAAGGGTCTGCCAGGGCGAGGCGAGGAAATGCCTGGGGACGGCGCCACTCCAGGTCAGCAGGAACCACAGCGCAACGAAGCCCACGAAGAAGGCGACGCCGAGCGCGATGCGCCGCTCGCGCGTCACTGGGACGAGCAGCTTCATCGACGCTTTCGCTCCTCCCCGGCGAAGCTGGGGAGGTGTCGGCGCCTTACGCCGGCGGAGGGGTCATGAGCATCAACATTGGTGCTCATGACCCCTCCGCCCGCGAAGACGCGGGCGCCTCCCCTTCGCGGCATCTGCGAAGGGGAGGAGGTGTGTTGGGATGGCATGTCCTCAGTTCAGGAAGGACGTGTCGAACAGCGTGTCCATGTTCGCGGGTGGCGCCTTGATCACGCCGATCTCCAGCAGCAGGGCCGCCGCCTCCTTGTTGAAGGCCTGGAGCTCGCCGTTGAAGAACTTCTTGTTGGCCTCGCGGTCGGCCCACTTGAGCTTGGACTGAGACTTCTCGAACTGCTCGGCCGTCTGCTTGACGTCGGCGCCCATGATGGTGAAGGCCTTGGTCTTGTCCTTGGCGATCATGTCGAGCGCCTGGAAGTAGCTCTCGATCAGCGCCTTCACCGCCTTGGGATTCTCCTTGATGAACTTGGGCGTGCAGCCGAAGGTATCGAACACGATCGGGTATTGCAGCGAATCGGCGATGAGCTTGCCCGATTCCGGCTTGTCGCGCACCAGCCCGAGATAGGGCTCATAGGTGACGGCCGCGTCGAGGTTGCCGGTGCCGGCGACGAAGGCGTTGGCGGCGGGCGCGGGCTCCAGCGTCACCAGCGTCACGTCCTTCAGCGACAGGCCGTTCTTCTTGAGGACCGACGCCAGGAAGAAGTGCGGGGCGGTACCCGGTGCCGATGCCGCGACCGTCTTGCCCTTGAGGTCGGCGACCTTGGCGATGGCCGGCCGCGCCACGATGCCGTCGGAGCCCATGCCCTGGTCCATCTTGAAGAGCTGGGTCGTGGCGACTCCGTTCGCGTTCCACACGATCCACGTTTCCGCAGTGGTGGCGGCGCACTGGATGTCGCCCGAGGCGATGGCGAGATGGCGGTCCTTCTGCGGGATCTTCTGGATGGTGACGTCGAGGCCATTGGCCTTGAAGATGCCGGCCTCCTTGGCAAGCGTCAGCGGCGCGAAGCCCGTCCAGCCCGAGATGCCAATAGCGACCTTGGTGTCTTGCGCATGCGCGGCGGCGGCCGAGGCAAGAACGCCGCAGATCGCGACGGTGCGGATCAGGAAACGACTGGATTTCGACATCGGAGACTCCTCTCGGCCGTGATGGCAGCACAAAGCATGCCACGCGACGCTACTACTCCAGCTTGATATCGAGCTCCTTGATCAGGGCAGTGAAGTAGGCCTTGTCGTCGGCGACCTGGCGCGTGAAGTCGGCTGGCGACTGGTGATGAGCGTACTGCGCCACCAGCAGGAGCTTCTCCTGCATGTCGGGCGTCGCGGCGATGCGCGCAACCTCGCTGGAGATGCGCTCGGCGATGGCGGATGGCAAGCCCTTGGGCGCGAACAGGCCGAACCAGGCGCGGTTGGCGAAGCCCTTCAGGTCGAGCCCGACTTCCTGCGCGGTCGGCACGTCCGGCAGGTCGGCCAGCCGCACCTTGGCGTCGACCAGCACCGTGCGCACCTTGCCGGCCTTGGCGTAGGGCACGAAGGAAGGATCGAACACCATCTGGATGCGGCCGTCGAAGATGTCACCGGTGGCATCGACAATGGTCTTGTAGGGCGCGTGCTGCATCTTGATGCCGGCAGTGCGCGTCAGCACTTCGCCGGTGAGGTGGGTGATGGTGCCGAGCCCCGACGAGCCGAACCAGTACTTGCCCGGATTCTGCTTGGCCAGCGCCACGAATTCGCGCCAGCTCTTGGCGCCCAGAGCATTGGTGATGGTGATGGGCAGCAGCGCCGTCGACAGGCGACAGACCGCGACCAGGTCGTCGGGATTGTAGGGCACTTGGCGAACGCCGGGCGTTATGGCGAGGATCGCGGTCGGCGCCAGCAGGAAGGTGTAGCCGTCGGGTGCACCGTTCGCGACCATCGCCGCGCCGACGCCGCCCGAGGCGCCGGGCTTGTCCTCGACGATCACCTGCTGGCCCAGCGCCGCGCTCAGCCGCTCGCCGTAGAGCCGCGCGACCTGATCGGCCGAGCCGCCGGGACCGTAAGGTACGATCAGCCGGATGGGTTTGTTGGGCCACGCGGCTTGCGCGCGACTGCCCATCGGCACCAGCGCCGCCAGCACTGCCGCCGTCGCATAGCGACGACCGATCATCCGTTTCCTCCGCCTTCTCGTTGGCGCGAGGATAGCGTGCTGGCGGCGCGCCACTCCAGTGGTGCGTCATGATCTTCCGGACCCTTCGGCAGGCTCAGGGCAGGCCGCGAGCCTCCGCCCTGAACGAAGTCGAAGGGTCCGACTCGCTCATGATTCATGAGCGCGCTGGAAGCGCGCGGTCCAGAAGAGCACGAGAAGACTAGCGCTGGCGCAGCCGGTCCGGCCGGTACTTCTCCATCACCGCTTCGAGCTGCTCGACGGTGATGTCGAGGGCGATCGCCATTTGCTGCTTCTGGGTGTCGGTCGGCGGGCCGATCTGGGAGCGCGGCACGAAGCGGTCGGCCGCCTGCTTGACGGCCTCCGGCGTGGTGCCGAGATCCTGCGCGATCTGGTCGAAGGGCGGCGTCTTGGCCTCGCCATGCCGGGCGGCGATGACGGCGCCAAAGGCCAGGCAGCAGGTCGCCACGACCAACAGGTCCATCAGGCCATAGCGCAGCCGCGGCCGGCGCCGGAGTCGCGGCGGCAGTTCCTGGTTCGGGGCGAGTCTCTGCTTCGAGGTCACCCCCGTGTTACGGGCGAGCCGGGCCATCCATCCCCTGCCGTTCTCTGGCTTTGTGGGTTCGCGTGCACGGCTCCGGCATATTCAGCGACGGCTTACTACGACCTTACGAGCGCGAAGGAGGCGAAAAAGCGCCGCGTATCGGGCTGGTTCTCGATCCCGGGACCGCCGGTGACCGAGAGCTGGTAGAGGCGATTGCGTTGCCAGTAGATGCGCACGGCCGCGGTGGCGCCGCTTGCCTTCGTCAGTGTGAATTCGCGGCCCTGCGCGCGGCCGAGCGTGAGCTTCTTCTCGCCGCGCAGCGTGTTGCCGGCGGACATTCCATCGCGCACCTTGTCGAGCATGACGTCGCTCGAGGCCGAGAGCGCGATGCGATCGGGATAGTCGACGAACGACACCGCATAGCTCGCGCTGGGCAAATCAACCTTGGCATCGGTCATGGTGATGGTCTGTCCGGGCCCGCTGATCGGCTGGGTGTTGACGGCAGGCATCCCCGGCATATCGACACGATAGCGACCGCCTTCGGGGCTGAACGACGTCCAGGCCTGCGCGCCCGCCGCGCCGGCAAATACCAGCGCGAGACCGAGCCCGGCAACGAACCGGCTGCGAAACATGGAACTCTCTCCTCAAAAACAACTTGGCCATGGTCACACATCCGGATTGCGACGGTCCATGGCCGACGCTAAGCCTTGTCCGGAAAGGGAGGAGACGCCGTCATGGCCGTCGGTGACAAATATCGCGCAGTGCATCAGCGCTCCTTGAGTGACCCCGAGGGCTTCTGGGCCGAGCAGGCCAAGGCAATCGACTGGAGCCGCCGCTGGGACAAGGTGCTCGACGAGTCCCATGCGCCGTTCTACCGCTGGTTCGCCGGCGCCGAACTCAACACCTGCCACAATGCACTGGATCGCCATGTCGACGGCGGCCGCGCCGAACAGACGGCGCTGATCTACGATTCGCCCGTCACCGGCACGAAGAAGCGCTTCAGCTATCGCGAGCTGCGCGATCATGTGGCGAAACTCGCGGGCGCGATCGCCGCCGAGGGCGTTGCCAAGGGCGACCGTGTCATCATCTACATGCCGATGATCCCCGAAGCGGTGATGGCGATGCTCGCCTGCGCGCGGCTGGGCGCAGTGCATTCGGTGGTGTTCGGCGGCTTTGCCGCCAACGAGCTTGCCACGCGCATCGACGACTGTTCGCCGAAGCTGGTGCTGACCGCCTCATGCGGCATCGAGCCGGGGCGCATCGTGCATTACAAGCCGCTGCTCGACCAGGCGATCGAGCTCGCGAGCCACAAGATCCCGCGCTGCATCGTCCTGCAGCGGCCGCAGGCCGTGGCGTTCCTGGTGAAGGGCCGCGACCTCGACTGGAACGAGGCGGTGGCAAAGGCAGCACCGCGCGCTTGCGTGCCCGTGAAAGCCACCGATCCGCTCTACATCCTCTACACGTCCGGCACGACGGGCCAACCCAAGGGCGTGGTGCGCGACAATGGCGGCTATGCCGTCGCCCTCGACTGGTCGATGCGCTACCTCTACGGCATCAAGCCCGGCGAGGTCTGGTGGTGCGCCTCCGACGTGGGCTGGGTGGTGGGGCACAGCTACATCGTCTATGGGCCGCTGATCCTGGGCGCGACCACCATTCTCTACGAGGGCAAGCCGGTCGGCACGCCCGACGCCGGCTCCTTCTGGCGCGTCATCTCCGAGCATGGCGCGGTGGCGCTGTTCACGGCGCCGACGGCGTTTCGCGCCATCAAGAAAGAGGATCCCGACGGCAAGCTCCTGAAGCACTACGACATCTCGACGTTCCGCACGCTGTTCCTGGCAGGCGAACGCGGCGATCCACCGACCATCGAATGGGCCCAAAAGCTTCTCGGCGTGCCGATCGTCGATCACTGGTGGCAGACCGAGACGGGCTGGGCGATCTGCGGCAACTTCGTCGGGCTGGAGCCGATGCCGATCAAGCCGGGCTCCTGCTCGGTGCCGGCGCCGGGCTGGAACCTGCAGGTGCTGGACGAGCAGGGCCAGCCGATCGCCAAGGCGAGCGAGGTTGGCGCGCTGGCCGCCAAGCTGCCGCTGCCGCCGGGCACCTTCCCGACGCTGTGGAATGCCGACGAGCGTTTCCGGCAGGCCTATCTCGCCGACTATCCCGGCTACTACAAGACGGGCGACGCGGGCTTCATCGACCGCGACGGCTATGTCTCGGTGATGACGCGCGTCGACGACGTGATCAACGTCGCGGGTCATCGCCTGTCGACCGGTCAGATCGAGGAAGTGCTGGCCAGCCACAACGATGTCGCCGAATGCGCCGTGATCGGCGTCACCGACGAGCTGAAGGGCCAGGTGCCGTTCGGCTTCCTGGTGCTGAAGGCGGGCGTCAACCGGCCGGCCGCGGACACCGTGCGTGAAGTCGTCCAGCTGGTGCGCGACCGCATCGGACCGGTGGCCTTCTTCAAGACCGCGATCGTCGTGCCGCGCCTGCCCAAGACGCGCTCGGGCAAGATCCTGCGCGGCACCATGCAGAAGATCGCCGACGGCGAGGACTGGAAGATGCCGGCCACCATCGAGGACCCGGCGGCGCTGGAGGAGATCACCGGCGGTCTGAAGACTGCGGGGTATGCTGGCAAGAATTAAGGGAGCGCGGGCCTCTGGCCCGCTCATGATCATGATGCGGGCCAGAGGCCCGCGCTCCCGGAAAGAAGGAAGGACAGTAAGATGGCTCTCGATGTGAACCGCTCCGATCTGGTCGTGGGCGTGGTCGGAACTGGCGCCATGGGGCGCGGCATCGCGCAGGTGACGGCGCAAGGCGGCATGAAGGCCATCATGTTCGACGCCGCAGCCGGCGGTGCGCAGAAGGCGAAGGCCGCCATTCTCGAGACACTGAAGGGGCTGGTCGCCAAGGGCCGTCTGACCGATGCCGACGTTGCCAAGACAGATGCCAATCTCAGTATCGCCGACAAGCTCGATGACCTCAAGGCGTGTCAGGTCGTGGTCGAGGCGGTGTTCGAGAACCTCGAGGTCAAGCAGAAGCTGTTCGGCGAGCTGGAAGCCGTGGTCTCCCCCGAAACCATCCTCGCCTCCAACACCTCGTCGATCCGCATCGCCTCGATCGCGCGCTCCTTGAAGCATCGCGAGCGCGTCTGCGGCATGCACTACTTCAATCCCGTGCCGCTGATGAAGCTCGTCGAGGTGATCCGCGCCGCCGACACCGCGCAGTGGGTGGTCGACGCCATGGTGGCGCTGGGCAAGCGCCAGACGCGCGTGCCTGTGGTGGTGGGCGACACGCCGGGCTTCCTGGTCAATCTCGGCGGCACGGCGATCGGCACCGAGGGCCTGCGCATCATGCAGGAGGGCAGGGCGACGCCCTCGCAGATCGACGCCGTGATGCGCGACAGCTGCGGCTTCCGCATGGGGCCGTTCGAGCTGATGGACCTGACCGGCATCGACGTGAACTTCCCGGCGCGCAAGATCATCTACGAAGGCTTCTTCCACGACCGGCGCATGACGCCGAGCCCGTACCACGAGAGCCTCTATGCGGCGGGACGGCTCGGCCGCAAGACGGGCGGCGGCTGGTACGCCTACGACGCCAAGGGCGGCAAGGTCGATCCCGGCGCCGATCACCTGCCGTCCGTCGTGCCGGCGGCGCGCGTGGTGGTGATGGACAGCCACAACGAGAAGCTGGTCGGCTTGGTCCTGGCGGCGGGCGCGCAGGCGCTGGCGGTCGACGACGGCAAAAGCCCGATCCTGGTGGCGCCCATCGGCAAGGACTGCACGACCACGGTGGTCGAGCGCAATCTCGATCCGCGGCGCACCGTCGCCGTCGACCTCACGGGCGACATCGCCAAGCGTCTCACCATCATGACTGCGCCCGGCGCCGACGACCTGGTGCGCGATGCCGCCGCCGCCATCCTGGCACGCAGCGGTGCCAAGGTGACACTGATCAAGGATTCGCCGGGATTCATCGCCCAGCGCATGTGCGCCATGATCGCCAACCTCGGCTGCGAGATGGCGATGATCGGCATCGCCTCGGCGGCCGACGTCGACACGGCAATGACGCTCGGCCTCAACTATCCGCGCGGGCCGCTGGCGCTCGCCGATTGGCTGGGCGTCCGCGACTGCCACGAGATCCTGGTGCAGCTGCAGGCCATTACCGGTGATGACCGCTACCGGCCGAGCCAGTGGCTGCGTCGGCGTGCTCAACTTGGGCTGAGCGCGACCACGCTGGACTGAGCCTCAGCCCCAGCGATCGACGACGTAGAGGTGCTTTACCCGCCGGCCGTTGGCCGGCGCGTTGTCCGAATGCAGGGCGCCGAGCGCGTGCAAGGCGAGGCAAAGGCACACGAACACGAGGAGAAGGTGAGCCAGCAGCGGCGGCGAGACGGGCGTCGTTGTCGGCGGGGTGCGCAGGTAGCTCGACTTGCTGAAGACCTGCATCACGGCGATGACGGCGTTGAAGTAGAGCAGCGTCGTGGCGCCGGCGACCCATACGTGACGCCAGTTGCCGGCCAGCCGATGGCGCCAGAGCGCCAGCAGCGTTGGCGCGAACACGATCAGAGAGGCGATGCCGATCGCGTGCCCCACGCCGAAGTGCGGGAAGACGATGAGGTAGAGCAACCCGCTGACATTGCCGGCGAGCGTCGTCGCAAGGAACAGCGAGGTGACGCCGAACGCCTTCGGCGTGCGGGACGGGCGCAGCAGGACGAGAACGCCGGCGGCGATGCCGATCAGGCTCAGGACCACATGCGCGGTCGTGTAGGTCGACAGCGAGACGCCAGGAAACAAGACATATCTCCCACGATCACTCATCCACCCGCGCTCTTGATAACTGCGACGGGCATGCTCGCGGGTCCGGATTCATTGATTGTGCGACCGGATAAGCAGTGGATTGCCACAATCGTGCCTCGATCTGGCGAGAACACGCAGACGCTCCGCCCTGTAACGGTTCGACGTTCAATGCCGTCTTCCCAGGAAGAATGGGGAGGCAGCGAACCGTGACTGATGCGGCGACAACCGTCACAACGACCGTAGGTGCATTCGAATCGCCTCGATTCCTGAAGACGATCCGTCGCCGCATCATGGGTCGCTGGCGAATTCTGGTGGTTGCTGTGGCGCCCCTGGTTGTTGCCGTCCTGATCGCAATCTCGATCGTCGTGGTTATGGAAACGCCACCCGACTACCGTCTGGCTGTGTGGCCGATTTGCGCGGTCCTGTCGCTCGGTAGCGGTGCGGCCATCATCCGGTTCGTGACGAGGAGGATGCAGCGCGAATGGCTTTCGCGCGGTGTCCCCGCCGAAATTGCCAACACCTATTCTGTTCTGCCCGAAGGACTGCAGGTGGAGTCCCAGGTCGCGACGACATTGATCCGTTGGCCCTTCATCAACGAAATTATGCTTGTCGACGGGCATTGGCTCCTGATCTCGGTCGTCTTCGCCCTCGTCATTCCCAGAGCGTGCTTCCGTTCGGAGGGGGAGGAACAGGCGTTTCTGGCAGCACTCCTTGGGCACTTGGAGCCAACCGCCCGCGCGAGAAGCAAGAAGGCAGAGAGGGCGATTTCGCAGTTGTCCGAGGAATCCTGACGAGGGTCGCTGGCGGCCACTCAATCGCTTGCTCCCCTAGTTGACGTTTACGTAAAGGTAAACTAAATCGGCCGCTGCTGGCGGACGGGACGGCGACGGCCCAAAGTCCTCCCAAGAAGACGGAAAGATCGACCGCCGGAGGAGCTCTCAGTGACCGCGTTGGCCGCCCATTACACGCCCGAACACCAGATGTTCCGCGACACCTGCCGGCGGTTCTTCGAGAAGGAAGTTACGCCCTTCCATATGAAGTGGGAGGAGGAAGGCATCGTGCCGCGCGAGCTGTGGCGCAAGGCGGGTGAGCAGGGCCTTCTGGGCATGACCATGCCGGAGGCCTATGGCGGCGCCGGCGCCGACTTCCTCTACAGCGCCATCCTGATCGAGGAGCAGGGCCGGGCATTGGCTTCGGGGCCGGCCTTCTCGCTGCACAACGATATCGTCGTGCCCTACCTGCTGCACTACGGCACCGAAGAGCAGAAGAAGAAATGGATCCCCAAGGCCTGCTCGGGTGAGCTCATAACCGCCATCGCCATGACCGAACCCGGCACCGGCTCGGACTTGCAGTCGGTCAAGACCAACGCAGTGATGGACGGCAACCACTGGGTCATCAACGGATCGAAGACCTTCATCAGCAACGGCCAGCTCGCCGACCTGGTGATCGTGGTTGCCAAGACCGATCCCAAGCTCGGCGCCAAGGGCACGTCCCTGATCGCGGTCGAGACCAGGACCGAAGGCTTCAAGCGCGGCCGCAATCTCGAGAAGATCGGCATGAAGGCGCAGGACACGTCGGAGCTCTTCTTCGACAATGTCCGCGTGCCGGCCGACCATCTCCTGGGCGGCCAGAATATGGGCACCGGCATGGGCTTCATCCAGCTGATGCAGCAGCTGCCGCAGGAGCGGCTGGTCATCGCCATCCAGGCGATCGCCGCCATCGAGGCGGCGATGGAGCACACGCTGGCCTACGTGAAGGACCGCAAGGCGTTCGGCAAGCCGATCATCGATTTCCAGAACACCCGCTTCAAGCTGGCCGAGCTCAAGACCAAGGCACTGGTCGCGCGCGTGTTCGTCGACGATTGCGTGGCCAAGCATCTCAAGGGCGAGCTCGACGTCGCCACCGCCGCCATGGCGAAGTACTACACCACCGACCTGCAGTGCGAGCTGATCGACCAGTGCCTGCAATTCTTCGGCGGCTACGGCTACATGTGGGAATACCCGATCGCGCGCCTCTACGCCGACGCGCGCGTCCAGAAGATCTACGGCGGCACCAACGAGATCATGAAAGAGCTTATTGGAAGGACGCTTTAGGACGCCACCTCACCCTGAGGAGCCGCGCGAAGCGCGGCGTCTCGAAGGGTGGGCAACATCAAGACTGGTTCCCACCCTTCGAGACGCGGCCCTGCGGGCCGCTCCTCAGGGTGAGGCAAATGGGATCGCAGGGTTTGAAGGATTAGGAGACACGCCATGACCGACGCATTCATCTACGACGCCGTCCGCACCCCGCGCGGCAAGGGCCGCAAGGATGGCTCGCTCCACGAAGTGACGCCGGTGCGGCTCGCCGTCACCGCGCTGCAGGCCATCCGCGACCGCAACAAGCTCGACACCCATCTGGTCGACGACGTCGTGCTGGGCTGCGTCATGCCGATCGGCGAGCAGGGTGCGGACATCGCCCGCACCGCGGCGGTCGTCGCGGGCTACGCCGAAACCGTGTCGGGCGTGCAGGTCAACCGCTTCTGCGCCTCGGGCCTGGAGGCCACCAACATGGCAGCGGCACAGGTCATGTCCGGCCAGAGCCAGGCGGCGATCGGCGGCGGCGTCGAATCGATGTCGCGCGTGCCCATGGGCTCCGACGGCGGCGCCTGGCCGACCGATCCGGCCGTGGCCATCCCGATGTACTTCGTGCCCCAGGGCATCTCGGCCGACCTGATCGCCACCAAGTATGGCCTCAGCCGCGATGACGTCGACGCCTACGCCGTCGAATCCCAGAAGCGCGCCAAGGCGGCCTGGGATGCCGGCTACTTCAAGAAGTCGATCGTGCCGGTGAAGGACCAGAACGGTGTCGAGCTCTTGGCCCACGACGAGCTGATGCGGCCGCAGACCACGATGCAGACGCTGGCGGCGCTGGAGCCCAGCTTCAAGATGCAGGGCGAGATGATGCCGGGCTTCGACGCCATCGCCCAGCAGCGCTATCCCGAGGTCGAGAAGATCAACCACGTCCATCATGCCGGCAACTCGTCGGGCATCGTCGACGGCGCGGCCGCGATCCTGATTGGCACCAAGGAGTTCGGCGAAAAGGCCGGCCTGAAGCCGCGCGCCCGCATTCGCTCCTTCGCCTCGATCGGCTCGGAGCCCGCCATCATGCTGACCGGCCCGGCGCCGGCATCGGAGAAGGCGCTGAAGCGGGCCGGCATGACGGTGAAGGACATCGATCTCTGGGAGCTGAACGAGGCCTTCGCCGCCGTCGTGCTGCGCTACCTGCAGGTCCTCAAGATGCCGCATGACAGGATCAACGTGAACGGCGGCGCCATCGCCATGGGCCATCCGCTGGGCGCCACCGGCGCCATGATTCTGGGGACGCTGCTCGACGAGCTGGAGCGGCGCAACCTCTCGACCGGCCTTGCCACGCTCTGCGTCGGCGCGGGCATGGGCACCGCGACGATTATCGAGCGAGTGTAGACGTTCGTACTATTGCCGACCCTTCGAGACGCCGGCCTTTGGCCGGCTCCTCAGGGTGAGGTGATGGGCTTGAGGCAGTCCTCACCCTGAGGAGCGAGCGAAGCGAGCGTCTCGAAGGGTGGCTACGCGAAGAATTCGGAGACCAACCATGATCAACTACAACGTCGACAGCGACGGCATCGCCACCATCACCTGGGACATGCCGGGCCGCACCATGAACGTGCTGAACGAGGCCTCGTTGACCGCCTATACCGGCGCGCTCGAGCAGGCGCTCAAGGACGACAAGGTCAAGGGCATCATCCTGACCTCGGCCAAGGCCGACTTCATCGCCGGCGCCGATCTCGAGATGCTTTTGGGCACCGACACGTCCGATGCCGCCAAGCTGATGGACCAGTTCAGCCAGCTGCAGAAGATCTTTCGCCGCCAGGAGACCGGCGGCAAGCCGGTCGTGGCCGCGATCAACGGCACGGCGCTGGGCGGCGGCTTCGAGATCTGCCTCGCCTGCCACTACCGTATCGCCGCGGCCAACCCCAAGGCCAAGGTCGGCCAGCCCGAGGTCAAGATCGGCCTGCTGCCGGGCGGCGGCGGCACGCAGCGCATCCCGCGCCTGATCGGCGTGATGAATGCCGCGCCCATCCTGCTCGAGGGCCGCGACCAGACGGTCGAGGAAGCCAAGGGCAAGGGCCTGATCCACGAGGTCGTGCCGCCGGGCGAACTGCTGGCGCGCGCCAAGGCGTGGCTGATGGCGGCGCCGACCGAGCAGGTCGTGCCCGAGTACGCCGGCAAGGGCGCCAAGGCGATCGACGGCCGCGCCGTGCAGCCGTGGGACCGCAAGGGCTTCAAGACACCGGGCTTCCCGGGCGGCGCGGTGTGGAGTCCGCCGGGCGTGCAGACCTTCATCGGCGGCAACGCCATGATCGCCGGCAAGACCAACGGCGTCTATCCCGCGCCCAAGGCGATCATGAGCTGCGTCTATGAAGGCCTGCAGCTGCCGTTCGACGCGGGCCTGCGGGTGGAGACGCGCTACTTCGTCTCGCTGCTGCGCAACCCGGTGGCCAAGAGCATGATCCGCACGCTGTTCTTCGGCCTGCAGGAAGCGAACAAGCTCGCCAGGCGGCCCAAGGGCGTGGCCAAGCAGGAGTACAAGAAGATCGGCATTCTGGGCGCCGGCCTCATGGGCTCGGGCATCGCCACCGTTTCGGTGCAGTCCGGGCTCGACATCGTGCTGATCGATCGCGACCAGGCTGCCGCCGACAAGGGCAAGGCACACATCGCGGCCGAGCTCGACAAGCTGGTGAAGCGCGGCCGGCTCGATCAGGCGAAGCGTGACGGCCTGATGGCCAAGGTGACGGCGACGCCCGACTTCGGCGCGCTGAAGGACGTGCAGCTCGTGGTCGAAGCGGTGTTCGAGAACCGCGACGTCAAGGCCGAGGCCACCAAGAAGGCCGAGGCGGCATTGCCTAAGGAAGCGGTGTTCGCTTCCAACACCTCGACCTTGCCGATCACCGGCCTGGCCGAGGCCTCGCAGCGGCCCGAGCACTTCATCGGCCTGCATTTCTTCTCGCCGGTCGAGAAGATGCCGCTGGTCGAGATCATCGTTGGCAAAAAGACCTCGCAGGAGACCTTGGCGCGCGCCATGGACTTCGTGCAGAAGATCCGCAAGACGCCGATCGTGGTGAACGACAGCCGTGGTTTCTTCACCAGCCGTGTCTGCGGCGCGTTCATCAGCGAGGGCCATCGGCTCCTGAAGGAGGGCGTGCCCGCCGCCATGATCGAGAACTGCGCGCGCTACGCCGGCATGCCGGTGGGACCGCTGGCGCTGAACGACGAGGTCGCGATCGACCTCAGCTGGAAGATCATGGACCAGACGCGGCGCGACGCCGAGGCTGCCGGCCACAAGTACGAGGGCACGGGCACCGAGGACATCCTCGAGCTGATGGTCAAGAAGCTCGAGCGCTTCGGCCGCAAGAACGGCAAGGGCTTCTATGAGTATCCGGCCGACGGCAAGAAGCGGCTGTGGCCGGAACTGCAGAAGTACTTCCCGGCCGATCCCAAGCTGCTCTACGGCGAGGGCGAGGAGAAGCGCGCCAAGGAAGACGAGATCAAGAAGCGCCTGCTCTACGTGCAGGCGGTCGACACCGTGCGCTGCCTGGAAGCCAACGTGCTCACCAACCCGCAGGATGGCGACGTCGGCTCGATCATGGGTCTCGGCTTTGCGCCGCAGACCGGCGGCGCCGTCAGCCTGATCGATCAAGTCGGCGTGAAGCAGTTCGTCGCCGAGTGCGACGAGCTCGCCAAGAAGTACGGCCCGCAGTTCGAGGTGCCCAAGCTCTTGCGCGACAAGGCGGCCAAGGGCGAGGGCTTCTACGATAATTACCACCCCGCGAAAGCGGCATAGGTCGACGGAATAGGCATTCTTTGCTTTCTTGTCGTCCTGAGCGTAAGCGAAGGACCTCATCGCCGCTTGCCAAGGGCATGAGATCCTTCGCTTCGCTCAGGATGACAGGGGACGCCGGATGAACGCCAATGACATCGCCGCACTCGCTGATCGCATCGCCGAGGGTCGTCGCAGCCGCAAGGTGATGGACATCGCCGCCGACACGGCAAGCCTGAGCGAGGCCGATTCCTACAAGGTCCAGTTCGCCGTCCACGATCGACTGACCGCCGACGGGAAGGATGCCATGGCCGGCTGGAAGGTGGCGCTCACCCTGCCGCAGCAGTACGAGCCGCTGAAGCTCTCGGGGCCGGTGTTCGCCGGCATCTACAAGAGCGGCGTGCGGCCCACCGGCGCGGTGTTCGAGAAAGGCTGGCCCATCAAGGCCGGCATCGAATGCGAGATGGTGGCGAAGATCGGCAAGGACGTGCCCAAGGGCGGTGCGGCCTACACTGCCGACAGCATCAAGGCCTTCGTCGCCAATTTCTATTGCGGTGCCGAGGTCGTCGAGAACCGCTACGCCGACGTCACCAAGGTTAGCGGCCCCGGCCGCATCGCCGACGACGTCCTGCAAGCCGCCTGCATCGTCGGCACCGAGGTCAAGGACTGGCAGAAGGTCGACTTCGCGGGACTGAAAGGCCGCTCTGAATTCGAGGGCAAGGAGATCGGCGCCGGTCCCGGCACGATGGTGATGGGCGGCGCGCTGATCTCGCTGGCCTGGCTCGCCAACAAGCTCCTGGAACACGGCAAGATGCTGAAGGCGGGCGACGTGATCCTGACGGGCTCGGTGCATCCGCCGGTGTTCCTGCCCGGGCCGGGCAAGGCCAAGACCGAGTTCGTCGGCGTTGGCGGCACGGAGATCACGGTCAAGTAGTTCACGGACAGCTGTGCCCGATCCGCACGAGCGGCCGCTGCGGATCGGCGAAGGCGTTGCGGCGGCACGTCGGGTGGCCGGCCTCATCGCGGGCGGCGACGACCTGTGGCATGTGGGCGAGGCTGCTGCCCGCAACGTCGAGCGAGGTGAGGTAGGTTCCCAGGCCGAGCGAGGCCACCGTCAACGACATCGCGGCCGACATCCAAGTACGCATCGTCTTCCCGTCAGGTGCAGTCATCGTCTCTTCCTCTTGAAGGGGCCTGCTGGAGAGACGAGAGGGCGGGCGCAGTCGTTACAGGTTGACGATGCGATGCCGTCTGCTTATCAGTTAACCATCGGGTTAAGTTAAGGAGTCGCCTCGATGACCTGCTCGATCGTGACGGTCGATCGTCAGCTCACGGCCGTGGTCAGGGCCAAGGTGCCGTTTCCGCAGGTCGGCAAAGCACAGCGCGCGGCCCGTGCCGCCGTCGATGCGGCGCTGCCGTCGCTGCAGGCGGGTCCACTCGGCCGGCCGGTGACGCGCTTTCGTACGCCGGCGCGCGAGGAGCTCGACATGGAGATCGGGACCATCGTTGGCCGCGGCTTCGCGGCCCAAGGCGAGGTGGTCCCGTCAGACCTGCCGGCCGGCCGCGCCGCGCACTTCCAGCTCAAGGGCGCGTTCGACGGCATGCCGGGCGCCTGGCAGACGTTGTTCGACTGGTGCAAGGCCGAGACGCTCGACCTCGCCGGTATCAATTGGGAGATCTACATGCCGTGGGAAGGCGTCGATCCCGCGAAGCTGGAGACGGATCTCTACGCGCTGCTGGCCTGAGCCTTAGGGCCAGATCCTTATGGCCAACGGGGCTTGGGCACATGCGGCACGTGGGGTAGGCCCGGTAGCCGCGGCAGGCCGAAGCCCGCCACTGGCTGGACGGCGTTGCCGTTGGCGGTGGCCTTGCCCTCGACGGGGTTGGCGATGGCGAGGATCAGGACGGCGGCGGCGATGATCGATTGCATGACTTTCTCCCGGTTCAGATGAGCCGGCATGGAGCCGGTCACTGTGGAAGACGAGCGCTGCAGGCGATCCGTTACAGGCGGCTTGGCTGTTTCACCAGCATGACCAGCTTGAAGTCGGGACGGTTGGCGACCGAGAAGGCGACCTGCTCGTAGAGAAGGCGGCCCTGGCGCGGATGGTCGAAGGTGCGCTCGCCGCCGGCGCGGTCGACCACGGCGTGCTCGCTCCAGCAGCGGGCGAAGAAGGCGCTGCGCCGGCGCAGGTCCTCGACCAGGGCCTGCAGGCCCACATCCTCGAGGTGCCGGCTGGAATCGGCGCGGAACTCGGCCAGCACGCGGCGCGCCCGCGTCTGCCAATCGGGGATCACGTTGCGCGCGGTCGGGCTCTGGAAGACATAGCGCAGCAGATTGCGGTCGCTGGTGCCGTCGAGCCAGCCGACGAACAGCCGCGCCGCCTGCCGATTCCAGGCGCGCGCGTTCCACAGCGAATCGAGGATGTAAGCGGGACCGTCGACGGCCGCGACAGCCCGGCTGAGGGAGGCCGCCACATCCATGGCGCCCTCGTCCGGCGGCGCGGGCAGGCTGGGATCGCGCTTGCCGGCCAGCTCGAACAGATACCCGCGCTCGGCCGGCGTGAGCTCGAGGGTGCGTGCCAGAGAGGAAAGGGCGGAGGCCGACGCCGAGACGTCGCGGCCCTGCTCGAGCCAGGTGTACCAGGTGGCGCTCATGCCGCAGGACTGCGCCACCTCTTCGCGCCGCAGGCCCGGCGTGCGCCGCCGCCCGACCGTCGGCAGGCCCAGGCTCGCCGGCGTCAGACGTGCGCGATGGGCACGCAGGAAATCGCCCAGCTCGCGCCGCTTGGTCTCCGCCTGGTCGGCCTTGGTCATGGGAGTTTTTATACCAGTATAAATGCCCCACTGGTACCAGTCTAAGATCGGCGGTACGGCGGTCCATCGAAAGCCGGGAGGAAGGATCGCGCATGAGCGGGCCGCGCACGCTGTACGACAAGATCTGGCAGAGCCACGTCGTCGAGGAACAGGACGACGGCACGGTGCTGCTCTATATCGACTGCCATCTCATCCTCGAGGTGACGAGCCCACAGGCCTTCGAGGGCTTGCGCGCCGCGGGCCGCCGGGTGCGCCGGCCGCATGCCACCATCGCCGTCGCCGACCACAACGTGCCGACGACCGATCGCAGCAAGGGCATCGCCGATCCGCTATCGCGCCACCAGGTCGAGACGCTCGAGCGCAACACGCGCGATTTCGGCGTGCCGTTCTACGGCATGAACGACATCCGCCAGGGCATCGTGCACGTGATCGGCCCCGAGCAGGGCTTTACCCAGCCCGGCATGGTCGTGGTGTGCGGCGACAGCCATACCGCGACGCACGGCGCCTTCGGGGCGCTCGCCTTCGGCATTGGCACATCGGAGGTCGAGCACGTGCTGGCGACCCAGACGCTGATCACCACACCGTCGAGGAACATGCGCATCACCGTCGAGGGCGAGCTCGGGTTCGGCGTGACGGCGAAAGACTTGATCCTGGCGGTGATCGGCCGCATCGGCACCGCGGGCGGCACCGGGCACGTCATCGAATATGCCGGCTCGGCGATCCGCCAGCTGTCGATGGAGGGCCGTATGACGGTCTCCAACATGTCGATCGAGGCCGGTGCGCGCGCCGGCCTGATCGCGCCCGACGAGACGACATTCGCCTATCTCAAGGGACGGCCGCAGGCGCCGCCGGCAGCGGCGTGGGACCAGGCCGTCGCGGAGTGGCGGACACTGCCGTCGGACGCGGGCGCGCGCTACGACCAGGAGATCGCGCTCGACGCAGCGAGCATCGAGCCGCACGTGACCTGGGGGACCAGCCCGCAGGATGTGGTGCCGATCGGCGGACGCGTGCCCGATCCGGCCGACGCGGTCGACGGCGAGCGGCGCGCCGCCATGGCGCGCAGCCTCGCCTATATGGGGCTCGCGGCCGGCACGCCGATGACAGATGTGCGCATCGACAAGGCGTTCATCGGCTCGTGCACCAACAGCCGCATCGAGGACTTGCGGGCCGCGGCGGCGATCGTTCAGGGCCGCAAGGTCGCCGATCACGTCCACGGGCTGGTGGTGCCCGGCTCGGGGCAGATCAAGCGACAGGCCGAGCAGGAAGGGCTGGACCGCATCTTCCGCGAGGCCGGCTTCGAATGGCGCGAGGCGGGCTGCTCGATGTGCCTGGCGATGAACGACGATCGGTTGAAGCCGGGCGAGCGCTGCGCCTCGACCTCGAACCGCAACTTCGAAGGCCGCCAGGGCTATGGCGGACGCACGCACCTGGTCAGCCCGGCGATGGCCGCGGCGGCAGCCGTGCGCGGCCATCTCGCCGATGTGCGCGACTTCATGAAGTAGAGGAGCAGATCATGGAAAAGTTCGTTCGCCTGACCGGTGTCGCGGCCCCGCTGCCGATGGCCAATGTCGACACCGACATGGTGATCCCCAAGGATTACCTGAAACGCACCGACCGCACTGGCCTCGGCCGGCATCTGTTTGCCGAGATGCGCTACGATCGGAATGGGGCTGAGCGCGCCGACTTCGTGCTCAACCGGCCAGCCTATCGCAAGGCCGAGATCGTCGTCGCCCTGGAGAATTTCGGTTGCGGCTCCAGCCGCGAGCATGCTGCCTGGGCGCTGCGCGATTTCGGCATTCGCTGCGTGATCGCACCGTCCTTCGCCGACATCTTTTTCAACAACTGCTTCAAGAACGGCATCCTGCCGGTGGCGCTGCCGAAGGCGGTGTGCCTGCAGCTGATGGAGGAGGCGGAGCGCGGCGCCAACGCCCAGCTGACGGTCGACCTCGAGGCGCAGGAGATCGTGCGTTCCGACGGCGAGCGGATTGCCTTCGAGATTGAGCCGTTCCGCCGCGAGCGGCTGCTCAAGTGCCTCGACGAGATCGGCGCCACGCTGGCGCAGGGCGACAAGATCGACGGCTTCGAAGCCCGGCTCGCCCGGCGGCAGCCGTGGCGGGCAGAAGTGCTGGAGGCTTAGTCCGCGGCTTTCTGGTCGAGGAAGGCGAGCGCGCCGTCGCTGCGCTCACCCTTGAGGTAGCGGAAGGTGCCAGCGCCGGTGGCGATGAGGTCGCCATGCTGGTCGTAGATCTCGGTCTCGGCGGCGAAGGTACTCTGGCTGGTCGAGGGCCGCCAGGCGCCTAAGATCGTGAGCGTGTCGCCGTCGCGGGCAGCCTTGATGAACTGCGTCGTGAAGGCGAGCGTGACGCTGAGCCGCCGCGCCGTTGCCGTCTCATTGAAGGTGCAGGCAAAGCCGCTCGCCGAATCGAGCAAGGTCATCAGCACACCGCCGTGCAGCAGGCCGTTGGCATTGCAGAGCTCGGGGCGGACGTTCAGGCGCATCTCGACGAAGCCGTGGCGCCAGGCCACGACCTCGTGGCCGATCAGTCCGTTGAAGCCGCGGAATTCATGCGCGGCGACCAGCCGTGCATCGGCCGGTCGTTGGATAGGCATACGCTGGTACTCTTTGGCGAAGGCGCGCCTCGGTTAGCGGCGCGCCATCGCCGACAGCGGCGGGCGATGCCCGTTGGTGGGGGCAGGCCGCATCGCGGCGGGCGTCGTGCCCGCCGACGGCTGGGCCGCCATGCCGGTGCGGATATCACGCGCGATCTTCACCAGGCGCGGCCCCCAATCGGCCTCGAGCCGGTCGCGGCTGATCTGGTAGATCGGCGCCGAAGCGTTGATCGCATAAGCGGCCGTGCCGTCCGAGTTGCGCAGCGGCGCGCCGACGCCGCAGAGCTCGGGCAGCCACTCGCCCCAGGTGACGCAGAAGCCGCGGTCGGTCAGTTCCTTGAACGAGCGCTCGAGGCCCGTCTTGACCTTCGTCCAGTCGTCGCGCCAGCGGCGGCGGATGGCATCGATCTGCTTGTTGCGGTCGACGTCGGGCAGCGAGAAGAGGTAGGCGCGGCCCATCGCGGTGCTCGCCATCGGCACGCGCGTGCCGACGTCGTGCGTGATCGCCACGACCGACGGGCCGCGGCAGGCCTCGAGGTAGATCATCGAATGACGATCACGGCCGCCCAGCGCCGTCGAGGCATTGAGCGCATGCGCCAGCTGCTCGAGCGGCTGCCGCGAGGCGCGGCGCACATCCATGCTCGAGATCGCGGCATAGCCCAGCGCCAGCACCGACGCGCCGAGCTCGTACTTGCGGAAACGACGGATGTAGTTGAGGTAGCCCAGCTCGGTCAGCGTGTGGGTCAGGCGCGCGACGGTCGGCTTCGGCAGGCCGGTGCGATGCGCGATCTCCTGGTTGCCCAGCATGCCTTCGCCGGCGTGGAAGGCGCGCAGGATGTCGAGGCCACGGGCGAGGGCGGTAACGAATTGGCGGTCCTTGCCGCTGGCGCCCTCGGCAAGCCCGTTTTCCACAGAGCTTTCGAAGGCGGCGGTTCGCGTGACGAGATGGCTTACATTGCCCATGGCGTTGCTCCTAAATGGCCGTTTATTTCTTTGCGGCGCGGAACGTGCCATTGCCTCCGACCTGTCGCAATGCGCAGGGGCCGGTTTTGGCCTGCGAACATGCAAAGCCGCCATGTCACAAGTGCGTGACACGCTATCCACAGTTGAGAAAGCCCGAAAGACCGCGCGGAATGGGCATTTTTCACAGCATTCCGAGGGGGTGACTGGCCGCGGCGCGCGCCGGCGGCTACCATTGGGGCCGTACCCCCTTAAGAGGCACAATTGGCCAAAGAACCTACCCTGCCGAAGGACATTTCAAGCCTGTCATTTGAGGACGCGCTGAAGGAGCTGGAGGGCATCGTCCAGCAGCTGGAGCGTGGCCAGGTGAAGCTCGACGAGGCGATTTCGGCCTACGAGCGCGGCGCGCTGCTCAAGAAGCACTGCGAACAGAAACTTGCCGAGGCCAAGATGAAGGTCGAGAAGATCGTCTTCTCGGCGGACGGCTCCGTCGGCACCCAGCCCGCAGACCTGAACTAGTTTTCGTCCTTACATGCCCCTGTCATCGCATCGCGACTTCGAGGCCGCGCTTTCCTTTGCCGCCTCGTCGGTCGAGCACACCATGGATCGCCTTCTGCCGAAGGGAGATACCGACGAAGCGCGCGTCTTCGACGCCATGCGCTATTCCAGCCTGGGCGGCGGCAAACGCCTGCGCGCCTTCTTCGTGCTGGCGAGCGCCACTTTGTTCAAGGTCGGCGCCCTGCCGGCCATGCGCACGGCCAGCGCCATCGAGTTCGTGCACGCCTATTCGCTGATCCACGACGATCTGCCCGCCATGGACGACGACGATCTCAGGCGCGGCAAGCCCTCCTGTCACAAGCAGTTCGACGAGGCGACCGCGATCCTGGCCGGCGACGCCTTGCAGGCGCTGGCGTTCGAAGTGCTGGCGCACGAGGACACGCACGGCGATGCGGCGGTACGCACGCATCTGGTGAGCGATCTCGCCAAGGCGTCCGGCGCGCAGGGCATGGTGGGCGGCCAGATGCTCGACCTCCTAGCCGAGACCCGGCCCAACCTCTCGATCGGCGCCATCACGCGCCTGCAGCGCCTGAAGACCGGCGCCCTGATCTCCTTCTCCTGCACGGCGGGGGCGATCCTGGGCAAGGCGAGTGAGCCGTTGCGCGCTTCCTTGTCGGCCTACGCCCACGACCTCGGCTTGGCCTTCCAGATCGTCGACGACCTGCTCGACATCGAGGGCAGCGCCGAAGAGCTCGGCAAGACGCCCGGAAAGGACGCCGCCTCCGGCAAGGCTACCTTCGTGTCGATCCTGGGCAGCGAGCGCGCCCGGGCCCAGGCTGAGCTGCTGGCGCGGCAGGCTGCCGCGCATCTCGAACCCTTTGGCGAGGCTGCAGAATTGCTCAGGCAGGCGGCAAGATTCGTTGTCGCGCGGCGGGCGTAACCGGGGCTGCGGGAGTATGATGGAACCATGACAAGGCCGGCCACGCCGCTTCTCGATACTGTCGACATTCCGGCCGACATCCGTCGATTGAAGCCCGAGCAGTTGCGTCAGCTCGCCGATGAGCTGCGTCAGGAGACGATCTCCGCGGTGTCGGTGACCGGAGGCCATCTCGGCGCCGGTCTCGGCGTCGTCGAGCTCACGGTGGCGCTGCATTATGTGTTCGACACGCCGCGCGATCGGCTCCTTTGGGACGTCGGTCACCAGGCCTATCCGCACAAGATCGTCACCGGCCGGCGCAGCCGCATTCGCACGCTGCGTCAGGAAGGCGGCCTGTCGGGCTTCACGCGGCGCAGCGAGAGCGAATACGACCCGTTCGGCGCCGCCCATTCGTCGACCTCGATCTCGGCCGGGCTGGGCATGGCCGTGGCGCGCGACCTCGCCGGCGGCAACAACCACGTCGTGGCCGTGATCGGCGACGGCGCCATGAGCGCCGGCATGGCCTACGAGGCGATGAACAACGCGGGCGCGCTGCGCAGCCGGCTGATCGTGGTGCTGAACGACAACGACATGTCGATCGCGCCGCCTGTCGGCGCCATGTCGGCGCATCTCTCGCGGCTGCTGTCGGGCCGGCCCTACGTGACCTTGCGCAATCTCGGCCGCTCGGTCGCCGAGGTGCTGCCGCGGCCGCTCGAGATGGCGGCGCGGCGCGCCGAGGAGTTCGCGCGCGGCTTCGTGGCGGGCGGCACCCTGTTCGACGAGCTCGGCTTCTACTACATCGGGCCGGTCGACGGGCATAACCTCGACCATCTGCTGCCGGTGCTGAAGAACGCGCGCGACAGCCGGCTCGACAAGCCGATCCTGGTGCATGCCGTCACCAAGAAGGGCAAGGGCTATCCGCCGGCCGAGAACAGCGCCGACAAGTACCACGGCGTGGTGAAGTTCGACGTCATCACCGGCAAGCAGGCCAAGCCGGTCGCCAACGCGCCGGCTTACCAGGCGGTGTTCGCCAAGTCGCTGATCGCCGAGGCCGAGGCCGACAAGAAGATCGTCGCCATCACGGCGGCCATGCCGTCGGGCACCAGCCTCGACAAGTTCGCGGAGCGCTTCCCCGAGCGCTCCTTCGACGTCGGCATCGCCGAGCAGCACGGCGTGACCTTCGCGGCCGGCCTCGCCACCGAGGGCTTCAAGCCGTTCTGTGCGATCTACTCGACCTTCCTGCAACGCGGCTACGACCAGGTCGTGCACGACGTCGCCATCCAGAAGCTGCCGGTGCGCTTTGCCATCGACCGCGCCGGACTGGTGGGCGCCGACGGCGCCACCCACGCCGGTTCCTACGACGTCACCTATCTCGCGTGCCTGCCCGACTTCGTGGTCATGGCGCCGGCCGACGAGCTCGAGCTGATGCACATGGTTGCGACGGCGGCGCACATCGACGATCGCCCGTCGGCCTTCCGCTATCCGCGCGGCGAGGGCGTGGGTGTCGAGTTGCCGGCGCGCGGCACGCCGATGGAGATCGGCAAGGGTCGCGTGCTGCGCGAGGGCAGCAAGATCGCCATCCTGAATTTCGGCGCGCGCCTGGCCGAGTGCCTGGTGGCGGCCGAGGACCTCGCCGCCAAGGGGCTGAGCACGACGGTCGCCGATGCGCGCTTCGCCAAGCCGCTCGACACCGATCTGGTGCGCCGCCTTGCCCGCGAGCACGAGGTGCTGATCACGATCGAGGAGGGCGCCATCGGCGGCTTCGCCGCCCAAGTGCTGCAGGACCTCGCCATGGCGGGGCTGCTCGACCACGGCCTGAAGATCCGGCCGCTCATCCTGCCCGACCGTTTCATCGACCACGCCGCACCGGCCAAGCAATACGAGCAGGCCGGGCTCGATGCCAAAGGCATCGTCGCCACGGCACTCGCCGCGTTGGGCCAGCAGGCCGAACGCACTCGGGCTTAATCATCCGGAGCGCGGACCTTCAGGTCCGCGCTCCAAAGAAAAGGCGCGCCGCTTGTGCGGCGCGCCTTCCCGTGAATGCTCGATGATCTCTACTTCGGCTGCGGCACGATGCGCAGGTAGGGCTTGGGGGCCTTCCAGCCGCCGGGGAACTTCGCCTTGGCCTGCTCGTCGGAGACGGCCGGGACGATGATCACGTCCTCGCCCTGCTTCCAATTCACCGGCGTCGCCACCTGGTGCTTGGCGGTGAGCTGGCAGCTCTCGAGCAGGCGCAGCACCTCGTCGAAGTTGCGGCCGGTGCTCATCGGATAGGTGAGCATCGCCTTGATCTTCTTGTCGGGGCCGATGATGAACACCGAGCGCACCGTGGCGTTGTCGGCGGCGGTACGGCCCTCGGAGGTCGTGCCGGCGCCTTCCGGCAGCATGTCGTAGGCGGTCGCGACCTTGAGCTCGGGATCGCCGATCATCGGATAAGTGACCTTGTGACCCTGGGTCTCCTCGATGTCCTTCGACCACTTCTCGTGGTTGCCGACGGGATCGACCGACAGGCCGAGGATCTTGGTGTTGCGCTTGTCGAACTCGGGCTTGAGGCCGGCCATGTAGCCGAGCTCGGTGGTGCAGACAGGCGTGAAATCCTTGGGATGCGAGAACAGGATCGCCCAGCCGTCGCCGATCCACTTGTGGAACTCGATCGGACCCTGGGTGGTCTCGGCCTTGAAATCAGGCGCGGTCGAATTGATGCGAAGTGTCATGTGAACCCCCTCGGGATAGGACGTTTTTTGGTCTCCCGTCCTGCTAGATAGACCTTCCGAGCGGCCGGTCAAGCCTTGGGAGGAATCCAGCTGATCAGGCCGATGCCGCCGTCAACTTCTACTGTCGTACCCACCACGTAACGACCAAATCTTTCTGACAATACGGCGACAGCGACCTGAGCGATGTCATCGGGTGTGCCGGCCCGGCCGATCGGGATCTGCGACACGAGAGCGCCGAGATTGTCGGCGACGAAGCCGCCGCCCGGGATCGCCCCGGGCGCGATGGCATTGACCCGGATGCCGTCGGGCGCGAGCGTGCGCGCGAGCTCCTTCATCACCATCGTCATGCCGGCCTTGGACGCGCTGTAGTGCGGGAGGTTCCTCGGCATCTCGCGATGCTGCGAGGTGATGAGCAGGATACGGCCCTTGATCTTGTTGTCCTTCATGTGCCGGCCGATCTCACGCGACAGGAAGAAGCCGGTGCGCAGGTTGATGTCGGTCATGGCGTCCCATGTCGCCTCGCTGACGGAGAGCGGCGTGTCGGCTTCCAGGCGCCGCGGGCTGGCCGCATGGACGAACAGCGAGATCGTGCCGAGCTTCCTGAGGGCGCCGTCGAGCAGGGCTTTCCAGCCGTGGCGCTTGCCGAGATCGGCCGCCAGGAAGGCGATGGCGTCCTCGGCTGGCGGCGCATTGATGTCACTGCCCAGCACAGTGGCGCCTTCGGCCATCAACGCCTTGACGATGCCGCGGCCAATGCCGCCGGCGCAGCCCGTGACCAGGGCGCGTTCGCCCTCCAGAAGCTTCGTGCTCATGCTAAGTGTTTCTTCCCTCGAGGATGGAGTGAGCCCATGGAGCGGATCCGGCCGACCCTTGACCAGCTCAATATTGTAAGCGGCAATGTCGAGGCATCCATCGCCTTCTATCGCCGGCTGGGAGTCGAGATTCCCGATACGCGCGTGTGGCGCACGCCGACGGGGGCACACCACGTCAGCGCCATCGAGGCCGATTCGTCGGAGGCCGCCACCCTCGATCTCGACAGCACGGCCTTTGCCCAGAAGTGGAACACCGGATGGATTGGCCGCGCCGACCTCGCCGGCCGCGTCGTCGTGGGCTTCAGCGTCGCCACCCGCGAGGAAGTCGATCGCCTCTACGGCGACATGACAGCGGCCGGCCATCGCGGCCTGCAGCCGCCATTCGACGCCTTCTGGGGCGCGCGCTATGCCATCGTCGAGGACCCGGACGGCGTCGCCGTCGGTCTCATGAGCCCGATCTCGGCGGCGCGTCGCTCGCCACCGCCGGCGGTGTGACGCCGAGCGCGGCAATGCCGCGCTGGCGCAGCAGCGGCGCGACACGCTCGGCGAATATGCGGATGCCGAGGAGGTAGTCGGGAAACATCAGCAGGATGTTGTCGATACCGTCGCCCTCGACGAGGTAGCCGATATGGTCGGCGACCGTTTCGGCGCTGCCCGCGATCACCTGTCCGCCGAATGCTGCCGAGCTCATGGTCCGCTCATAACGCGCCTTGGCCGAGGGCCGGCTCGACCCACCTACCAGCTGGTAGAGATTGTCGACGGCGTCGCGATCGATGCCGTCCAGGTACCGCTGGTGCTCCGCCTTGGCGGCGGCGTCACTGTCGCCGATGATCAGAAGCATGGGCGTCGCGGTCTTGATGGCGCGGCCCTGTTCGCGGGCGACCTGCTTCATGCGGCTGCTGAGGGTACGCGTGTCGGCCACCGTCCTCGCGGTCAGGAAACTACAGTCGGTTTCGGCGGCCGTGAAGCGGAAGCCTTCCTCGGAGACCCCGGCGCAAACCAGGAACGGCCGCGGCGACTGGATCGGCTTCGGCGCCAGCACGCAGTCGCGCAAGTGGAAGAAGCGGCCGTCGAAGTCGACTGCCGGTTCGGCCCATAGCCGCTTGATGACGGTGAGCCACTCGGTGGCGTAGGCGTAGCGGTAACCGTCATAGCCCGGCGGCAGCACACCCATCTGCTCATATTCGGCGAGGCTCGATCCGGTGACGATGTTGATGCCGAACCGGCCGCCGCTGATGTGATCGATGGTCGCCGCCATTTTGGCGGCGACGACAGGATGCAGCAGCGGCGGCGACATCGTCGCGATCAGGCGCAACCGTCCGGTGCAGGCGGCAAGCGCCGTCATCACCGACACCGATTCCAGCGTGAAATCCCAGAAGCGGGTCGCGCCGCCGAAACCGCGCCACTTGGCCATGGAGAACAGGAAGTCGTAGCCCAGCGCCTCCGCTGCTTCGCCGAGGTCGCGCTGCAGCGCCCATGTCGGCATGTATTGCGGCGAGGTCGTCGACATCAGATAGCCGTTGTTGCCGACCGGCAAGAAGATGCCGACTTCGATCTGCCGCATGTGAGCTTGTCCCCTGACCGCCGCTCCCTACTATAGGCGCGAACGGCGGGGAGGAGACATGGCACGCGGTATCAGTCGTCGCTCGGGAGCTCGCCTTTTGCTGGGCGGCGCGGCCGCGACCTCGCTCGTGAGTCGACGCGCTGGTGCGCAGGCGCTCGACAAGCTGATCTACCAGACCGGGTGGCGGGCGCAGCCGCAGCAGGGCGGTTTCTATCAGGCGATCGCCACCGGTCTCTATCGCCAGCATGGTCTCGAGGTCGAGGTGCGCCATGGCGGGCCACAGGCCGACATCAACACGCTGCTGCTGTCGGGCCGTGTCGACTTCATCGACAGCAACTTGTTCAGCGCCCTTAACTATGCGCGCGAGAACCTGCCCGGCATCGCCGTCGCCGCCATCTTCCAGAAGGACGAACGCGTCCTGCTCGCCCACCCCGGAGTCGGCAACGACAGCCTGCCGGCGCTCAAGGGCAAGCCGATCCTGATCTCGACCGCCGGGCGGCAATCCTTCTGGCAATGGCTGAAGGCGAAGTACGGTTACACCGACGAGCAGGCGCGGCCTTACACCTTCAGCCTCGCGCCGTTCCTCGCTGACAGGAACATGTGCATGCAGGGTTTCGTCACGACCGAGCCCTTCGCCTTGCGTGCCGCGGGCGTCGATCCGGTCGTCTTCCTTCTCGCCGACCATGGCTTCAACAACTACCAGGGCCTGATGATGTGTTCGCCGAAGCTCGTCGCCGCCAAGGCCGATGTCGTGCAGCGCTTCGTCGACGCCACGCTCAAGGGCTGGGCGAGTTACCTCGGCGGCGATGCGGCGCCCGGCAACGCGCTGATCAAGCGCGACAATCCCGAGATGACCGACGACAAGATCGCCTACTCGATCGCAACCATGCGCCGCTACAAGCTGGTCGAGGGCGGCGACGCCGTGCGCCTTGGCCTTGGCGCCATGACCGCCGAACACTGGCGGGCCTTCTATACGAGCATGGTCGATGTCGGCGCGCTGCCGCCCGGCCTCGCCATCGACAGGCTGTTCTCCCTGCAGTTCGTCAACAAGCGGGTGGCAATGCTGTAGAGCCGCTAGGGCTGGCGCTTCCAGATGGTGCAGGCGGCGCTGATATACTTGGGGCCCTGCGAGGCGTAGCAGCCTTCGATCGTGTTGGTGTCGAGCACGGTGAGAACCTGCTGGTTGCCGCGGGCATTGATCAACACACCCGTCTTCCGGTCGCTCGACACCGCGCCGAGGATGCGTTCGGAAGTGCCGCTCTTGCCGGTCGACGTGCCCCAGAAGTTGTTGCCCTCCTGCTTGTCGAACACGAAGCGCAGCTCCACGGCATGGACTTTGGGCTCTGCGTCACGGTTGCTGTGCTCGGGGTGAAGGCTTTCTCCCATCCCGACGGCCTGGCCGCTGACCAGCCACGTGCCGACCATGGTGAACGGCTTGTCCTGGGCGGCGGCCGGCATGGCGGCAGCTGCCAGGGCCGCGACAATCAAGGATAGCGGACGTTTCATGACATCTCCTCCACGTTCAAGCCTTGTCATGCTAAGCGGATCGTAGCCAATGAGTCCCAGACCGGCAAAGAATCGACTCGACCAGGCGTTGGTCGAACGCGGCCTTGCGCCGACGCGCGCCGCCGCGCAGCGCCTGGTCATGGCCGGCCTGGTCTTCTCCGGCGACCGCCGGCTCGACAAGCCGGGATACGCCATTGCCGAGGACGCGGTGCTCGAAGTGCGCGGCCTGCCGCATCCTTACGTGTCGCGCGGCGGCCTGAAGCTCGAGAAAGGCTTGGACCATTTCGCGATCCCCGTGACAGGCTGCATCGCGCTCGATGTCGGCGCCTCGACCGGCGGATTCGCCGATCTTCTGCTGCAGCGCGGCGCGGCCAGGGTCTATGCGATCGACGTCGGCACCAACCAGCTGGCCTGGAAGCTGCGCCAGGACCCGCGCGTGATCTCCATGGAGAAGACCAACATCCGCGACGTGACGCACCAGGAAGTGCCCGAGCCGATCGACCTCATCGTCTGCGACGCCTCCTTCATCGGCCTGCGCACGGCGCTCCCCGCGGCGTTGGCGCTGGCGGCGCCGGGCGCGCATCTCGTGGCGCTGATCAAGCCTCAGTTCGAAGTCGGCAAGGGGCGGGTGGGCAAGGGCGGCATCGTTCGCGATCCCGCCCTGCATGAAGAAGTGTGCACGACGATCGCGGACTGGCTGGCGGCTCAGCCGGGCTGGCGTGTGCTCGGTGTTACCGAGAGCCCGATCGAAGGGGCGGAGGGCAACAAGGAGTTCCTGATCGCCGGCCAGTTCAGCGGATAGCGCGCGACATCCGGAACTTGTTGTTGTCGGCCAGCGTCTCGAACGAAGCGAAGTTGGTCTTGAGCTGCGGCTCATAGGGCAAGCCGCGGTTGGCGACCATGTAGAAGCGACCGCCCGGCCGGAGCGCGCGAGACGCGGCGGCGATGACGTTCTGGCCAAGACCGGGCTCGGATGCGCGGCCGGCATGGAACGGCGGGTTGCAGACGATGGCGTCGTAGGTCGCGGGCGCCGCTTCCTGGGTTAGATCGAGCCAATGGAATAATGCCCGCGCGTCTGTGATGTTGGCGCGCGCTGCTTCGATGGCACGATGCTCGGCATCGATCAGGTCGATCTTTGTGACGTGCGGCGAGCGGGCGAGCACTTCGCGCGCGAGATAGCCCCAGCCACAGCCGAAGTCGGCGACATGGCCAGAAAGATCATTGGGCAACTGCTGCGCGAGCAGAGCAGAACCGTCGTCGATGCTGTCCCAGGAGAAGATGCCGGGTTGGCTGAGCCAACCGCCGTCGACCCGACGCAACTTGGCGAGGTCGCGCCAGTAGTCGGGAGGCGCCTTCTCGCCCCGCGTCAGCCAGAACACGCGGCAATGGAACTTGGAGAGCTGGCCGTCGAGCCCGAGGGCCTTGTTGACCTGTTTCTCCAGGCTTGCCGCGCCGTCGTCGTTCGAACCCGCGCACACCAACGTGCCGCCTTCGGCCAGCAGCGACCAGCCGCGCGCTATGTTGGCGAAGTTCTCTTCCTTGTGCTTGGTCAGGAGCAGCTGGCCCAGCCGGTAGCTGCCATGCTCGATGCGCGGTGACACCGACCACCCGGCCTTCTTCAGCCGCAGATATTCCGGCCGGAATGACTGCTCGGCATCGACATCCCGAAAGGGACTGAGCTCGGCACGCAGGAAGAAAGCCCGCTGCGGCTTCAGCGCCCCCGTCTCGAAGGCATGAACGAGGGCACGGCCAGCCTGACTCAAGGAACGAGGACGGCGCGCCCCATGATCAGGCCCTTGCGCAGTTCCTGCAGCGTGGCGTCGGCCTGGTCGAGCTTGCGCTTGATGATCGGCACCGGCGTCACCTTGCCCGACGTGACGAGGTCCATCATCTCCTTCATCTCGGCCGGGCTGCCGGTCACCGAGCCCATGATCTGGCAGCCGGTGAAGGCGAACATCGGCAGCGGCATGGAGAAGGTGCCGCCGAACAGGCCGACCACGATCAGTCGCCCGCCGCGGCCGAGCGCGCGCACGCCGAACTGGGTCGACGCCTCGGCGCCGACGAAATCGATGGCCGCGCCGACGCCGGTGCCGCCGGTCAGCTCCATGATCTGCTTGCGCGCTTCCTTGTCGCGCGGATCGAGAGCGGCGCAGGCGCCGTTCTCCAGCGCGAGCTTGCGCTTGTTCTCGTCGATGTCGGCCACGATCGGCTCGCGGCCCAGCACCGACTTGGCGAAGCGCACGCCCATCAGGCCGACGCCACCGGCGCCGATGACCAGGATAGGCTTGCCGGCATCGTGGCCAACGGCCTTCTTGACGGCGCCGAAGGCGGTGATGCCCGAGCAGGCGTAGAGGCAGGCCAGTTCAACCGGCAGGTTGCCGTAGGGGTAGAGGTACTTGGCGTGCGGCACGAGGACGTGGTCGGCATAGCCGCCGTCCTTGTTGACGCCGAGTGCGCGCGGTGTCGGGCAAAGATGTTCGCTGCCCGACGTGCAATACCAGCACTTGCCGCAGCCGATCCAGGGATAGACCACGGCCTTGTCGCCGACCTTCGCGCCCTTGGCATCGGGGCCGAGTGCCGCGACCTCGCCCACGATCTCGTGCCCCATGGTGCGCGGCGGCGCCATGGTCTTCTCGGTCGAATATTTGTTGCCGCCGCCCATGTCGAAATAGCCTTCCCACAGATGGACGTCGCTGTGGCAGACGCCGGCGGCGGTGATGCGCACCAGCACTTCCGCGCCTTGCGGGCTGGGATTGGCTTCCTCGACCTTCTGCAGCGGCTTGCCGAATTCGACGACCTTGTAGCTCTTCATGGGCTTGCTCCCGTGTCTTGCGGCGTGAGCATAGAGCATCCGGTCCGCCGGGCTACAGTGGCGATTTCCGCTTGGGCGGTGGCCGTTTCGCGGCGACCCGGCGGGCCGCCGCCAGCGCGGCACGTGCCCAGGTGACGAGCTCGTCGGGCTCGTCGATCAGCCGCTCCGGTACGCGCTAGAAGGCGAGGTCAATCGTGGTGCCCTTCTTCTGGTAGTTCAGCGGCGGAAAGGCCTCGGCTTCCTTGAACGTCGTGCGATTGTGTTTGTCGACGCGCAAATAGAGCGTGTCCTCGTTCACCATGCCGAACATGAAGCCGTCGCAGAACACGCCGGTCTTGCCGAACATGCGCCGCAAGGTGACGCGGCCGAGCGGGCCGAGCTGCTCGCGCAGGAATTCGCCGAAACTGTCGCTTGCGACCATCGCTCCGCCATACCACTTCCGCGGGCTTTGGCGTATAAGGGCGGAAATTGTTTGGGAGGAAAACAAATGTTGAGACGGCACCTTGTGCTGGCCACCGCGCTATCCGTGATCTCCTCTGCAGCGTTCGCGCAGGATACCGTGAAGATCGGCTTGATCCTGCCCATGACCGGCCCGCAGGCCTCGACGGGCAAGCAGATCGACGCGGCCGTGAAGCTCTATATGGCCCAGCACGGCAACACCGTCGCGGGCAAGAAGATCGAGGTGATCCTCAGGGACGACACCAGCGTGCCCGACGTCACCAAGCGGGTGGCGCAGGAGCTGGTGGTGAACGACAAGGTCGCGATCCTGGCGGGCTTCGGTATCACGCCATCGGCGATGGCCACCGCGCCGATCGCCACTCAGGCCAAGGTGCCGGAGGTCGTGATGGCCGCGGGCACCTCCTCCATCACCGAGGCTTCGCCGTTCGTCGTGCGCACCAGCTTCACGCTGGCGCAGTCGGCCGTGCCGATGGCCGAGTGGGCGACCAAGAACGGCATCAAGAAGGTCGTGACCATGGTCAGCGACTTCGGTCCCGGCATCGACGCCGAGAAGTCGTTCAGCGACAAGTTCAAGGCCGACGGCGGCACCATCGTCGAGAACCTGCGTGTGCCGCTGCGCAGCCCCGACTTCGCGCCGGTGCTGCAGAAGGCGGCCGATGCCAAGGCCGATGCGCTGTTCGTCTTCGTGCCCTCAGGAACGGGCGCGCAATTCGTCAAGCAGTTCGTCGAGCGGGGCCTCGATAAGTCCGGCATGAAGCTGATCGCCACCGGCGACGTCACCGATGACGACCAGTTGAACGGCATGGGCGACGTGGTCGTGGGTGTCATCAATGCCCACAACTACTCGGCCAACCACGACAGCGCGCTGAACAAGGCCTATGTCGAAGCCTTCAAGAAGGCCAATAACGGCCTGCGGCCCAACTTCATGTCGGTCGGCGGCTATGACGGCATGGCGCTGATCTACGGTGCGCTCAAGAAGACCAACGGCGCGACCGAGGGCGACAAGCTGATCGCCGCCATGAAGGGCATGGCCTGGGAAAGCCCGCGCGGCCCGATCTCGATCGATGCCGACACGCGCGACATCATCCAGAACATCTATATCCGCAAGGTCGATAAGGTCGGCGGCGAACTCTACAACGTCGAGTTCGCGACCATCCCGAACGTGAAGGATCCGGTGAAGGCGGCGAAGAAGTGATCAGTCGTCCTGAGCGTAAGCGAAGGACCTCATCACCGGTTGCCATGGCATGAGATCCTTCGCTGCGCTCAGGATGACATAGGCATGGCAACCATCCTCTTCGACGGCGTCGCCTACGGCATGTTGCTGTTCGTGCTGGCCTGCGGGCTGGCAGTGACGCTGGGGCTGATGAACTTCGTCAACCTGGCGCACGGCGCGTTCGCCATGGCGGGCGGCTACGTCACTGTGCTGCTGATGGATCGCGCCGGCTGGCCGTTTCTTGCCACCCTGCCGGCCGCCTTCGTCGCCGCATCGGTGCTCGGGCTGATGCTCGAGCGCACGCTCTACCGTCATATGTACGGCCGCTCGCACCTCGACCAGGTGCTGTTCTCGATCGGCCTGGTGTTCATGGCGGTGGCGATCACCGATTTCCTGATGGGCTCGAGCCAGCGCAACATCCACCTGCCCGAGTGGCTGCAAGGTCGGCGTGAGATCCTGGGCGTCAATGTCGGCATCTACCGCTCGTTCCTCATCGTGGTGTGCGGCCTGATGGCGGTCGGCCTGCAGGCCGGCCTGATGCGCACGCGCTTCGGCAGCCGGCTGCGCGCCGCCGTCGACGATGCCCGCGTTGCCCGCGGGCTCGGCATCCCGGTGAGCCTGGTCTTCGCCGCCACCTTCGCCGTCGGCTCGGGCCTGGCCGGCCTGGGCGGCGCGCTCGGCGTCGAACTGCTCGGCCTCGATCCGTATTTCCCGCTGAAGTTCATGATCTACTTCCTGATCGTCGTGACAGTGGGCGGGACGGCGGGGATCATGGGGCCGTTCGTCGCCTCGATTCTGCTCGGCATCGCCGACGTGGCCGGCAAGTACTATCTGTCCTCGGCGCTCGGCGGGTTCGTCATCTACGTCGTGCTGATCGTCGTGCTGGTGCTGCGGCCCAACGGCCTGTTCGCGAGAGCGCGATGAGCGCACCGCAAGCCCTGGCGCGGCGCGCCCGCTGGCGGCCGGCCGAGATCCTCTTCTGGCTGCTAGCCTTCGCGGCCGTCTTCCTGCCGCCGGGCAAGCACCTGCTGCTGAACGAAGTGGCGATCCTCGCCCTGTTCGCACTCTCGCTTGACCTGATCCTGGGCTATGCCGGCATCATCTCGCTGGGCCACGCGGCTTTCTTCGGCACCGGCGCCTATGCCGCCGGCATCCTGTGCAAGATGGTGACGCCCGATCCATTGGCGGGTCTTGCCGTCGCCATCATCGCCGCCGGCCTCGTTGGCTTCGTCACCAGCTTCCTGGTGTTGCGCGGCAGCGACCTGACACGCCTCATGGTGACGCTGGGCGTGGCACTGGTGCTGCACGAGATCGCCAACGCCCTGCCGCAATGGACCGGCGGCGCCGACGGGTTGCAGGGCATGACGGTCGGTCCCTTGCTCGGCCGCTTCGACTTCGATCTCTACGGCCGGACCGCTTACACCTACAGCATCACCACGCTGTTCATCCTGTTTGTGCTGGCGCGGCGCATCGTCTATTCGCCTTTCGGCCTGTCGCTGATGGCGATCCGGCGCAACACCCTGCGCGCAAGCGCCGTCGGCGTGCCGGTCAACCGGCGACTGGTTGCGGTCTATACGCTCGCCGCCGCCTATGCCGGTGCGGCCGGCGCACTGCTCGCCCAGACGACGGCGTATGTCTCGCTCGAGGTGCTGGAGTTCCAGCGTTCCGCGGACGTGCTGCTTACGCTGATCATCGGCGGCACAGGCTGGCTCTACGGCGGCATCGCCGGCGCCGTCATCTTCAAGATCCTGCAGGACACGCTTTCTTCCACGGCGCCCCAGTTCTGGATGTTCTGGATGGGCCTGTTCCTCGTCGTGCTGGCGCTGGTCGGCCGCGAGCGGCTGAGTGGCGGCGTGCGCGGATTGCTGGCGCGGGCGAGGCGATGATGGACGCTGCGCTGGAAACGCACGGCCTGATCAAGCGCTTCGGCGGCATCGTGCCGACGAAGGACGTTACGTTCCGCCTGGAGCAGGGCGCGCGGCACGCCCTGATCGGGCCCAATGGCGCGGGCAAGACGACCTTCGTCAACCTGCTGACCGGCGTGCTGGCGCCGTCGGCTGGGCGCGTCGTGCTGGGCGCCGAGGACATAACCCGGCTCAGGCCTGAGGCGCGGGTCCGCCGCGGCCTGGTGCGCACCTTCCAGATCAACCAGCTCTTCGCCGACCTGACACCGCTCGAAACCCTGGCGTTGGCCGTCGGCGAGCGGCGGCAGCTCGGTGGTGACTGGCGCCGCCCGGTCGGCGCCGACGAAGGCGTGAGTGCTGAGATCATGGACGTTGCGGAGCGGTTCGACCTTGTGGACGTGCTCGAGCTGCGCACCGATACTTTGCCGTACGGCAAGCAACGCTTGCTGGAGATCGCCGCGGCCTTCGCCTGCGCACCCAAGGTGCTGCTGCTCGACGAGCCGGCCGCCGGCGTGCCCGAGGCTGAGCGCCGCGACATCCTGAACGCTATCACCGCCCTGCCGCACGACGTCGCGGTGCTGCTGATCGAGCACGACATGGACCTTGTGTTCAGCTTCGCGCGGCGCATCTCCGTCCTGGTCGATGGGGCGCTGATGGCCGAAGGCGAACCGGATGCGATCGCGGCAGATCCGCGGGTGCGCGCTGTTTATCTCGGCGAGGGTCGTGATGGCTGACCTGCTGTCCGTCGACCGCCTCTCGGCTGGTTACGGCCGCGCTGTCGTGCTGTCGGATGTGGCATTCCGCCTGGAAGAGGGCGAGGCACTGGCCGTACTCGGCCGCAACGGTGTCGGCAAGACCACGCTGATCGACACCATCGTCGGCGTGACGCGTCGGTTCGCAGGCTCGATCGCGCTGGGTGGGCAAGAGGTCGGCGCGCTCCCTCCCGAGGCGCGGGTCGCGCGGGGTGTCGGCTGGGTGCCGCAGGAGCGCAACATCTTCCGCTCGCTCAGCGTCGAGGAAAATCTCACTGCCGTGGCACGGCCCGGACCGTGGACGCTAGAGCGCGTGTTCGCGCTGTTCCCGCGCCTGAAGGAACGACGTCGCCAGGCCGGTGGCGCGCTGTCGGGTGGTGAGCAGCAGATGCTGGCGATCGGCCGCGCGCTCGCGACGAATCCGCGGCTGCTGCTGCTCGACGAGCCGACCGAGGGCCTGGCCCCGATCATCGTGCAGGAACTGCTTGTGGCACTGGCGCGGCTGTTTCGCGAGGAGAAGCTCGCGGCGATCATCGTCGAGCAGCACGCACAGAAGATCCTGCCCATCACCGATCGCGCCGTGATCCTGGAGCGCGGCCGCATCGTGCATCAGAGCGCCAGCTCCACCTTGCTGGCCGATCGCGCGCCGCTCGAGCGCTTCCTCGGAGTCACCGGCCGGTAACGATCTTCGAAAGTTTCGAAAGTTTCGAAAAGTCGTTTACACGCGCCGAGCGTTGTCCCAACATTGGCGAAACGGCGATCAGAACAAGCAACGCGCCGGGTGTGGAGGAAACAATGCTCGATCGAACGGGTGCGTGGCGCCGTCGCCGCGTGTTGGGTGGGTTCTTGGCATCGACCGCCGCGCTGGCCGCGCCGTCAATCCTGCGCGCGGCGCCATCGGGCCAGCCCGTGAAGGTTGGCGGCACTCTGTCGCTCACCGGGTTCCTGGCGCAGACCGCGGTGATCCACAAGATCGCGGCCGAGATCATGGTCGAGGACATCAACAGCCGCGACGGCTTCATCGGCCGGCCAGTGGAGTACGTGCTGCTCGACGACCAGTCCAAGCCGGACGTGGCGCGCAGCCTCTACGAGAAGCTCATAACCGTCGACAAGGTCGACCTGATCATGGGGCCCTATGCCACCGCGCCGATCCTGGCGGCGATGGGCGTGGCCCAGCGCTACGGCAAGGTCATGATCCAGAGCAGCATGGGCATCCCCAAGCTGCAGACCTACGACATGGCGTTCCCGGCCACGCCGTTCGGGCCGGAGCCGGACAAGACCTATCCCAACGTTATCCTCGACTGCATGGCGACCCTGCCGTCGCCGCCCAAGAGCATGGTCATCGTCACCAGCAAGTTCCCGTCAGCGCAGTTCATGGCCAAGGGCATGCAAACCGAGGCCGAGAAGCGCGGTGTGAAGGTGCCGCTGTACCTCGAGTACGAGGCCGGCAATCGCGACTTCGGCGCCATCGCCGCGCGCGTCAAGGAGGCCAACGCCGACTTCCTGTGGGTCGGCTCACTGGGGCTGGAGAGCAACCAGATCCTCGAAGCGTTGCGCAAGCTCGACTACACACCGAAGACCAGCTTCCACCTCTATCCCGCACCGGGACCGCTTGCGCTGTCGCCCGATGGCAATCTCGTCTGGTCGTCGACCTTCCTCGAACCAGACGAGCCGTTCATGAGCCGGCCGGGCATGAAGAAGATCGCCGAGCTCTACAAGGAGCGCGCCACCAAGGCGAACTTGCCTTATCCCATCATCGATGCGCAGGCCGCCGGCATGGTCGCCTCGTGGCAGATCCTCGAGGCCGGCGTGAACGGCGCCAAGAGCCTCGAGGACAAGCAGATCGCGGCGTGGCTCAAGAAGAACGTGGTGACGACGGTCTACGGCCCGACCAAGTTCGACGGACCTTTCAACCACGGCGATCCGGCACAGCTCATCCGCCAGGTGCAGGACAAGCAGTGGAAGGTGGTGTGGCCCAAGCAGTTCGCCGCGCCGGGAGTGAAGTTGATTGCGACTTGATCGTTCCCTTCCGACATCTCTGCTTCCTCCCCCGTATGGCGGGGGAGGAGCCACGAGAGCGCGGTTTGCCTGATGCCCTCCGCCACGCTCCTCGGCCAGGCGCTGATCTCCGGTGTGCTCGCTGGCGGCATGTACGGCCTGCTGGCACTGGGGCTCAGCCTGAGCTGGGGCCTTTTGCGCCTGGTCAATCTCAGCCATTTCGCGCTCGCTTTCCTCGCCGCCTACCTGACCTACGAGCTCGGCACGACCTATCACCTGCCGCCGTGGTGGTCGGTGATGCTGATAGTCCCGGCGATGTTCCTGATCGGCCTGGCGCAGCATTGGCTGTTCGACCGGTTCAAGGTGAACGAGCTCGCTTCGCTCCTGATCACCTTCAGCTTCGCCGTCATCCTCGAAGTGGCGATCCAGCTCTACTGGACCGCCGACTACCGGCGCTTCGAGACGCACTACTCGACGATGTCGCTCAAGGTCGGCGCATTCTACATCCCCGTGCTCGAGCTCACGCTCTGCATGGTCGCGGGCGTGCTGGCCTGGGGCACGTGGCTGTGGCTGCGCAAGACCTATGTCGGCAAGGCGCTGCGTGCCGCTGCCGAGGATGCCGACATCGCCGCGGCCTACGGCGTCGATCATCGCAAGCTCGCCTACCTGCTGTCGGGCATGGGGGCGGCCTATGCCGGCATCGCCGGCACCTTTATCGCCTTGATCGCCACGCTGGCGCCGGCACAGATCTGGGCCTGGTTGGGCGTCGTCTTCGCTGTCGTCATCATCGGCCGTTTGGGCAATCCGCTTGGCGCACTGCTGGCCGGCATGCTGATCGGCGCCAGCGAATCGATCGCCATGGCGATCTTCGCTCCGGCCTGGGCGCCAGTCGTTTCGTTCTCTGTGCTGATCGCCATCCTGCTGTGGGATCCGGAATGGCTATGAACGCTTCCCGCGATCTTCCCAAGGCCGCGTCGGCACTGGCCATCGTGGCGCTGGCGTTCCTGCCGGCGGCGAAGTTGCCGGCATTCTACGAATCCTTCTTCTATCTCATCTTCTTCTGGATCTCGCTGTCGACGAGCTGGGCGCTGCTGAGCGGTTTTGCCGGCTATTTCAGCCTGGGCCACGCCGCCTTCTTCGGCGTCGGCGTCTACACGACCGCAGCGCTCACCACCAAGTTCGGCATGCCGTTCCTGCCGACCGTGCCCATCGCCGCCGCCCTGGCGGCATTGCTGGCCGCCGGTATCGGCGCCGTCGTGTTCCGCCTGCGCCGCCTGCGCGGCGAGCTGTTCGCGCTGCTGACGCTCGCCGTTACCTTCGTGATCGCCACGATCATCCTCAACACGCCGATCGACGGCGGCGGCGGCGTGTTCATGAGCGCCGTGCCGCTGCCCGACCTGATGCCGACGCCCACCGGCACGATCTACATCCTGGGCTTCGCCATGTGCGTCCTGACGCTGGGTACGGCCTGGGGGGTCGCCCATTCGCGGCTGGGCATGGGCCTGTTCGCCATCCACGACGACGAGGACGTCGCCGAGGCCAAGGGCGTGCCGACCTTCCGCTACAAGATCCTGGCCTTTGCGCTCTCCGCCGGCATTGCCGGTGCGGTGGGCGGCATCCATGCCATGTATGTCGGCTTCGTCACTGTGGCCGGCACCTTCGAACTGACCGTGCCGCTCTACGTCGTGCTGATGAGCGTTCTCGGCGGCTCGCGCCATTGGTTCGGTCCGGCGATCGGCGCCACCTTTATCACCGCGCTGCTCTATGCCTTCATCAGCGGCGGCGAGGCCATCATGGGGCGCGCCATCGTCGGCCTGATTCTGATCGTCGCCATCCTGTGGCTGCCCGACGGCGTCATCCCGGCTTTGCAGAAGTGGCGAAAGGGACGTCGGGCGCCGGCAGAGGAACCGCGCGCCGAGGTCGTGCCGGTGGTGCCGGCGACACCGCCCCGGATCGCCGACCATCACATCATGGAAGTGCGCGGCGTCACCAAGCGCTTCGGCGGCCTTCAGGCGCTGGCCGGAGTCGACCTCGACGTGTGCGAGGGCGAGATCTTCGGCCTGGTCGGTCCCAACGGCTCGGGCAAGACGACGCTGATCAACGTCATCTCGGGCTTCTATCCGCTCAGCACGGGCACCATCACCGTCGACGGTGCGGAGATCGGCCGCGTGCCGGCGCACCAGATTGCCCGGCGCGGCGTGGCGCGCACCTACCAGATTCCACGGCCGTTCGTGAACATGAGCGTGCTCGACAATGTGGCGCTTGCCGCCACGTTTGGCGGCCCGGTGCGCTCCAAGACCGAGATCCGAGACGAGGCCCGGCACTGGATCGGCTTCACCGGGCTTTCCGGCAAGGAGGACGCGCTGCCGGCCGGCCTGAACCTGCACGAGCGCAAGTTCCTGGAGCTGGCGCGCGCGCTCGCCGCACGGCCCAAGCTGCTGCTGCTCGACGAGGTGCTGTCGGGGCTCAATCCGGCCGAGATCGACAACGCCATCCGCCTGGTGCGCGCCATCCGCGCCCAGGGTGCCACCATCGTCTTCGTCGAGCATCTGATGCGCGCCGTGGTCGAGCTCTGCGACCGCGTTGCCGTGCTGAACGAGGGCAAGCTCTTTGCGCTCGGAGCGCCGCGCGAGGTCATGCGCGATCCACGCGTCGTCAGCATCTATCTGGGCAAAGCCTATGCTGCTTGAAGCGCGCGGCCTCCATGTCGGCTATGGCGACGCCACGGCGATCTGGGGCGTCTCGCTCGACGTCGAGGCCGGCGAGATCGTCTCGGTGATCGGCCCCAATGGCGCCGGCAAGACGACGCTGATCAACGCCATGGCGGGACTGCTGCGCTGCCGCACCGGCTCGCTGATGTTCAACGGCGCCGACATGACGTGCGTCCGCGCCCACGACTATTGCGGCCACGGCATCGCCCTGGTGCCGGAGGGCCGGCGGCTGTTCGTCAAGATGTCGGTCGAGGAGAACCTCGAGCTCGGCTGCTATCTGCCGGCCGCCCGTGCTCATCGGCAGGAATCGCTCGATCACGTCTACGGCCTGTTTCCCATCCTGCGCGACAAACGAAACCAGCCGGCCGGCGAGCTGTCGGGCGGCCAGCAGCAGATGGTGGCGATCGGCCGCGCCTTGATGGCGCGCCCGCGCATCGTGCTGTTCGACGAGCCGTCGCTGGGCCTCGCCCCCACCATCGTCGACGACATGTTCGACATCATCATGCGCGTGCGCGCAGAGGGCGTGGCGGTGCTGCTGGTCGAGCAGAACGTCCTGAAGGCGCTCGACGTCGCGGACCGCGCCTATGTGCTGGAGCAGGGACGCATCGTCACCACCGGGCTGCCGGCCGATCTGCTGAAGCAACCCCACATCCGCGAAGCCTATCTCGGCGTTTGAGGACCACCATGGCCAAGATCCTGAAGATGCCGCTCGACGTCGCCGACCGCGCCGCCGCCACGACCGCGCCGCAGGACGTGCTTGCCGAGGATGCCGCGACCTTCGACGTCCTGCGCCGCATGCGCGAGGACATCCTCGACTGCGTGCTGAAGCCCAACCAGCGCCTGCGCTTCGGCGAGCTGCGGCAACGTTACGACACCTCGGTCGGCACGCTGCGCGAGGCTCTGTCGCATCTGGTGTCCGAGGGCCTCGCGCGCACCGAAGCCGGCCGCGGCTTCAGCGTGGCGCCGATCTCGCTCGCCGATTTCCTCGATCTCAGCGAATTGCGCGTCTATCTCGAGACCCGGACGCTGGCCGACGCGATCCGCCATGGCACCGACGCCTGGGAAGCCGAGATCGTGAGCGCCCACTTCCTCCTGAGCAAGCTCGGCCCGCCCAAGATGAACGATCCCGTTAGCGTCAAGCGAGAGTGGGGCAAGCGGCACAAGCGTTTCCACGATTCGCTGGTTGCGACCTGCACCTCACCGTGGTCGCTCCATTTCCGCAGCGAGCTGTTCGACCAGGCGCGCCGCTATCACTGGCTGACGATGATCCACGCCCGCTCGCGGCGGCGGAACGAGCACCTGGAACTGCGCGACGCAGTGCTGGCGCGCGATGTCGATCTCTCCTGTGCGCTGATCGAGAAGCATATCCGCACGACGGTGGAGCAGGCGGCCTCGGAGGTGCCCGGCCTGACGATGGACGGCGCCCGTCCGGCGAAGCGGAGGAAGGCATGAAGCGCCGGACGCTCATCGCTTCGGCCACGGCAGCGCTTGCCGCGCCATCCATCGGACGGGCCCAGGTGTGGCCTGCCAACCCGATCCGCCTGATGCACGGCTACGATGGCGGCTCCAATCCCGACACCATCGCGCGCCATCTGGCGGCGCCGCTCACCGAGATCCTGGGCGTTCAGATCGTCGTCGAGCCCCGCCCCGGTGCGGCGGAACGCCTCGCGGCGACGCAGATCGCGCGCATGAAGCCGGACGGCGGCGTGCTGTATCTGATGACCGGCGGCCAGGCCGTGGTCTCGGCGACCGACAAGAGTTTGCCTTATGACCTGCTGCGTGACTTCGATTACGTCGGCATCGTCACGCGCTTTCCGTTCGCATTGACGGTTGGGCCGGAGTCACGCTTCAAGACGATCCAGGCCTACATGGACGAGGCCCGCAAGGCGCCTGGCAAGTTGACCTACAGCACGTCCGGCGTCGGTTCGACCTTGCACATGGCCGTTGAGTTGTTGCTCTCGCAGACGGGCTTGTCGCTCACGCACGTGCCCTACAAAGGCGGGGTCGCTGCTCCGTACAATGACCTGGTAGGGGGCCGAATCGACATGATGGTGGTGACCTTCACGGGCGGTCAGCCGCTCATGAAGGCCGATAAGCTGCGTGCCCTGGCCGTGACGTCCAAGGAACGCCATCCCGGCTTTCCGGATGTGCCCACGATCGCCGAGACGCTGGTGCCCGATTTCGACGTCGTGTCGTGGCTGGGCTTCGCCGCGCCGGCTGGCCTGCCGCCGGCCTTGCGCGATCGGCTGAACGAGGCGCTTCGTCAAGCGATGGCGCGGCCCGGGATCAAGGAGAAGCTAGAGGAGTTGGGCAACGACACGCGGGTTAGCACACCGGCTGAATTCCGCGCACGTGTCGAGCAGGACCTGTCACGCTGGCGTCCGCTCGCCCATGTCGTCAACCAGTCGTAAAGTGCCGGCAGTACGGGGATATTCATGAGCAAATACGGTATCGGTCAGCCTGTCCTGCGTTTCGAGGATCCACGGCTGTTGCGCGGCCAGGGCCGCTTCATCAACGACGTCAATCTGCATGGCCAGACGCACGCCGTGTTCGTGCGCTCACCGCACGCCCACGCGAAGATCAGGTCGATCGACGTCGAGGAGGCGAAGAAGTCGCCCGGTGTGCTGGCCGTCTACACCGGCCATGACGTCGTCGCCGACGGCCTCGGCATGCCCAAGGCCAACATGCCGCGCAAGCGCCCCGACGGTAAGCCGATGTTCGCGCCGCAGCGGCCGCCGCTGGTGACGGACCGCGTGCGCTATGTCGGCGATCCGGTGGTCATGGTGATCGCCGAGACATTGGCCGAGGCCAAGGACGCCGCCGACCTGGTCACTATCGACTACGAGGCGATCCCGTCGGTCACCTCGACCGAGGACACGGTGAAGCCCGGTGCGCCCGCGGTGTGGGACGAGTGCCCCGACAACATCTCCAACAACGTCGAGCGAGGCAACAAGGCCGCCACCGACGAGGCGATCAAGGGGGCGGCGAAGGTCGTCAAGCGCCGCTACGTGATCACGCGCGTGCACGCCCAGTACATGGAGCCGCGCGGCACGCTCGCCACCTACGACCAGGGCGAGGATCGCATGATCCTCTACGCCGACGTGCAGTATCCCCATCGCGTGCGCAACATGCTGGCGCAAAACGTCTTCAAGGTGCCCGAGAGCAAGATGCGGGTGATCGCCCAGGACGTCGGCGGCGGCTTCGGCACCAAGGGCTGGCAGTATGTCGAGCATCGCCTGACGGTGTGGGCGGCGCGCAAGTTGCTGCGTCCGGTCAAGTGGACGTGCGAACGCAGTGAAGCGGTGATGGCCGACGAGCACGGCCGCGACAATATCGGCGAGATCGAGCTGGCGCTTGACAAGGACAACAAGTTCGTCGCGCTCCGGCTCAACATGCTGGCCAACATCGGCGCCTATGTCGGCTCGGACCGCAACCTGCTGTCGCCTTTCGGCATGATCGGCACGGTGCTGGGCGTCTATATGATTCCCAAGGCGTATATCAACGTGGTGGGCGTGCTCAGCAACACCAACCCGACCGCTCCCTATCGCGGCGCCGGCCGGCCGGAGGCGATCTACCTGATCGAGCGGCTGATCGACGACGCGGCACGCGAGCTCGGTGTCGATCGCGTCGAGCTGCGCCGCAAGAACATGCTGGCCGAGAAGGACCTGCCGTATCAAAGCCCGGTCGGGCCGTTCTACGACTGCGGCAAGTTCGAGGAGAATCTCGACATGGGACTGAAGCTCGCCGATGTGGCGGGCTACAAGGCGCGCGTCGAAGATTCGAAGAAACGCGGCAAGCTGCGCGGCATGGGCATCGTCAATGCCATCGAGCAGGCGGCCGGCACGGCGCAGCCGGAATATGCCGAGATCCGCTTCAATCCCAGCGGCACGGCGGCGCTGCTGATGGGCACCAAGGCCCAGGGGCAGGGCCACGAGACCATGTTCAAGCAGATCCTGCACGAGCGCCTGGGCATCGACCCCAAGGACGTGCAGTACATCGACGGCGATACCGACCGCGTCGCGTTCGGCATGGGCACCAACGGCTCGCGCTCGACCGTGCTGGGCGGCTCAGCCTTGTTCATGGCCGCCGGCAAGGTGATCGAGAAGGGCAGGAAGCTCGCCGGCCATCTCCTGGAGGCGGGTGAGCAGGACATCGAATTCAAGGAAGGCAGCTTCACCGTCAAGGGCACCGACAAGAGCGTGTCCCTGAAACAGGTGGCGGTGGCGGCATTCAATCCGACACGCTGGCCGAAAGGCGGCTGGGAGGGCGGGCTGTACGAGAACGCCACCTTCCTGGGCCAGAAGGACACCTTCCCCAACGGCTGCCACATCTGTGAGGTCGAGGTCGATCCCGAGACCGGCGAGGTCAGGCTCGATCGCTATTCAGTGGTCGACGACGTCGGCACCGTGATGAATCCGATCGGGCTGAAAGGCCAGATCCATGGCGGCGTCGCCCAGGGCGTCGGCCAGATCCTGAGCGAGCAGGTCGTGTGGGACCGCGACAGCGGGCAGCTGCTGACCGCGAGCTTCCTCGACTACGCCATGCCGCGCGCCGACACGATGTGCAGCATGGAGATCAAGAGCAACCCGGTGCCGACGCAGTACAATCCGCTCGGCGCCAAGGGGGCCGGCGAGGCGGGCACGGTGGGAGCCATGCCGGTGGTGATGAACGCCATCATGGATGCGCTGGCGCCGCTCGGCGTCAAGGACGTCGCCATGCCGGCGACGTCGCTCAATGTGTGGCGCGCGATCGAAGAAGCCAAGAAGTAGGGGAGCGACATGAGCGTACTGCAAGGGCCGCGCAAGGAAGTGCGGCGCGTGATGAAGGACGGCAGCGAGTACTGGGTCCAATTCAAGGATGGCCGCATCGTGTTCGCCGACGGCCGCAGCTGCGGCGAAGACGAGGTCGTGCATTTGCCGCCGTGCCTTCCGACCAAGATCATCTGCGTGCACGTGAACTACATTTCGCGCTACTTCGAGTTCAACAACTCGCGCACGCCGCCCAAGTCGCCGACCTACTTCCAGAAGCCCCTGACCGCGCTCAACGCCCACAAGGGAGAGCTGATCAAGCCCAAGGGTTACAAGTACGTGAACTATGAGGGCGAGATGGCCGTCGTGTTCGGCAAGGTGACGCGAAACGTCACGCGCGAGGAGGCCTGGGATTGCATCGCGGGCTTCGCGCCGTCGAACGACTTCGGCTGCCACGATTTCCGCGATACGGATGCCGGCTCGATGCTGCGCGTAAAGGGCATGGACGGGTTCTGTCCGATCGGACCGGGCCTGGTCTCTGGCGTCGACGTCACCAAGTCGACGCTACGGTCATACAAGAACGGCAAGATGGTGCAGGAGGGCGCGATCAGCGAGCAGATCTTCGACTGCGGCTACCTGATCGCCGACCTCGCCCGCCATATGACGTTCCTGCCCGGTGACATTCTGCTCACCGGCACGCCTGCGAACTCGCGCCCGCTCGAAGCGGGCGATACGATCGATGTCGAGGTGACCGGCATCGGCCGGCTGTCCAACAAGGTGGTCGAGGTGCCGGCGCCGCGCGCCGTCGTCGGCTTCCCGGCCAGTCCCGACAGCGACGGCGTGCGCCGCGTGGCGCTCGGCAACGAGGAACGCCTGCCCGACAAGTTCAAGGCAACAGTTTGAGACAGGAGGAAAACCATGGTCGCAATCAAAGCCGCCGAATTCGCCTTCCCTCGGATGGAGGCGCCGGACCTCGATGAGATGGAGGAATTTCTCACCCATTTCGGCCTGGTGCGGGCCGAGCGCACCAACGATGCGCTTTACATGCGCGGAGCCGACGGTCATCACCATTTGCACGCCGTGCACAAGGGCGGCACCAAGTTCATCGGCTTCGCCTATCACGCGGCGAGCGAGGATGACTTGAAGCGCCTCGCCACGCTGCCCGGCGCCTCGGGCATCGAGACCGTGAACGAGCCGGGCGGCGGCAAGCGCGTGCGCCTGAAGGAGCCCAACGGCTACCAGATCGAGGTCATCCACGGCATGTCGAGCGTGCCGCCGACCAAGATCGAGCGCGACCCGGTCAACACCGGCAGCAATCCGCTGGCCCGCAAGGGCCGGCTGATGCGGCTTTCGAAATCTCCGACGATGATCCAGCGCATCGGCCACGGCGTGTTGGCAACGCCAAAGGTCAAGGAGACGGTGAGCTGGTTCCGCGAGACGCTGGGCATGATCCGCTCGGACGACGTCTATGCCGGCGAAAAGGAAAACGTGATCGGCGCCTTCAGCCGCCTCGACCGCGGCGATGAATATGTCGACCACCATGTGCTGTTCTGCGTGCACAACGAGAAGACGGGCCTCAACCACGTCTCCTACGAGGCGCAGGACATCGATGCGGTGTTCCAGGACCACGAGCACATCAAGAATGTCGGCAAGTACGAGCACATGTGGGGCATCGGTCGCCATCTGCTGGGCAGCCAGGTCTACGACTACTGGTGTGACCCGTGGGGTCGCGTGCACGAGCGCTGGGCCGATACGGACCGCCTGAATGCGGCCAACGGCGGCCATCTCCTGAGCGTGGAGGAGGGCTTCCAGTCGCAGTGGGGCGAGCGGCCGCCGGAGCGCTTCATCGGCCACGCCAGCCCCTGATCGCGTCGTTTCCAAGTAGAGGAGGGTAGAACCATGTCCAAGCGACCTGCCGATTCGTCGGCCGCCCGCGATGCGTTGCGCCAGTTCGCGCCGAAGCTGGTCGATCTCACCGACACCGTGCTGTTCGGCGACGTCTGGGAGAGGCCCGGCCTCTCCAAGCGCGACCGCAGCCTGATCACCTGCGCCGCCCTGGTGGCGCTGAACCGCACCGAGCAGCAGGTCGGACACTTCCAGCGCGCCATCAAGAATGGCGTCAAGCAGGAGGAGCTGCTCGAGCTCATCACGCATCTCGCCTTCTATGGCGGCTGGCCGGTCGCCATGTCGGCGGCCAATGTCGCCAAGAAGGTGTTCGAAGGGGGAGACCAGAAGTGAAGCTCTGCTATTTCAACGACTATCGCCTGGGCGTCATCAAGGGCGACGCCGTCGTCGACGTCACCGATGCGGTGAAGGACATCCCGCACATCGACACCAAGGACCTGATCATCGGGCTGATCGCCCGATGGCACGACTACAAGGCCAAGGTCGACAAGGCCGCCAACGAGGGCACCGGCACGCCGCTCAAGAACGTGCACCTGCGCCCGCCGGTCCCCAAACCCGGCAACATCGTCTGCATGGCGGTGAACTACATGGAGGACGGCACGCTGAAGGAGAAGCCGCAGATCAACGCTTTCCACAAGGCGGCCTCGGCGGTGATCGGCGATGGCGACACCATGGTGCTGCCGGACGTGCCGGCCTCGATCTTCGAGGGCGAGGCCGAGCTCGCCCTGGTGATGGGCAAGCCCGCGACCCGCGTCAGCCAAGCCGACGCCATGAAGCATGTCTTCGGCTATACCTGCTTCATCGACGGCTCGGCGCGCGGTCTGCCGCCGCCGGGCAACGTATTCTTCCAGATGAAGTCGCGCGACACCTTCGCGCCGATCGGCCCGTGGATCGTCACCGCCGACGAAATCGCCGATCCGCAGAACCTCAACATCACGCTCTCGAACAACGGGCAGGTGATGCAGAAGTTCAACACCAACGACATGGCGCACAACATCCCGCGCTCAATCGAATGGGCGAGTTCGATCCACACGCTCAATCCTGGTGACATCCTGGCCACCGGCACCAACCATCGGGGCCTGCACTCCTTCATGGACGGCGACAAGATCGAGCTCACCGTCGAGAAGGTCGGCACCCTGCACATCAACGTGAAGGACGAGCTCAAGCGCACCTGGGCCCGGACCACGCGCTCGCAGCACAAGGACAAGGGCGGCGAGGGCGCGCACACGCCGCAGACCGGCGGCAAGTACGCGAAGTGACGCCTGTCATCCCGAGCGGAGCGAGGGACCTTTATGGGAAAGGTCCCTCGGCCTTCGGCCTCGGGATGACAATCAGCGTGCGTCGAGCTTCGCCTGTATGTCCTGCATCCAGGCTTCGCGGCTCATGAAGCGCGGCCGGCTGCGGCACATTGCTTCCGTGCGGCGCAGGATCTCGTCGTTGGACTGGTCGAGGTCGAGCGGCTCGCCGCAGGGCTGCGGTGTGTAGAAGGGCGTGTCGCAATACATCTCGACCGGGTTGCCCTCGGGGTCCTTGAAGTAGAAGGCCCAGGCGTTGCCGTGGTCGGTGACTCGCATTGGCGTAATGCCTTCCTTGGCGAGCGACTTGCGGTACGCCTTCAGGGTGTCGAGCGAATCGAGCCGATAGGAGATCTGATTGACCGGGTTGAAGGTGAGCTCCTCGGGCCGGCCGTCGAACAGCACGAACTGGTGATGGCACTCCGGACTTTGGGTCATGAACACGATGCGGTTGCCGGCGCTGCCGGTGCCGGTGTCGCTGATCACGAAGCCCATGACGCGCGTGTAGAAGTCGACCATACGGTCGAGGTCGGTGGTGTGAATGCCGAAGTGGGTGAGCTGGGCGGATAGGGGCATGACCGTATTGTCCGGCCCGTTCGGCACGGCTGCAACGAAAAAGGCGCCGCGGTTGCCCGCGGCGCCCTCTTCAGTGAAACAGGCTGACCGTTCTTAGTGGGTCAGCGCCGGCTTGGCGGCCTCGACGGGGATCGCGCGAGGCTTCTTCTCCTCCGGGATCTCACGCTGCAGCTCGATCGTCAGCAGGCCGTTGGCAAGCTTCGCACCCGTGACCTTGACATGGTCGGCGAGCTGGAAGCGGCGCTCGAAGTTGCGCCCGGCGATGCCGCGATAGAGATACTGCTTCTCGTCCTGGGCGTTCTGGGCCTGTCCGGTGACCAGGAGCTCGTTCTCCTTCTGGGTCACATTCAGCTCGGCCTCGGCAAAGCCCGCCACCGCCATCACGATCCGGTAGGCATTGTCGCCGGCCTTCTCGATGTTGTACGGGGGGTAGCCGTTGGTGCCGGACTGGCTGGCCACGTTGTCGAGCAGGTCGAAGACCCGGTCGAAGCCGACGGTGGCGCGATAAAACGGCGAATAGTCGAACGTACGCATGTTGATCATCCTCCAATGAGCGATGTGTCTGGCGCCCCCGCCCCGGAATGGGCACGGGGGACGGCCTTGATTTAGGAATGGGCTTTGCAGCGTCAAGGGGAAGAAAAATTTCTTCCCAGACCGTCCAGGCGGCAAGAAATGCTCTTTGGTGCCGGACCTTCGGTAAATCAAGCCATGGCGAATATGCGAAGAGACGCCAGATCGAAAGGATCAGGCGGAGTCTCGCGTATGTCCCTGTTTTTCCAGCGCTATCCGGCCGCCAGGCCGTGGATTTTCGCCGCCAGCCAGGCCGCAGCGATGCTTGGCTTCCACGTGCTCCTGCGCGTCGCCGTCCTGTGAAGCACCTGCCGCTCTTCTTCGACCTCCGCGGCCGCCGTGTCGTGGTGGTGGGCGAGGGGCCGGCCGCCGACCGTCGGGCTGCGCTCGCCCGCACCGCCGGCGCCGTGATTCATCGGATTGAAGGGCACCAGCTTGCCGGCATCGCGGCTGCCGACCTGCGCGGTGCCGCGGCCGTCTTCATTGCCACCGGCGACATCGAGCACGACACGGTGGCGCAACGGCTGGCCAAGTCCGCCGGCGTGCCCGTGAACGTCGCGGACCGGCCCCGCCTCTGCGATTTCATCCTGCCTGCGATCGTCGACCGTGATGGCGTTGTGGTGGCGATTTCCACAGGCGGCGCATCACCCACGCTTGCCGCGACCTTGCGCGCCCGCATCGAAGCCGTCCTGCCCGAGCGCATCGGCAACCTGGTGCGGCTCGCTGCGGCCTTCCGCGCCCAGGCGAATGCCCTGATCGCCGACCCGGCTCGCCGTCGCGCCTTCTGGCGCCGCATCGCTGAGGGGCCGGCCGCCCGGTTGGCCCTGGCTGGCGACGAGGCCGGCGCCCGGCGTACCGCGCTCGGCGAGCTCGATGCTGCGCGCCGCCATCTGGCGTCGGTCGGCATCGCCCATATCGTCGGCGCCGGACCGGGCGATCCCGACTTGCTGACACTGAAGGCCGCCCAGCTGCTGCGCGAGGCCGACGCGATCCTGCATGACGACCTCGTGCCGCCCGCCATCCTGGCGCGCGCGCGCCGCGATGCCGAGCTTGTGGCTGTCGGCAAGCGCAAGGGCCTGGCACGCTGGACCCAGGACGAGATCAACGCCGACCTGGTACGCCGCGTGCGTGCCGGGCAGGCCGTGGTGCGCCTCAAGGCCGGCGATCCCTTCGTGTTCGGCCGCGGCGGCGAGGAGGTCGAAGCGCTGCGCGAGGCTGGCCTGCCGGTCTCGGTCGTGCCGGGCGTCACCGCCGCCTTGGGCTGCGCCGCATCGGTCGGCATTCCGCTCACCCATCGCCGGCTGTCGTCGGCAGTCACCTTCGTCTCGGGCCATGCCGCCGAGGGCAGCCGCGAGGCCGCATGGCCAGCGCTTGCCGCGCAAGGCCACACGCTTGCGATCTATATGGGCGCCACGGAGGCGCCTTCTGTGCGCGATCGCCTGCTGGGCGCCGGAGCCGATCCGACCACGCCGGTCGCCATCATCGAGAGCGGCACGCGGCCCGATGAACGGGTCTCGATTGGTCGCCTGTCCGACCTGGCGCGGCTCGCCGCTTCCCATACCCACGGCGACGCTGGTCCAAGCCTCATCATCGTGGGTGACGTCGCGGCGCTCGCCGAAGTCGAGTTTACGGACCAAGGGCAGCCGCCTTTGGCAAAGGTGTCCTGATGGCCAAGAATCTCAGCGGCGATCTTTCGGTCGCTTCCGCCAACCGCCTGGTCGATGGCGTGGTCGTTTTCCTGGATGAGGCCGGCCAATGGACGCCTCGGCTCGATCGTGCCGCCGTTGCCCGCGACAAGCGCGCCGGCGAGATCCTGCTGGAGCGCGCCCGCGCCGAAGGTTTCGGCGTCATCGATCCCTTCCTCGTGGCGGTGGGTGAGGACGACGCGGGCCGCATCGAGCCGATAAGTCTGCGCGAGAAGATCCGCGCCTCCGGTCTCACCTTCGAGGCCATCGCCGCCGACGCGGTGCGTTATGCCTGACACTCTTCTCCAGCGGCCGCAGCACTTCTACCGTTACGACAGCTACGACCGCACGCTGGTCGCCGAGCGCGTCGAGCAGTTCCGCGATCAGGTGCGGCGCCGGCTGGCGGGCGAGCTCACCGAGGAGCAGTTCAAGCCGCTGCGTCTTACCAACGGGCTCTACCTGCAGCTCCACGCCTACATGCTGCGCATCGCCATCCCCTATGGCACGCTGTCGTCGCGCCAGCTGCGCAAGCTCGCCGACATCGCCCGCAAGTACGATCGCGGCTACGGCCACTTCACGACGCGCCAGAACCTGCAGCTGAACTGGATCAAGCTCGAGGACGCGCCCGACGCGCTGGCGGCGCTCGCCGAGGTCGACATGCACGCCATGCAGACCTCGGGCAACGTCATCCGCAATGTCACGGCCGATCACTTCGCCGGCGCCGCCATCGACGAGATCGAGGATCCGCGTATCTGGTGCGAGATCGTGCGCCAGTGGTCGACACTGCATCCTGAATTCAGCTTCCTGCCGCGCAAGTTCAAGATCGCCATCACCGGCTCGCCCAACGACCGTGCCGCCGTGCGCGTGCACGACATCGGTCTTCGCCTGTGGTGCAACGAGGAGGGCAAGGTCGGCTTCGAGGTGATCGTGGGCGGCGGCCTCGGCCGCACGCCGATGATCGGCAAGACGCTGCGCGAGTTCCTGCCGCGCGATGAGCTGTTGGCCTATCTCGAGGCGACGTTGCGGGTCTACAACCGCTATGGTCGGCGCGACAACCTCTACAAGGCGCGCATAAAGATCCTGGTGCACGAGATCGGCGTCGAGAAGGTGCGCGAGGAAGTCGAGGCCGAGTATGCCGCGATGAAGGACGGCGCCTTGAAGCTGCCGGCCGAGACCATCGAGGCGATCGCCCAGCAGTTCGCGCCGCCGGCGCTGCCGCACCGTCCCGCGATTGCGGCCGAGGTCGAGCGGCTGAGACTCGAGGACCGCGACTTTGCCCTTTGGCTCAAGTCCAACGTGTCGCCGCATCGCATGGCGGGCTATGCCATCGTCACCGCTTCGCTGAAGCCCGCCGGCGCGCCGCCGGGCGATGCCAGCTCCGTGCAGATGGAAGGCGTGGCCGATATCGCCGATGCCTACAGCCAAGCCGAGATCCGGGTCAGCCACGAGCAGAACCTGGTGTTCCCGCATGTCGCGGTCGAGGACCTGCCGGCGGTGTGGCGGGCGCTCGGCAGACTGGGCTTCGCCGAGGCGAACGTCGGCAAGATCACCGATATCATCGCCTGCCCGGGGCTCGACTATTGCGCGCTCGCCAATGCGCGGTCGATCCCGGTGGCGCAGCGCATCTCGACGCACTTCGCCGAGCTCGCGCGCCAGCACGACATCGGCGACCTCAAGATCAAGATCTCGGGCTGCATCAATGCCTGCGGCCATCACCATGTTGGCCACATCGGCATCCTCGGTGTCGACAAGAACGGGGTCGAGCTCTACCAGCTGAGCCTGGGCGGCGACGTCGACTTCGGCAAGACCGCGATCGGCACGATCCTCGGGCCCGCCATCGGCGCCGACAAGGTGGTCGAGGCGGTCGATGCCCTGGTCGCCACCTATCTCGACAATCGCGGTGACGGTGAGCGCTTCGTCGACACCTATCGGCGTATCGGCGCCCAACCCTTCAAGGACCGCGTCTATGCCTCTGTATAGCGAGAAGGACAGCCCGACCATCCTCGAGCCGCTGCCGTTCGTCGAATGGCAGCAGCGTCCGGCATGGCCCGCCGTGTCGCTCTCGAACACCGACCCGGTCGAGGACCTGGCGCCGCATATCGGCCGCTTGCGCCTGATCGTGCTCAATTTCCCCAAGTTCAGCGACGGCCGCGCCTACAGCCAGGCCCGCCTGCTGCGCGGGCGCTTGGGCTACACCGGCGAGCTGCGCGCCAGCGGCAACGTGCTGCGGGACCAGGCCCTCTTCATGCTGCGCTGCGGCTTCGATTCCTTCGAGAGCGAGCAACCGGGTTTCGGCGAGGCTCTGGCCAAGGCCCGCTCGCTGTTCAGTGTCGTCTACCAGCCCGCCGAGGACGACCGCACGCCGGCCGCTTTGTTGCGGTTGCGTAACGCACCGGTGTCACCCCGGGTGTAACCATCCCGCCCCTCGGGATGACAGGGGGTGCCCTGTCGGCTAAAATCTCTCCTAACAAGTGTTCGAAACGAACACGGAGGGAACGCCATGACCAACGGTCACCAGGTCGAGACGCGTAACACCGCTCATTTCCTGCACGACTATTCGAGCGACCAGGCCGACCTGCGCCGGCTCTACGAGCAGGCCAAGATCGACCAATGGAACGCTGCCACCGACATCGATTGGGCTGCGCCGTTGGAAGGCGACGGCGGATTGATCTCCGACGACCTCGTCGACATCCATGGCACGCGCTTCTGGGCCGCCATGTCGGAGGCCGACCGTGTCGAGCTCAACCGTCGCGTCACGCGCTGGCGGCTCTCGACCCTGGTGCAAGGCGAGCATGGCGCCATGCTGCTGTGCAGCCAGCTGGTCGACAACGTCCAGGGCCAGGACGCCAAGCTCTTCCAGTCGACGCAGGTTGCCGACGAGGCGCGCCATAACGAGGTTCTGCAGCGCTATCTCGACCTCCGCCTTGACGGCAAGACCTATGCGCTGGGCGGCAATGTGAAGGAGATCTTCGACACGCTGCTCGGCACGTCCTCCTGGTATCTAAAGACGATCGGCCTGCAGCTCGTCGCCGAGACCTTCGCGGTCTCCCTGTTCCGCATGCTCGCCGAATCCTCGAAGGACGCCGTGCTGCGCCAGGTCTGCCGGCGCATCCTGCAGGACGAGGCACGCCACATGGGCTTTGCCATGCTGTCGCTGCCGGAGATCGTCGGCCAGGCGAGCGAGGCCGAGCACCGCGAGATGGAGGATTTCGCGGTCTGGGCGCTCAGCCGGACGCTGGGAGGCATCTTCCCGATCGGCGCCTACCAGGACATGGGCTTCGGCAAGGCCGAGCTCGACGAGATCAAGCAGTATCGCCGCGAACGCGCGGCCGGCGGCGACGAGACCGCCTTCCGCAAGTATTTCCGCCGCGATCTGCATGACGGATTGGTGCGCAACCTGCGCAAGGTCGGTCTTTTGACGGAGCGCATCACGCCCAGCCTGCAGGCGTTCGGCATCAAGCTCGCGGCTTAGAGTCTGCTGGGGGCACATCTTGCCGGACCGCGGACCTCCAGGTCCGCTCATAATTCTTAAGGCGGGCCTGGAGGCCCGCGGTCCGGCAAGACTACTTCATCCGCTGAAGCAGCTTGCTGCGGACCTCGGGGTCGTTCTGGGCGACCTCGATGATCGACGTGTACTCGTCGACCGAGAGACCCTGGTCGGTCACCGCCTTGGTCATGGCCGTCGTCGCCTCGTCGACCAGCCGGCCCTTCTCGGCGCCCGACGCCTTGGCGAGCTTGTCCTCGTAGCTCTGGCGGATGGCGGACACGTTCTTTACGGCCGCCGCGGTGGCGTCGAGCTTCTTGTCGGAGATCGCCGCCGGCGTCGCCGACTTCGGGGTCATCTTCTCCGGCGGCGCGGCCGGCGCAGTCGTCTGCGCGACGGCGGCCGTCGCGAACAGCAGGCTCATCGCAGTGAAACCCACCGCGCAATGTCCGAGTATCGATCGCATGTCGGCACTCCTTCCTGGCCAGTTCCTGGGCTAGTGGCGGCTGTCGGTTTCGAGCTCGATCACGACGGCGGTCGGCTCAGGCTGATGCGGACGCAGGCTTTCGGCCGAGGCATCGGCCCAGCTTGCCAGGTTGACCACGACACCCAGCTTGCCGTCGGCCTGTCCTTCCTCGACGGGCTCGACGATGCTGAGGCCGCGACTGTCGAGGAAATAGGTGTGATCGCCGAACAGGCGTTCGAGCTGCGGCATCATCGGATGGCCGGCCGGAATGGCTTCGGCGCCAACCTCTTCAGTGTTGAGCTTGGTCAAGGTCCGCTCGATCTGGGTGGAGTTCATCTTCATCGCACGCTCCTGTCGCTTGCGGGTTGCGGTAGTACAGGTGGTGCGTCTTGCTGGGCCTGCCGCCGCGCAGCGGGAGCGGGCGGTCGTGATCGGAGTTCGGCCGTGACGCTCGTGCCTACGTAAACCGGTTCCTCGTGCGGTCAACCCGTCGCTGTGGAACTGGCTGCGCTTGTCACACCGACTGTGTCATCAACGTGACGCGTCGGTTTTTGCGAGGAGTCACTTGACCAGCGGAATGACCTCCGCGGCGAAGCGCTGCAGGCGTTCGATGCTGTCCTCGATCGAGGTGCCGCGGAAATCGAAGATCAGCTCGTGCACGCCGATGGCGGCGAACGACCGGATGTCGCCCGCGATCTCATCGGGCGTGCCGGAGAAGCTGCGCCGGCTGCCGTCGCGATCGGGGACGCTGGTGTCGTAGAGCGGCGCCTTGTAGGAGATGGCGAGCTTGCCGAAGTCGCGGCCTTCCGCTTCGGTCATCTGCTTCAACGTCTGCAGATGCGCGGTCATCTCCTGAGGTGGCAGCGGCGAGGCAGCGATGGCGCCGACCGGATGCCAGCCATCGCCGTGCCGCGCGGTCCTGCGCAGCGCCGCCTTCGAATGGCCGCCGACCCAGATCGGCGGATGCGGCTTCTGCAGCGGGAAGGGCTCGCAGCGTATGTCGGCGTACTTGTAGAACTTGCCGTCGAAGCTAGCCGGCGACTTGCTCCAAAGTTGCTTGAAGATCGCCAGCCACTCATCGGTCACCGCGCCGCGGCGCTCGAAGTCGGGACTTTCGAGCGCCTCGAACTCCTCTTTCAGCCAGCCGACGCCGACGCCCAGCGTCACGCGACCGCCGGACAGCACGTCGAGCGACGCCACCATCTTCGCCGTCAGCACCGGGTTGCGGTAGGGCAGCACCAGGACCGATGTCACGAGTCTCAGCTTCTCGGTGGCGCCTGCCACCACGCCCAGGATGGAGAAGGTCTCCAACGCATCGCCGGTGCCCGGATGCTTGCCGTCCAGCGTGTAGGGATAGGCCGAATCGCTTTCCACCGGAAAGACGATGTGATCGGCGATCATCGCCGAATGCAGCCCCAACCGTTCGCCTTCGCGCGCCAGCTTCAGGATGGCCTCGCGGGTCGCCGTGGGGCCGCGCGTCGGAAGGTAGAAGCCGTAGCGCATGGGGGAAACACCTTCACTGGAGGGAACGGGCGAGCGCCGCCATCACAGTGTGCGCGCCGTCGCTCGATATCTCCAGCAGGCCGTGGAAGGGGCTGTTCAGTTCCACGATGAGGAAGGTTGCGCCAGCGATGGCCAGTGCTGTGAGGGCCTGCATGGTGAAGACCGTGGCGTTGGGCGGGGCATAGAGGCTGAAACCGCCGAAGATGGCGAGCGCCGACAGGAAGATCATAACGAAGATCGGCACCACGGGATCGGTTGCCGTCTGTTGGCTGATCACCAGCCAGCGCAGGTTCGAAATATCGCTGGTGACCTGTAACGCCGCCTGCTGGAACCACCGCTGCGCCGCTGTCGCCGGTTGCAAATCGAGTATCCTGCGTTGGATGTCGACGTAGCGGTTCGCTCCGCCTTGCGACTCCGGCCCTAGCGGGCCGAAGTCCTGGTTCGGCCAACGCTCCTTGAAGCTCCGCGCCGCGACGTGCCGCAGGCGGGTGCGGATCTCCCGCGTCTCGGGACCGTACGCCTCGAGGTACTCGTCGAGATGAACGATGTCGGACAGGATCTTCTTGTATTCGGTCTCGACGGTCGCGTGATAGGTCTTGGCCGACGAGATCAGCAGGCCGAGCGTCAGCGCGACCAGCGTCGCCATCAGCCCCATGGCGAGCTTGATGACGTCGATGGCGTCGCGGCTGAGGTGATGCTCAGGTAACCGGCGGCGCACGGCCACGCCGATGCCGGCGCCGAGCAGGGGACAGATGAAGGCAAGCGTAAAAAGAGCGACGGAAATCACGACGCGGCCTCCCCCGCGACGAGCATAGATCAAAGGTTTTTGCCGCGATAGTCGTCCAAAAAGTTTCGCAGCCGCCGCATCTTCATGTGGGGATCCCGTACCGAACGAGGTGGCCGGCACCGTAACGACGGTCGTCCGTCACTTCGCGATCGGCGAAGTCGGGCCCGCGGAAAGACGCCATCAGATCGGCCGAGTTGAATTCCGCCTCGACCATCGTCAATCCGGCGAGCGCGCCCTGGAACTGGTCGACCGACAGCACAATGTCGGGCGGCGATTGCAGCCTGTGGCGCAGCTTGGTCAGCCGGAGGCCCGGCAGCGCCGCGGCAAGGACGGCGAACTCCTGCTCGGGAAGATAGATCGAGGTCACGAGATGGGTGCGAGCATCGACGCTGGCCTTTCGAGTGAGGCGGAGCCTTGCCGTCCTGCCGTCGAGCGACCGCGCTTCCCGGAGCCGCAGTTGCGTGCCAGTCACGTAAAGGTCGGTGATCGTTTCGCTGCGCGTCACCTGCTCGTGGGGAAAGTCGCGGCAGAGCCAGCGACGCTCGTGCTCGACAACCGCGAACGCTGACTTGGGGAAGTGGAGCGCCTCGGCGATTGCACGATCGATAGGCATCCGCCGATCATAGCAACGGCGCGGATAGAGCGCCTTCGTGCTCCAGCAGCCACTTCTTGCGCGGCAGCCCGCCGCCATAGCCGGTCAGCGTCCCGTTCGAGCCGATCACGCGATGGCAGGGCACGACGATGCTGATCGGGTTCTGGCCGTTGGCGAGGCCTGCGGCACGCACCGCCTTGGGCTTGCCGATGCGCCGCGCCAGCTCGGCGTAACTGATCGTCTGGCCGCGCCTGATCTTGCGCAGCGCCCGCCAGACGGCCTGCTGGAACGGCGTGCCGGTGGTCGCCACCGGCAGCTTGTCGATGACGTCGAGGTCGCCCTTGAAGTAGGCACGCATCGCCGTGGTGAGCCCGCCCGGGTCGCGCGCCGTGGTGAGCGTGTAGCAGCCCTTGCCGTAATAGCGGTCGAGCAGCCGGCGCATGCGCGCCTCGTGGTCGGTCCAGTCGATGGTGCGCAGCTTGCCGTCGCGGTCGGCAATGATCAGCAGCTCGCCGATCGGCGTGTTCAGCCGGTCGATCAGCAGTTCGAGAGGTTCACGCATGGTTGGCCATCCTGAGATGTTGGGCGGCATAGGCGTGCCAGGGCCGCCAGGCGGGCGGGGCGTTGTCCTGCACGACGGCCATCGTCTCGCGCTCCCAGTCGCCGGGCGCGCGCAAGCCGGGGCGCTTTCGGATCAGCGGCGCGAGCTTGGGGTCGCGCGCGAGATGGCTGTCGATGGTGGCGATGTCGGCGCCGAGATCGAACACGCGGCGGACGCGGGCGACGATCGAGGGCAGGGCCTTGACGCAGGGGAAATGGATGGTGACCAGCACTGAGTTGCGTGCCGGCAGATGGGCAACAGCCACCGTGCCTTGCTTGCCGTCGAGGTCGACGCGGCGATGCCAAACGTCGTTGTCGACCCACTCGACGCCCTTCTCAATGCCCTTGGCTGCGCGCGAGGTCAGCGCCGCCAGCATGCCCGCCCAGTCATAGGGCGTCCGATAGGCCAGCCGCAGCGTCACGCTCTCGCGGTCCTGCTCGGCGCTGCCCGCCTTGCGCCGCAAGGCGCTGGGCGGACGGCCGAACAGGTCGCGGAACGTCTCGTTGAAGCGGCGCACGCTGCCGAAGCCCGCGGCCAGCGCCACTTCCGCCATCGGCAGGCGCGTGTCGTGCAGCAACTGCTTGGCGAAGAGCACGCGGCGGGTCTGGGCGACGGCGATGGGCGAGGCGCCAAGGTGGCGCTGGAACAGGCGGCGCAGCTGGCGGCCACCGACGCCCAGCCGTTCGGCCAGCCTCTCCACGTCGCTGTCCTCGCCATCTAGCGCGCCGTCAGCGATCAATGCCAGGGCGCGGCTCACCGTGTTGGCCGTCCCGCGCCAGAAGGCGAGGTCGGGCGCGATCTCGGGGCGACAACGCAGGCAGGGCCGGAAGCCTGCCTCCTGCGCGCCAGCCGCCGAGACGTAGAAGCGGCAGTTCTCGAACCTCGGGCAGCGCGCCGGGCAGATCGGCCGGCAGTAGATCCCGGTCGAGGTCACGCCCACGAAGACGCGGCCGTCGAAGCGGGCGTCGTGGCTCTGGAAGGCGCGGTAGTAGGCTCTGCGGTCCTGGAGTTCCATGATGGAAATCTAGTACGCGAGTCGCAGCATCGCTCGCGGTTTTCGGACCTCTATGTGGAGGAACCTGGCCGACCATACCTCAGGCTTGGATGAGGTATGAGCGTTGGTCGTTTGACCCTGTGCCATCGACATGGTCATTCGATCTCTAAATGTCGGAGGAAACAATCGGAACGGGCTGGAGCGCCCTGTTGCGCCCGGCCTGGCTGCCCGCGGTGGCGGTGCTGGTCGGCGGCGTGCTGCTGCATTCCATGAACGTGTTGATGCTCGCCACCGTGCTGCCGAGCGTGGTCGACAATCTCGGCGGCGCCACGCTGATGAGCTGGACGTCCACCGCCTTCCTCGCCTCCTCGATCGTGGCGGCGACATGCACCGGCTACCTGTCGTCGATCCTCGGCGCACGCACCGTGTTCAGCACCGGCGCGGTGATCTTCGGCCTGGGCGCGCTCACCTGCGCGCTGGCGACCACGATGGAGCAGGTCGTGGCCGGGCGTTTCGTGCAGGGGTTCGGCGGTGGCCTGCTGACGGCGATGGCCTATGTGCTGGTGCGTGCCACGTTTCCCGAGACGCTATGGGCGCGCGGCTTCGCTCTGCTGTCGGGCGCCTGGAGCATGTCGATCCTGGTCGGCCCGCTGGTCGGCGGTCTTTTCGCCCGCTATGGCGACTGGCGCGGTGCCTTTTTCGCCGTGACGACGATAGCGGCCGTCCTGGCGGTGGTGGCCCTGCGCGCCCTGCCGCTCAGCGCCACCCGGGCTGAGGGCGCGCGCGTGCCCGGCCTGCGCGTCGCGCTGATCTGCGCCGCCATCGCGACAACGTCGCTGATGGCGGTGACGCCTGGCGCAGCCGCCAAGGCGGCGCTGTTCGCCGCCGCGGTCGCGACGCTGGTGATCACCTTGAGGGTCGACCGGCGCGCCGAACGGCCGCTGCTGCCGACCGACGCTTTCTCGCTGCACAGCCCGACCGGCATGGGACTGTGGCTCGCGCTCACGGTCGCCATCTCCTACAGCCCGCTGCAGATCTTCGTGCCGATCTTCCTGCAGGGGCTGCACGGGCTCGATCCGCTCGGCGCCGGCTACATGGTGGCCGGCGCCTCGTTCGGCTGGACGGGCATGTCGCTGATCGTCGCCGAGACCGCCCCCGAACGTACCGGCCGATGGCTGATCGCGGGCCCGGTGATGATGGCGCTCGGCCTGCTCGGCGTTGCCTGGCTGATGCCTCTCAAGCCGCCGCCGGTCGTGTTCCCGGCGATTGCGCTGGTCGGCGCGGGCATCGGCGCCTGCTGGGCCTTCATCGCCCAGCGGGTGATGAGCGGCGCCCAGAAGGGAGAGGAGAACCTTGCCGCCTCGTCGCTCGCCACGGTGCAGCAGACCGGCTTCGCGCTGGGCGCAGCGCTGGCGGGCCTCGCCGCCAATGCCGCGGGACTCTCGGCCGGCCTCAACCGTACCGACATAGCGGCAGCTGCGTTCTGGGTCCCGACCAGCTTCGTCCTGGCCGCTCTCGCGGCGGTCGTTGCCGGCGTGCGGCTGGTCTCTCTTCAGCGTAGCGCGGAGCGGGGGCGCATGTGAATGCGCCGGGGCGGCGCTACGCTGCCCGCTCGTGCAGCGCGTCGCCGAAGGCCTGGAAGAGGGCGCGGTTGATCGGATTGATCTGCGGGTCGTACTCGGCGTGCCACTGGACGCCCAGCGCGAAACGAGGGGCATCGGCGATGCGGATGGCCTCGATCGTGCCGTCCTCGGCGATGCCCTCGACGACGACGCGCTCGCCCGGCTCGAGGATGCCCTGGCCGTGCAGTGAGTTCACGCGGATCGAATCGCGGCCCAGGATCCTGGCGAAGGCGCCGTCCTTGGCCAGTCGCACCTCGTGGCGGTCGGCGAACACGACATCGGGATCGGGATGGATCTCACCATTGTCGAGCCGCGGCATGCGGTGGTTCATGCGGCCGGGAATGTCGCGGATCTCCGGATGCAGCGTGCCGCCGAAGGCGACATTCATCTCCTGCAGGCCGCGGCAGATGCCGAACAACGGCACGCCGCGCTCGACGCAGGCCTTGATGAGCGACAGCGCCATGGCGTCGCGATGATGGTCGTAGGGTTCGTGCCGCGGATCGGGCTCGACGCCGAAGCAGGTCGGATGGACGTTGGCGCGCGCGCCGGTCAGCAGGATGCCGTCGACCGCACCAAGCAGCGCATCGATGTCGGTGATGTCCGGCGTGCCGGCGAACATCAGGGGCAGGGCGCCGGCGACCTCCGCAATGGCGCGCATGTTGCGCTGGCCCACGAGCTGTACGTTGTGCCGGTCGTTCACGACCGAGGCGTTGCCGATAACGCCGACCACCGGTTTCGCCTTGCCAGCCATCTACTCCCGCCGCTGAGGTTCCTGTCGGGAGCTAAGCGCATTTCGTGCCAAGGGAAAAGAAAATCGCCTGCACGGCAGCCATAGGAAAAATTATGCCCTCGGCGTCGGCGAATAGGCCAGGGCGGCAGCCATGAGGGTCGCGAGGCGGTCGGCATGCGCCTCCTCGACCACGGTGACCGCAGGGGTACCGACGCGGCCTGACGGATCGATCACCGTCATGCCACGGGTCAGGCCGGGCGCCAGGGAGACGGCAACGGACGCGCGCAGGGTGCGCGTGACGACGCCGGGCTCGACGACCACGGCGGCGGCAAGGGGATCGATCAGGGCCAGGCGGTCGCCCTCGCCATCGCGGATACGGCGGCCTCGGTCGTGGTCGATCAAGGCGCGGATGAAGGCTTTGTAGTCGCTGTCGGGAACGACCTTGAGGATGCGGTCGATGTCGCTGCCTGCCACGAAGTGGGCCAGGCAGGCCTCCCAGGGAACCAGGGTCGTATCGAGGCCCGCGCCTAGCACCACGGCGGCCGCCTCGGGATCGCAGAAGATGTTGAACTCGGCGGCCGGCGTGACGTTGCCGCGGCCCCAGAGCGTGCCGCCCATGATGGTGAGCTGGCCGATGCCGGCGGCGATGCCCGGCGTGCGCCGGAGCGCAAGCGCCAGGTTGGTGAGCGGGCCGATCATCAGGAGATCGACCGGATCGGCGTCGGCGGCGGCTTTCACGAGCGTAGCGGTGAGGAACTGCACGGCGTCCGAACCGGCCGCATCGGGCGTCTGCGCCGGACGCGGTGCGCCGCCCAGACCGTCCTCGCCGTGGACATGGCGCGCATCGATCAGGTCCTGGACCAGCGGCAGCGCTGCACCGGCATGCACCTCGATGTCGGCGTACGCGATCGCCAGCGTCGCCAGGATGTTCTCGGTCGCCGCCTCCAGGCTCACGTTGCCGTACACCGTCGTGATCGCATCGGGGATGCGCCCGTTCGCGATCAGCAGCAGCAAGGCCTGAGCGTCGTCAACCCCGCCGTCGGTATCGAGGATCAGCCTGTTGCGCGCCATCACTGCCTCAGCGGATCGCCCCTCAGCGAATGGGGGGCGCGTATTGCAGGCCGCCCTTGGTCCACAGAGCGTTGCGGCCACGGGCGATCTTGAGCGGGCTGCCCATGCCGAGATTGCGATCGAAACTCTCGCCGTAGTTCCCGACCTGCTTGACGATGTTGTAGACCCACTTCTCGTCGACCCCGAGCGCCTTGCCCATGCCCGGTGTGACGCCGAGGATGCGCTTGATCGAGGGATTGTCGCTCTTCAGCATCTCGTCGACATTCTGCGAGGTGATGCCGTACTCCTCTGCTTCCAGCATGGCGTATTGCGTCCAGCGCACGATGTCGGCGAACTGGTGGTCACCTTGGCGCACGGCCGGCGCCAGCGGCTCCTTGGAGATGATCTCCGGCAGGATGACGTAGTCGTCCGGGTTGGGCGCCGTCGCAGCGCGCGTGGCATAGAGGCGCACGCTGTCGCCGGTGAAAACATCGCAGCGCCCCGAGAAGAAGGCGCCACGGATCAGGTCGGGATCGTCGGAGAGGACCGGCTTCATCGTCATCTTCTCGGCGCGGAAATAGTCGGCCACATTGAGCTCGGTGGTGCTGCCCGAGAGCGCACACACCGTGGAGCCATTCAGCTCCTTGGCGCTCTTCACGCCGAGTTTCTTGGGCACCATGAAGCCCTGACCGTCGTAATAGGTGACGGCGGTGAAATCGAGGCCGAGCTGGGTGTCGCGGCCCATCGTCCAGGTCGTGTTGTTCGACAGCAGATCGACTTCGCCCGCCTGCAGGGCCGTGAAGCGGTGCTGGCCCGACACCGCCACGTACTTCACCTTCTCCGAATCGCCGAAGATTGCCGCTGAGACGGCGCGGCAGACGTCGACGTTCAGCCCGACCCACTTGCCGGTGCTGTCGGCCATCATGAAGCCCGCCAGGCCGCCGGTGGCGACGCCGCAGATCAGCGTGCCGCGCGCCTTGACGGCGTCGAGATCCTTGCCGGCCATCGCCTGGCCCGACAGCACAATCGCGGCCATGCCGGCCGCCGCCGCGAGTGAAAACCGTCGCATCGCAAAGCTCCCTTTTCTTTCCCCGACCGGGTTTCCGATCGGGTGCACCGATCATGCCAGAGGCAGGACGTCGCGTCCGAACTCCGCCAGACCGGCCCACCTCGCATCGCCTATTCCAGCGGCCACGGCAAGGAGATCGATGATGAACGAGACCGACGTCCATGACTTCGTAACCCGCTTCGCCGCCGCCTGGGCGGCACACGACGGCGAGGCCTTCCTGGAGCTTTGGCACCCCGACGGCACACTTCATTCGCCGCTCTACGACCGGCCCGTCGCGGGCAAGGAGATGGGGCAGCTCACCGAACTAGTGCGCAAGGCAGCGCCCGACCACGTCTGGCAACTGCTCGACTGGACATCCCGTCGAGACGTGGTGGTCGTCGAATGGCAGGCGACGCGCACCACGGATGGCCAGCGCCTGGACTGGCGCGGCGTCGACAAGTTCCGCCTGCGCGACGGACGCATCGCCGAGGAGCGCGTCTACATGGACACAGCGATGCTGCGCTCTGCTCGGTCCATCGCCTGGCCCACGCCGTTGATCAGCCTGGCGTGACATTCTCCAATGCTGCAGCCGCGATGCGACGTCGCGGGGATCACAAAGCCGCGAAAGGGGTCGCCGTCGGAACATCATCCTGCGATTATCCCGTTGCCGCGGGGGCGGCGGAGCATGGTCGTGAGGAGCGGGCAATGGGTGCCCGCTGCTTCTGTCGTGCGGCACCAGCGAACAAAGAGAAACATGCGTCGCAGTAAACGTTGGGTGTTCGGCACCCTGTTCGGTTTGATTCTCGTCGCGGTCAGCTTGGGGGGGATCGAATTTCTGTCCTCGTTCTATGTGCCGGCCTGGCCGGCGCGGGCCATGAACCCCCGCGAACCCGCGCTGGAGCGCCCGCTGGCGACGCCGTTCAAGAACCAGCCGTGGCTCGCTGATCCGGACAACTCGTGGGGCATGCGCGACAGCGAGCGCACGCTCTCCAAGCCGGCAGGCGTTTATCGCGCGGTGTTCGTCGGCGACAGCTTCGTCGATTCGCGTTTCACCCCTCTGTCGCTTCCGGCGGCAGTCCAGCAGCGCATGGCCCCCAGCCAGAAGGTCGAGGCGGTCAACCTCGGCGTCGGCGCCACCGATCCGCGCAGCTATTACTACCGCATTCGTGACGTGGCGGTGGAAATGCAGCCGGATGCGGTTTTGCTGTTCATCTATGCCGGCAACGATTTCATGCAGCCAAACGAGGGCCATTCGATCTGGCCGCGCTGGGTGGACGAATCGCCCGGTGGGGCGCTGCTCGGGATGGTCATGCCGCGTACGAACTGGCTGGTGGTCAACCGGCTCGACCTCGCCGCTTTCTTCCGTTCCCGGTCGACGGCGCCCGCCAACGACGAGGACATGCTTTACGCTGCGGTCATGTCGCCGCCGGAGGAACGGCTGAAGCGCATCGTTTCGTACGTGAAGACGTACCACCGTCCCGATATGTCGGAGGAGCAGCTGACCGAGATCCTGTCTCGCGGCGGCAATCGCTTTATCGACATCGCCCGGCCGCAGAAGGAAGGCGAACAGGAATACCTGCTGGATTGGATGTTCGGAACGCTGCTGAGTTGGGAAGCGCGCGACTTCGGGGTCGCCAAGAGCCGCGCCGACGTCAAGCGGGTGATGGGCGGCGCGCAGGTCGACGCGACCTTCTCGTGGATCGAGGCCACCGACCGCGTGCTGCGCCGGCGAAACGTGCCGCTGGTAGTGTTCCTGGTGCCGATGGGCAGCGTCGACCCTCAGTATGTCGACTTCTGGAAGCCATGGCCGCGAGCCTACAGCTGGAACTACGTTTGTGACGAGTGGACCGCCCAGCTGGCGGGCGCCCTGGGCAAGGCCGGCATTCGCTATGTCGACCTGCGCCCGACGCTCGAGGGTATTCCGGGGACCTATCGCAAGATGGACGGGCACTGGAGCCAGAAAGGCGAGGCGCTCGTCGCCGACCGGGTGAAGGCCGAGCTCGACTCGCTGATCGACCGCCGCTCCATCGCCAAGGCCAAGTGAACAGGCGGGCATAACCGCTTCGCCCGGCGCCGAAGCAACAGCGATGAGGGCATACCTATGGTCGCGCCATCGTCAACCGATGGAGCTAGTCATGGCCGATCTTCATACGCTCAAGGATGGTCTCGTCGTTACCGCCTTCTGGGAGGCCAAGCCCGACCAGGTCGAGCAGGTCCAGGCGATCGTCCGGCAGTTCCTGCCGCAGGCCCAGCGCGAGCCCGGCGTGAAGGCATTCCAGATCCACCAGTCGACCAGCGAGCCGCACAAGTTCTTCTTCTACGAGGTCTTCAAGGACGAGGCGGCCTTCGCCGATCATCAGCAGACCGATCACTTCAAGACGCTGATCGTGGGCCAGGCCGTGCCGAAGCTCGCCAAGCGCGAGCGGACGCAGCACAAGTTCGTGTGAGTCTCTGCACCTACGACACCTTCTGCCACTTCCCGACATCGAGCCACGTGCTCTGGTAGGTGGCACCGGCGCCCATGTCGGTGTAGCGGTCGGAGCAGAGCATGTTGATGGTGCCTGACACCGCCTCGCTGCTGGGCCGCTGGCCGGGCACCAGCACGACGCCGGGCTGGATATCGTCGCTCACCTGCAGCACCAGACCGATCTCGCCGCGGTCGTTGAACAACCGCACCTCGTCGCCGCCCTTGAGGCCGCGCCTTGCGGCGTCGGCCGGGTTCAGCACGCAGAACGGCCTGCCCTCGCGCTGGCGCAGGAAATCCACGCCCGAGAAGGCCGTGTGCGCCTGGAAGTAGCCCGGCGCCGTCAGCAGCCGCAGCGGCCATTTCGCCGCCTCGGCGACCTCGACCGGATCCTCGTTCCAGTCCGGTAGCGGCGAGAGGCCCTGCTGGGCGAGCTGTTCGGAATAGAACTCGAGCTTGCCCGACGGCGTCTTGAATTGCTGGCCCTTGAACGCGTGCGCGATATGGATCGGCTCGCCGGCGAACAGCTTCGCGGGATCGGCCGCGCCCGCAGGTCCGGTCGCGCCCTTGAACAATTCCTTGGCTGCCTCCTGCGGCACCAGGGTGAAGATCCGGTCGGTGAGGCCCATGCGCCGGGCGAGCGCCTGCGCAACGTCGAAGTTCGAGCGCGCCTCGCCGCGAGGCTTGGCGGCCTGACGGCCCCACTGCATCCAGTAGGCGCCGTAGGCACGATAGAGATCGTCGGTCTCCAGATAGCTCGCCGCCGGCAGCACGATGTCGGCGTATTTCGCCGTGTCGGTCATGAAGGGATCGTGCACCACCGTGAACAGGTCTTCGCGCGCCAGGCCTTTCCGCACCTTGTGCACCTCGGGGCAGGTTACGGCCGGATTGTTGGCCGACACGTAGAGGGCGCGGATCGGCGGATCCTTCATGTTCAGAAGCTCTTCGCCGAGGCGCAGGTGATTGACATTGCGCGTCGCGGCCGGACCCGATGGCTTGCGCACGGCGGCGTAGTTGAGATCGCACGACGCCGCCGTCAGCAGCAACGCGCCGCCGCCCTTCACCGCGTAGTGGCCCGAGACGCCGGGCAGCAAGGTCACGGTGCGCAGCGCCTGGCCGCCGTGGGTGAGGCGGGTCATGCCTTCGCCAAGGCGGATCAGCGCGGCCTTGGCCTTGCCGTACATCGCCGCGAGCATCTCGATGTCGGCGACGGCGAGCCCGGTGATCTCGGCGACCCGCTGAGGCGCGAACTTCGGCAGGATCTCGCGCTCGACCTTGTCGAAGCCCAGCGTGTGCTGGCCGATGTAGTCACGGTTGGCGAGCTTGTCGCGCACCAGGATGTGCATGATGCCCAGCGCCAGAGCGGCATCGGTGCCAATCCTGATGGGCAGGTAGAGATCGGCCGCCTTGGCGCTGCGCGTGCGGCGCGGATCGATCACCACGATCGGCACGCCGCGCTTCTTCTTTTGCTCCTCGGCCAGCGCCCAGAAGTGCACGTTGGTGGCGGCAAGATCCGCACCCCAGGAGATCACCAGGTCGGAATGCACGACGTCCTCGGGATCGGCGCCGCCGACCGGGCCGACGGTGACGTCCCACGCCGCCTCGCAGCAGGTGTCGCACACCGTGCCGGCCAGCAGGCGCGAGCTGCCCAGCGCATGGAACAGGCCGTTCACCAGCCCGCGGTTCATCAGGCCCTGGTGGGCGGAGTAGGCGTAGCCCAGCAGCGCCAGTGGGCCGCTCTCGGCGATGATCGCCTTCCACTTGGCGGCGGTCTCGTCGAGCGCTTCGTCCCAGGTGATCGGCTTGAACTGGCCCGCGCCCTTGGGCCCGGTGCGCTTCAGCGGCGTCTTGATGCGCTCGGGCGAATTGACGAGGTCGGCATCGCGATTGACCTTCCCGCAGGCGAAGCCCGCCGTGTAGGGATGGTCGGGGTCGCCCTGGACGCGCACGATCTTGCCATCCTCGACATGCGCGATGAGCGAGCACATGTCGGGGCAATCGTGCGCACAGACAACTCGAACTTGGGCCTTCACCACACCGTCTCCCCGAAAGTGGAAAACGGAGTGTAACAGAGGCTCCGAAGAAGCCCGGACTTACTTCTTCTTGGCGGCGCCCTTAGCTGGCGTCGCTTCGGCCTTGGCGCCGCCCGACTTGGTGCCGGCGCCGACGCCGCCGGTCATGCCGAAGCGGTCCTTGAAGCGCTGCACGCGGCCGCCGCGATCGACGGTCTGGCGCACGCCGGTCCAGGCCGGATGGGTCTTGGGATCGATATCCAGGCGCATCGTCGCGCCTTCCTTGCCCCAGGTCGACTTGGTCTCGAAGGACGAGCCGTCGGTCATCACCACCGTGATCTTGTGGTAGTCGGGGTGGGTCTTCTCTTTCATGAACATCTCCAGCGCGCATGGGGGCCGATTGCCGACCGGCCGCCGCGACAAGGCGGCGGGTATACAGGCGGGGGAGAAGAAGGACAAGCGGTGTTCGCCGGTCCTAAAAAGGTCGCTTTATCAATGGCTTGCGGACGTGCCGGTATGGCGATGGCGGCGGGCCAGGGCGGTCTCGTCGTCGCGCACCAGCTTGCCGCCGGTCACCAGGAGCTGGCCGTCGACCAGCACGTCCCGCGCTAGCCGGCCGCTCATGGCGTAGAGCAGGTTCGACGCCATGTCGTGGGCGGGCGTCGCCTCGAGCCGGTTGGCGTCGAACAGGACGAGATCGGCCCGCTTGCCGGGCTCAATGCTGCCGGTGACCCGGTCGATGCCGAGCGCACGGGCGCCGTCGATGGTCAGCATGCGCACCATCTGCTGCACCGTCAGGACCTCGGGATCGTCGGCCATCATCTTGCCGACCAGGGCGGCAAGCCGCGCCTCGGCCAGCAGGTCCATGCTGTTGTTGGTCACCGTCCAGTCGGTGCCGAGCCCGATAGGCACCCGGCCGATCAAGCGGAACAGCGGCATGGTGCGCGCCTCGATCTTGAGGTTGCTGGCCGGGCAATGGGCGATGGCGATGCCATGGCGCGGCCAGGCCTCGATCTCGGCGTCGGAAAGATAGAGAGCGTGCGCCGCCACGGTGATCGGACTGGCAAGCCCAGTCTTGGCGAGGCAGGCGAGGGCGCCGTCGTAGCCGCGGGCGCGCACGGCCGCGACCTCGGGCTCGCTTTGCGCCACGTGGATGAACACGCGGGCGCCCGATCGTTCGGCGCGCCGGGCGCACTCCATCAGCAGCGCATCCGAGCAAGTGTCGAGCGCATGCGGCGCGATGCCGGCCGACACACGCGACCTCGGGTCGGTGCCGAAGCGCTCGATCAGCGCATCGACGGTGCCCCAGTCGGCGGGCTTGCGGTTGTCGGTGAGTGTGTGGCCGATGATGGCGCGGATGCCGGTCTCGGCGATCGCCGGGGCGATGCGGTCCATGTCGCCCAGGCGGTCGGCGATACAGGTGACGCCGTTCAGCAGGAATTCCGCACAGGCCGCGCGCACCGAGCCGGTGTAGTCGTCGATCGTGAAGTGCTCCTGGCCGGGCACGGCATACCCCGCCCAGAAGGCGCGCGACCGGTCGTCGGCCAAGCCGCGGAAGAAGGCCGTCGCGGCATGGGTGTGGACATTGATCAGGCCGGGCGTGACCAGGGTCTCGCTGGCGTCGATCACGCGGTCGCCCGGCTGCGCCAGGGAGCCGGCGGCGCCGATGGCGGCGATGTCCGTGCCCTCGATGCGGATGTCGGCGGCCGGAAGGAAATCGTTGTTGGCGTTTGCGGTCAGGACGGCGCCGCCTTGCAGGACCAGCGCCATGTCAGCGTCCGTTCGCGCGCGCCGCGGAGCGACGACGTTCGGGCGGCCGGCGCGGGGCCGCCAGGAGATCGCCGAAGGCGCGCAGCCGCTCGCTGATGTGGTTGATCATCAGCCGCGCCGGCGGCGACAGGCGGCGATAGCGCGGCACCAGGATGCCGATGCGGCTCTGGGCCAGGCCGGGCTCGGCCAACGGCACGTGCACGAGCTCGCCGCGCCGGATCTCGTCGATGAAGCCGATCGGCGTGAAGAAGCCGATGCCCAGGCCGGACTTGATGGTCTGGCGCATGAACTCGATCGAGTTGGACACGATGCGCGGCACGAAGCGTGCGCCGGAATCGGCGAACTCCGTCGCCATGATGGCATCGAGCAGCCAGCGGTCCTGCAACATCATCACCGGATGGCTGACGCATTCGGTCAGTGTCAAGCTCTTGCGCGCTGCCAGCGGATGATCCGGCCGCATCAACGCGCCGACCGCGGTCGGGAACTCGGCGATCACGTCGACGCCGCGATGACGGTTGTCGACGAACAGCACGCCGAAATCGTTGTCGCCCGAGCGCAGCGCCTCGCCGATCTCGCTGGGATGCACGGAGAGCACCGTGAAGCTCAGCTTGGGATGGCGCGCCGACATCTCCTGGACGACCTCGGGCAGGAAGCGCACCAGCAGCGATTCGAGCGAGATGATGCGCACGTCGCCGCTCACCGTGCCGCCGAGACTCGCGATCTCGGCGCTGGTGCGCTTGAACTCGTTCTGGGTCTCGCGCACGTGGCGCAGCAGCAGCTCGCCGGCCGCGGTCGGCCGGACGCCGCGCCGGCCGCGCTCGAACAGCTGCACGCCCATCTCGTCTTCCAGCCGCAGGATCTGGCGGTTCACCGCCGAGGAGGCGACGCTCAGCGCATCCGCCGCCTTGCGGATCGAGCCGTGGCGGGCGACGTGATCGACATAGCGCAGAACCGCGGCATGCATGGCCGGGACCTCGATTTTTTCGGCGATGCCAAAATAGCAGCGCACCGGTCGAATTAATGTTCTTTTCTAGAGCACTGACGGTCAATAGCGTTTGCCGGCAGAATCGGGCCTCGCCGCCGATAAAAAGGCCTCCGACAACAGGGGTAAGTCGCCATGCGTCAGACCGTTTCCACCAGGTTCCGCCGCCGCTCATTGCTGAAATCGGGCGCGGCCGCCACCGGCCTTGCCGCGGCGGGCCTGCTGCCCTCGGGCGGCTTCGCCCAGGGCAAGACCCAGACCGTCAACCTCCAGCTCGGCTGGCTCGCCGGCAACAACCAGATCGGCGAAGTGTCGGCCAAGCACCTCGGCTACTACGAGGAAGAGAAGCTCAACGTCGCCATCCAGCCGGGCGGCCCCAGCATCGACGGCGTCGCCATCGTCGCCTCCGGCCGCCACGAGATCGGCCAGGTGTCGTCCAGCCCCTCGCTCATGCTGGCGGCGTCGCAGAAGATCCCGGTGACCTGCTTCGCCACCGGACTGCAGCAGCATCCCTATGCCTACTTCTCGCTGCCCAAGAAGCCGGTGCGCGCGGCCAGGGACCTCATCGGCAAGAAGGTCGGCATCCAGGCCACGGCCAAGGTCCTGCTGAACGCGCTGATGAAGAAGCACGACATCGCCGAGAAGGACGTCGAGATCGTCATCATCGGCTCGGAGATGACGCCGATCCTCACCGGCCAGACCGACGTCGTGAGCGGCTGGGTCACCAACACCACGACCTTGAAGCCGCTCGGTCCTGACCGCATCGACCTTCGCCTGTGGGACGCCGGCGTGCGGCTCTACGCGCTGCCTTATTACGCCACCAAGGACACGATCGAGAAGAAGTCCGACATGCTGGCCGCCTTCACGCGCGCGACCTCGCGCGGCTGGGAATATGCCCTGAAGAACCCCGAGAAGGCGGTGGATTTCCTGGTCAAGGAATATCCCAACCTCAAGCGCGACGATGAGATCGAAGGCAGCAAGGCACTGCTCACCTTTGCCTTCAATGCCAACACGGTCGCCAACGGCTGGGGCGCGTTCGATCCCGCGGTGTGGCAGGAGCAGATCAAGCTCTACGACGAGCTGAAGCAGTTCTCGGCCGGCCCGCCCAAGCTCGACGACGTTATCACCAGCAAGATCCTCGACGCCACCAAGGCTCAGCGCGCCAAGGTGGGGTGAGGGGCGATGGCCACAGCGCAGGCCCGCACCGATCCTTCAGCGGCCGGCAGCAATGGCGCCGTCCTGTGCGAGCGCGTCACTGTGCGCTTCACGACCGAGCGCGGCACCGTGACGGCGCTGGAGAACATCGATCTCACCATCCCACGCGGCAGCTTCCTGACGCTGCTCGGCCCCTCAGGCTGCGGGAAGTCGACATTGCTGCGCGTGATGGCTGACCTGATCGAGCCCTCCAGCGGACGGTTGTCGGTGCTGGGCGACGTGCCGGCCACGGCGCGGCTCAATCGCGAGATCGGCTTCGTCTTTCAGGACGCGGCCCTGCTGCCGTGGCGCACGGTGCTGGAGAACGTGACCCTGCCGCTCGAGGTCGGTGGTGGCAAGGCGCTGCCGGGCGCGCGCTCGCCGCACGAGTTGCTGGGCCTGGTCGGCCTCACCGGCTGGGAGCAGGCTTATCCCCATGAGCTGTCGGGCGGCATGCGCCAGCGTGTGGCGATCGCCCGCGCCCTGGTGTCGGGGCCGCGACTTCTCCTGATGGATGAGCCGTTCGGCGCGCTCGACGAGATCACGCGCGACCGGCTGAACGAGGAATTGCTGCAGGTCTGGGAATCGACCGGCACGACGATCGTGTTCGTGACCCACTCGATCTATGAGGCGGCCTTCCTCGGCCAGAGCGTGCTGCTGCTGGCGGCGCGGCCGGGCAGGGTGCGCGAACTGGTGCCGGTGACCTTGCCGACGCCGCGGCGGCTGGCGATGCGTGAGACGCCCGAGTTCGTCGCGCTGGCGGGGCACTTGCGTCGCGTCCTGGAGACCTGCTGATGGCGAACCAGGCCGAACCTGTTGCCCAATCCGTGGCCATGGCCGGCGCCTTCGTCGAGGACGCCGAGGCCCAGGCGCGCTTCGCCGCCCGCAAGCGCTATCTCGCCTGGCGTGGCCGGCTGCTGCCGGTCGCCGCCGTCGTCGTCTTCCTGGTGCTGTGGTGGGGCGCCGTCGAGATCTTCGACATCAAGCCCTTCATCGCGCCCTCGCCGGTCGCCGTGGCGGAGGTGCTGTACACGCGCTTCGACATGCTGATGTCCAACCTTCTGCCGACGGCGATCGAGGCGGTGTGCGGCTTCCTGCTGGGCAATCTGTCGGCGATCAGCCTCGCCACGGTCTTCGTCTATCGCAAGACCATGGAGGAGGCGCTGTTCCCGATCGCGGTGATGGTCAATACCATCCCGGTCGTCGCCAAGGCGCCCATCCTGGTGCTGCTGCTGGGCAACGGCATGGAGCCCAAGATCGCCATCGCCGCCATCATCTGCTTCTTCCCGACCCTGGTGAACATGACCCGCGGCCTGCGCGACGTGCGCGCCGAGCAGCTCGAGCTGATGCGCATCCTGTCGGCGACCCCCAGCGAGGTCTTCTGGCGCATCCGCGTGCCCAATGCGCTGCCCTACCTGTTCTCGGCGCTGAAGATCGCAGCCTCGACGGCGGTGATCGGCGCCATCGTCGGCGAATGGATCGGCTCGACCAGGGGCATCGGCGCGCTGATCATCCAGTCGACCTACAACTTCGATTCACCGCTGCTCTACGCCACCATCGTCGTCGGCTCGAGCTTCTCCGCGCTGTTCTTCGGCGTGATCTCGCTGGCCGAGAAGCGGCTGCTTCGCTGGAACGTGACGCACAACGTCTGATCGACCCCGCCCCGTCAATCTATCGTCCTGTCAAAGGAACGGCCCATGACCATGACTCCCGAGTTCATCAGCGAACCTTCCGGCCGCGTGCCCGTCGCGGCCTCGTCCGACCTCGTGGTCGTGGGTGGCGGCCCGGCCGGCGTCGCCGCGGCGCTGGCGGGCGCGCGCAATGGGCTGAGCGTCACCCTGCTCGAGCGCTATCCCTATCTCGGCGGCCTGGCGTCGGGCGGCATGGTCCTGGTGCTGGACGACATGTGCAACGGCCAGGAGATCGCCGTGCGCGGCCTCTGCGCCGATCTCATCGCCCGCCTGGAACGGCTTGGCCTCGCGGTGACGCCGCCCGAGGCCGACCGCCGCTCCGACGCCGCGATGTGGCGCAAGTGGTCGCGCTGGGGCGTCTTCGACTTCACCTCGCACCAGAAGCCGCAGCCCATCGTCTACGCTGCCGCCTTCGATCCCGACGGCTTCAAGCGTGTGTCGAACCAGATGATCGCCGAGGCCAAGGTCAATCTTCGCCTGCACAGCTGGTTCAGCCGCGCCATCGTCGAGGACGGTGCGATCAAGGGCGTCATCTGCGAGAGCAAGGAGGGCCGCCAGGCCATCCTCGGCAAGATCGTCGTCGATGCCACCGGCGATCTCGACGTCGCGGCCTCGGCCGGCGCGCCGTTCATCGAGGGCGCCTACATCGTCACCACCGTGTTCCGGCTGGGCGGCGTCGACATCGCCGAGGCCGAGCGCTTCGAGTACGACGAGCCCGACGCCTTCAAGGCGATCGACCGCGAGGCCAAGCGCATCATCGGCGGGTCGTGGGACAAGTGGTGGCTGAAGACGCCGCTGCCCGGTGTCGTGTGGTGCAACTGCCCGCACATGGCGAACTACGACGGCCTCAAGGTCGCCGACCTGACGCGCGCCGACTTCGAGGGGCGCAAGCGCATTGCCGCGCTGGTCGACTATCTCCATGCGAATATGCCGGGCTTCCGTGACTGCTTCGTCGTCGACGTGGCGCCGCAGCTCGGCATCCGCCAGACCCGCCTGCTCGAGGGGCTCTATGTCGTGACCAAGGAAGACGTGAGCGAGCGGCGGCACTTCGCCGACAGCGTGGCGCGCGGCCGCGACTACTACACGCCCTACCGCGCGCTGCTGCCGCGCGAGGTCAAGGGGCTGATCGTGGCCGGCCGGCATTATTCGGCGACCTCGTCGGCGCAGCGCATGTCTCGCGAGATCCCGCCCTGCATGGCGATGGGCGAGGCGGCGGGCGAGGCGGCCGCCCTGGCGCTGGAAAGCGCCGTCGCGCTCGATCGCGTCGACGTCGGCAAGCTGCAGGCGCGGCTCCGCGATCGCGGTGCCGATCCGGGCGACCGGCCGGCGGCCAACGCCACGCTGCTGAGGGCCGCGGAATGAGCGACGTCCAACCGTTGAGTGGCGTGAAGGTGCTCGACTTCACGCAGGTCATGATGGGGCCGTGCGCCACCCAGATGCTGGCCGACTACGGCGCCGACGTGATCAAGATCGAACGGCCCGGCGCCGGCGACCTGTCGCGCACCTCGCTGGCCGACGATCCCGACGGCCTCAACAATCCGGTGTTCCGCAGCCTCAACCGCAACAAGCGCTCGATCGCGCTCGACCTGCGCGGCGAGATGGGCAAGGCGATCGTCTACGACCTGGCGAAGTCGGCCGACGTGGTGGTGAACAACTTCCGCGCCGGCGTCATGGACCGCATGGGCTTCGGCTACGAGGCGCTGTCCAAGATCAACCCGCGCATCATCTGTGCCTTCGGCTCGGGCTTCGGCCAGAGCGGACCGCTGTCGCACAAGGGCGGCCAGGACGTGCTGGCGCAGGCGCTGAGCGGCGTCATGGCGCGCCGCTCAGACAAGCAATTGCCGATGTCGATCTACGCCACGGCGCTGGCCGACTACTCGGCCGGAATGCACCTGGTCCAGGGCATCCTGCTGGCGCTGATGCAGCGGGAGAAGACGGGCGTTGGCCAGTCGCTCTCGGTGTCGCTCTACGATTCCATGCTCGCCATGCAGATGCAGGAGGCCTCGATGTGGCTTGCCCGCAAGCGCGAGCTGAACTGGGGAGCCTTCCCGCTCACCGGCGTGTTCGACACCAGCGACGGCGCGCTGGTGATTGTCGGCGCCTTCAAGGCCAACCCGCTGCAGGACATCTGCCGCGCGCTCGGCCTGCCCGACCTGTCGGCCGATCCCGACTATGCGACCTTCGCCAAGCAGGCCGAGAACAAGGCTGAGCTGCACCGCCTGTTCCGCAGCAAGCTCTCCGCCGGCACCACGGCCCATTGGCTTGCCAGGCTCGAGGAGCAGGACCTGCTGTGCGCGCCGGTCCAGACGCTGGGCGAGGCGCTGGAATCGGGGCAGACGGCGGCCAACAAGATGGTGATCGCGCTCAACTCGACGAAGCTGGTGGCCTCGCCCATCACCATGGACGAGAGCGCCTTCAAGCTCCGGCACGCGCCGCCCGACCTCAACGAGCACGGCCAGGAGATCCTGGGCGAGCTCGGCTATTCGGCCGAGCGCATCGCCGAGCTGCGCAAGGCCAGGGTGGTCGCGTGACCATCCGTTTCACCCTCGAGAACCACGTCGCGCGAGTCACCATCGACCGGCCTGATCGCATGAACGCAATCGACGAGGCGTCGGAAACCGAGTTGATGCGGGTGTGGAGCGCAATCGAGAAGGACGACACGGTGCGTTGCATTGTGATCACCGGAACGGGCGAGCGCGCCTTCTGCACCGGCGCCGACATGAAGCAAAGCGCCAACAAGACCGGCCTGGAATACTGGGCGGCGGCGCGGCCAGGCGGCTTCGGCGGGCTGTCGCTGCGCGAGACGCTCGACGTGCCGGTGATCGCGCGCGTCAATGGCCACGCGCTGGGCGGCGGTTTCGAGATGGTGCTGGGCTGCGACATCGTCGTTGCCGCCGACAACGCGACCTTCGGCCTGCCCGAGCCCAGGGTCGGCCGGCTGGCGCTCGACGGCGGCATCGCCCAGCTGCCACGGCGCATCCCGCATGTCTGGGCGATGGGCATGCTGCTGACGGGGCGACGCATTTCCGCTGCCGAAGCGCTGCGCTTTGGCTTGGTCAACGAGGTCGTGCCGCAGGCCGGGCTCGATGCCGCTGTCGACCGATGGATCGCCGATGTGCTCGCCTGCGCGCCGCTCTCGGTGAAGGCGGTGAAGCAGATGGTGCGACAGGGCGCGCAGCTGTCGCCACAGGAGGCGCAGAGGCTGCGCCTGCCGGCCCTGGTGGCGGCGTTGCAGTCGACCGACCAGGACGAGGGCGTGAAGGCCTTCCAGGAGAAACGCGCGCCGGTGTGGCAGGGAAGATGACCTACGTCGTCACTTCGACCTGCATCGATGTGAAGGACGGCATCTGCCAGAAGGTCTGCCCCGTCGAATGCATCTATGAGGGCGGGCGCATGATGTACATCCAGCCCGACGAATGCATCGGCTGCGGCATCTGCGTCTCGGTCTGCCCGGTCCAGGCGATCTACGAGGACGTCGACGTGCCGGGCGAGGAGGAGGCCTTCATCGCCGCCAACGTCGACTTCTTCGGCCCATCGGTGACCGGGTGGGGCGCCCCGGGCGGCGCCGATCCGGCCCATGTCAGCAAGGCTGACGTCCCCTTGGTGGCCGACTTTCAGACCCGTCCGCGCTGACCGTTTCGGCGGGTTGTGCTCGGCCGGATCGGCCTGTAGACCGGCGGGGCCGATGAGTGATTCCGCCTTCGAAAGCTTGGCCGACAGCCTGCTCGCCGCCCTCGAGGAAGGGCTCGGCGACCATGTCGACGCCGAGCTGCAGGGCGGTATCCTGACCGTCGATGGCGATGCCCAAGGCGGTGGGGGCACCTGGATCGTGAACAAACACGCACCGAGCAAGCAGATTTGGCTGAGCTCGCCCAAGAGCGGCGCGCGCCACTATGCCTACGATGCCGGCTCCGGCCAGTGGCATGACACGCGCGGCGGGACGGATCTCCTGTCGCATCTGTCGGCCGAGCTCGGCGTGTCGCTACAATGGCAGGCGCAATGAACCGCTTCGCCGGCCTCAATCTGCTCGGGCCCTATCTAAAACCCTATCGCAGCCGGGTGGTGCTGGCCGCCGTGTCGCTGCTGGTCGCGGCTGGCACGGTGCTGGCCTTCGGCGCCTGCCTGCGCGCCCTGATCGATCGCGGCTTCGCCCAGGGCCGGCCCGATGTCCTCAACTATGCGCTGGCCTCGCTGATCGCCGTCGCCGTCGTGCTGGCGGTCGCGTCGGGTGCGCGCTTCTACCTGGTGTCATGGCTCGGCGAGCGGGTTGTCGGCGACCTGCGGCGCGACCTGTTCGCCCATGTCGTGCGCCTGGGGCCGGCCTGGTTCGAGATCAAGCGCTCGGGCGACGTCATGAGCCGCATCTCGGCTGACGCCCAGCTGATCGAGCAGGTGATCGGCTCGTCGGCTTCGGTGGCGATCCGCAATTCGCTGATGTGCCTGGGCGGCGTGATCATGCTGGTGATCACCAACCCCAAGCTCGCGTTCCTGGTGCTGGCCGTCGTGCCGCTGGTGGTGGCGCCGATCATCCTGTTCGGCCGCAAGGTCCGGCGGCTGTCGCGCGAGGCGCAGGCGCGCATGGCCGACATGGTGTCGGAAGGTGGCGAGACCCTGGACGCGATCCGCACCGTGCAGGCCTTCGCCCAGGAGGAACGCGCCAGCCAGCGCTTCGGCGAGGCGACCGAGCAGGCCTTCGAGGCGGCGCGCCGCCGGGTGGCGCAGCGCGCCATCATGACGACCATGGTGATCTTCATCGTCTTCGCCGCCGTGGGCTTCCTGTTGTGGATGGGCGGCCATGACGTGATCGCGGGCCGTATCTCGGCCGGCGATCTCACCGCCTTCGTCTTCTATGCCGTGTTGGTGGCAAGCTCGGGCGGCGCCATCAGCGAGACCATCGGCGACCTGCAGCGCGCCGCCGGCGCGGCGGAGCGCCTGGCCGAGTTGCGCGCCGAGCCGCCAGCCATCGCCGAATCCCCGACGCCGAAGTCGCTGCCCAAGCCGCTGCAGGGCGGCGTGCGCTTCGAGCACATCTCGTTTCGCTATCCCACGCGTCCGGAAAGCCTGGCGCTCGATCGCTTCGATCTCAACGTCGCGCCCGGCGAGACGGTGGCCATCGTCGGCCCCTCGGGAGCGGGCAAGACCACGGTCTTCAATTTGCTGCTGCGCTTCTACGATCCCGAGGCCGGGACGATCCGCATCGACGGCGTCGACATCCGTGACCTGCGCTTCGCCGACCTGCGCGGCGCGCTCGCCATCGTGCCGCAGGAGCCGGTGCTGTTCACCGCCTCGGCGGCCGAGAACATCCGCTACGGCCGGCCCGACGCGACTGATGGCGAGGTGCGGGCTGCGGCCGAGGCCGCCTCGGCGCTCGCCTTCATCGAGGCCCTGCCGCAGGGCTTCGCCACCGACCTCGGCGCGCGCGGGGTGCGGCTGTCGGGCGGCCAGCGCCAGCGCATCGCCATTGCCCGTGCGCTGCTGCGCAATCCGGCCATCCTCCTGCTCGACGAGGCGACCAGCGCGCTCGACGCCGAGAGCGAGCTTGCCGTCCAGCAGGCCCTCGACCGACTGATGCAGGACCGCACGACACTGGTGATCGCCCATCGCCTGGCCACCGTGCAGAAGGCCGACCGCATCGTCGTGGTCGATCACGGCGAGGTCGTCGACGTCGGCCGCCACGCCGATCTGGTGCGCCGCGACGGGCTCTATGCCCGGTTGGCCGAGCTGCAATTCAACCTGTCCGCCGCCGCAGCCTGAAAGGCGTCTAACGATTTGAAAAGCCTCGGGAAAAGATGTCTGAGGCGGTGAAACTTGGCCATGTAAAGTCTTACTTTAAGTGTCGCCAAGATTCCCTTGAATATCAGCAGGATATTCCATAATCTTAAGCTATATTCTCGCCGCGTTTGGATTCACCCAGGTATCCTCGCATGTATATCCAGATCGACACCCAGAGGACCTTCCAGCCCTCGCCCTACGTCCGGTTCGCCGAATGGTGGCCGGCCGCGCTGCTGGGCCTCGTCGCGCTGCTGAGCAGCCTGCCCGACGCCAACGCGCAGAGCCTGCTGGGACTCTAGCCCAGATTCCAGACGATGGGCGGCGTGCTTCGGCATGATCGCCGTGTCTCCGAAAGGCCGATGCCTTCATTGCCGGGGCAAGCCGCTGTGCATCTTCTGTGCTCCTTGACCGCACCGAGCAACAGAGTGACTCTTCTCCCAACAATTTAATCGGTTTTCCACCTCCGAGCCTCGCGAGGCTGGTTCGATGACCGATTCCAAAATCCCGCGCCGTGTCTTGGGGGCAGCAGCGGGCAGGGCTAGCGACGTCGCGGTGGCCAAGGTCAATGCGTTCGCCGCGAGGGCTTGGGGGGAGACCATCGTGGCCGACATGGACTTTGTGCGCGTGCTGCTCTTCACGCCAGCCACCCGCCTTGAATTCATTTCCAAGGCGGCCGCCAGCGGCGCCGACGGTTTGATTGTCGACCTTGAGGATGGCGTCGCGTTCGGCGAAAAGGATCGCGGGCGTGCCAATCTTCTCGCCGCCTTGCAGAAGCCGCGCCAGACACCGGATGGCTTCCTGTGGTGCGTGCGCTTGAACCACATCACGACGTTGTTCGGTCTCGCCGACCTGCTGGCGCTCGCCGGACAGGGAAGCCGGTTCGACGCGATCATGCTGCCCAAGGTCGAGTCGCCGCACGAGGTAGAGATCGCCTCCCGCCACCTCGGCCTCGTGGCTCCGTCGGTCATCGCCCTGATCGAGAGCGGACAGGGCCTCGAACAGGCTGCGGCCATCGCAGCGCATCCGCATGTGGCCGCGATCGCCTTCGGCGGCGCCGATCTCGCGGCCGACCTCCATGCCGAGCTCGCCTGGGAACCCATGCTGTTGGCGCGCAGCCGCATCGTCCAGGCGGCCGCGTCGCGTGGCCTGCCGGCCTTCGACGTGCCGTTCCTGAATATTCATGACGCCCATGGATTGCGCGCCGAAGCGGCCGCCTCGAAGCGCCTGGGCTTTGGCTGCAAGCTCGCGATCCATCCCGCTCAGGTGGCGCCGATCAAAGAGGTCTTTACGCCAACGCCCGAGGAGCTGGCGCGTGCCCAACGTATCGTCGCAGCCTATGACGCGGCCAAGGGCGCGGCGTGCCAGGTCGACGGCAAGATGGTCGATGTGCCGGTTTGGAAGGCAGCGCTGCGCACCGTCCGCCTCGCCGCTGCGAAATAAGGGGGGCGAGAATGTCGGGCTTTTTCGGCTATGTGCAGATTGAGAAGAATCGCTATCGCGAGCGCTTCGGCCTGGCCTTCGAGGAATTCGCCGTCGGGCAGGTGTTCGACCATCGTCCCGGCGTCACGATCACGCAGCAGGACAATCTCGAGGAGGCGCTGGACACGTTGAACAATGCCCAGCTTCACTACGATGCGCACTATGCGGAACAGACCGAATGGAAGCTCAACCTGGGCGTCAGCACCATGACCCTGCAGCGCCTGCTCGGCATGTCGTCGCGCACCTTCTATCGCCGGCGCAACATCACGGCGATCGACGAAATCGCCATGACGCACCCGGTATTCGGTGGCGACACACTATATGCGCGGACGCACGTGCTGGAGGCGCACGCGGGGAACTCGGCCGACACGGGCACGCTTGCCCTGCAGACCGAAGGCATCAACCAGCGCGGCGAGGTGGTGGCGCGGGTGAAATACGGCATCGAGATCTACCGTGCGGGCCGCCATCCGGAGGACAAGATGGCCGGCGCACCCAGGGAGGACGAGCGCTTTCGGCTATATCATGCCGGGTCCGACGGCTCGCTGGTCGAGCAGACCGGGCTCTATTTCGAAGATTTCGCCGAGGGTGAGACGTTCGAGCATTGGCCGTCAAAGTCGTTCGGCGCGGCAGAGAGTGCACAACACGCACTGCGTTCGCTGGAGATCAACCCGCGCTTCAGCGATCCGCACTATTCCCGATCGGTTCTCGACCGTCCGGTCGACATTTTCGAGCCGTGGGTGGTCGGCACAGTCACTGCGCTTACGACGCGCACCTTCGGCCGTGTCGTGGCCAACCTGGGATGGACCGACATCAAGATGCCGCGGCCTGTGAAGCCGGATGAAAGCGTGCGGGCCGTTTCCGCGATCGGCAGCAAGCGGCTATCCGAACGCCGGCCGACCCAGGGCATCGTGCATGCCGACACAACGGCATACGGCGAGGACGGCACCGTCGTTTGCAGCTTCAAGCGGGTGTTCCTGATCTACAAGCGGGATCTCGGCCCCTACCAGGCGGCCGGCTACTGAGCGGTCGGTCGCCGACGAAAGACAAAGCGCGAGGAGCACCGAGATGCCGACCGTGACCGACATTTACAAGAGCAAGCTCGCAACGGCTGCCGACGCGCTCAAGGGCTTGCCGCGCAAGAGCACGGTCGTGCTGGGCTTCTTCGCCTCGCAGCCGCCCGCCCTCGTCGCCGAAATGGGCATGGCTATCGCCGCCGGGACCTTCGACGAGGTGCGCATGATCTACATGCACGCCACCGAAGCGACGGGCGCAGCTCTGCTGAAGGCCGAGTATTGCGATGTCCTGAAGTTGCGGCCCTTCTACATGGGGCCGGCGGAGCGAGCGCTGGTGCAGTCGAGCCCGGCCCGCAAGCTCGTCCATTTCATTCCAATCGCGTTCAGCGAGACGCCGCGCGCCATTCGCGCTGAAGAGCGGATCGACGCCTTTCCGGTCCAGGTGTCGCCCATGGACCGCGCCGGCTATTTCAGCCTGGGACTGACCGGTGCCTATTCGCAGGCCGCCCTCGAACGGGCGGACCGGATCATCGTCGAGGTCAATCCGAGCCTGCCGCGGACGTTCGGCGCGGGCTTGCTGCATGTCTCCGACGTTGACACGATCGTCGAAGGGAGCGGCGCGGTACCGACCCTGGCCCACGGCGACGCCGGGCCGGATGACGAGGCAATCTCCGACTTCATCGTGCCGATGATCCCCGACCGGGCCTGCGTGCAGTTCGGAATCGGCGGCGTTCCCAACCTGGTTGCGAGCCGGCTGACCGGTCACAAGGACCTCGGTGTACATTCAGAGCTGCTGAGCGACGGCATCGCCGACCTTGTGACCTGCGGCGCCGTCACCAACCGCTTCAAGCAGACCAATCCAGGCAAGACGGTGTTCAATGTCGCCATGGGCTCGCGCGCGCTCTACGACCTGATGAACGACAATCCGACAATGGAGTGCTGGCCCGCCGACTATGTGAACGACCCACGGATCATCGGCCAGAATGACAACTTCACTTCCGTCAACGCCATGATCGAGATCGATCTGACGGGCCAGGTCAACGCCGAGTATCTGATGCATCACCAGTTCAGCGCTGTCGGTGGTCAGCTGGATTTCGTACGCGGCGCGCGCTATTCGCGCGGCGGCCGCAGCATCATCGCCTCGCCTTCGACCGCCGCTCATGGCAAGGTTTCGCGCATTGTGCCGCGCCTGCAAGGGCCGGCCACGGATCCCCGCATCGAGACGCAGTACATCGTGACCGAATACGGAGCGTTCAATCTTCAGGGAAAGTCGTCCGACGAGCGCGCGATGGGGCTGATCGGCCTTGCTCACCCGTCGTTCCGCGAGAAGCTCACGGCAGACGCGCGCGAGCTGCATCTGATCGAATAGAAGCCTGCTCTGACCAGCCATCCTCGTGGGCATCGTCGCCCTGCTGGGCAGCGTCCCCGACGCCGACGCGCAGTCGCGGCTTTTTCGTTCTCCGTCAGTCCGGGAAATGACAGGCCGCTGACCCTTGTTCCAGCGGGCTTAGCGCCGGTTCCTCGCGAGCACAGAGATCGGCGGCCTTTGGGCAGCGTGTGCGGAAGCGGCAGCCGGAGGGCAGGTTCGCCGCGTCGGGCGGCTCGCCCTGCAGCCAGAAGTCCCGCGTCACGCGGGCGCCGCCGATCTTGGGGATCGCGGCCAGCAGCGAGCGGGTATAGGGATGCCGCGGCCGTTCGAAGATCTCTTCGGTCGGTCCGGTCTCGACGATGCGGCCGAGATACATCACCGCGACGCGGCTGCACATCGTGCGAACGACGGCGAGGTCGTGACTGATCAGCATGTAGGTGAGTTCGAAGGTCTGGCGCAGGCCGCGGAACAGGCTGAGCACCGTCGCTTGGACCGAGACGTCGAGGCCCGAGGTGGGCTCGTCGAGGATGACGACCTTGGGATGGAGCGTCAGGATGCGCGCCAGCCCGACGCGGCGCTGCTGGCCGCCCGAGATCTCATGCGGATAGAGGTCGAGATGGGTGCCGGGCAGGCCGACGGCTTCCAGGATGCTGCGGATGCGTTGCTGGCGCGCCGCCGCGTCGAGGTCGCTGTGGATCACCAGCGGCTCGTGCAGCGATCGCCCGATCTTCCAACGCGGATCGAGCGACGCGCCCGGATCCTGATAGGCGTATTGCAGGCTGCGCCGCACCGGTCGCCGTTCCGCCGGCGAGAGGCGGTCGATCTGCCGCCCCTCAAACCAGATCTCGCCATCGGTCGGCTGGTTGATGCCCATGATGGTCTTGCCCAGTGTGGACTTGCCGCAGCCCGATTCGCCCACCAGCCCGAAGACTTCGCCCGGCATCAAGTCGAACGACACGCCGTCGACCGCCTTGATCGCCCCGATCCGGCGGTTGAACGGTCCGCGCACGGCGAAGTGCACTTTAAGGTCGCGCACGCTCAGGATCGGCGAAGTCATGACGCCACGTCCCGGGTGTGCGGATGGTAGCAGCGCACCCAATGGCCGGCGCCGAGCTGGTCGACCGGCGGACGCGCCTCGCGGCACCGCGCATCGGCCCGCTCGCAGCGAGGATGGAAGCGGCAGCCGCCGGGCGGCGCGATCAGCGTCGGCACTTCGCCGGGAATGCCGCTCGCCGTGCCGCCGGTGTCGGGCAGGCTGGCCAAGAGCTTCGTCGTGTAGGGATGGGCGGGCGCGGCGAAGAACCGGTCGACCGGCGCGCTCTCCACGTCCTGGCCGGCATACATCACGTTGACGGCATCGCAGATTTCGTAGGCGGCGCCGAGGTCGTGCGTGGTCAGCATCACGGCGACGTTGCGCTCGGTCGCGAGGCGCCGGATCAGGCCGAGGATCTGCGCCTGGATGGTGACGTCGAGCGCCGTGGTCGGCTCGTCGGCGATCACCAGATCGGGCCCGGGCAGCAGCGCCATTGCGATCATCAGCCGCTGTCGCTGGCCGCCGGAAAGCTCGTGCGGATATTTGCGCAGCAGCTGCCGGGGCCGCGGCAGCTGCACCGCGTCGAGCAGTTCCAGCACGGCGTCATGGTCCGCACCCTTGCGGTCGCCGGGGTAGCGCGCCAGCACCGCCGGCAGCCAGCCCGGTCCCGGCGGCTCCGCCGCGCGCGGCGACTTCCATTTCAGGATCTCCATGATCTGGTCGCCGACCGTGAACAGCGGGTTGAAGCTGGTGAAGGGATCCTGCGGCACGAAGGTGATGGCGCGGCCGCGCACGGTGCGGTTGACGACCGCGGGGTCGGCCGTCAGCAGATCGCTGTCGCGGAACAGCACGCGGCCCCCGGTGATGCGGGCCTGCTCGCGCGGCAGCACACCCAGGATGGCGCGGGCGAGCGTGGTCTTGCCGCAGCCGCTTTCGCCGACCAGGCCCAGCACGCGGCCGCGGTCGATGGAGAGGCTGACATGGTCGAGGACCGAGGCGAAACCGCCCTCCGTCGCGAAACCCAGCGACAGCTCTTCGACCGACAGGAGCGCCGTCACTTGCCGCTGGCCCCCCGCCGGATGCGCGGGTCGAGGAAGTCGCGCAGACCATCGCCCAGGAGGTTGAAGCCCATGACCACCATGAAGATCGCGATGCCGGGCGCGGTGGCGTACCACCAGGCCTCGGGCAGGAATTCGCGCGATTCGGCGATCATGCGCCCCCATTCGGGCGTCGGTGGCGGTGCGCCCAGGCCCAGGAAGCCCAGCGCCGCCGCTGTCAGGATGGTCCCGCCCATGCCGATCGAGGTGCGCACGATGATCGACGAGGCGATGTTGGGCAGCACGTGCAGGGTCATGATGCGCAAGGGCGAGGCGCCGAGGGCGATGGCCGATTCGATGAAGACCTCGTTCTTCAGCGAGCGTGTCTCGGCGTACACCAGGCGGGCCCAGAACGGCCAGTAGGTGACGCTGAGGGCCAGGATCACGTTCTCGATCGAGGGGCCCAGCGTCTGTGCGATGGCGATCGCCAGCACGATCTGCGGCACCGCCAGGAAGATGTCGGAAACGCGCATCAGGAGATTGCTGGGCCAGCCGCCGTAGTAGCCGGCCAAAAGGCCGATCGGCACGCCGATCACGACGGCCGAGCCGACGGCGACGAAGGCGATGGTGATGGTAATGCGGGCGCCGAACATGATGCGGCTCAAGAGGTCGCTGCCCATGCGGTCGGTGCCCAGCCAGTTGGCGGCGTCGGGCGCGTGCAGGCGCTGGGCGGTGTGGAACTGCGCGACGTCCCCGGGGTAGGGCGCCAGGATGGGGGCGAAGACCGCCACGACGACCAGCAGGACGAGCAGGGCCACGCCCCAGGTCGCGGCGCGGTCCTTGCCGAATCGATGGAGTTCGCGCCGCCAGCCCGACTTCGTCATCGATTGCCCCTCATCGCGCGCCCCTCATCGCGCGCCTCGTGGATCGATGAACGAATGCGTGATGTCGACCAGGAGATTGACGATCACGATCAGGGCGCCGATCCAGATCGTGAAGCCGATGATGGCCTTGTGGTCGGACTGCAGGATCGACTGCACGGCGAACGTGCCGATGCCGGGCCAGTCGAAAACCGTCTCGACGACCACCGCGTTGGTCACCAGCACGCCGAAGATCAGGCCGATCTGGGTGACAGTCGAGACCAGGGCGTTGCGCAGCACGTATTTCCACACGATCAGGCCCGGCGGCATGCCCATGGCGCGCTGGTACAGGACGTAGTTGCTGTTGATCACGTCGAGCACCCCGGCGCGGGTGAAGCGCACGATGGTGGCCGCCGCCGGCAGCGCGAGCGTGAGGGCGGGCAGGGCGATGTGGGAGAGGGCGCTGTGCAGGGCCTCCATGTCCCAGTCGAGCAGCGAATCGATGATGAAGAACCCGGTCACCGGCGGCGGCCCGAAGCCGTCGATACGGCCGTTGAGCGGCGCCGTGCCGAGCTTCATGGCGAACAGGAACTGCAGCAGCATGGCGAGCCAGAACGCGGCGATCGCCAGCCCCGAGACGCTCAGCACCCGGACGACGTGGTCCCAGAACGAATTGCGCTTGAGCGCCGATACAACCCCCAACGGAATGCCGAGCGCGATCGACAGCACGATGGCGGCCAGGGTCAGCTCCAGGGTGGCCGGCAGGCGCTGCGCCAGGTCCTCGGAGATCGGGCGCTGGGTGTAGATGCTGGTGCCGAGATTGCCCGACACGATGTCGCGGAAATGCCGCGCCAGCTGCACGTAAAGCGGCTGGTCATAGCCCAGCTTGGTGCGCATCGCCTCGAGCTGCGCGGGCGTGGCGTTCTCGCCGAGGAGAACGCGCACCGGATCGGTGGGGATGACGTTGGAGATCAGGAAGACGATCACGACCAGCCCCGCCAGCGTCGGCACGAACCAGACCAGTCGCGAAACGATCATCTCCAGGCGGCGCATCTACGAGGCCTCTCCGCGCGTACACTTTCCTCCCCACGCTCCGCGTGGGGCGTGGCGCTTTTGGCCGCATCGCGGCCAAAACGCCTGGTCCGCGAAGCGGACGGAGGGGTCATGAGCAACGAGACTGATGCTCATGACCCCTCCGTCGGCGTAAGACGCCGACACCTCCCCAACTTCGTTGGGGAGGAAGAGCGGCTACTTGTAATACGCCCACCTCATGTCCTGGCCGCTGCCGATCGGGCTGAAGCGGATGCCCTCGACATTGGCGGCGTAGGGACCGTACCAGCGCGTATTGTAGACGTAGATGCCGAACGACTGCTCGGTCGCCTTGGTCACCGCCTTTTCGTAGAGCACGCTGCGCTTGGCCTGGTCGCTGATCGCCAGCGCCTCGTCGATCCATTTGTCCATCTCGGGATCGTTGATGTACGAGGTGTTGCGCGTGCCGATGTAGCGCGAGCCGTACATCTCGCCGACCCAATTGTTGGGATCGACGTAGTAGGTGCTCTTCCATAGCGGCACCATGTCGTAGTTCTTCTCGCGATCCTGCATGCGGCTCTGGATGACGGGCCATGGCGCCGACTCGATCTTGATGTCGATGCCGATCTTCTTCGCTCCGTTCTGCAGCAGGGTGGCGGCCTGCTCGGTCTCGCTGAAGCCCGCCAGAGTGCCGATGGTGATCGGCCGGATCGGCTCCTTCACCAACGCCAGCTCGGCCTTGGCCTTCTCGAGGTCGTAGGTGTAGCCCTTGAGATCCTTGGGCGTGCCCCAGAGATTGCCCGGGTTGGGCCCGGCGTTGCGTGAGACCGCGCCCTTCAGGATGTCCTTGATGAAGCCGTCATAGTCGAAGGCATAGGCGAGCGCCCGCCGGAAATGCAAGTCGTTCATCGGCGCGCGGCCGTTGTGGATGTTGAAGTAGAAGACGCGCATCGATTCCTGCTCGAGGATCTGGACGTTCTTCGTCTCCTTCAGTCGCAGGATCTGGTCGTAGGGCAGGTAGCCGTCGGTGGCCTGCGAATCGCCCTTCATCAGGCTCTGCACGCGGGTGTTGGTCTCGAGCACGGTGCGGAACTCGATCTCGTCGAACGACTTGGGGCCCCAGCCGGCGAAATGCTCCTTGAACTTCTCGCCGACGAAACCGATCGCCGGATCGTAGCGCTTGAGCTTGTAGGAGCCGGTCGAGGCCACGTTCTTGGCGAGCCAGGCCTGGCCCCAGTCGCCGTCCTTCTCGTTCTTCTTCACGAGCTTGGAGTTGACGATCAGGATCTCCGGCACCGTGGCGAGGAAGATCGCCGACGGCTCCTTCAGGGTGATGACCACCGTGTACGGGTCGGGCGCCTTGGTGGTGCCCGGGTCGATGATCGGCAGGAACAGCGACGAGGCGCCCTTCTTGGTGGCCAGCATGCGCTCGATGCTGTAGAGCACGTCGTCGGCCGTCATCTCGCTGCCGTCATGGAACTTCACGCCCTTGCGCAGCTTGAACGTCCAGGTCTTGCCGTCCTCCGAGGACGTGTAGCTTTCCGCCAGCCAGGGGATCATCTTCGGCGGGTTGTCGACCCAGCGCAGCAGCCCGTCGTAGAAGTTGATGCGCGACGCCGCGCGGCCGACGTCGAACACGACATGCGGGTCGAGGTTGTCGTAGCCGCTGTTGTTGGTCTGCACGAACTTGCCCTGCGCCCAGGCGCCGCTTGCGACGACGAACGCCGCCGCCGCGGCGACCGCGGCCAACACTGCCCCAATTCTCCGTCTCATCTCCTGCCTCCTCTTTTGTCGTTCAGCTCCCCTGCTTGACATAGTGCACGACGTCGGCGTGCGTGGCGAACCAGACGCCGGTGTGCGCCCGCATGTGCCGGATCAGCTCCTCCAGGATCATCATGCGCGAGCGATGGCCGATGATGTGCGGGTGCATCGTCAGCTGGAACAGCCCGCCCTCGGCATAGGCCGCGTCGAACTCGCGGCGGAAGATCTCCAGCACCGCCGATGGCGGAGTATAGGGCCGGAGCGAGGCGAAGCGGTTCATGTTGAAGTAGACCGCGTCGTCGCGGATCCATTCGACCGGCAGCTCGACGACGCCGGTCGGCTGGCCGTCGAGCAGCAGCTCGTAGCAATCGTCGTCGGCCATCAGCGAGGAATCGTAGAGCAGGCCCATGTCGCGGGTGATGGTGAGCGTATGGGGCGAGAAATCCCACGACGGGGTGCGTATGCCCACGGGGCGCTGGCCCGAGACTTTCTCAAGCATGTCGGCCGACCGCATCTGCAGGTCGCGTTCGGAGGCCTCGGGGAGGATCGAGTTGCGCTCATGGATCCAGCCGTGGATGCCGATCTCGTGGCCTTCGGCCGCGACACGGCGCTGCTCGTCGGGGTGCAGCATCGCCGACACCGCCGGCACGTAGAAGGTGGCGGGCACGCTGTACTTCTGCAGCAGCGCCAGGATGCGCGGGATGCCGGCGCGGTTGCCGTACTGGCCCTGGCTCAGCCGCCCGATCGATTCGCCGCCTTCGCGCAGCTCGCCGGTCTCGTGGTCCGAGTCGAACGAGATCGCGACCGCACAGCGCGCGCCGCCCGGCCACACCTTGGGTCGCAGCGACTTGCCGGCGCGCACGCGCTCGACGATGGTGCGCCAGCGCTGCTCGGACCACTGCCAGGGCTGTTCCTGCTCTTCCGGTTTCGGAACGATGGTCGGGCGTGCTGGGGACATGGTTTTCTCCTTCTTACCCGTCATGACGGGGAATCATGAAATCGGACTTCCCGTCACCGGCAGCACCTGGCCGGTGATCCACGATGCATAGGGCGACGCCAGAAACATCACGGCATGGGCGATGTCCTGCGGCTCGCCGAGGCGGCGCATGGCGACGCGCTCGATCATCGCCTTCTGGCCCTCCGGTCCGTAGGACTGCCATTGCCGCTCGTAGTCAGGACTGGTGCGCAGGAATCCCGGTGCCACCGCGTTGACCGTGATTCCGTGCGGTCCCAGCTCGTGCGCCAGCTGGCGCACCAGGCCGAGCTGGGCCGCTTTCGCGGTGGCATAGGACTGGATGCCGGTCAGGCTGACGCCGAGGCCGGCGCGGCTCGCGATCACGACAATGCGCCCCTTGGCCTTCTTCTTCATGCCCGGCGCCACGGCGCGGCTGGCGAAGAAGGCGCCTTCGACGTTGATCGACTGGATCGCCCGCCAGTCGTCGTCGCTCACTTCCTCGACCGGCCGCTTCGACTGGCCGCGCACGCCGCCCGCCACGTGCACCAGCACGTCGACCCCGCCGCAAGCCTGCTCGACTTCACGCACGAAGCCGTCGACCTGTTTCGATTGCGTCAGGTCGACCTTGCGTGTTTCCAATGTGCCGCCGCGCTGCGGCTTCGCGCGTGCCTTCAGCGCCGACAGCTCGGCCTCCAGGATATCGCACGCCCACACCTTGGCGCCGCGCTCGACGAAACCCTCGACGATCCCGCCGCCGATGCCGCGCGCGGCGCCGGTGACGATGACGGCCTGGTTGTCGAACCGAATGTCCATCAGGCGCTCATTCCGCCGCTTGCGCCGGCTGGAGCTGCGGGAACTCCGCGAGCGCCACGTCGAATGCGCGGCGCACCTCGCTGCCGTCGCCGCGGCGCTGATCGGCCGGCAGTGCTTCCAGGGAAGTGAAGATCCGCTTCTTGATGAAGTGGCGCCAATGGACGGGCAGCGTGGCCAGCACCTCGGTCAAGGCGGCGTAGTTGGCGTCCGTCCATTCGCGCTCGTAGGCGTCGCGCTGGTCGTTGAAGGCGAACACGCCCTGCTTGCCATTTGGCGGCTTGGCGTTCGCTGCCAGCCGCGCGCGACGGGCAGCCGTCGCCGTCTCGTCGATCGCGCCGTCGCGGAGCACCACGCCATAGTCGTCGGCGGCGGACTCAACGGAGACCTTGCCCTGCTGCACGTCGAACAGCACCGCCTCGGCGTCGCGCTCCCACGCCGGGCCCCAGCCGCCGCCGCCGCAGGCCGTCACCAGGATCACGTCGCCCGGATCGAGCGCCACCACGTCGGTGTTGCCGAGGTCGACGGACGCGTTGCTCCCCGGATTGCGCCAGAATCCCGAGGTCGCCCCCGGCTGGCCGCCGTTGGCGCCCCACGACGAGAAGCGCGTGCGGTCGCGGTTGCGCGCCGTCACCACGGTGTTGGGTGCGAAGACCTTGAACTCGAGGAAGGTGCCGAGTCCGCCGCGATGCTTGCCGGGGCCGCCCGAATCGGGAACGAGGCCATAGCGCAGCACCTTGATCGGCACCTCGGTCTCGTTGATCTCGACCGGCGTGTTCTTGAGGAAGCTCGAATTGGCGCCCGAGCCGTCGGCGCCGTCGCTGCCCGACCAGCCGCCGGCGCCGCCGGTGATGGGGTCGATCGAGGCCATGATCGTGCGGCCGGTCCGATTGTCGGTCGTCTTGACGTTCATGATCGCGCTGCTGCCGGCCGGACCGGCCGGCAGCAGATCGGGCACTGCTGCCTGGAAGGCACCGATGGTGACGCCTTGCAGGCGCCCGCAGGTCATGCTGCGCATGCCGACGGCGGCAGGGAACTTCGGATTGAGGATGGTGCCCTCGGGGATGACGCAGCGCGCCGGCCGCGTGATGCCGCCATTGAGAAGGATCGTCGGATCGATGCTGTAGAGGCAGTAGGTGTAGCCCACCATCAGCAGGATGTGGCGCTCGGCACCGCCGGTCGGCACGTTCAGCGACGACTGCAGCTGCGCGTCCGACCCGGTGAAGTCGAGGACCGCTTCGTCGCCGCGGATCTTGAGGGTGAGGGCAAGCCGCACCGGCACACCGCCCGGCGCATCCTCGTCGAGATAGTCGGCGAAGAAGTAATCGCCGTCCGGGATGCGGCGCAGCAGGGCGCGGGCCTGCCGTTCGCCGAGGTCGAGCAGGTCCTTCACGCCCTGGCGGAACACGTCGACGCCGAACTTGGCGACCATGTCGTGCACCTTGCGCTCGCCGGTGTTCATGGCCGCGATCTGAGCCTGCAGGTCGCCGTAATTCTGCTCCGGCATGCGCACGTTGGTCAGCATGACGTTCAGCAGCGCCTGGTTGAGCTTGCCCGCCTCGTAGAGCTTGTTGGGCGGGATGCGGATGCCTTCCTGGTGGACCTCGGTCAGCTGCCGCGACAGCGAGGCCGGCACCGCGCCGCCGACGTCGGTGTTGTGGATGTGGCTGACCGAGAAGGCGATCAGCTCGTCCTCCCAGAAGATCGGCTTCCACATATGCAGGTCGGGCGTGTGGGTGCAGACGAAGCCCGAGTAGGGGTCGTTGGTGATGCAGATGTCGCCCGGCTTGTAATCGCCGATCATGCCGATGGCGTTGGCGTAATCGAGGCCGATGAACCAGGTGGCGCCGAGATCGCGCGGGCTGGCGAAGGTCATGCCGGCGGGCGTGGCGAGGCCCGTCGTGAAGTCCTCGGTTTCCTTCACGAAGGTCGAGTGCGCCGTACGGAACAGCGTGAAGGCCATGCTGTCGGCGGCGGCCTGGGCGTGGTTGGCGAAGATCTGCAGCGTGACCGGATCGATGGACATTCGCGTGTTCCTTACTGGCCAAGCGTCAGGATGATGTTGCCGTACGCGTCGACCGCGCCGGTGAAACCTTGCGGGACGCAGATCGTCGTATCTTCCTGCGCCACCACGCAAGGGCTGGCCAGCCGATGGCCGTGACCAAGGTCCGCGCGGCGATATAGCGGCACCTGGCGCCAGGCGCCGTCGAGGTAGACGTCGATCTGCTTGGCCGGCACGGGCGCGCCCTCGCGGCGAGGCTCGGCCGGGACCTTGGGCTGCGGCGAGTTGCCAACCACTACCATGCGCAGGCTCACCATGTGGATCGGCGTCGCGGGCGAGCTGTGACCGTAGAGGCGATCGTGCTCGGCATGGAAGGCCGCGGCGATGCGCTCGATGTCGCCGCCCGTCAGCCAATCGAGCTGCAAGGGCACCTCGATTTCGAACGATTGTCCCAGGTAACGCATGTCGGCAGCCGGCTGCAGGACATAGGAGCCCGCAAACTTCTGCTCCTTGGTGATCCAGTCGGAGGCGCGCTTGGCGAGGTGATCGAAATCCGCCTTGAGTCGCGGCAACTCGGCGGCCGACAGCGGATAGTACGCCGTGCTTATGAAGTCGTTCTTCACGTCGGCGACCAGCCCGCCCAGCGCCGACAGCACGCCCGGCGCCGTCGGGATCAGCACCTGCCCCATGCCCAGCTCGCGTGCCAGGAAGCAGCCCAGCATGGGACCGGCACCGCCGAAGGCGAGCAGGGTGAAGTCGCGCGGGTCGATGCCCTGGCGCGAGGCGAGCTTGCCGACCTCGCGATACATGCCGGAGACGGCCACCTGGATGATGGCTTCGGCCGCCTGCTCGAGCCCGCGGCCGAGTTTCTGAGCAACCGTGCCGATGGCGGCGCGCGCCTTGTCGACATCGACGGCCACCGCGTCGTAGCCGATGTTGCCATGGCCGATGATGCCGCAGGTCGCGAACGCATCGGTCATGGTGGGGCGCGTGCCGCCGCGGCCGTAGCAGGCGGGGCCGGGCGTCGAGCCGGCGCTCTCCGGCCCGACCGTCAGGATGCCGAACTCGCTCACCTTGGCGATCGAGCCGCCGCCATCGCCGATCGACGTCACCGAGACGGTCGGGATGTAGATCGGGAAGTCGCCCACCATCTCGCCGGTGCCGTAGGTCGGCGTGCCGTCGACGATGATCGCGACATCGGCCGAGGTGCCGCCGATGTCGAGGCTCAGCACCTTGTCGATGCCGGCCTGGCGCGCGACGAAGCCAGCGCCGATGACGCCGGCCGCCGTGCCCGACAGCAGCATCTGCAGGCAGGCCGACTTGCCGAGCTCTGCTGTCATCACGCCGCCGTTCGACTTGGTCACCATGGCCTCGGCGGCGACGCCGGCCTGTTTCAAGGCGGCCTGCAGCGCGGTGAGGTAACGCGCCACCGGCGGCTGGACGTAGCCGTGGATCGTCGCCGTCGCCGTCCGTTCGTACTCGCGGATGATCGGCCACACGTTGGAGGAGCAGAAGACCGGCATGTTTGGCGCCCACTGGCCGATCAGCCGCGCGGCTTCGCGTTCGTGCGCCGGATTGCGATAGGAATGCAGCAGCGCCAGCACGATGCCCTCGGCGCCGAGCGCGATCGCCTCGTCGAGCGCTTGGCGCAGGCTCTTGTGATCGAGCGGCTTGTCGACGGTGCCGTCGGCCAGCATGCGCTCGCGCACCGCCAGCACGCGGTCGCGCGTGATCAGCGGCTCGGCGCGCGACGACATCAGGTGATACGGGTCGGGCATTTTCAGCCGCGCCAATTCCAGGACATCGACGAAGTTCTCCGTCGTGAACAGGCAGAGGCGGATGCCCTTGCGCTGGATCACCGAGTTGATGCCGACCGTCGTGCCGTGCGTGAAATAGGCGATGTCGCCCGGTTGGATGCCGAACCGGCTGACGAGCTCGGCCAGCCCGGTGATGACCTCGCGGCCGGGCTCCGTCGGGGTCGACAGCACCTTGAGCGTCGCCAGACGACCCGTCGTTTCGTCCAGCGCACAGAAGTCCGCGAAGGTGCCCCCGATGTCGACGCCGATACGATAGCTCACCTGGGGTCCCTCCGTCTGAAAAGCCTATGCCGCGCGCCGGTAGCCGAGGCGCTGGCTGATGGTGGCCGCGGCGCGAACGACGCCGGCGATGATCCGGGGCTTGGCGGCCGGATAGCGCGCCGACACCGTCCCCACGTTCAGCGCAGCAACGACCGTACCACTGGCGCCGAACACCGGCGCCGCCGTGGCCGAGCCGCCCAGCACGTATTCTTCCTCGACGACGGCGTAGCCATCGGCCGCCACCTTGGCGAGGATCGCGCGCAGCTTGGCGGGATCGGTAACGGTGCGGGGCGTGTGCGCGCGCAGGCGATTGCGCATCAAATAGGCAGCGGTCGACTTCTTGTCCCAGAACGCCAGCAGAATCCGGCCCATCCCGGTGCAATAGGCGGTGCGCGGGTCGGGATTGTCGGAATCGTAGCGGATGGCGGCGCGACTGACCGCCTTGGCGATCACCTTGACGTCGCCGCGCCCCTCGCGGACGCCGAGGAAGACGCTCTCTTCCAGCTCATCGCGCAGCTGCTCCATCACCGGGCGGGCCACCGCCGCGAGGTGCGCTTCCGGCCCACCGATCCAGCCCGTCGACCGGCGCAGCTCAGCGTTCAGCGCATAGCGGTCGGCGGCGTCGCGCTCGACGTAGCCGCGCGAGAGCAGCGTGCGCAGCAGGGCATGGGCGCTGCTCTTGGGCAGCGCCAGGACCGAGACGAGGTCCTTCAGGGCCATCGGCTCGTCGCTGCGGGCCAGGAGCTCGAGGATGTCGAGCACCCGCGCCGCGGATTTCACGTTGTCGTTCATGGATATGAACTTCGTTCGTCTATTGAAACGACGTTCGCTGACGGACTGGGGGACTGTCAAGGTGCGCGCCGCCATGGCGTCGGTTGCCTGACGGCATGAACATTGCTGCTTTGCGCGAAACCTTACCGGGTGAGCGAACATCCATGATGAACCTCATGACCACCGTCTTCCCGGTCGGCGCGCACCTCGCGGGATGGCGGCACAAGGATGCCTGGCCCAAGACCAACATGCGGTTCGAGGTGTTCATCGCCCAGGCGCAGCTCGCCGAGCGTGGCAAGTTCGACATGCTGTTCCTGGCGGATGGCAATGCCGTTCGTGCCATGGACGATCCCGTGATGTTCGTCGCCAATACCAACACGGACCGGCCGTCGACATACGATCCGCTGATGCTCTTCGCCGCGCTGACGCAGCACACCAGGCATATCGGCCTGTTCTGTACGGCGGTGACGACTTACGACGAGCCCTTCCTGCTGGCGCGGCGGTTCGGCTCGCTGGATCACCTGAGCAACGGCCGCGCCTGCTGGAACATCGTCACCGGTAACTATGAAGGGGACTCGCACAATTTCGGACGATCCGCGCATGTTCCGCGTCACGAGCGCTACGAACGCGCCGATGAGTTCGTCACCATCTGCAAGGGGCTGTGGGACAGTTGGGCCGAGGATGCCTTCATCGAAGACAAGGCCACCGGGCATTTCCTGGTGCCGTCCAAGGTCCAGCGGCTGAACCATGTCGGCAAGCACTTCTCGGTCCAGGGGCCGCTCAACGTCGCACGCCTGCCGCAGGGCTATCCCGTTCTTGCATCGGCGGGCCAGTCGGAGCCGGGCCGCGAGCTGGCGGCGAAGCATGCCGAGCTGGTCTTCTCCGTCGCGCTGACCAAGGAGGAGGCGCAGGAGTTCTATGCGGACCTGAAGGCACGCGTCGTGCGGCACGGGCGCGATCCCAACGCAGTGAGGATCATGCCGGGCGTGACCGTCTATGTCGGGCGCACGGCAGCCGAGGCCGACGAACTCTATGCCGAGCTGCAGGACCTGATTCCTCCGCCGGTCGGCGTCGCTTCCCTGTCCAAGTTCTGTCGCCAGGATCTCTCGAGCTATCCGCTCGACGGCCCGCTGCCGGACATGTCGGAGGAGGTGCTCGGTATGACGAGCTATCGCACGTCGATCGACCAGCTCGCCAAGCAGCAGAAGATGACGATCCGCGAGATGTACAAGCTGATCGTTCCCTCGGCCGGCCATGTCATCTTCAAAGGCACGGCTGGCCAGGTGGCGGATCAGTTCGAGGACTGGTACCGCGGCGGGGCGGCCGACGGCTTCAACGTCATAAACCCGGTCCAGCCCCGGTCACTGCAGGACTTCGTCGACCTCGTCATTCCCGAGCTGCAGCGTCGCAAGTTGTTCCGCACGGAATATCCCGGCGGCACCTTGCGCAACATGCTGGGTCTTCCCACGCCCGGGCGGCAGATCAATCCCAACGGCGCCTGGGAATTCACGAAGCGGGCCTGAGCGCCACCGCATACGACATCGACGAAATGCACGCCGGCTCGACGGAGCCGGCTAATGGCTCCAGGTGAACCCGCTCACGTAGCTGTCGACCTTCGCCAGGGCCGCGGTGCGCTCGGCCGGGGTGATGAAGGCGGCGGTGAAGCCGTTGCGCACCAGGGCGACGATCTCTTCGGCGGTGAAGCCGAGCGCCCGCTGGCATTCGACGAGATTGTCGCTGGCATAGCCGCGGAAGTAGGAGGGGTCGTCGGAATTGACCGTCACGTGAAGGCCGGCAGCCAGCAGCGTCTTCAGGGGATGAACCGACAAGGACGGAACGCCTTTGAGACGCAGGTTGGAGATCGGACAGACCGTGAGCGGGATCTTGATGGCGGCCATCTCGCGCATGAGCGCGGGATCGTCGATGCAGGAAACGCCGTGATCGACGCGATCGACTCCCAGCAACTCGACGGCTTCGCGAACGTAGGAAGCGGGTCCTTCCTCGCCGGCGTGGATCGTGATGCGGAGCCCCTCGCGCCGGCAAGCCCGGAAGAAGTGCCTGAACTTGGACGGCGGGTTGCCTTTCTCGGCGCCGCCCATGCCGATGCCCAGGATGCGGCCGAACCAGGGGCGAACCTGTTCGAGCAGATCAAGCGCGTCCTGTTCCGTCCGGTGACGCTGGGCAGTGACGATCAACCCGCAGCTTATCCCGTCTTCCTTCCTGGCATCCTCCATGGCTTGGAGGGTCCCGTTGAGGACCGGCGCGATGTCGATTCCCTTACTGGTGAAGCTCTGCGGTCCGAGAAACACCTCGGCGCGAATGACGTTCTCGGCGTGCGCCTTGCGCAGATAGTCGCGGGTCAACTCGTAGAAGTCGGCCTCTTCGACGAGAACCTGGCAACCTTCGTAGTAAAGGTCGAGAAACGACTGGAGATCGGAAAACTCATAGGCATTTCTGAGCTCTTTCGCGGTCTTCCAGCGAAGCGGGCGCTTGTTGCGTTCGCCCAGCCGGATCAGCAGCTCGGGCTCGAGGCTGCCCTCGAGATGCATGTGCAGCTCGGTCTTGGGCATGCCGCGAATGAACGCTTCCATACGATGCATTGATTGTCCTTTCGATCGGGCGGTCAGAGGGTGCGAACGGAGGCGCGTTCGACGAGGTGGAAATTCATGTATTCGAGCCCGGACGGCGGGGCGCCGGCGAGTTGCTCGAGCAGGCGTTCGGCGGCGCGCTCGGCCATCTGGCGGAAGGGCAGATGGACGGTCGTCAGCGGCGGGTCGACGTACTGCGTCATGACCTGGTCGCCGCAGCCGATGAGGGAAATGTCCTTCGGCACCGACAGGCCGCGACGGCGCAGCTCCATGACGGCGCCGATCGCCAGAATGTCGCCCGTCAAGGCAATGGCCGTGTAGCTCGATTTGCGGTCGAGCAGGCGCTTCACCGCGAGCACCGAGCTCTCGGCGTCGTAGTCGGGCGTCTCCTCGACATCGTTGTCGCGGGAACGCCCGAAATGATGGGTCATCCGCTCGCGCGCCCCACGCAGGCGGTCCGCGACCGGGGGCGTGTTGCCGGTCGGCCCGGTCAGGATCGCGATGTCTCGATGACCGCGCGCCACAAGCGTGTCGATGGCCAGAGCCATCGCGTCGGCATCGCGCATGGCGACGGCGCTGCGATCGAGGATATCGGCATTGCAGTCCTGAAGGCTGACGGCGACTCCCCGCGAGTGGGTGAGCTGGAACAGGTCTTCCTTGTGAACGGGGCCGGTCAGGATCATGCCATCGACACCACGCTCCAGCATCACCTTGGTCTGCTCGTACTCGCGGTCCGGATCGCGATAGGAACAGGCGACAAGGAGCCCGTAGCCGGCGCCCTGCAGGGTCTGCTCGATCGCCTCGATGCCGGAGGCAAACAGCGGGTTGGCGAGGGTCGGAACGATCAGCCCGACCGTCAGGGATTTGCGGCTGATCAGGGCGCGCGCCGCGTTGTTCCGTATGTAGGACACGCGGGCGAGCACATCCTCCACGGCCTGCCGCTTGCTCTCGCGGACCAGCTTCGGATGATTGAGGACGCGAGACACCGTTGCCGGCGACACGCCGGCCATCCTGGCGACGTCGACAAGCGAGATGTCGTTGAGGCTCGGCCGGCTGCCTGCGTCAGCTTCGGGCGCCGGAGTGCGCGGCTTGGTCATTCTGGAAGGCCCGGTCAGGCAACTCGGCTGTTGGGATCGAACTGCTGCACCGCCTTGAATCGGCTGACGATGTAGTCGCCGAACTTGATCGGCTCGTGCTTGGGCGGCGAGTCGGCACTGCAGCACGTCGGCAGGCAGACGACGGGGGCTTCGTAATCGAGGTTGAAGAACACCGGGATGGAGTAGCGTTCCCGGCCGGTGCGATTCGTCACCCGATGAAAATTCGAGACGTAAACGTCATTGGTCCAGCGCTGGAAGAGGTCGCCGATATTCACCACGAACGTTCCGTCGATATATGGCGCCGCGATCCATTCGCCATCCCGCTTGCGCAGCTCGAGGCCGCCGATCGGATCCTGCGCGAGTATCGTGATCATGCCGAAATCGGTGTGGGGCGCGGCACCGTGGGCGTCCGCCGAGGTGTCCGGCCTCTGGGGTGGATAGTGGAACAGACGCATCTGCAGCATGGGCTTGCGCGTGTACTGGACGAAAAACCCATCCGGCAGCCCGAGCGCCCGGGCGATCAGGCGCAGCAGGTCGAGCCCCAGGGACTTCACCTGCTCGAAGTAGGTCTCGGCCGCTTCGCGAAGCCACGGCATCTCGGCCGGCCACTGGTTCGGCGCGTGCAGCGGCAGGCCGGAAAGGACGGCCGGATCGTCGGCGGGTAGATCGACGCCGACCTCATAGCTCTCCTTCAGGTCGGCGGCGTACCCTGGCTGGCGCGTGACGCCTTGAGCCATGAAGCCGCGGCGGTAGAACGGGTGCATGGCGTGGCCGCGCCTGATCTCCTCCGGCGTGGCGAAGTAACGTCGCGTGGCGCCAAAGACCGCGTTCAGGGCTGTCTCGCTGACGCCGTGATTGGCGACGTAGAAGAAGCCTGTCTCCCGGCAGGCACGGTCGAGCTCGGCCGCAAGCGAATCGATCTGGCCGCCCGTGCGCAACGGCGACAGGTCGAGGACCGGCACTTCATCGTGGCTGGCGACGCGGACGTTTTGAGTCATGGATTGTCCTCCCGTGTTGACGAGTTCTAGCTAGAGGCCGGTCAGGTGTATCTGGTTGCTGTTCGCCCAGAACAGCACCCGCTGTTGGATGGTCGTCATCAGAAGGTGCAGCCCGACGCCGATCATCGAAAGAACCAGCAGAATCGCAAAGACTCCCGCCATGTCGAAGTTGAAGTTCTTCTGCAGGATCAGGAAGCCGAGGCCCTCCTTTGCGCCAACGAATTCGCCGACGATGGCGCCGATCACCGACAGCACGATCGCCACGTCGAGACCGACGAAAATGAAGGGTAGGGCCTGGGGCAGTCGCGACATCCGAAAGATCTGCCACTCGGTCGCGGTGTGCGCGCGCAGCATGTCTATCTGCTCCGTCGGCGCCGAGCGCAGACCGACGATCGTGTTGGCGAGCAAGGGGAAGAATGCGATTGCCGCCGTGATGATCACCTTTGAAGACAGGCCGTAGCCGAACCATATGACGATGATCGGCGCGATGGCGACTTTCGGCACCGTCTGGAAGGCGACGACGTAGGGATAGAGCAGGCGCTCCAGGAACAGCGATTGGCCAATGAGGATTCCCAACGCGATGCCGAGGCCCGCGCCCGCGAGGAAGCCGCAGATGATCTCCGTGAACGTGACGGCGATGTGAGGCAGGTAGCTTCCCGTGCCCAGCCCTTCGCCCAATGCCTGGAAAACGGCGATCGGCGTGGGCAGGACGATGGCGGGAATATCGAGCATCCGGACGGCCGCTTCCCATGCGACCAGAATGACGAGAAGCAGGAGAACGGAAAGCCAGCCGACCCGGGCCCTGGCGCGATCCAGCAGACCGGGTCGCCTTGTGGATGCAGCAGAAAGGACGCTCATCACCCGCTCCCTACGCTGCCAAAATGTCTGCGGATCGACGCTACGTATCGCCCGAAGTCCGGCGTATTGACCATCGCGAGCGTGCGCGGGCGTGGCAGATGCACGTCGACCACCTCGGCAACGCGGCCCGGCCGCGGCGTCATCACGACGACACGGTCGGCCAGGAAGACGGCCTCGGGAATGCTGTGGGTCACCAGGATGGTGGTGATGTTCTGCTCGCGCCAGATGCGCAGCAACTCGACGTTCATCGTCTCGCGCGTCATGGCATCGAGCGCGCCGAATGGCTCGTCCATGAGGAGCACGGAGGGTTGGTGAACCAGGGCGCGGCAGATGCCGACGCGCTGCTTCATGCCTCCGGAGAGCTCTCCGGGATAGCGATCTTCGAAGTCCGCCAGGCCGACCAGCGCCAGCAGCTCGCGGGCGCGCCTGCGGGCGGCGCCGAGATCGAGGCGCTGCACTTCCGAAGGAACCATCACGTTGTCGAGGACGGTCCGCCACGGCAGCAGCACCGGCGACTGGAAGACGACTCCGACCTGGCGACTGGGGCCGTCTATCTCGGTCTGTCCCATTCGAACGCTGCCCGAGGAACGCGACAGGATGCCGGCCAGGATGCGCAGGAGTGTGCTCTTGCCGCATCCACTCGGTCCCACGATCGTGACGAAGGACCCGTCTTCGATCGCGAGGTTGATGTCGCTCAGCGCATGGACGTCGGCGCGATCGCGCGAGCGATAACGCTTCTCGAGGCCCGAGATGGTGACGAGCGTTTTCTTTTCTCGCGCGATGGGCGCGACGACAGCGGCACGCTGGATCGCCCGCATCAGTTCGTCTCACACTTTCTGGCGGCTTCGCGGACCTTGGCGATGTCGAACTCATTCACACGGTCGTAGAAGCCTGGAAAGTTCGCCAGAAACGTGTTGGCCGGCAGGCTGCCTTTGATGAGGTCGGCCTCCTGAAGGAAGCTCTGCAGGCGCGCGAAGTTGTCGGCCTCGGCATAGCCCCACTGCTTGCCGCCATTGAGCTTGAAGCCGTCCTGCAACGTCATCAGCTGCTGGCTGATTGAGTTCAAATCCCAGCGCAACGCGGTCGCTTCGTCGACACCCTTGACCATGGGATAGGCCACCGTGAGCACCGAAGTGCCAACGCTGATCGTGGCCTTCTTCAGCGGTTGAGCCTGCGCCGCAGAGAAACCGAGCAAGGTTGCAGCAAGGGCAATTGCGATCAGACGACGTTGCATTGTGATCCCCAGTTTCACCGCATAAGCACGGTCTGAAAACGCTTTCAGACGGCGTACTATAGGTCTGAAAACGTTTTCAGCAAGCCCTATGCCAAATCGGCCTTGAGCCAATTGTGGGCTATTCGAACGATCCGTCCATCTCGGGATTGGCTTCGAAGTCGAGCAGCAGGCGCGCGCAGAGCTTGATCATCAACTTGCGCTCCTGGCGCGTGAGCGAGGTCTGGTTTTTCGCCAGGATCGAATCGTCCGCCAGGCTCTCGAGCGCCTGGTCCGCCACCTGCTTGCCCTTGGCCGTGAGGTGGATGAGGAAGCCGCCCTTGTCGGCGGGGTCGGGGCGACGCTTGACCAGGCCGGCGGCCGCCAGGTGGTCGACCTTCTTTGTGATCGCTCCCGACGTGATCAGCAGCGCCCGGAAGAGATCGGTCGGGCGCAGCGCATAGTCGCCGCCGGACCGGCGCAGGGCGAACAGCAGGCGGATCTCCGACGCGCTCAAGCCGAACAGCCGCTGCCATTTGCGGTCGCCCACGCGATCGACGATGCGGCCGATGCGGATCAGGTAGATCGGCAGCAGGTAGTCGAGCGGATCGAGGTCCGGCCGTTCGCGCGCCCAGCTGGCAGCGATGTCCTGCGCCGGACTGCCGGTGATGGTCTTGCTCGTTCTCGCCATGGCGGTCGCACTATACGCAGCACAAAGTGATTGACAATACGTCTTACTGAGAAGACGAATGGACCATTCGTCTTCCCAGTAAGACGTATTGCGCAAGGGAGCAACTGCCATGATGAGCCGAGCGGACAATGACCGCCTGTGCCGGATCGGGCCGGGGACGCCGATGGGCGCAATGTTCCGGCGTTTCTGGCTGCCGATCTGCACCTCCGACCGCGTGCCGCTGCCGGGCGGCGCGCCGCGCTTCGAGCGCCTGCTGGGCGAGAATTTCGTCGTGTTCAGGAACGGCAACGGCGAGGTCGGCGTGCTCGACGAGCTCTGCCCGCATCGCGGCGCATCGCTGACCTTGGGCCGCGTCGAGGATTGCGGCATCCGCTGCATCTATCACGGCTGGAAGATCGGCAACGATGGCGCGCTGCTCGATGTCATGAACATCCCGGCGGACAGGCGGCCGCCCAATGTGCGCGCGCCGTCATTCCCGGTCGTCGAGGCGGGCGGCATCGTCTGGACCTATCTTGGCCCCAGGGAACATCGGCCGCCGGCGCCGCACTTCGCCTTCATGGATCTACCCGAAGCCCAGCGCGTGCTGCTGCGCGTCGACGGCAACTACAACTGGGTGCAGTCGCTGGAAGGCGGCCTCGACAGCTCGCATGTCGGCATCCTGCACTCGAATGCCGCACGGCCGGGCTGGAACGGCCCCTCCGAGGTCAAGGTGGGCGCCTTCGAGGATACGGGTCCGGTGCTCGAGGTCGAGGACACCGAGTTCGGCTACCACTACGCCGCCTTCCGGCGCGGCGGTCCCGGGCAGCCGTCCAACGTGCGCATCGTGCCGTTCATCATGCCGAGCGGCCGCATCATCCCGGGCGGCGCCCTGCAGGGCGCCAGCAACCACACCATCGCCTTCGAGATCCCGATCGACGACGAGCATACGGCGACCTACACGGTGCGCTACGGCAGCGCGCCGATCAGCCGCGAGAGCCGGCTGCGCGAAACCGGCTTCGACGATCCCGAGGTCTATTCGCAGGAGCAGCAGCGCCTGCTGCTGAGCCGCGCCAACTACAATCGCCAGCGTCGCGACATCATGGACCGCAGCTGGTCCGGCCTCAGCGGCATCGCCTTCGAGGACACCGTGATCGCCACCTCGATGGGGCCGATCCAGGATCGCACCAAGGAGCATCTGATCGCCTCCGACCAGGCCGTTGCGCGGCTGCGTCGCCGGCTGCTCGATTCGGCGGCTCGCGTCGAGCGCGGCGAGCCGCCGGTCGGGGCGCATGTCGACACCAGCCTGATCTCGTCGATCGATGCGCCGGCGCCGCAAGGAGCGCACTGGCGGACATTGCTGCCCAACCATCGCGTCGACGCGGTGGCGGCATGAGGGTCGTTCCGACGAGACTGTTGTCCGCGCTGGCCGTGGCGGCCGGTTTCCTGCTGGCCGCGCACCAGCCGGCGGCGGCGGGCGATCGCGCCGCCGCCTATCCCGACAAGCTCGTTCGTCTGCTGGTGCCGTTCCCGGCCGGCGGTGCGGTCGATGTCGTCGCGCGCGCCCTGGCGGCGCGGCTCAGCGAGCAATGGAAGCAGCCGGTCATCGTCGACAACAAGCCGGGCGCCAGCGGTGCCATCGCCGCGGCCGAGCTCGCCCGGGCGCCCAAGGACGGCTACACGCTGATGGCGGGCGTCGGCGCCAACACCTCGATCCTCAAGGTGATGAAGCCCAACCTGCCGTTCGATCCGATCGGCGGCATCGCGCCGGTCTCCCTGGTGGCGACGTTCCCCAGCATCCTGGTGGTACGTGCCGACCTGCCGGCGGCCAATTTCGCCGAGCTGGTGGCGCTGGTGAAGGCCGAGCCCGGCAAGTACACCTTCGCAAGCTCGGGCGTGGGCAGCCCGCTCCATCTTTCGGGCGAGCTGTTCAAGATCGCCACCGGTACCGACATCCTGCACGTCCCGTTCACCGGCAGCGCTCCGGCGGTGGCGGCATTGCTGGGCGGCCATGTCGACATGAGCTTCGACACCATGCCCTCGATCTGGAGCAATGTTGAGGGCGGCAAGTTGCGTGCGCTGGGCGTGGTGAGTGCCGAGCCCACCCCCGCCGCGCCCGAGCTGCCGCCTCTGGCGAAGGGTCTGCCCGAGTTCGATGTGACCGCGTGGGAAGGCATCGTGGCGCCGGCGGGCACGCCCGACGCCATCGTGGCGCGGATCGCGGCCGACATCCGCAAAGTCGCGAGCGACCCTGGCTTCGTGAAGACCATGTTGGACGTCGGCGCCGTGATCGTCACCGACACGCCGGCGGAGTTTTCCGACTTCATCAAGCGCGACCATGCCAAATGGCAGAAGGTGATCGGCGCGGCGGGCATCGCCATCGAGTAACTAGCGACCGCAGGGCGAAGCGTCGATCTTTGCCCGGCCGGCTTTTTGCTAGCATTGTCCTGTCGCTGTACGCCCCGGGACCCGCACCATGCGCCGTCGTCATCTCCTCGCCGCACCGCTCTTCGCCGCACCCTTCGCTGTTCGCGCGCAATCGCTGTTCGGCGACCGGCCGCTCCGCATGATCGTGCCCGTCGCCGCCGCCGGCGCGTCCGACATCGTGGCCCGCATCCTGGCGGAGGCGATGACGCCGCTGCTGGGTCGCCCGATCGTCGTCGAGAACATGGCGGGCGCCGGCAGCACGCTCGGCGCCAACGCCTTCCAGCAAACGCCGGCGGATGGGCAGACGATCTATGTCCCCACCAACAACCACGCGCTGATGAAGCTGATCTATCCGCAGTTTGCGTATGATCCGGCAGCGGACTTCGTGCCCGTCGCGCTCGCGACCCGCCAGCCCTTCGTCGTTGCCGTGCACAGCTCGGTGCCGGCCAACAGCGTGCCGGAGCTGATCGCCTGGCTGAAGCAGCGCGGCGCGGAAGCAAATTGCGGCGCCGCTGCGCCGGGCGCGGTCAACTACATGGCCGCCGAGCTGTTCCGCCTGCGCGCCGGCGTCGACTTCACCATCGTGTCCTATCGCGCGGCCGCCGCCTCGGCCCAGGACGTGGCGGCGGGCCGGCTCGATTTCACCATCGACAGCCCGAGCCTGCTGATGCCGCTGGTGCGCCAGGGCAAGCTGCGCGCGCTCGCGGTGACGATGGCCGGCGGCTCGACGCTGCTGCCCGGCTTGCCGGGACTGCAGGAGGCGGGCGTGCCGGACTACGACAACGCGGCCTGGACGATGATCTTCGTCCGTCCCGGCACGCCCCAGCCGGCGTTGGCGACGCTGCGTTCTGCCGCGGCGCGCGCCCTCGCCGATGCGGCGGTGCGCGAGCGTCTGGCGACGGCGGGCTTCGAGACCTGGCCCGATTGCTCTCCGGCCGCAGCGGCGGCGCTGCTGCGGGCGGAGATCGCGCGGTGGACGCCGATCGTCGCGCGCCTCAATCTCAAACCCAGCTGAAAAGGGACCTGACCGTGGGGGAAAAGATCGAGGAGCTTGCGCGCTTCATTGCGCGCACGGGCTGGGACGACATGCCGGAAGCGGTGCACCGCCGCGCCAAGCTCGTCCTGCTGGACACGATCGGCGTGACCTTAGCCGGCGCGGCGCGGCCCGAGGTCACGGGCTTGACCAAGCGGCTGCTGGCGGGCGCGGGACGCGGCGCGACCGTCCTCGGCCCCGGACTGCCGCAGGCCGACATCCGCACCGCGGCGCTGCTGAACGGTATCGCCGCGCGCTCAGTGGAACTGTGCGAGGGCGTGCGTGGTCTTCAGCCGGCGCCGCACATCCTGCCCGGCGTCATGGCCATCGCCGAGCAGCGCGGCCTCGGCGGCCGCGCCATGCTGGGCGCATTCGTGCTGGGCTACGAAGGCGCCGGCCGGCTCAATCGCGGCTACGCGCAGCGCATCGTCTCGCATCCCAACGGCCAGCTCTCGCTGCTCGGTGCGGCCGCGGCCGGCGCGCGGCTGCACGGGCTGGATGGCGCCGGCGTCAGCCTCGCGATGCGCATCGCCACCAGCATGTTGATGACGGCGAGCTACGGCAACACCGTCGCCGGCGGCACGGCGCTCAACCTGCCGGCGGGACTCGGCGCGGTGGCCGCGACGCTGGCGCCGGAGATGGCGGCGGCGGGCTACGTCGCGCTGGACGACGCGATCGAGGAGGCGCCCGGCCTGATGGTCAGTGAAAACAGCGCGGGGACTTTGGCCGACGATCTCGGGCAGCGCTGGGAAATCCTGGAGAACTATTTCCGCTTCTACGCCTGCTGCAATCCGATCCATTCGGCGCTCGACAGCCTGGCCGAGACCCTGGCCGTGCTGAAGCCCAAGCCGGAGGAGGTGGCGCGGGTCGACGTCGCGACCTTCGCCTTCGCCGCGCTCATGCGCAATGCGGCACCGCCCAACTACTTCGCCTCGAAATACTCGCTGCCGCATGCCGCGGCGGTGCTGATCGCGCGCGGCGGCCTGGGCTTCGCCGAGATCGACGACAGCGCACTCGCCGATCCGGTGATCGCCGCGCTGCGGCCGCTGGTGACCATCGCCGAGGATCCGGCGATGACGGCGCGCAGCACGACGACGCTGCGGCCCGCGCGCGTCACGCTGACCCTGAAGGACGGGCGCAGCGCCACCGCGGCGCGCGAGGCTTCCGTGCGCGACACGGAGAAGGCGGATCCCGAGCCGCAGGTTCGCGCGAAGTTCCACGAGCTGGCGGCAGCGCATCTGACGCCCAAGGGCGTGGACGCGATTGAGGCGGCGGTGGATCGCTGCGAAGAGTGGAAGACGATGGGCGAGCTGATCGAGCCATTGCGGCAGCACGCCGTCTGACCGGCTCCCCGCCGCTCGCCAGCGCGCCGCGGGTGGTAGTCGGACAGCAGGCATCGCGTATAAAATGGAAAGATGAGGGGCGGGGACGTGCAGGTGCGGATGGGGGCACCTGCAGAACACTTGCAATGGCGGCTAGAGCGGCCGCGCGCGCTGGACCTGAACGGTCCGACGCACGTTGCCTTTCGCCCCTTCGAATCGGCCTGGATCGAGCGACCGGCCCTCGACCTCTTCGCCGAGGTTGCGCTCAGCCATCCGGACCGTATTGCTTGCCAGGACGTCGAAACGGCGTTGAGCTTCGCCGAGATCTGGGCCGCGGCGCGCCGACTGGCGGCGATCATCGCCGGGTCGATCCCGCGCGACGGCCCCGTCGGCATTCTGTTGCCCAACCAGGCGTCCTATCCGATCGCCGTGCTCGCCTGCCTGGGCGCGGCACGGCCGGCGGTACTGATCGACCGCCACTATCCGCAGGAGCGGGTCGCCGCGATCGTGCGCGCGGCGGGCCTGGCAGGCGTCGTGATGAGTGCCGCCGACATCGCCGCCGGATATCTGCTGCCGGCCGGTGTGCGAGCTCTTGCGCTGGAGGACGCGCTGGCCGGTGGCGTTCCGGAAAGCATGCCGGTCCCGCCGCCGCCGCCGGACGCGGCGAGCTTCATCGTCTACACCTCCGGCAGCACCGGCCAGCCGAAGGGCATCGTGCTCAGTCAGCGCGCGGTGCTGCATCGCGCGCTCGAGCTGGTGAACAGCGTCCACTTGCACGGTAACGACAAGGTCCTGTCGCTGGCGTCGCCGGGCACGATCGCCGGCCTGCAGCAGATCTTCGAGGTGATGCTGTCCAGTGCGTCGCTGGTCAAGCTCGACCTGCAGCGACTGGGCCTCGGACAGATCCTGCGCGTCATCGCCGAACGGCGCATCACCATGATGTTCTCGACGCCTGCGGTGTGGCGCAGCGTCAGTCGCCTCGCCGGCGCCAGGCACATGCTGGCGAGCTTGCGCTGCGTCCAGTCCTCCGGCGACACGTTGCTGCACGTGGACCATGATGCCTTGCGCGGCGTCCTGCCGGCGGACTGCGCCATCCTGTCCGTCTACGGAGCAACCGAGGCGCCCGCCCTGCTGCAGTGGTTCGTTGCCTCGCCGCCCGCGGCGGAGGCGCGCGTGCCGGTAGGCTATCCGCTGCCAGGGCTCGAGGTCGCGGTGCTGGACGAGCTCGACCGGCCCGTGGCCGATGGCGACACGAGCGAGCTGGTGGGCGAGCTGGTGATTCGCAGCCGCTTCACCTCGCTCGGACTTTGGCACGACGGCACGGTCGTGCCCGGGGCGCTGGAGCCGGACCCCGAGAGGGCGGGGCTCAACATCTACCGAACCGGCGATCTCGTCCGACGGCGCGCCGATGGTCTTTACGTCGTCCTCGGGCGGCGCGACCGGCAGGTCAAGATTCTGGGTAACCGCGTCGAGCTGGCCGAGATCGAGACGGCGCTGCGCCAAGCGCCCGGCGTGAGCGATGCCGCGGTGGTGGCCCGCCGCGGCGAGAGTGAACCGCTGCTGCTGGGATTCGTCGTGCCGCAGCAAAGCGGCGATGCCTACCTGCTCGACGGCGTGCGTCGCCATCTCGAAGCGGCGCTGCCCGCTCCCATGCGCCCGCGCAGGCTGCTGGTGCTCGACGCCCTTCCCGTGCTTCCCGGCCAGAAGATCGACGAGACGGCTCTCCTGGCGCGGGCGGCGGCGGCCGAGGTCGAGCTTCGGCCACGCACAGCGGACGCTCGCGGCGCGAGTCCGGCGGGTCTGGCAATGGTGGACAAAGCCTGGCGCCGCGCGCTGGGCCGGTCGCCGCCCCAGGAACCGACCTCATTCGAGGCGGGCGGCGGGGACTCGCTGCAGCTCCTGCAGTTGATCTTCGAGCTCGAACGCCTGGCGAAGCGGCCGTTGCCCGTCGAGCGCTTCCACGCCGGGCTGAGCCGCTTCGATTTTGCCCTCCAGCTCGATGAGTGTCTTGGCGGGGAGCCCGCGGCGCCCCTGCCGGCCGATGCGCGGGTGATGTTTCTATTCCCGCCCGCCAACGGCGGCGATGGCCATTTCATCGGCTTCCGGGCAGCCTGCGCCGCGCGCATGCCGGTGCGGCAGGTTCGCTATCCCGCGCTGCAGAGCCTGGTACGCGCGCAAATGTCATTCGAGGAAATTGCCGGGCACACGGTGCGGCAGATCGAGGCCCGGAAGCCCGCGGGGCCGCTGAGCCTGGTCGGCTTTTCGGTCGGTGGCGACGTCGCCTTCGAGGCAGCGCGTCAGCTCGCGGCCAGCGGTCGTCACGTAGCGAACCTGATCGTTCTCGACACGGACGTGACCGGCTTGACCTACTCAGCCCCCGTGGAAAGGCGGCCGTGGCCCCGCCGCCTTCATGAGTTCCTGCGCCGTCCGGCTTCCTACCGCCAGGAACGGCTGGTCGAGATGTTTGTGGCGAGCCGGTTCCTGCTCACGCCCCTCGGCCGATCTCTCGTGAGCCTGGCGCTCTCGCTCCGTCCTTGCCTGCCGGCGACCATGAGCTTCATCGTGTTCCTCAGGATAACCGAAGCCGTATTCGACGACTGCCTCCGGCGCTGGTCCAGTCGTCTTGAGCCCGTTCCGCTCGACGTGCCGACACTTCTGTTTCGCTCGCAGGACGAACGCCCGGGTGCTCCGGACGACCTGGGTTGGCGCCGGCGAAGCCTCCAGCTCACGGTGAGGCATGTATCGGGCGATCACGCGACACTGTTCGAAGGCAGCAGGGGCGAGCGCATTGCGGACGAGATCGGTTCGGTCATCGCTGGCGGCTGACGGGGTCGCGGGGCGGAGTCCCTATTCGACGAATGCCTTCTCCACCACGAACTCGCCCGGCACCGTCGTGCTGCCTTCGCTGAGGCCCGCGTCTTCGAGCAGGGCGCGGATGTCGGCCAGCATCTGCGTGTTGCCGCACAGCATGAAGCGGTCGTCCTGCTTGCCGATCGGCGGCAGGCCGACGTCGCTCGCCAGCGTGCCGCTTGCGATCAGGTCGGAGATGCGGCCGCGGTTCCGGAACGGTTCGCGGGTGATGGTGGGATAGTAGACCAGCTTGTCGCGCACCATGTCGCCCAGGATCTCGTCGGCCGGCAGCTCGTCGGCGAGCCTGGAGCGGTAGGCGAGGTCGCGCACCTGGCGGCAGCCATGGACCAGGATCACCTTCTCGAAGCGCTCATAGACTTCGGGGTCGCGCACGATCGACAGGAAGGGAGCAAGCCCGGTGCCGGTGCCCAGCAGGTAGAGATTGCGGCCGGGTGTCAGGCTGTCGAGCAGCAGCGTGCCGGTGGCCTTGGCGCCGACCAGGATCTCGTCGCCCGGCGCCAGGTCCTTCAGCCGCGACGTCAGCTTGCCGTCCGGCACCTTGATGGAGAAGAACTCCAGCTCGTCATCGTAGTGCGCGCTGGCGATCGAGTAGGCGCGCAACAGCGGCCGGCCGTCGATCTTGAGCCCGATCATGGTGAACTGGCCGCTGGCGAAGCGGAAACCCTTGTCGCGGGTGGTCCGGAAGCTGAACAACTCGTCGGTCCAGTGATGGACCGATTGCACGACCTCGTTTCTCAACGCACTCAAGACACGCCTCCGCGAGCCTTTGCAGCCCGCTGTCATTCGATGGATTTGGGGGAAATGGCGTCAGCTGCGGCCGGATATAACGCTCCCGCCGCAGACGACAAGCGCGCGATTGGCCGCAGAAATTCTTTGCCGCCGGGCGGGCTCGCGGCGAAATTTTCGCGTTCAGGACGGCTGCTGGACGGACAGTCTTTGACGGAGGCGCCCCTCCCGACGCGGGGGCGAGGCCAGGGAGCGAGCGCGTCTTCGCCATCTCTGTGACCGTTCGGGGATTGAATCGAGGCTGTCGTTGAAACCGCGGCTGCGATCCACATGTCCTTGGCTGCGGCCCCGGTAGGACCGCAGCTCTGGCCCGAGTCACAGGGAGGCAGAGCGGGAGACGGAGGCACGTTCCCCCGGCGCCTCCGTCTCTCTGTACCTTCGCCCCCTGAATCTGTGTTCTGGATCACAGCACGCCAGGAGGATTCGATCTGCGCGGCAACCAGCGACTTGCTGTGTCATTGGCCGGGCAGAGGTGGTTAATTCAAGCGTGCATCCGGCCATGCATCCCGATCGCAAGATCTGGCCCGTCGTCGGTGATGCTCTGGCTGAAGCGACGACGCTGGAGCGGAAGGGGACGAGATTGACTCATATCCGGAAGAGCATGAGTCCCGCCCTATTCGCGCGCACTCGTCATGGCCGCCGGTCCTCCGCAACTGCGGCTTACAACAATGTGATGGCCGGGGTCCCGGCATCGTTCGGGATCGCGGTGCGCGGCGCGGCCATGCGCCACCCGGCGGCTTGCAACTGACGAAGGGATTGCGGCGTGGTCGCCTGGGGCGGCGTTTCGAACAGCGTGCCCCATCGCAGCGTTGCCGGAATTGGGCGCGCGGTATCGGTCGCGGACCCGACGAGGATCCTCTTGCCGACGCGCCGGTTTGGCCCCCGCAACACGCTCGCGGCCCTGGCCTTCATGGAGTTCAGCAGGCCGGCCAGCATGTCGGCGCATGCCGTGCACGGACTATGGCTGATCTCGATCTCGATGCTGGTGAAGTCACGATCGCGCATGAACTCGTAGAATTGCGCCTCGGCGTGGCTGCGGTTGCCGTATCGCCGCAGGTCGGACGCTTCGCCGGTGTTCCAGGTGACGATCTCGAGCGCGCCGCCAGCGATCCAGGTCGGCAGCACCGTGCCGCCGGCTATGCCGGCGCCGGGATCCAGCGCCGGAAGGTCGCGGATGCCGACTCCGGGCGCGGGCGTGACCCTTGCGACCATGGTGACCACGCGATTGGCCGGCTGCGCCGAGCATCGGCGCAAAGCCTCTTGCAGCCTGAGCAGGCGACGATCCGCTGCCATCGCTCTTCTCCTCGACGAAGATGCAATCCTACCTGCGGCCGCCCGGATATTTTGTGACGGATGCCACAGATCCCACCATGGGAAATCCGCGAGCGCAATTTCTCGTTTCAGGATTTACAATTCGTCGCAAAGCGAGCCCGGGAATACCATCCTTGATCTACCGGTTTGAGGACTTCAGCCTTGATGGTGACCTGCGCGAGTTGCGTCGCGGCAGCGAAATCGTTGCCGTCGACCCTCAGGTATTCGATGTTCTGGAATTTCTGATCGCCAACCGCGAGCGCGTGGTCAGCAACGACGACCTGATCCAGGCGGTCTGGCAAGGGCGCATCGTCTCTGACGGGTCGGTGTCGTCCAGGATCTATGCGGCCCGTCAGGCGCTCGGCGACAGCGGCGCGCATCAACGCTTGATCCGCACGTTGCCGCGCAAAGGCTATCGCTTCCTCGGCCATGTCCACGCCGCATCCGACAGCGGTGGGACGGATGATCTCGCTGTCCTGGAACAGCCCGGCGCTGCGGCCGCACCCGACGGCAGGCCATCGATTGCCGTGCTGCCCTTTCAGAACATGAGCGACGATCCAGAGCAGGAGTACTTCGTCGACGGCCTGGTCGAGGAAATCATCACCGGCCTGTCGCGCAGCAAGGCGCTGTTCGTGATCGCGCGCAACTCGTCCTTTACCTACAAGGGACGCGCGGTCGATGTGCGCGAGGTCGGGCGCGAGCTCGGCGTGCGCTATGTCCTGGAAGGGAGCGTGCGCAAGGCGGGCAACCGTCTGCGCATCACCGGCCAGCTCGTCGACGCGGCGACCGGTGCGCACCTTTGGGCGGATCGCTTCGACGGCGACCTGGCGGATGTCTTCGAGCTGCAGGACCAGGTCACGGCCCGGGTGGCCGGCGCCATCGCCCCGCGGCTCGAACTGGCGGAGATCGAACGGGCCCGACGCAAGACCGCGAACCTCGACGCCTACGACTACTACTTGCGCGCCTGGGCAGCCATCTATCGCTTTTCCGCGGAAGGTTCGCAGGAAGCATTGTCCTTGTCGGAAAAGGCGATCGCACTGGACCCCGAATTTGCCCTCGCCTATGCGACCCAGGCGGTCTGTTACCTGACACGACGGGCCTTTTCCTGGAGCGCCGACCCGGCACACGAGGCTGCAGAAGCAGCTCGGACGGCGCGGCGGGCACTGGAGCTCGATTCGAGCGACGCGCAGGTACTGACCTTCTATGCGCAAACTCTGATCTACAATGTTGGCCGGCTCGATGAAGCGGTCGCCTGTCTCGACCGGGCGGTGAGCGCCGACCCGAACAATGCGAATGCGTGGATGTGGCGAGGCAATGCGCGGGCCTACCTTGGCGACGCGGAGAGAGCCATCGAGGACCTTCAGCAGGCGTTGCGTCTCAGTCCGCTCGACACCACGATCTGGATCGCGCAGACGACGATGGCGAACGCCCACTTCCTGCGCGGCCGCTATGAAGAGGCGCTGTCCTGGGCCTCGATGGCGCTGCGTCAGCGTCCCAATTCGTTGAGTGCGCTGCGCGTGGCAATCGCGGCAAACGCCCTGGCGGGACATCTCGACAGGGCGCGGCAATTGTTGGGCCGCTACCGCGAATTGGATCCCGAGGCACGCTTGGCGAAAATGAGGGAATGGTGGTGGTTTCGCCGTACCGACGACGTCGAAAAATATCTCGAAGGGTATCGCCTTGCCGGGATGACTGAATGAGTGGGTCGATGTCGGCTTCGGGCTCACATGCCGACATGATAGCCTGTCCACAGCCACGTCCGGCTTGCCCTCGCGAGCAGGCATACCATCGGAGCTCGCCAAATGACCCGGATTCGCGTCGCTCTTCGCGTTCCAGTCGGCCGATCGCTGCCAGACCTTGCTGCGTTCATCGTCCGCTGCGAGAACGCCGGCCTTGATGGTGTCGGCATCCACGATCACCCGTCGAGCGGCCGGGACGCCTATCTGGCGCTGGCGCTGGCGGCCCAGGCGACGAACCGCTTGCGGCTGTTCCCAGCCACCTCCAGCCCTCTGGTCCGACATCCTCTGGTTCTCGCATCGTTGGCTCATAGCCTCGAGGAGATCGCGCCGGCGCGCATCGATCTCACTGTGGCCCCGGGCTTCATTTCAACGCGCAGCATAGGCCAGCGGCGCGCGCCGGTGGCTATCATGCGGGAAGCGATTGTGGAGCTCCGCCAGCTGCTGGCCGGCGAAGCCGTCGATTTCGGCTCGACATCCACCCGCTTGAGGAACCGGAGTGCAGTACCGACCCGAGTCCATCTACTGGCGGCCGGCCCTCGCATGATCGAACTTGCCGGCGAGGTAGCCGACGGCGCCTTTCTTATGGTTGGTCTGCATCCAGCGGCGGTGCGGGCGGCGCGTGCTCATCTGGAAGCCGGAGCTGCACGCGCCGGCCGCTCGCTCGCCAATTTTCCGGTGGTGTTCGTGACCACGCTTGGCCTTGGCTCAGACGCGGAGGTCGGCGCGCGATGGGTGCGAAGTTGGTTCGCTCCAGGTCAGCCTTTCCTCAACTATCCAAGTGCCTCGAACCTTCGTTGGCTGGCGGAGGCAGGCTTCGCGGTCGCAGAAGCCCACGACCCGGCGGCAATCCCCGAAGGTGAGGCGAGTCGTATTGCCGATGCGTTCGGGCTTTTCGGGCCACCGGAGCGCTGCGCCGAACGGCTGCTGCGAGCTCGCGAAGAAGCAGGCATTGAGCACGTATTTCTGTTCCCTGCACACGACCTTGCCGGCGGCTATGACATGCCGGAGGCGCCGCTCGAGGCCTTTGCAAAGGTCATCCGTCCGAAGCTCGGAGGTTAGAAACCGAGCGCTGTCGATGCCGCGTTTGCGGCAGTACCTGCATTGGACTTCGCAGGCCTTCTCGGTGATGTAGGTCACCGTCACGACCCCTCGCTTCGCACTCGTTGTACGGGCGAAACCTCGCGTGACGAGTGGCGTGGGAAAAATCACATCAAACCGCGTCGGACAGACCTAAACCAGCCAGGCAACAACCTGCGCGTAGGGAGCTCCGACATGAGTGCATATTCCCGGGTGGCCGATCTCTTCCGGCTGGCGAATCGGGTGGGGGCGGACATTCAGGCTCGGGCGCCGATCTTGCTCCCCAGGACGGCCGCAGACGAGTTGCCTCCGTATCGTGACCAGCCTTGGGTCATCGACAAAAGCGGCTGTCGCAAGATCGATCCAAGCCTGACGCTTGTTCCAGTGGGCAGACTGTAGCGTCACTCGCCAACGGCACTGGAAGCTCAGCGGTTACAGCTTGAGTCCCGAGTCGCGGAGTATGCAATGTATCGCGTCACAATCGCAGTCCTGCTGGGAGCGCTTTCCTTCACGATAGCGCATTCCCAGTTTCAGCAGTTGCCCGGCCATCGGCACAGCAGCCTGGGGGCTGAACTGGCGCAAGGCGTTGATGTGGACGTTCTCATGGCATTGTTGCCATTGCTGCGGATGCATCGCCCCTAGCCGGCGCTTTTGAGCACCGACCGGGCACGGCGCTGCCATTCGCCGGGTGCGCGAGGTCAATCCGACCCGCGCACCCTCACGGGCGCAGGCCAGGGCTATGGATCGGCCGATGCCGCGTCCACTGCCGGTCACCAGGGCGACACGTCCCGCCAATCGTCCCATGTGCAACTCCCGCTTGGAAGAACGAGGAGCGGACCAAACACGGGCGGTTGGTTTCCGTCGAAAGAGGCCGTGAGCGTCGACGATGTCGTGGCCCCGGATGCCTTGGCGCCAAGCGGTCGGTGACAACCTGCTCTTCTGCGTCGAGCGGGTGGCGGCTACGAGGGCCTCTACCAGCGACCGTCCAGGACGAGCATTTGCTTGCCGTTATCGATCGACCATGAACGGAAGCGACTGAGGAAGCTTTGTCCGAGAAGCAGACCGCCGTTAACGGGAGCCATGCTGCCGGTCACGCCTTGCAGAACCGTATCTCCTACCTGAAGCGATCGGACTTGGAATGTTTGCGAGGCACGAATTGATCCATCGGCCAGCTTATAATCCTTGGAGCCTCGAACGTCTCCGGGAGCGAGCGTGCCAAGCCGAACGAGGGCCTGGACGACATCGGCCGGCATACTCACCGTAGCGGCGCCGCTATCGATCAGGAAATCCAGGGTGAGCGCATCGTTGATCTTCACCGGAACGTAGTAACCGCCACCACCATGCCTGTTGAGGGGCACTTCGATTGCGCCCCGACTCGGTTCAGGGGGAATCTTGGGTTGCTGCGGGTGAAATGCTTCGCCTTCGATCGTGCCGCCGGCGCGCACGCACATACGACCCGGCAATTCGACCGGTCCGCTCGTCAACGCCAAATTGCATCTTACCTGGTCCTGATCGCCGTAGAGCTTGCCGGTTGGGTCGCTGACGGCTCCGTTGCGCAACGGCGGTACGGCTTCGAACGGAGCTATGGCGTAGCTCCCGCCGCGTGAACAGGCTGACAGCGCCATGCCGAAAAAAAGAGATACGAAAAAAAGCGATACAGGAGCAGGGCGGTGCCGCAATGGTCTCACCCGATCTTGGCCTGAGGGATGGATACGGGAACGTAGGGGGAGCACCGTTGTTCCATCTCGCTGAACAGGTTGCTTACCGGTGCCCTCGGGAAGGCGTGACCTGGTTTGGCAAGAGGCACGAATGCCTGCCGGCTCCGGGCCGGCGTGGCCTCCATCAGGGCCCCAAGATGCATATCTTACGCAGTTTGCAAGGTAGACTTGGTGGAGGTTTGACCTTGCGCAACCCGCATAACGCGCAAAATATGGTACCCCCAACCAAAGGGGGGAAAAGCAATGCTGAAGTTCCTTATTGCGTCGGCAGCCGCGCTGCTGCTGGCGGCCTGCCAACAGCAGCCGCAGATGGCCAGCTCGCCACCGCCTACGCCAGTGAGGTCGTTGTTCGTCGTGTACTTCGACACCGGTAAATCGGACATATCGCCTGAAGGGCAGGCGAAGATCAACGAGGCCGCCGCAACCTTCAAGCAGGGCGGCGTCGCTGTGACCGTGAAGGGCCATGCCGACCGCGTCGGCGATCAGGGGATGAACCTGCGGCTTTCCATACAGCGCACGGCGACCGTGAAAGCCGCGCTGATGCGCGCCGGCATCCCGGAGTCGGCGATCCGGTCGGGCAGCTTGGGTGAGGAGAACCTGCCGGTCCCCACCGCCGACCAGGTCCCCGAGCGGCTCAACCGCAGTGTTCATATCGCGGTCATCGGGCGGCCGCTCATGAGCGACCAGGACTATTGCGCCGCGCTGGCGCGGAAGTGGCGTTCGTATTCCCGGACCGGCGCATCTGGCCCGGCGCCGCAGGCGATCGCCGCGTGCGATTCCGGAAACTACGACGCGGGCATCACCGTTTTGGAGCAGGTCCTGACGGACGACAGGATCGTGTTGCCGTCGCGCTATCTGTAACCTGATCCGGCACGCGTAGATCATAGAGGGCGGCCCTCCCGCGAGGGCCGCCCTTTTCTTCGCCGGGAGCTCATGTGGAGCGCGGACCTCCAGGTCCGCATCATGAGCATGAGCGGACTTGGAGGTCCGCGCTCCAAAGAATATGCACGCCCGTGTTGCGGTAAAACGCGGCCTGAGTGGCGCCCTCCCGGCAATGATCTAGCATTGACGTCATGAGAGGGAGGCGCTGATGGACGACATCCTGATCAGGGGCGGCCAGGTGATCGACGGCACCGGCGCGCCGGCCCGCACGGCGGACGTCGCCATCCGCGCCGGCCGCATCGTCGCCATCGAGCCGGACCGCGCGGAGAGCGCCGCCCGCGTCATCGACGCCCACGGCTCGGTCGTGGCCCCGGGCTTCATCGACATCCATACCCATTCCGACTTCACCCTGCCGCTCAACCCCAAGGCCGAGGCCAAGATCCGCCAGGGGGTGACGACCGAGGTGGTCGGCAATTGCGGCATCTCCGTCGCGCCGGCGCTGCCCGGCAAGGTCGAGGCGCTGCGCGAGTATCTCTCGGGCAGCGCCCCCTGGCTCAGCTTCGAGGAAACCGATTTCGCCCGGTACATGGAGCGCTGGCCCGACATCGCGGTGAACACCGTGATGCAGGTCGGCCACAACACGCTGCGCCTGATGGCGATGGGCATGGACAACCGCGCGCCGCGCGAGGCCGAGCTGCGTCACATGCAGGACATGCTGGCGGAGGCGTTGGAGGCGGGCGCGCTCGGCCTGTCGTCGGGCCTGTTCACCGCGCCCGGCAGCTTCAGCGAGCGCGACGAGCTGCGCGCGCTCGGCCGCGTGCTGAAGGCCCACGGTGCCCGCTACTCCTCCCACATCCGCGACGAATCGCACGGCGTGCACGAGGCTGTCGCCGAGGCGATCGACATCGGCGAGCATTGCGGCGTCCATGTCCAGATCGCCCACATGAAGCTGAGCGGCACCGAGAGGTGGGGCGAGGCCGATCGCCTTCTGGCGGCGATCGACGCCGCCCGCCGCCGCGGCGTCGACGTGCATGGCGACCAGTATCCCTATGACTGGGCCAGCAACCCGCTGCGTTTCCTGCTGCCGACCTGGCTGCAGGAAGGCGGCGTCGGGGCGATGATGGGACGCCTCGCCGATCCTTACGTGCGCGCGCGCATCCGCCAGAAGATCGCCGAGGTCGGCTTCAACAATTTCGGTCAGATCGACTCCTGGGCCGACATCCGCATCGCCATCTCGCCGCATGGCGCCGCCGAGGCCGGCAAAACAATCGAGGAGATCGCGCGCGAGCGGCGCTGCGATCCGCTCGACGCGGTGTGCGACGTCATCATTGCCGACAAGGGCGCGACCCGCATCGTCGTGCGCTCGATGTCGGAAGCCGATGTGCGCGCCATCGCCGCCGACCCCAGCGCCCTGGTCGGCTCCGACGGGCCGTGCGTCGCGCCCTATGGCGTGACCGGCCAGGGGAAGCCGCATCCGCGCCTCTACGGCACCTTCCCGCGGCTGATCGGCCACTATGCCCGCGACCTCGGCCTGCTCACTCTGCCCCAGGCGATCGCCAAGATGACCGGCGGCGCGGCCGCGGCGCTCGGGCTTCGGGACCGCGGCCTGTTGCGCGAAGGCCAGGCGGCCGACGTGGTCGTGTTCGACCCCGCGACGATCATCGACCGCGCGACCTATGACGATCCGCACCAGTATCCCGCGGGCATCGGCACGGTGATCGTTAATGGGACGGTGGTGATCGACGGCGGCGAGCACACCGGTGCGCTGCCGGGCGGGCTGCTCAGGCGGCGGGGGACGGTATTGGCGTGATGCGGGCTGTCCCGACTGGCACTCGATGGCGTGTCATTCAGTCTCGTTTCCGCCAAGGAGGCGCACGAGCATGTGTCGAATATGGTCCTGCCCCGCGAAGAACACGGCAAGAATGCGGACCTTGCGTGCGGTGTGATCGACGTCGAACCAGTAGATCGCTCGCCCGATGGCCAGAAAGCGGATTCCCGGCAATGTATCGTCGCGCGCCGTGCCTCGGAGCGGAAAGCGTGCCAGTCGATCGGCCGCTTTGTGGATAGCCATCACCCGCCGCGCGGCATGGTCCAAGGCTTCCTCGGTACTCTCGCCGAAGGCCACGTAGCTCTCAAACAGATGGTCGAAGATCAGGCCGAAGTCGCGTTCCGCGTCCGCCGAGAATTCAATCGCGAACCGCATGCGCCCGGCGTTTCTTGGCAATCATCCGGGACAGCCGGGTATCCATCTTTGCAGCCGACACGAACGGGCCCGAACGCCGCTTGCCGAGGACCTCGGCCAATGCGGCCCGCTCCAGGGCCTCATCTTCCATCTTCTCGCGAAGAAGCTGGATCCCCTGTTGCAGCACGGCGCTGACGCTGGGGAAGCGGCCCGAATCGACCAGCGTCTTGGCGAAGGAATGTTGGTCGTCGGTGAGCGAAATCGAGGACTTTACCGTCACGGGCGCCCCTTCGGCCGAATGGAGATCGACGGTAATACCTGGTCGTACCGCCGGTCAAGGGAGCGAGCGCTCGGCGGAGGCCTCTCGCCGGAGAAACCCCGTTGTTTCCGGCGTTTCTTCAGGCGCTTGCAGAGGGTCTCCAATGTGACGGACGACAGCGGAAGCGACCGTTGAACCAGCGCGAAAAGGCGCTGAGTGAGGAGAAGCCCAGCATGTCGGCCACGACAGTCAGCGGCCGCTCTCGGTTCGGCAGCGTGCGTGAAATGATCTCCGTGCGTACGTCCTCCACGATCTTCGAGAAAGTGAGGTGCTCGCGTTCCAATCTGCGGTGTAGCGTGCGGCGGTCGATACCGAGCTGCCCGGCCACACGCTCGACCGTGCAATGGCCCGATCCGAGTTGCAGCCAGACGAGTTCCTTTACTTTGTCTGCCAGACCGGCGTTTGGCCGGGCGAGTAGTTGCTCGAGATGCTGGCGGGCATAGCGTGCCAGCGCTGGATCGGATGCGGGAATGGGGCGGTCGAGCTCGAGCGAGCTGCAGACGATGCCGTTGAAATCGCGGCTGAAGGCGACCCGGTTGCCGAAGAAGCGTCGGTGCGTGTCCGGCCGTCGGGGTGCGTCGTGCGCGAAGCAGACCAGAGGCCGCCAGTGCTGACCGAGCAGGGAGCGCAGCACGCGATAGGCCACGCCCACGGTGAGCTCGACACCCTGGCGCACCGGCACCGGGCGCTCGACCCGAAGCTCTACGCTGATGATCGCTTCACCATCGTGCTCCTCGAGCCTGACATACAGTGCCTCGTTGTGCAGCCGGATGTAGCGCATCAGCGACGTGAGCGCGTTGCGCACCGTCGGCTCCTCGCGCACCAGCAGCCCGACCGGGCCCAGCACTGAGACCGTGCGGGTCTCGGCGAGGCGCAGCCCGAAGTCCTCGACCTTGGCGGCCTTGGCCGACACCTCGAGCAATCGGCCGAGCGCGCCAGCCGGCAACTTGATGTCGGGATCGTCGAGGCAGCGCCGGTCGATGCCGCAGGCGTCGAGCAGACGCATCGGGTCGACCCTGAGCGAGCGGGCGATCTCGGGATAGGAGGTGAGGCAGGCGCTGCGGATCAGGTCGGTCATTGGGGTCCTCCTGCCGACATGTCCCGAAATGTCAAATGGCTGTCCCGCAATGTCAAATGTCGGATCGCCACCTCCGCTAGATGATCCGGCAATTCGCGGCCAGCAAGCGAAGTCCCGAAAAGGAAGCGCCCCATGACCATTGCTTCTCTCGAAGCAGGAATCGTCCCGGACAGCCGCCCGCGCGAGCGCTGGCTGGTGCCGCGTCGACAAGCCTGGTTTGCCTTCACCATGGCCTTCCTGCTGATGGCGATCGACTTCGTCGACCGCCAGGTCGTGGTCGCGATGTTTCCGGCGCTGAAAAGCGCCTGGGGACTTTCCGACAAGCAGCTCGGCGCCCTGGTCTCCTCGGTGTCGATCACCATCGCCGTTTTCTCGTTCCCGATCGCGTTGCTCGCCGACCGCTGGAGCCGGGTGAAGGGCATCGCTGTCATGGCCATGGTGTGGAGCATCGCCACCATCGCCTGCGGCTTCTCCCGGAGCTATGGACAGCTGCTGGCGGCGCGCGGTGTCATCGGCCTCGGCGAGGCAGGATACGGCGCGGCGGGCGGCGCGCTGCTCGCCAGCATGTTCCCGGCATCGCGGCGCGCCACGGTCGTCAGCGGATTCCTGGCGGCAGCCTCCGTCGGCTCCGTGCTGGGCGTCGTGCTGGGTGGCGTGATCACGGCGCGCTGGGGCTGGCAGGCGGCGTTCGGCGTGGTCGGCGTGCCGGGTCTGCTGCTTGCGCTGCTTTTTCTGCGAGTCCGCGACTACCGTGCGGTACGCATGGGCCCGCGAGCCGTGCTGCGCGCCCTGTTTCGGCCGCGCTCGGCGGTTGCCGCCTATTTCGCCGGCGCCCTCCAGCTCGTATCGGCCTCGACCCTGCTCGCCTGGCTGCCGAGCTACTTCAACCGTGCCTACGGCCTGCCGGTCGACCAGGCCGGGCTCAAGTCGGCGCTCGTCATCCTGCTGGGCAGCGTCGGCATCGTCGTGTTTGGCCATATGGCCGATCGCCTCGCCGTCGTCGATCGGCGCGCCAAGCTCCTCGTGCCGGCCGTGTGCCTGGTCATCACCGCCCTGATCCTGGTGCCGACCTTCGGCCTGGTGCAGCCGGGCAACCTGCAGTTCGCCCTGCTGCTGGCCGGCGGCTTCATGATGACGGCGGCGTCCGGTTCGGTGCCGTCGGTCGCCATCGACGTGATCCATCCCGGGCTGCGCGCCACCGCTGCGGCCATGGTGGCGGTCGTTCAGAATCTGTTCGGCCTGGCCGCCGGTCCGCTGATCGCCGGCGCCCTGTCCGATGCCTACGGCCTGGGCACGGCACTCGCCATCATGCCGTTGTTCTGCGTCGCCTCGGCGGTCGTCCTGGTGCTGGGCGCGCGCGCCTACCCGAAAGATCTCACCCGCGCCGAAACGCTCGGGCCCGCCATCACTGCCAACTGAAGGAGGGTTTTATGCCCGATACCGTCACGCCTGCCTCGGCAACGCCCGTCACCGATCGAGTGCGCGCCACCGGCAACTTCAATCCGGCCTGGAACGAGATGGCCGAGCTCGATCCGGTATGGCTCGAGAAGTTCTTGGACATGGGCATGAAGCCCATAGCCTCGGGCGTGCTCGACCCCAAGACGCTCGAGTTCCTGGCCATCGCCGTCGATGCCTCATGCACGCACCTCTATGCCCCGGGCGTCCGCCGTCACATCCGAAAGGCGCTCGATCTCGGCGCCACCAGGGAAGAGATCATGGCCGTGCTGCAGTGCGTGGCCGTACTCGGAATCCATTCGTGTGCGTTGGGCGTGCCGATCCTCGTCGAGGAGCTGGCCCGCCGGAACAAGTAGTCCCATCCAGCTCAAACACAGGAGAAGTCCTATGCATTTCCTCGACGATTCACTTTTGCCCGAGAACCACGAGAAGCTCGTCATTCAGGTCGCGCCCTATGGCCCCGAGTTCCTGCCGTCCGATTCCAATGACATCCCCGTCACGATGGATGAGCAGGTGCAGAAGGCGGTCGACTGCTACAACGCCGGCGCCACCGTGCTGCACGTCCATGTCCGTGAGGCCGATGGCAAGGGCTCCAAGCGGCTCTCGATGTTCAACGAGATGCTGGCCCGCCTGCGCCATGCCGTGCCGAAGATGGTGCTGCAGGTCGGCGGCTCGATCTCCTTCGCGCCGGAGGGCGAGGGTGCCGAGGCCAAGTGGCTCAACGACGACACGCGCCACATGCTGGCCGAGCTCGAGCCCGTACCCGACCAGGTGACGATCGCCATCAACACCAACCAGATGAACGTCTGCGAACTGATGAGCGCCGATGACGTCGCCGGCACCTCGCTGGCGCTGCCGCCCTACCAGGAGGCCTATCGCGAGATGTGGATCCCGTCCGGGCCGGCCTTCGTCGCCGAGCACCTGAAGCGCCTGCAGGCCGCGGGCACGCAGCCGCACTTCATGCTGGGCGACATTGGCCAGCTCGAGACGGTGGAGCGCCTGATCCGCCGCGGCGTCTACAAGGGCCCGCTGGTCCTGAACTGGGTGGCGATCGGCGGCGGCGCCGACGGCCCCAGCCCCTACAACATGATGGAGTTCATCCGCCGCGTGCCCGATGGCGCGGTGCTGACCCTCGAGTCGCTGATGCGCAACGTGCTGCCGATCAACACCATGGCGATCGCCATGGGCCTGCATGTCCGCGTCGGCATCGAGGACAACCTGTGGGGCCGCAAGGGCGAGCGCATCACCTCGGTCCAGCAGGTCGAGCAGATGGTGCGCATCTCGCGCGAACTTCATCGTGAGGTCGCGACCGGCGAGGATGCCCGCCGCATCTACCAGATCGGCACACAGTACAAGACCACCGACGAGACGCTGGCCAGGCTGGGGTATGCCCCGAACCGCCGGGCGGGTGAGCGGGGCACGCCCGTTCAGGGACTGCCGACCGGTAGCCCGGTCCGCAAGGCCGCCTGACAGGCCGTGGAGGCAGCCTGGACCTCTCCGCGTTCTTCCGGACCGCCGGCATCTTGCCGGCCCATGTTCATGATGCCGGCTGGAAGCCGGCGGTCCGGAAGACTATGAGCGACACCAGCAATGAGTTGATCTCAAAATCATCCCGCTCTAGCTAGTTCTCGCGTTCGGCGCGCGCGAGGAGGGCTTGCGGGTCGAGCACGGTGTCGAGGCGGCCGGCGTACCCGGCGCCTGGCAGCTTCGCCGGACGGCCATCGACCGTGACCTCGAGAGTGTCGGGCTTGCCGGTCTGCAACCGGATGCCGGAAATGTCGGGGACGGGATAGCGGTCGCCGGGTTTCAGCGTGCCATCGAACCGGACCGAGTGATCGGGGGCGATGACCCTGATCCAGGTGCCCGAGTTGACGGGAAACAGGCCATAGGGACTGCCCGGGCCGGCGGTGATGACGATGCGCGGCGGGCCGGCCGGCTGGGGCGTCGCCGGAAACAGCCGGCCGGCGCGATCGGCGTAGAGCGTTGCCCGTCCGGCGGGGCCCTCGACCTCGACCGTCCAGCGCGGCGGCTCGCGGTCGGTGACGAAGCCGTGCGGCGCGACCAGGGTCATCCGAACCACCGTCGCGCCGGGCCCAAGCGCGGCGCGCGCAACGGCCGCCGCGGCGAGATCGTCCAGATGGGCGCCATCGTCGCGCTCGAGCGCAAACGGCTCGTCGCCCCGCTCGTCCCCCAGTGACATGGGGTATCGGGTGGTCGGCCCGGAAACATCGTCCCACTCGCTCCAGCCGAACAAGGTTCGCCGGCTGGCGCGCCAATCGATGCGGCGGGAGCTCTCGCGGTCCTCCGATGGTGTCTCGACCAGCAATTCCCCGGGCGTCACGGCGACATAGGTCACCAAGGGGTGGGGGCCGGTTCGCGCCAGGACCGCCTCGAAGACCGACCGCGCGCGGCCCGCAGCGAACAGGCTGACAGTCTGGTGCGAGGCGACCAGCACGACGATGAGCATGATCGCCGCGGCGCCGATCGCGCCGGCAACGAGCCCTCGGGCCAGCGTCATGCCGCGGCGGATGTCGATGGCGGTCTGGCCGAGCGTTTCGGCGATCGAGCCGGCCCGGGCGCTGCCGATCGGCTCTCGCGGGTCGTAGAGGTGCGGCGCGTTGCGCTGCAGCAGCCGGAACAGGCCATATGTCATGACCGCGCCAGCCGATAGCGCGATCACCGAGCCGATGCGGAACGAGCCGAGGCCAACCAGAGTCCCCACCGCCGCCATGAGCCAGAGGAGAGCGAAGAACACCGCAGCGGCCAGCAGGACGTAGAATCGGGGGCCACCATAGCCGGCGACGAAGCGGATGCGCGCGCGGTCGTCCGGCGCCAGCCGGCGATGCAGCTCGGCGACAAACGCTTCGAAGCGTGCCCGGCGATCGGCCGCGTCGGCGCTCCGCGAGTTGCCGCCGAAGACCGTCACCGCGCCGCCCCAGGCAAAGCGGATCTGGCACGAGGTGACGCCGACCGGCCCGCGCGCCGTCTCCACCTCGGTCGTGAGCCGAATCGCCCGGATGTCGGAAAGGGCGGCGTGCTGCGCCTGCCCGTCGATGCGCCAGTCGATCCCATCGCCAGCCAGGCGGATGCCCTTGTCGCGAAGGCGAAAAACGGTCGTCACCTCGCCGTCGTGGATGTCGAGATCGTAGTCCGCCGCCTGAAAATCGGCGTCCGGCGCCGAGGAAGCCACACCCTCCGCCTTCGATCTGCCGCTCACCATTGGCCGGCGCACGTCACTGACGGGCTTTGGTTCCGAAGACAGACAGGAACTCAATTGCCGTAAAGGCGACAAACATGACGTGTCGTCCTGAAGTTCCAACGGGCTGCCAAGAGACGCATGTATCAGCCCATCGTATCGCCGCTGTGTTGCAAATTCCGAGAAGGGTGTCGTCCGTGTCGCGATACGACATCTCGGATCGTCCATCGTTGACCAGAAGCTACGCCGGATCCTGCTCCGCCAGGCAGATCTGCGCCCGCACAGTCGCGTTGGAATGGGGGGCGAAGTTCACTGGCGCACTCTGGCAAATGTCGCCAAAGCCAGAGAAGGCCGGGAAGCTCAGCGCCCTCTGCCAGACACGCAATCAGCAACCAAAACCTACGGATACCGAGGCACGCAACGGAGCAGAGTTCGGAAGCTCCGGGTCAACGCCTCCTGACTCCGCGTCAAGGCGCTGGCGAGCTCTTCCTGGCGGAGGCACATACTCGCGTGCCCCTTTAGATAGGCAATTCGAGCGTCGGCGACATACGACGCGGACCACCCCTGCGCTGGCTCACCGATGATGACGACCGGTCTCGCGAATGTGGTCGATCAGCGGCTCGACCGAGGGCGTGGCGCCGTAATTCTCGGTGACGGGTCGGAGGGCCTCGACGAATGCCTGGTGATCGACGGACTCTCCCGCCTGATTGGC
>Ga0164290_1000133_pt1 | contig 277421 bp, 231 predicted proteins | sample Micstemetagenome_FD_108782 | JGI IMG/M metagenome (GOLD analysis project Ga0164290, IMG submission 108782) | Contaminated culture microbial community from soil near Moab, Utah, USA - Microcoleus steenstrupii SON62 (Illumina Assembly) | ecosystem: Environmental > Terrestrial > Soil > Soil crust... | reverse complement strand
TTGCTCCACGCTTCCTTCAGACGATTCCTCACGGTTTCGCCCTTGCGCTTCGCTACACTTCACCACCGTCAGGTTGTGTGAGGACTCTCACCTCCAGTTGTTGAACATGCGTGGCACACCAAAAGAAGGTCGACGCATGGCGTCGACCCTACATTAGTTCGCTATCGTTCGCTTTAGAAGCGTCCACCACCGGGTCCGCCCAGGCGCGGGTATCCATCTACTCCGCCTTGCTGTGTACGCTGAGCGTAACGCTGCTGAGCGAGTTGGTTAACGACGTTCATGTTGTTTTGCTTCAGTTGAGCATGGCTCATGCCACTGCCGATCGGAGGCGTTTGACGATATTCAGGGTGATCGCTGATGGCGCGGACATTGAGGAGTCGGATAGCCGCCACCTTGACCAGCGCCAGTGTCGCCGCCGTGGTCGACAATCATTTCGGCGATGTGAATATCGTGAGCAGAGATTTGATTCGGCTTCCAACCTGCATCGATCATTGTTTGAACAACTTGTACAGACTTCATACCGAAGTTTCCGCTGTCAGAGCCAAGAGCACGAGCAGTCAATGCTGCAGTTACCATCGCTTGTCTGTCACCGCCGGAGGCGTTGTAGATTTGCGATGCACCAGCAACGATATTGGGATCGCGTCTTTGAGCGTCGGTGAATCCAGACTGTTGCATTTCAACGAAGATATCGACGCCAGGTGGCAATGCAGCAGGAGCAGTTTGGGCTACGGAAGAAACTGCTTGCTGGATAGCTCCGCTGTTGTCTCCGCCACCGTTGTGCAGAACTTCTACAGTTGCATCAGATTGAATTACTTGCGGTCCGTTGTTGCCGGATTCAGTAACACGACCGATACGGACGTCGGAAGCTCCTTGTGTTTCGCCATTGACGGACATGCTGATGTTTTGTCCATTGACGTTGCCTTGCTGATGGCGAAGCTTGACGTTGACGACATTGACAGTGTTGGTCGGAACTCTCGGGATCAAGCCTTGGTTGATTACAGGCGGCAAGGCAGAGTTGGACTGTTGGACGAGAGCTTCTGCTTCGAAGTTCACAACCTGATTGGCGCCTTGCGGATTGACGATATTGACTTGAGTCTCGGTTCTTCCTTGCATCGATTCGGCAGTCAGGTTCGGTACTGCACCGTTGCTTACGCCGCGCGATTGACCGGGATTGACACGGTAGGTGAGATTTTGCTGAGTGGTGCCGCGTTGCGGTGGAACGTTGAACGAGCCACTGAATTGTGCGCCGCCCATTCCGCCGCCACCATCGGTAGGAGGTGGAAGATCTACGACTCGGCTGTAGCCGCCGCCGTTGTCTCCGCCGCCGCCACCACCATTGATGATGCTGCCGGATACTTGAGTGGTTACGGTAGAGCCGCCGCCGCCGAACATTCTGCTCTTGAGCATTTCTTCGTCGTAGGCTTGTCTCATCGGGTTTTGTACGTTGGGATCTCTCGCGTACGATGCGCCTCTGATAGCGACAGCATTGACGAAGTTCGGATTCTTCAAAGTCGTTTCCGGAGCTGCATCAAACTGTTGAATGGTGGCACAAGCATCCACGATTGCTGGAGAGAGCTTACCGGTCAAACCACCGGCCATTGCGGCTCTTTCTTCGTTGGAAGTATCTGGTGTAGCGCGCTCATCGACAACGCCTCTCATATAGTTGGCGATACCCTTGGCTGCGATAGGACGCTGCCATACAGGGATGTTGGTGCCGAGTACTCTGGCCATTGCAGCTCTGTTAAACGGATCGATACCGATATTGGCTTGCACCAATGCATCAGTTGCCGGCCAACGAGCTGTACCGAAACCTGATTCAGGCGATGTGTTGTCGGTCAAGGTGTGCATCATCCACGCTTGTTTTTCGGGAGTCATGTCGCCGAAACGTGTGCGCAGGTGATCAGTAAATGCGTTGGCGCCAGCTTCATCACCCGTCACGTAAGCTTGTGCACCGCTGACTGCTTCCGAGAACATAGCTTGTTGGAATTGACGCTTAGCGCGGTATGTTTCTCTCCAACTCGAGCCCTTATATTGCAACCAGTTACCGGCAACTCTGTCGGCGAAGCCCTTGGGTTGGTCAGCACCAGAGTCGATAGCAGATTGACGAGCTGCGTCGAAGGCTTCAGCGTCATCGGTCATGGTCTGTGCATAACCGGCTGAAGCAATTTGCATTGCTTTTTGCTCTTGTGTAGCGTTAGCGCCAAAGCGGACGTGAGCAACACCTCTGGGTGAACCGACGATGGTGGCTTGTCCGTCAGGCGATTTACCCATAGATACGCCGTCGTAAGTACGAATCAATTTCGCCATGATGTTCGGAGCAACACCGCCGTATCCGCTGTGGTCGAATGCGGTAAAGGGGTCAACCTTACCGGGACCGGCGATATCTTGCAGTGCTTCCGGAACGTTCATGGTGGTGACGTCAGGATTACCTTGAGTTGCTGCCGCTGCAGTGTTCTGTCCGAGATGGGCTGCTGCTCCGCTGATCGGTGAAGCAGTCTGTTGACCCATCGTTCCGGCTGGTCTGCTGGGCGGAACTACTTGAGCGTTTTGAGTTACAGGTGTGCGACCGCTAGCGTTGACCGGTGTTTGGGTAACGCGCAGGTTGATGCCCTGACCGTTGACACCTTGACCAAGCGAGACAACTTGCTCGTGCTCTTGCGTTCCGGTTGCTTGTTGTTCCGGTCCGCCTTGCAGAGTCTCGGTGGTTTTGCCGTTGTTGAGGTTTTGACCTTGATTGGCACCAGCGTTAGCAGCGTCACCCTTGGGTGGTGTGAGCGGCGGAACAACAGCACCAGTGGCGGTTCTTTGCTGACCAGCATTCTTACCGGTCAAATCTTTGGCATCGGTAGTCAGCTTCGGTTCGCCAGTCTTACCGGCAACGCCTTTCTTGTCGTCTGTCTGATTGACGCGCAGATTGGTATCTCTTTGAACACCAAGACCGGCTGCTTCGGTTTCATTCTTTTGTTCGGCTTCAACCTGGTTGACGCCTTTGTCATTGCCTGTGCCGTCGCCTTTTTCGGTGACCTTGAGCGGTCTGCCGTCAGGGCCGACTGCACTCAGAGGAGGAACTACACCTTCGCCTTTCTTGGCGCCAGGAATTCCACTTGCCGGCGGCAAGACAGGAACTGCGTTTTCGTTCTTCTTCTCTTCTTTCTTGGTTTCACCAGCTTTGGTCTTGTCTTGAACTTGGAGTTTAGCGCCGGCGCCACCGAGTTGAGCTGCTGCAGCCTTAGCTTTTTCAGCTTCTTCTTTTTCTTTCTCGGTCATCGGCTTTTGACCTTGCTGACCTTGCTTATTTGGATCTTGGTTGCCGCTGGTGTCCAGACCGAACATTGCAGCCATTTCGTTGGCACGGTCTCTGGCAGCTTGGTCGGCGTTGGTACCGGTTGTATTTTTCTTTTGAGCGTCAGAAGCTTGCGCACCAGCCAGAACTGCACCGATACCTGCTGCCGCCAAACCACCCTTGACGCCATTTTTCAGACCTTCGGTCATTGCGTCTTTCTTGCCTGGCGGAACTGCAGTGGTCGTGCCATCAGCACCGGTTACAGCTTTAGCTTGCTCAGGCAAACCTTGCCCTTGCATCTTTTTCTTCTTCTCTTCCTCTTCCTGTTTCTTTCTGTCAGCTTCGGTGAGAGGCTTGAGGTTTTGACCGTTCGGATTTTGTTCTTGCTTGTTTTTGTCCTTGTCGCCGGGTTTGTTGCCATTGTTCAAATCGCCTTTGGCAGCGTTTTGAATCTTATTGTATGCATCCGGGTCTTGCGGAGCATGCGGCAAGCCGTTCATCTTGACGGATTGAGTTTGTTGCGGACCACGAGCGCCGCCGTCCTGCAAACTGCCGCGCCATTTGGCGAAACGGTCCATCAGGTCGCCGCCCTTGGTGGCAAGCGCTTTGCCCATGCCGAGCAATCCACCGGTGATCAGACCGGCTGAAACGAAATCGGACATCGGGCTGATTTGAGCACGAGCGAGGAACGACGGCACCTGAATCATCAGCTGCAGAACGCCGATCGCCATGATGATTTTGCCCCAAGGGTTGAAGTCGGAGAAGAGGATGATGACCATAATCTTCAGCAAGCCGACCCAGACGAATGTCCAGAGGCTGACTTCAACGAAGGACTTAACATAACCAGTGGCCACGTTTTCCGTGTCAGGTGTTGCGAAGAACACCAGGAAGATGGGACCAAACATATATTGTGCGGTGAGCAGCGCAGTTTGGATGGCTTTCAAAACCAAGATGTAGATAAGCTGCGCAATGAGGATGCCGCCGATGATCAGATAGATTACGAGACCGGCGAAAGCGACGATTTCACCGACCAAGCCGAGTGCCAAACCGCCGGCCGCACCGCCGACGATAGGAGCGAAGGCATGGGCGAGAAGTCCGGCGCCTGCCATCAAACCGCCTTTAACAGCGGAAGCCATAGCAGCGTCCAGACGCATAATGTCGTCTGCCGAATTGAAATAGATCGCCTGGATCATTTCATTGGTGATTTGGATGATGAAGGCGTAAATAGTTGGCCACGCCAGCAAGAGACCTGCTGTGAAAATCAAACGACCGACCGAACCCATCAGTCCGCCGCCGCCGCGCCATGCGGCTTCTGCCCAGAATTTCCAAATGCACAAAATGAAGAGAAGCAGGAGCAAGTCGACGGCGATACCGTACATCACGTCTGCAGCAGCGCGGATGTAGGGAGAGATGTCGTCAGCTTGTCCGGCACCAGGTCCGTTCTGAATACCGTTGACTGCGATGTTCGGGTTCAAAACAAAGGTGCGCAGAAATGCAGTAAGGAAGCGGACCGTGTCGGCCACCCAGCCGTTGATCCACTCTGAAATCCACTTACCAATGAGTTGACCGATGTTCTGGAACAAATTGCCGATGATGTCATCGCCCCAGAATCTCTTGATACCCATATAGGTATCGTTGATGTAGCCGAGTTCGCCGGTTCCCAGAAGAGTATTGGTGACGTTTTGAATGACGCCTGTAGTGTTGTTTGTCGCTGCGGTGTAAACGAGCGGCACTTCGCCTGGTGCATCGGCATAAGCACCGGGAACGGTGTTCTGCGTTTGTTGTGCGCCGGGCGAAAGATTGCCAACGCCTGGATCGACAGGAAGTGTGTCGGACAGGGTGGGCTCTCTGGTTTGGGCAATTGCTGACCCCACAAACACGAACATCGGCGCCAGCGTCAAGAACAACGCAAATAGCGCCTTAATTGTTTGTTTTCGGAGTTGATTGCCTTTATTCACGGGGTGAATTCTCTTTGTCATTTAGAACCATGGCTAGTCGGCTTGGGTGCGTGCCTTCTTGGCGATGGTCAAATATTATGTCTAATGCAAGACCCTGTCATTGGGGAAATTCCCATCCGGGACAAAAGGCCGGTATCTTGGCGATACCGGCCCTTCAGACCTTTCAGATGATTCCGACAATTTGCGTTTTCGTCGGTTCAATTTCTGTCCAGGAGAAGTCCGGCGTGCAGTGCCGAATTCTCTGTAGTTTTTCCTATCTAGTTTTTTCTAGTGTTGGACTTGCGATTCAACTATTTGGTGAATCTTGGTTGCAGGTGCTTTTTAGAGACCGCCGCCGAGACCGCCGAAGTTGTTGATTGCGAAGGTACCGATCAAGTGAACCGCTGTCGGTCCGCCGAATCCGATGCCCAAGCCCTTAGCTACGTTCATTGCGGATTCACCGCCGTCACGTTGACCGAAGGCGATCTTCATTCCAGCCATCGAGGATGGAACTGTGGACAGTGCTGTAACTACGCGGGAAATGTCGCGAGCGGTGTCATATCCAAAGTCAGCCAATTGACCGACTTCGTTGGATTGCCCGTAACGGGGGTCGACCGGAGCTCCAACCAAGCCCTGAGCATGTGCTGCTTGGTCGTATACACCAATAGCCATAAGGACCAGTTGAGGAGCCAGGAGGAAGCCCACGCGAGAGGCAACTTTGAAGTGACGGGAAGAAGCTACTTTCTTCGCCAGTGATTTGATAGTGGTTGCCATTGAATTACCCTCCATTAGGTTTTTCGTATGAGATGTGTGTTGACCGTGGCGTCTGAATTAATGCTTTGCTGTTGATTTGTAGATGATGCGACCGCTTACGTTGGTGTTGGTTGAGTATCCGCTACCCGTAGGCACTGTCGAACCAGCCGAATAGAAGTTGTTGTTGCCGTAGCTCTGGATTGGAGCTCCTTGTCTAGCAGCCAAGGCGCGGGCTGGTTTAGCCAAGCGTGCAGCAACTGCTGTAGATGAGCGTCGGGGGTTGATTTTGCCCGAGAGGTTTGTGTTGGATGAAGCCGGAGCAATCGACTTCGGTTGGGCTTTGGCCGCTTGAGGAGGCAAAGATGCCACTACAGGCGGAACATTGAGTGGGCTTCCGAATTGTCCCTTGTTCGCGACTGGTGCAAAAGGATTGAGATTTGGCACCAGGTTGGTCCAGCTTGGAGAAGCTGCTACATTCGTGGTAGCAATCGGTGCTACACGCGGAGCCGGACGAGGAGCTGGACGAGCGGCGAGCATTGTGGGATCGATTCCGAGCATGGAACGTCCGCTAGGCATGCTGCCGTGAGATACAGAGTGATTGCTTGGCGCTGGTGCGCCGTAGCCTGCAGGAAGTCTTGCTTCTTCGAGTTTGTATACGGTCGGAGCAAACGTGAAACGTGCTCCCGGTCTGTCGCCAGCATAAGCAGCTTGGACCGTGCTCGAAGCGGCGATGATTGCGATTGTGGTTGAGAGTATTGCGAATTTGGCGTTCATCGTAATCACCTTGGGTTAAAACCTGAAACCGTTGCGTAATGCGTAATTGCCGAGTCCGAATCCCATCATTCCGCCGGAATAAAGCATTGCCGGGCTGCGCATCAGGGACATCGTGTAGGCTCCGGCGCCGAATGCGGCTAAGCCGGTAAGTGTGTGGCTCAAGCCGGTGCGTGCAATACCTTTAACAGGTGCTTTTTTGACCTTGCCGGCGAGAGTTTGGTTTTGGGCTGGGAAGGAGTTTTGTCCGTTTTGTCCCGGTTGCTGCCAGGCGGACACGCCCATTTGTTGCTGCTGTTGAGCGAGCTGTTGGCTGAACTGTTGACCGGCTTGATTTTGAGCTTGAGGAAGGAGCTGACCAGGTGCGTACTGGTCCATCTGTGCTCCGTTCATCGGCTGAAATTGTGCCGAGTTCATTTGTTGATTGAGATCTTCGCGGCCCATGAGAGCGTTGAATGCATCTTGCCTGTTGTTGCGAGCGTTCATAGCTGGCGACTGTGCGCCGGGTTGAACTGCATCGTATCCACCCATCTGTCTTGCTTGTGCTTGTGATTGCGAGAGCTGTTGAGCTGCTTGCGAATCCATCGGCACCACTTCCGGTGGCAGGAGTGATTCTTGATCTGCGCCCAGTCCGCTCATTTGAGAGAGCTGTTCCATTTGACCGGCTTGCAAACCTTGAGCCATTACTGGTGAGGTTGAGAGTCCGACAACCGAAACAACGGTCAAGGAAAGTGCCAGCTTAGTAGCTGCTTCCTTGGCGATTTGTTTGGTGGTGTCGATTACTTTCATTTTCTTAGGTCGGTCTTATGGTGGGAGACTGTTCGCTCCGAAAACCCTGTGGTTTCCTGATGTGCTCATAGTAGGCAATTGGCGGGGGATTTGAAATCGGGGGGATTCCCAACATCATGGGAAAATCCCCCCCTTTTTCCAGCCTTGGGCTAGAAATTTGTCTCGATTGCAGTCGGAAGTTGGTGTTGACCAGTCTTCTGATAGTTGATATTGGCTGGATCAAAAATGGTGTAGGGATAGCCAAAATCAGTAGTTTTCGAGCTGTACAGCGGTATGCGGCGGAAGCCTTGACCGAATTCAGTCGATTGCCATGCGTTGAGTGCGCCGATTCCATTCATACGGGTGGCAGATGTGCCGTAGTCGAGAAGGGTCGATCCGGTTGGGATTTTGCAATCGCCGACTTTGAAGCGCTGACCGCCGCCCAATTCAATGGCGCTGGTTCTCAAACTGTCATTTGATCCGGCTGGTCCCTTGTTGTAACCGTTACCTGTAGGCACACCGTAGGGCATACCCCAACCGGCAAGAGAGCCGAACTCAGTGATGATGTCTTGAGTCGGTCCGCCGCCGCCAAGAATAGATTGGTTTTCGCGGATACCCCATTGGTGGGTTTCTTGTCCGCCGCGGCGAATCTTATTGATAGTGGTGTTATATCCACCGGTTCCAGGAAGTCCGCCAGTCGGAATGATATTCAATTGATCGGCTGGATTAATGAATCCGGCAGGTGCGGTCATCGATCCGGGGTCAAAACCTGGGGTCGATGGCGCCTTAGGTATAAAAGGAGTCAATGCCGGTCCCAGAACACCGGGGGGCATTTCGACGGGCGGTCCAAAAGGAAGCGGAACACCGGACGAACCTTGGTCGATCTGGTTAGAAGGAATTGCCGGTACCCACGGAAGTAATTCCGGCGCATTCAAGTGACCAGGGGTCACTGGCGCTGGGGTGGGTCCGTCGCCGACTGCCGGCGGTTGACCTTCAGGTGGGCAGACAAAGGGGGGCGAAGGAATCGCTCCCGGGATGAGCGGCGTACGTAATGTCGTCGTTCCCTGTGCAAACACAGGAACATTCAGTGAGCACAGCGCGGCTGCTGCGATTACTGCTTTTAATGTCCTCGAATTAAGCATGGCGTGTGGCCTCCTGAAAGCCTTCTGTCTAATAGGGCGCGATTGTTAGGCGTGAACGGGTGTGACCTTTATATAGAGTGCGGTTGCCGTGCAGGTCAGTTGCGGCTTGCGCGCCAAACGAGGCGCGTACTCCTCCACTCCCCATCGAACCTTGCCCTTGAGGGCGGGGTCCGTCTTGCGAAAATTGGGGCTGTGCGCATAAATCCGGTTTTTGGCTGAGCTTCTCGCCGAAGTCGGTGAGTTGCGAGCCGTGGCATCTCGGTAGTCCAAGGTCTCTAGTGGTCTGTCCGCCCCATCTTTGAATAGGAGCCTGGTCACCAGGCATTCCACCCTGCGGACAAATATTGACCACGGCGGCAGGCGGCGGATAGAAGTTCATCGGACCTGGAATTTGACCATAGTCGGAGCCAGGTGTGGATGGCGGGTGAGGGACTTGCAGTTGCGAACCCAGCGTATAAGGAGCAGCCTCAATACGTGAAGAAGGAAGTCCAACATAGGAATTCGATTGATCGATCTGAGTTGCAGGAATATTTCTCACCCAGGGCATGGCCTCAGGCGCTCCATAGTGTCCTGGTGTGACCGGAGGCGGTGCGTTTCCGGAGCCAATTGGCGGCGGGCAGCCTTCAGCTGGGCAGGTATAGGGCGAAGAGTACATAGCGCCCGGAATAAGAGGATTGCGCAAGGTTTCCGATTGCGCTTGAGCAGCAGCAGCCAAACCTGCAGAAACAACAATGGCAAAAGCAGCGGCTTTGAGGCATTTCATCGCCTTTCTCGTGGTCGCATTGCTTGTGATTTTGCTTGTTTTCATTGGTTGCTTGGAGCCATTGCTCTTTGTTCTTTTCGGACTGGGTCTGGGTTTTCAGGTCTGCGGCACAACTGGTGACACTGCACCTGGCTACTCAAACTTACGCTTAATGTACGAAAATCAGCCCCTGTCTGTCGTTGGTGGTCTTACGCACAGCGTTGCGGTTTCTCCCACTAAGAGCGCCGAATGCCGCAACGGAAATCAAGCGCACCTATATAAAAGGAATGGATTCGCGGTTGTCAGGCGACAGCGGCACGACAGGACGTCCAATTTTCAAAGTTTGAGAGCTTGTTAGATTTTCTCGAATTTCCCTATCAAAACCCCAAAAGCGCCATCCTCCAAGGGTTTCAGGCAATTCTCGAGCACTTGTGAGACTTTCGCAAGAAAATCTAACAAGCAGTCAAAATCAAATTTTGGACCACCCGCCCAGCAGCCCAAAAGCCCAGCGGCGCTACTTTTCGCCTCAAATAAGAAAAGGAAGCTTGACGCATACTGCCCGCCCGAATACTGTCAATCATGTATTTGCAGTTGGGCTTAGGAAGCGTGGACTGGATTCACTACATCATTCTCTTGGGCGGAGTAATTCTCGTCGCATTTCTCTGCGTCACGGCATTCCAGACTTCAGTCAAAATTCGCCGAGCAAAAGCTTCGAAGCTTGCCGATGATCTGGAAATGGAACTTCTAGCTTCGGACAATCCGAATACTTTGATCGTGGCCGGCGAGATCAACGACAGACCAAGCACGATCCGATACCAGCACGAGAAAACCTCGCTCGATCATATTCGCAGTGGATTCGCCAACAGTCCAAAATCAGATCAAGAAGAATTGCTAGTTAGCGTCGAGTGCGAATGCAATGTCGAATTTAGGATCGCAAGAATAGATCCAAAAGAAAGTGAAGGAGCAGACAACGTCCCGGTTTCGCTTCTCAACTCAAATGGTTTGCGTCTTGAATCAAAGCAGAAAGAAAAGGCAGCCTTTATTTTTGAAGAACCTGAAACAGTGCAGAGCTTGATCGATCTGTTCAATCGCTCTGGTGCAAATAGTTTTGCTGTATGCGAAAACAAAGTCAGCGCGCTAATTATTGAAGCTGAAGGCTCGGAAAGATCACCGGCAGAAGTAGCATCGATTTTGACAAGCCTCGATAAATTCGCTCGGCTATTGGAATTTGTCGCTGACGAAAAGCACGCCGCCGAAAATTAGAAATCGTTATTCTTTCCTGCGAAGACCTAACATTTGTGGGCTGATCAGACGCACAGAAGTCAAGATCTGCTCACTCCGTATATGGTATCAGCCACCAGATATGACCCTAGTTTCACATGCGGTGGCAGCTCTACCCACGGTGGCAAAAATTCTTTTGCACAAACGGATCTTTTATCGGTATGATATGAACGAGAAAGGGGGGAGCACGTGACCATTCAGCAATCTAACGCAGTACAACAATTCAACCCTGTAGCTCCAGACGCACATCAGGACGCCGTCGCACTTGAGGGTCTCGACCATATATTCAAGTGGGCATCAGAGGTGGTGGCAGACGGAGAAGACAACCGCGCCAAACTAGCCAGAGAAAAACGCATTCGCCGTCAAGTTCTGGAGATGGTCCAGAAGTACCGCGAACAACAAATTCTCGCTAAGGCAAATGAAGAAAACGCCTATTTACAACGTCGTGTCATTGCCTTACTACAAAAGCTGCAAGAGACGATCGAAGAGAATGCTCAAATTAAGCAGATCGTAGTCAACCAATACTGGCAGCTCAGCAAGATGCCGGCAATGGAGAGAGAACTCAGAGAGTACAAGAGCAGAGAATGCGAGCGTGACGCAGCAGTCACAGAGCGCAAATATTTGATGTCTGCTCTGGCAAAACTAAAAGTCGAACGCGACTATCTGGAAGACATCGCAAACGTCAATGAAACGGAAAATGCACGTTTGTCGAAACTGTTGAACGAAACAAAAGCTGATGTTGAGACGCTCAAAGCACGCAAGTGGTACAGCCCAATTCTCAACATGTTCAAGGTTCGGTAACCCGGAATCCCCGGAATCTCTGCAGCAAAAGGTATCCCTGGAAACAATAAGTTGGCTTGGTAATCGGAAGGGCGGCTGCGAAAGTAGCCGCCTTTTCCATTTCAAACTAAGAGCTTCGGCGACGCATTTTAGGGCGCGCTTTATTTGGCGTCCAATGCCTTCTTGAGTTTGCCTTCGAAGCCGCGAACCGTTGGGCTGTAATATTTGCGCCCTTTCAGTTGATCCGGCATGCAGGTCATTTCAGACGCTTTGCCGCCTTCGAAGTCATGCGCGTATTGGTATCCTTTCGAATAGCCGATTTCCTTCATCAGTTTTGTCGGGGCATTGCGCAAATGAAGCGGCACGGGAAATTGCTCGTGGTTTAGCACATCGGTTTTAGCATCCCCGTATGCTCGATAGACGGCATTTGATTTCGGTGCGACAGCTAGATATACGACTGCTTGAGCAAGTGCCGTACTCGCCTCGGGCATGCCGATTAATTGCACGGCTTGCATGGCTGCAACCGCTTGCGTCAATCCCTGCGGTGCAGCAAGACCGACATCCTCCGAGGCGAAGCGAACCACGCGCCTTGCCACGTACATGGGGTCTTCACCAGCTTCCAGCATGCGCGCAAGCCAGTACAAACTTGCATCAACATCAGAATTTCGCATCGACTTATGCAAGGCGGAGATCAAATTGAAGTGATTTTCTCCGTTCTTGTCATAGCGCAGCATACTTTGCTGAATCGCACTCTTCAGGTCGGAATCGCTGACCTCATCAGCTTTCCTGCGCTTCGCCATCATCACTGCCAGCTCTAGCGTGTTTAATGTCGTGCGCGCGTCGCCTGATGCGTATGTTCCTATTAGCGAAAGCTTTTCATCCGAAATCTTTATTCCTTCATTAGCCAAACCTCGCTCCTCATCAGCAAGAGCGCGTTTCATAATGGTGACCAGCTGCTCATTAGACAGCTCTTCAAGGATGAAAACTTTCAGTCTCGACAGAAGCGCAGAATTGATCTCAAAGGATGGATTCTCAGTTGTAGCGCCAACAAGGACAATCACTCCGCTTTCAACATAAGGCAGGAATGCGTCTTGCTGCGCTTTGTTGAAACGGTGAATTTCATCGACGAAGAGAACAGTTTGGCGCGCTTCGATATTCATGAACGCTTCTGCTTCAGCCATCAGCGCTTTGATTTCTTTGATGCCCGAAACTACCGCCGAGAACGCTACAAATTTGCTGTCGGTCGTGGAAGCGACCATGCGCGCAAGAGTCGTCTTTCCAACGCCGGGAGGCCCCCACAAAATGAAAGACGAAAGCCGGCCGGACTCCACCATTTGGCGCAGAATCCCTTCTTCGGAAAGCAGCTTTACCTGCCCCACAACCTCATCTAATGAGCGTGGGCGCATTCTGTCTGCAAGCGGCTGTATAGTCAACTTTTGCATCAGCTCTGAATTATCGCACGTTGGCGCCGGCGATTGAGGTTGCCAACCAGCAGCCCCACAAAAATCAAAGCAATCGCAAACACCAGCGTGCCTGCGCCAATGTACAACCCATAGATGTAAGACTTCGGCGTATACTGAAAAATCACTCTATGCTTGCCGGGCTTGAGCAGTACGGACTTCATCAGCCCATCTGCAATTAACAGATGCGCGGGTTGTCCGTTGTCCGTCGCCGTCCAGCCACTATAGTAACTGTCTGCAAACACGAGAGCCGACGCAACAGCAGCGTCGACATCGACCACTACTCTTTCCTGCAGGTCTGTCTCGATTTGAGCTGTGCCTGGATGATTTACCACTTGTCCATGTATAACCTGATTGAGCAAGTCTTCATCAAGCGCTTCTCTTTTCGATTCGAAACTGACTATGCTTGCCCGGTCAGGTTCGGTCAAAAGACACTCGGACAGCGGATCGTAAGCTTCGGTATCAGAGCGATTGATCGTCCTTAGTGCTTCAATCCGAGACTCCTTCTTAATAGCGCGGGAAAAGAGTTGCACTCGGTTTCTGATCGGCGAAACCTCATAAATCCGCACATTCAACTTCTTATCTTCAGCGGCAATCTTGAAATAATGAGGGTCCAGCCCTTTCGCCTCGCGAACGTTCAAATCTTCTTCGGACTGAGTATTGATTGGACAGAGTATGTATCGTGTGGCGGTCGCCTGACACCATTTGTAGAGTGGAACATCAGATTTCCCCGCATCATGCATAAGTTCCGCACGAATCATTGAGCGAGGTAAAATGCCGGTTTCCATAAACACCGTTGCCCAATCAGGCAAGACAGGCATGCCGCTGAGCATCGGAATACCTCGATCTATGTTTGTATTCGGCGCAAGTATGTATCTGGCATAAGCCATGAAATCCCTGTCCATAACCCCTTCTGGCGACTCAGAAACCGTTTCGGGTACCGCGATTGGGTGGCGAAAGAGCGATAAAACTTTGAAGTTGCGCGGTGGTGCAGGGTAGTTTACGAGCGAAAGAACGTTTGATGAGTCGTCGAAAAACTTCGCATCAACCGTGTGCCAGAGCTGCTTGGTGCCGTTTATCACTAGAGAAGAAACAATCAAAAGAACTACGCAGAAGCGAAGTAAACCTTCCCAGCGCCCTTTCATATTCGCCAGTGCCAAACAAGTTGCCAGCCCGGTCAATCCCGCGATTGTGGCATGAGCTGACAGTTTAAGCGCTGCCTCTTTAGCCATTGTCAAATCATCACAGCCGGAGCTCATCGACATAATTACGCCAAGCGCCTGCATGTTTCCGGAAATAGTGCTGACTAAAACCGCAACACCAAATACAAGAAACAAACCCCAGATGACACTACCGAACGCGAAATCACCGCGATTGACAGCGCCTCTTATAACTGCGCTCCAGCCCCGTGCAGCTAATGCAATGATTGCCAATTCCACAAAGATCGTCATCTTCACGGGGAAGCGGAGCAAGTTTATCGATGGAATCGCTTCATAAATAGGCTTCCAGATCGGCAAGAACTCGCCTAGCGAAACGATCGTAAAGAGAAACATCATCCACAACCAGTAAGGTCTTTGCTTCCATGACGTATCACCAGTGCCAATATAGGCAAGCACCAGTACCGGTGCCCCAAGAAAGAGGCTGGTCACGTAAGCCATTGAATTCGGATAGGTGGGATACAGCGAATAATGCGCCATATTCAGCGTCCCCAAAGGCTCCATGAAAAGGATTTTGAGAAACTCGAACCAACCGGCACTCCAGTTCAAAGCATCAGATGGATCGAATTTTGGCAAATGCGGAGAATCTTTCACGCACTCCAGCATGGGAAGAATGTTCGCCGCATTGAACGAAAGCGAGAGCAGGAGCGCGACAAAGAGACCGAGCATGAATCGACCGGCCGCCTTCCTCTGAGTTTCGTCAGGTGCAAGCTCAGCTATTTTCAACAAAGCATAGCCGGCATAAAGAATACACTCACCAAGGAACATCTCAGGACGCCCAGCCCCGAACTGCTGCGCAAGAACCAGTGACAGAGCACCTATAAGAGAAAGAGAAGCAGAGCGAGAGAAGGCGAATTTATCTATCAAATGCAAAGCAAGAGGTGTCCAGCAAACAGAAAACATCAAAGAAAGATTGATGCTGGAGCCGAGCATGTATCCGCACAGCATAAACATGAAGCCGAAAAGTGCTGCAGGGCTTGTGATTGCGGTGACGAAGGTAGCAACCACGCCAGGTCTTTGTGCAGAGATCAAACCGATTCCATCGGCTGCAAGCGAATAGCGATCGTCGTGTTTGCCAAACCATATGTATCCGCCAACTCCGGCAACCAGAAGGTGGAAAAAGATTAGGAACGCCTGTCCCTGCGCAGCGTTGAACAAGCACGCTACATAACCCGGCAAATAGGCGAGTGGCCAGGCTACTGAAACCTCTGGCGCGCCGCAAAGTAAAAACGGATTCCACAAAGGCTTCATCAATGTGAAGCCGCCATTGCCACGGAAAGCCTGTTCTATATATCTGCCTGCCGGCACAAAATTGTAGGTTACGTCGGCAATGTAGAGACTCTGATTGTGCAACCAGAAAGGTGAAACGACGTAGGCGAGGATGGCGCCATAAATGGCTGTAACCGCAGTGAAGCCGATCCAGCCAGGTGAATCGGACCGGCCGCCGTCCCTGACGAACGCCCGGCCGCTAGACCCGGCTTCTTCTAAATTAGACATTCGGATGATAGGCGCATTGATTGCGCCACTACGCTTCGCAAACCAAATGATGGAATTTCTGGCAACGCCTTCTTACTTCAAAAGGAACATGACTTGTGGCACAAGTGACGCCAGGAAGGTGAACACCATGATGACAATGATGAAACTCATAACCTGCTTCTTGCGCTTTATGAAAAAGCTAATCATCTGCTCTCGTCCTCACGCTCTCAATCGTTAATCTTGGTTCGACTCGGCGACTTTCAAACTCATTTCGTCGCTATTATAGTCCGCCTCTGAATCCTCTTCATCCCCAGTCGATTCATCGTCTTCGACACCTGCCAATGCTTCGCTCTCATCGTCGAAGCCGTCGGCGGTTTCGTCCTCGTTATCGCCTATTGTCGCATCTTCCTCGCCATTGCCGGATGCTTTGTCACTAGCGTTTTTCTTATCTTCCTTGCCGGCAGCCAGGGCTGTAAATATGGATGCAGCAACATTCTTGGGCAATCCGGGCACAGCCATCAGCTCCTCAAGAGTCGCTTGCTTGATTTTCTCGAAAGTTCCCAAATGCTGAATCAAAAGCTTGCGCCTAGACTCGCCTACGCCCGGTAGAAGATCCAGTCCCGACATGAGTGAGCGTTTCGCTCTAAGTTTCCGGTGAAACGTAATTGCAAATCTGTGCGCTTCATCTCGAGTCCTTTGCAAAACGTGCAACGCCTCACTGCGCCTGGAAATTAGTAGTGGACGGGAATTTCCTGGCTTGTAAACCTCTTCTTGCTTCTTAGCAAGTCCGATTATGTCGATGTTTTTTATGTTCAACTCATCCAGCGCTTCTACCGCAGCGTTGAGTTGCCCCTTTCCACCATCGATGATTATCAGGTCGGGAAAAGGCTTCTCTTCCTTTTGCAAACGCGAGTAGCGCCTGCCGACAACTTCTTTCATTGAAGCAAAATCGTTGGCAACGCCTTCCACACCGCGCACCTTAAAGCGCCTGTAATCCGACTTCTTTGGCTGCCCATCTTCGAAAACCACCATGCTGGCTACGTTATCCGTGCCTTGAATATTCGATATGTCGAAACACTCGATGCGCTTGGGTGGCTTGGAAGTGCCCAATTCTTCTTGCATGTGCGAGAGCAGTCGAATTACTTTTGCGTCCGCTTCTTGCTTTTCAGTAATCTCCTTTTCCAGCGCCAGTTCAGCATTTTTCTTAGCCATATCGATCATTTTTACCTTGCCGCCGCGCTGAGGTATACCGACTTTGACGGCATGCTTTGATTTTGCTTGAAGGACTTCAGCAAGGGCAGATTCATCATCGATCTGATGCTGAAGCATCACCTCATGCGGCACTCCGATGTCTTCGACGGAAGTGTAATAAAGATCGATAAACGACTGATACGCCTCGTCCCAGGATGTGCGATCCATAAGGGGCAGACATACTGTTTCCGACGAAATCAATTTTCCTTCTCTCACACGCATCATACAGATGGCAATAAGCTTGTTGGCGTGCGCCTCGGCGACGATGTCCTGATTGACCTTCTTGTCTTTGAACATGACGGTCTGTTTTTCGATGACAGTTTCCAGCGCGCGCAAACGGTCGCGAATTTTCGCTGCCTTTTCATATTCCATAAGTTCTGAAGCAGTTTCCATCTCTTGCTTCAGACGCGAAACCACCTCCGTCTGCCGCCCGGCGAGGAACATCTCGACCTGCTCCACCATTTGCAGATAGTCAGGTTCGGTCACGAGTTTTTGACAGGGACCCAGGCACAAACCAATGTAGTAGTTCATGCAAGGTCGATCTTTGAAGAGCGGACTCTTGCGCTGGCGCATCGGAAAGACCTTACGCAAAACCCGCACGGTGTCCCACATCATGCCTGTTTCCACATATGGTCCGAAGACGCGCGATTTGGGATTTTCCTTTTTGTATTTCTGCGGGTCGCGCACCATGACTAATCGCGGAAACGCAACATCATATGTAATCGCTAACCACGGATAACGTTTGTCGTCCTTCAATGTGACGTTGTAGCGGGGCATATGCTGCCGCACAAGATTCGCCTCAAGAAGCAAAGCTTCTTTCTCCGAATTAGTGACGATGATATTCACATCGGCAACTTTCGGCATCAATACCGCCAGCTTCGGGCGTTCGCGCACCGAATTTTCCAACCAGTACGACTTGACGCGACTCCTCAAGCTGAGTGCTTTTCCGATGTATATAATCGTCCCTTCGTCATCTTTGAAAAGATAAACGCCGGGAGAATCAGGCAAAGTAGAAAGAGCATTTTGAACCTTCTCGTTCTGCCCTTTTATCTTTGATTCGCGCATGCCTCAGTCCTGAAATGCGCCCTCTAAATCGCGCCTCTCTCCTTGAGCATAACGCCTTTTGACAGTATTCATCACTTCATCGGAGCCGCCGTATTGTTTCTTTTCGCCGGACGCACTTGGAGCTCGTTTCTTGGCTGTTTCAAAACCAGGGATAGCCTGAGCGAGAGCATCGGTCAAGGTCTCAACGCCTACAACCTCCATAGGGTCGAGATTTCCGTCCAAAGGCAAATTGGCTTTGGGAACTATTGCGCGCTTGAAGCCGAGCTTTTGAGCTTCCTTCAAACGCTGTAGAACAGCCTTAACTGGACGAACCTCACCAGTCAGTCCAATCTCTCCAAGGAAAAGCAAGCCTGGATCGATTGACCTATCGAGCAAGGAAGTTCCGATAGCGACCGCGATACCGAGATCGCCCGAGGGGTCGGTGAATTCCATTCCGCCCACCACGTTTACGTAAACATCGCAGTGCGAAAGAAATAGACCGGCTTTCTTTTCGAGGACAGCGATGATCTGCAGCAAACGATTGTAGTCAAATCCATTGGCTACACGGCGCGCATTCGAGAACGCGGTATTCGAAACAAGCGCTTGAACTTCCAGCAAAAGCGAGCGCCGCCCCTCTCCGCCGGCAATTACCGCCGTCCCGGGAGGAGATTGTTTTTTGCCTAAGTGGTTCAGTCGATCGCCAAGGAAGAGCGCGCTGGGGTTGTCGACCTCCTGCAAGCCCTTATCTGTCATGGAGAAAACAGCTATTTCGTGTGTAGCTCCAAAGCGATTTTTCACTCCGCGCAAGATTCTCAGCTCTCTGGCGCGGTCGCCTTCGAAATGAATTACAACGTCCACCATGTGTTCCAAAACACGTGGACCGGCAATGGCGCCTTCTTTGGTGACGTGTCCGACCAGAATGGTGGCAATTCCGTGCTCTTTTGCGGCAGCAATCAATGCCTGCGCAGACTCGCGAACCTGGCTCACAGAGCCCGGCGCGCTTTCCACTTCCGGGTGAAAAACGGACTGAATACTGTCGACAATTGTGACGCGTGCGCCGCCGGACATCATCGTTTGAGCGATGGAAACGACATTCTGTCCGGCGTCGACCAGGATATTGTTCGACGACACACCGAGACGTTCTGCCCTCAAGCGCACTTGATGCGCGGACTCCTCACCGGCGACATAGAGCAGGGTGCTGCCTTTGCTCAGGTGTCTGGCCACTTGCAGCAGAAGAGTAGACTTGCCAATACCTGGGTCTCCGGCAAGCAGGACGACGCTTCCTGGCACCAGACCGCCGCCGAGAACTTCATCGACACCGGCAAGCCCCGTCGGCATACGCTGACTGTCCGATGCTTCGATTTCAGAAAGCGGCATAGCCGGCGCTCGCTCGCCCTCTTGCCCCCGCCCACTCTTGCCAAAAGAAGCGTGTGAGCGGCTCAAAACCGTCTGCGCGGCAGCCCCGGCAGCTTCGCCGACCAATTCTTCGACAAGCGATCCCCAAGACCCGCATTCTGTGCAGCGTCCTAAAAATCCGTTTGCTTGAAACCCACACTGCTGGCAGATCCAGCGCGTTTTCGTCTTTGCCATATAACTTCCAAAAATTGGTGCAATGGCTTATTCTAAAGCCGCTGACAAACAATGTTGCGGCATTGTTCTAGTTTTAAGAAAAACTGCGCTCAGCCTGCCCCTTTCATGTATACTTTCGGGGTTGTCAAACGGCATAAAATACTTCTCCACCCTGCCGGAGGTTGACTCATGTTGGATATCCTTCTGTCCGTCGCTATTTCTCATACACCAACCCTTGATGTGAAAAGCGTTTCTATCAACCCACTGACAAAGTGCAAAATTCAAGGACAGTACATAATCGCCCAAAAGTACGGTGGCACCGACCCCCATGGTCCCGATCCGCACGGCGATGATCCGCACGACGAGCAACACGACAGAAAATTGCCGGCAAACCAAGAACGGAGCAACGGTAAAGCTCCCAAGGATGTCTACGGCGATAGATATCCGAACAGCCAGGCTCCTTATTAGGTCACCACAGGCTTTCTACTGTACGGGCGACGCCATTCGGCGCTCCAAGCGTGTAGGATAGACGCGGGCGCCGCTGCATATCCTGGCACCCGCGAAACGGCTAGAAAGGCAGACCCTGTTTTGAATTTAGAATCTCCCGGTGCAATCTTATTCAAAATAGGACCGGTCACTGTTCGCTGGTACGGACTCATGTTCGTAATCGGATTTTTCTCCGCAGCGGCACTGGCAATGCGCCTCGGCAAAAAATGGGAGATGGACACCGAAGAGATGCTCAACACCGCCTTCTGGGGTTTCGGCGGTGGGGTCCTCGGCGCACGTATCTACTATGTACTCTTGGAATACAAGCGTTTCCTGCAAGACCCGATTCAAGCCTTCATGATCTGGACCGGGGGACTGTCAATCCACGGGGGATTGCTGGGAGGAATCCTTGCCGGTTACATCTACTGCAAAGTCAGAAAGCTTCCATTTTTGAGAACAGCCGATCTGATGTTGGCCTCGCTGCCACTAGCACAGGCAATCGGACGGTGGGGAAACTTTTTCAACTCGGAAGCTTTCGGAAGACCAGTTAACAGCGACTTTCCGCTCAAGCTCTATATACCGCCGGAGAGCCGGCCGCTCGAATTTCACGAACAACAATACTTCCACCCGACCTTTCTCTATGAATCGATCTACGATCTGCTGCTCTTCTCCGTCCTCTACTTCGGGCTTGCAGAGAGAGTCAAGAATTATCCCGGACTGCTTTCCTGCATTTACCTGGCCGGCTATTCGATAGGACGCTTGATTATCGAACCGATGAGAAGCGACAGCTTGCTTGCATTTGGCATACCAGCAGCAATTCTTACCAGCAGCATAATGCTTGGGATTTCATTCATTCTTGCCACTGCGGTGGTGCTATATCGCAAAGCTCATCCACTCGTACCAAAAGACTCGACGAGCAGTAACACAAGCAGTGACGAGACTACTTCTTCAGAAGGTCACCCTTAACGGCAGTTTTTACACTCGCAGTTGCTCCGCCGCCGGAGCCTGCTCCTGCAGAACTCAACTGAGGGTAGGAAGCCGTTCTCGGTGCGGCATCTCCAGCGGGGAGAACTCTTGCCGGTGCAGCTACAGTTCCGGCCGATGATTTAGGAACGTCCCACATTCTTCCTGCCAAACGATTTGTTGTGTTTCCATTCGGAAGAGCCCGAGCTGGTCCCATTCCGGCAGCCGGAATATTACTTCCGAACCTGGCAGGCGCGGGGTGACTCGGATCGATCACAGCATATCCGGGCGGCGCCACTATGCCACCGCCTGCGCCACCAGCCTGCCCAGGCCCAGGAAGCACCACAACTGGTGCCGACTTCGTTTTCGGCAACCCTGTGGGAATGAGATAAACCGGCTCAGGTTCAGGAGGAGTGTCGTATTTGACAATTGGAGTAGTGTCTTCAACCCGAACTTGTCGTCTTGACTTAAACCAAGTTGCTGGCTGTAATTCGTCCTTGGTAATTCGAGAATTGTTCTGCGCTGCAGAAGGCAGCGCAAACGACGGAATTGAAACAGTCGCTGCTGCAAGCGATACGACCAACATAGTAAGAGACAGCTTCTTCATTTTCCGTTCTCCGAAAAGCAAGAGCCAACCCCGATCGCAACACACGATGCGGAGACACGAAGCAAATGGCTTGATGTTTGATGAGCCAGCTTATTGTGCGACCGAGCAAACCAAATTTATACCGGATAAACCCCAGGCATCTAATGGCGATTTACCTGTAATGCCGCAGATTGACGCGGGAAGTGGCGATGCCGCAAAAAGCATTGGCGGTAGCGATGCCGCAAAAGCGTAGGGGCGATGCCATGCATCGCCCGGCTGTTCTGGCTGTCCATTGCATGCGCACGATGACAGGCGAACCGCCAGCTCTCACGGCTGTATGGAGAAGCTAGTTCTTAACCGGAACTTCAGCCTTATGCATTTGTTCCAAACGTTCTTTTACGCTGACGGTAAATGGATGAGTGCCACCCAGGGTTTTCTCTGCAATCTTGAGCGAACGCTCTCGCAGCCTACGCCCTTCCTCATTACGCCCTTGCTTTTGATAGACTTCGCAGAGATTATCGAGCGTAATTGCCATGTCCGGATGATCCGCACCAACAGTCTTTTCGTAGATAGCGATTGCTTGAAGTTCAAGTTTCTCCGCTTTATCAAAGATTTTTTGATCGGCGTAGAAACAAGCTAGATTGTCGAGCGCAGTAGCAACACTGGGGTGTTCGTCGCCGTAAACCTTCTCCATTATTTTCAAAGAGCGTTCAAGCAGCGTAATCGCTTCCTTCTCTTTCTGGGTTCTCTTGTAACTCTCAGCAAGGTTGCCCAGCGCAATTGCCACATCAGGGTGATCGGGCCCGAGCACCTTCTCGTATGTTACTAGCGCTTTTTCCTGCAGCGGTAAGGCTTTTCTGAAATCTCCCTGCCTCATATAGAGGAGCGCAAGATTATCTGTGACTGTGGCAAATTCGGAACTCTCAGATCCGCGTAATTTTTCTATGATGGCCAACGCACCTTCGTACATCGGCTCAGCATCAGCAAATTTCGCTTGGTCTTTGAGAATACCGGCGAGATTGCTCAGCGCCACCGCAAAGGAAAAATCGTCGCGCTTCTCCGACTTGCGCATCAAATCGACAGACTGTCGGGCACACAGCTCAGCGTTCGGATAATCACCTTTTGCCTTATAGACAAGCGACAAATTTCCCAACGTGATCGCCTTGTGAGAGGTGTTATTGGAAATTCCTTCGAGTTCTTTGTCAGCCCGCTTCAGAAGGTCTTCTGCTTCGTTGTAGTTAGCGGCGGACATTGCCCGCTTAGCGCCCAGCGAATAGCGAATCCAATCCGGCTCTCCCGCCAACGCGTAGTTTGGAATAGCCAATCCCAAAGCCAAAACTAATAGTAAGTAAGGTGTCCTATGTTTCAACATGTGCCTAGACATGCCTCAGAAGCCCATGTCAATAGCATACACGAAGTTTCAAGAAGCGAGAAGTCTGAGTATGTCTAGGTTTTCGCGATCGGGGCCGTTACCAGAAAATCCCGGCACTTCCAAAATCCAAGGAACACCACGCAAAGCCTTGTGCTGCAACATTCTTCGGAATCCGTCTTCACCAATACAACCCTTGCCGATATTCTCGTGGCGATCTTTTTTCGCGCCCAAAGGCGTTTTTGAATCGTTTGCGTGAATAGCTATAAGACGGTCAAAACCCACCTCTGCCTCGAATTCAGCCAATGTCGCCTTCAATCCGGATGCAGAGCTGACATCATACCCGGCGGCAAATAGGTGGCAGGTGTCGAGACAAACTGCCAGACGCTCATCTCCCTTCATGGCATCAATGATGGTGCTGAGGTCGGAAAACCTGTCCCCTATTGTGGTTCCAGCTCCGGCGCAAACCTCCAAAGCCAATTTGCAATTGCCCTTATAACCTTTCAAAACTTCCTTTAAAGATGCCACCACTTTCTTCAAGGCATCCGGCTTCGGAGTTTGTCCGGCCGCACCAGGGTGAAAAATGACTGCCTGAGCGCGAATCCGATCAGCAAGAAACAATGTGTGGCGAAGCTTGTAGATCGATTTCTCGAGATTGGTCTTGTCGTTGGACGCGAGATTGACCAGATAATTACCATGAACAAATACAGGACCGAGCTTTTTGTCAGCCACTTGAGCAACGAAGAGATCCACGTCTTTGTCCAGAGGAGCAGCATCCGCCCAGGATTGAGGCGACCCGAGAAAGATTTGCATTACCTGAGCACCAATCTCTTCCGCCTTGCTAACGGAACCTTTGACGCCACCGTTTACGTGACCGCCCAGGAGCAATCGATCGTCTTTAGTGGTCTTTGGCATTGCAATCGGTTCCAAACTTGAGGCGGGCGACGGCTGGCGTCGCCCCTGCAACTACTGAAGCGAGACCTACCTCTTGCCGGCGGGGGCGAGAATCTTGATGCGCTCGCGGACCGCTCCAGCGCTCTGGCCAGTTGGAGCAGCACGCAGATACGCTTGGTAGTCCTTGATCGCATTCGGTATATTCTTCAGCGCTTCCCACAGAGTGCCGCGATAGTAGTAGCACTCGACACACGTGCGCGCATCCATTTGCAGAGCGGTGTTGTATTCCTGCATTGCTCTATTCAAATTGTTAGCCGCTTGATACGCCGTTCCCAAGTTCATGTGGGTGGACGGATCGTTCCATAATTTGAGCGCTGCTTCGTAGTCAGCAATTGCACCCGGCAGATCCGGCTTTGCAGCATCAGTCTGCTTCTTGATCGCAGAGTCGATGAGCGGAGCAGCTTTGATCTGCTGAGCGCCACTCAGGGTCTGCTTGTATGTCGGATTGTTCGGCGCCAGGCTAATCGCTTTCTTGTACGCTTCAATCGCCAGGTCGATATCATTCTTCGCCTGATAGCAAGTTCCCAAACCGTAGTAGAAGGAATCGCTGTTGGGCAGGAGAGCAATCGCTTCCTTGTACTTCGCAATCGACTCGTCATACTTTTGATCTGTCTGCAGTTTCACAGCTGCATCGTAAGCAGCAGCGGCTTCTCCCTGCGCTTTCACCTGTCCTGATGTCTGCAGTTTTACAACGTCATTCACGTTCTTACCGAGTCTAGCGATTCTAGATTGCGCATCCGAGGCGTAGGCACCACGCGGATCTTTGGCAACATAATCGCGATACTCGTTCCACGCCTGATTACCTTTGCCGAAGTTTTCGTCGAGAATGCCCATGAAATATAGGTTTCCGACTTGCCCTTTCGGATCGAGATCGTAGCCCTTCTTGTATGCGTCGTAAGCTTTCTGGAACGCGTCAGTTGCCTGATAGCAAGCAGCCAAACTTGTCCAGCCAGCAGCGTTATTTGGATATTGCTGCAAGCCCTTTTCATACAACGGTATTGCTCCGGCGAAATCACCAGCTGTTTGCTTTTGATAGCCCTCTTGCATTACAGGTCCAACGGCGCTCGCCTTTGCAGCAGCCAAAGCTTCAGAATACTGCTTGTTCTTCGGATCCATGTTTACAGCTTGTTGGAAAAACTGGACAGCATTATTCCAATCTTCTTTGCTTTGATAGATGGCACCAAGCGAAAACGGTATTGAAGGCTCTTTCGGCTTTAGCTGGGCGATTTGCTGGTACAAACCAATTGCGACGTCATAGTTCTTCTGATTGTATGCATCAGCTGCTTGTTGAATGAGCTTTTGAACCTCAGCATCGGCTTTTGCTTCAGCTTGAGTCTGCATTTGAACGGTCGCGTTGACGTTTGCACCCAAAGCAGCGATACGAGCGTTGGCTTCTTTGATGAACTGGCCAGCTGGCGCTTCGCGTTTGTATTGATTGTATTTATCGAATGCAGCTTGACCCCGTTTGTAGTTTTCATCGATCACTGCCATGAAATACAGGGAGTTCACTTCGCCCTTTGGATCAGCAGCGTATGCTTTTTTGTACGAATTGAAGGCGTTGTTGAAATCGTCTGCGGCCTGATATGCGCTACCCAGGTTCCTCCACAAAGGACCATTATTGGGCAAGATTGCGATTGCCTCTTGATACTTCGCGATCGCTTCTTGCAACTTACCTTCTTGCTGCAGTTTTACAGCTGCATCTGCGATCGGTGCGACCTTGTCGCCCTGTGCATCGTTAACCGCATTCAAATATTCTTGGTTCTTAGGATTCTTCGGATCGATGGAAGCAGCCTGTTTGTACTGAGCCATCGCTTCGTCAAACTTGCCCTGCTTTTGCAAGAATGAGCCGTAGACAGCATAATAGTCGGCATACTTCGGCTGGGACGCAATTGCCTTCTGTATTTGCGCAATGGCATCATCCATCTTTCCGGCATTGCTTAAATTCATCGCAGCTTGATACGCATCGTCAGCCGCTTTTTCTGCTGCGAGTTCTGCCTTGCCTTTGATCTTTTGAGGTGGTTCACCTTTGTTCAACGCAGTAACGCGTTCTTTCGCTTGTGCGGCATACTTACCGTTGGGAGCTTGAGACATATAACGCAAGTATTCGCCTTGCGCTTGCGGACCTTTTCCATAGTGCTCGTCGATGACAGCGATCAAATAAAGATCGTCAACTTGACCTTTGGGATCTACTTCAAGTGCCTTTTGATACGAGTCGCGAGCGCGCGAGTAGTCTTCCAACGCGTACTGTGCGCTGGCAAGGTTGAACCAGAGAGGCGCATTACCAGGTTGAATTGCAAGCGCTTGTTGATAGCCGGCAATCGCTCCCTGATAATCTTCGGCTTTGTGTTTTGCTACAGCATCAGCGATGATCGGATCAACTTTGGCCTTTTTAGCGGAGTCCATAGCGTCGCTGTAGGTCTTGTTCTTTGGATCAAGACTCATCGCCTGATTATAGTCGGCCATCGCCAGGTCGAACTGTTTCAACATTTGCTGCGCAGCGCCACGGTTGTAGTAATACGCGGCGTTTTTGGGATCCTTCTGAATTAGAGAACCATAGATCTTGAGAGCTTCTTCATACCGTCCTTGCTTGTAAGCATCTCCAGCCGCATTTTCTGAAGCTGTAATCTGTTGCTCTTGCATGAGGTCCTGGCAGCTCTTGAAACCTTCTGCTGCTGCAGTGTTTCTCGGATCAAGGGTCAAGGCCTTTTGATATGCTTCTACTGCTTTGGAATAGTCTTTCTTAGCCTGGTAAACCGTTCCGATGTTTACCCAAATAGCAGCATTGTTAGGATCACTTTGAAGTGCCTTGTTATAGGATTCCAGCGCAGGTTCCAGCAAACCTTTACTCTGCAAATCGACACCATTATTGATGTATTTGTCGATTGTTGCTTTCCTAATTACTTCAGGCAATGCATTCAAAAGCTTTTGCGCCGTTGGATTATTGCCTTTCGACAATTGAATTGCTTGTTTATATTCTGCAGTTGCACCACCGAAGTCGCCGCGGAATTGCAAAGCTTGTCCCAAACCAATGTGGTTATCCGGAGCCAGGGGATCTTTCTTCAGAGCGTCTTCCCATGCCGCTTGCAGTGCATCGAGCGTATCGCTGTCATCCGGTTTGAAAGCCAGTGCTTTGCCAAAAGCAATAACAGCATTTGGCAGATCGCCTTTTGCTTGCAGTGCTTGGCCGAGTTTCACCTCAACTTCTGCACTATCGCCGGAGCGCGCAGCTGCTTGATACTCTTTGATCGCGTCATCGACGTTATCGCGAACCCGATATACATCGCCGAGTTTTACGTGAATCTTCGGATCATCTTTGATCTTTAACGCTTCCGCGTATTCGACAATCGCACCAATAAAGTCGCCGGACATGCGGGCTTGATCGGCCATCGTGATGCGGGTTTTAAAATCACGGGGATCTTTGCCAAGCATACGAATGATGCCTTCCACGTTTTGTGCAGTGGTCGCATTCGTTTTATTTAGATAATACGCCTGGTGAAATTGTTTAAGTGCTTCTTGCGGATTGCTCTTCGCAAGCTGCAATCCATAATTGTTGTGAGCAATCGCCAGGTTTTCACGCGCCAGTTGATACGACTTGTCCATCTGCAACGCGGCTTCGAATTTCTGAATCGCTAACGCGAAATTGCCTGCGTTGAGGGCTTTCACACCTTCGTTGTTCATGCTGATGACCGCGTTTGCATCAGCAAATGCGCTTGGTGCTGATGGACCTATGAAGATCGTCCCTGCCACCAAAAGAGAAAGAAAAATTCGTTTTGCTACGCCACGATCTGAAATGGATGACACCGCTTTACGCCCCTTGAAAAATCGCGATTCAATTTCTTTTTTTTCGAATGAATACGCCGTTACACGCCAGCCGGAAGGTTGACCCCCGCAGGCTCTCACAGCATACCAAGAATGGATTTTAATTGAATCTATTTATATAGCCACAGGATTTTTCCTGATCTACTGAAAACCCAGACACTAAAAACTCACGTCAACCTTGAATGGTTTTCCGCAAGGTCGGGTTCTGAATTCTCCAACCAGAAGTTTGCGTTTTGCTGTCAATTGCATATACGCAATCCTGCAAAAGCTTGCTGGAGCGCGCCACAGCACAAAGCTGCGGAAACAACTCAAGCAATCAAATTGCTATTTAGTTTTCAAGCAGACCCCGATTTATGCCTCAGGTTCGATCAATCCGTAATTGCCGTCGCGTCTGTGATAGACAGTGTTGACCTGTTGAGTCTCTGAGTTGATGAACATGAAGAAGTCATGTCCCAGGAGATCCATGTGCTTGCAAGCTTCTTCAGGCAACATTGGCTTCAATGGGAAGCGCTTCGAGCGAACAATTTTCGGTTTGATGTCCTCCAGGGCAATCTCTTTCTGGACGGCGAAATCGTCATCCTCAGATGGACTGACGTCAACAGGTGGAGCGTGTTCCCCCCTGTCCTTGCCTTTATTGCCCTTATGCCAATACCTTGTCTTGTATTTACGTAACTGCCGCTCAATCTTATCGGCGACCAAATCGATGGAGGCGTACATATTCTCGGTCGACTCTTCGCCTCGAATAACTGAGCCATTAAGGCTGATCGTGATTTCAGCCGTTTGATTGTTGGCTATCGACTTATTCTTGGCTACGCTGAGCAGGGCTGTAATGCTGAGAGCATGATCGAAGTGTTTTTGCGCTCGAGCTAACTTGTCTACCAAATAATCTTTGAGGGCCGGAGTAAGCTCGATATTGCGCCCGGTTACGGTCACTTGCATGATCAAACCTCCTTTCAGAGGGGGACTATAAATGTAAAACCGGCCACGTGAGCCGAGTGCCTCCGCGCTCGCTCGTCATGCCGGTGATGTTGTTCTGTCGAAAATCGTCAATTGCTAACCAGTTATGAACCTTGGATTTGCCAAAGTTTCGCGGTCGAATTACTTACCATTTTTGTACCCGTGTCCGGTAAATAATCACCTAAACACTCTGGCTTTAACTTCATTTTGATCCCTTGGAAGGCTGAAAACAATCCCTTGATAGGGGCACTGGCGCGAGATTTATGCAAGATAGGTACGCTAGCACCATCAAGCGCTTTCAAGCGGCTTTCAAGAATCGCAATCATTCGCTTTTGTCTTTGCTCCAGCTCTCTATCCTGATTCAAACGCCATCAAGATAGACTCACCAACTAGGAAAGCTCTATCGCAAGCCCGAGACGGCATCCAGCGAGATTTGAGCGGCATCCAGATAGCTGAGAGGACGTGCACCAGGCGCGTTTTGAGCACTGGGGCGTTCTGCGAATGCCGGCTGACCGAGCCAACCATTGACCTCGCCGTCCTTTCGGGCTACAGCAGTGCCGCGGTAAGCGCGTGCATAGTGCTCAATCACCGTAGGAGTCAGTCTTTTGACGTTTGTTTGAACTTCAACCAGGCGGGCGACGAGCTCGAGAGCCTCACGCGGCCACATTGGGCGACGGAGATACTCATCCAGAGATTCTTCGGAAGCCAGCTCCAAGCCCTTTGCGTCGACCGCTTTGACTCGCGCAAGCAGTTTGTACGCTCCCACCTTGGTCACGTCGAGCGGCAGGGATGTTCGCTCGAGGGGTGAGCGCTTGGCGAGAATATTGTGCCTGTCCAATTGGCGCAAAACCAGAACATAGAAGTCGCCGCGCGAGATGGAAGCAGCAGGATCGCCCATCGCCAGGGGTTCGATAACGCCCGAGGCGGTCAGTTCGCGCAGGGCGAAAAGGCGATAGCGTGAATTAACCGGGAAATACTCGAAGTATTTCGAGAGGCATACGAGTTGCTCGTCGGTGGGCTGGTGATTGGGATACAAACTGGCAGAGGTGGCTTCGGCGGCTTTGCAGGCGCGCATGAAGTCGTTGATGGATTCGGCCTTAGTGCCCATGCCATCCCCGATGACGTGAACTTCTACATCAGGCTTTCCGCTCAACTGACGAACCATTCTGACGGTTGCCAGAGTGTAGTCATAGGCTGAGTACTTCTGCCATTTGGAATTCCAATAGGCCATCGGCGCAATGATGTCGCAGTATTTTGCCAGCAGCTTCCAAGGAGTCTTTGCCACCTGGGGAGCGCGATTGAGCGGACTGTATACAACCGCCATGATTGGCATGTTCGGTCCGACTGCGTCGCGGATGTCCTTGAGGTAGGCTTCTACTGCCTTGGCATCCAGATTCTTTTCCAGGTTGGGCGCAACGGCATCGATGTGATCGCCGCGCTCACTGGTGAACTTCGCTGCTGCGATCATTTTTCCGGCATCCACTGCCGGGTTGGCTAACTCATGGTAGCCCCAGCAAATGACGCGGATTTTATAGCGGTGTGCGGCATCTATGAGAGCACTCAAGCGAGCGGGCTCACAAATCGCCGGCGTATTGCTGCGAGATGTTTGAACGAAGATGTTGCGAATCCCGTGATTGTGCAGCTTCTTGCAGTATGCATCCGCATTTTCAACCAATGGATAATTCCACATGTTGACCCAAAGACCGGCTCCATCGGCTGGTCCAGTCAAATGATTCGAATGACGTCGTGACGCATGCGCAGGCGCTCCTGCAGCTACGACGCCGTCGTGGTGCATTTGAGCCAAAACCGGAAGCGTTGAAGATGCGAGAGAAAGACCAGAAAACACGGCGGAAATAGCAAGCGTTTTCACCTTGCTAGCTAAGGATTTAGCTATTAAGCCGCTCATGGACACCTTACTTTCTAGTAAACGGGATTTAACAATTATAGCTACTTACTTGTAAAAATGAATGGGCTTTTATTATTCAAGCAGAACCAGCTATTTTCCGCTAGAGCCCCCACCCTGGGCAGTTTTGAGCCCAAGCAGGCAGAAACTGCGATAATTCTTTTTCTGGAGCGAGTGTCCTGATAAATATGTCCCATGAAAGCTCTCTTGTTAAACGCACTGTAAAAACGGCTGTAAAGGCAACCCAATGAAAATCGCCCTTGGACAAATCAACACCACTGTCGGTGACATCACCGGCAACGCAGATAGAATGCTGGAATTCGCAAATCGGGCGAGAGACGCAGGCGCAGACTTGATTGTCTTTCCGGAGTTGGCGGTCGCCGGATACCCGCCTCTGGATTTGTTGCTGAAGGATAGCTTCATCCAGGCCAATCTCGAGGGGCTACACAGACTCAAAGAGCGACTGCCAATCGCGGCTATAGTCGGCTTTGTCGACGTTAATCATGGGAAGGGTCGTCATCTGTTCAACGCCTGCGCTTTCTTAGAAGGCGGCGCGATAAAGGCTGTTCAGCACAAAACCTTGCTTCCTACATATGATGTATTCGACGAAGACCGTTACTTCCAGCCGGCTACACAACACACACCGATTCAATATAAAGACATCAGCATCGGACTTTCCATTTGCGAAGACATTTGGACCCGCGGCGATATCCTCGAAAAGCTGTCTTACCAGATAGATCCGCTGCAACTGCTCAGCGAGAAAAAACCAGAGCTTCTCATAAATGTTTCGGCCTCTCCGTTTGCAGTCGGCAAAGAACACATTCGCCTGGAACTGGTCAAAGAGCAGACGCGGCGCCACAAACTGCCGATGATTTATGTAAACAGTGTCGGAGGAAATGACCAACTTATTTTCGATGGTCGCTCCTTCGTCATGAACGAGAAAGGCGAACTAATCGCCATGGCCAAGGCTTTCGAAGAAGACCTGATTTACGTTGAAGTAGGTCAGAAGGAAACGGAAGCAGAGAAAACTTCCAAGGCAAAGGAAACAGAAGCAAAGATTGCGCCAGGCAGAACAATAAAAGAGAGTGCACTAAAGCTGAAGGGAACCATTGCGGAGTTTTCTTCAGACAGAACAGTGAACACGCTCTCTGCCCTTGTCTTAGGCACACGCGACTACATGCGCAAATGCGGATTCAAGCGCGCAGTCATTGGTTTGTCCGGAGGGATCGACTCAGCGGTAACCGCCGCCATTGCCGTGAAAGCAGTCGGCAAAGAAAACGTCATGGGCATAGCTATGCCGTCGCCATTCTCCTCGCAGCATTCGATTGATGACGCCAAAGACCTGGCGGAGAAACTTGGTATCGAGTTCCACATCGTGCCGATCGAACCAGCGATGAAGGCTTACGACACCATGCTATCTCCGCTTTTCGAAGGGCGCGAACGCGATGTTACCGAAGAGAATATTCAAGCACGCATACGTGGCGCAATCCTTATGGCCGCGTCCAACAAGTTCGGGCACCTTGTTCTTGCTACAGGCAACAAATCGGAACTTGCTGTTGGTTACTGCACCTTATATGGTGACATGTGCGGAGGGCTCGCTGTTATTTCCGACTTGCCCAAGATGATGGTTTATGACGTTGCAAGATACATCAATGAAGAGGCAGGAAAGCCCATCATTCCAGTCAGTACGATAGACAAGCCGCCATCTGCGGAATTGCGAACTAATCAGCTCGACCAAGATAGATTGCCACCGTATGTGATATTGGATGGCATCTTGCATGCATATGTGGAACAGCGTCGCAAACCAGACGAAATTATTCGATTAGGTTATCGGCCGGAAGTCGTGCAAGACGTCATCAATCGCATCGACCGCAACGAATACAAGCGCAAGCAGGCGGCTCCCGGACTAAAAGTTTCCTCCCGCGCCTTCGGCATGGGCTGGCGGATGCCAATTGCTCAGCGTTTTCAGGAAAGGGCTACAGCGCCGACCAGTCACGCGGCGTCCGGGTCCGCCTAAATTCGGTGCTATGCTGGTTGCAATCGGTATGATTAGCGTTTCGATTGTTATTTAATTTGTCGCTTTTTATTGGTTGCACTACCTGTTCCAAATAATTGAATAAGTAGCTACGCCCTGCAGCCACCGTTTTTCTGGACTGCCTGGAGGTCCAAATGAACCGCAAGGAAGAAGAGATTAAGAAGAAGCTCCTCGAGCTGGAAACCTCGGTCTTGAAAGAGGCACCCAGTCCACTCGCGTCCGACAGTAAATCGACAACGCTCACGACTGGCGGTTCGCAAACGCCGGCCACCACAGTAAAGTCGGACCTCTGCTACTTCGGCGGGCTGGGCCTGATTGGCGTCGGCATCTTAATGATGTTCCAGCACGTAACTATCGGCTCCGGCTTCTTGGGTATGCTCGGCTTTGGTGGCGGCGGCTTCGGCTTGCTCCTCGTTCCACTAATGTTTGGCATTGGCTGGATGTTTTACGACTCCAAATCACGTGCAGGTTGGATGATTACAGCCGGCTCGTGCGCCCTGATTTTCTTTGCGATACTCTCGTCTTTGCGCATGAATTTTGCCAGCATTCCACTGCTCAGCATGATTATGATGCTTCTGCCGTTTGCCGTTGGCGGCGCCCTTCTTCTTAAAGGTATGGGTGGTCCCAAGGGAGTCGAAGACGCGCTCAAGAAAGAAATCAAGCAAATCAAGAAAGAAAAGGATAGTTAAGCCTTTCCAGGTTTTTATGGATTCTTCAGCCCTGGATAAGTAGACTAGGGCGTTCATTCATGCCATAAACCTGGAAATTAACATGACTCAAGCATCTCTGGAAACCGAGCGCAAACTGGTTCTTCTCGAAAAGCGTCCCAATGGGCTGGCGATCATCAGATTCGACTCAAGCCAGAAGGAAAACTGGCTGTCGACCGAAGTCCTGCGCCAGTTGGAAGCTGCAATAACGGAAATCGAGAAAGACCCGGGCATCAAGGGAATTGTCATGGTTTCTGCAAAGGAAAACAATTTTGTTTCCGGCGCGGACTTGCATGAAGTGCTCAAGATGAACGTAGAAGAAGCGCATGAGATGTCGCGACGTGGTCAAGATTTGCTAACGCGCATCACCAGCCTTTCAATTCCGACAGTGTTTGGAATCCACGGAACCTGCCTGGGCGGCGGCTTGGAACTGGCATTGAGCGGCGCGAGAAGAATCGCCACTGACCTTCCGGAAACAGTAATCGGGCTGCCGGAAGTAAAACTTGGTCTGTTACCCGGATTGGGTGGAACGCAGCGCCTTCCGCGCTTGATCGATCTGAAATCGGCGTGCGAATTCATACTCTTCGCTCAAACAGTCAATGCGAAAAAGGCTCTGGAACTCGGCATCGTAGACGAGCTGGTGGAAAAAGACGACCTCATCTCCAGAGCAGAAAGTATTTGTTTGGAATTGGCAGCGGACCCAGATTGGAAAACTCGCCCGCACGGCGCTGTTCCGGATGCTCCAGAAAAACAAGAAAAGTATTTCAAGATGATGGAGCGTACGCTGCGCATTAAAACGAAGGGCAATTATCCTGCTCCGGTAAAGGCGCTCGAGTCTATCAAAACAGGACTCACACAAGGCATTGAGAAGGGACACGAATTCGAAGCACGCGCGTTTGCCGAACTATCATTCAGCGAAACAGCTCGCAATATGATCTTTCTTTTCTTCACCACTGAGTTCTACAAAATGTCTGCTGCAGCCAAAGCAGGAAAGCAAGGCTCAGCTCCGATTAAAACCGTCGGCATCATTGGCGGTGGCATTATGGGGACAAACATTGCCAGCTGGGCCGCTATCAGAGGTTATGACGTAGTAGTAAAAGCGGCTAGCGATGCCCGTCAAGACTTGATGATGGAAACAGTGACGAATAACGTCAAGCGTGCAGAAAAGGCAGACGTCGAAGGTGAGGAAGGAAAAGCTCCAGGTTCAATAAAGTCAGCGAAATCATTTGAAGATCTGGCTGATGTTGATTTGCTTGTGGAAGCTTGTGCCGAAGTCCTAGAGACAAAAATCGATATTCTCTCGAAAGTTCTACCGATTCTAAAATCTTCCACCATTGTCGCCACAAATACTTCATCCCTTTCGGTCAACGAATTAGTCGAGAAGCTAGGTGCTAAGCACGAATTCTTCGGTATTCACTTCTTTCATCCCGTCGATAGAATGCCGCTTGTGGAAGTCATTCCGGCGAAGAATGCCGGTAAGGAAAGTCAATCAAAAGTGCTGGCATTCCTCGCCGCATTGGACAAGCTGCCATTGCCAGTGAAAGACAGCACCTGCTTTTTGGTCAATCGACTATTGTGCTGTTACATCAACGAATCTGCCAGACTCGTGGACCTTGGAACAGCAATCAACTGGATCGACGACGCAGCAATCGACTTCGGAATGCCGCTCGGTCCTTGGGGCGTCACTGATGAAGTGGGAATGGACGTGGCACTGCTCGTTGCTGATTCACTTCAAGACAATATTGGAGAACGATTCACAAAACCTGCCTGCCTGAAAGGTGTTAAAGACATCGGCATAATTGGAAAACGTCACGGCAGGGGACTGTACCTCTGGGATGAATCCGGCAGAAACACCGGCATGAATCCCGACCTTGCCAATCTGCTCAAGTTGAACGTAAGCGAAGAAAAGGCACCGCCTGAAGAATGCAAGCGATTGGCACAGCACATCTTGCTTCCAATGATCGATGAAGCGGCACGCTGCCTCGACGAAAAGGTTGTGCGCCGCCCACGCGAAGTCGACGTCGCAACTGTCATGGGTATGGGCTTCCCTCCTTTCCGTGGCGGACTCTTGAAATACGCCGACTCTCTGGGAATTCCGTATGTCATTGAGAAGCTGGAAGAAATTTATCAAGAACCAGGACCGCATCGCGAAGTAAGCTCTTACTTGAAACAGATGGCTGCCACCGGCAGAAGCTTCTACAGCAGCGGCAAAGACGCAGACTAAGGGTTTTGAATAATGCAAGAGGAAGGAATGGCTCGGCTGTTTGTCGGAACTTTCCTTGGTGCAGATCGGGTAGCCTTATTCGAGCAGCTCAAGCAGATAAACAGCCAGTTGTCGCAGCGCTGGCGGCTCAAAGCACGATTTGTCCCGCTGCCAAAACTACACCTCACGTGGCTTTTCATTGGTGATGTCGAACGTCGACGAATCGAAGAAGTGAAACTTGATCTACAGTCAACGGTCGCTGAATGGAAAAAGCAAAACAACCGCTCTTTCCAAATTCAGTACGACAAGATTGAGGTGTGGTCTTCGCTCAAAGCACCGCGAGTTCTTGTCCTCGAAAGTACTGCCGATTGCCCGGAGGCGGAAAGCCTCAACAATGAGATAAGCAAAGGTTTGTCGAAATACTTGGAAAAGAGCGAAAAGGTGCAACGCTTCAAGCGCTTTCGCCCACACCTTACAGTTTGCCGTTTTTCACCAGATCACAATGAACGTGAAGCTGGCAAAGTGAAACGTTTGTTGAGCGACTTCATAGTTCCAGAGGATTTTTTCCCTTTGGCTCATGAAATCTCAGCTGTCTCGCTAATCGAAAGCGATTTGAATGCGGGACCGAACGGATACTCCAGTATCCAGGACATCGCGCTTAATTGAACAGGAGACGCGGGCGAATCCCCAGCGCTTTTACATCGCCCATCGCCATCGCCGAAAAGCAAATCGGACAACGCATGGAATCGCCTTACAGATTAGGGCGCATGCAATGCGCCCCTACGCTTCGCTTAACCCGAATGAGGGCGCATGCAATGCGCCCCTACTACGCTTCGCTAAACCTATTGGAAGTTTTCTTTCCAGTATGAGCGGAAACGCTGGAACATCGTCTTTTTCGCTGTGGGCTTTAAGTCCCTAGGCTGAATATGTTCAACTTCAACCGGTGGCTTTGCAGCAACGGCTCTAGGCGCTGCGGTACGTGCGGCCGGCTTTATAACTGGACGAACATCTTTGTCGCCGGGAACGTACTGTGTAAGCGGCGCCTCTTCGATAGATTTGTGAGAGACAGCTTCTCTGCGCGGTGCGGGTGCAACCACTTTGTGAGCGGATGTCTCCACTTCCTTCTTCGGTAACTGGTTAATCACATGCGCTGGTGCAAATTTGGTGTGCGGGCTGCTCAACTTAGATTCCGGCGCACTATCCGGACCAGGCGCAAACTTAGGCTTGGCGGAATCAGGTGATGACTCTTGCTTTGCCGACTCCGGTTTTGCATCGGACCTTGCAGCTTCTGCTTCACCACCTTTGGTGGCACCAGGTCCGTCAACCTCGAATGTTTCCTTCTGATTCAAATCAGATGCGGAGGATGGATCGACTTCAATCGGTCCTTTCAACTCCAGACCACCAGCCGGTTGTACAGTGCGTACCGGTTCTTCCAGAGATGGCAAAGGCGTGACTTTGACTTTCTCGTTTCTGTCCACTTTCTTGTCGGCACGTTCGGCAGCATCAACTTGAACCGGATGCGGTTGCAAGATAGTCGAAGCGGCTGATGGCTCGTTCCAGGTCTTAACTTCTTTCTCGAGTCCTTTGACCTTGTAAGCAATCGCTTGTTTTTGGAAATTGTTTTTGTAGGCTAGGAATCCTTCCAAATCAAAGTTGACTGGATCTGTGTGGTCGCCTTGTTGTGCATAGCGGTGCGTGATCACGTTAGCGTGATCAACCTGATAACGCTGTTGCAGATAGGCGAGCAGCTTGCAAACAGCTTCTCGCTGAGCAGCAGGATAATTCTGTCTGCCGGTGTGATTCATTTCTATGCCGATACTGTTGTCGTTGTTGATACCGGGCAAGGTCTTGAAAATGTTGACGTGCACAGTGGCAAGATCAGGATCGACTGCTTGATAGATGGTGCCATTGCGCTCGACTACATACTGCGCGCCGGGGTGGCGGCGTCCCATCGAACTCCAGCCTTCAATCACGTTGACCGCACTTACCGGCACTCCGGTCTCAGTGGAGTGCAAAATAATGTATTTGACAGGTTCACGACGGTAATAGATGCCACCACGAAGTGGGTGATAACTAACAACGCCAGCTCTCACGAGCGTACGAGCTGGGTAACTATCGGCGATACCACGGTCCCAGGCACGACTAATCTTCTCGCTCGTATGTTGATCGAGCGGACTCTTATCAAAGGAAGGGGCATGCATGAGAAACAGGCTGAGCGGATAGGCATATTTCGGTCTCGGCTGCCTGACTATGCGAATTGTCCGGCCGCTACGTCGAGAGCTAGCGGTGCTGCGGCTTCTGGACACTGCGACAGTTCTTCTGCGAGAACCGGAATATTGAACGACAGTGCGTGAGCGCCCCCGGGAAGATTTAGCAGAGCTTCTGCTTCTGGTTGACGCAGCTGAGTGACTCTGTGATGAAGCTCTTCGAGTTCGCGCATCGACGCTAATATCCGAAACACATATCGAAGATGCCACCATTAGTGCTGCAAGCACAAATGTTAGTGGTCTAAACCTGGTAAAGACGCGGTTTTTCAGAAGCATTTAAATCAAGATCCGTAGTTACCAAGTTCGTATTATAAATTCTGTTTTCTTTGTTAGCAACAACGAAGGACGCCCCGACACTGCGTAGGTTCCCGATTTCAGGAAACGCGAAACAGCATGACAACACGCGTTCCAGCGTTTTTACCACGCGTGATTAAATTGCGTTCTTACAAAATTGCGCAAATCGAAAATGCTAGCTGGACGACTCAATCTATCCAGCCGCCACCCATAATATATGCGTCGGACAGATCGTACACGCCGAGCACCTGTCCGGGCGTGATTGCCGGCTGAGCCTCATCGAATAATACCGATGCCTTGTTGTCAGGCAAGGGTGTAACCAGGGCTGGTGCCGTAGGGCTGTTATATCTGATCTTCAATTGCGCTCTGAATGGCTCTACAGGTGGTGCCTCAAGCATCCAGTTCATGAAGGATGCAGTCAATTCACGGCGCAGAAGAGCCTCTTTCGGTCCGACATAGACAATGCGCATGTCGGGATCGATGGAGGTGACATAGAGCGGCTCTTTATAGGAAATATTGATACCGCGTCTTTGACCAATGGTGAAATTGTGGGTGCCTTTATGCTCGCCCATAAGGTCGCCGGTAAGCGCGTGCAAAATCGGTCCGGGCAGTTCGGGAAGAAAACCGGACAAATACTCTTGCGGAGTCTTACCCATGGGAATGAAGCATAGGTCCTGACTGTCTGGGCGATTGGCGGTGGTCAGATCTGCCTTGGCGGCAATTGCGCGAATTTCGTCTTTCGAATAATCGCCCAGTGGGAGCAGTGTGTGTTTCAGCTGGTCGAGAGTCAGGCCCCAGAGTACATATGACTGATCTTTTTTAGGATCTTTGGCGCGAGCCAATCTGACTTGTCCGTCAATTTCCTCAATGCGCCCGTAATGCCCGGTGGCAATGTACTCTGCGCCAAGAATCTTGCGTCCATAATTCATAAGGGCGCCCCACTTAATCACCGTATTGCAGAGACTGCAAGGCAACGGCGTGCGCGCACGTGCATAAGATTGATGGAAGTCATCAATGATTTGCGTTTTGAAAAGCTCTCTCAAATCAACAGCGTGATGGTCAACGCCAAGCTGCTCACAAACCCGAGCCGCATCAATCATGCCGGTGTCACAGCAGCGACTGCCTGATTTGATTAGCCAGCCAGTCACTCCGACTACATCGTAACCTTGCTCTTTGAGCAGATATGCAGTGGCAGAACTATCAACGCCACCACTCATAAGAACTGCGACGCGGGTCTTACCAGCGGGCACTGGAGTGGCTTCGCGAGAGCGAGCGACTGCGCAAACGGCCTCCAGCATCTCCTCAGTGTGCTGAGGATTCGCTGCTGGTGCTGCGTTTTTGATGTCCTTCTCAGTTACGCTCATGGTTGTTTCCAAAACACGAAAAAATTACGGCAAACGTTGCCGCAGCAATAGCCACGGAAGTTGATTGTACAACAGACCTTCGAGCTTGTCTTGACAGCCTACTTATTCTCGCCGGTCAGGCGCTTAAGGCGTTCGCGGGCGGCTTTTGCGTTCTTACCGGCTGGCGCCAGGGCTAAATAGCGCTTATATTGAGCGACTGCATCCCGGCTTTGCTCCGTTTTTTCGAGCAGGATAGCAAAATTGTAATGAATCACAGGCATTGTGTCGGCAGCCTGCGTAAGGGCTCTGACATAGTAATATTTCGCGCCTTTCAAGTCCCCGCGCGACTTGCGCATGAGAGCGTAGGCGTTCAAAGCAGCCGGAAAACGCTTGTTCATTTGTTGCGCTTCTTGAACCGCGGTGAAAATTTCTTTCTCGGCTTCTTTTGACTGATTGTTCAGGCGCAAAACTTGCCCGAGATTGTAGTGTGCCTCAGGAAATTTGCCTCTCTTCAGCTCGATGGCCTTTCGGTAGGCAGCGATAGCTCCGTCGAAATTCTGGCGGCGCGAAAGGACGTAGCCATAATTGTTGTAATTGTTGGCAGTTTTACCTGAAGGAGTGGCAACCAGCCGAGCCAACTCATTTTCAGCCCTCTCCCATTCCTGCGAACGGACCAGCGAAGCAATCACAGAAGAGGGTGCAACCGCTCCAGGGGAGGCGGAAGACGGACCATTATTATCAGAAGGTGGCATGAATCCAGCCTTCAAGTCAGAAATCTTTTGGCGCGTATCAGCGGCGTAGCGCTGGTTTGGCTCGTACTTCAAAGAGGTTTCGTAGTACTGAATCGCCTCGGGAACGTGCTTGCGAGCGGTTTCAATCATACCCAGGTAAAAGTATCCGAGCGCATAATCCGGTCTGAACTTGACTGCCTTCTGCGCTTCGTCATAAGCCTTGTCGTATTGCTTGAGCCTGTAATACAGCATGGATAGCCCGTTGTAGGCAGGCGCGTAGTCTGGCTGCAGACGCACCGCTTCGCCGTAATGCTTGAGCGCTTCTTTGAAATCACCCTTATCGCGCAAAACATCGGCAAGGTTTTTGTGTAATTGAAAATCGTTGTTATGCGTCAGTTCAAGCGCCTGACGAAAGTAAACAGAGGCTTCCTCGTAGTGCGATTCGCCCTGCTGGTAGAGGCACAAACCGAGGTTGCAGAGGGCTTCCAGGTACAGGGGGTCAATTCTAAGCGCGCCGCGGAAATTGCCTTCCGCTTCTTTCAGACGACCTTCTTTGAAATAGGTAATCCCCAAACTGTTTAAGCACTCACAGCAATTGCCGTCCAGGCGAAGCGCTTCATTGAGAATACGACGAGCTTCTTCGAAATTGCCGTCCTTGCTCATCCGCCCGGCGATATCTATGCGCTGTTCGACATCGGGCGCATAGCGGTGTTTTTGAGCATACGAAGGCAGAGTGGCAAAAACGGAGACAGCCACGAAAACTGAGACAAAAATCTTCAGGTTTCTAAGAACGGCTGGCCTCATCCAAAATTCCCTTAAACATTACAAAGGACATAATACCTGAACACTCATGAGCTTTCTGTAAAGTGGAAACAGTGAATTTTCACGCCCTTCCGGAAAGTAACAACTGCCCGATTGTGGCGCCGGCCCGGGCGGAGACGATAATTACGCCAAAAGACACAAATTGGCTTCGGACGGGCGTCGTACGGTCTTCGCATGCTACGATAAAAAATTCGCCAAATTTGGTTCGATTGCGCTTCTATATGGCTGAAGCTCGACGAAAACGCGCGCAGAGCACGAATAATCTACGCCCCACAAATTTGAGCGATTTTGAATGTTCGAAACGGAGTTTGGAGTGAACCAGGCGGCAGCATCAAGAAATATGGCAACTCAGTCACAAAATACAGGCGATTCTTCTCGACAAACACGCGAAAACATTCTCGCAAGCGCTCTTCATCAACGCTTCCTTGGTTCACCGCAATATGCGAAGCTGCTTGCTCGCACGGCGCGCCATTCGCAAACAGAGCTGAACCTTTCAGGCTTATCGGATTCAGCGAAATCGCTGGTACTTTCAGTCCTCAATCACGAGGTCAAAAGACCGTTTTTCATTATTGTCCAAGACAATCAAGTAGCTTCGCGACTCAAACATGAACTCTCTAATCTGAGCCGCTACCCCGTCTATTTCTATCCATCTTCGGAAGTTTCTCCGTACGAACAAGTATTGAGCAGCCCGGACAATATCGCTCCGCAGCTTGAAGTGCTCAACAAGATCATCTACGGCAGTGATGAGCCTTACCTGGTAATCGTGCCTATTCGCGCGCTTATCCAGCGTGTTCTCGATGCCGATACTTTGAAGGAAAAGAGCTTCGAGCTCACACGCGGACAGCGTGTGGACCGAGATGAATTGGCTCGCAAGCTGGCGGGTCTTGGCTATTCCAGAGAAAGTCTCGTCACTTTGCGCGGCGAATTCAGCATTCGCGGCGACATTATCGACATCTACCCGTCCAGCGGCTTTCCGATGCGTATAGAGTTGTTCGATGACGAGATCGAATCGATTCGTCAATTCAATATCGACAATCAGCGCTCGGTTGATGAGCTCGCCCAGGTCATGATACCGCCGAGATACTGGATCGTTCTTGAAGACACGAAAGAATTCAGAGACGAATTGATCGACAGGCTGCGAGAGCACGCGGAAGCATCTGCCGAGAAGCTTGAAGACGGCGCCAAGGAGACCCTCCTTTCCATTATTGAAAACGACCTTACCGGTTTCGCATCCGGTCAATATCCCGAATCTTGCGAATACTATTTTCCATTTATAAGCGATCGCTTCGCCACGCTTGCCGACTATCTTCCAGAGAAATCGTTGGTCTTTTTTGACGAATGGGATCTTCTTACCTCGTCACTGATCGGCTACGAGGAAAAACTCAATGCGGCTTACAACGAAGGCATTTCGACCGGACGGCTTCTTGCTCTGCCGCGGGCACTGCATTCAAGTTATGAAGAACTGAAAACGCGAATCACCAATTTTCAAAAGGTCTATCTCTCCAGCCTGCCGGCGTTTCCAGATGAGGCAGAGCACGCGGTCGTACAATTCGATTGCCATCCGATCGAACGTTTCGGCAACCAGATGCAAGCGGTAATTGAGAAGGTCCGCTCATTCAGACGCAATGAATATCAAGTCGTCATCTCGACGGAACAACCGCAGCGCTTGCTTGGACTTTTACGCGAGTGGGATACACCGGCCAGATATCTCGGCGCGGAAAGCGATATTCGGCATCATGAGCCGGGCTCGGCTGATGCGGCGACAGCGGCAGGCAATCTCAACGCTCCCGAAGCGCAGGCATTGTCCTTTGCGGAGCTGGTAGCGCGGGGGAAAACTCCCGGCACGGGCAGCGAAGTTTGGGTAACTCGCCATGGATTCGTTCAGGGCTTTCGCCTCGACGACATCATGCTCGTTTCGATCACCGACGCGGAAATGTTCGGGCTGAAACGAAGACCAACAGTCTATCGCCGGCAAGTCGCCGAAAAAACATACGAACGATTCACCTCCGTTTCCGATCTAAAGGTGGGCGACTACGTTGTCCACATGAAGCACGGCATCGGGCAATTCGTAGGCGTTCAACGAATTGCAGTGGACAGTCAGCAGAGAGAATATTTGACGGTTCAATATACCGGCGAAGACAGACTCTATGTTCCCGTAGACCAAATAAACCTGCTCAGCCGCTATCGGGGAGCCGGTGACAGCGCACCAAGACTGTCACGTTTGGGCGGTGCCGAATGGGAATCAACTAAAAAACGCGTCAAAAAATCAGTCAAGCAAGTTGCCGAAGATCTCGTCAACCTCTATGCAATTCGCGCCAAACAAGAAGGCTTCCAGTGCATACCGGACACTCCATGGCAATACGAGATGGAAGAGGCATTCCCTTATGAAGAAACGCCGGATCAGTGGCAGGCAATCCTCGATGTAAAAGGCGATCTGGAAGCGAATAAGCCAATGGACAGGCTGATTTGCGGAGACGTAGGCTTTGGAAAAACAGAAGTCGCCATTCGTGGAATTTTCAAAACGGTCATGTCCGGCAAACAAGTGGCTGTCCTTGTTCCAACCACAATTCTCGCTCAACAACACTACAACAATCTCTGCGAGCGCTTCAGCGCATATCCAATCAGAGTAGGTCTTCTGAGCAGATTTAGAACCGCAAAAGAACAACGCGAAGTCGTTCAAAAACTGGCAATTGGTGAGTGCGACGTTGTCGTCGGTACACACCGAATGCTGCAGAAAGATATTGCCTTCAAAGATCTCGGGCTGCTCATCATCGACGAAGAACAAAGATTCGGTGTCGGGCACAAGGAAAAATTGAAACAGCTCAGAGTTATGGTGGATGTTCTCACCATGTCGGCAACTCCGATTCCGAGAACGTTGCACATGGCATTGTCCGGTGCACGCGACATGTCATTGATTCACACTCCGCCTGTAAACAGGCTGCCAATCAAGACCTTCGTCGGTGAATACAAACAACCGCTGGTTCGCACAGCCATCCTGCACGAGATGGAAAGAGGCGGACAGGTCTATTTCGTCCACAACCGAATTGAATCAATCGAGCAAGTCGCTTTTGAAGTGAAACAGCTTGTGCCGGAAGCACGGCTCATAATCGGTCACGGGCAGATGTCGGAGCGTGATTTGGAAAACGTCATGCTGGACTTTGCTGCACATCAATATGATGTTCTGGTTTGCACGACAATTATCGAATCCGGTCTCGATATTCCCAACTGCAACACGATTATCGTCAATGAAGCGGACAAATTCGGTCTGGCGCAGCTCTATCAGTTGCGCGGTCGGGTTGGCCGTTCGGACCTGCAAGCTTACGCCTACTGCCTCTGCCGCCCTCAGAAGGTACTGACAGAAACCGCACAGAGCCGGTTGAAGGCGATTCGTGAATTCACCTCGCTTGGTTCCGGTTATCAAATCGCATTGCGAGATATGGAGATTAGAGGTGTGGGAAACATCCTCGGCGCCGAGCAGCATGGTCACATGATTTCAGTTGGATTTGAACTCTATTGCAAATTGCTGGAAGAATCCGTCGCCGAACTCAAAGGTCAAAGCGTCGCTTCCGACGCGGATGCGCAAATCGACATCAACGTTTCCGCCTTCATTCCTGAAACGTACATGCCCGATCCCGATCAGCGCTTGATTGAATACAAGCGACTGGCTGATGTGAAGACCGACAGAGATCTCGGCGTTCTCAAAGAAGAATGGAAAGATCGCTTCGGCAAAGCGCCTGAAGAAGTCGACAATTTGGCAAAGGTCGTTCGCTTGCGCCTGCTTTGTGCCAAGGCGCAGGTCTCGGCAATCAAACCGGACGGTCAAAGCTTGAAACTCTCCGTCGCTTTCCGCTTGAACGAATGGATGCCGGTTCAAAGCCGACTGCCGAAACACCTCGCCAGCCGAACGACTTACAAACCAGGTCAAGCGGGCGGAATCGGTCCGTCACCTTGCATTTTGGTACGCTCACAGGGACTTTCGCCCGTCGAGCAGTTGGATTTGCTAGAGGAATTGCTTGGTGCTATGGTTCTAACTTCCGTAGCTGCTAAATAAATGAAGTTCAATAGAAAGAAGTTCAAGAGACATTGATTTGTATCTTCAGGACGACTAAACATCCCGGGTGAAAAAAGAGGCTTTTGGATCGCAGCATGAAGAGATACACAGCATTATCACTGGCGCTTCTGTCTGTCGTTTGCTTGACGGCATGCAACACTCCCGACAAATCGGTTGATACCGCCGGTGACGCCAAGAAGACCGACGGCAAAGGGCCGGATGCGGCAACGAATGATACCAAAGACGGGCAATCCGGCGCCGGAAAACCCGCTGAGAAAGCAGTTATGGACCTGCCGCAAGTTTCTGATGCCATGAAAGTCATCAAAGCAAAACAACAGCTTGGTGATGAAGTAATCATCTGCTATGTCGAAGGCAAGCCGATCACAATGGCCACCTACCGCCGCCAGTTGAAGACCAATATGCAGAAGTTTCAAGACACCATGGCGATGGACCCTGGAATTACAAGGCCGTACCTGGAAGAAGCTCATCGCCGAGGTTTGACACTCACAGCCGATGAAAAGGCTAAGCTTCTTGATGCTGCCAAAATCGCTCGCGGCAATACTCCCGAGAAGTTCAAAGAGTTTCTCAAGAGCGGCAACATGACCGAAGCTCAGTTCGAAAAACTGATTATGGAAGAAGCGCTGGCCAATAAAATGTTCCGCACGTTGCAAGAAGAAGGCCTTCTGGACTCGCTCGTGGACCACGAACTGTTCTTGGCAGAAGCACGTGCCAGAGGTTTCACGCAAAAGGCTTTCAACAATTACATGGAATTGAAGGACTCAGAGGTTTACCCCAGAGCCCTTAAGCAGTCGGGTCTTACGCCTGAACTTTATCGAGATGATATCGTCAACAACTTTATGGTGATTATGATTCAAGACAAAATCGTCAACGAATCGCCAGTCACCGATGATGTCGCAAAGAAGTTTTTCGAAGCCAACAAAGAAAAATTCAAGCACGGCGATCGCATTCGTTTGAGCCAAATTGTCATTGCAGCACCAGAAGAAAACATCGGCAACATCGAAGGAATCAAGAGCCAGATTGTGCGCGTCAAGCCAGACATCAGCCCGACCGAGCTTGATGAAGCCATCAAGGCGAAGAAAACGGAACTTGCCAAAAAGGCGGAAGACATTCTCAAGCGAGCACAGAAGGGCGAAGACTTCAAACTCCTCGCCAACGAAAACACTGATGACGTTCAAGCACGTGCGGCGAAAACCGGTGGTGATGCCGGCTGGGTGGAGACGAGCGTGTTGCAACCAGCTGTGAAACAAGTACTGGAGAATCTCAAGGCCGGCGAAGTTGCGCCGAAAGTTATACCGATAGAGGTCGGCTTTGTAATCATGAAAGTGACAGATCGTCAGCCGGCTGGACTTTTCACCTTCGCCGACGTGAAAGACTTTATCAAGCAAAAACTTCAAGAACCAAATGCTAAAGCAGCTCTTGAACGCTGGGTAAACGCAAGAAGAAAAACAGCGAAGATAGAGCTGTCCCAGGCAATACGCTCAGAGCTAAAAGACAACAAGAGTCTGAAATCTACAAGCGCAGCAGTTCCTCAATAAGCATAATTCCTGCCGCCGACATTGCTACCGTATTTGGTATCAAAACCGCCGCAGAGCGTAGACAAAGATTATTGACGGGACAAGTTTTTCGCCAAATCTCAAGTGAGAATTGGTTGTAAGATCAAAGGCAGGTATCCGGCGTAACTCTTGGAAATTTGGTCGACTAATGGTCAACGAGACTTGGGAGAATCTAAAACGGCAAGGCCAAAAGGCTTTCAAGGCACAAGACTATGAAGAGTGCTTGAAATGCTGGACTTCCGCCCTGGAAGAGGCCATGAAGTCCGGTCCCGAGAATCTGAGAATCGGCACCAGTTGTGTCGATCTCGCTCAGCTCTACATCCATACCAATAGACACGAAGAAGCCGAATCACTTCTGAATCGAGCTCTCAACATCCGCGAAGCGCAGCAAGGGAAAGAACACCTGCACGTAGCGGAATGCTTATCCCTTCTGGCTCGCACGCACCTCGCCCAGGGCAAAGTCGAGCATGCCGAAGACCTTCTCAAGCGCACGCTGGACATCCGCCAGAAGGCACTGGGTCAAGACCATCCGAAAGCCGGCGAAAGCCGCCGTGCGCTGGGAAATTACTATTCGTTGGTCGGGCGCTTTCAAGAAGCTGAACCGATTCTCCGGCAATCCCTCACGCTCAAAGAAAGCCCTCTGGCGCCTGACAACCTGGAAGTTGCGGACAGCTTGAAGACCTTTGCTCGAGTTTTGAGAAAACTGGGTGAATACGAGGAAGCGACGCAATACTACGAAAGAGCCCTCCAAATTAAAGAGAAGGTGCTGGGCAGCGACCATTTGGACGTTGCCGAAGGTTTGCGCAGCCTGGCAAACAACTATTCATATATGGGCGACTACGAACGTGCCGAGCCGCTGCACAGACGTTCGCTCGAGATTTTCGAGAAGAACCTTGGCTCCGATCACCCGGAAGTTGCCACCGGTTTGCACAACTTGGCGGTGCTCTATCACCGCACCAATAAGTTCTCCCAAGCAGAACCACTCTTCATCAGAGCGCTTCAACTATTCTCTTCCGTGCTCGGCACAGAGCATCCGGAGGTAGCAACCACGCTTGTTTCCATGTCACTTTTCTATGAATCGAAAGGACGCATGGAAAAGGCAGAGTCCCTCTCTCGCCAAGCACTGGGCATCTACGAAAAGAATTTCGGCAGCGACCACGTCAACGTCGGCATGAGTTTGCGGAATCTGGCGAACATCTGCAAAACGCAGGGTCGCATGAAAGAAGCGGAAGATCTGCAAGCACGCGCCGATCAAATTCTCGGCGTCGCCAGACACTAACGTGTGTTCCCGTGGGGCGCATTGCATGCGCCCTTTTAGTTGGATTACTTACTGAACGAACGGATTCTCGCGCTTTTCCGACCATATGTCGGTATTGGGTCCGTGTCCAGGAATTACTGTGGTCGAGTCATCGAGCACGAAAAGGCGCTGCGAGATAGATTTGATTATCTGATCGAACGAACCGCCCCAGAGGTCAGTTCTGCCGATTGAACGTTGGAAAAGCGTGTCGCCCGATAGCAATGTGCTTTCTTTTTCTTGCACGGAGAAGCACAAGCTGCCTGGCGTGTGACCGGGTGTGTGGATGACGGTCGTTTTCAGATTGCCTACTTTGACCTCCTCCTCATCCTTCAAATAGTGGTCGACCGGCAGTGTCTCTGTGGCTTTGAAACCAAACAAACCGCACTGCTTTTGCAGGTTGTCGTACAACCACTGATCGCCCTCGTGCAAACAGATCTTCGCACCGGTTTTCTCTTTGAGTTCTCTGGACCCCATGATGTGATCGAAGTGAGCGTGCGTGTGGAGCAAGTATTTGACGGTCAGACCTTGCTTGTTCAAGCGTTTGATTATTTCCTCTACATCGCCGCCCGGATCAACAACAATCGCTTCCTTTGTCTCAGGACAAGCGATTATCGAGCAGTTACACTGCAGAGGACCGGCTGGGAATGTTTCAAGTATCATCGAAGCCTACTCGAACAATTCACTGACGGATGAATCGTCGTGAATACGAGCAATGGCTTCACCAAGCAATTTAGCTACGCTGACTTGAATTATCTTCTTGGAGATTTTAGACGGGTCGTGCGGAATCGAGTTAGTGACGATGAGCTTCTCGATGCAGGATTCTTCCAGGCGCTTATTGGCGGGACCGGAAAGAACAGCGTGAGTAGAGCAAGCGATAATTGATTTAGCCCCTTCTCTTCTGAGCAACTCCGCTCCTTTGACCAAGGTTCCGGCGGTATCGACCATATCGTCTACCATGATCGCCGTTTTGCCTTTGACGTCACCGACGAGGCTGAGGGACTCGGCTTCATTATGTTTCGTGCGGCGTTTGTCGATGATAGCCAGTGGTGAATCGTTCAATTTCTTCGCGAATGCACGTGCTCTTGCCACACCGCCTACGTCGGGGCTGACGAGAACGACGTCTTTGAGATTGAGCGAGTTCATATAGTCAATCAAGACAGGGCTGCCATAAAGGTGGTCAACAAGAATGTTGAAGAAGCCCATGATTTGAGGCGCGTGCAAATCGAGCGCGACCACGCGATCGGCACCTGCCGTGGTGAGCAGGTCTGCGACCAACTTGGCAGTGATAGCCTCACGGCCGGCGGCTTTTCTGTCTTGCCTTGCATATCCGAAATACGGCATTACGACGGTGATTCTGCCGGCGGATGCTCTCTTCAATGCATCGAGCATGATCAGCAGTTCCATCAAGTTTTCATTCACCGGCGAACACGTCGATTGCACAACAAAGCAATCTACGCCGCGCACGCTCTCTTGGAGCTGCACATAAATCTCACCATCGGAGAATGGTTGGATTTTGACGGGCGACACGCCCAGTTCCAAATACTCAGCGACTTCTCTGGCGAGTTCGGGGTTGGCCGTGCCTGACAGGATTTTCAGATCAAAATGTCCACTGGTCTCCTGCGCTCTGCTTACGCCTACCGAAAGACTGGCTCTATTTCGTATTTGAGCAACCAAGAGAGACTCCTCCAACCGAGCTTGCGAAGTTCAGACTCTAATTCTAAAGAAGAAAAGGGGATTAGAAAAGGCGATAAGCAAACATTTAGCCACTACACAAATGGCAATTCGCCGCTCCGGCTGCGGGTTATAGCCCCTTCTAGCATGCACTTAATATGGAGATATGTAAGGCCGCCCTGGAGGAAGGCAGCATAGGGCTCTCTTAGTGGACCATCGGCGGACAGCTCAATAGTCGAGCCCTCGACAAATGTCCCCCCGGCCATCACTACCTGATCCTCGTAGCCCGGCATCTCGGCAGGCTCCGGCGAAACATGCGCATTTACGGGCGAAAAATACTGGATAGCGCGGCAGAAATTGACCAGCTTCCGGCGGTCACCGAACCTGATCGCCTGAATGATGTCGAATCTTCTTTCTGTGGGAGCTGGTTTCACTTCCATGCCCAGGTCGCTAAACACAAGCGCAGACAGCATCGCGCCTTTGACAGCAGACGCGACAACTGATGGTGCGAGGAACAATCCCTGGAAAAGAAGCCGGTTTTGGTTGAAACTGACTCCCTGATGCCCGCCGATGCCAGGCGCCGTAAGCCTGAAGAGCGCGGACTCAATCAAATCCTCACGCCCTGCGATATAGCCACCAGATATAGCCAGCCCGCCGCCGGGATTCTTAATCAAGGAACCGGCAATTATGTCCGCGCCATGACTCGTGGGTTCGGTGGCTTCCACGAATTCACCGTAGCAGTTGTCCACCATGACGAGCACGTCTGGGTTCTTAGCCCTCACCAGCGCTATCATTTTGCCGATCTCGTCATTCGAAAGCGTTCTTCGATCGAACGAATATCCGCACGACTTCTGAATAGTTACCAGCCTGGTAGGAGCTTCGAGCAGTTTTTGAAATTCCAGAACCTTTGCTGCTGCCACCTGCGCATCAATGCCGGAAGCGTGATAACCGGATACATTGAGCAAAACGGGATCTAGATCCACCTCTGCATAGGTGACGCCCAGTTCCTTTAGAGAGCCTCGTCCATCGCCTGCAATACCGATTACTTGCTGCAGTGTGTCATAAGGCGCGCCGGTAATGCTCACAAGCCTGTCACCGGGCTTCAAACATCCGTAAAGACAAAGCGCCAGAGCATGTGTTCCTGAAACGACCTGCATGCGAACGGCTGCGCCAGCTGCTGCAAACACCTCGGCGAAAACAGAATCTAGAGCCTCTCTTCCAGCATCATCGATTCCGTAACCGGTATGTTCGGCGAAGTGTTCTTCGGTCACTTTGTGGTTTCGGAAAGCATCGAGAACTTTTCTTTGATTGTGCAAGGCGGTTTCATCGACAAAGTCGAACTGGTCCGCAAGCGACTTTTCCGCCTGACGAACCAAATCTCTAGTTGCTTTGTCGACCGTGGTTGTTTGCATCTTTTACGCCACCGAATGCCAGTCTAAAGTCGAAACGCTTTTGCGAGCGTCCCGATATATTAGCCCCTGTTTGGGTTTTCGACGGATTTTGGATAAACATCTGTAAATCGCTGATTGAATTGAACTTTTTGACTACGAACCTCGTCTAACTACTTGTCCCCAAAATTACACACCTAGATTTCGAAGACGAATCAAACAAATTGATTGGTCAAGCAACTGTTCGTCCCAGGGAGGTGATTTTGTGCAAATTCTATTCGATGCGTTCTCGTTTGCTCTCTGCCAAGAAAAATGCAGAGCCTGCAATGAGGAGTTAAAGGTTGATCTGGTGGGCTTTCTCGACGGTCCCAAACGTTGGAAAGAACTCAATAGAACAACTCTGTGTGACAGCTGTTTCTTCAAAATGGAATTGGAACCATCGCTCTTGAAGATAGTAAACATTCCAGACATGGCACCGCTTTTGGTGGCAGGCAGACTACCCTATCATGGACCTTTAAAGAAGATGCTCTACCATCTGAAATACGATGAGGACCGGCTCGTGGCGGAAGACCTATCTATTTTTCTCGATCAGGCACTTTGCGACTTGAGCAAAATGGTTAGGTTGAAAGATTGCATTCTCGTGCCGGTTCCACTGCACTGGAAGCGGATGCTAAAGCGCGGATTCAATCAGGCAGAACTACTGGCAAATCGCGTCGCATACAAGCACGACATTCGCATCGATACTCGTTTGCTCACAAGAAAACGAGCGACGTCAACCCAGCATCAATTAAAGAAACAGGAGAGAAAGGCGAACGTGCAAGGCGCGTTCCAAGCCAACCGCAAATACTGCCAAGGGCAGCACATCATCTTAGTCGATGACTTGCTAACATCCGGTGCGACTTTGTCCGCTTGCGCTGGCGAGCTTCTAGAAAACGGCGCCCTGAGCGTGAACGCAATCACACTTGCTTATGCCACCACAAGCAAAGGAGGTGAAGAAAAGGCGAACTGAGATGCGTTCAGACCAGCAGAAACTACACTGATTCTTCAAAGGCTTTGAGGGTTTCCTCAATGTCCTTTGTTGAATGCACTGTGGAAACGAAAGCGGCTTCAAACTGCGAAGGCGGCCAATAGATGCCCTTCTCAGCTAGTTTGCGCCAGACTTTGGCAAACTTCTCGGTGTCCGATTTCTTGGCGGTTTCGAAATCAATAACCTCTTTATCGGTGAAGAAAAGGGTGATCATGCCGGTTATGTGAGCAACCCTCATGCCGCCTTTTTTCTCGGCAATCTCGGAAAGACCTTTGGCGAGAAGCTCAGTTTTGTTGTTGAGTTTCACGTAGGTCTCCGGCTGTTGAAGCATCTTCAACTGAGCAAGTCCTGCCGCCATAGCGAGCGGATTGCCGGACAGCGTGCCGGCTTGATAGACGGAGCCGCTTGGCGCAATCATTTGCATTATGTCCTTGCGACCACCGTATGCGCCTACGGGCAATCCGCCACCAATGATTTTGCCCAGGGTGGTCAGGTCAGGCTTGATTTCATATCTTGCTTGAGCACCACCTAGTGCAACTCTAAAGCCAGTCATGACTTCGTCGAAGATCAAAAGAGCGCCTTCCTTCTCAGTGATGTCTCTCAATCCTTTGAGGAAGCCATCTTGAGGAAGGATCAAACCGGCGTTGCCGACAACTGGTTCCAAAATCACAGCAGCGATTTCTTTGCTGTGTTCTTTGAATACTTTTTTGACGGCATCGAGATCGTTAAAAGGAATAGTGATAGTCAGCTTGGTCGCTTCTTCGGGAACGCCCGGACAGCTGCTGATCCCAAGCGTAGCCAGACCGGAGCCGGCTTTGGCGAGAAACGCATCACCGTGACCGTGATAGCACCCTTCGAATTTGACAATGATGTCGCGCTTCGTAAAAGCTCTTGCAACGCGGATTGCAGACATGGTTGCTTCCGTTCCGGAATTGACCATGCGCACCATTTCGATTGAAGGAATGAGCTGGCAGACCAATTCAGCCATCTCTACTTCCTGACGGCAAGGCGCTCCAAAACTGGTTCCGTGAGCAAGCGTCACTTCAATCGCTTCGAGCACTCTCGGATGACAATGACCGAGAATCATCGGTCCCCACGAGCCGACATAATCGAGAAAGCGGTTTCCATCTACATCAAATAGATACGGTCCATCGCCGCGATCGAAATAAATCGGATCGGCGCCCACAGCTTTAAGCGCTCGCGCAGGCGAATTGACTCCACCGGGAATGACCGCCTCCGCCCTAGCTGCCAGCTGTTTCGAACGGCTTATCACGGATGGTGTAGACATTGGAGTCCCTCAATTTTCGATTTATTTGTTCACTACCAGCATACAAATTTAGGCTTTGGCGCCTTCTTTCTTTTCTGTGTATGCGTTGATTACTCTTTCGATTGCCGATTCAACAAGTTTGGCGGCCTTCTCACCGGCGTTGAATTGGCGCATCTTTCCTTCTTCATCAAAGAGGTAGAAAGCGGGGACGTACTTATTCTCGAAACCGTCAGTAATCTCATGCCAGTTATCGACAACGCACGGTTGTTTCACTTCGTACTCATTGATCGCTTCTTTCACTGCCTCGATGTTGGTATCCGATTCTTGCCTTGGCATGTGCACGGATACTATCTTCAAACCTTTGCTGCCGTATTTATCGAGCCAACCAGAAATTTCCGGCAGTGATTCTTTGCAAATCCCGCAGCTGATTGCCCAGAAATGGATAAGTACAGGAACACCTTTCAACTCATCGTTTTTGATCGGTGGGCTGTTAAACCACTCGGTACCACCTTCAATCGAAGGCAGGGCGGCATCCATACGAAGTGGCATCAGAACCTCCTTTAGGTCTTAGCTCGGACTCGGGTGTGCACGGCAAGTGACAGCCCCTTGATGCAAATGGGAAACTCGTGCCCGCCTGCATCGGATTACGATTGATTATTGTATCGCTCTGAGTGCAGATGTCGCAGGTAATTTAACTGTTGCGAAGCCATTCTCGGTCATCCTCAGTCACTGCCGAGAGAATCATAGGGGCGACACCATGCGTCGCCCACACAATTAGCCTGGCGATGCATGGCATCGCCCCTACAGAAACCAAAACAAAAAAACAGACCGCCCCAGAAGGAGCGGTCCGCAAATTTTTCAACTCGCCGAAATTAAACGGTGAGAGGCTTTTGGCCTGGCTTCCAGTCAGCGCCGCAAAGTCCGCCGGTCTTGAGGGCTTCGAGAACTCTCAAAGTTTCGTCAACCGAACGTCCGATGTTGAGGCTGTGGACAACTTGATATTGGAGGTTGCCATCTGGATCGATGATGAACAGACCACGCAATGCAATGCCTTTATCTTCCATCAATACGCCGAAGTCGCGGCTAACGTCTTTGGTGATGTCGGAAGCCAATACGAACTTGATTGGGCCCAATCCACCTTTGTCTTCGGGGGTTTGGATCCAAGCGCGGTGGCTGTATACGCTGTCGGTCGAGATTGCCAGGATTTCAGCGCCGGCTTTCTTGAACTCGTCGTATCTCTTATCGAACGCGGTGATTTCAGTCGGGCAAACGAACGTGAAATCCAGGGGGTAGAAGAAAACGACCAACCATTTGCCTTTGTAATCGGCCAAACGTACGTTCTCTTTGAGACCTTTCATGTCCTTGGTCGAGGGCATATCAAAGTCGGGAGCTCTTTTTCCAACTTGCAACATAGACGCAATCACTCCAAAAAAGCTTGGGAATCAGTCCGGCAATTTTATTAGCATCTGCCCTGATCCTTAAAATGTTTAATGGAAATTGCACAATTATTGATGCAATTTCACTCTTTATTTCTTGGATGCCGTCTGCCTGGAGGCTGCCTCATTCGCGAGCTCTTGCCATTCGGACAATTCGCGCTGCAGGCGATTCTCCGCGACGTACTTAAGTATTAGAGGACTCTTGGGGCTCCAGCCAATCGTCAATAGGTGCCGCAAATGCTCCTGAGGAGTGGAACCGTACTTGCTTCTGCCCAGTTCAGCTTCGTTGCCTTCACTCATTGCTGATTCGACCCTCTAAGTTCTAAAAGTCTATCGCCGGGCGGAGATGTTTGCCGAGTGTAACTACGACTCGCCGGTGAAAAGGCTATCATGATGAGCAGTCCGCCGCTTCCCGCCCAACCTGCCAAGACCCAGACAAGTTCAGGCTTTTCACAACTAGATCCGCAAAAGATTTGCGGAATCTCACGAAACAGTCCATCACATAAAGCTTAAGACAATTTACGTAAGTTTGGACGACCCAATTTATATTTGGTACTATTGCCATTCGCCCGAGTCCCCGAATGGGGCACACGGCGTGACGCCCACTTAAATGCTGGGGCGAACTTTTACCTGTAGGGGCGACATTCTAGTTGCCCGCGATAAAGGCAGTGAACTAAGCGAATCGCTCGGATAAGCAGCCGATTACAAGATTTGGAGACGACAATGTTTGCCATCGTAGAAGCCTCGGGAAGGCAATTTCAATTGGAAGCCGGCCGCTTTGTAGACGTCGATCTGACAGACGGCAAGGCTGGTGACAAATTTGTATTTGAGCGCGTTTTGATGCTCGTAGATGGCGACAAGTCCACTGTCGGCAAGCCCTTCATCGACGGCGCCAAAGTGGAAGGCAAGATTCTTGGTCACGATAAGAACAAGAAGATCATCGTCTATCACATGAAGCCAAAGAAAGGCACCCGCAAGAAACAGGGTCACCGCCAACACTACACTCGCATCCTTATTGAATCGATCAAATTGAACGATAAGGAACTCGCCAAAGCTGACGAACAATCGAAGAAAGCCAAAGCCGAGCCCAAGAAAGAGGCAAAAGCTAAAGCAGAGCCGAAGAAAGAAGCAAAGGCAAAAGCAGCGAAACCCGCAGCTAAGAACAAAGCAGAGTAATCACTTCGCACGAAGTTGATTAGGACACATAACAAAGGTGATTTGTCATGGCACATAAAAAAGGGGCAGGTTCGACAAGAAACGGGCGCGATAGTCAGCCCAAGCGCCTTGGTGTGAAGAGATACGGCGGCGAACTGGTTACTGCCGGTAACATCCTCGTCAGACAACGCGGCACCCGCTTTCATCCAGGCGCCAACGTCAGAGTAGCCGGCGACGACTCGCTCTACGCCGTAGCTGACGGTGTGGTCAAGTTCGAAGCACAACGCGGTCGTCAACTTATCTCCGTTTATCCTGTATAGATATTGATGTAGCGGAGTCGATTGGCTCCGGCAGCAAGGCAGCGGCAGTGCCGTCTCTACAGTTTCAAAATCGGGCGATAACTTGTTGACGCAACAAACTGAGCCAGCAATCAAACCGCTGGATGATTTTCTTTCACAGTTGAAGACGTCCCTGGCGGGCGAGGTTTCGGTCTTGAACGCATCAGGACCGGATGCTCAGAAGTCAGATCATATAAAGGGAGTCCGTTATGACTCTCGACTTGTCGAGCCCGGTGATGCATTCTTTTGCATCGAAGGGCAGAAGCAGGACGGAAACGCATTCATCCAGGATGCGCTCAAGAAGGGCGCAGCCCTCATAATTACCGAAAAACGCCCATCGGACGAGAAGTCTCTTGCGGCGCCTTTTGCCGTCGTGCCCGATGTGCGGCTGGCACTGGCCAAGGCATCAGACTATTTCTTCGATCGCCCATCCACAAAACTTCGTCTTATCGGAGTGACGGGCACAAACGGAAAGACCACCACCACACACATGGTTGAGCATCTACTCGAGAAGGCCGGCAAAAGAGTCGGGCTGATCGGCACTTTAGGTGCACGCTGGACCAGAGCTGACGGCGACAAACAATACGAGGATCTGAAGTTCACCACGCCCCAAGCATCCGATCTGCAAGAGCTGCTTGCCTCAATGGTTTCGCGCAGCCTCAGCCATGTGGCCATGGAAGTCTCCAGCCACGCTCTGGCGCTCAAAAGGGTGGATGGCTGTCAGTTTGCCTCCGCATGCCTGACCAATATCACCCAGGACCACCTCGATTTCCACAAGACAATGGATCATTATTGGAAGTCCAAGAGGCTTCTCTTCAGCCAGTTGTCGGAGAGCGTTCAAAATACAAAAGCCGCCGTCATCAATCTGGATGACGCTCTGGCAGCTGAATTCATCAAATCAGTCGACAAATCTGTCCGCGTGCTTACTTACGGATGGAACGAGACAGCCGATGTTCGAGCTGTCAAAGCGGATTTCGATTTCAACGGCACGCGCCTCGAGTTGGCTACTCCAGCAGGTCCGATGGAAATCAGTCTGCGCTTGAATGGCGTCTTCAACGTCTACAATGCAATGGCGGCTTTGGCTATCTGCTTAAACGAGGGAATCGACCGCTCAGAATTGAAAGCGGCCATCGAAACATTTGAAGGCGTAGCTGGACGTTTCGAGCTGGTCAGAGTATCCGGTCGCAAAAACGAAAGTCTCGCCCAACCTCTTTGCTTGGTCGATTATGCCCACACGCCGGACGGACTCGATAATGTCCTAAAAGCAGCCAGAAAGCTCGTCCCTCCGGGCGGCAAGCTCTATGTAGTCTTCGGTTGCGGCGGCGACAGAGACAATTCAAAACGTCCACAGATGGGCGAAATCGCCGAAAATCTCGCCGATCAGGTTGTGGTGACCTCGGACAATCCCCGAACAGAGCAGCCGCAGCAGATTATCGCCGACATTTTGGCCGGCATTAAACGCATGAAAGACGTGCAGGTAGAGCCGGACCGCTCGCAAGCCATTCATATGGCTATAGAAACGGCCGGGGAAAAGGATGTCATCCTGATTGCCGGCAAAGGTCACGAGACTTACCAGATCCTCGCCGACAAGACCATCCATTTTGATGACCGCGAGGTTGTTCGCAAGGCTCTCATGGCAAAGCTCAATTTGGAGCCTGCCAGCTAGAGGCGCGCCCAAGATAAAGGCGCAAATAGAGACGCAAACGGACTAAAGCGTTGCTGCCAATTAGATTTTGGGAAGCATATAATTTAAGAAGCAGGTCCTAGCGCTTCCCATTTCGTTCCGGTTCAAAATTCGAATCGGGTATTCCATCCAGGTCATTTCAATCCGTGGGCATCAACTTTCACATCACATCAGTTCGCGAAGGCACCATCTTCAATGTGATGCAGTTTTTGAGCCTGGAGAAAGTGACCGGGATTTTGCACGTCTCTCTTGGCAGAAACATCCCTAAGGTGATGATTTACTTCGTGACCGGCAATGTCACCTCTGCCGAGTTCGGAGCTATTGTCGGAGACGCCGTTCTGGATGTTCTGCTTTGCCAGGAGTATTCGATCAAAGAAGTTGAGTTTGCTCCCGGGCGCATCGGAGAAATCAACGAATCGGCGCTGCTCGTCAAAGCCTCATCCCTGTCTGGAGCGATGTTGAACGTATCCAAGGATGTTGACAAGTGCGACGCCAGACCGCTTATCTATGGATTACTTCCTGTGATTGGTCAGGAAAGCAAAAAGGCCGGTTCACTTTTCGATCTGTTGCATGACTTCGGATTGTGGGCGGACCAAATGGTTAAGATCCCAGTGGGGGCAAGCGACAAGCAAGCACCATTGCCTCAGTGCATCCTCATCCATCGAGCCCTTTCCAAAAATGTGATTTCCTACTCGACACCACTCATCTCGTTGCGTTCTTTGGGTCCGCTTTTGTCGCTCATCCAGCCGCTTAGCGACAAAGAAAGCAATAACCTGCGTGGATATCTGAGAAGTCTTTTGCCCCATCCAAAAGCAACGCATCTGCCTATCGAGAGATTCTACGCATTTGCAAGCGCCATCGAATCGATTGCGCAAAGACGTTCGCAAGAAGTCGGAGACAAGGCAAGACGTGCTATTCATCTGCTGATTCAAAACACGGCAAAATCAGGCGAGCCTGCCAATGTCTAATCACACTTCTAGCTCTAACTCCAGCGAGCCTCGCAAGAAGCCAAAGATCACGTTTTCCGACGTGGTTTCTGACAATGTTGCCCGTCTGCACATGGAAGGCTTAACGGGGCTGGCCAAGCTATTTTTGCCGGAAGGACTCTGGAAAGGTCCGCAGCCTGATGACCTTATCGATCAAAAGGACGCCTCCGTATATGGTGCCAACGGAGAAATACACCTGACTTTTGATGACGGACCGAATCCCGCAACAACACCGCGTTTGCTCGAACTGTTTGAAGAAGAAGGAGTGAAAGCCACCTTTTTTGTCATAGGCGAGCAGGTAGAAAAGCACGAAGATCTGCTTCTTGAAGTGAGCCGAAAAGGGCATTCCATTGGCAATCACACATACAGCCACCAGTTTCTGCCTCTGCTGACCACGAAGAGGTTGGAGAAAGAAATTCTCTCGACAAACCAGCGAATCAAGGACATCACAGGCGAATCGCCAAAACTGTTCCGCCCGCCTTTTGGAATCGTCGACAAGAAAACTCACGCACTTCTTAACGAACAGGGAATGAAGACCGTTTATTGGAGCGCGTTTTCAGAAGACTGGCGACAGATAGGCGAACGTTCTGTCGTAGACAGACTCTCTAAATATGCCGCTCCCGGTGGGATCATGATTTTGCATGAGTTGGAGCCTACGGGCAACCAAACGATCGCCGCCGCTCGCACCCTTATTCACAAACTGAAAGGCCGGAATTTCCGGTTTAGCGCGATCGCCTGAGCCCGTTTGCATTTTCAGCCTTCAACGTAGCAAAGCGGTCGCGCCGGAAATTCATTGTTATACTGAGACCTGCCAGAGGTTTTAGTTGCTCAAGAGTCTCAATTTTATAGACCAGTGCTTGACTTTCGCCCCCCAAAAGAATCACCGCTCCTGATCGGCTTTATCAAGTTGTTCGCGCCGCTTTATAAGAAGTACGGCATGAGCGACACCCAGATTAGAGTGAAAGAGGGCGCACTCGAACGTTTTTCCAAACTCAAGGGCAAGCGTGCCCTGGTTTGCCCGAACCACTCTAACAGACACGATCCGCAGGCAATGTTCTTCTTCGGGCAAGCGGCAAAAGAGACGTTCAACTACGTCGCCGCGCGAGAAGTATTCGATTGGGATCACGGATTCAACGGCTGGTGGCTGCAGCATATCGGCGCATATTCAGTAGTGCGCGGCGCGCCGGACCGCGAGTCCTTCAAGATGACAAAGAAGATTTTGACTGAAGGCAAGCAAAAGCTGGTGCTCTTTCCGGAAGGCGAAATCTCCAGACAAAATGACACCCTTCTGCCATTGGAAACAGGCGCGGCACAACTTTCCTTCTGGGCAATGGACGAACTCGATAAGCAGGGTTCTGCCGAGCACATTTACATCGTCCCTGTCGCCTTGAAATACACGTATACAGGCGATATCAAACCTGCCCTGGCTGAGACTCTCGCCAAACTAGAAGCGAAAATGGGCGTGCCCAGACCTTCCGGGACCAAGCTTTATCCACGCCTCATGGCGGTCGCTGAAAGACTGATCAAGGCGCTGGAATCGGAATACAACCAAGAACCTTCCAAAGATGCCACTCTTAATGACCGAATCACAGCTCTGAGAATAGCAATTCTCACGCACATGTCGAATTACTTGAACATCGAATTGCCGAGAAGCGATCGTACTCTCGATGCAGTTCGCATGCTGCGCAATAGAATCGACGACTTCGTCTATGAATCAGAAGACGGGCTTTCGGAGTACGAGAAAGAGCTGCATGCTGAAAAAGCGACCGAGATCAAAGGTTTTTACAAAGACCTGGATCGTGTCGTCAACTTCGTTTCCATTTATGACGGTTATATCAAATCGCACATGACTCAAGAGCGCTTTGCCGACGTGCTGGAGCGCATCGAACACGAAGTGCTGGGTCAGACCTCCATAAAAGGTCCGCGCAGCATCATCATCGATGTAGGTAATCCCATTGACCTGCGCAGTTATCAACACGAGTACAAGACAAACAAGAAAGTGGCTTTGCAAAAGATCACCGATGACCTGTCCACTCAAATGAACGGCATGCTCGAAACGCTTGAACACGAGCGGATGAAGAAGTTCGTCGAATAAAGTCCTTCCATTTCTCTTAGTTGATTTCGTGTTAAGGTAGTCAAGAATTCCGTACCGGCCGGTGATTACGGTGGTAGAATCGGATGTTAGCCAGGCCAGGCAGGCGGCTTAACTACCCGGATACGGGTGAAACCGCTGGCGCTTGGGGGATCTCAGGGGTTCAGCACAACAAAAATGCAAAAGCTTGCACTAGTGGGATTGGGTGCCTCCGGTTTGTTCGCTCTCAAAGAGCTGGCCGGCGCAGATGTAGAAGTACATGTTTTCGACGTAGGTCCCGTTTATGACAAGCGTTATGCCTGCCCAATCGACCAGGGCGTGCTCACCGTTTGCCCACCAAAGGCTTGCAGCTATTGTGCTCCAGGGCAGTCAGCCGGAAGCTGGAACGATTTCAAAGTCATTCTTTCCGCCTCTCCTGTTATCGGGGGCAGGCTTTTCGACCTGGTCGGCGGCGACGAATTGCAGAAGAAATTGAACATCGTTCGCGAGACGATTTTGAAGCATGCTCCATGTGAGATTCCGGTGGTCAAGCCAAATGAAGAAGATCTCGAATGGATCAAGAAGAAAGCGACGCTCGCCGGTATGACATATCACTACCAGGAATTGCTGCACTGCGGCTCAGACAATGCGCCTGCCATCAATACAAGCATCCTGGAAGAAATCAAATCAATCGGCTCGAATATCACCTTCCACTGGGATATGAAAGTGCAGTCGGTATCCCGTCGTGGAGAGCAGTTCCTAGTTCAATACGACGGCTACAGAAAACAGGGCAATGAGCAAGAAATGCTTTTCGATATGTGCGTTCTGTCTGTTGGACGGGGCGGCGCGCATTGGCTGACGCAACAAGAATTCTACAAATCGCTGGACATCTATCCCGGACAGGTCGATGTCGGCATACGTGTCGAGACGAGCTGTTTCTTCACAGAAGAAGTTGATAGGCGCTTCTATGAGCCGAAGCTGTATTACAGAAGCAGGCACTCAAATGATGTCGTGCGTAATTTCTGCTCCAACCCAAAAGGTTTCGTCACGCCTGAGAATCACCGCGATTACGTCCTTGTAAACGGGCATTCGAAGATGTACGAGAAAAGCGAGAACAATAACTTCGCGGTTCTCGTGTCGAAAACATTCACCCGCCCATTCAAAGATCCGCAGCTCTACTCGCAAACCATCGCCAAAGTGGTGAACATGCTTGCAGGCGGTGGACCACTCGTGCAACGCTTGGGAGACCTGCGCGCAGGACGACGCACGAAGTCGCTGACAAATAACCTGGTAAAACCTACTCTGGAAGCAGAATGCGGTGATGTGTCGCTGGCTTACCCACACAGAATTCTTGAAGGTATTGTCGAATATCTCGATGCGCTGGACAAAATCTGCCCCGGCGTCGCCGATGATTCCACGCTGCTCTTTGCGCCGGAATGCAAGAGCTATCCTGATTCCATCACTGTTTCCAAAAACATGGAGACGAACATTCCGAACTTGTTTATCATCGGGGACTCGTCGAGCTGGACTCGTGGCGTCGGACAAGCCGCATCGTCAGGGCTTCTTGCCGGCGAAGGCGTGAAGAAAAAACTCGTCAAAGAGAAAACTACTGTACCGGTAGCTTAGTTCCTAACGGGGGCCGGCGGAAGTATTATCCTGCGCAAAGACAGAAGCAAGCTTGGTCTTTGCTCCGGACAACACTCCCGCCCTGTGGGCGCTATGACACTTCTGACTATCGCTCGAACACGCTCTGCATCGCGTCTCCCTGCCGAACTAGTCTTGCCAGCTTGTGGATTGCTGGTCGTCGTCATTTTCTGACATGCGCTTCTGAAGGGATGCGTAGCGAGCCATTAGCTCTGTGACTTCGGGATGCTCACTGCCGAGCGCCTTTTCGCCGACGCCAAGTCCCCAGCGGAACAAGCGATCTGCTTCGTCGTAATTTTCTTGCTCTTCATAAAGCTCCGCTAAATTCCTGAGTGCTTTTGCAACACTCGGATGTTCCGGACCTTGAGCTTCTTGCGTAATCGATAAGGCGCGCCAATACAAAGGCTCAGCCTCGTTGTACTTGCCCTGGTCTTGATACACCTCGGCAAGATTGTTCAACATTTCCGCCACGTGCGGGTGTTTCGGTCCCCAATCTTTGGTGCGCAAATCTACAAGAGTTTTATACAGGGGCTCAGCTTGATCGTATTTGCATTGCAAATGAAAGAGAAGTGCCAGGCTGGCGAGGCTTTGTGCTGTACTCGGGTGCTCAACTCCAAGTGCTGTTTGCCTGATGCGCAGGGCGCGCCAAAATGTCTTCTCCGCGTTAGGAAAATCACCTTTCATGCGAAACAACTCGCCTTGCTGATTCAAGATAGTGGCGCAAGATGGATGCTCGGCGCCCCAGGTTGCCTCAGAAATCCTCAAAGCGCGCTCGTATAGCGGCATTGCCGAATCGTACTTGCCTGAGGCATGATTGAGCAAGGCAAGATTCTGCAGCGCCGGCCCGATCGACTGGTGGTCAGCGCCAAGAACGGACTCGCGCAAGGCAAGACCTTTCTGAAAGAGCGGCTCAGCCAAATCGTACTTACCATGAGCACGATAGAAGTCAGCGAGCGTTTCAATCGTCGTCGCCACATCCAATTTATTTGCCGAAGCATCCTTTTCATAGGTAGTCAGCGCGCGGCGCAAGACCGGCTCGACTTCCTGAAACTTCCCCTGAGCTCGGTAGATTACGCCCAGCTTGTTCAAAATCTCCGCAACCGCAAGGCTGTCCGGACCGGCGATTTTTTCCTTCAAGGACATCGCCTTCTTGTAGGCTTTCTCGGCTTCAACGTGCCACCCTTGAACCAGATAAAGTTCACCCAGACTGCTCAATATTTTTGCCTGAGCGACTACGCGCTCGGCAGTGGTCGCATTGGAGAGAGTGTCCTCTTCATCAGGGGAACGCCGTGAATCAACCGACTCAGGCGATTTCACATCCGTAAGAGACTTCTGGTACAGTTTCTCCGCATCGGCATAGCGACCGAGCTGGAATGCCCTACTGCCAGCCTCCCAAAAGGTTTCCCAACCCACATTCGCGCTGTCTACGCTTTCTTCAACCTGATCCATAGATGAATCCTGAGTTTCCACTTTTTACGTCAGAGGCTCGCGAGCCACACCCTAACAATTCCCAGAGTAAGCCGGAAAATCAACAATTTTGCCCATATCTGCTGTTTTTCCACAAAAATCTCATAAGCAGGCAACACTATATTAACTGAGCGTCGCTTTCGGCTGCCGCATTCGGTCCGCTGTACGCTGAACGATATGCAGCTGAGCCCCCGTGCCGTCCGGAGAAACGAAGGTGAATTCAAACGTGAGTGAAACGCAGCAAACTGATAATTCGACATCAGCCCCAGACAATTCGACAGCGCCGACAAAAGATTCAACGACAAACAGTTCTGCCGCAACCGCAACAAGTTCACCTGCCGACACAGGTGACCATCTGCGCGGGCAAAAGGCACCTAAGCTTTACGTAAATCTTGAGCGATGGAAACTAAAGGAAAATGAGAAGCCCTCTTTCAAGCGGAGAGCAACCATTGAAGCAGCGAAGTTATCGATTCTCTTTTTCTTGCTTTCGCCGATTTGCCTTTTCCAACTCACGCGCATACTGCTCTTTTTTCCGGACCAAACAAAGTACGACCTATCGCAGCCTTTTCACTTAATTCAGCAGAAGCTCAAAACCAATGTTCAGGAAGTAAGATTCAAATCAGCCAACGGAAAGCTTTTGCACGGTACGTACTTCGCGAAGGAGGGCGCCAAGCAAGTCTTGCTCTTCAGCCACGGCAACGGTGGAAACATCGCACACAGACTGCCGGCCGTTATCCACATGATCAATCTCGGCGCATCCGTGCTTGTCTATGACTATCAAGGCTACGGTCAAAGCGAAGGAGACCCTTCCGTCGGGGGGATTGTTGAAGACGGCATAGGCGCCTACGATTTTCTGAACAAGGTGAAAGGATGGAAGCCGAGTCAGATTATTGCCTACGGTGAATCACTGGGTTGCGCAGTCACGTGCCAGATATCGAAACAGCGTGAGGTTGCCGGAGTCGTGCTGCAGTCAGGCTTTTCATCATTACCGACAGCAGCGCGTGACCGTTTCATCTGGCTGAATTTGTTTCCAGATTTCACTTTTCCCCAGCCGCAACTGAACAATTGCGAAATCCTGGCGCAAAGCAAAGTTCCACTGCTACTCATTCACGGCGAAAAAGATGAAATTCTGCCGATCAAATACGCAGACCAAATGTATAAAGCCGCAACAGCCAAAAAGCAGTTCATCCGGCTGAAACACTCAGGGCACAATGACGTTCTCAATCTGGACCTAAAGGAATACACCGCGGCCCTGGGCAGTTTTATGAAATCGCTTGACGCCAAGACCTAAAAGACAAGGCAATAAATCTGGTATCAAATATGGTGCCATGTAGGAAAGTGACATAGCTTTCAGACATGGCGCCTGCAAAGTTCAGAGAAATTCAACCACGTTTGTGGAATATATAGAGGAAGTCAGTGTCTGGAGGATTGATTGTGCCAGAACTCATAGTCGCCCCGATTGGCGCTCTGCGGCATGCACTGGCTTGGTTTGCCGGCTTTATCCTGATTTTCTTTGCACCTTGCTCGATTGATTCGGCTTGCTGCCAGTCAAAACTGGTAATAGTCGATGGAAATGACAACAGCTACTACAATCCCAATACCCCTATTGATGCCAAAACCGCCGGCGACTTTGCTACGTACTGGGCAAGCTATGCCTTCGACTATTCACCGAAAACCCAGCAAGCTAGCCGCGAGGCCGCATCCAATTGGAACAGCAGTGATGCATTGACGAGAGAGCTTAATTCAACTTTCTGGACGAGCGACAGAGACACTAGCCCATCAAAGTGGGACGCCTATCGCCTTACAGGCGTAGAAATTCTGGACAACAGCACAGCGGGTATCAATATTGACACTCAATTTTCGTGGAATCAATTGGGCTTGAAAGAAATCCCGATGAACCTTCACCTGGTGGTAAAAAAATCAGATTCAGGCTATCGAATGGAATCAGTGCAGATGGACTTCTATGACGATTCCGGCTGTCAGGCATTACTGGTTCAAAGCGACGTTCCATCTTTGTATTACTGGGACGGCAATGCTTTCAGGCAGGGCGACTGCCAAAAAGCGTTAGAGAAAATCCAACCGAAATCAAACAACCGTCAAACTTATGATTACGTCTATTTCGCTTGGTGTAAAAAGGTTCTCGCCGGTCAAGAATTTTCGAAAAATCAGCTCACTCATGTACCGCTTTCCAATTAAAAGTGGCCGGTCAAAATGATGCTTTGGCAGGGGCAAAATTTGCCACTCCGAAAGTGAAAATTCAACCACCGGCGGGAGTCTTAGAGCTTTTGCCCGGGCGCATCACATGATACACTAGATTTAGTTAATGTCCCCTCTCGACCCGTTTAAGGTTGCTCAAACTACTTCGCGTGTTTGCGTCTATTTGCACACACTCTCACGAGGGAAGTTTTCGTGATATCAGGGTGGTAAAAATAGGCAGATCTATTTTTAGAGTGACAGTCTTTGAATGGAGGCAGTAGTTCTTTGCATTGATTTTTCCGTCTCTACCTTGAAGTAGAGCCAATTGGTCTGACAGGATGGAAAGTAACGCAATTCCATCAAAGGCTGCGGACCATTGCAACGAGAAATGAAGGATTTATCGGAGGCCTTAAGAATGTTTGGTGCATCGAAACCAGAAATCTTGCTGGAATTAGTACGCAGCGCCAACGTAGTAGATCATCAGACACTGGAGAACGCAATAGCGATCTCGCAAAGATTGAATCTGCCGTTAGAAAGAGCGCTCATGCAGTCAGGCAGTTTCAGCGAGGAGAGTATGCGCCCTTTGCTTGCTGCCAAGCAAATGGTTGAGAACAACACCATTCGCCTTGATACAGCCATTAATGCAATTAGATTGGCAGCTCATGACGACATAGATTTCCAATCGGCGCTGAAGAAAATTCTTTCAGTGCACCAGAAGACGCTTGTAACGCCTTCGATGAACAATGACCTGACTGAGATGCTTACTCAGGCAGGTGTAATCAATCAGGATCAACTCGGCAGGGCGATGCAGAAGTCTTTGCAGACAAAAATTCTCATCGGCCGCGTTTTGGTTATCACAGGCGACATCTCCAGCTCCTTATTCAACTCGGCATTGCAGGCTGTGCTTCTCTTGCGAGAAAAGTCGATCAGCAAGAGCGAAGCGATTGACGGAATCAGACTCGCACATCAGAAGAACATTTGTCTGGAGCAAGCATTGTTTGAGATGGGCAGTTTCAAAACTCCCGCGGTGGGATCGCTAAAACTGTCGGAACTCATGCGTATGTCAGGCTTGATTTCCGAGAGCGAACTTGCAGAGTGTATGGAAATTGAGCTGTTCAAGAATAAGACTTTCGGTCAAGTATTGCGTGAACAGGGGCTAGCTACCGATGAGCTTTTGGAAGCTGCAATGATGCTGCAGGGCTCGGTTGCAGGCGGCGAATTGAAAGCGTATCAGGCAGCCGAAGCAATGCGCTTAATTGCCAAAGAAAATATGCTCACGGAAAATGCCATCAACAAAGTAATGCAACGAGCACGCACCAACGAGGAGATTCGCCTTGGAGAGCTTCTCATAGAATCCTGTGTGCTTACGCGTGACTCAGTGGAAGGCACTGTTTCACAAGCTGTGACGAGCAACGTCAAAATCGGCAAAATGCTTCTCGATGCCGGACTGATTACGAAGAGTATGCTGCATCGCGCTCTGCGCTGCCAATCGCTGGTCAAATACGGCGTCGTTTCCAAAGAGCAAGCCGTAAAAATACTCAGTTCGTGCAAACAGAAAGAACAGACGCTCGACCAAGCAATTACAGGGCTCGGCATAAGTGCTCCGACGCGCATGCAGTGGTCGTGGGTATGATATGTTAGCCGGTTAGCCGGTGACCGTAGCCGACGCATGTCGTTTCTCAATAATGTGGAAGATCGCCATCGTTTTCTTGTTGGTAGCCATAAATTTCGGCTACTGGTACTGGACGACCACGCCCTTCTACGCGATTCTCGAAATTAAAGAGGCAGTCGTTCATCACGACCTGAAAACATTCGAGCAATACGTCGATGTGGAGCGCGTTTCATCGCACATGATCGATGGTTTTCTCACCCCCCAGGTGCGTTCGCGCTTGAGCAAAGGGGTGCTGGGCGAGATGCTCGGTTCCAGCTTAATTAGCCTGGTCAAGCCGACTCTCATGGATGTAATTAAGAACGAGGTCTCGCACTTCGTTGAAAGCAATCAACTGGCTGTCAATCAAGCGGCCGGTCGGATCGCGCATCCAAGAAAACGTTCCGAAATTGCAACGGCACCGGCAATCGGGCGGGTTCTCAAAGTTACGAAGACAAAGGAAGGGAAACTCATCATCACTGAAGTGCCCGCCACTTCAGTCCCTCAAAACGCAGTGACCATAAACAAGACAGCCTCTACTCCTGCAGAACCAGCAAAAGTTGCAGATACAGAAAACACAAACAATAGACCGTCACACGCACTGGAAACGGCGAATTCAATTGACGCAGGCGACACGACAGATACAACGCAGGAAGACAAAGAGAGAGAGCATCGGCAAAAGGGCGGGGGTTTTGGGCTGGCCGATCTTTCAATGAAAAACGTCACCGGCAGGCTTGGATTTAGCAAGCAGGCTTTCAGGAAAATCGCATTCATTCGAGTGCGCAAAAACGACGCCACGATTGGCGTGACACTTTTCAACAAACGCTATGACACCAACATGCTTTTGGAATTGAGAATGGAAAAGCAAGACGAACATTGGAAATTGGTCGAGGTTTCCAACTTTCCTAGTTTCGTCTACCTGATCATTGCCTACGAGCAAGCGCGTAGAGACAAGATGGGCTAATTCGTCGGAGTGGAGAGCCGAATTTCGGCGCCGGTCCGCGTTTCGCTCGGTGTCTGATATTCATTTGCTTGAACTCTTGTAGATCGTGGAAAGCTATTCAAGCCTCTATTTGTAATTTCTTTGGGGCAACACTTACTAGAAATTGGGGCAAATTTTGTCCCTGGATATCCGGGCGTTTGGAGTTCATTTTGTCGAATCAAGAATCAACCCCTCTTCGAAAACCCAGCCCGGCACTGGCTGCGGGGCTCGGACTTTGCAGCATGTCCATGATGCTCTTGGAACTCGTGATGACGCGCTTGTACAGCGCCAGCACCGGTTACCACTTTGCCTTCATGATCGTGTCGATTGCGATGTTTGGTTTGACGCTTGGCGCTCTTTACACGATGGCATTCGCCAGCAAGAACGACGACAAAACAGAGCCGCTTCTCTCACTGTCAGCTGGCCTCTTTGCCGCTGCAATTCCAACAGCCGCAGGACTGCAAATCCTTGCCTTCAAACCTCTGGTCGGCATGGGAGCGTTTGCATGGATTTTCGTCAACTTCTTGCTCTCTGCAATTCCGTTTTTCTTCGCTGGAATCGTGATTTGCAAATGTCTTACATCGTATGAGCAAGTCGGGAAACTCTATTGTGCCGATTTGTTGGGTGCAGCAATCGCTTGTCCGCTGCTGGTTTTCTTGTTGTCTGTCGTTTCCGGACCCAGCACTCTCATCGTTTCGGGAGTGATTGCGGCAGCCGCCTGTCTCATGTTCGCGTTTACAACAACCGGCGCAGACAGAAAAAAGGGAATAGTGCAAGCCTTGCTGGGCAGCATCGTTTGTATAGCCTGGGCGTTTTCACCCACACAAGACATAAGCTCAAAACAAATACCCGGCATCGATCCAAACACGATTGAAGCCGTTAAGTGGAGCCCCATCAGCAGAATCATTGTCGCTAAATTTGTCGGACCGGCGTTGACTTGGGCGTCTGTTCCGGCGGCAAAAGAAGCTACTAAGCCGATTCCACAGAAGGGACTATATATCGACTCCGGTGCGTTTACAGTCATGACTGGCAAAGCCACACCGGAAGAATTGCTGCCAATCAAGCAAGACATTACAGCAGTCGCCAATCGCTTGCGCCCAGGCAATAGCCTTTTCGTCATTGGAGTGGGTGGTGGGCGCGACATTCTGACGGGACGATTGTTCGATCAAAAAAAGATCGACGGATTGGAGGTAAATCCTGTTCTTGTCGGATTGCTTAAGAAAGAGTACGCAGACTTCAACGGTCATCTCGCAGAACAGCCGGGCGTCAACATCGTCAACGACGAAGCGCGCAATTGGCTTTCGCGCTCAGGCAACCAATACGGCATTATCCAGTGCTCCCTTGTGGATACATATGCGGCATCGACTTCTGGTGCATTCGTGCTGACCGAAAATTCTCTCTATACGAAGGAAGCTGTTCTCCACTACTTGAAGCACCTCGAGCCTAAGGGCGTACTGTCATTACTGCGCTGGGGCAACGAGCAAGAACCGCAACAACTCACACGTTTGCTCTATTTGACCAAAGATGCATTTGCGAAACTCGGACTGAGCAATATTGAAAAACATGTGATGCTGATTTGTGCACCCTACCGGTTGGGTGACATAAGCGTAGGAAACATGCTGGTTTCCAAAGAAGAGTTTTCCAAAGCGGATATCGAACTGATCCAGTCTTTGTGCAAAGAACTAGGCTACAAGGCACTCCTTTTGCCTGACCTGGTGAAGCTTGAGCCGTTTTACAAGGCGCTCACTGACCCTAATGACACGCCAAGCGATCTTCCCAGCGAAGACCGCCCCTTCTTCTTTAGTCCCGCTACAGAACTCACCACGCAGAGCAAAAAGTCAGAGGGCGGAGCTGGAGGATTGGCGCTGGTGCTGTTTACTCTTTTGCTGACGATCATCCTGGTGGCATTCACAATCGTAGCGCCCGCGTGGATAAAGTTTGGAAGATCGGCCAAACCTGATGGTGGATTCTTCCAGTCTGCCGGATATTTTCTTGCTATCGGATTTGGATTTATCTTAATCGAAGTCGGACTCATTGAGCGGCTTTCCATGATTCTGGGAAATCCAACTCTAAGTCTTTCATTGGTACTTTTTGTCCTGCTCGTTGCATCAGGAAGTGGAAGTTATGCAGCACAACACTATCTAGATAAAGGTGTACCGCGCATACAATTGATGCGAATATCATTGCTTGTTTCTGCTTTGCTCGGCGCTGTTCTCGCCGTCATTCTCTACATGACCGGAATGGAATTAGCACTGCTGGAGCTTTTCCCGCGCGCGGCACTTTCAGCGGTGATGGTGGCGCTGCCCGGCTTTTTTATGGGTTGGGCATTCCCTCTTGGACTGGGCTTCTTTGGAGAAAATCAGTTCGAGGCTCGCTCGTGGTTCTGGGCGGTCAATGGTGGGGCGACCGTTTGCGGTTCGGTTCTGGCAGCCGTTCTTTCAATCGAGTTCGGCATTTGCATCACGATGCTCTTGGGCTCAGCCTGCTATTTACTGGCAATTTTGTGTGCAGCACTGGTTGCGAAACCGGCAGCAGCGACAACGGCAAATGCCGCAGCAGAGGCTGGAACACAAGCCTAGACTGCAAAAGAAGAGTTGCATTCAGATGAACATGAATGCAACTCTACAAGTTCAAATTTATTGAGTGAATCTAAAGTGCAGCGCCGCTGAGTGCTCCGACGAACTCAACTTTGACTTGCTCTTTGATTACGCCGCGTTTGTGAGCTTCTGCAAAGAGTCTGGAAATCGCGGCACGGCCTTCATCACCATAATCAACAGTCATTTCGTTGACATACATGCCGACGAACTTGTCTGCCAATTCCGGTGGCATGTCGCGAGCAAACTCAAGCGCATACTCAAGAGCGTCTTTCCTGTTTGCCAGCGAGAATTCGATGGAACCCTTCAATAATTTCGTTGCATGGTCAATCAAATCGGCGCCCAAATCTTTGCGGACTACGTTGCCGCCGAGGGGCAGTGGCAAACCTGTTTCTTCAAACCACCATTCGCCCAGGTCAACGATTTTTTCGAGCCCCATAGTTTGGTAGGTCAATTGGCCTTCGTGAATAATCAAGCCGGCATCAACCTTTCCGTCTCTAACGGCTTCCGGAATTTGATCGAAGTGTACTTCGACGGTCTTCAGTCCCGGCATCCACATGTTCATAGTCAAGAAAGCGGTGGTGAGCTTTCCAGGAATTGCTACGGTCAAATTCTTGAGGTCTTCTTTCTTCACGCCTGGCTTGGCAATGACCATCGGACCGTACTTGAAGCCCATGCTGGCTCCGCAAGGCATCAGGGCATACTTGTCGCAGACGAGAGGATAGGCGGCGAATGAAATTGCCGATACTTCGTACTTGCCGTTGATGGCGTCCTGGTTGAGCGACTGGATGTCTTTCAAGACCTGATTCACTTTCAGCCCTTTGGTGTCAATTTTGTCCTTGGCAAGGGCGTAGAACATGAAGGCATCGTCAGAATCAGGACTATGCGCAATCGTTATCTCTTTGTTCTCAAAAGACATGGCGGAGCTCCTTTGTAAGCACTCAAATTGTCCATCTGACGGGCTTTGCGATCCTGAGCCAGGGATCATAAATCGCGCGGATCGCGCCATAGTGCCGGCCCACGGGTCTTTTTTGCGATTCATATTGCTTGTTAGATTTTCTCGAAAGAGTCTAACAAGGCATCAGTTAGACTTTGTCTAGAAAATCTAACAAACAGCCAAAAGCGCGCCAGGGCACCCTTCCCATCCTTGCAAAGAGCCCCGGGCGTCCGATTTGGACTCAGAGCCGTGAAGTCCACTCCATCGGCTTTGAAGTACTCACATTGGCGCCCATCGGAGGGCATTCGTAGATCTTCTTCAAGGTATTGAGGTCTCGCTGGGTAATGTTGCCCGGCTTGGCAAGCGCTGCTTTCCCTTTCCCGGAGAACAGTTCGCCTGCGTACATAACGTCTTGGCTGTTGTCGCTATGTCCAAAGAGACCAACAGAATGCCCAATCTCGTGCATGGCGACGTTTTTCAGAATGCGCTCGGGAACATCAGGCGGGTAGAAGGTCGGTCGTAAAAGATAGATGCGAACCTGCATGTGCCCCTGCAAAATTTGCAGACGTGTAATGCCGAGAAGTCGGTTATCGGCAAAATGATTTTCCCAAGTCAGCTCGATATCAGCGGGTTCGTTCTGGGTTGCTACTTTAAGCGGGATATAACTGCCCCACTTTTTGATCGTTTCATCGAGATACTTGCGCCACGACTCAGGCGATGACTGAGGCAAGCGAACTTTCAACGGAAAACGGCTGAATCTTGCACTCGCTATACCTGGGGGTCTCCAAATCGCAGACAGATAGTCCCCGGCTTTCTCGTCGTAAGGCATTCCTTTGACCACGACGAAATAGTCGCTTTGCGCGATGTTAGGATTATTGCCGACAGGCGCCATTGCCTGCGGAGCTTTGGGTGCCGGCGGTGTAGCTTTCACCGCCGGCGGTGCGCCAGTAGCGGACCCTTGCGGCAAAGTCGAAGTATAAATTGGCTGTCCGTATGCCGGATACTGCTGAGTGGGTGGCGGATACTGAGCGGGCTGCAAAGGCTGTTGGTACTGAGGTTGCTGGTACTGAGGCTGAACATATTGAGGAGCCGGATAACCATACTGAGAATTCTGCGGTGGTTGCTGGAATTGCTGTGGCGGCTGCTGGAATTGCTGAGGTGGTTGTTGATATTGCTGCGGTGGTTGTTGGTATTGCGGCGGTGGTTGTTGGTATTGCTGTGACGGCTGTTGGTATTGCTGCGGCGGTTGTTGATACTGCTGTTGTTGAGGATATGGCTGCTGATACTGAGGCGGCTGCTGGAATTGTGGCTGCGGATACTGCGGCGAAGGCTGTTGATATGACTGCTGATATTGCTGTTGGGGATACTGAGGTTGCTGAAATTGAGGAGCAGGATACTGCGGTTGTTGATACTGCTGCTGGTATTGCGCTGGTTGCTGCGGCTGCTGCCAATTTGGTGAAGCTTGAGGCTGCTGCGGCATCTGCCAATTCGGTGAAGCCTGCGGTTGTTGAGGCAGTCCGGAAGCAGGCGTCCCACCAGCACGCCAGGGCTGCTGTGCTGGCGCTTGATTGAACGAGCCAGCCGGACCTGGTTGCTGAAAGCCAGCGGAAGGCGCCCCAAAAGCCGATTGCGGAGGTGTAGATTGCGGAGGAGGAACATAGGCAATTTGTTGATTGCCGGAGGGACCTGCAAAATTCTGCCCGCTGCTTGGTTGGTTTTGCGCTCCGTAGTTTTGTGGAGAGGGTGGGACAGCAGCCATTTGCGGCGTCTCCGCTTTCAACTGCGGAAAGCCCTGTGCTAACGAATTACCAGCTGGAGGAGAGTTTTTCGGCGGATACATATTGTTCGCCGCCTTCATTGGAATCGCCCCTTGCGCCAAAGAATTAGCAGACGGCGTCTGTCCAAACGCGCTCTTCATGCTCAGTTTTTGCTCAAGTCTCGCCAGCCTGTCTTGTGGCGGTGCTTGAGTCGGGGAGCCGAAAATCTCTTTCTCCAGGTGGTCGAGTCGATCGTCTACTTCGTGCTCGGGATAAGTAGATCCAAATGCTTGCTGCTCGAGTTTGGTGATGCGATTCTCTTCAGGCGAGGCTGCGACAGGCGAAGAAGATTGCGCGGGCACAGCGCGATTGGTTGTCCAAGCATCGCCAGTAGCACTTCCGGCAGAGCCCTTGGTTGACTCGGGAAGCGGTTTTCCGAATTCGGGAATCTGGGAGTCGGAGGGAAATTGTGGTGGCGAATTTGAATAATCAGGTGATTCGTACGGCGTGTATTTGTAATTTTGTCCGTCCGATTGTTCACCACCTTGCGGATTAACATCACCGCGATTGAGCTGATTACCGCTCCGGCTAACAGGTTGCCCATTGATACGCCCCAGTGGATTTGGATTTTGCACCTGAGGCGATGGTGGCGGAGTGTCCATTTTCGCTTCGGACGGATCGATCGCTTTGAGAACTGGCTCCAATTGCTTTGGCGCAGCGAAGGCTTGCGGTGCGAAAAATCCGACGCCGACACTGACTGCGCAAAACAACGCAATGGTACGGTTTTGGCTGACTCGTCGGGCTCTACTTATGCTTCGCATTGAACTGCCTTTATCGTCAGTCAGCAATCAAATCTTCCGTATACTCACCACCGATTCTCAGGCTTGTTTGCAGATCCATTATCTGCTCTCTGAAGACCGGTCTTATCATTTTAGCGGGATTGGTGACTACGTCCCGAAGAATCGCATAAGCTCCTGGATCCAGCTCTTTGAGCATCTTACGGCTGTCTTTCACCGAGAATGCGGCCACACACTCGGCCCAGTATTCGTGCATGCTGGTGCGCGCATAACCAGAGATAAAAACTCGTTGGTGAACTTGCTGCGGAGTGAGAACTTCGGCATATCCTTCGTAACCATTAGGCAATGGATAGTAGCGCCCGCTCTTCGCTTTGTGTTTCTCGTAGAGTTCGGTTATCAGAGTCTGCGAAGCTTGAGACAGGACGAATTCCAGTTGGTGCCCAAATTCGTGCGAAACAACAAGATTGACCCGCACTTCAACATAGGGCTGCAAGCGAATGGCAATTACGGCAAGCGGACCAAACCGCTTGTAGAGCATGATTTCTTTCTCGAACTCTTCTTTGTCTAGAGTGACATTGCCGTGCCGCACGCCGGTGACACCGGCGGCACCATGACGAACATTGCCAAACTGCGCCACGCCCTCACTCTTTCGAACAATCTGCAAGAGCCCGCAAGATGCCCAAAGGCGCATGCTCTCCATGACATATTGTTTTTGCGGTGTATTCAACTTATCGAAGTCGTCGAAATAGCGAATGATTTCGTTGTCGGAGTATGAAAGGTTCTTCCTGTACAGCGGGCGGCCAAATTCATGTGTCCAAGCCGAGCCGTCAGACCGGTTTCCTTCAAAATAGGAGTTGAGCTGCGTGTGCTCATCAAGCTTGCGACGAGGCTCTTTGATCTCGCGGTCACGCACATAGACCTCGCCATCGTCATCGAACTCACCAACCAGACGATGATCTTGAGTGGCAATGCGTCCGTTTATGACAGTCAAAACAACGCCGTTATATTTCAGAGTTCCATCCGGTCCAACCCGCACGCCAGGCAGATCCAGCTCCATGCCGGACGAGTCGATGCCGCGAAAAACGCAGCCTTCGATATCGTCAATTGCCACCAGCCCGTGCTTCTCCGTGAGCGGCCCGAAGTTTCCTTTCAAATAGCCGTCTTCAAACAAATAGCCGCACTGGCTGCCGTCTGCGGCACAAATTCTTCCATAGTCGACGAGGAACATCTCGCCGCCCAGCTCTATAAATCCGCTGGGTCCTTGAGATTGCTCAGACATCGTGGAGACTTTTGTGGACATTTACCCCTGGTTCGATAGTGACCAAGATCCCGAAGTTTATGGCATTATCAGCCGATTTTCCCATTCTGTCACTGTTTTCGCCAGTGCAAAAGCGTTTTTACCCCGAATTTTCCAATCCGGGGTCTGAGACTCGGCAAAAATGCGGGACTCCTCTTCATTTACTTCTTTGCTGAGACAGGCTGATTCGCTTTTGCCCAGTCTGCGGCGAATAGAGCCATTCCGGCATCAGTGAGTGGGTGTTTGACCAACTGTTTGAACACCTTGTAAGGCATGGTTGCAACATCCGCTCCAGCCAACGCTGCCTGCGTTACGTGCACGGGTGTCCGAATTGAGGCAGCTAGCACTTTGGTGTCTAATCCCTGCATGTGGTACATCTCGACAATCTCAGCAACCAAGGCAGAACCGTCCTGGTTGATGTCATCGAGACGTCCGACAAAGGGGCTGATGAAGTAGGCTCCAGCGCGGGCGGCGAGAAGCGCCTGGTTGGCGGAGAAACAGAGAGTGACATTTACTTTGATGCCCTTGCGAGAGAGCTGAGAGCAAGCAGACAAGCCATTTGCAGTCAGCGGGCACTTTACTACAACGTTTTCAGCCCAGGTGGCGATGTCCAGCCCCTGCTTAACCATGCCGTCCACGTCTTCGGCGGTTACTTCGGCACTGACCGGTCCGTCCACTATGTTGCAAATCTCCTTAACGACCGTTTTGAAGTCACGGCCTTCTTTCACAATCAAACTGGGGTTGGTCGTTATACCGGAAAGCACGCCCCAGGCGTTGATTTCCTTGATTTCTTCCACATTAGCAGTGTCGAGAAATAACAGCACGGCGCGCTCCTCTGATAAGTCCTCGTAAAATCTATCTGAAATATTCTAGTGAGTTCAGTATAGCTAACAGATCTTGGGGATAAGATTTTTAGAAGCCGGTTGTAAACATCAGCCTGGGACTGTCCTCAAGGCGGGAAATTCTCGTGAGCAGTAGATACCCCGAATCACCCTCTGCCCTGCAAATTCTGGGGGCGACACTCTTCGGAGTGCTGGTCGGGCTCTCCATCATTCACTTCACAAAACGCCCGATTTTCCCGGGTATTCCCGGCGCGCATCCTGCTCCCACGATTATTGTCGAAGACTCCACCGCCAAGCAGGCGATGTCATTCCCTAGCATGCCGAAGATCTCGCTGCTCCCGACACTCGATCACAGCATGAACATACTGTGCATGGGCGTCGACTCCAATGGACGTCATGCACAGCGCTTTCTCAACACCCGTTCCGACACGATGATGCTTGTACACATCGATCCGGAATTGAAACGCGTGGGGCTCGTCTCTATCCCGCGTGACAGCAGAGTAAAACTGCCGGGCGCACATGGCATCGACAAAATCAATTCGGCTCACGCGTTAGGCGGCCCGGAATTGGCGGTCGAAGCTGTAAAAGAAGCGTTTGCGGTGCCAATCGATCATTATGTAGTTGTTGATACGGAAGGTTTGAAAAAACTTTTTGAAGCGCTCGGACCGATGGAGATCATGGTCGAAAAGCGCATGCGATACAGAGACCGAGCAGCCGGCTTGCATGTTGATTTAGAACCAGGCTTGCAAACCCTCAGCCCGAAGCAAGTGGAAGAATATGTGCGTTTTCGCCACGATCCAAAAGGCGACATTGGTCGCATCGAACGTCAACAATGGTTCATGCGTCAGGTTTCAAAAAAACTGAAAGAACCCGCAGTACTACTCAAGTTGCCGGACCTCTTCAAATTTGCAAACGAGTATGTCGTCACTGACATGAATGCCGAAGAGATGGCCAAAATCGCAAACTTTGGAAAGGACATTCAGCCACAGCAAGTGCAAACAGCGACATTGCCAGGACACGCAGAATACATTCACGGCGGCAGTTATTGGCTGCCGGATCCTGAGGCTTGCTCAGTGGTTTTCAGCCGCATGCTCAACGAGAAAATCTCAGTCGCCGAGCAAGAAGAGAAGAAGCAAGAATACGGAAGCGATGCTGCCACCGCTGCCACCACATATAGTGACGAGACAGACCGCCCTGTCAAAATCACAATCAAGTATCCAAAAGGACAAGAGCAAGAAGCACGCTCATTGGAAACAGCTCTCAATGGGCTTGGTTACAAGGTTCGCTACATCATGCGCGGTGACATGGCCGATTGCCAGCACGAACAAATTGTGCAGATGAGTTATCGCGCCGACAATGCACTTACGGAAAGATTGAAAGAGAAGCTACCGCAACTCACTACATGGCCCGTCAACGTGATGGTCGAGCCGCATTCATCAATCGATATGACGCTTGTTTTAGCGCCTTGCACAAAGCTCAGTTTGTCCGACAAAACAGAAACAGAAGCAGCCGGAACAACGTCTCCATCACAGCCAAAAACCAACGCGCATATCTAAAGCAAAAACCCACCTTCCGGTGGGTTTCATTGACTTTGACTGGTTGTCGATTGCGATGCATGCAACGCGCAAGTTGGCACGCGATTGGCTCGACGAAGAAGACCGGTGTGGTCCCGCTTCCTTACTTTTTCCAGACCGAATTTCTCAATTGTGTTGCACTGTTGATTTGCTGACCGCAATCTACGCATAGCGGGAATTTACCAGCCGGCCAGCCGGAGGCAGGCATGACGTGACCAGCAACTTGGCAGTCTACTTTTGGTTTTACGGAGGGCTTAATCGAAAGGAAATGCCCGATGGTTTTGAACATGTTTCCAATGCCACTGAAGAGACCTTTCTTTTCGGTCGTTACCTTCAGTCTGACCACTTCTTCTCTTGTTACTCGACGAGCGCGCGTGGTGCTGGCAATGAGTGAACGATCCATAGATTGAGGCATGAATGGCTCCTTCAGATGACTCTTTACATCATCGGAAAAGTAGAAATATAGGACGCAACGCTGTTTGATGCTGTAAGAATCGCATGTCTTAGATTAAATGGCAATGGTGAAATTACCATAATGTTAAGTTCCTCCCACAAACACCCCTCTTCCGGCTGTCCAGGGGCATTTGCAAGCGGTTAATATTGGGCTTGCTCATAGGGGCTGACCGAGTCGTATCGGCAATCTGCGGATATCGAATTTTGATCGGTCGCCGCCGGGTAACTTCAATTTTCTTCGAGGAAACGATGAGAAATTCAAGGCGAAATATCTTCATATTGGCAGCCGTTACATTGGCTCTGACAGCTAATCTGTCGCCGCAGGCGAGTTTTGCAAAAGCGACGAAAGCTAAGACGAAAGTTACCGTTTCAGCGAAGTCTCAACCGCAAGGCGACACCGAAACCGCCATCAAAGGTCAACTTTCCTCGCTCGCTGACGCCGCAGCCAAAGGTGACGCTGAAAGAATGGCATCGTTCTTTGCTCTCGACGGAGCGTACGTAGATGAAGACGGTGTCCGCCACGAAGGACGTCAATCGCTGAAAGAGCACTTCACGCGCAATGTCCGCCCCGACACAAAATCAGCACTCAAACTCGAGCCGACGGCAATTCGATTGATAGGCAACGATTCCGCCTGGATCGAGGGCAGCACGACCAGACAGACCGCTCAAGGAAAACGTATCGACGCGCGCTTCACAATGCTACTGCAGAACAAGGGCGGCAATTGGCTCATTCAGTCCGCATCGGAAACATCTGTCAGTCAGGCCACTGCAGCAGACCGCTTGTCCGACCTCAACTGGCTGGTCGGCGAATGGAGCGCGGAGCAGGGCGATGCAAAAGTCAAAATGAGCGCCGAAAAGGTGGGCAACGGACACTTCATCCATTGCAAGTTTTTGCTTACGCGTGCTGGAGAACAACCGCGTATAGACACTCAAGTGATCGGCTGGGATCCGACACGCAACCAGATCGTTTCGTGGCACTTCGATTCCAGCGGCGGCTTTGGTTACGGAAGCTGGCACAAAGAAAGCAACAAATGGCTCATCAAGGCTGAAGGCGTTGAACAATCAGGCTGGCAATCAAATGCCACCAATGTGATTTCCGTGAACAACAACGATTCTTTCCAGTGGCAATCGATAAAGCGCAACTCTGACGGTGTGATGTATCCGGATACAGAACCGCTCACAGTCAAGAGAGTGAGCCAATAGTCAGCGTTAGCGAATTCACATTGCTTAGAACACGAGACACAGGAACTACACATATGCGCAGACTCGTCGCTCTTACTTCTATTTGTTTGTACCTCTCAATGATGGTGCCAACCTACGCTCGCGGCTTCGGCGGCGGCGGCGGTGGACACTTCGGTGGCGGTGGAGGATTTGGTGGTGGTGGGGGCGGACGCTCCTTTGGCGGCTTCGGAGGCGGTGGCGGCGGACGCACTTTCGGTGGCTTCGGAGGCGGTGGCGATCGCGGATTCGGCGGTGGCGGAGGTTTCGATCGCGGATTTGGCGGAAGTGGCGGTCTCGATCGCGGATTCGGTGGTGATGGAACTGTCGATCATGGATTCGGCGGATTCGGCGGACGAAGTGGTGAGAGCACCTTTGGCGGTGGCTTCGGATCGATATCGCAAAATCATGCCGGCGAATTTGGTGGCGGTTTTGACAAAGGCAATTTCACGAACCGGCCAAATATTGGTGGCGGCGGCATAGACAACCGTCCCGGTTTCGGTGGCAATCACCCCAACTATCCAAACGGCGGCAATCATCCAAACTGGGGCGGCGGCTCGCATTTTCCGACCGACGGCGGCTTTGGAAACATGTCCAAGTGGAAAAACGGCAATTTCAACAACAACAATTTCAAAAACTGGAATCAAACGAACAACACGTTCAACAACAATTCCATCCGCAATAACTTCAACACCTATAACGTCAACAATTTCAACCACTGGGGTGGTTATGGTGGTTACGGATATGGCTGGGGAGCGCACGGCGCCTGGTGGGGATATCCCGGTGGCTGGTACTGTCCTGGCTGGTCGGCAGCCACCGCATGGACTTGCATGGGTCTCACTTCCCTGACATCCTTTCTCGGCATCGCAGCAATGGCAAGCATGGCCGGAGGTGGTGGCAATGGCGGCGGCGGGGGCAGCAACAATAACAGCCCATCATCTGTCACCAACGTTACATATGAAGGCGACAATGTCTATATAAATGGTACGCCGCAAGGTTCGACGACGGACTATTACAATCAGTCCGTAGGTCTTGCTACCCGTGGATATCAGGATTTCTCTACTGAAAATTCCGAAGGCGCTGCAACCGATCCGGACAATTGGCGCTCGTTGGGCGTGTTCTCACTTGCACAGCCAGGGCAAACAGAATCATCGATGTTGTTTCAGCTGGCAATTAACAAAGACGGCACCATTAGAGGCAATTACTTCAATCAATTGACTCAAGAAACATCAACGATTTATGGTTCTCTCGATAAGTCTACGCAAAGAATTTCCTTTAGCATCGGACAGAATAACGGCACCGTATTTGACACCAGTCTTGCCGACCTGACGAAACAGGATGCGCCTGTGCTTGTGCACTACAGTGCCTCGAATACTCAGCCAATGATGCTCGTACGGCTTGAGCAGCCGAAGACAGCCACATAGTGCAGCAGCTACAACGTCATGCGCGTCTAAACTGTATGGGCAATGCCATGCGTCGCCCATACGGAAGTCGCAAAGAAGGCTGCAGATGCGTGAGGTGAAGGGAAGGAGCCGAACTTGCTAGAAGCCGCAAAGGAGCGACTTGAAGAAGCACGCAGTGCCCTAGCACGTGGTGACACACAGCAGGCGATAGTTGAACTTAGCGCGTCTATTGAGCTGGAACCCAGTATTGATGCTTATCTCATTCGAGGAGAAGCATTTTTTGCAACAGGCAACCTTGACCAAGCAATAGCGGATGTAGACAGAGCAGAAGAGCTTTATGACGCCGACCCGAAATCTTCTTCAATTCTATGGGAGCGCATAGACGACGCTCGAAGCCGCTACAACATTGCGAAAAACCCGGATCCAGGACCACCAATCAAACAGAGAATTTCTGTCATGCTGCCGATTCAGCTGTCGGATCCGGCAGATCTCTTCATTCGAATAAACAAACGCAGAGAATTGCAATCCGACGGTAAGACACTGCTGCGCAAGCATGGCACCGTCATCTACGACATGGAAATCCTCGACCGCAACTCGGTTTGGGCAGATTCGATCATTGAATTAACGAGAGGAACAAGAGCCAACTTCCATGCTGAATATGTGCGCAACCATACACAGTTTTTCCACCTCCAAGCACCGAATACAGAGTTCGTCCAGCAGACGCGAAATCAATATGATGTCGCCTCGCAATTGCTGCACACACTAGATCCGCTCATGCGTGCGGTCAATTCTCCGATTGCGCTGATAAGAAACTCGAACCAAGTACACGCTTGCGAAGAAATATTCAATTGCGCGGCGGAAGAGACTCCGGCAAACGTGTGTGCAGCATTTTGCAAAATCTACAACGACGAGCAAAACGCCTGCCTATTCACTGTCGGAATGCACGCTCTCGGTTATGCAGACGCCCAAATTCCGTACGAACTCTTGCCGATTGAAATAGCGCAAGATGTTCTATACGAGTTCCATGAATTTCAATGTGTGGCACTAACTTGGAACGTCGGCGAGACGATGCAGTTTTCCTCCAAGATAACCAATCAAACGTACCTGCTAAACCTTTATCACTGCGGTCGATTTGAAACCCCCGGAGAAGCGCGCTTCAATCAATTCGGACTGTGGATATTCGATCAGGTCTGCTAGATGACCAGATAGCAGTTTTTGAATATCTAGGGGCACCAGTTAGGAATTCCCTCTATGGTCACTACTGGAACATAGCTTTTCCGGTATCCATCACCCAAAAACAAAGTGAGATTTCTAGAATTCTCGTCGGCGCCATTAATGGTCACGCTCAACGTTAGCCGATTAACCACCCCCTCCAGTTCTTGAGACGACCGGTGGATTTCACGCAGGATTTCCAGCTGTCCACACTTGTTTCCCTCCTTTGGAAACGCATCGTAGATGCTCAAGCCGTCTCCGGAGAGCGCCCCTTCAGCTAGTTTCTGATAGTCCATATTGGTCTCCTCGGCGCGCGGAAAGAGGGTAATTTAGGAAGACTGCACACCTTTGATTGTCTCGAACACGTTTGACATTGGTTGGACAAAGCGAAACAACCAAACAAATCAAAACGCCGGCACCAAATGCACCGGCGTTTAGTCGTTTTCTTACCGAGAACTGAACTAGATCATTTCTTCGATCAATTCTTGGTGAACGTTTTTCGGAAGACCGAGTTTTTGTTTTACAAGCGGACCTTTCTTGAGAACGGGTTCGTTGTCTTCGTAGGTCTCTTGCTCGGTTTTGTAGACCACACCAAGCGGGATTCTGTCACCCCACTCGTAGGCTTTCTCGATTGCTTTGTAGAAGTTGGTTGGATCGTATCCTTCGTCTTCCAACTTGTAGACGCGCTCTTTGAAGTACGGATAGGTGTTGATCTTGTTGTAGGTAACGCACGGGCTGAATACATCAATCAATGCAAAACCTTTGTGAGCAATGCCGCCAGCGATCAATTCGCCGAGTTGCTTTTGTTCACCGGAAAAACCGCGAGCAACATAAGTAGCACCCGAGGTGATTGCCATTACCAAAGGATTGAGCGGCGACTCGAAGTTGCCTGCCGGTGTGGATTTCGTCTTAACACCTTTAGCAGATGTAGGAGACGCCTGACCGGTCGTCAAACCGTAGATTTGGTTGTCCATAACGACGTAGGTGACATCGAGATTTCTGCGCATCGCGTGGATCAAGTGACCGACGCCGATACCGTAGCCGTCGCCATCGCCGCCGGTGATAACGACTTTCAAGTCGGTATTGGCGAGGTGAGCGCCGGTCGCTACCGGAACGCTGCGTCCATGCAAGCTGTGGATTCCATACGCGTGAATGAAACCAGGCAAGTTGGAGGAGCATCCGATTCCGGACACAACGAGCAGGTCTTTCGGATGAATGCCGCATTTACCGGCTGCGGTTTGCACCGAGCGCAGTACGCCGAAGTCACCACAACCTGGGCACCAGTCGGGATCGACTGGTCCTTTATATGTTTCGACTGGGAGTTCAATAACTGTAGCCATTTCTACCTCTAAAAAATTTGCTTGCCTGAATACTTACTTGCTTTCGACCGGTTCCTTTTCAAAGGAATAGGTTGAGCCCGTATGCACGCCGATCTTCATCTTGCCGCCTTTCTTGCCGGAAGCTCTTTCCACAAGTTCGACGTTCCAGACTGGCTCGCCATGACCGTTTGCAGATTCCTGCACGGCTTTCACAGGGCGCAGTTTTTCTGCATAGTGTGTACGCAGGTTGTGATACGCAATTTCTTTGGCGTCATTTTCACTGACATTCAAGTCGAGCGCTTTGCCCTTCAGAATGTCTTGAACGCGACCAACTACTTCTTGAGGTTCAAGCGGTTCGCCGTCGTAACGATTGACGTGTCCGTCCATCGAAATGCCGGTTTCCATCTTGATGTAGCGTGCCATTTGGCTGGTGAAGTTGACTTCGACTGAAATCTTCTTCTTGGCCTTGGAGAGAATTTCTTGAACTTCTTTCGCGTGGAAAGGAACGATCCACTTCAGCACGAGGAAGTTTGTTTTTACTCCAGCAGCAGTCAACATCTCTGCAGCTTCTTCTACGACGCCGGAGCTAGAACCCCAGCATACGAGGGTGACATCTGCATCTGCGGGTCCCTCCAGCTTAGGAGCCGGGAGTTCTTTGAGCAGGTTGTCCATTTTGCGGAAACGCTTTTCGTTCATCTTGCGGCGAACGGGTTGCGCTGTGAACATGTCTGAAATCAGGATGCTCTCTTCATCGTGTTCGTCAGTTGCGGAGACGAAATTGCAATTGAGAGTGCCCGGGAGAGCTCTCGGTGAAATACCTGAATCGGTGAGCTGGAAGCGTTTGAACTTGCCGTTCTTTTCAGCATCCCACTCGGTGACGATTTCGCCACGATCGATTTTGATATCGCTGTAGAACTTCTCAGGATCTACTGTTTCGGGGTGCTCCGAAAGCAGCAAGTCGGAAATCAGCATGACCGGCAATTGATATTTGTCAGCCAGGTTGAAAACATTGACTGTTGTGTCGTAGCAATCAGCGACGTCGCGAGGAGCAACGATGATTTTCGGGAATTCGCCTTGCGATGCGCCGTAGACTTGGAACAAGTCTCCTTGCTCGGTCTTCGTCGGCAAACCGGTGGACGGACCGCCACGCTGAACTTCTACGCAAACAACCGGCACTTCCATGATGCCTGCCATACCGATTGCCTCGGTCATCAAAGCGAAGCCACCACCTGCAGTACCGCACATAGCACGAACGCCGGCGATACCGGCACCGATAGCCATGTTGATTACAGAAAGTTCGTCTTCGCACTGCTTGACGCAAACATCGACTTTCTGCGCGTGTGCAGCCATCCAGTGAAGAATGGTGGAGGCAGGAGTCATCGGATATGCGGAGTAGAATTTGCAACCGGCTGCAACTGCACCGAAGGCAATCGCTTCGTTACCGGTGACGAATGGTCTTCTCTTTTTGGAGAATGTCCACTCTTTGGTGAAGACTTTGGCATTTGCCTTCGCGTAGTCAAAGCCGACTTTCAAAAGCGAAACGTTGAGGTTGATTACCTTGTCGCCTTTGTGAGCGAAGGTATCGTGCATAACGCTGGACGCTTCTTCCAAGCCCAGATTGGCGAGGGCGAGTACTGCACCGACTGCGACTGTGTTCTGCATGATCGGTTGAAGAGCGCCGTGCTCGGCTTCTACTTCTTTGCAGATTTCTTTCATCGGCAATCCGAGGGATTGCACGCCTTTCGGCACGAGTGTCGGATCAAGTTTGAGCTTGTCCGAGTTGAAGATGATTACACCGCCTTCATTTACTTCAGGCGCATGTCTTTCCAAAGAATCTTGGTTAAGACAGATGATGGCGTTCAAACTATCGCCATGATTCAAAACTTTCTTATCGCCGATACGGACACGCAACCAGATGTGACCGCCGCGGATGATCGACTGATAGCTGTTGTATGCATATACATGCAGACCCAGCCTTCCACAGGTTTTCGCCAGGGTGTCGCCCGATTTATCGAGACCGTCACCGGCAGCTCCTGCGATTCCAATTGTGACTTCTTGCATCCTTACTCCCTCTACCTATCGAACCCCAAGCCCGCAACGCAACGGACTCACAAGATAGACAACACCGGACGGCTTAGCTAAAACGCCGCCTCAATGGGCCTTTCCTGGCCAACTTAAAGGGTAGCATAAGCCCGCCTTCAGATGGCAAGCGTCGCCCTAATGTAAAGTCCATATTTCTAAGGTTTGAAACGCACCCGCAGTGGGCGTTTCGTCAGGAAAAGAGAAGCAGCGGCAGCGCCGCCATCCTGGCGGCTTTTTAGAACCGGCGGTAAGCCGGTGCTGCGGACTGAGTCTTAGTGTCCTTCGCCGGTTCCAGTCGAGGTGCCCGGAGCTGTTTCTGTGGTTTTGGTTTCAGAACCGGTGGTTGATGCAGGCGGACCGCCCGGAGTTACATCGGATTTCGTCGGCTCTTCAGCCTTTGCAGATTCCGAACTGGCTCCATGCTCGCCACCCTCGGTCGCCGGAGCAGCCGGTGTGGCCGTGGTCTCGCCATGTGGAGCAGCGGAATCAGTCTTTGGAGCTTCAGTTGCATGCTCTGCGCCATGTTCAGACCCTTTACCCAAGCCTGCTTCGTCGAGCATTTCCTGGTGAGCCGACTCAGCGCCGTGTTCCGTGACAGCCGCCAGAGGCAGTGCGGTCATCCAGAAATAACCCAGATAGACGAAACCGAGAGCGCAGATCGTGGCGCAGAGCAGCAAGAACTTATCGTGCACACTGCTTGTCGGCACAAACTCCTCGCCGCCATGATGCCCGTGGTCATCACCATGCCCGCCGTGTGCGTGGTCATGCGCGTGGTCGTGAGAGCTGGCGCCATGCTCATGATCGTGACCGTGGTCGTGCCCGTGGTCTGAACCCATTTGACTCTAGCCTCTCCTCTCAACAGTTACCGAATCCGGCTGTACGCGCGGTTTACTTAGATTCCATTTTGGTTCTGTAGAGGCGGCATAAATGCCGCCCGTGCAGTTTTCATTAGCGCAGGAAGAACACAAGAACGGTAAGACCAGCTACCCATCCGAAGATTACGAGTGCATAGTACTGACCTCTGCCGTTTTGGGCATAACGCAATCCTTCGCCCATACCTCGCGCCACGATGGCGGAGCCGTTAACGATGTAATCGACAATGAGCATATCGATTGCTTTCCAGACAGTCTGGAACAAAGGCAAGATACCTTTCTGAAGCAAGCCCATATAAAGGTTGTCGAAATACCACTTGTTGAAGGAAAACTGGTAGATGCCTTGCACAAGTGGATTCTTGCTTTCTGCGATGGCTTGATTCCACTTGAGTGAGTGCGCCACATACATCAGATATGCAACCAGGAAGCCGGCTGCGGCAAATCCAATCGATGACAGCATGACGATACCGTTCATACCTTCGAAGACCGGGTGCTTGAAGTAGACGAATGAACCGAACCAGTTAGAGAAGGCTTTACCATGCTCACCGGAGAAGTTGATCGCCGAAAGCGAAGCGAAGTTGAAGCCCAGATAACCGGACAAGATGGACGGCACAGCCAATACCATTAGCGGTGCGGTCATGACAAGCGGTGATTCATGCGGATGCGCATCGCCTCTGTAGGCGCCTTCGAATGTCATGAAGTAAACACGGAACATATAGAATGCGGTCAAGCCGGCGGTCAAGATCATCACACCGCCCAGCATGGGGTCCATTGCTGTCGCTGCGCCGATGATTTCGTCTTTCGAGAAGAAGCCGCTGAAGCCAGGGCATCCGGAAATTGAAATCGTTCCAATCAGGAAGCAAGCTGCCGTTATAGGCATGCTCTTCTTCAGCCCGCCCATCTTTCTTATGTCTTGCTCACCGGCCAATCCGTGAATGACTGCGCCGGAGCAGAGGAAGAGCATGGCTTTGAAGAAAGCGTGATTGAAAAGGTGGAATAAGCCGCCGGTGTAAGCGCCTGCGCCCAAGCCGACGAACATATATCCAAGTTGCGAAACAGTTGACCACGCCAAGACACGTTTGATGTCGTATTGGCTCATTGCAATTGTCGCTGCCATAAATGCTGTCGCAGCACCGATGATGGCAACAAAAGCTAAGCCCATGCCACCGGGCGTTCCATCAGCAGATTGCCAAATCGGATATGCGCGAGCGACAAGGTAGATACCTGCTGCGACCATTGTTGCAGCGTGGATGAGTGCGGAGATTGGCGTAGGGCCTTCCATCGCATCCGGCAGCCAAGTGTGCAGCATGAACTGAGCAGACTTAGCCATCGGTCCCATGAACATCACCATGGAGATCCACCACAGTGTTTGCACATCCAAATTCTTGGCGAGATATGCCTTGTGGATAGCACCGGCAATGTCGTAGCCATCTTTGTCGAAGAATTGCAATACAGGGTGACCGGACCAAACGCTGTAGGTCACGGCGAAGAACCAGAGCACTCCAACCAGGAATCCAAAGTCACCAACTCTATTGATGACGAATGCTTTCATGCAGGCTTCAGCGGCGCTGGGTTTATTCCACCAGAATCCGATCAGGAAGTAGCTGCAGACACCTACGAGTTCCCAGAAGATGAATGATTGGAAAAGGTTTGTCGAAACAACGAGCCCGAGCATCGAGCCTGTGAACAAACTTAGATAGCAATAGAAGCGCGAATATCCAGGATCTTCCCGCATATAGCCGTGTGTATATATCTGCACCAGCAAGCTGACGGAAGTGACGACGATCATCATAAAGACGGCGAGATTGTCGATTAAACATCCGACCGTGAAGGTGAAACTTGCAGATGTGAAATAAGGAATGTTCTTGACCCAGGGCGCCAGCTCAGGAAACTTGACCAGCGCTTGGAACAACAAGAGCGAGTGGATGAAGCCGTAGAGCACACCGCCTACGGATGCCACCATGGATAGAGTCTTGACTAGTTTGGTACTCGAACCAACAAGTGAATTCAGAATGATGATGCCGAATCCCACCAGGAATGGCGTTGCCACGATCCAAGGTGACAGTTCGATTACCTGACGCCAGTAATCAATTGATTGATCCACGAGACTATCCTTTTGCTTTGGCTTTTGATTCGCCTATTTTGTCGCCGATATTCAAGAACTTCTTGATTGCCTACTCGCTGTTCCCAAGAGGTTTTTCACACTTAGTCCAACGATCGCACATCAATATTAGTGCCATCGTGTTGGCTGCGGATTAAGTACGGTTGATATTTATAGTGTTTCTTTGAGTGAGAAGATTTTTCATTTCAACATCTCATCTGTAAGCCCGTTTTAAGTGGTTCTTCCTGGCATGGCGCTCGACACCTCGATATACTTGTCTCGCATAATTTAGAAACTTTCTGGCCTCGTTCGCCAGACTCTGCAAATCTGCAAATACGTCAGAGCGGCAGACAAATAAATCAATCGGAGTTTGAAGTGGACCAACCTCAGTCGATTCTCACAGCTATTCTCTTGACACCCCTCATCGGTTCCGTCGCCATCGCGCTGATGCCACCCGAGTGGGCACGAAAGCTGGCAATTGCATTCAGCGCCGCAATGGTCGGGCTTTCTGCTTTCGCCACCCAGTCATTCAAACCCGGTACCGCGGGCTATCAATTCGAACAAATCGTCACCTGGATTACGACACCGTTTCCGGTGCAGTATCACGTCGGCGTCGACGGCTTGAGCCTCTGCCTGGTAGTCCTGACAGCATTCGTGACCTTGATGGCGGTGCTTGCATCCGAATCAATCGGTGACAATCGACCGAAACTTTTTTACTCCTTCGTAATGCTCCTGACACTCTCGATTCTCGGAGTATTCGTATCTCTTGACCTGCTGCAATTCTTCGTCATGTACGAATTGGAGCTGGTGCCGATGTACTTCTTGATCGCAATCTGGGGTGGTCCCAGACGCGATTACGCAGCGATGAAATTCCTGCTGTATACCTTTTTCGGCGGCGTGCTCATGTTGGGCGGTCTGCTGTACCTCTACTTCGCATTGACAATCGACAACCCGGGACTGGCCACGTTTGACATGGTAAGACTGGCGCAAGCTGCACCGCTCCTGCCGAAATCAGCTCAGCTGATCGCCTTCCTCGGTTTCTTCCTCGCTTTCATCATCAAGCTTCCGTCCTTCCCGTTCCACACATGGTTGCCGGATGCTCACGTTGAAGCGCCAACCCCGATTTCAATGATCCTTGCCGGACTGCTGCTCAAAATGGGCTCGTACGGCTTGGTCCGAATCTGCATGGATTTCTTCCCGACAGTATTCATCGATTACGGTCACTGGATAATGGTTTTGGGCGCATTCAATATTGTTTGGGCGGCAATGGCTTGCCTGGTCCAGACAGACATGAAGCGCATCATCGCTTTCTCCAGCGTCAGCCACATGGGCTTCGTTTTGCTGGGTCTCGGCTCCCTGTCGGCAGCGGCTGTCAACGGCGCCATCTTCCAAATGATCAGCCACGGCGTCATCTCGGCCGTCCTGTTCTTCCTGGTCGGCTGCATTTACGAACGCACTCATACCCGTGACATCCACGAGATCGGTGGTGGACTCGCAAAAGAAATGCCGTACGTCTTCTATATGTGGATGTTCGCAGTTATGGCTAACCTCGGCTTGCCTGGTCTCTCCGGATTCGTAGCCGAAGCAGCCGTCTTCTATGGTGCCTACACATCGCCTATGGCGCTGGCTACAGCACCGCACCACGCACTGGTTCAAACATCAATCGTGATTGCGTGCACCGGCGTTATCTTGACAGCAGGCTACATGCTCTGGCTTTTCAAGCGCCTCTTCTTCGGTCCTCTCATGGCTAAGTGGCAAGGTCACTTGTCAGATGCCAGACCCACCGAAAAGTTTGTTGGTTGGGCGCTCAGCTTGTCTATCCTGATTCTGGGCATTTACCCCTTGCTGCTCATCAACCAATACGGCAGCGTCGCCGACGCAGTCACGCGCGGTGTAGTCTCAAAGATGTCCATCTCGCAAAGACCGGACACTCAGCTATAGCTACCTCTGCAGCTTTAGGGAATCGCCGCTGGCTGCTTACAAGTCCAGTTGGAGCATCAATATGATCGACTTGCGCAGTGACACAGTCACCAAGCCCACGCCTGCAATGTTGGAGGCAATGGCCAAAGCGGAGGTCGGAGACGACGTCTATGGCGAAGATCCGACCATAAACCGCTTGCAAGAAAAGTGCGCTGAGCTATTCGGCAAGGAAGCTGGACTCTTCGTTTCCAGCGGCTCGCAAGGCAATCTCGTCTCCCTTCTGGCGCACTGCCAGCGCGGAGACGAAATCATAGTTGGCAAGAACAATCACATTTTTCAATGGGAGCAAGGCGGTGCTGCGTCTCTGGGCGGTATTCACACTTGCACGATCGACAATCGCAAAGACGGCATGCTTCCCATAGAAGAAATCGAAGCGGCAATTCGCTACGACGATCCGCACTGCCCTGTGTCAAAACTCGTCTGCATTGAAAACACGCAAGACGGGCGCGTTCTATCAAAAGAATATACGGAATCGGTGGGCCAGTTTTGCCGTGAGAAAAACCTGCTCTTGCACCTCGACGGCGCGCGCATTTACAACGCGGCAATTGCATTGAAACTGCCGGTGAAATCTCTTGTAGCTCCCGTCGATTCCATGCAAATGTGCTTTTCCAAAGGGCTTTCAGCACCGGTCGGTTCAATTGTTGTCGGTTCCAAAGACTTCATCAAACGCGCTCATCGCGCAAGAAAACTCGTCGGTGGCGCCATGCGTCAGGCGGGCGTTTTGGCTGCTGCATGCAGCGTAGCGCTGGACACCATGGTGGAACGGCTGCAAGAAGATCACGATAACGCCAAGCTTTTGGCGGATGGTTTGAAAAACATTCCTTTGCTGAATGTCGAACCGGTCGAGAGCAATATGGTTTTCATAAGTTTGAAAGAAGGCGATGCAGACGCGTTCAAAGAAACATTGAAGAAAGAGGGTCTGCTCCTGGGCAACGTGAAACACCGCATTCGGATGGTCACGCATTACGGCATCGACCAATCAGACATCAAGAAAGCCGTCGACATAATCAGCAAAGCAAGTCGCGAAAAAGCCGCTGTCTGAGGGTTGACAGAAACACTGCCTCGCCTCGCTGCGAAAAATCTTCTTTGTCTTAAGGCAAGTCCGGCGCCGGTTGCGCACCGCCTGTAGTGGCGGAAGTAGTCACACTCAAACTATCTTGCAATGCACTAGAAGAAGTTTGGGCGTTGGAAGAACTTTGAGAACCGGAAGAACCTTGAGCATTGGAAAGCTGCTGGGCATTTGAAGAACCTGAAGTATTCGAGGTTCCTGGCGCAGGAGCCCCTGCCGAAACACCGACAACGAGTTTTACTTGCACTGCCGACGGAAGCTGATCCACACTTTGAGCCTTTCGTTTCTCCGTTTCCGACTGCTGTTTGCTTGAGCCACTGCCGCTTGCGCCTGCATTGGCACTTACGCCGTTTACGTCTCCACTTCCGCCGTTCTCCGCAAGCGGCAACACTTTCGATTGCTTGAAAACATTTGCATCCGTCAATCGAGCGACAGACACAGTCGTTCCAACAGGCGCAGCCAGAGAAGAGAATTTGAAATCGAGATCTCCATCAGCGCCGGGCAACTTCGCATTTATATTGCCTAAATAGATGCCGGTCTTTGGATCGCAAATCCCGCTTTTCTCGTCCAACGCCTTGAGTTCCGGGAAGCCAGGAGATAAGGTCACGTTCGAATTCACCTTATCAATAGAACCGACGGCAAGCTGTTTCACAACCGGCTGTGACGTTCTCATCCAGTTTAGATTCATCGAATGAGCCTGTTTCAGTCGTTCGTTGAAGTCTTTCTGTGCAACTCGCAAATCCGAAATTATCAATTCTGAAAGAGTCTCACGTGCTTTCTCTACTGTTTGCGCGCCAGTGCGAGACTCCTCCATCAAATCGCGCATCAACGGTTCCATGTTGTGAAATTCGTTCGATACACAATCGTCATAAGCTTTTCGAGATGAATAAACAAGTTCGCGAGACCGCTCAACGAGGTTGTTCATCTGACCCTGCCTGTCGTCTCGATTGAGAACTTGAGCAAGTGTCAAAGCCAGCTCATCCGCGGACTGCCGCCCCTTTTGCTGGGAGAAAAGAACCAGCATCACAGCTATTCCGATGACCACCACGGCGACAATCAGCCCGCCGACAAGCGCAATCATCAGGAGCATGTTGCCGCGAGAACGCGAAGCAAATGCATCTTTCCTATTCCTTGGTAGACTAGTCGCCATGTCGGTCTCAATTTCAATTCGCGGCTCTCGCCTAATTATTCCACTCTTTCTTTGGCTGTGCGCAAATGCGGCGCTGGCAGTTGATGAAATCGGACCACTGCCGGAAAAATATGAGGAAAGCGCGGACTGGGTTTTGAGCCTCACTTCGAAACCGATGAATGACTACCTCAAATTTCCGAAGTCTCCAGTTTCGCCGCTCACAAATGTTGAAGTCTCATATAAAGTGCGAAACAGTGAGGGCGCGTGGGGAAAAACGCGCAGTTATGAAACGCTCTGGTATCACGATGGAAAGCCGAAAGGCTTGCGGCGTCATGAGAAGCTGCAGCTTGGCGAAGATACTCATGGCGTGATTCGCATAAAGAGATCCGGCGATACGAGCCTGCAAATGAAAGCTCTTACGAACGCAGTGTTGAGGCTTTTGCCGGATGTTTACTTGCAGAACGCAACGCTGAATGTCGCCATGTATCCGCGCGACTTGTGCGATCAGGCTGATATGGAACTTTCAACGATGCGCTTCTATCGCGTCAAGAAAACCACCGGAGATATTCAGACATTGACCCTGCACGTGGTTTCCGACACCGAAGGCTTCGACAGATATTACTACTATTCAGCCGTTCGCAAAGGACAAGTGCTGGAATAGCTACCTTATAAGCGCGCGTTGCTCGCCCGCTTATAAGGCGCATGCAATGCGCCACTACGCTTCGCCATCTATGAATCGCGCCTTCTGCGCGACGCATCTCTATTTCTGCGGTTGGGTGCCTGGAGTCTGCAACGGCTGCGCATCGGGCGCCTTCAGTGGCTGCGCCTCCGGGGCCTTGAGCGGCTGTTCTCGCAATTGAATTTCTTGCAACTCAACCGGCGTATCAACGTTCTTTGCAGGGGTGCCTGGTTTGATAATGACGCGCCCCGAGATCGCTTTGTTGACACTTGCAGAGATGCTTTCAATCAGTTCGGCAGCCGTTTTAGCATCGTAGTATTTGCCGCCGGATTGCTCGGTTATGCAATTGAGTTGATTTCTCGCGGCAATGTCTTCGAATCTATTTTTCAAACTCAGACCGACAATATCGACCTTCAACTTGATTCCCAGACGTGGCAACTGTTTTATGAATTCGCACGGATTTTCACCACATGTATCAGCACCATCGGAAATCAAAATCAGTGTCTTGGGTCCCTGCAGTCCAGATAGATCATTCTCCGCTGCCTGACGAAGAGCATAAGTCAGTGGAGTCAAACCATACGGATGAATTTGCCTTACCTTCTCAATTATCGAGCGACGATTGCCCTGCCCAAGCGGGACAAGCAACGCACTCTGCCTGCAATCCATCATAGGCTCGCCAGTATAGCCCTGTCCAAACACGCGCAATCCCACATTCACATCTGACGGTATGCGCTGAATAGCCTGCTGCAATACCATTTTTGCAGCATCCATTTTTTGCATTCCGCGCTCGAGGTTTTCCTTCATACTGTACGAAGCGTCAAGCAAAATCAAAATATTGACGGGTCCTGCATCTTTGAGAACGCCGCCCTGGATAAGGCTCGAATTGGTTCCACTCTGAATCATCGTGCCGACCGTACCGGTCTGCAACATCGTGTTTTGCGTGCCGGTTTGCAGCATCGTGTTCTGGGTGCCGGTCTGCAACATCGTATTCTGCGTACCAGTCTGAAGTTGCGTTGAACTGGCACCACCTTGATACGCTCCAGGAGGAGGCATGCGGCGCGGCGGCGGCTGATACGTCGGTGCCGGCATGGGCCAGCCGGCGGGTTCTGGCTGTGGAGAAACAGGCGGCAACGGCGCTTGATTGTTGCCGGCGAGAGCAACCGTTCCATTCGCGAGAGATATAGCTACACCACCGGCGGTGCCAATCGCAAGAGCGAAAACAAGCAGCTCAGCTGGATGGCGGCGCGTTCTTGTTTTTCTTGGCTTTTTTAGCATTCTTTGTACGTTTCTCGTCCTTCTTAGACGCCGGTGGGCTGGTTATCTCGCCTGTGTCGGAACTGGTCGTTGTTTGCGCGGAGTCTTCCTTGCCGCCGGAAACATAAATAACCCTTCTGGAGATTGGGACCGGTTTGCTGCCCTGACCTTCTGCTCCCCACACCGTAAGGTAGTATAGCCCGTCCTTGCCTTCGTTGCTGAGCGGCACTTTTGTCTCGAAAACCGAACCTTCCAGCTTCACGCCGCCCTTAACCGGGATTTCCGACGCCGGCTTGTGTTCGCCGCTTCCGCCACCGGAGACTGCAATGAGAGGCGCCGCGAGTGCCACAGGGGGCATGAAGACACCGCCTGCTATAGCGGCTGCAATACCTACGCCCTTTAGGATCATGATTGCCTTATCGTGCCCGCCGCTCTCGGCACGCTTTTGGTAAGCGACGTAATCGAGAGGCGGGAAATAGGGAAGTGCTTCATCGGATTCATCGGCCACGCTGGCAAGATTGCTGTTGCCGCCCTCCCAGGCGAGGGTCACGCGAACAAATTGGTACGGCGGATTCATCACGCCTTTGACGTCAATTTTCTCATCGATGCGAGCTTCATGGGGCACAGGATGGATGATTGCATGTTTGGAAACAAGCTCCGCGCAAGCAATCAAACGAGAATGATCGGCTGTCCATTCAGCCGCAAATCCAACGTGAGTGGTGTCGCGAGAAGTAAGTGCTTCGCGATCATCCTGGTGCGACATTAGTACGCGCAAGAGTTTCGCCGCGGCGCCTCGGTATAGGCGACCGCTGCCTAATTCACCCCTCTTGAGCGAAACCAAGCTTTCGCTCACGGCATCTGTTCCACCAAGCAGCGTATAGCGACGATCTGGATTCTCACCTTTCACATTGCAATGCGAAATCTGGGCTCGTTCGGCCAATTGAGTTGCATGCTCAGTGGCAAGTTTTTCAGCTATTTGGTCAATTTCCAACGGCGGCGAACCGACTTTGCGGCGCTCATTGTTGACCATCTCCAGGAAATAATCCTGCAGCTGCTGCGCGTTCACGACGACGCGATTCTCGGGCAGCATCGCTATTTCGTCAAAATAAGAGTATTGCGCTTCTCCCGGATTTCCTGTGGGTACGGAAGTTCTCGGCGGCTCAGCCCATTCAGAATTGGGCGGAGGTTGCGCAGGTGTTTGTGGTGGCACACGAGCATATGAAGGCAGGTCCGGCGGACGATACTGTGGATTTTCGTAAGGCGAGGGACCTTCGCTACCGACAAGCACTTTCTGCAAACGCTCCGTACGTGCAAAGAGTGAATCAGTGGGATGAGTTTGTTTGAAAACCGTGCTTTCCAAATTTGCGAGTCGATCGCTGATCGCCATCGCAGGATGAGTTTCTCCGAACGTCAGTATTTCAAGGTTAGCGACAGCAGGATATTTTTCAGCAGCATTTGAATTTGCCGCAGCACCTGGTGTACCGGCAGTGGCTGGCGCTCCAGGATTACCTCCGGCCGGTGGTGTCGCAGCACCTTTATTGATGTCCGGCGCAGGCACCGGCTCAGCAATTTTCGGAACTTGCGGCTTCAGAAGCGGTGTTGTCGACGGAGAAACATTGGTAAGCGGCGCCGCTTTCACAGCTTGATTTGTGGAACTGGCAGGTGCAGATGTGGCTGCAGGGCCGGAAGTAACGGGAGTGCCAGTGGTTGGTGCAGGATAAGGATGTGTAGCAACTGGCGCTTTTGAACCTGTTATTGCTGCCGGCTGTTTCATAAAACTGCCCGGCGACGCCGCTCCATTCGATGTAGACGTGTTGACCGGAGGTACGGAGCTCTTCGCCGCCGGACCGCCATGTGTTTTAGAACCAGGTGGAGGCGCTTGCGTTGGCGCATGGATAGACGATTGCGCAGAGCTTGAAGGAGCGGCATGCGCCGGGGTAGTCGTTTTTGGCGTCCAACGAAGGTAGCGCTGATCGATTTGACCGGTGGAGGTGACTGGATTCAATGGATCATAGTTTGGATGACCGTTGGTTGCGCTTGCACTGCTTGAACCGGTTGTTCCAGCAGTTTTGCTCGTTGGTGCTACAGGGTTAGGTGAAACAGGCGCCACCGCATCCGGTATCACAGCTTCAGAGTCCTTTATTGCTTTTGCAGGCTGCGCGAAGCAGAAAGGAATTGCACTATTGAAGATCAAAACAGTAGCGCACAGGCTGGCTGCCAACGCTCGAAGTCTCGGCGCCAAGTCCACGCGAGCGCACAACTTCTCAGTTGTTACTGCAACTTGTGCTCTTCTCTTTTGTCGCAATTCAGAGTCTCTGCTTACTCAGCGGCTAAGGCGCACTTTGCTTTTTACTTTCAGCAACCTTTATTTAGGAGCGCAGGAGGGCAAACCTTACCCACGACCCACTCATATTCTGAGCATAAACCATTTGCGAACGCAAAATATATAGTGATTGTAAAGCGTCTAAATCAGACAGGCGATTGCGCCCTGCCTGCCGGTCATCCCGCCCGATTGCCTGTGGGAGTAGAAAATGTCCGGATTACAGGCAGTGCAAAGGTCTGAGACGTCCACAGTGCTCAACCCACGCTCGAGAAGCTGCATGGCGTTGATGGCGCGCAAATCAGGACAGGGCTGCCCCTCACGCAATGTGATAAACAGTTCACCATCGGTAACAGTAGAGGCCAAGCTCTTTGCCGCCTCAGCGCTGGTCGGATAGCAGCAACTGCCAATCGCCGGTCCTACGGCTGCAATCAAGTCCCAGGCTTCGCTTCCGGCGCGGTTTACGAGTGCAGTGACAGCCTCGCTGGCAATCATGGCTGCAGTGCCTCTCCACCCGGCATGCACGACAGCAAGCGCGCTGCGGCGCGGGTCGAAGATGATGATTGGCACACAGTCTGCGTAGTGCAACAAGACCGGCACGTTGCTCGACACAGTGGCTACCGCGTCGACTTCCTTCAATTGCTGAGCATCTTCAGCGAAGACAACTCGTTTGGAATGCACTTGTCCGGGCACACGCAAGTCCGCAAATGGCACCTCCAGTGCAGCGCAAAGCCTCTTGCGATTATCCATTGCGTCATTCCAGTGATCGACAGCCGCATCGTGACGGCCAAGATTGAATGAATCAAAAGGCGCCGGAGTTCGCCCGCCCTTGCGGGTTGTAAACGCATGCTTCAGGCGCTGCCCTTTCAAGCTTGGTGCTTGCAGAAGCAACATGCCGTCGACCTCGGCCGTCGGCCAGGATGACTTCTCGTGGGCCTTCTCGACCAGCTTCGCAGTCTCAGATCTCAATTGAGGGAAAGTCCTCCGCAAATATTTATCGATTGACCAGTAATGCCGCGGGCATTTTCGCTACATAGAAATGATACTAGGTGAGCCACCTCTTCAGGCTGAATCAGCCGCTTTTGAGGAACAGAAAGTCGAGCAATTTCTTCCGATTGGCTGACTTCCAACTGATTGAGTTTGCACCAGGTTTCGTCATTCAGCTGAGCGCGCGCCATCTCAGTGGCCACCCAGCCAGGGCACACAGCATTCACGGTAATCCCATGTTCAGCGACTTCCAGTGCCAACGACTGGGTCAGTCCGATCATGCCGAACTTCGAGGCGGAATAAGCTGCACCATAAGCTTCAGCCACCTTACCCGATATCGAAGAGATATTTACAATTCGCCCCCAGCCCAGTTCCTTCATGCCTGAAACGACGAATTGGCAAGCGTTTAGGGCGCTCGTCAGGTTCGTTTCCAAAACCTCTCTAAATAGTTCTACAGAATGACGCTCCACCGCTTGGGTGTAATAAACACCGGCATTGTTTATTAAAACCTGCGGCACGCCTAGGTTTTCTCTGGCCGACTCGAGGGCGGCGCAAAACTTATCCGAGTCAGAAACATCTACGGGAAAGGCTTGGGCGGAAACACTATGCGCTCGCAAGTCCGCCTCCAACTGGGAAAGCAAGTCTTCACTGCGCGCGAAAAGTGCGAGGTCAAACCCGTCTTGCGCAAGTCTTTCGGCGAGTGCGCGCCCAATGCCGCGGCTGGCACCAGTGATAAAGGCTATTTTGCGCCCGCTTCTTCTCGCACTCTTATCTGTTTGATCCATCTTCTATATACATCTATATGTTGAGCACAGCTTGTGGCAAAACCAGTCGACAATCGTCTCGCTTAACCGGTCATGCCAGTCTAGCGCGCAGGAGGGCGAAACTTGTATCGCATCAACACTTAGAGCGAGTTAAAGCGCTGCTGATAATCCCCCAGAAAAAGGCTGAAAATGGGCTCCAGACGAGCACCACGCGGAGACTCTGTAACGGTCTGGGTTCGGGCTTTTCGAAAGTTCTCAACAGGCGTTAGCCCGGGTTCAGAAAGTACCTCGGGAACATTGGTAAACTTTCTGATGTCATAGAGCCCATTGGATTGCACAGGAAGCTGCATGGCACCTGGAGGCACTCAACATAGGTCAGGTATGACAGTTTCTCTGAAGACGACCTGCAACTGGACTCGAACTAATCTCTGGCAAGGTGAAAAAATAAGATGACTTCGTTCAACTCTTCTAAAAGCAGACTTATCGCCGGTGCTCTGGTCCTGAGCCAAACATTCTTCCTGGCACCACTCGCGGTGCTGGCGAATGCAAACGTTCAGATCGCTGGTGTTCCGGTTATTACAAGCAAAGTGTCAGTGGGTGGAATGAGCCCGGACGCCCGCGCTGAAGTAATTCAAAAGAACTTGGACAATGCGCTTGTTGCATCGAAAGATCGCGGCCCATCGTCCGTTAACATCACTTATGTTAAAGGCAGCCCCGTCATCACCTTGGGCGGCTACAAGATTGTTGAAGTCGACGCCGGCAACGCAAAAGCATACGGAACGACACCTGCACTGCTCGCGAAGAAATGGGCAGATGCACTGCGCAACTCCTTGGTTGACCAAGCCAGCGTAGAAAGCTATGTCGCACAATTAACTGGCGAATACAGCAATAGCGCTCCAGCTGTGGCACAAGCTCCGCCGGTCAGACAGCAATCATATTCTCAAACCGCACCGGCACCGTCAGACTTTTACGCAACTCAAGGCGCTCCGACACAGCAGTCGTACAGCATGCCTCCGCAGGGCTATCCTCAGCAATTTGGACAAGCCCAATACGGCGCACCGCAAGGTGGTTTCCGCCAAGGTCGCGTGACCTATGCACCGGCTGGTTTGACCATTCCGATCAATTTGCAAACGGCAATCTCTACCCAAGTTGCAAAACCAGGTGACTTGATTCAAGCAACCATCAATCAAAGCGTAATGCTCGGCGATTCTCAAATCCCGGCTGGCTCGCTGGTTATCGGCTCAGTTACTGATGCTTCCGCAGGTAAATACCTCGGTCGCGCATCGAGCTTGACTATCAAGTTCAACCGCCTCCGCACTCCGGACGGTATCGAGACTCCCATCACCGCTCACCTCGTCGGTGGCATCGGCAAATACACCGATGGCGGCAGCGATCAAGACGACACGCTCAGAGGCGAGACCTGGAAGACGAAAGTCGGTCAAGGAGCCATCCGCGGCGCTATCGGCGCCGGCACCGGAGCCGCACTTGGTACCGCAGTCGGTGCTATCGCAGGCGGCAGAGGTGGAGTTGGCAGAGGCGCATGGTCTGGTACCGCAATTGGTGCCGGCGCCGGTGTTGCCCAAAGCTTGCTCTTGAGAAAAGGCAAGGAAGTAACCATTCCATCCGGCACGGCAATGCAATTGCAACTCGATGCTCCGGTATCGATTGCAGGCGGCGGCGGAATGCCAATGTCAGGCAACTTCTAATAGCCGAAGTCGATACAGTTTTCGGACTGCATACCCGAAACCTAACAGGAAGCCAAAAGGAGCTGCATTACGCAGCTCCTTTTCCTTTGGTAATTTTCAGTAGGGAGTTCGCGTAGGGGCGCATTGCATGCGCCCAGATTTTGAGACAGGATAGGTCGGAAATTGTGCACTGAGTGATGCAACGCGGTCCGTCGTTTTTCAAAGCAACCCTCTATATGAATCAACAGTAAAAGTTGGAGGGCGCATGCAATGCGCCCCTACATAAACTATAGAGAAAAGCGCCGGGCGAACCCAGCGCTTTCAAATGTTTCTACAGCAGCAGAGCGCTGCCATTGCTTACTTCTTCTTCGAAGCAGGCTTCTCGTTTACGACCTGACCACGCACCTTGGTAGATGCACCAGCCATGATCGAAGCGTCGGTTTCCGGCTCGCCATTGAATTCTTGCTTGAATGCAGCGTAGAACTCATCGCCCGGTTTGATGATTGCTTCTTGTCCTTTAACGGTCGTATCTTCAATCAACCAGCTGCCAGGAATGCCGCTCAGGAAGCCCCAAGCGAAGCCTTTAATGCGGCGGTGACGAACGTTCAAACCAACCGGCTTGCCGAATGCGAAATTCGGGTTGACTGCGCCGATTGCACCCAACGCGACCGGCATTGCGCCGAAACTGAACACTCCAGCCGGTGCCATCGCGAAGTTAAGACCTACTCTAACTGCTTTGTAACGCAGTTGTTGCGCCCAAGGACCGACAACTTGACCGTTGTGGTTAACGCCCAATTCGCGTCCTTCGGCTTTGTTCTTGATCACGCGACCAGCTCTTGCAGGAGCCGCTACGCAAGGGATGTGTTCGCCTTTTTCATTGACGATTTCGTCGAATGCCAGTCCGATACAACCGGAGTTGCGGTACCAGCGCTCTGGGCTAACCAGCGAGTGCAGAATCGTCCGCGCCTTCAAGCAGTAGTCCAGGTGCCCTCTAACCACAGAGCCTTTCTTAGCGATAAGCTTATCGCCGATTTTCAAATCGTATTTAAGACGAGCTTCAAAGCGATCGCCTTTCTTGGCGGTTTTGCTGTTGAGAGCGGAACTAATGACGACTGGAAAACGAGCGCCGATTTTGATGTTCTGCTTACCTTCATCAAGCGGCATTTCTTCGTATTCGAGGTGATCATTTTGCTCAACGGCTTCGTCGTTGTCGACAACAATGATGCCATCGGGAGAAAGCTTAGATGCAGCTTCCAGATCTTTAAGTGTTCCGCCCAATCCGAAAGCGATAGGAACTCCGCTTTCGCTATTGACTGATTCTTCCGGCGTGCCGGCAGCTTCAGCAACAGGGGCTACGGTCGAAGCATCAGTATTGGTGGTTTCTACAGGGGCAGCAGAAGCAGTTTGATCTGTAGCTTCTTTGGCTGCTGTAGCTTCTTTGGCTGCTGTAGCTTCTTTGGTTGCTTCAGTTTCTGTCGTGGCTTCGGCAGTTGGGAGGGAAGCTTTCTCGTCAGGCTTTGCTTCAGAAGTTTCATTCCAACCTTGCGTTGTATTTTCTGCGGTTGGAGCGGTTTCAGTTTTTACTTCAGTAGATGTTGCTTCTCTGTTTTCGGTCGCATCAGCAACTTTCAATTCGGCATCTGTTTTCTTTTCTTCGGTTGCCGGCGCAACATCGGCGTTGGCGACTTGCTTCTTGCCGTAAGTTACACGATAACGCGATGCCTTCGATGCAATCTTGCGCAACTTAGCCAATCGGCCTTCGGCCTTTTGACCATCCTTTGCAGCAGACTTCTGCTCTTTTGCTTCAGTGGTTTTCGCGTCAGCAGCTTTCGCGTCAACATCCTTCTCGGGAGCTTTCGCTTCAGCATCTAACGCAGGCTTGCCGGAAATGTCGGTGTATACAGCCTTCGGCGCTGCAATTTGTTCGGGGTCTGTTGATGTCGGATTGGCCGGCACCAAAATATTGAGAACGTCTTTCTCACTGACTGTCGATATCGGTGCAGACTGTGTTTCGACGGCCGATTCAGACGCGGTGTCTGCGTACGACGCAAGAGGCGACGCGACAACCGAGGCAGCAAGGCTCAAACACGCAATCTGTTTAGCAGTGGATTTGAAAAATCCCTTGGCAACATTACGCCTTTTCATATGAAACCCCAATTACAACTGACCCAGATAATGAGTTATACAACGCGTATGCTTTGCGCGAGGCTCTTGACTTCAATACTTAATGTAGTAGGTCAAAAACCTTTCCAAGACCTTACAAATCGCTATTGTCATGAGGACAAAACGGATTTGCAATGTGCCTGGTTTAACCTATCGCCCCTCTTAGAAACCAGGTCCGAGCAACTGGAATGCTGCCCATGATTTTGCCGAGGGATCTTTCGACAACGCCAGCATTTGGGCGCGTCTGAGGGATTGAGCCTGAGTCAAACCGGCTTGCTTGCTCTTATAGAACTCGACGAGTTCAGCCTGTCTGTCGCCAGACGGCTCAGCCCAGAGCGTCATAAGAACGTTGCGAACGCCGGCATAATTCAAGCCGCAGCTGAACACTTTTACAGCGTTACCTTGAATATCCTTTCCATATATGGAGCTACCACTCCACACCATCAAATCACTCGGCAAACTGAGACCGAACAATTTGTCAGCGGTCACCTTCTTGCCACCATCATCTTTGCTGGGAGCAAGCGGCAATACTGAGTCCATCGGGTTCTTCTCATGCAGCGGAACTTTGCTGGTGAAGTGCACGATTGACTTGCCACGAATGGTGTCCGAAATAGCTGCAATCGGTGTTTCTTTGCCAACAAGACGCGTTACCAATTCAGGTTGGAAAAGCTGGACAAACATATCGTCGCCGGACTGCTGACCAGATGCCACCACGAGCGATTGATCGTCTGTATATCTGGGTGGGCTGTCCATAAAAACGCCGACCGAAGGAGCCATGGTGAGAGTATGACGTTCGATCATGTATTTGCCGTTGGCGTCTATTAATGCTGCAAATGGCAGATTGTAGAGAACACCATCAGGCACAATCACTACGGTTTGTTCCGGATTGTTAGGCAACGACTGCGCTACCACCGGTGGTATCAACTCCTTGTACAACGTTTGCAAAAGCATACGCTCGCCGAGCTGAGAATCACCCGTTTGCGGAGCAGTCATTCCGTTCACGAGCGCATTGACTTGCTCTTTCAGACGAGCCTGACCGACCGGAATAACCGTGGCAGACAGTTTGCCTGTTCCATCCATGGTGAAGACCACCGATGAGTTTTGACCCACCAAGTAGTCAATCATGGTTGCTTTGTTGTTTCTAACCGCCACCAAGATTTGCTCCGCGCTCATGGGCAGCGGCGCAATCAGGCGAGCCAGACGACGGTTTTCCTCAACCAACTGACGAAAACGAGTCATCCACTTTTGCCACTCTCCAGTAAGAGCGGAGGGCGGGCCGGCGTCTTCACAAGCGTGCAGGTGTGCACGCTGTGCCATCAAATCATTGTAGACATCAGCATCTTCAGGTTTGACTTTACCGCCGCGGCGATTCCATTCAACTATGAAGAGTTCGTCTTTCAATTGCTCTGCGGCTATCAGGGCTTGCTGAGACATCTTATGCTTGGCAAGCATTGCCACCAATTGTTCGCCGAGATCCTGACGAGTGCTCGGATAATTCAAACGCTCAGGAGAAGGAAATGCACCGGCTTGCGGAGAGCGGAAGTGCGACAGCGCACTAGTGAGCAGCTCTGTAACTGGAGTTTCAGGCTCCGGCTCCAGTTGCGCAATCTTAGCCAGAAGCGTATATGCTTGCCAGAGGGTCGAATCGTCTTGATACTTAGCTGCCAAAGTTACCGAATCTTTTAGTCGCGCTTTGGCAATTTCTGTATCGGAAAGCTTCATCAAAATTTCGCCGAGAGCCAACATAGTCCTGCATTCCAAGACCGGGTCTTTGAGCGGATTCTTCTGCCTGGTGAACATAGACATGCAACCGGCAAGCAGTAATTTGGCATCGGTATTTTTACCGGCTCTAGCTTGAGCTGCAGCAAGGTTTTGCGAAAGTGCGAGTTGCAGTCTTTCATTCTTTGGATTCATAACCGACTGCAAGTCGAGCGCTTCATGGAAAGCAGTAATTGCCTTTTCGTGATGACCTTGCGCTTCCTCAAGCATGCCAACCGCGTTTACAGCTTGGGATTGTCCCAAAACGCTCGAGGTTTTTTTGAATAAAGGAATAGCGATATCCAGGTGCGCTCTCGCTTGGTCTGCGTAGCCGCAAGCAATCAGCGCATGCGCATACCCGAGTTCCAGATTCGCTCTGGAAAGGTCAGGCATAGGCATGTTTGAAGGCATTTTTTCAAGCAGCTTCGTGCACTCTTCAAAGGTCTTCAATGCTTTCGAATATTCGCCGAGTGAATACTCACAGTTTGCCAAGCAAGCAAGTGCAATTGGCATACTAGCTGGATTTTTGCTGCTTTTCGCAGTAGATATGGCGCGATCGGCTTCTTCTCTTGCAGCAGTGTACAAACCGAGACTCAGCAAAATGCTTGTGGATGCAACTCTCTTCGCAAGCGAAGCATGCAATTCACCGGCCTGTTCAAGGTAGGTAGAGGATGCTTGGTTGAACATCAAAGCCTCTTTGTACCGGCCAATCTTTATAAGTACGCCGGCGCAAATCGCAGTTAGCTGCGCGGAATCCCTAGCGTTTGTAGTACCAACCTGTGCGTAGTCTTTCAGCGCCAACTCAAGTTGTTGACCAGCCATAATGGGGTTGTCCAAACCGAAATAGGCTTGGGCAAGCGCCACACGGGCCTTACCGAGATTGGCTTTGTCTTGAGTTTCCATCAAGACTTCGCACGCGTTGTCGGCCAGGTATTTTGCCTTTACGTAGTGAGCATTGGCGAGATAAGTACGAGCCATATTGGTGAGAGAGCGTCCTTGCCCTTCAACATACTTCATCTCCAGGCACATGCCATAGGCTTCCTGCCACTTGATCAAGGCCTTCTGGGTGTTTCCAGTTTGAAAAAGTTTTTCTCCCTCTTCTTCGAGTTTGTGAACCTTATCGATTGTCTCGGGAGTTTGAGCCAATTCCGGTACGGTCGGAATTTGGTTGATTTTGCCGGGCGAGGTGTTTTCCATGCCCGCAGGAATTTGTCCGGCTTCACGGACGCGAACCGTTCCGAGTTCCCTGGGAACTGCAACATCTTTTCCCGGCAACACAGGTTGCATCGGGTTTTCAGCTGCCAGGGCACCACATGTAGTGCTGGCCAGCATTACGCACAGTCCACTCGTAATCAGATTTTTCATCGTTATTTGTACCAATTGCAATTTGGGCAGCGGTCCTACCGCATTGCGACCTGACAGGGTTCAACAATTTTTGTCGCCCGCCGGCGGATACACTCGCATCAGAGCCAGCTTGGCGGTTTTAAAGAATAAAGTATTAGACTTGAAATTACCTTGTAGATCTCACAGCTTCCAGCCTTTATGGGCAAAAAATAAGGATTCACGGAGCGTGCCGATTCTCAAAAGCAGCCTCCAGCCAGGGTTTGACAAATGAGATTAAAACTGCCGAATGGTGACAGTTCGCCCGAACCCACACGCTCCCTTAAATTCATCGTTTTCCACACTACATATCTCGACGTGTCACAATAGGACGTCCATACGAAATATTTCCGAGCAGTTCACAGGAAACGCCGATAGATAATGAAACCGCGTAGTCAAGCAGTCAAAGAAGCACCAGAAAAGGAATTCGACATAGCTATTATCGGCGGCGGGATCGTCGGCGCCGGACTCGCTCAGGATGCCGCGTCGCGGGGGTTATCCGTAATTTTGCTGGAGAAGCGTGACTTTGCATCAGGTACGTCCAGCAAGACGACGAAGCTGATACACGGCGGATTACGGTATTTGGAACAATTGCATTTCGGATTGACGAGGCAACTTCTTCACGAACGCGCTTTGCTGGAGAAGCTGGCCCCACACATGGTCCGTGACTTTTCATTCGTGCTTCCAATTCTTAAGGAAAAGCGTTTCTTCGGCTTCAAAGCTGAACTAGGCCTGACTCTATACGACCTTCTCGCCATGGACGTCATCAAAGATCATAAACACACGAGACTTTCGCTGCGCGAAGTGATGGAATCGGCGCCGGGCTTGAGCAAAGAGCAAATAGTGGGCGGTTTGCGCTTTCACGATTGCATTACCGACGATGCCAGACTGGTCATGGAAGTAGTGAAGTCGGCGAGCGCAATGGGAGCAACGGCCATTAATTACGCCGAGGTAACCGGCTTTCACATTAAAAATGGAAGGCTTGTCGCAATAAAGTGTCATGATTGTTATGCAGGCGGCGATATGGAAATTCGCGCCAAGGCATATATCAATGCAGCCGGCATCTGGTCGGACAAGCTCATGCAAATGCTAGACCCTGCATGGCGCCCGCGCTGCTCGCCTGCCAAAGGCATTCATATAATGGTCCCGCAGTCAGCGTTCGAAACAAACTCCGCTCTTTTCTTACCGACCCTCGATGGCAGATATGTTTTCGTCGTGCCATGGCAACGGGCAGTAATGATAGGAACCACCGACACCGGCTATGTAGGAGACAACGACAATCCACTCGCCAATGTCGACGAAGTCGATTATCTGATTTCGGTGGTCAACACCTACTCTGGCTCCAGAAAAATCACAAGAGATGACGTGATTGCAAGCTGGGCGGGATTGCGTCCGCTGGTGGGAACGCCACCTTCCGAATCCGGAAAAGCAACAGGAAGTGTTTCGAGAGAGCACTTGATTTATGTTGGTCCATACAAGGTTGTCGGCTTGCTTGGCGGAAAACTGACGAATTACAGGATTATGGCGGACGAAGTTTTAACGAAACTTTTTTCCGAGCATCCAGAACTGGCTGCCCGCGCAACCCCTTCTCGGACGGCGCGCACGATGCTGGGTGGATTCACTGACAAGCAGGAATTTCTCACCTCGACTGCTCATATCGCGGCCCGCGCCCGCAAACTTTCAATTGAGCCCGCAACACTTGATCATTTGATCGCGAGTTATGGAAAAGACGCAGATGAGATTTTGACAATCGTGGAGAAAGAGCCTGAACTGGCTGACAGAGTCTGTCCGGACTTCCCTCCCATACTGGCGGAAATTCCCTTCTGCATTGTCAACGAATCAGCAATGCTACTTGAGGATCTTCTATTCCGCCGCATGCGTATGGGACTTGTGCACCAGGGGCAGTGCCTGGATGCAGTTCCTCGCGTTGCTAATCTAGTTAGAAGTTGTCTTGGTTGGGACGAAGCAAGAACCAAGGTAGAGATTGAAAACACGCAAAGTATTATCAACGAACATATAGCCGCTTCGCACACATTTCAAAAGAGAGAACTTCAAAAACATTGAAAGTATTCGTCACCGGCAAACTATCCCAAAAAGCATTTGATGCTCTGCAAAATTTTGCGCAAGTCGACGCTTACGAGTCCGACGATCCGATGCCACGCGAGCAAGTAGAAGCGCGACTGGAGGGCAAAGATGCACTCGTCTGCATCCTAGGCGACCAGGTCGATGCCGCACTTTTCCAAAAACGTCCGCAGCTGAAATTGGTGGCCAATGTTGCGGTCGGATACGACAACATAAACGTAGCCGACGCTAACGAAGCTGGAGTTCTGATTACGAACACGCCCGGTGTGCTCGACAATGCCACTGCCGACCTGGCATTCGGACTGCTGCTTGCCGCGGCTCGTCGCATAGTCGAAGCAGACGGTTTTGTTCGTCGAGGAGAGTGGACTGGATGGAAACGCGAACTGATGCTGGGAGCGGAATTGAATGGCAAAACGCTAGGCATCGTCGGCATGGGGCGCATTGGCAAAGCTGTTGCCAAACGCGCGCGCGCTTTTGGCTTGAACATCATTTATACGCGCAAGTGTGACGATGCAAAAACAGACGGCGAGCTGAAAAAAGCATTCGACGCGCAACGTGTTTCATTACAGGATTTGTGCAAACTCTCCGACTTCATCAGTATCAATTGTCCATTGAGGCAAGAAACTCGCCACCTGATCGGCAAAGCGGAATTTGCACTTATGCAAGCTCACTGCGTCTTGGTAAACACGTCGCGCGGGGCAGTCATTGACGAGGAAGCCATGATCGATGCGCTGGAACAAAAGAAAATTGCCAGCTGCGGACTGGATGTTTTCGAGCGCGAACCACTGGTTCCAGAACGACTGATGGCACTTCCCAATGTAGTCCTGGCACCTCACATTGGCAGCGCTACTAAAGAAACACGCGCAGGCATGGATGAGCTTGCAGTGAAGGGTCTTCTCGAAGCCTTCTCCGGAAAGCTCCCCGCCAATGCGGTCAACCCGGATGTCTGGAATAAATTTGCCGAGAAATTGAAATCTAAAGTGTAGGGTGTGGTTGTTCGCCGCTGGTCTTACCAGGGCTGCTCTTCACGGTCGCGGAAGAGTTTTCCGGAAGGTGAACCATCGGCAGCTTGACATAACCAGACTATCGTATCGGCGCCCTCTTCAACACTGCGAGACGCATGTTTTCCGCCCATATCAGTGCGGACCCAACCCGGACAACATGCGTTCACAATGATGTTTTCACTGGTCACTTCGTCGGCAACCATGCAAGTAAGCGCGTTGAGAGCTGCTTTCGATAAACGATAACCAGCATAACCTGCACCCATTTCCGACATCTGCCCGAGTCCGGACGATACATTGACAATGCGTCCATAGTGGTTCTCCTTCATCAGCGGAAGAAGTTCCTTAATCATCGACAACGCTCCGTATACGTTTGTCTCCATCGTCTTGCGCACGTTGCTCAAATCACAGTCCAAGATACTCATCACCGGCTCGCCGTTCTCAAATTTGTCCAGCATGATACCGGCGTTGTTGACGAGAACGTCGAGTCGCCCGTATTGTTTTCTCAGATAAAGAGCGAGGTCTCTGATGCTACCGGAATTGGTGATATCCAGTGAACGGACATCGACTTTCACACCTTCGGAAGCTAGCTGTTTTTGCGCTTCTGTCCCCTTAACTTCATCTCTACATGTAAGCACTACAGTGAGACCGGCGCGGGCAAGTTCGCGAGCAACTTCAAGACCGATGCCTCTGTTCGCTCCAGTAACAACTGCCACTCTATTTGGTGCATTGGACATTTAGGTAAGCTCCAATTCTCCTCGGCGCGACACTCGGCTATACCAGTGTCCACTGTCTTTGATGATACGCTTCTGCGTTTTGTAATCGACATATACAATCCCAAAGCGTTTCGAATACCCGAATGCCCATTCAAAATTGTCGAGCAAAGACCACGCGAAATAGCCCTTCAACGGCACATTTTGCTTCAACGCACGATACACTGCGTGCAAGTGCTCCCTCAAATACTCGATGCGCTCTGGATCATGCACATGCCCATCTTTGGAAACCTTATCATCGAAAGCGGCACCATTTTCGGTGATGAATATAGGGGGCAAGTCATAGTCCTGATTCATACGCACAAGAAGTCGCTCTAGCGCACTAGGACAGACTTCCCAACCCATTTCGGTGTATTTGGAACCGGATACTTTTTTCACATCGCCCCGCTTACCTGTGACCACGCGGAAATAATATTGAACGCCGAGGAAGTCCATGCGCCTGGAAATGAGTGCCATATCTCCTGGATGAATTACCGAAATTGCCTCACCGAATTCCGGGTAGCACTCAGATGGGTAAGCGCCTGTAAGCAGCGGGTTTAGGAACCATCCCGCTGAAATCTGATAGCGATGCTCGGCGATGCGGCGATCATCCTCTGCATCAGTCTCCGGCTCCACCGGCGAGAGGCTCAACGTGATTCCCACCTTCGCATCCGGACGGCTGTGCTTGATGGTTTCCAGCGCTCGTCCATGCCCAACCAAGAGGTTATGACCGACTTTGATGGCAGTGGATTTGTCTCTGTACCCGGGTGCCATATCCCCAAGCAAGTTGCCGTGCACTGCAACCACCCACGGTTCATTTATAGTCATCCAATTCTTGACGCGATCACCCAAGCGTTTCGCCATGACCGCAGCATAATCAGCGAAATAGCCGGTGACGTCACGATTGGTCCAACCGCCGATTTCTTGCAGCGATTCCGGCAAGTCCCAGTGATAGAGTGTCGCGTACGGTTCAATTCCAACCGACAAAAGCGCATCGACAAGACGGTCGTAGAAGTCCAATCCAAGCCAATTTATCGAGCCCCTTCCATGAGGCATTACCCGCGGCCAGGAAATCGAAAAGCGGTATGCACGCAAACCCATGTCCTTCATCATCGCCACGTCATCGGCGAAACGATGGTAGTGATCGCACGCTACATCGCCGTTGTCATCGTTGAGAATATTGCCTTTCGTATGAGAAAAACGATCCCAAATCGACTCACCTCGACCGTCTGCTTTCGCCGCCCCCTCGACTTGATATGCAGCAGTAGCCGCGCCCCAAACGAATCCTCGCGGAAAAACTAATGGTGACTTCTCAGTCATGCTTCCTATGTTTCCTCTGTTTGGTTTGAAGAATCTGATGAACTATCCAAATCCGACTCATCATCGAAGTCGGCATCCTCTTCCGTATCAACGAGATTGGCTCTGCGTTTGAGTTGTTGACGCTCTGTATTCTTCGCCTTGCTGCGATAGCGGCCAGACAAAAGCGGCACATGCACCGCTTTCCCTTCTCTGCCACCAACCGTTTTTACCGCCGACTCCACTTTCTTTGACGTGTCCCTGAGAATGGATTTCTCACTTTGAGACTCTTTGACCATAATAGTGTAATTGTCGAAACGGATCGGGTCTATTTGCTCTAAATTCGCCAGCACATTGCATCCTTGCTCGACGAGGTGGGTGCAATCGGAGTATTTGCAATCGACCGCAAATTTCGCCAGATCCGGAAACTGCCAGACGACATCAAGCGGCTCCGGGTGTTTGAATTCAGAAAGACCAAACCCGGGAGTGTCGGCAACCCAGGCGACACTCTCTTCACTCACGCCCAGTGATATGAGTTGCCGTTTCGATATGCGATAGAGCTCACTGTATGTGGTGGTGTGACGTCCGACCCCGAATTCGTTATCCATTACGCCAATCTTTAGATGGAGTTCAGGTTCGAGCCTATTGAGCAAACTTGATTTTCCGACTCCCGATGGTCCGGCAAAAACAGTCGCCTTCGAAATGAGCAAATTTGCCAGCCCGTCAAGCCCTTCGCCAGTGGCGGCAGAGACAATTGTAACTAAGTAGCCAAGCGGTTCATAAATACTTCGTAAAGTCTTCTTGTCGTCTTCGGAGGCAAGATCGCTCTTATTGAAGCAAAGAATTGGGAGCGAATCCCGCACCTCGAGCTGGAAATGGACTAGATAGCGATCACACACGAGGGCGTTCCAAGCGGGCTGATGTATGGCCTGTACAATGATCACCTGGTCTACGTTGGCGAGTAGTGGCCGACTGAGAAGATTTTCTCTTTCCAGACGACTCGTGATGACGCCGGTCTCCTTTTCGGGATCGACATCATCGAGAGTAACCCGGTCTCCAGTGACGATGGAGACGCGTTCCTTCTTCAGCCGCCCGCGTGCCTGGCACAGAAGGATGATGTCCTGCTCCGGCTGATGCACGAGATATCCACCTGCATGGCTGCGAATCACAGTGCCGACGGTCCCGTTTGAAGAAACCGTTTCACCGCTTTCAATGCTCGAGTCATATAAACCGGACAAAGCCCGTCAACTCCAATAAACAGCGCCAAAGCCCAATAACAGAATACACCGACAACAACAGATATTTCCGGGATTCCCGGCTAAAAGAACCGAGATAGCAAAGCCCGATCGCCCAAGGACGACTAAAGGAAACATGAACTCAGCAACCATGGACAAACCCGAAACCCAATCAGTCGAAAACACACCCAGCGCCCAGGAGGCATCCGCCATTACTGAAGCGCAGATGTGCGAGGCGATGGCTCATATTCGCAACATCGCCATCATCGCCCACGTCGACCACGGCAAAACCACGCTGGTCGATGGCTTCCTACGCCAGACCGGCGTCTTCCGCGACAATCAAGAAGTGGTTGACTGCGTTATGGACTCCAATGACTTGGAGCGCGAACGCGGTATCACCATTCTCGCCAAAACTACCGCGGTTAAGTACAAAGAGTTTCTGATAAACATCGTTGACACCCCTGGACACGCAGACTTCGGCGGAGAAGTCGAACGCATCCTCGGCATGGTGGACAGCGCGCTTCTGGTCGTCGACGCCGGTGAAGGACCGATGCCGCAAACACGTTTCGTGCTGCGAAAAGCACTCGAGCGCGGACTGCGTCCCATCGTCGTCATCAATAAGATCGACCGACCGAACATCGATCCGCACGTCGCAGTAGACAAAGTATTTGACCTCTTCGTCGAGCTCGGCGCCAATGCCGAGCAACTCGACTTCCCATACATTTTTGCTTCGGGCGTCAAAGGTATCGCCACAAAAGATCCGGAAATTGAAGGTCAAAACCTTATTCCGCTCTTGGACCTGATGGTCGAGCATTGCCCGCCGCCCATCGGAAATCCCGATGAGCCTTTGCAAATGCAAGTGACCATTCTCGACTACAACGATTACCTCGGTCGCATCGTAATTGGTCGCGTTTATAACGGACGCGTCAAGGACAACGAACAAGTTGCCCTGATGAAGGAAGACGGCTCCGTCGTCAAAGGCAAAATCTCTAAGCTCTTCACCTTCCACGGATTGAAGCGCATCGAAACCAACGAAGCACAGGCCGGTCAAATGGTGGCAATCGCTGGATTCGCAACTGCCAACGTCGGCGACACAATCGGCAACCCCGATGTTTCGACGGCATTGTCGCGCATCAAAATCGACGAGCCTACAATGAAGATGGCATTTATCGTTAACGACAGCCCTTTCGCCGGACAGGAAGGCAAGTTCGTTACCTCGCGCCAAATCAAGTCTCGCTTGTTCCACGAGTTGGAAACAAACGTCAGCTTGCGCGTTGATGAAACAGACAGCACCGATACATTTATCGTTAGCGGTCGTGGCGAGTTGCACTTGGGTATCTTGATCGAAACTATGCGCAGAGAAGGATATGAGTTCGCAGTCTCGAGACCGGAAGTAATCCTCAAGCAAATCGACGGCAAAGACAACGAGCCTTTCGAACGTCTCTTCATCGATGTGCCCGAAGACTTCACCGGCGCCGTTATGCAAGAGCTCGGACCGCGCAAAGCAGAATTGCTAAACATGAAAGTTGAAGGCAATCAATCACTGCTCGAATTCGTCATTCCTACAAGAGGATTGATCGGATTCCGCAGCGAATTCCTGCGCCTCACAAAAGGCAACGGCGTCATGAACCACGCATTCAGTGAATACCGCGAATGGTGCGGCGAAATCGCTCGCCAGCGCAATGGAGTCCTCGTTGCCTGGGAAGAAGGCGTCGCCACAGCCTACGCATTGGCTCAAGCCGAAGACCGCGGCGTATTCTTCATCACCCCCGGCACTAAAGTTTATGCCGGTATGGTTGTTGGCGAAAACTCCCGCTCACAGGATTTGGACATCAATGTTTGCAAAATGAAGAAACTGACCAACATGCGCAGTTCCAACAGCGACGTGCTGGTCACATTGCAAGCGCCGATGGAAATGAATCTCGAGAAGTGCCTCGAATATATCGAGCCGGATGAGCTGATGGAAGTGACACCACAATCGGTGCGCATGCGCAAGCGTATTCTCCAATCGGATAAACGCCGCAGAGCTGCTGCTGATTAGTTAGGTCGCGAAGGAAGCGTAGGGGCGATGCCGTTCATCGCCCGGTCATAGAGCGTAGGGGCGATGCATGGCATCGCCCCTACGCTTATTCTGGGATCCGGCGGTTCAGCTTATCCAATTGACCAGCTAGTGCCATTTTCTCGAAATAGCTGAGTGAGCCGTCGTTGGCTTTGAAGATAGCTTCAGCCTGATGGATCTTGGAAGATTCAGTCCTCAGCTTCTGCGCTTCGATCGGAGAGATCATGCGGCGCATCAAAGCTTTGTTGATGCGTCTATCGAGATCTGCCTGCCGTCCATCAATGTCATCCCAGGCAAGATTCACGGAAGTGACGCCGATGCGACTGTCGATTCGGCGCTTCAACAAATCAAGATCATTCACGAGCGAAACTGTTTCCGCCAAATCAATTGCACCGCCCGATGCGAGGAATGCACCTTGTGCTTGCGTGATGCGATTGAGCTCAGACTTGAATTTGAACAAGTCTTCCGGCTTCAATTTCTTCGCTTGCTCAAGCTGAGTCAGTTGTGCACTGACTTCATTGCGCCGACCGTCAAGTCCGCTCCAAACCGGTTTGGAATCTTTCAGCCGAGCATCAACCGTCGCTTGCAATTTGTCGAGTTCAGTCAAAAGCATTTGCGTTTCGCTTACGCTTATACCGGCACCGGATTGACGGTAGCCAGCTTCCTCTGCGGCAATGCGATCGATTTCAACACGGAAGTTTTGCGCATCTTTCAACGCCAGACGACCGGAGGCAACTGCGGCAGCGAGTTCAACATCGATTTCTCTTTGTCTGCTGTCGACGTCGGGTAGGTTGATTTTGCCATTGGCAATCGCGTTTTCCACGCGGCGAGTCAATTGCTCCAGCTCAATTGCAAGTGTCAAACTCTCGCCGTAACTCAATCCTCCATCGGCTCTGAACTGAGATTCTTTAGTAGCAATCGCGTCGAAATCCTTTGCAAGACGATCTGCCTCACGAGCAGTTATGCGCCCCGTGGACAAACCTTCGCTAATGCGACGTTGAATACGGGATTGACGCAAGTCAATGTCGGAGAGATCGCGTTCCTTATCCTGGGTCTGCTTCTTCACGTCACGCTGCAGTTTATCCCACTCAGAGGCAATCAATATACTTTCACCGGCGGTCAATCGACCGTCGGAAGTGCGACATTGAAATTCAAGAGCAGTCAACCTGTCTTTCTCAGACTTGATCGCACGAGCTTCGTCGTTTGTAAGGCGACCGCTTATGGTGGCTGATGTCACCATTTTGTCTATCAGTGCCTTTTGAGCTTGCAGGTCGACAGGCTCTTTCTCACTGTCACGAATCTGCTGGTCGACTTTCGTTTCCAACTGTTCGAGGTCATATGCCAACGCTAGTCTTTCGCGGTAATTCAATCCATTTTGTGAATTGCGGAATTCTGCTTCTTTGCGCTCGATGCGATCGCCTTCAGCATCCAATTCACGCGCTTCGGCAAGCGTAAGCGTTCCAGCCAAGACACCTTTTGCAATTTGCGTGTCGAGCTCTCGTTGTTTTTGATCGAGATCAATTGCGATCTCCGTGCGATCGTGCAAGCTTTGATTGACTCTGTGGCTCAATCTCTCAAGTTCGCTCGCCAGAGCCAACGAGCTATCGAGAGCGAAAGTGCCATCGGTTTTCCTTGTACTTGCAGCGATCTCTTTTATGCGCTGCAACTCAGCGCGCAAAGTCGCTGCTTCTGAATCAGTCAAGCGCCTGCTTGAGGCTGAGTCGTTGATGCGCTGCTCAATCTCAGCGACTCTACCGGTGATACCAGGCCAAACACCAGTACGCCCGAGCATAGTGCGATTGACGCGAGACTCGAGCATCGAAAATTCAACGGAAATCGTCTGAGATTCAATCGGCGTCAATTGCCCGTCGCCCTGCGACATATCACGAATCAAGGTTTGAACGCGATCAAGCTGTGTTTTGAACTGCTGCGCTTCAAGTGGTGTCAACCGCCCTTGAACCAGCGCTTCAGAGATTAAGGTTTCAATCTGGCTCTTTCTCACATTGATCTGGGTTGAACCCGCCGAAGCTGTTTCCGAGTTGTTGAGCTTGAGTTCAATCTGAGTATTGAGTCTCTCCAAATCAATCAGAAGAGCCAAGCGATCGTCTGGAGAAATAGGACGTCCAGACGCTTTCAATGCAGCTTCGCGTTCGGAGATTCGATTGAAGTCAGCGCGCAATTGTTGCGCTTCGTCACCGGTCAACTTACCTGAACCAAGACCATCTTGGATCTTTTTATCCAGTTCTGCCTGACGCGCATCGGCATCGCCGATGGAAATATCGCGATCATGCAGCGTACGTTCCAATCTGTTGCTCAAGCGATCCAGCTCGAGCGCGAGCTTCATGGTTTCATCGTAATCCAGCTTATTGTCAGACTGCCGGTAGAGTGCTTCGAGTGAGGCAGAGCGATCGAAATCATATTTGAGATCATCGTACTCTTGTCTCGTTAATCTGCGTCCGGACAAACCATCGGTCATTCGTTTCAGAATGTCGGCTTGCATCGCGTCAATGTCGACGGAACCCGATCTGCGATCGCGCATATGTGTTTCGAGATCGCGACTGAGTTTGTCGAGGTCGAGAGAAAGACGCATGCTTTCCCAGGTGGACAGCTTGTTGTCGGACACTCTGTAATCAGCCTCAGATCTTTCGATCTGTGCCAGCTGTTTCAAATAAACATCACCTTCCGCCCAAGTTAAACGACCAGACGAAATCGCGTCTCTGATGCGTCTTTCGATCTGCACTTGCCGCGAGTCGATGTCGGTGAAGTTTGTAAGACCACTCAAGTTACCGATTAAGTTCGACAGGTCATTAGCTTTTGCCGGCGAAGCAAGCAACCCAGGTTGCAAAGCTAGAAACAAGGCCGCCATTGCAAAGACTTTTGCGCGACGCATATCAAAATCCTCCAGACAAAACCGCTTACAGAAAGCTGGCAGCGGCGACGTGATTGATGTCCCCCAGGGATACTCAAGATGTAAAGCAATCGCAGTTCTCAAGCGATGCATCACACCGTTTTTTTGCAAAATGAGATTGTACACACTTTAATATGCAACTTCTTTATGCGGGCGCCAATTGCAATCACTTCTTATAAGTAATTCGATAAATAGTGCCGCCGTGATCGTCGGAAACAAGCAAAGATCCATCGGACATCTGGCATAGGTCAGCCGGTCTGCCAGATGGAATTCCGGCGCTGTTCAAGAAACCATCTGCAAATACTTCATAGGTAGGCTGTTTTCCTTCGGGAAACTTTACACAGGTGATTCGATAACCCAGCGGTTTGCTGCGGTTCCACGATCCATGTTCGGCAATGAAAACTTGATTCTTGTACTCTGGTGGAAACATATCGCCGGTGTAAAAGCGCATGCCCAGCGCTGCAACGTGCGGACCCAGCGGTACGCGACAAGGAGTGAAGTCCGAATCATTCGGCCGTTTCGAGCCATACTCGGGGTCTTTCACATTCAGTCCATATCGATATGGATATCCAAAATTCATTCCTGGCTTCGGCGCACAATTCAGCTCGTCAGGCGGAAGGTCGTCTCCAAGCCAATCGCGGCCGTTATCGGTGAACCACAACTCCTTGGTGACCGGGTGCCAATCAAAACCGACCGTGTTGCGAATACCCTGGGCATACAACTCTAAGTTCGACCCGTCAGGCTTCATTCGCATCATACAGGCATATTTCGTCCAGTCTCTTTCGCAAACATTGCACGGCGCACCGACGGGAATATAGAGCCAGTTGTCGGGACCGAAGCGGATGTACTTGTGACCGTGAGCGAGATCTGAAGGCAGCTTCAAATTCACAGGCACCGGAGCAGGCGGATCTGTGAGGTGATTGTCGATGTCTTTGAGTTTTACAACGCCATTGATCTGTCCGACGTACAAATCGCCATCTTTGAACGCCATTCCCAAAGGACCATAGAGCTTTTTGGCAACGATGTACTTGGCGTCGGCGACTCCATCTTTGTTCTTGTCTACAACTGCCGTGACATCGCCATCAATGAGGCGTGACCCAACATACAAAATTCCGGACGGGCTGAGGGCCATCGAGCGAGCCTTGGGAACATCTTTGCAGTACGGGGCAATCGAAAACCCGGGCGGCAGCTTAATCTTATTCATTTCAGGCGTGGTCGCCTTGACCGAAAAGAACGTCAAATACCCGGTTGTGACGATGAGACCAAGTAAAAAGAATATTCTTGGTTTTTTGAAAGCTTTCGCAGGCGCCTTGTCTTCGGTCGTCATAAGAATCTCGGAACCCAGATATGGGGGTAAAACTCGCTATATAATCGTTCTTGACGGTAAACGACTATATTACCTAAATCATCAGCGCAAAGCGCGTAAATAATCGTGGCACGTAAACTCAATCCCGGCGGCGGCTTTCCAGCCATCATGTACTCGCTTGAAAAAGCCTTTCAAGTCGGTCCGCTGCGCCTTTTGAAACGCATGAATTCCCGCAACGCTTGCAAGACATGCGCGGTGGGGATGGGCGGAATGAAGGGCGGCATGGTCAATGAAGCCGGACACTGGCCGGAAGTTTGCAAAAAGAGCCTGCAAGCTCAAGTTGCCGACATGATCGGTGCGTTACCAGCGGACTATTTCGATAAACATTCTCTTGCCGATCTTGAGAAACTGACGCCCAAACAAGCAGAGGATGCCGGGCGGCTTTCGTATCCGGTTGTGCTCGATAAGGGTGCCACCCACTTTAAACCGATAACGTGGGAAGCAGCGCTCAAACATATTGAAAGCGCAATGAAAGCGACGACGCCCGATCGCACGGCATTCTACTCATCCGGTCGTTCTTCGAATGAAGCCGCTTTCCTACTGCAGGCATTTGCACGCGTATACGGCACCAACAACGTGATGAACTGTTCCTACTATTGCCATCAAGCGTCTGGAGTGGCGCTCAAGATGGCATTCGGCACAGGCACTGCCACCGTCGAATTGGAAGATCTGCCACGTTGTGATCTCGTTGTATTGCTGGGTGCCAATCCTGCATCAAACCATCCCAGGCTGATGACACAACTCGCCAATTTGCGCGCGCGTGGCGGAAAAGTGATTGTCGTAAATCCGGTACGGGAGTCGCCGCTAGAAACTTTCCACGTACCGTCGCAAATCAAGTCGCTTTTCTTCGGCACAAAAATCGCATCCACCTATATTCAACCACTGCCAGGCGGCGACGTTGCGTTTCTAGTAGGCGTACTCAAATCGATAATCGAAAAGCGCAGAGTCGATAACGAATTCGTAGACAGCTACGCTGAAGGCGCTGCCGAAGTTCTCGATTACGCTCGCAACGCCGATTGGAATGAATTGATCAAAAACAGCGGCGTCGACAAGCAATCAATCGAAAACTGTGCGGACATAATTTACATGTCCAAGCGAACCATCTTCGCTTGGACAATGGGATTGACGCATCACGCAAGTGGCGTGGATAACGTGCTTGCCGTATGCAATTTGGCGATCGCAACTGGAAACGTTGGTAAGCCCGGTGCTGGATTGTTGCCGATTCGCGGACATTCGAATGTACAAGGCATCGGTTCGGTCGGGGTGGCACCGGCGCTGCAAGACAGCGTGCGGCAGTCTCTCGAGACTATTTATGGAACGAAAATCACTGACACCCCCGGGCTAGATACGCATGCCATGATTGATGCATGCGGCAAGGGCGAAATCGATTTTCTGTTTGCACTGGGCGGAAACCTTTGGGGCTCCAACCCTGACTCAACGTGGGCGCAAGAGAGCATGAACAAGGTGAAAACCATCGTGTATCTCTCGACAAAATTGAACCCCGGGCATTTCTTTGGACGGGGAGAAACAACATTGATCCTGCCGGTGCTTGCCCGCGACGAAGAACCGCAAGGGACTACTCAGGAATCGATGTTCAACTTCATTCGCTATTCCGAAGGCGGAAAGCCGAATGTGAAAGGACAGATGATGCCGGAATCAGAGATTATCTGTGACATCGCAAATAGAGTATTGAGCAAAGAACCATTTGACTGGACGACGCTTAGAGATCATCGAAAGGTTCGCGAGATTATTTCGAAGACAATTCCCGGCTGGGAGCAACTTGGCACCATTGACGATACCAAAAAGGAATTTACGATCACGGGCCGCGTTTATCACACCCCTCAGTTCAATACTAAATCGGGCAAGGCAATAATGTACCCGACACCTGTACCGAAGCCTGTCTCAGACGGTCTCATTCTGATGACCCTGCGCTCAGAAGGGCAATTCAATACCGTAGTCTATGACGAATACGATTTTTACCGGGGCGTCCCACATCGCTACTGCATTCTTATGTCCAAAGAAGATGCCGAAAAATTGAACGTCAAAGATGGACAACGCGTAGCCGTCCGCGGAGAGGCAGGACGAATGGAGAACATAGAAGTGGTGGTTGGCGCCATCCGCCCGGGCGCAGTGGCGATGTATTATCCCGAATCTAACGTGCTTATAAAGGCAAACGTTGATGCACGATCGAAAACACCAGCTTTTAAAAGCGCGCCTGTCTGGATCGAATCGTAGAATGCACCTGCTACTTTTTGACTGACTCCTTAGCGACGGATGGCGACACAGGTGCATCAGACGTCATGCGATGGCGCGGTTTCTTGTGTTCTCCCTCAATTTCCTTACGTTGGCTCACGGTCAGCACTCGCAGAAGCTTTGCCCAAGTGTCTCGTTTGATTTGGTGCATTTGGACTTGCATTTCTTTGAGCTGCACAGCCCTTTTGACCGTGTCAGGAGAGCGCTCATCAACACCAAAGTCTGCTTCCCTAGCCGCTCTCAACTTTTCAGCGAGTGGGTCAGCTACTTCTCTGTATTCCCGAAAAATTTGATCGACTTTCAATTTCTGTGCCGGAGTCAAGGATTTCAATTTCTTGACTTTCTTAAAATTCGGAATGGGATTTTTGCGATGATGTTTCTTGTCAGGTTTACTCGGAGTGGCGCTCTGCGTTTTACTCGGAGTTGCGCTCTGCGTTTTACTCGGAGTTGCGCTCTGCGTTTTACTCGGAGTTGCGCTCTGCGTTTTACTCGGAGTTGCGCTCTGCGTTTTGCTGTTCGACTTAGGAGTAATCTTGCTAGCCGATGTGGTCGGCTTATCTACAGCGTAGACATCTGCAACAAAAACCGTCGTCGTCATCAGCAATGGCACTACATACAGTGCAATTCGTTTCTTCAGAATTTTCAGCACGTTTAGCTCTCTTTTTTCTTTTTTTGTTTTGTCTCAACCTTAACAGTCTTGAAAAGTTTATCTTTTAGCTTCTTGAACTTCTCGATTTGAAACCAGAGTTCTGATCCGGCAACGGAAATATCTTGATTCTTGTACTCGGGACCTTTGGTTGCTGTTTCCAACTTAGCCCAGGGGGGATTAAACCCGCGAGCAGCATCAAACATCTCTACATAGGCTTGCATCAAGTCGGTGTCGGAAACAGCCGGTCGAGGCAGCGAATTGATTTCATGGTCAAGCATTGGAATGATCTCCTCAATCTGAGACATGAAATAGTCAACCCATTTCTTTCGCGGAGGCAGATAGCCAATCGACATCATCCCGGATGGATTGGGAATTGCCGGAATAACTATCGGACCGATTACGTTCGGCTCTGCAACGACAACCATATCCTGGCGTTGAGCTTCGTACATCAAACCTTTCAACATTCCTTGTAAGTGATGAACTGAAACGCCTATATCATGCAGCCCTTGCAAAACAACCGGAGCGCCGCCCTGGATATTACCTTGCAGAGAAGCGCTGCTGGGGGGATTTAATCTAGCCGGACTTTTGCTGTCGGTCCCGGAAACTGTGCCAGGTTGAGCATCTGTGGCTGCGGGGGTGATTGGGTTCGCGCCGGTCGAGTCTATCGAGTTGGCACCATTTGGGCTAGCCGGGTCAGCATGGCACGGCGGCAACACCAGGAATGTCACGGCTAAAAGGGCGAAAATCGAATTGCGCAGAGCCATCAACCCACCTCGAAAAGGTTCAAGCAAGCAGTATACCTGCTTTAGATCAGTGCGCCAGGGAATAATAGGCACTGTAGCCGCGGAGTGATCTTTCATGAAGAACGGAGCCGCCATCACGAAAGCAATTCTTTCTACCAGTGCCGCCTTTGCCGTCACGACTGCGCCGGCACTTGCGTCCGATGTGAGCGATGGACTCAAGCACTACAACCATGGAAATTTTGAAGCGGCACGTAAGGCGTTTCAGCGATCGCTGACCATTCACAAGGAAGATCCTCGCCTTCACTATTGCCTCGCCAATACGCTCATGCGGTTGAAAAAAATTCCCGAGGCAATGCGCGAATACCATCTCACCACGCACTACGGCTCAGGCACCATTATTGCGGAAGAGGCAGAAACAGCAATTAAAGCATACGAGAGGCATGCCAAACCATACGATCGCGAGAAATCTGCTGAAGCTCAGCATGAAGAAGAGGAGAGACGGCAGGAGACAAAACGACAGCAAGCCCTCGAGCTGATTCGCAAACAGTCAGCGGAAAGAGCGAGCATTCGGCAAGCGGAGATTGAGGGGCAACGCAACAGTATTCTATCGAGGGCGAGTGAAAACGCAAAGAAACTTCGCGATGCCGGTGAAGAGGATGCGAACAATCTTTCATACACGTACAGGCGTAGAAATTGGGCTCGCCAAACCGCTGCCAATATTCGCAAGCAAGCCGAGCAAGACTCCGCAGAACTGCTGAAACGTGCTCAAGCACAAGCCGAAAACTACGATAGAGAAGTAAAAGAGCGCAATGCCAGAATGTCTGAAGCAGAGAGCAATCTAAACGATCAGATGTTGCGCCCCGTTCGCAGCGGCAACACTCGATTGGTCCCAGAAGGAACCAACCTCTATATTCGCAATTATCGCTAGATTATTGCTCGTCTGATTTTTCTGCTGCGAGTTCTTTCGGCCAAGAATCATGTTCTAGAAGTTCTGCAACCGCGGCCTCGCTCAGCGCCGGCGGCTGTATCAAATCCGCGAATTGCGGAGTGTTTGCCAGAAGAGTTCTATAGGTGGCCGCGTTGGCAATACCGTTAATCAGATAAGCAGGAATTCCACCGACAAGAAAGCACATGAATCCGACAACATTGATGAAATAGCTGATCAGCGCAAGGAGAATAAGCTGCCAGCGCGCCCCATCGCATATCGCCCAGCTTGCTTTCATCGCGGCTATTGGACCCATCTTCTTCTCAACTATGAAATAGCCGGCGAACTGAAATGAAATCTGGAGAATAACTCCCGGAATGATGAAACTTATGTATCCGAGTGCAATGAGAATTCTCGACATAAAGACGAAGGCAAAATAAGTCGGCAAGTATTTGACGCACTTGAAGCAATCATCCGCGTTCACCTTCTTGCCGTCCAAAGACATGAGAAAGACATTCATCATGCCGATTTCAACAGTGAGCACAATAATGGCGCTGATAAGGTGCATCAACAACTGAAGACCGACGTTGCCCATCGTCATGGCGCCGTTGTATCCCATGACGAAACTCGCCAGCGGCACTAGCGCTGCGACCAAACCGTTTACGCCCAAGATACAAATCAGAGGCCAAAAGCGGCTCATCGTAATCTGCCAACCTGTGCTGATTACATCATCAACTGCAAATTTCTCGTCGGTCTTCGCGATCGGAACGATTTCCTGCGTCACACCGCATCTCCTACTTGATCGTTCGCTCTGCGACCAGCTGGAGCCCCGGGAAGCACTTCCAGAAGTTCTCCGAAGAGCCATCCTTGACCATAGTGAACGCCGATTTCCTTAAGCACCGGAATGTCATCACTGTTCTCGATACCTTCCGCTACAATCTCCGCGCCAAGAGATTTTGCAACGTTCGCCAGGCGCTTCATCAAGCGGGCTTTAGACGGCTCGACAGAAACACCGGTGACATACTTACGATCTACTTTGACCAAATCAGGCTCAAGCAAAATAAGACTCTCTAAAGAACTTCTTCCGAAGCCGACATCATCAATTGCCACAAGTATTCCGGCTTGCTTCAGTGCATTGACATGATCTCGCATGTATGCGGGATCTCCTACGAATTGTTGCTCGCTGATCTCAACGCAGAAAACACGCCCATCCGGTTGAGCTGGAAACAAGGAGAGCAATTGTTCGATCGGCGTATCAAGCAGCGTTGAAGGAAATATGTTCAGGTGAAAGCGCATGTTTTGCTTCACGCCGTTTGTAGCGTTGATACAAAGTTTGACGCAGGATAAATCAACAGTGGTAAGAATGTTGTTTTCCACACACACTCGGAAAAAGTCAGCAGGGCTTTCAAAGGCACCGTCCGGTCCGCGAGAAAGAATCTCGTATCCGGAAACTTGCTCGGTAGAAAGATCAATGATCGGCTGGAACACGGTTCTGAACGCGCTCGCATCGCATAAAACATCAACGATGTCGCGGGCCACAGGATTCTCATCATCGGAAGCCCCGTCGCGGGCAACGGAAACTTTATTTTTACCGGATAGTTTGCTGCGCTTGAGAGCTGAGCGAGTAAGTGTCAAAACTTCTTCGAGTGAAGACACTTTTTGAGGCAAGGTCGCGACTCCGGCACTGACTGTTAGGTGTATCAAGTCGGATGCATTGCGAAGCGGGCTGTCTGAGACCGACAGACGAATGCGCTCTGCCACCTTCATTGCGTAAGCGAGCTGGGTGTCCGGCAAAAGAACAAGAAACTCATCGCGACCGATGCGACCGATGTGATCGGACGGACGAAGTGTGTTGCCGATGCGACGAGAAAGCTCTTTCAATATCACATCGCCGACTGCATGACCGAGCCCTTCGTTGACTCGGCGGAAATTGTCGATGTTGAGCAACATACCGACAAGCTGCGCGCCCGCACGTCCGGCGCGGTTCTGCTCAGCGATGAGAGATTGTTCCAATCCACGGACGTTCAAGACCTCAGTCAGTAGATCCTTATTTGCAAGCTTGTCTAGATGCGCTTGCGCAGAACTCAAATTATCTTCCAAGAGCTGGTTGCGTTCTTTCAAAGACTCAACTGAATTTTGCCAATTCTTCGACATCAGAAAAGTGCCAAGCCCAAGCAACCCCAGAAAAGTAATCAGCAAGAATCCCACCAGAACTTGATAGTTCGGAAGCGAACTATATTGTGATATGCGCTCTTGAAGAAGTTTTATCTGATCATTCTCGAGACGCTCTATAGAAGCCGCTGCGGCATTGGATTGAACAAGTGCATTATCCGACATTTCCATCATGCGCTTGGGCGTGATGCTCTTCTCTTTGCGCGAGTTCATTGCCGTTCGCAAAGTAGTGATCGAGCTTTCCAGTTCGTTTTCCAGACGTCTAAATTGCTCTGCCGTGGCAGTATCGTCGTCGAGGGTTCGAAGAGAGAAAAGTCGCTCTCGTAAACGCGCCACGGCTTCGTTGAAGTCATCCGCCTGGCGAGCATCGCCAGATAAAACAAAGTCGCGATGATAGAGCTGGGCTTCACGGAAGTCCGTCAGGACGCTCTGAAGATTGTCGAAAACCTTCTGACGCTGCTCAACCCACTGCTTGATTTCCCGAGCTCCAGGATGCACCAGGTAGGGGCTAAAAAGCGCCAGAGCAACGGCGATGAGGGCAATTCCAAATCCGCTGACAATCTTCTTCTCGCTAGACCAACCGCTGAGCATTACCTAACCAAACCGACCAAAACCAAACGGAAAAACACAGCTCGCTTTTATAGCTCTCTATTAGTATTCCACCTATAGCATGCCCAGTGCAGAAGAATCACCTTGACAAAGATTGAAAGTGGCGAATAAAGACGCTTTTTGTATTTCTCTATAGCCCAATCGGCAAGCCAGCGGGGGCTTTCACGCCGAATTTAATATTCGTGCCACACGTTTGCCAGCTCGACCGCATAAATTGGGCGAACTTAGTGCACCGCCCTTACTAAAGACGTCCGCCCATCTTCCGGCTCTTCGGAGCAAAGGAGAGTACATGAGCGCAGCTTTTACCACGCCCGACCGTGGAGATAGTTCAGTCAATGAGGCAAAAACCTCAGACACTCCACAATTCGATCTTAGAACGATTTACTCAGACATGAACGCCACCGCCCGTGGTGGAAGTGCAAACAAAGAATCAAGCAATCAACTCGACTTTGGCCCTTCAGATATTTACGCTCGCATCAACAACAACGAAAGTTCGAACAATAGCTTCAATTTCGAGCAGCAAGGAGCCATGCAAATGGCCAGGCATTTTGCATCATTTGATGATAATCAAGACGATAGAAACAATGATCTCAGTTTCGACAGAGAAGATGCAGGACGCCTGATCGAAGTCTACGGTGACATGTTCAACGCACAGCAAGCGATTCAAGAAGGAGACAGGTCAGAAGCAAGAGATTGGTTTGGTGAAATGCGCCGTGACTTGAATGACTTCGCCAGAGGTTTGTTCGAATCTGAGGAAGACCAAAACGACAGAGGACATCGTGGAGGCGACCGCCGTCATGATGGAGACGATGAAGGAAGAAATGAGGAGTGTCCGGAACACAGCTGTCCGGCAGACGAAACTGAGCATGGTTCTGAACATAAAAACGAAGAATCTGAACACGGTAATGAAGAATCTGAACACGGAAACGAAGAGTCTGAGCATGGGTCAGAAGAAGGTTCGAAAGAAGGCTCTGAACCTTGTCCCGAGCACGGCTCCGAAGGTGAAGGTTCCGGAGACCACTACATAGATACAGGTAGCGAAGGCTACAGTCCGGAAGATTCGATGGTGCTCTTACAGAACGACTTAGAGGAATTGTCTGAAGCACTTGCAAGCGGTGACACCAAAGCGATACAGAAAATTCTGGCACGTATGAGCCGCCATATGTCGCTTCTGATGCGTCAACTTGGACAGAATGAAGAAGCTGAGAACCCAGGCAGACCAGGAGATTCAATCGGTGGGGACACGGGTTTGCCAACACCGCCAAGGCCTGGCGATATCCTGAATGGTATACCTAACCCCGGCGATGTTTTCCCTGGTTTGCCAGCTTTGCCAAACCCCGGCGATTTTTTCCCGAACTTACCAACACCACCTAATCCAGGGGAGATTCTAGACGGACTTCCTTCACCAGGTGACCTTTTCGATGCCTTACCAAAACCGCCAAACCCAGGTGACTTCTTCGATGCCTTACCGACACCACCAAACCCAGGCGACATTTTCAACAATCTCCCGAATCCGCCGAATCCAAGCGACCTACTGAACGACATCTTCGACATTTTCTAAGGCTAACAGTCGAACTATTCAGCAACAATTTGCCAGGATTGTGCAAGAGCGCGGGAGATGAATTTCGCGCTCTTCACTGTGAAGACAGTCTCATGCGCCGCTCGACGCCCACTGGAACTTGGAGTAAAGCGTTCAATTCCACCTGTAACTGCGAGACAATCTCGCGTTTGGAAGTCGACGAAAAGCAAAGCAGTTTCCGGGTTTGACTGGAAATTGCCAAACGTGTTGAACATGTTATTGCCGGGGAAGTCAGTCCAGCGAATTGTGTTTTCATCCGCCATAACAAACCCAGGATCACCACCGCGATGTGAAGCGTCGGCACCACCAGCGGCGGCATAGCTGCCGACAAAGAACGTGTTGCTTCTATTGATCAATTCTATCGATCGTTCATCGAGAAACGATTTCTCGGTGACTGCGGCAACTGCGGCTTTAGGTTCTCCAGCAGCATTCGGGCGGCGTCTTGTAATGTACTTCGGACAATTGCCGTAGGCCTCCGCTACTCGCAATATGAGACCATCGGCAGACTCTAGACGCCCATTAACTCGCATGCGGAGGCGAGCAGCAAAGTCCATAACGACGAGTGCGCCTGGCGCATCCGAAAACTGCTGCTCTAAAATCGCTGGAGCACTGCAAGTCGTCAAATCGCAGACGATCGTGTGTTCATCCTCGGCGTAGAGAAATCCTGCCTCGCCAGTTAGTGGTGTTATCCATATGCGATGCGCGGTGTCGAACCAGGTGATGGCGGCAAAAGAAGAGGAAGACAAGAATGCCTGTGCAGGCTCAGAAAGTGCATGATATACGGAACCGCCCACACGCTCTGCCATTTGCCTGACGCCAACTGACTCTTGAACATGCTTTTCGCCGGAGTGAAACCTACTCATTCTGCCACCCTCCTCGGGTTTGTCGTTGTGTTGTGGTCCTAAGAATCCCCCGCTTAACCACCTAAAACGATTATACCGGTTAGAGGACAAGTCTAACCTTCAAAATAGGTTTTAAAGGTTAAACTTGTTGGTATGGACTTCGTTTTCTTAGGCAATAACCTCGCCGCTGACTTCGTTAATACCGAAGTCATTGCTCAAGCAGGTAGAACGGATTTGCTCACTTCGCCCGAATGGCTTAGTAATTGGTTTGAATCGTCCGGAATTGCCGTAGCGATAAAGTGCTCGGAAAATGACCTGAATAACGCCAAAGAACTGCGCTCATCAATACGTCGAACATTCGATCTGGTGATTGAGTCGAAAACAATACAGCCAGCAGATATAGCTCTGCTTAACGCACGCAGCAACGAATTGAGGCGCGTTTTGAGCGGATCGAATAGTGATTACAAGCTCTCCTTTCGCCTGGAGTCGAGCGCCGACGCTTTGGCGCTCATTGCTCAAACCTGCTGCGAGCTGCTTGCATCGCCGAGAATACGTTCATTGCGAAAATGCGCTAGCGAGAAATGCATTCTCTATTTTGTCGACACATCCAAGAATCAATTACGCCAATGGTGCAGCATGGAAACTTGCGGCAACCGAGAGAAGGTGCGGAAGCACTACGGTAAAAACAAAGCGCTCGAACAGTAAAACGAAAAATGAGGGCGCTTGAATTGCGCCCTCACAAGTCATCTGATTTGCATTCTTATAGAACAGCGATGATGGTATCACCGTTCTAAACCAGGGCGCATCCAGTGCGCCCCCACGCTCTACTTAATAGATGTAGAGCATCTCGCGGAACTTAGGCAACGGCCACAAGGAGTCGTCAACCATGAGTTCCAATTCGTCAGCAACAGATCTGACTTCGTTCATCGCGGGAATAACGCGTTGCTGATAAAACCGAGCTTCTGCTGTGTGTTCATCATCAAGGTGATCTTCACCGCGTTGTTCGTGGCGGAGCATATCGAGCACTTCAATCGCCGTTCTCAATCGAGCGATTCTGTCGGAAACATCTTTCAGCATATTTTCTTGATGCGCCAAATTGATTCCGTTGACGGCAGATTTCGTTTGCACAATTGCGGTAGCCAGACGAGTTTGATACTCAATTGCTGCCGGCAAAATCATAGTTGTTGCGATATTGGAGGTCAGCAAAGACTCTACATTGATCGTCTTGCAGTAGTTTTCCAGCAAAATGTGATAACGGCTTACGAGCTCATCTTCTTGGAAAACATCGTAGCGGCTGAAGAGTTCTTTCGCCTCATCTTCCACCAGAACTGGCAAAGCCTCAGGCAGATTCTTCAGATTTGCCAAGCCTCGGCGCGATGCTTCTTCGTGCCATTGCTCGGAGTAGTTATCGCCATTGAAAAGAATGCGCTTGTGATCCGAAAGAGTCTTAACCAGAACGCTGCTGATAGCAGCTTTCAGGTCGCCGCCCTTCTTCACAGCTTTGTCGATTTCATCAGCGAGGTAGTCCATCGAATCCGCCACCATCGTGTTGAGCACGGTGTTGGGCATGGCGACCGATTGGCTGGAGCCAACGGCGCGGAACTCGAACTTATTACCAGTGAAAGCAAAGGGCGATGTACGGTTGCGGTCGGAGTCATCTTTGAGGATGTCCGGCAGCATCGACACGCCAGACTTGACTGTAGCACCAACTTTCTTATCGCCCGCCTTGCCGGAGATGATGTTGTCTACAACTTTAGTGAGCGCATCACCCAAATAGATAGACATGATCGCAGGAGGTGCTTCGTTGGCGCCGAGGCGGTGGTCATTACCGGCGGTGGCAATACTTGCACGAAGCAGTTTTGCGTATTTGTCTACAGCGCGAATGACCGCAGACAAAACGACCAAGAACTGCAAGTTCTCTTGTGTGTCATCACCGGGCTCAAGGAGGTTATTGCCTTGATCGTCGGCCATTGACCAGTTGTTGTGTTTGCCGCTTCCGTTTACGCCACTAAATGGCTTTTCGTGGAACAGGCAGCGGAAACCGTGCTTCTGAGCAGTTTTTCTGAAAACTTCCATGAGCAACATGTTGTGGTCTGTTGCCAGGTTGCTGCTTTCGAAAACAGGCGCGACTTCGAACTGAGCCGGAGCAACTTCGTTGTGGCGAGTCTTAACCGGCACGCCCAGCCTGTAGAGTTCGTGCTCCGCATCCATCATGAAGGCAAGTACGCGCTCGCGAATAGATCCCCAGTAGTGATCTTCCATCTCTTGTCCTTTTGGAGGACGAGCACCGAAAAGAGCACGACCGGCGCTAATGATATCGGGACGCGCATGGTAGAACGCTTCGTCAATCAGGAAATATTCTTGCTCCGGACCGACTGTGCAATTGACACGCTTTACGTCTTTGTTGCCGATCGCATGCAGCAAGCGAACGGTCGATTTGCTGATTGCTTCCAGCGAGCGCAGGAGTGGTGTTTTCACATCGAGCGCATGTCCACTGAAAGAGCAGAACACGGATGGAATACAGAGGGTTCTACCGTTAGCACTGTCCATTAGGAACGCCGGGCTGGACGGATCCCAGCCGGTGTAGCCGCGCGCCTCGAATGTAGAGCGGATGCCACCCGAAGGGAAGCTCGATGCGTCAGGTTCGCCTTGCACCAAATTCTTGCCGGAGAACTCCAGCACGGCACCATCGTCGACGTTATAGCCGTGGAAAGAATCGTGCTTTTCTGCGGTATATCCATGGAGCGGAACAAACCAATGAGTGAAGTGGGTTGCGCCGCGTGCAATCGCCCAATCCTTCATGGCGTTGGCAACAGTGTCTGCCATTGCCGGATCGAGCTGCTCGCCATGATCGAGACAACGAACAACTGCTTTGTAGACCGCCTTCGGCAGCAAAGCGCGCATCGTCTGCCTATTGAATACGTTGGCTCCGAAGATCTCATTGACCGGATGACTTGCATAATCAATTGATGTGGATAGTGGCTGCCTATCTGCTACCGAAGCGACTGCCCGCTTGCGACCGTTCGCTTGGGCGCCGTTACTATCTTTCGACACGTGATACTTGGACCTCTTTTCATGGTGCGTTGTATAAGTCATCTGTCCCTCACTTTCCGCCTGTACGCCTTATTAATTGATCGTCAAATTCCAATTGCTTTGAGAATTACTCTCTTTCTGCGCTGTCCATCGAATTCCGCATAGAAGATCTGCTCCCACGGACCGAGGTCGAGTTTGCCATCAGTCACCGGCACCATCACCTGATGATTGATCAAGATTCGCTTGAGATGAGCATCTCCATTATCTTCACCAGTTTGATGATGTTTGTAATCAGGATTGACCGGTGCCAGCTTTTCCAGCCATTCACCGATGTCGTGAATCAATCCCTGCTCCCAATCATTTATATATACACCAGCCGTGATGTGCATGGCTGATACAAGAATAAAGCCTTCTCGAAGTCCGCTCTCCGTAAGGAATTCGCCAACTTCATCAGTAATTCGTATAAATTCTTGTCGCTTCTTGGTATCGAACCACAAATACTTAGTATGCGACTTCAGCGAGTCGGAAACCTTCACGGCTGCTTGCTCCCGTATATGCAATCAACAACTCGCGGGATATTTTCGAAAATATGCGCGCGCGAGCCCGGTATTAGAGTTTACCTGGATTCCATTTAATGTTCTAGTATTTGCTAAGTTTCAAATCGCGCCGCGATCAGCCTTTCCAGCGGGGCGTTTGCGGACACCAAAACCAAAAACTGCACAGCCACAGGATTTCTACAGATATCCGAAACACGCAAAATGCATATCGCGACAACTAAATTTTGGCACTGCGATCGATTTGATACAGCGGATTAGAAGCCGTAACGGTAGAGCGGATAAAGGTTGGAAGACCATCACCAATTCCCAATCTCGAGGATATTTTCGACGATAACGAGTTGTTTACTCGGTTGAGACCGAGGGTTTCTGCAAGGGTGGAAACACCGGGTCCATCGTTAGGGGCGATGCGCGAAAGCGTATTCCAAGGATTTTTGATATCAACTCTTTGCAGCGATTGCAAAGCCGCATCATAGTCGACCTTTACTGGGTCTTTGAGTCCTGACAAACCGAACGTCTTGCGATCAGCCATCGCCATATAGTCATGGAGGAAGGCTTCTTTAGCCTTGTGGTCCATTACCAGCGCTCTCACCTGAACATCACTTCCTGGCGCGATTGGAGCCTTTCCTAGCCCCATGAAAAACGTCTGATTCTCACCGGCATTGATTATTCCGAGCGAGTCTTTCGGCGTCATGCGCATGTCCGAAACAGACATCATTCCAGGCGCTTCTACATGCGGATTGTGCGTGTGGATTCCGATTTGTCCTGGCTTCTGAATAACGCCAAGCTCGAGTCCTTCTGCGGTACCCGACATAACACGACTCATTTTGCCGCGCACAGGATCAATTATGCGTCCGTGTTCGACGGTAAATGGCTTTTGCGATGGCATCAAACGGCTCGCACCAAGCGCATCTACAGTTTGTGCATCGGCCATCAAGCTATTCTTGATGTTTGTGCCCGGACCTTTGAAGAAGAGCTCATCGGGCAGGGCTCGACGTAGTGGAAACTCCACCTTCTCCGCCACTGCGGTAGAGAGATTCTGGGCAAAGGCTGATTTTTCCAAGGTTGTAAAAGCAAACCGACTGCCCAAGCCAGCGGCTGGCAAGGTTTCCACAAACATAGCACCTTCACGGCCAATGCCTTGTGCACCCTGTCTTGCTACCGCGATGCGCTTCTCGCGAGTATCTGCGTTGCCTGCTTCATCCAAGAAATTGGAGACTTTAGGAGCGATTCGAAAACCTTCGCCAAGCAAGGCTGTTCCTGCAACTAGCGTTCCAATTACAGGGGCGCGTCGCATCAAGATCGTGGCGCCATAACCAATTGCCCCGGCAATGGCAGAATTCTGCACGACCTGACCAGGTCTTTGCGAAATATCGTTGAGCACTTCTTCCATAATCGCGCTGGGAGCCTGCGACATCGTTCTGCCGACGACGTCCAGTTGATTTTCAATTCGTGACGGGCGGTCTGTCACAGCTGCTCCCGATTTCAGCGACTCGGCGCTAGGATCTAATGAACTTTAGTGATTTGAGCTTATGTTAAATAAGAGCCTAAGTCATTGGGGAAAGTACGTAAGGGCAGGAAGCAAACAGGCTGGCGCTTTCGCTAGATTTCCGGAAGGATTGCATTTGTCTTGACACACATACAAATGTATGTACAATAGACATATAGGTCATCGAGAGCTGCGTCAATAGAAAAGTGAGCACGAGCCTATGCGCGAGGTTGCCTAGGGCCCTCGCGTAGAGGTGCAAGTTCGTCGCGCACTTTCAGAGGCAGCTAGTGGCGTTGCGCAGATTACAGACTTTTGTGATTCAGTTTGTGGCTTGTTCTCACGTTGGGTGCGAGTGCGCCCCCTTTGACGGGTTCCTTCGATTTGTCGGTCGACTGACCGTTGTCGAATTGGCTACGCGGCCCGGCAGGCGTGCTTGCCGGATTTGAATTATCCGCGTCGGAGGCACCGGACTTGGATCTCAATTCTTCAGCCTTGATCACTTCCAGCCTGCGTTTCGCCTCAAACTGTCCAGGATCGACATTCAATGCGCGATTGTAAGCAGCAATGGCACCGTCTACGTCACCTTTTCTTTCATCGACGCGTCCAAGGTGAGCCCACAGCCCAGCATGCGTGGGGCTGAGTTTTATTGCCTTCTCCAGCTCAGCAGACGCAAGTTTGAAATCACCCTTTGTTTCTGCCATCCATGCCAGATCGACATGCAGTGCAGCGGCTTGCGGAGCTAGTTCTACAGCTTGCGCCAACTGGCTAAACGCTTTGTTTTGATCACCTTTGTCCGACAACAAATACGCGAAATCTGCATGCGCATACGGGTCAGCCGGATCAGCTGCAAGGCTGTCTTGGTAAGTCTCTTCGGCCAAATCAAACTCGCCTTTGCTGGCGAGCGCAAAAGCTAACGAACGCTTTATTGCTGCATTTGTGGGGGTGAAATCCAAGGCCCACTTCAGTTCTGCAATGGCATTGTCCCACTTCTCTTTCTTTCCATACTCAAGCGCTTTGCGATAGTGCAGCTTCGCACCCTTCGCTTTCAGCTCCACCTTTTCCGCGTCTGTGAAAGGCACGGGCTCACCCAACCCGACTACCATCATCAATTCTGCAAGAGATCGCATCGGATGACCGGTCAATAGCGACACCACACAATAGTCTCTGTGAGCGACTTTCATGGTAGGCATATACATAATCGCTGCTTCTAGTTCCAGTTCGCACATCTTCAAATCGAACTGACCAAAGTAGAAACGCGACAGGTCGAAGTGATCGAGAGCCTGTGTCTGAGCCAATTGCTGAGCAGCAGGATCAACTTCGCGAACCAATCTTCCGTCTTTATAAACTGCCTTTTCCCCAATTTCCGCTTGCTCAGTTTTGATAATGGCTGGATTGTCTACACTAGCTCCTGGCGCTGCTTTCGCACTTGTCGAAGCACTTGCTTCAGTCGATGGCTTTTGTTTCTGATCGTTCACCGGACGTTTTGCATCCGATGCTGTGCTGGTTTGCGCAGTGGTTTCCTTAGTTTCGCTCGTGGCTTTGGAGGCGGTTTCTGAAACACTGCCGGACTTTGTCGTGTCCGCCAGAGCCGGTCCGACCAAGACGGTACCGGCAAGCAAGGCAACGGCAATAAATACGGACTGAGAGCGTTTTTGACTTACGAGAGGATCAAACACTTAGAAGTTTCCTCCAACAGAAATCGAGCGTGAGGACGCAACAATGGCTTGGCATTTATTATTGCACCGGCTCCTTTGATTACACAGGACCAAACTAAGCGGAGACTTTCAGTGTTTACCCTAGTGTCGAGCGTGGAGAAATTTACACACGCCGGCCCTATTCTCCACTCACAGCAACGATGGAAATCTGATGTTCGTCAGCAAAAGCAATCATCTCTTCTTTTTCGACCATCATTACTTCCCCGGCAGCCACAGCCAGTATGCCTCCGGGCTTTTTGGAGAGCATCGCATTGAGAGTGCGCATACCAGCCGCTGGAATGTCGAAGCGTTGATCCTGCACAGGACGCGCAACCTTCACCACAACGACCGGGCCATCAGCCAATTGCACGCCTCTTTTGATTGCCTCATCGGTTCCCTCAATCGCCTCAATCGCAATAATCATGCGATCGCGCACCACCACCGTTTGACCGATTTCCATGCGCGCGAGTTCTTTGGCAATTTTGTAACCATACTCAATGTCAACATACTCCGCCGCGGTCGGCTGCTTCTTAGTCATGACGCCAACCGACGGAAATAGTTGCGGCAGGAATTCGGACTGCGTAACGACTCGCATTCCATGACTTTCCATAAACCCGCCAACGGCGGTTTGGATACTGCCGTCGTTAAGATTAGCCAGTTTGCTCATTTCTTTGATGGCAGTCAAATCAATCTTCAAGATATTGCGAAGCAATTGGACTTTATTCAATTTGCCGATGAAGACTACGTCTTGGACACCCTGGTTCTTCAAATAACTGATATTGCGCGACAGCAAACCGGGCGGAGAATGAAGAATGGCGTCGCATAGGGGCTGCATTCGCGCGAGAGCATCATCAGTGAGTGCTAGCGAAACAACTTTGTAGCCTTTTTCCCTAGCCGACTGAGCGAGCATAGGCGGCAACTTGCCGTCCCCGGCAATGATTCCAAGGATACGTCTGCCGTCGGTCTCTTTCTGTTCTTTTTGAGTCAATGAACTGAGCATGTTTAACCAAAAACTCCCGCCAGTGCTTCGATCAAGCGCTTGAGTCTATCACTTTCTTGGCATCCAATCCCGAAGTGTCTCTAATACTACTGAAGACTTCATTTAGCTTTCGAAAGAATCAAGTTTGGCAGCCCCGGTAAGCATTTTCCAGGCGGATTGTCTAAAATGCAGGAGGCGGCATGTCCAAACCAAAAGCAGGCGCGGCTTGTCCGAACTTTCAAATTCCTTGACATCGGAGTTTAAACCGCATTAAACTGAGCTAAGACCGCCGGGGCGCTTACCGGCTGGCAATTCTGGAGATTTTTGATGAAACTATTTGCCCTGACTTCTGCGTCGGCTTTCCTGGCCCTTTTGGCTGGTGGCTACGCGTGGCAAGGCGCCCAGGCACAGCCATCAGAAAACCCGAACATGGGTCACTTCTATATGGCTCGTCGGCAGATCACTATCACAGACGAAGCGCCTGCAGTTAACGACCAGCGGACCAACCCGCAAGCAGGCGCCGGAGCCGGTCCCGGCATGGCTCCCGGATTGGGAAGAGCACTGCCGAAAGCAGGCTGGACTCCTTATTCACAGTTCGTTCCGGGCTTGAGTACCAATTTGCCGAAAACAGCCAATGGCGTGCCAGTTCCTGTGACTGCGGGATCTCCGGATCCCAATGGTTTGAGAGGAAAAGCCGGTAAATTGAAGTCTTCAAAGCCGGCATCGGCAAAACCGAGAACAACGGCAGGCGGTCCTCCTTCGACGAAGACCTATACACCCTACAAAGGATATGGTGCCCCGCAGCAGATGGTGAAAGGTGGAGGCAATAATGTGCCCAACTACACCGCAGGCGGCTCTTCGGGTGGTGGCAATTCAGGTCCCAGCTACAGCTATGGAAGTTCGCAGACAGAAACGAATGTACGTGGAAGTGTTCTGCACTGGGCACGCGTGAAAAAACAAAAGCTCAACTAGCCCACGCTCACTCGCCACCGCCGGCAATGCCAACGCGAAGTGCCTCAGTGCGAAGCAGCGCATAGAGGGTACGCCGCATCGACATCAATCTGTTTCGTACATTCGCCGATTTTCCCCAGCTGCCCATACCGGCATTAGAACAGACTACTGTACACATCGCCACGCAGTAAAAAAAACTATCTCGTCGGTACTTCTTGAGACTTAATAGCATTGGCGATCTCAACCGCTATGCCTTTAGCAATGCGACCGGGCAAGACATTCTTGATTTCCGCGAACACACCAACATCTTGGCGAAACATCGTGGGCGTAAAGGCAAAAAGCTTGTCCTTAATCTGCCAGAGTACTTCGCCTGTCTCACCGTTGACCAATTGGGCTGAGACTCGGGCGCGAGCTTCATCAGCCATTGAATCGTCCTTGATCATGAACTGACCGATCACGACGCGCACCAGATACTTGGACTGATTTTGTTTGCCTACTTCGACCATGTTGTCGAATTGTGCAGAATGACGAGTCAGCCCCTTATCGGCAGCACCATAATCGTTTGACTCCATGCCAATATCCGATTCGATTATCTCTTTCGATTTGAGCAGTGTCTTCAATCGATTGGACAGATGTGCCTGCACATCCTTCGCCATTGAGATGATCTCGGCACGATTCTGAAGTTCTACATTTTCTTTTCTCAACACACCTGCCCACAACTCATCAGCCTTGATAGAAAGAGGTCCGGCGACCGGAAGCACTGCCAAACGATTGGGAAGCTTCACCATTGCTTCAGCGGCGGTACCAAATGAAGATGTTGTTTCTTGACGCTGATAAACTTTCGAGGGCGCAGCGGCCGCCACCGTATGTGATGGCGCTTCAGCAAGTCCGGGTCGAGGTGCTGCCGGTCTGACTGAAAGTTTCAAACTCTCCCCTTGCCACTTGCTTCGCAGCACTGGTTGCTGTAATTCACCGCGCTCTCTCAGTACTTGTGTCTTTGTTTTGTCTCGCACGTATTCAAAAGCTTCACCTAAAGTGGTGTATTCACCCTTTTGCTTGAGACCGTCAATAAGATGTTTCGTGAATACACCGTTGGGATAACTAGCTGATTCCCAACTTACCTGATTGGGCTCACTGGAGCAAATCACCAATTGTCCCGTCCCCTGGGCAACCGATTCGGCATTGATGTTGCGCGAGCGGACAATGCCCTTATCATCAGCTTTTGCAGCACCGCTATGGCAGGCATCTAGAATAACAATGATGCGCTGACAATGGACTCGCTCCTTGATCATTCGCGTCAAATCCTGAACGGGAATGCCCGTCGCGTAAAGACTTTCCTTGTCGGTATTGTGTGCCAGCAAATAACTGATGCCACCGACATCCATAGTCTGCGGGCTGCCATGACTGGACACATATATGATTACAAGGTCGTCCGGCTCCGCGACACGAGGTAGCCACTTGTCGCCGACCTGCGCAAGAATGTTTTCGCGAGTCGCCTTCTCATCAGTGAGGAGTCGCACATGGTCGGGTGCAAAATGGGCTTCCTTAATCAAATAGTCCGCAAAGTCACTCGCATCTTTGCTTGGATACTTCAATGTAATCGAAGGGTCTTGAAACTTGCTCACTCCGACAACCAGCGCCCATTTATCCGCAACCGGCTTGCTTGCAGAAGGCAACTCATCGGCGGCTGAACTCAAAGCCGACACAAGAAATACACTTGCGACAAGTGCAAAGAGAAGTTTCGGATTTGTACGAGCCCGAGGAAGTTTCATCGCTTTAAATTACGCCGGGACAGAGTCGGTATTAAGTATATACCGCTTGCCCGTCCAGTGTTAGTTAACGCGACTTTTTTTGCGACATTTGCATAAGGCGTGCAAATGAACTTCAGCCTTCGGCAAGGCATTTGCTAATTTCTGCACACCGCTGCCACTGATATTTGTTTTTTGCAATTCCAAATCTTGCAATTCGTTGTGAGCAATCAAACTCGGTATTGAAGCATCGGAAACATCGCGAAGATCGCGCAACCAGAGTTTGCGAAGATGTTTGAGTTTCCCCAAGGACATGACTCCTTTGTCTGTCACTTCGGTTCCACTAAGATTCAATTCTTCAAGATTTTCGAGTTTGGCCACCACGCTGCAGATTGCTGCATCTGAAAGACTGTTCTCGCTCAAATCCAACTTACGCAAAGAACGCATTGCAAGTAACCTGGAAAGTCCTTTATCGGTGATCTTGGTTTTCGCCAAATTCAGTGCGGCAAGTTTCTTGCACCTGGACAGTGCTGCCAAATCCTGATCATCGACTTTGGTTTCTTTCAAATTAAGCGCTGACAAATTTGGGACATCCGCCAATTTCGCTAAACCGGCAGACGACACTTTATTTCTTTGCAAAGATAAGGTCTTCAGCCCACGCATTTTGGATAATGCAGTCAACGAATCGCTAGTTATGCGGGTGTAACCAATGTTCAACTCCTGCAATGCCGGCATTCTTCGAGCAATCAACTCAATGTCGCGATCGTCGGCATCTGTTCCTTCAAGAATCAGTTTTCTCAAACCGGTCAACTTGCAAATGTACTTGACACCACTATGTGTAAGGACGGATCCGTCAACGTCCAGTAGCTGTATATCAGTAGGCTTTAGTAATCGCAAATCAGGCAGACAGTCGCCCGTGCACCAGTATGTTTCAACACCAATACTTGCGTCATATGGAACCGTAACTCGTCCTTTTGCCCACTTTCTCTCTGCGAATTCAGGCCATTGAGAGAGAAATTGCGATTTATTCTCGTCTATATAAAACTTTCCCAGCCCCTTGCTGGGAAAGTCTATTGTGCGGGTTCGCGAATTAGAACCGGTGACAGCCGAGGCGCCTTGATTGCTCAAGAGAACAGCCACCAAGACGTAGAGTAAGAATCTCACGAGTTACCTTCTAATTTCGCTTACTTAACAAGCGCTGCGACCGTTGCACCAACGTTTTGATATGTGGCGCCTTGCATAGGGCTCATCACAGTGACACCAGGAATGTTGTCCGCAGATCCTACGAACTGAACGCCGAACTCACCGAAAACACCTTGTCCGTGCGTATAGCTATTCGGCACGTACGGCCCCGTCAGTTTCACAACATACACGCTGACTACGTTTCCGTTTGTAGTGACTGGCAAAAGCACGTTCTTGCCGCTGGTCCACTCTGCGGAATTGCCATCAGGGTTTGAAACATTGGAGTTGTAAGAACCATGATTAGCAATCATGTGGGAACCACCAATCACTACAGGATTGGTTGAATTGCATGACGTACTGGTCACGCACTGCCCCATGCACTTTATTACACTAGCGATACCAGGCGGATTTGTCTTGGCATTCGAAAGATTGCTCAAACCCATGTCGACCCAATAAGTAGGCAAAATTGGTGGCTCATTCTTAACGCCTGGCTGTTTCAGTTTATCGCTGTCGATAAAAGTGATGTAGCCATTTGCTGGAAAGGTAGTCGGCGGAGCCGGTGATGGAGATGGCAGAGTTGATGGTTTCTTCTGAGGATCTGGGCCGGTTTGAAAATCTGTTCCCAAAAACCAGGGCGGCGCTGGAGCTGTTGAGATCGGCAATCTTTCGGCTGTTGCTGATACTCCAACTAGTCGATTGAAATTGCCGATAAATGGGGCAAACAAGAATGCAATCGGAGGGTTCATCGAAACTGTGATGGCATTATTTGTGCCACCATTCAATGATGAAAAACTGACATTAACACTGGCACTAGGAATATTTATTCCGGCTGGACTGTAATAATCGGCAAAGCTCCTCGTAGCCATATACCGCGCATCCGCCGTTGCGTTTGTCATGTTTGCCGCAGTCGAATTCCACTGCAGGTCATAGCATCCCATCATGGCAGCGGCGTCGGCTGCGCACTGCATTTCGGCGTTTGCAGAGACGAAGTGTGCAATATCTACAGCAATAATTGCGAAAAGAAGCGTGAGAAAAATACCGAACAAGAACAGCAGCGAACCAAGCGCTCCTCTCGGCGAACGATTCAATCTCGAAGAATATTTTCTGGCTCTGTTCATAGCTATTCCTCTGTCCCTTCTTAAGGTTCAATGTCGGCGACGTAGACACCTGCAATAGTCATATTGTTGGGAGCAAGTTTCGCTCCAAAGAAATTCAACGGTGGAAATGGCCAGGCCGGCAGTCCACTCGTGCCGGGGTAAACAACTTTCACGGCGACTACGCCCTGACCACTCGCGCTAGTCAAACACTCGCCCGCCGATAGCACAGGCGGTGCAGTGGCGACAAACTTCCCAGAACTATCGATGGTGCCATTAGTGAATTGCGCGTTGCTTGTGACGCAGTTCGCTACCCGGACTCCGCTGTTCTTCCAATTGGCATAGCTGGCAGCGCTGTTGCCATTTTGCTGAACCAGATAGTTGAAATTGATCGCAAGCCATCGCGCTTCTGTTTTCGCAGCGATATCAACACCAGATTTCAAATACATGTACATCGCGATCTGGTAAGTGAGATAAACGACGATCATGAAAATTGGAACAATCAATGCGGCAGCAGCTGCAAATTCAGCAATCTGAGCTCCCCTTGCTGATCTTGTCCGTCTACGTTGTAGTCTAGAGTTTCTCACGACTCACAGGTCCTCCGTCATTAACCTGAGTTCTTAGGAATGTGGAATTGGCCACGAGCAAGACGAGTTAATTACTACGCCCGTGGTATCAAACTTGAGAAATCCGGTGTTCAAAGGATTCCAGGGAAACTTGGGCAGATTTGAGCCCGATTTGTACGTGACTGTTGCGGTCACATAGCTCCGCGACAAGTTCGGAGCATTAGGGATATTGAAAGTAACTTTGAACTGCGAACTTGAATTTACATTAATCACACCTGGCACAGAAATCGCGTTGACGATCTGCAAGTAATTCGAATCACCAGTATTGGCAGTACCAGATCCAGTACCACCACTGTTCATTGATGTGTACCCGAGTGTTCCATACGCATAGGAAATCTCACGAGCAGCCTGTCGGGCTACGAAGGAAAGCTGCTGTTTCAGCACGAAATACTGGCTGACCTGAGTAATCGCCCACATGAGTATCAGCAAAACAGGCAGAAGAAGCGCCATAGAGGCGCCGGCTTCAACAATAGCTCCACCTTTTCGATTTCGAGAATAGTAAATGCGCCGATTTCTTTCTGGTTGTTTGAGCAAACAACTGTCGGAATTCCTTTTTCTAGGCGTGCAAAATTGATGACTCCTCATCGAGCCAATCTCCTATTACACCTGCTGCTGCGCATTCGTCTGATGCCGAAAGCGGCGCCTCAGGTAAACCCTTCACATATTTGGATACTACGAGCGTATCAAAGGAGTAAGAAACCCGAATCACCTGACGGGGTGAACCAATCGAAAATCTTAGCTGGCAAGATGCGCATCATAAGCCGCTTTACACTTTGAACGAGTGAAGCAGCTGCTCCACAGTGAACTGTGACTACAACTGCTTCAACCTTGGCTTGTCGAATCTCTTAGCGCTTTTGAATTCCCGAGAAGTTTGCCCAGGCGTTAACCACCTGATTGTTACCTTGATTCTGATTCAGATTAGACTGGGCACTAGCAACTTGCTGATTCTTCGCTTCATTTCTGAGCATGCGCGCGGTTTCAGTCGCGTAGGATTGAGTTTCCTGATTGCCTGCGGTTTTCACAGAATAGGCAATGACTCCATCTTCGGACTTGATTAGCCCTAATTCAAACGTTGTCTTGGGCTCCTCAGAGACTTCTGTATCTAGCTGCGGCTCACTTTCCTTGATAGCGGAAGCGACCTTCTTCTTCGCCGCAGCTACCTTCGCCAGTCCGACTCGCGCGTAAGCTAGTTTGGGATCAGCAGCCAACGCGTCTTTAAACCACTGCGCAGAATCTCTCAGCTTGCCGGCCTGCAAGCAAGCTTCTCCACACATCAACATATCTATTGGTGTCGCCTTCGTCATGGTGAGCAAATTGTTCAGCTGCTCGATCGCTTCATCGGACGCACCGATTTTCAGCAGAGAGTAGCTAAGATAACGTCTTGCACTAACACTGTTCTTATCAGCTTTTACAGCCAAGATTTGCGTGTCGACTGCATCGCGAAACTCACCTTCAATCATCTGGTTATAGGACTTCTTCAGCAAAGCAGCAGGTGTTGAATCGGTGCCTGACGGGAGGTCTGCGGCCGAAGCGGACACCTGAGGCGCCAAGAAAGAGGCGGAAAGGAGCAAAAATGAAAAAGTAAGCGCACGAACGTTGGACATAATCCCCCCTCAGCGGTTCACCATAGCACGCAGCCGGAACCGACCCAATTTCATCCTAGCAAGAGTAGGGAAAGTCTGAAAACACCCGTTCGGGCTAGTCCATAAGGGTGTCCCCCAATCGAGCTGGGGCTTTAGGCTGAAAGCTTAAGACACTCTATATTCACGGGTCCCTCACAAATTCTGCCTATGTTGGCAATGTAAGCACTGAAACGAATGTGCTCAACGGAATAGATGTCTCGCCAATAAGTTTAGGAGAATACGATCATGAAGCTCTCGAGTATCAAACCAGAAGTCATGGCACCACTTATAGTACTAGCATTCCTATCGACACCGGCGGCATTTGCAGACACTCCCTTTACCGCTCACCACATGCGTGGTCCAGTAAATCAGCGCGAAGAGCAAATCTCGAGTGAAATTCAATGCGCCTTCGATGCCGGTTTGATCAATGGCTATGAAATGGCACAACTGCAACGCGACCTGGACGGCGCGCGGGCGGAAAACGACTACTTCTCGATTGACAGCACGTCGCGCAACAATACGGCGATCATGCGCAAGCTTGACCAACTTGAATCGGTATTAGATGCGCATGCAGCAAACAACCTCACCTGGGAAGTTGCATCCGTTCAAAACTAAAAAAAGCAGGTGCAAAAACAGGTTCATAAAACGTTCAAGCATGAATTGAAAAACACTTTTCCCGATCTCGTGTTTAAGAAAGCGAGACAACGAATTGGGAGCGCATCAGAAGAGGGCCGAGAGGCTCTCTTTTGGTGTTTGGAATAAACGAATTGAGCGAAACTGAAAGAACTTGAGGATGGAGCGCCCGCATCCATCCGGCAAAAAATGCCTCCGGGATGGCTCCGGCCAAATTCGAGGCTATTTGCTAACGGCGCCAGCCACGAGCACAAGGGTGAAGCATTTGCCGGCTGTGCTGCTGGGCAAGAGCTGACCGTCTCGATCAAATCCCCTGATAAAGACCGTTTCGCCAACGCTGGAGACCGGGAATACATGTACCTCGATTCCGCCGGGTTCTCCCATTGCTCCGTTCATCGCCATCAAGTTTGCAGCCATCCAGTTGGCATTTTGATAATCCGAAAGCGTCATCGACGAACTTGCATTGTCCGAGCTGACCGCCATCAACTTAGGTTGAGTAGGTCGCAGTGAAAGAGCGTTGCTGTAGGAAATTCCAGCAGACTGAAGAGCCATTTGCGAACGTGGATACTTGCCATATCGTGCATAATAACGGTTGAAATCATCAGCCAGCTTGCGGGCAGCCGCCACTACTCCAAGTTCGGGCGTTCCTCGTTTGAAGAGTTTTACCCCCTTCTCATCGACGAGTGAATTTCCACTTGTTCTGAAAACAACTCGCAAACCTTCAGTTTCAGCGTAAAGCTCGCCTGAAAGCTTAGAAACTTTGACTTCTTCAGTTTCGGCTCCAAGTGCCAAAATTCCTTTACCACCATCTTGAACTTCGAACCGTTTGACTCCATCGGTAGAACTATACTGTCCGGCAAACTCAGCCAATGAAGCCGGGTTCAATGCAGCAGTTGCACTCGCTCCAGTTTCCTTCGCTTTGTCGAAACCATGACCGCCCTTATCATCCAGAACTCCGGATAAGAACAGCCAGAGAACAAGCACGCATGCCGCAGGAATAGTAATGATTGCGCGCATGTGGCGACGCAGCAGGATTGGAGCAGTGGCGGCTTGAGAGTCATAGGTGCGCGTCTTTGGCACTACGCGAACGAATCTATGCTTCTGTGATTCCAAGCATGTCTCTGACGCCTCCGTATTAACTGGCGCAGCCTCCGGAAGATTCATGCTCGTTGATTGTCTTAGCCTCTCAAGTTGCGAAGTATCGTACTGTGTGCGGGCAGTTCCTTGCTGTGTGAATTGTCCTGTCTGAATCTGACCAAGCTTGCTGTCTAAACTCTCAACGTGAGGCACGGCACCGGTGCGCTTCGCTAAAGATCTCACGCATTCTGCGACAGTCTTCGTAAATGGTGAAACTGGTCCGCAGATGATATTTGCTTCGTTGAGAACTTCTGCATAGCATTGACCAGCTTGTCTTAAATTGCCGCTTTTCTCCAGCGCTCGCCCCAACTTGAATTTGATGGAAAGCAACTTTTCATCAGCGAAAATCTCTTCACTCTGATTGGTGACAAGTACCTGCTCAAGCAAAGTGATGACTTCAGCGTATTGCTCATTGTGATAATAGATATCGGCGAGATCCAGGAGGCAAGAACAGGCTTTAAGACTTCTTGCACCGTATAAATTGACGATGTGCTTTAAGCTTTCCTGATACAACTTTTCTGCTTCGGCAAATCTACCATGAGCAGCCAATTCTCCAGCTTGTGCAAGCAACCTGTCGGTTGCTTCTAATTGGTGAGCAGTATCGGAGAAGGACATAGTGATTTACGCTCCGCAGCAAATTCGACACTTTCGAAATATCCGAATCTACCGAAAGGGCGGCAATTAGTGCCGCCCTGCATTCTTAGTAAGTACTGACTTTAAGCGAACCGGTTAGTGGAGATAGACCTAATTGCTGTTCGAGATAACGAACTTCACTGCTCAGTTGGCCGAGACGAGAAGGATCGTTTTTTGCCAGGGCTGCCAAATCTTCCGTTCTTTTGTGGAAGTCGAGATAACCATCAATTCTCTGACCCTTTAGACGCAGTTCGTTTATACGCTGGAGGTTGCGGAATCTTTCCACGCGAAATGGTCCTTTGCAGGGGATTCCGAGATTGCCGAGTTCTCTGGCGATGATGTCCTTTGCCACTGTTTTTGCAAAACCATCTGCATCGCCTTCGTAGCTCGAGTAGCTGCCGGTCCCTGCCTGGTTCACGACCATCAACTTGCTCAATTCACCCATGCTGGCAGGCGACACGACCAGCGAGCTGGAAGAAGAGACAGGCATAGCGACTGCAGCCTTGCTCGGTGCTGAAACTTTTTTCGCGGTTCGCAACGCTTTCAGATTAGCCAATTGGTCGGTCACGCTCTTATTAAGGTGAACCAAATCCCTGACGGCGTTTTCATGATCGCCTGCCGTGAACACCTGATCGATTTGCTTCTGGCGAGCGACAAATGGAGCAATGCCTCCACCAAGCGACTCAAGCTGTTTCAAGTGTGTGGTCAGATCACCGCTTACGGAAGTGTATTGAACCTCAAGCGGAGTGGTTTCAACAGAACCAGCAACTTCGGCAGCAAAAGCCACGGAATTGGAGCAAAGGGCTACCAGCAAAGAAAGCGCAAAGGCGAGGAAGTGCCTGTTATTCATAGTTTGGACCTGGTGCTTAGTAAGGGGTGCCGCAATCGGCAATGATAGATTTGACCATATCTTTGTGGCAGCTTTGTGGAATTCTCAAAAACGTTGTGCAGCAATGGTTACAGCAAAACCATCCCCAATTCCCGCGGGACTAAATGGCATCCCGAGGGAGAAATTTTCGCGCTAAAGACCCAGGTCGAATCTTACTGCCGCAATCCAAAACAAATTTAGGCCAATGCCCTAACGCTTCTTCGACAGCACAATCCAGGCAACATGCTTGCTTCCACTGGGCAGCTGAAAGTGCGCGCGAGCCAGTTTGTGGATCTCGAATAGTTTTTCCATCGGCTCTATCACTTCGACTGCAGACAATTGAGGCGGTCCCACCTCCGGGTTTTCTCTCACTTCGTCCTTTGAGCCCGCCATACAGAGCCAGTGTCCGCCACTGCTCAAAGAATCTGCGACACGCTTGGCGAAGACCGCTCTTTTTTCGGGTGACATGACGTGATAAACGCCTCTGTCGAAGACAAAATCTACCGTACCATCCTGAACCGCCGGAGCTTCACAGATATCAGCCAGCAAATACTCGACATCGACTTTAGCTTCGCTTGTCTTGGCCTTCGCCTGTTCAATTGCCGTCGGAGAAATGTCGGTTGCCACCACCCGGCAATTTTGTTGGGCCATCCAAATGGCATTGGTGCCGGTTCCACAGCCAATTTCTAAAACCGGCTTGCCATGCAAATTCAACTCTGTAAAAGCATCCTGAAGCTCCGGTGCGGGTGTGCCGATATCCCAAGGCAAACGCTCGGTCGCGTTCTTATAATGATCTTCCCAGCTTATTTCCGTGCTCATTGGATTCCTCTCAAAGCCTGTACAGGCATTAGTGCAGGCAGACGATCCTATCATCATGACGACCAAATGACGCAGCAGCGCCGGTGCGCCTCCCAGAGGCGTGGAATTGTTCTTTTTTGGGGGATAATACTAGTAGGACGCCCCCAGGGGGTTTTTCTATTGCGGCGCCTCCGGTCTTACATCAATCGAGCAGTTCTTATCACCACAACTCTTGCAACTATGTGTGCAGTGCTGGGCGCGCATGCGGCTTCGCACTCAGGCAAGATGATTAAGGTCTGGAAGATAGAACAGACCAGCCATTTGGAAGGTAACATCACAATCTATTTGAGCAGTGCCGGTGTAAAAATGCTTTGCCCGGTGCAACACATTGTTTGTGTTGCCTTGCCACCAAAATGGGACGTAAAAATCACCAACGAAAAAGAAAAGATCGGAATGACCTTTAACAATGATGAATGGCGATATCGAGCATTCAGGTTGGTCGACAAGGAAAAGTCCAGAGAAAAATCTAGAGTTCCATCCATGTGGAGAGGAAAAGCAGCAGAGCTGGTTGTGCGCACATTGGACAGTTCAGACCCGGTGAAAGAGCAAGTAGAAATGATCTATAGGGAAAGTGCTAGCAGGTCTGCAGAGTTCAAATCAGAGGAATTCTTGCTTGGCAAGTTTATGAAATTCGAACCGGGTGTTCAAAATTTCTTGCGCGGGATATATGGGCTTCCTACTGAGAACGGGCTGCTGCTGAGGCGTACAAGAAACTATCCTAATAAGAGGGTCGATACGGCGCTTGATACGAATGCCATTATGGAAGTTTCTGTACCTGCTTCCGAGTTTCGCTATCAAAGCAATTTCAAAATCGCCAAATCTCTTAGTGAAGTGACGCAGCGTCAAAAGAAGAAAGAGCAAGCAGTGAATTTGTTGGAAGATATGTTCTTGGACAAGTAACATGAAGATAGAGATTCTGCGCTGTTGCTGAAGATGCGGGAACTTCTGATACCCGATTCCGTTCTGTAACTACATTGAAAAAGCAGTGACGGAACGACATGAAAGATTGGCAAGCACGCGCATTGAGCGCAGGACTCAGGTATATACAAGACTTTGCAGCGGGCTACACGCGCCAGAAATGCGGCAAGGGCTTCAAGTTTTTAGATGAATCCGGAAAGGTGATTTCTTGTAAGAAAACACGTGAAAGACTGGCGAGTCTGGTGATTCCGCCGGCATGGAAAAATGTGTGGATCTGCATTGATGGTAACGGGCACATACAAGCAACTGGTTTTGATGATGCGGGCAGGAAACAATACATTTATCACCCGAAGTGGCACGAGGCCAGCGCAGCGCATAAGTATGGGAGACTACGTCAATTTGCCAGATTACTGCCTTCGATTCGAAGAAACGTGCAAAATGATCTAAAAATCAATGAGCTTAGCAAAAGGCGCGTAGTCGCAGCAGTAGTTCGATTGCTGGATAAAGCCTGTTTGCGGATAGGCAACAAACAATATCTTGCCGCGAACGATTCTCGTGGAGCGACGACCCTTTCGTCAGAGCACGTAGAACGTTCGGAAAATAACCTCAAGTTCAATTTCAAAGGAAAGTCAGGCAAACAGATAGAATTGAATTGCAGCGATGACGCATTGGCTGCAGTTATTGAGGACTGCGAGAAAAGCGATGGCGAGTTTCTATTTTCTTACCAGAATGCTAATGACGAATTTGTTGCCATAACTTCTTCCGATGTTAACTCCTATTTGTTCGAAGTTTCCAGAGAATCAGTCACTGCGAAGGATTTCAGAACATGGAAGGGAAGCGTAACAGCGCTCTGTGAACTGAGTACCATGCAGGAGAACCTCAGCAAAACGGCTCAAAAACGAGCCATCCGTGCCGCCGTAAAAGCTGCCGCTCAAGCTTTGGGAAATACTCCAGCGGTCTGTCGCAAGAGCTATATTCACTCAGCGATTCTGGCTGCGGCAGAAGAAGGTACATTGCCTTCTATCTTGCGAAAATTAAACGTTCCAATCAGAAGACGCACAGGGCTGAGTATGAAAGAGATGACTTTAGTGGCGTTTCTGACTGCTATAGAAGAGCAAAACACCAAGCCGGGAGCGCTGGAAGTTGTACCGGTGGAAATTGCCGCTTAACCCAACCGTATGGGAACTTACGGCATTCTAGGCAGTCTTCGCTTTGCAGAGCATACGAGAACTCCTTGAGAGTTCCCGACTTTCTGCACGCATACATAAATCGCCTAATTTCCCCGCACCTTTCGATGTTTTCAAAAATAGGATAACGAGTTAGATGCTGCGCAAGAGAAAAATCAGTATTTCACAAGCACTAACCATCGCTATCCTGATCGCCATTGTGCAAGTGTGTTTTACACAATTGCTCGCGCATTCGGAGCCATTAGAACATGCTTCACAGCATCACGGTCAGAAGGTCGATTCAGTCAACAAACCACCGGAATACAAGATTGCTGTGTCCGACGCACAATTATCCGCAGCGATAAAAGATCTAGCGGCGCGTAATCTTTTACTTCCGGTTGAAGGGGTTTCACCGGAAAACCTTAAAGGCTCTTTCTTCGAAAAAAGAGGAGATACCACTCACGGTGCTGCAGACATTGTGGCGCCGCGCAACACTCCTGTTAAGGCAGTGGAAGATGGCACGATTGGAAAGCTGTTTCAAAGCCGCTTTGGTGGCAACACCATCTACCAAATAGATCCGAGCGGACAATATGTTTATTACTACGCCCATCTGGAAAAATATGAACCGACTTTGAAAGAAGGCGACAAGGTGAAACGCGGGCAAGTAATAGGTTTTGTGGGAACGTCCGGTAATGCACCACCGAACACACCGCACCTGCATTTTTCAATTTCCGTATTGACTCCGGAAAAAAAATGGTGGCAAGCCCGCGCACTCGATCCATATGAAGTCTACAAGACACACAACCAAAAACGATAAGAAAGGAGGAAGCATCCCATGCGTCTACATCGGTACATGGCAATAATATTGGTAATACTCATGTGCCAATCTGCTGTCGCAAATGCAGCCTCTGCTGAGACTCCCGGCAAATCGGCAAAGAAGGCTACAAAGGCTGAACAGGCAAAGCGAGATGGAGTTTTCGTAAACAACCACTACGTACTTGGTCCAATAATGAAAATGAACGGCTACAAATCCGACAAACCGACAGTCGTAATTGTGGATAAAGGGAGTCATAACACCTATGCATTGCAGCTTCAAGACCGTGGCGTTGTACGAGTGCTGACAATCTCCAACGCCATCGGCTCACAAGACAAACCAACTCCTTCCGGAAGATATACAGTGACAGGAAAAAAGCAATATCCTGAATGGATTGTTCCGAAGACCATCAAAAATAAGAAGCGACGCTACAAACCATACAATCAAGATCGCAATAATCCTCTTGGTGTGGCAGCAATTTATCTGAACAAATATGAGCTACTCCTGCACGGCACCAATCAGCCAAACCTGATACGCAAGAGCGTTAGCCATGGTTGTATCCGCCATTCCAACAGTGACATCTCTCAACTCTACGGAATGGTGCGCGCAGGAACACCAGTTTACGTGGTGCGCAGATTCAGAGGAACAGTGCTCAACAAGTCAGATTTCGGATCGAGAAAAGCGGCTTGACGGGCGGGCTATTTTGCTCGAAAAGGCGCGTTGTGAAATGCTTCTGAAAAATCCTCTTCGAGTTCGCGTCTGTCTTGTTGCGCCAATTTCGTCTTGCCTAGCTTCTCATATGCTTCTGCTCGCCCTTTTCGCGCTTCAAAATTGAACTCGTTCTTCCTAATTGCGTAACTGAAGGCTTCAGCAGCTTTGTCATATTGATGCAGCTGAAGGCAAGCTTGTCCCAAAAGACTATGGCAACGCCCGCCGCTATCCTTGTCTTTCTTCAAAACAGCCTGAATATCGATAAGAGCGTCCTGCGGCTTCTTCATCTGGAGGTACATTTCAGCACGCCGACTTCGTTCAACAAGCCTGCCGGGATTCAGTTTGAATAGTCCATCAAAGCCTTTTTTGGCTTTCTCGTAGTGACGCAATTTTGCCGCCAAGCACGCGAGTTCAGCAAAAGCACTTTGAGAACTCGGGTCAAGCTGAGCAGACTTTTCAAAATCCAGCTCGGCATCAGCAAGTTTTCCCAGTTCCCGACGCGCCATCGCACGCATGAAGTACTTGTCCGCCGTTGGCTTTAGTTCAATAGAGCGGTTCAAATCTGCTATGCATGCTTCGTAATCCAGATACTTGAGCTTCAAAGCGGCCCGCTTCAAATACAAATCAGAATTCTTCGAATCTGCAGAGATGCGAGCATTTATAGCCGTGATCTCATCTGCGCCAGAACAGGCAGGGACGCTCAAACACAGGCAAGCTGAAGTTTGCAGCATAACAAGGATCAAGGCTAGAACATTCGCTTTCATCTGCTCGTATTGTGCGCTGAACAATACAGAAATGTCAAAGCAAACAGAACTTCGAGTAGCAAGACTTGGAGACGACTACTCCGATTCGAACATTCTGCCGAGTCCCATCAAACCGCCGCCTTGCTCGACCGTATTGCCCCCGCTTTGGGGTGCATGTTCGAGAATTCTGTTAGCGAGCCTTGAGAAAGGCAAACTCTGCATCCAGACGGTTCCGGTTCCTTTAAGAGTAGCGAGGAACAAGCCTTCGCCGCCGAAGATCATTGATTTCAAATTGCCTGCGCGCTGAATGTCGTAGCTGATTCCCGGAGTGAAAGCGACAATACAGCCCGTGTCCACCCTCAGCGTTTCGCCTCTCAGTTCACGTTTGATGATGGCACCACAGGCATGCACGAACGCCAAGCCATCGCCCTTTAAGCTCTGAAGCACGAATCCTTCGCCACCGAAGAAGCCGGCGCCAAGCTTTTGCGTGAAGGCTACGTTCAACTTGGTGCCGAAGGCTGCACAAAGAAAACCATCTCTTTGCACCAGCACTTCACCGCCCATATCTCCAAGGTTCATCGGGATAATCTTGCCTGGGTACGGAGCGGCGAATGCCACTTTCTGCTTGCCCCGTCCCTGATTGGTGAAATGGGTAATCATCAAGGACTCGCCAGCCAACATCCGCTTTCCGGCGCCGAATAGTTTACCCAACACACCCTGATCGGCGTCTGTACCGTCGCCCATTTTTGCCTCGAATGCAATACCTTCTTCCATGTAGTTCATGGCTCCGGCTTCAGCGATCACTGTTTCACCAGGATCAAGCTCGATCTCCACGGCTTGCATGTCGTCACCAAGGATTACGTAGTCGATTACGTGTGATCTAATTGTCATGACTTTTCCTTTTACAACAGTGATTGCACAGGGACTGCCGCTAATAAAACCACACGAGTCTAGCATCAGCTTGGGTGCAATTTCCGAACTCTAATCTAGTGATTACGGATCTTCACGTCGCTGGAACCTTAGAGGCGAATCCCAGTCATGCAGTGGGGACCATTCATAAATGGAGTTGCAAATGACCAAGAAATATATGGCCGGATTTTTGGCTGCCGTTATTCCCATGCTTTGCGTGCTGCCTGGCGAAGCACAGACCTCAACAAGCACACAAACAACAACGACCGTCTCAAAAACCCGACCGGTTTTGCGCCTCAAGAAAAGAGTGCCGAGAAGACACATCTCCACGTCAACCGTGCGTTCTTCCTCACAATCGAATGTCGGGGCAAACAGCTCGGTTAAGGTTCAAACCCAAACCAGCATCACAAAGTAGGGCAACGCACCGAGCCCCCGCGTATAGCTAGAGAAGTTAGGCGGGTACCATATCTCTAACGCCTAATTCTCGTGCGACGTTCCTTCCAGAGAGTCCCGTGATACCGCCTGGATGCGTTGCGGAGCCGCATAGATACAATTGCGAGATCGGGGTGCCGTATTGTGCGCAACCAGGGATCGGGCGCAGATAAAATGCCTGCGTCAGATTGATCTCACCGCCGTAAAGGCTGCCTTCCGTGAGATGAAACTGCGACTCGAATTCTCGAGGCGTCAACACTTCAGCGTGCTCAACCAAAGATTTGAGATTCGGGCTAAACTCACTCAATTGTTGAATAACCAGATCACGCAAATGATCTGGTTTTACAGCACTGTGGTACGGCGCATACTGCATCCAAACCGACATCACATGCTTGCCTTTCGGTGCAAGACTGGCATCGCCGACAGTAGGAATTGTCACTTCCAGATACGGTTGATTGGAAATATCACCGCGCTTTCCGCCATCGTATGCCTTTTCCAAATAAGTAATACTGGGAGCAAGCACGAGTGTACCGCTGAGGGCATCATCAGAAACCCCGGCGAAATTGGGCAATTCTTTTAGCGCCAAGTTCAAACGAGCAACAGCCCCGTTATAACGAATATTTTTCACGGCCCGATTGAATTCGGGCTCGAGCTCCGGTGGCGGAACCAAATGTGTAAACGTATAACGCGCATCGTAATCTGAAATTACGATAGATGCATCGATGGTATCGCTGCCAACCGTGACACCGGTTGCAACGCCATCTGCGACGTTGACGCTCATTGCACCGCACTTGGTGCGAATCTCCACACCGCTGGCTTTAGCCGCAGCGGCAAGCGCCTGACATAATCCGCCGATGCCACCTTTTGCGGTAGAACGGAAAAAACCATCGCCTTGTGCAACATGATGAAGGAGTGTGTAAGTAGTATTGCCTGCAAATGAGCCTTGATTGATACCGCGAATCGCCGCCGAGCCTATCAGCCCCTTCAGTTCAGGACTAACAAACCATTCATCCATCAAGTCTCTTATGGACATCACAAGCAATCGCATCACCTCTGTCATCTCGCGCCTACCATAGCCTTTGAGCTGCGAGGTAAGCTTAGACAACGTATCGACATCATCCTTTTGCGGAGGATGATGGCGCGGTGGCGTGACATCGTATGCGCTTCTCAAGAAATCGCCTGCCAGATCAACCAGCTGCATAAACGGCTTGTACTTTTTCGCATCCGCAGAGGAAAAACCGGCAATCACTTTTTCTGCAGCATCACGATCGGCAGGCAAAGTAAAGCTCTTTGCGCCAGGCAACAAGCTCGTCATCGTTTTCCGTTCGATCACTTCCAGACCATGATCGGCAAGCTTCAATTCCTTGACGATTTCGGTTTCGAGCCGACCGCTCATCAAACCGATGTCGCCCTTGAAGCCATCAGCAAACTGCGCCGTGGCAACGGCTCCGCCGATGTGTTCAGACGGTTCAAGCACCAATACTTTCTTGCCCCCTCGAGCCAGATAGCAAGCTGCAGTAAGGGCATTGGGCGAAGAACCCAAAATTATCGTGTTGTAAGTGCTCATGGGCGATCCTCAAGAATGGCCAGTGCCGCATTGCGCCCGGGAGCGCCAGTGATGCAGCCGCCAGGATGTGTACTGCTGCCGCACATATACATGTTTTTGATGGGAGTTCTGTAATTAGACCACTGCGGTGATGGACGCAGGAAGAACAATTGTTGAAGAGCCAATTCACCATGGAAGATGTGTCCGGACGTCAGTCCAATCATGCGCTCTAGATCCCATGGAGTCATGATGTGTTTGTGAATGAGTATCTTCTTCAAATTCGGCGCATGCTCTGCAAGTGTGTCGATAACAATATCGAGGAATTGAGCCTTCTTCTCCTCATTCCAACCGCCTTCCAAATCAGAAGACGCGTATTGCACAAAGAGAGACATGACGTGTTTTCCGGGTGGCGCCATGCCCGGATCGAGCAGTGAAGGAATCAACGCATCCATAAATGGCTTACGCGACCAGCCACCATATTTGGCATCGTCGTAGGCTTGCTCCACATAATCGATACTTGGGGCAATTTCAATCGAGCCGCGCAACAATGCTTCCTTCCCCTTGGGCATGGAAGTGAATTCCGGCAGTCCATCTAACGCAAGATTGACTTTGCACGCCGGGCTTGCAATGCGGAATCTATTCACGTCGCTGACAAAGTCATCAGGCAGATGCTTTGGTTCTATCAACTTCAGAAATGTTCTTTTCGCATCGGCATTCGATACAACGATGCCGGCCGTGTATTCATCACCGTTCTCCAGTGTTACACCAGTAGCCTCGCCGTTTTTGACATTGACATGCGCGACTGGAGAATTGGTTTTTATCTCGACTCCAGCCTCGCGAGCGGCGCTGGCGATGGCTTGGCTCAAAGCACCGGTTCCACCACGAGCAAATCCCCAGGCTCTAAATGTTCCGTCCAGCTCACCGATGTAGTGATGCAGCAGTACATACCCGGTTCCCGGTGAGCGCGGTCCCATGAATGTGCCAATGATTCCGCTCGTGCACTTGGTGCCTTTCAGCGCTGTGCCTTCGAACCATTCATCAAGGAAATCAGCTGCGCTCATTGTCATCAAACGAGACAACAGATGAAAGTCATCCCTGGTCATGTTATTGAGCACGCCACGGACACGTGCCATGGTTTCCAAATCCTTTGCTGTCACAGAAGTCGGATCCGGAGGGATCATGTCCAACAGTGGACGAAGCGCGATTGCCAGTCGTTTCATCACACGCGCATATTCGTCATAGGCCTCAGCATCCCGCTTGGAATGCCGTTCTATTTCATGCCGTGTCGCTTCGTGGTCCGGCCAGTCAGCCAGGTAGTTTCCATTTGCAAGCGGAACAAAGGTGCTCTCCAGCGGCATGATCTCCAAACCATGTCTGGCAAGTTCCAACTCTTGAATTACTTCCGGACGCAGTAAACTGATCAAATAAGAAGCGATGAGAAACTTGAATCCTGGATAAACTTCCTCAGTAACCGTGGCACCACCGACGGTGTGGCGTTGTTCGAGCACCAGCACTTTCTTGCCGGCTTTTCCGAGATAGGCAGCGTTTACCAGACCATTGTGCCCGCCGCCGATTACTATCACATCATAGTGATTGTTACTTGTTTTACTCATTTCTCTCCTAGGATATCTTTCTTCCGTGGCGGGTTGAAAAACGGCAGTTTGGTCACCTTGGCGTTGAATGGACGGCGATAACGATCGACTGTTAGATCGATAGTCACCACTGATCCTGGCTGTGCATATTTAGGCTGTACATGCCCGAAAGCGAGATATTTTTTCAGTGTCGGAGACCAGACGCCGCTGGTCGCGTAGCCGACCTGCGAACCATCAACATAGAGTGGAATTACCGCTCTCCAAGCCATAAAGGGATAGGGAACAGTGAGACCAAGTTCGTGATGTTGACGTTCGAATTCTTTATGATCGATTTCCAATCCGACGAATTGGATAGTTGAGCCGTTCTCTTTTTCCGCAAGCAAAGCCTTGCGGCCCACGAAGTTGCCCTTCTTCCAACTAATAGCCCAGTTCAAGCCGAGTTCGATGGGGGTAGATGTTTGCCCGTCAGTCATTGCCTTGTTCGCTGGCGTATAGTCGATGTCGAGCATGATCAGACCGGCTTCGATACGGGCGACATCCAGCGCCCAGATTCCAGCAGGTTGCAGAGCAAAAGCCTTTCCAGCCTCGACGACCGCATCCCAAACCTTCTCGGCTTTCGCCGCATCTACCCAGAGTTCAAATCCCAGATCACCTGTATAGCCTGTACGCGAAATCATCACATCGACACCGGCTATCTTCGTGTTGACGAATTCATAGTATTTGACGCCGCCCAGTGGCGCATTGCAAAGCGTCATCAAAAGCTCGCGCGAACGTGGGCCTTGCAAGGACATCGAAGCGATCTTGTCGGAAACATCGAAGATCTCCACCTGCATGCCAACAGCATTATCCTGCAGCCAGCGCATGTTCGGCTCAGCAGAAGTGAGGCGATATTCGTTTTCGCCCAACTGAGCAATTGTGCCATCGTCTAGAATTTTGCCGCGCGAATCGCACCACGGCGTGTAGAGCATCCCGCCGACAGAAATCTTGCTTACATCTCGTGTCACGAGTCGGTTGAGAAACTTGAGCGCGTCTGCACCTTTGATGCTGTATTTGCACAAGGGCGAAACGTCGAGCAATACACAGGCATTGCGAATTGCATAATACTCCCGGTCGTGCGTCATCTCATAAGAGCTGGCTACACAATAGCCCGCCCATCGCCGCCATTGATTGGCTTGCATGAGCGCAGACGTACGGGAATGCAAGGGCGTGGTTTTCAGCATGACCCCTCTCCAGTTTGCGAAGGGACAATTATCCCTTATATATGCAATTGGTTCCAGATCCGCTTTCCAAGAGGTGAGCGAGCCGCGTTCTATGTGTTCTAGAATGGCTCCAGTCGCGATCGTGCCTATACGGTGACTGAGCTTGAGGGCTTGTGAAAAAACCTTTGAAGGGCAAATTTGCATTAAAACTGCTGACACTTTCGAGTTTAATTCTCGGATTCTCGACTTTTCTTTTGGAAGCCACAGTTTCAGCCAGTGAACCTATTAAGGCAACGATAGAATTCAGCCGTTCACTTCCGGCTTTGGGAGACGAGTATGCAGACGGCGCGCAATTCAAAATCCAATCAGCAAAAGTCGCCCAACAAACGCTCAAATGGCGCCGCGTTCCAAAATGGCTCGCGGGAGTTTGGCACACTGAATTCACTTCCGTAAACGTACTGGGCATTCCCATACGTTATCCAACCAAGAGCGATTTCATCAGCGGCTATCAGCAAGATGCGAAGGGACATATTTGGCACCCTATCATCAACAGAGTCTCACGCGTTGATGGTGAGACTTACTATGAATATCAAATTCCACAAGGTGACCAACTCTTTGAAGTGGATAAAGAGACGAGCACGCGTTACACGCGTTCGACTAGAGTGCGGGTGAACAAAGCTTCGGGTCGAATCATCACATCATTTCAGCAGGAAGACATAGCTGTCACAAGACCGGTTCAAGAAGGCGTCGTCGAAGTGAATGCAAATTGCTGTGTATTCAACAAAGCTGGACAGAAAGTGAAGGAGCAAAACATATCTGTTGTGGAAGAGCGGATAGCTCCATTTCATCCTATAGATTCACATGGTGGCATCAACTTTGTTGAGAGCCTGGCCAGCTTTCTCAAGGCAGAAGAAAAGGCGCAATGGATTCCCCCTGCGCGTGAATTGATAGCACCGAGCCAAATCCAGTCTCGCATTCTGGCGACAGAAGATGCAAATTCGAAACTAATGGATGGTGTGCCGAAATAGTCAGTTTGCTGCGACGCTGCGATCGTTGAGAATTACAATCGGCAGATTATGTTCCTTAGCAGAAGCAGCGACATCGGCAGTCACGAGCAGGGCATTGGCAGGTGCCTTATTGGCGGGACCGGAAGAAACGAAATCAGGAATGTTGCCTCTCCACAATGTGGCAAGCTCCGCTTGCGACAGTCCTTCGAAATAAATCGGCTGATTTCCATTGCGAAGCAGGCCTATGCCGGACAGACTTGCATTGTTCATCTTGCCTTCGTTGTTGGTTCTCAAAGGTGAACCATCACGCTCGGTGGTCATCATTCTGTGCAGTGCTTTCGAAGCGAGTACATAGGGATCGGTTTCACCGGCTGCGGTGATAAGGTCGGTAAGAGTGTCAAACTGCCCAGCGACCCTGCGTAACTGATTCAGGCGCGGGAAATTCTCAGCAGCGACGTTGCGCGCCGCCGGAATGCCTAATTCCGCCAGTTTCGCTTCCGCCTCGGCGGCAAAAGCACTGGCTTTGCTGTCTGTGCTCCATCGCTGAACAAGTTCAACGTGACCCTCCCAGCCAACAGAATTCCCTGTCGATAGATTATTCCGGTTTGCCTGTGCGATGTGTTCAAACGGTCCGGTCACGAGAGCAATCACTTTTGAGCCATTCTCGTACACCCGGTGATTCTCTGGTGTGAAAACAGAGAACGACATAGAGTATTCCGGAGACTCAATGGTCGAGCGCTGCTTGAGGAATTGACCGGCCATGTCGCGCGGCGAGTGGCCAAAGACGCTGTAGTCAGACATGACGTGACCGCCGTAGCCTTGCGGAATTTTGGTAGGCAATAGCGGCAAAAGATGCCGGTTCAAAGCATCAACGCGAGGACGGGCAATGTCATGAATCTGAGTAAGTTCTGCATCGACCTCACGAGTGTACCAGGCTTCATTCGCTTTAACAGATTTGATGTCGGCGCGATTCAATATCGCCACCATATTCAGTGCGTCTGCATTGCGATAGTTATTGACCACGTCATCAAGCACTTTCGGATTTTTCAATGTCTCAGAATTCTTGATGTTAGGGTTGTAACTCAGCTCGGCATCTTTGCTCATCACATCGGTAATACGCTGAATACGTGTATCGGAATAGCCAAGGGAGCGCAACACGCCCCATGCTGTGCTAATCGAAGTTCTGTTGTGGTCGAAATCAACCATGTTTTCTGTCTTTCCGACATCATGCAAAAGCGCGGCCCAAAGAACATTAACCTTGTCGCTCGGCAAAAGATCCTTGAACTGAGGATCCATTTTGACTCTCTCAACCACTCCAAGCAAATGGTTATCTAACGAGAAGTCGTGCGCCTGATGCTGCTTTCTTCCGACAATGCCACCTTCGCCCGAATGGCCGAACACACTAGGCATCAATCGACCCAGAGGACCGTCGCCCAACATTTTTCTTAGAGCTTGGACGTTGCCCAGCGCTTGCTCGACGGACGTACGCATTTGCGTCTGCGCTTCAGGTGTCATCTCGACTATTTTTCCCATGCGCAGTTCGGGCATCCTTATCGCTTGCGCCCCTTCGAATCCAGCACGCTGCAATTCACCTAACGCTTTCGACACTTCTAGCCTGCGGGAGTAGCGATAGTCAGAGCTGCCTAGTGCGGTCTCGATTGGTTCTTTGAATTGCTGTCTAAAGGCATCCGGATTGTTCTTTCCAATCTCGTTTGCAAGCGAAAGCGCATTCAAGAAACGCCCATAGTGAATAGGTTTTTCTCCATGCAAATCAAATGATCTGAGCACATCCGATTGTATGCTGCGCAGCAACTCAGGAACCTGACCAGGCTCTACCTTGACACCGTGCTCGACAAGAGCTTTGACATCACCAGGAGAGAGCAAAGAATACTGCCGATTCTCTTCAGATTTGCGATTACTTTCCAGAAGCGATTGAGTCAGTTGTTCTGCTGTCGCTGGTGGTTTTCGCGACATCAGCTCTGCCAGGTAAGCACTTCTCTCCAGGTTCGGGTTGAACTTGGAGTTTGAGGCGAGCGCTCTGATCAACTCGGGATTGCGCGCGGCAATCTGATCGCTCATCGGCCAATCGCGTTCAAAAAAGGACATGCGGCTGATGAACTTCGCATCGACATCTTTCAATGCGGCGGAGCGGACAGCAGCAATTTCAGCTGAACCATACTTTGGCGTGATACCGGTGAGCATGGAGTTGAACAATTCATACTCTTTCGCTCCAACTCGCTCCTGCGCAATTTTGAAAACAGCATTCAACTCTTCAGCAGGATTTTTGCTGGAGCCGGAGATCTTTCTGCGAACTTGATCGAGCAATCCATCGCGAATCTTCCCAGGTTCCAAGGTAAGCGCCCAATCAGCCCATACAGCAGGAGCAACGGCACCAGTTTCAATTTGAGGAGTGATACCTTTGCGCTCAAGCAACTTTGCCGCCGCTAATTGATTCTCTTTGGCGAATGTTACTGAAGTCATATCTAGATATGAAGGAGGGTTCTCCAATTTCAACATGGACTCCAATGCTTCTAATTGCTTTGAAGGCTCCAAGAACACCATCGTTTTGGCAAGTTGCTCTGCCAGCACCGGGTTTTCAGACTTTTGAACGGATTCCAATTGCTGCTGCCAAAGCTGCGTGGCTCGCTCCTGACCAATCACTTTTGCGATGCGATAACCCTGGTGTGGATCCTCTTGCAACAGCTTCGACCATAGAGAATTCAGTTCTGCATTGGTCAGATTAATGCCCTGGCGATCAAGAGTTTCGTTGAACCACACACGTTTGTCTGTGGGCAATTCTTCAATCTGCTCGGCAACGTTTCTCCATTCCTCAATCGTTTTCGCCTGTTGAGTCTGACGCCAAAGATTTTGCTCTTGTGGCGTCAGTTCCACTCTCACGCTTTGATCGACATTTGCACCCTTGCGAAACTCATTGGGATTAATTGATGTCGGCGGTACGAGTTCCGCCGCTGCACCAACCCTAGTCTCATTGGTAGAAGTTCCGGGGCGACTCTCGTTTGAAACTGTACCAGTGCGAGTTTCACTCGCAATCAGCGCGCGTCCAGGTTCTACCGGCACCGTATTCAGTGCAACGACATTGGCAGTAACATCACGGCCTACACCTTGTTCGTACGGTTTTTGCTGCTCGCCTGTATTGACACGCAAATTGTCCGTTCCGCTGCGGAGCCGTCCGAGATAGGATGCGGCGCCAAATGAACCGCCGACGACCGCCATAGCGAACATCGATTCGGTTAACTCCTCCACGGTCGCAGCTCGGCGATGCCTTGCCACCGCGTCATACTCAGCGGCAATCGCACCTCCAGGCAAACCGCCTAAGGTGCCAGATGAAATTGGGCTCCGCAGTACCGGAGCCAATCCGAACCGCGAGGCGACACTGGTTTCCGCCAGCCGGCCCACACCCAAGCTCCCTGCCGTCAAGGTTGCAAATGTGAGAGCGCTGCCCGCTCCACTGACCGCCCTGTCACCCAGGAAAGACACCCAGCCGGCATTGCGAGCGGATTGATCGCTAGGTGTAAACAGGGTTCCATACGCGGCACCGGTTATGGCTGACTCCTTAATGCTCATGCCAATTGCGGCTTGGCGGGAAAGGGTGGACGTCTCGACGGCAGCTGCCTCACCAAAGGCGCCAATCTTGCCCAGTCCCTTTTTGGTGAGCACGAATGGCAATATCATCCCTACCGCACTGCCGAAAGTCTGGGCATACCAATTTGCCGAGTTGAATTTTGCGTGCTCAGGAGCCTCGATGCCAACCTTGGAAAAACCGTTCTTGACGCTGACCATAGCGTCATTACTGATGAATTGCGCCACACCTAGAGCAGGCTGCTCAACGGCGGCAAAGACGACAGAATTAGCCAGTTCACGAATGAAACTGTTATGCGCCCCGGTTTCCTCTGTTTTGGCAGAGTCCGGGCGCTCAAGGGTATTCGGCTCACTCTTCGCAGAAACCTGGTCAGGCGGCATGTGGGACACCATATGTTTTCATCCATATATGTGCCCCAAAGGCAGATTAAATAAGCTCCCAAGGCCGAAAGCCGCCGCCCTGCCGGTGTGAAGCCATTTAATCTTCATCGGGCTTTTGAGCAACGCTAAGCCGGTTACTAACCATCCAGCACAACAGCGTCGAGCTGGTCGGCAACCCTTTGTAATTCTTCCGGACTTGCATGCTCTTGCAGCATCGGGAAAAGGGTATTTTCACAGAACTCTCTGTGCCGCTCGAATCTGCTGGCAAGACTCTCTAAACCTTGCTCAAATCCTGGCTCATCAATATGAATCATGCAGAGGTTGTCGGCAGCACTATTAATGTCTCTGCGGTGCCGTGCAGCCTCTTCAATAACTTCCTCCATACCTTCGATGTTGTGAATGGTGTTGATGAGAGCCGCTTCTTTCTTGAAATTGCACCTCAACCCATCTAGGACACGCTTTGTTTCTTCAAAAACTCGGTCTACCGTCCAGTCCGAATAGTGACTGGCGGTGTTGCTTAGACGGTGAGCAAGGTGAGCTTCGTTGGTCAGAAGGAATTCAAATACATCCATCTTGGTCATGGCATTTCCCTCTATTTCTGTATCCGGCCTGACTAGAGATTGACAGCAAAGTTCCATCAAAAACGCGATGCTTGACTAAAGTGCACAAAAGATAGCGCGGCAAGTAAACAAATTGGATACAACTCCCATGTATCGTCCTACGCATCAACCAGAGACGCGGTGGCGCGGACGGGAGGACGATTTTATGGGTTATCCAGATGTTTATCAATTTAACGACAAGAATTCAGCTCTAGAGGCCGCAAATTCGTGTCCTCTGGAAAGTACTCCAATGATCGATAAACAATTCAATGAAGTTTATTGCCTTACCAAACCACAACAAAATGTTTGTTTTATGGCACCAGACAGTTTGTTGCTCAGTCAGCTCTACGACAGCAGCGTGCCGGATCAACCGGAGCCCGAAATTTGCTACCCGGAGCCGCAGGTAAGCAGACCGGACACGAAAGAACAGCGCGGCCCCTTTGGAGTGACCATAAATGATCAAGGTGAAATCACATCAGTAACAGGCGAATCAGGTCTCCTATTCGAAAGGCAACCGGACGGAAAATACGTCATGAAGGGGCAGGACGGAAACATCCTGCAGACCGTGGAAAACATGAAAATAGATGGTCTCGGCAACATGCAATATGACGAGGTGAAAGACGGCAAACGAGTTCACGTGGAATTCAACGTAGACGGCACTTACGTTCTTGAAGACGAAGAGCACGGCAGAATTGTTTATGACAAGGCTAATAACGTCCTCGCGACGCCGTCCGGCAATGGACGCGTTCGAAAGTTTCAATATGAAAACGGACAGCTTGTGGGGATTGACGGAAACCTCGGACACTGGGACCGTGTGGAAAACAACGGACAGGTCTCATGGAAAAACCGAGACACGGGCGCCGTATGGGAAGGCGAGTTTCAGTTCAACTCGACGACGTCTGCGCTTGAGTACAGAGGACGAAGCGGCGCCAGGTGGGCTTTCACCACAGACGGACAGGACATACCTCTAGAGCCACAGAAGTAGGGAGTTTGACAGGGGAAACCCAGCCGGAACAAAATGCGGAATCCGCCACAAGCGGGTTCCGTATTTGCTTTTCAACATTTCCAATCGAGACGAGAAGCTCCAGTTTTGTTTCGGGAAACTATTATGAGCCGGTGTAATTTTCATTGATTACATAACGCAAAAAATTGTGACCAGTTGGCAACTCCAGGGCATACCTCTTCTATCCACAGTATTGAGCAAAGTGGGCCCACTGGGTAGCGAATCGAGGCAAAATGGTCCTGGAAGATAAAGTCATAACTTGTCGCACGTGCGAATCACCCTTTGTTTTCTCAGCGGGAGAACAAGAGTTCTTCGCGCTCAAAGGGCTTAAGAATATTCCGGTTCGGTGCCCCAATTGCCGCACATCGCTGAAATTGTTCAAGAAAGGAAAAGCCGCCGACGAAGGCACGGACGTCCCCTGTCACACTTGCGGTGAAATCACACGGGTACCATTTAAGCCTACCGGCATGCGGCCCGTTTACTGTCATATCTGCTTTCACAAGCAGAAAGCGCCGCAAGCGACTGTCATGCAGATAGCTAAGCCTGAATAGTTACGCATTTAGTCTTATAGCACCGAATACAGTATCAGTGCTCCGGGCCTAAGTCAGAGCAGATTTTACTTGCATCTACTTAGTATTTTGACGTCGCGTTGAGATACCCAGGCATCAAGCTGGGAGATGCCGCGAGAGGTTGCGGCTAAACTACTGAAAGGTCCTCGAAGTGCGTGGTAGCGCTTATACGAGGCAGGCGAAGTCATTTCCGATACGCCCCAGAAATGTTCGACGAAATTTTTCTGCATGCGGACATCGGACACTGGTCCCTCGCAGTACTTCGTATGAATTCTGGCAACTTCCGGAATGCCAACGTCCAGCCACAATGAGCGACTCTTTTGATCTTGGTAGTAACGAAAAAGCCCGAAGACGGAGTTGATGGCGGCAAACTTTGCACCATGCGCGAGGAAACGCATAAAGAGTTCGTAGTCCATCGCAAAATCGTAGGTTGTATCAATGCAACCTCCTGATCTGTCATAAATTTCTCGCGTCCAAAAGGCGCACTCCTGAGGAATGAAATCGCTGATTCGAAGCTGATCTTCGGAAAACTCATGGTACGGATATGAGGTGCAGAAATTGCCATGTCCATCGATATACAATCGACGTCCGTATGCCATGTCGACAGTCGAATTGGCAACCAGATATGCAACCGCTTGCGATACCACTCTAGAAGACGAATAGCAATCATCGCTGTTCAGCCAAGCCAAAATCTGGCCTGACGATTCGGAGAAACCACGATTGATTGCAAATGACTGGCCATCGTCCTTTTCGCGAACAATACGAGTAATGTACTTGTCGTACTTCTTCAAAACGCTTTTGGTTTTGTCCGTCGACATCGAGTCTAAAACGATATACTCGATGTTCGGATAGTCCTGACAAAGCACACTACGAATAGTGCGTTCTATAAATGGTCCTTGATTGTACGACGGTGTCACAATCGTAACGAGCGGTTGATTGGTACCAAATCGGCACTGTGCCGCGTCTGAACTCGCAACAGCAGACGTCATCGAATGCTACCCTTTGTCAGAAGTGACATTTAAAGGCTGCATATTGATGTAATCACTCCGAGCAGCCAACGCTTTCGTCAAAATTGTATTCTCTCGCTCCAGAGCCCTTATCAACCCAAGGCTCTGAGATTCCATTCCGTGCAATCTGGCCTTCAACCTTGCCACCACCATCGGCGTGACGTTCCAGTCTTCCGCCAATGAGACCAAGTCTTTTCCGGTTCGTGTCTCGTGTATCAATTGAACTATTTGCACATCTGTCAATCCAGCGTCGGCAAGCGTTTCAACAGGCAACTTACTGAGTTCGCAATTCGGAAAAATAGAATGGATAAAGCGGTTTTGCTCTTCAACTTGAATGCTGAGAACTACCAGGTCATCGAGCACTCGCTGAATAAAGCGTTCTTCAAACTCTAATTGCGCATCTACCTGCGCCTGAAGTTTCACCGCCATTTCGTGCGAAAGCCTCCGGTACAGAGGACCGGTCAAAAACATATAGACAGCTCGCAGCAGGCGTTTCACGAGGCAAAATTCCAGATAACACGGGAATCATGACATCATATAAAATTGAAGCCGGCTGTACATTGCCCAAGTCTCATACTGATACAGAAGCAGCGCTTCAATTCAGCTAAGACGCCGCTCATCATGTGGCAATTCTTGTGAATCTTTTCTCAGATGAAAGGTGAGCTTTCCTGAAATCCAGCAAGAGGGCAGAATTGCGCGAACCAAGCAAAAGTGGACCGGCAGGTTCTTTATCAATTTCCAATCGGTCATAGAAGAGCGCTACTTGGCAGTACGGTATTCTTGAACCTTGGAAACAGCGAAGCTCGTAGGCGACTGGGCTCAATGGTCAAGGGCAAACAAAAGAAAGCGTTCATCACAGGTATCACGGGTCAGGATGGGACCTATCTTGCTGAGCTGCTAATAAGCAAGGGATACGATGTGCACGGATTAGTCCGGCGCGCATCCACTTTTGATGCACGTACTTTCGGTTCACTTTTCGGCAACGAAGACATTCCATTGACGCTCCATTACGGGGACATTGTCGATGCGAACAATCTCACTAGACTGATAGACCGTATCGAGCCCGACGAGATATATCACTTGGCTGCGCAAAGTCATGTGCGTGTAAGTTTCGACCTGCCGGAGTACACCGGTGATGTCACCGCCCTCGGTACCATAAGAATGCTGGAAGCGATTCGCGATTGCGGCCTTTCTGCAAAGTTTTACCAGGCAAGCAGCTCCGAGATGTACGGAAAGGTGCTTGAAACACCTCAAACTGAAACGACACCTTTTAACCCTCGCAGCCCATACGGTGCGGCAAAAGCATACGCTCACTGGTGTACGACGCATTATCGCGAGGCGCACGGAATGTTCGCCTGTAATGGCATACTCTTCAATCACGAATCACCGCGCCGAGGCGAATCATTCGTAACACGCAAAATCACAAGCGCCGTAGCCAACATCAAAGCTGGTCTGCAAGACAAGCTGGTATTGGGCAACCTCGATGCACAAAGGGATTGGGGTTATGCCAAAGAGTACGTTGAAGCGATGTGGTTGATGTTGCAACAGCCGGAGCCTGACGACTACGTTATAGCTACAGGCGAGCTGCGCTCGGTACGGGACTTCCTGGTAGAGGCTTTTACATACCAAGGACTAAACTGGCAAGACCATGTAACTTTGGACAAGAAGTATTTCCGCCCGCTGGAAGTAGACCTCTTAATGGGAGACGCTACAAAGGCTAAGGAAAAGCTCGGTTGGACTCCGAAGACAACCTTCAAAGAACTCGTGCACTTGATGGTGGATGCCGATTTGGAAAAACTCGCAATCGGTGCAAATTCACAAAAGACAAGTAGAGGTTTTGTCTCACCCAGGTCCAGTACGGGAGTTTTTGAGAAAGCGTAGAAGATGTCCAGTTTTCAGTTATCGAACAAATCCGCAATCTTAGTCACCGGCGCTGGTGGCTTCCTCGGCAAGTTTGTCGTGAACAAACTGCAAGAGCAAGGATTTGAAACTATCTACACACCGACAAGAAAAGATTACGATCTGCGTGAACAAGCAGATGTGCGCCTGCTGTTTCAAGAACTGAAACCTGACGCCGTCATCCATCTTGCAGCAGTAGTCGGCGGAATTGGAGCAAACCAAAATCACCCGGGACAATTTTGCTACGAGAATTTGATCATGGGAACGCTCTTGCTAGAAGAAGCAAGGAATGCCGGCGTCAGCAAGTTTGTAACCGTTGGCACCATATGCAGTTACCCAAAATTTACTCCAGTACCTTTCCGAGAAGAAGATCTGTGGAACGGATATCCGGAAGAAACAAATGCGCCCTATGGCATTGCGAAGAAAGCCCTTCTAGCTTTGGGACAAGGATACAGAGCAGAATACGATTTCAACGCCATCTATCTGATGCCCGTCAATCTTTACGGACCCGGAGACAATTTTGATCCTCATTCGAGCCATGTCATTCCTGCACTGATCAAAAAGTGCATCGATGCGATGGAAAGCAAGCAAGTAGAACTGGAAATCTGGGGCGACGGCACTCCCACGCGTGAGTTTCTCCACGCCGGCGATGCGGCCGAAGCAATCGTGCTTGCGCTCAAGCATTACAACGACGGCGAGCCGACTAACATAGGTTCTGGTTCTGAAATTTCCATCCGGGATCTCACCTCAATGATTGCTCGCCTGACAGGCTTCAAAGGAAACTTCAAATTCGACAGTTCAAAACCAAACGGACAGCCAAGACGAGCATTGGAAACAAGCAAGGCAAAAGAACGATTCGGCTTTGAAGCGAAAATCGACTTGGAGTCGGGCTTAAGATCAACTATCGAATGGTACCGTTCTCAAAGACCTGCGTTTGCCGCACGCGACTGACCTAAAGTTTGCCAGAAGCGATAATTAGGAAACCTGGAGACCGACATGCCCTTTCAACTTCTCAGAGATGAAGAAAATCAGTACGAATTCGCCGTATTTACTCCAGAGAATTTCGGCAGTCTGAATCAAGCCCCAATCATTGTTTTTCTTCATGGATCGGGCGAACGCGGATGGGATCCGGGCTTGCCGCTCAAAGGCAATGCGCATGTTTTCGAAAACTTGCAATTACCCGCCGTCGTCATTTTCCCCCAATGCGACTCGAACCATCGCGCCTTTTACGGCGAGATGGAAAAGCGCATGTTGCGCTGCATCGACGTAACCGTTCAGCAGTTAGGCGCCTGCGCCGACAAGATGTACTTAGCCGGCTACTCGATGGGTGGTTCGAGCAATCTCTGGATTGCTGCAAAACATCCTGAGAAATTTCGTGCAATCATTTGCATTGCTCCTGGCATTACATGGATGGGTGAAGAACCGCCTCCCCACTTGCCGGAAGAGGACATGAAATTGTTTGAGTCAATGTTTGTGGTATCAAACAGAACTGAGAACATCGCAAAAAATGTCGCCAGTACTCCAATTTGGTTTTTACAAGGAACGGAAGATGAACCGTGTCCGATCGAAGAAACACGAGAACTGGTTAACGACTTACGCAAGCTGAACGCGCAGCCGAAACTAACCGAATACGAAGGCTTAGATCATGAAACTCTGACAATTGGGCTCGAAGAAGAGGGTTTGTTTCCCTGGCTTTTCAGCCACGCTTGACAAAACCCCCGACAGGCTGATGCCACATATCAGAATCAGTGATATATTGAGGCTCCAGTGACGCTGTTATCGGAGTTGTTAATAATGAAACCCAAGCTCTGGCGCCAATTGTCGTTGTCTGTGCTCATCGCACTTTCATGCGGAACAGCTGCACTTGCAGAATCGCCAATCTTCTCAAAATACACATACGAGCAGGCAAAACAGCAGGCACAAAAAGAAGGCAAAGTCTTGCTCATGGATTTCACAGCTTCATGGTGTCCTCCATGCAAAAAAATGGAAACGACAACATGGATCGACGAAGAGGTGCAAAGCTGGATTAAGGAAAACGCGATCGCTGTTCAGTTTGATGTCGACAAAGACCAGAAGACTGCCGAGATTATGCACATCGAAGCCATGCCCACCATCATTCTGTTTACGGCGAAAAGTGGTTCGAAAGAATTCGGGCGCCAAGTCGGATATATGGGAGCTGCAGAACTTTTGCGCTGGCTAAAAAGTGCAAAAGGAAGGAAAGCCTCAGTTGATTCAGAATCAACACAAGCTGACGCCGGAAGCGGAGAAAGCGCTGACGCGAGTGCGGCAAATTCTACTGGAGCGAGTTCAAACAGCGTGGATATTTGGTCGCACGTGAACAAAGCTCGCGAAGCTGCAACGTCCGGAAAAAATGATGAAGCGCTTACAGAATACGTGTGGCTTTGGAACAATTTGAGCACGACAGATGAAAGCGAACGTGACTTGAGAAAAGGGCTGATTCCCCATGAAGTGAAAAAGCTGTTCGCCGTGCATCCTCCGGCAAAAGCAAAGTTCATTGAAATAAGAGACGCAGCGGAAAAGTCCGACAAGCGCGGTGACTGGATTATCCTCAATGGAATGCTCGGTGACAATGCTCGAACTGTTGCATGGTTTGACAAAGTCAAATTAGACCCAAAGCAACGAGCAGTCTTCCAAAAACACATGAAGTCGCTGGAAGTGGTTCTGTTCTCGGAAAATCGTTGGGCGGATGCGGCAAATTATTTATATGTCGATCCGATGGCTCGCTTGAGTGAAATTCACAAGGAAGCCGAGGCTATGAAAAAGCCTCGCCCCGACACCGAGATATCAAAAGATTTTGATCCCTTGCCGAGCATGGTGCTTTTGCTCTACGGCACTTATGTCGGAGCCGGACGCGATGCTGACGCGAAGAAAATCGAGGACGAATGCATACGGCTCGACGATACACCTGCAATGCGCACAGGGCTCGCCAACATGGCGAAGGGCATGAAATTGGCCCGAGAGCAGCACCAAAAGAAGGCTGCTAAGTAAACGGCATTAAAGCTAAATGACACTTCCAGCGAAAGTCAAAAAGTCAAAAAATCTCAGCCCTTTCGAGCATGTCTATGAAATTGTTCGAAAAATTCCGCGCGGCAAAGTATGCACGTACGGTGAAATTTCACGGCGCATGAACAAACGACTGAGCGCTGCAGCCGTCGGCTGGGCAATGAATGCGCTCGGCAACGAAAAAACCGTAAGCAAATACAACTCAGACAATGTCCCCTGGCACAGGGTTATCAACTCCAAAGGGAAGCTAAGCACCCATCACGAATCCGCAGAACTCGGAGATGACGGTCGTCCGTTCAAACTTCAAAGAGTCCTTCTGGAAAAGGAAGGAGTTCGTTTTGGAAGAGACGAAAGCATAGATCTAAATGAGTTTCTGTGGACAGAGTAATCTGTGCGATTATAGGCTTATGGAAAACACATCGAACATGCAAATAGATGCGAGCCACCGTGGGGTGGTAGAACAAATCAAGGATGCAGCGGCGGGAATAGAAAACGCTCACAAACAGTTGATGGCGATTCCTTCCGACTCTTCTTCCTTGCCCCTCATCGATGCCAATGAATCAGCGAAACTCCAGATAGTGCAGCAGACATCAATGGTGCCTGTAATATTGTCACAGCAGGTCAGGATGTTGGAATCGCTGGAGCAAAAGTTTGGTCAGGCCTTCACATCGACTTGCGGTGATGAAATTCAAGACTTGCTCAATGTCGCCAAACAGATTCAACGAACAATGGAAGGTGCTGCGGCAAATGCAACCGTCGACGCCACCCAGGAACTCTTTAGCGCAATTCCCAGGCTCAATCTCTTGCAGCAACGGATCTCCGGCAAGATGATGAAAATCAAGGTCCTCTGACGCCAGTTTGCGACAACTGCCCTTGGCACAATAAGCGGACCAGAGACACGCGGGCAGGCTTAACGGCGTTTTCAGATCGCCTTTTGGAGTGATGCGCGAAGGGTTCACTGTAGCCATAATGGAATAATCTACCCGGGGTATGTGGACGGAATCTTCTCGATTTCGTCGGTCTTGGCACGGGTTTCTTCCAAGAGAGATAAAACAGCAACCCAATGTTATCCGAAACAGAAACTGATGCCGAACTAGAATACCGAGCAGGCAACTTCGGAGAGGCTTGCGAGCTTTACGGCAGGATGCTGCTCCAACTCGACAGTTCCGCGAAGCTCGAAAGAATTGAATTACTGAAAAAACTCGGTGCCAGCCAGCAGCGGGCAGCGCTCTACCAAGAATCGCTAAACACATATGAGACATTGCTTGAACTTCAAGATCAAAATGGCATCCGCGATGCAGAGAAGATAGTCACTTACTTGAAGCTAGCTAAGGCACACGATCAGTGTTCACAGCAACCCCAGGCGGAAATAGAATTCAGGATCGCTCACAAACTCGCAACATCGCTGCTTCCACTCCAGCATGTCATTCGCAAATCCGTTATTGCCAGTTACGCTACCTGGCTTATAAAAACTGACGGCGACAAGAGTGTGCTTAGAAATTTGAAACAAGAGATGAAAGAAGCTCTTGGGTCAGAAAACGGCGAAGCAGATAAAGAAGTGACTCTTGCTCCTTCAACTCAGGGCGTGCTAGTTGGTCGAAGTGAGTACACAAAACCAACAGCAGAGCATGATTTGGAAAAAGATGGTCTCGATTGCGAATTCCGTAGATCTGCCGAAAACACGGGTTCACATGCATCGATTCCCCTTTCGGCGAACAAGACTTCAAACGACAACAACACGGGGCGTGATTGGTCGGATTTACCAATTCACACGCAACCATCAATGCGGGGCACAGCACGCTCATATTTCAAAACGCAATCGAGCACCGAACTAGACAAAGCTATCAAGGACGAAAATTCTTGGACAAGGAGACTGATCAGATTCGCCCCTATTGCAATCTGCGCCTTCGTCTTCGCACTGTTTGTAACGTCTTTGGTGAACGAACCGTCGTCAAAAGAACTACCACCTTTCGTCCAGGCTCTCGTAGGCAAAACATTTGCCACTACAGACGGTTCTATGTCGATCACTGTCGGAAAAGACGGATTGATGTTAACGGGCACAGGCTTGAAGAAGAAAATTCGTCCAGTAGTGTGGAAAGGCTCATTCTCTGACGAACTTCGCTTGATTAAAGGAGAGTACGCAAACTATTTGTGGCTAACGCCGATCGAACACGGTTTGCAAGATACAACCGGATTGAAGTTTTGGGATGAGAATTCAGAGGAAACAAAGACAACCAGAGCAATGAATATCGTGGCCGCGGGCGCCCAGTCCTTCTACCAAAACAACCATCGATATCCAATTGCGAGCGAGGCAAAGAATTTATTCTCCTATCACAACCCTTGCACAAATAAAATTGAGGCGGTTCGTACCTACTCATTCAACACCTATTCGTTAGACAGCAAAATCAAAGACAAGAAGCTCGATGTCCGCATGATGCGCGGAGAAAGTTTTGAACAAGAGATGTCACCAGAGCCAGGAACAGTAGCGATGCTTTCGGTGATCAACAAACCGCACGGTCGTCTAGAACTGCCGAATCAACCCATCGAATGCCAGTATGCATACCTTCACGCATATGATCGAAACGGGCAAATGATTTTGTGTCCAACCACTGAAGTTCCACTGGTTCTTTCGTTGGAGAAGGGTGTCACACAACGTCCGGAGGACAAGACGGTTACCGGCAGATTCTCAAACGCTTCTTTGGCTATTGCACAGGGCAGTCCGCCCAGCAGTGCACTTGTATTGTTGAAATACATCGGCTGCGCACTTCTGGTCCTTGCACTCGCCGGTTACCTGGTTTGGATTCGAGTTTCCTCTTTGAAAAACTAGCAATGCCCACGGACGAATTGCGACCTTAAGCACTTTCGAGTGATCTGCTTGGTGGAAGAATTCTTAGATTCGGGCGTGCAGGATTGTAAGTCCATTTCAAAAGCACGCGCCTCAGATCTTCTGGATCGAATGGCTTGTCGAGGCAGTCGTCAGCAGCCGCGCCGATTGCATCCATTCGATCTCGTTCCGATGCAGAAGGACTAACTGCAATCAACGGCGTCTTCCTGCCGCGCTCTCTCTCGACCTGTCGTATGGCTTTTGCCGTTTCAAGTTCGCGTGATTGCGGCAACAGTAAATCCATGAGAATTGCATCGAATGAAGCTGGTGAACCTCTGACGGCACTCAAAGCTTCTTCGGCAGAATTCACGAAGACGGCAGAGTATTCAAATATCTCCAGCAACGACGAAATTATCTCTCGTTGAGCGGGATCGGCTTCAACCACTAGTAATACTGGCATATCTCATTCCACACTTTCTAACGAATCAGGTGGCAAATCGCGATTAGTAATTTGAGCCTGCTAATGGTGAGACGCACTGCCTTGCCCGTATTACGATTGTCACCGCGTACAAGCCATCATGATTAAATACGCTGGATTTGTCCAGGTTATGCCTCTTTTGCTCGATAGCCAAGTGGTAAATCTATCACGCGTGACTGTGAGCATGGTGATGACTAGTCTTCGCTTCAGACTTCGAGAAGCTCTATCGACGGGATTTTCAGTGTGTAAGTAGTAAATTCGGCTGGCAATGCCTCGGTTCTGAATCGGAATCGAAAACTAGAACTATTTGCATCCAGAGCGGCACTGAGCACTCTCTAATCTTTGCTTATCAGTTACGAAAAGTAGACGACGACTTAAGCGCCATGGCGCTCTCTGCTAATTCGATTCGCCGCATACATTCTTGAACAGGAAAGCCGTCTTCTGGGTAAATGTCGCGATACAAAGTTAGCGCGTTTACGAAATGTGACTTTCCTTCCGCGACTTTGTCGAGTGTCGTACAAACAAGGCCGAGTTCAACGAGTATATCCGCGTAGGTCTCGCTACCAAGCGACTCTCGGTCGGCGATGTCCAAGACCTGTTTCAGACTCCAATACGAGGTAAGAAAGTCGTTGCGCTCCTGACACCGACACGCAAAGTTTCTCAATCTCTCAATTTCACGCGCAATAATTACGTGCACCTCGCCCTCCGGCATTCAGGAAGGAGCTGTTCGATGTGAATCATCCTAATTAGTTATGACTATAGGCTTAAAGCAATCGTACAGCAGAGCTTTTACATTGCAATCACCCAATCTCGTGATTTGTGTTATGCGGCATACCAAACCCTTCTAGCACCGCATACGGTGTGCAATTGGAGGCGGGAGTCCGGCTCGGTTTTTGTCACTTTTGTTCAAAGTGAAGTGATATTATTCGCTCTTTCCAACAAAGCCTAACCTTCTCATTCAGCACAGTTTCACGCAGACAGAATCGCAATATACAACAGAAGCAATAAGCACCAGGACTTTCTACTCAAATGACAGCGTATACCCCCATCCTCGCCACACTCGCATACATACTTTCTCCGGACAAGAAATCCGTGTTGATGATTCACCGCAACACGCGCCCTGATGACTTGCACTATGGCAAATACAACGGTTTGGGCGGAAAACTGTCGGATGCCGAGGACATCATATCCGGCTTGGTTAGGGAGATTGAAGAGGAATCCGGGCTCACGCCAACTGACATTAAGTTGCGCGGAACCATTAGCTGGCCAGGTTTCGGCAAGAACGATGAAGCCTGGTTCGGTTTCATTTTCCGCGTGGACGCCTACACGGGCGAGCCGCACCAAGGCAACGTCGAAGGCGCCCTCGAATGGATTGCTATAGACAAGATTTCGGACCTCAATCTCTGGGAAAGCGACCGCTTGTGGCTGGACATGGTCTTCGACGACTCGCCAAAAGCCTTTCACGGCATAGCCCCTTTCAAAGACGGAAAGCTCGTCTCCTGGAACTTCCAGAGGATTTGAGGCGTTTTAGCTTCTTGTTTTTGGGCGCTGAGCGGCTTTGATGGCGTTTTTCCCACACCTGATTGCAAAAACTTGCTTAGCATCTGCCAGTTGAAGGGCTTTTATGGATTAGTCTTTAATCCGTATATACGCGTTGCCAAGGAGCCAGGACTATGCGTCACCCTGATGTCCCCGAATCCCTCGACAGCTGGTGGATTCTCCACCGCATGTTCGCCTTCGACCGGTTAGCTTGGGACGAGCTGGCGCCTGGTGAGCGATCCAAGATTGTTGAACAAGCGACCGAAGCTCTCAACGCCCTGAAAAACACCGAAGACACGGACGTTGGTCTGGCACAAATGGTCGGGCACAAAGCTGATTTGATGTTTACGCACTACAGCAAGAATTACGAGGGTCTGGCACATGCACAGACCGTAATCGACAAGCTGCGCCTATCCGAGTTCATTACTCCGGCATCGTCATATGTTTCCATCCTCGAACTCGGGCTTTACGACGCCACAGGCAAAATCCACGCCGCACTGGCAGAGAAGGGTCTCAAGCCGCATTCTGAGGAGTGGAACAAGGCTTTTGACGAGCTTCTCAAAGATCAAGAGAAGGTGCCACATCATGCCGGACGCCTCTGGGCGCGCATTCCGCAACGTCGTTTCGTGTGCTTTTACCCAATGGACAAGAAACGCGGCGAAGAAGTCAATTGGTACATGCTGCCTTTTGCGGACCGCGCGCGTCTGATGCTTGAGCACGGCAAGATCGGTAGAACATTCCATGGTCTCGTTACACAGGTCATTTCCGGCTCAATCGGATACGACAACTTCGAATGGGGTGTTGATCTCTATGCCGATGATCCGCTCGTATTCAAGAAACTGATTTATGAGATGCGCTTTGACGAAGCGAGTGCGAAGTACGGAGTGTTTGGCGACTTTTATTCCGGACTGCAGTTCTCGCTCGATCAGCTCGGCACCTACCTTGATGGCAACAAGGTGGCAGAACTGAATTCGCGTCTTGAACCGGCAATCAGATAGCCGTCTTAAATCAGTGACTGGCACGAAAGTCGGTCAAAATTGAAAAACTATGGTGAGCCGCGACTATTCTTCTGGCTCTGAGGTTCCGCAGTCGATTACTTCGTTCTGCGCACTTAGATCCACAGACATCTGCTCTGCCATATGTACAAGGTGCGAGCCTTCAATCTCAAGGATGGAAGCAAGGTGATAGAGATTATCGAGGCCGATGCTTCGATTTCCACTTTCAACATCAACGATAAATGCGCGGCTAAAACCAGCTTTCTTACTTAGTTCTGCTTGACTCATTCCCATCAACAATCGGCGCAACCTTATTTGCTTTCCGATGTTGCGCAAGAGAGTATCTTCTGCCGAATCCGCTCCAGCTCGTTTTTTTTGCGCCTTTGCCATAGCTTTCGGATTGGAAGCGCCATCAGGCTGCGCGACTGCGGCACCGCCGCCTAGAAGTTTGCGCTGCCGCTGAGTTTCTTTCGCGATCATCTCAGACGCCAATCTATCAATTGAAATCATGCGTTGCTCGGCAATTAGGCGCATTGCTTCAATATGCGACTCGAGCACTGGCACTGCCAGCACTTCTACTTTTCGGACTCGCATTTAACCTGGTCTCCTGGAAATATGTACAGCTCGGCCCATATAGGAATACTTCCTTTAGTTTTTCCCTCGGTAACGGATGAGGCTTGAAAAAACGTAATTTAATGTAGAACAAAAAAGTCCGCCAAGCTAAGAATAATGAAGCTTTTCAGTCACGCATCGCCCGAATGGAGTACCCGGAAAGAAGACTTTGCGACAATAGTTCTCATGCGCTAGGCACGAAAGAGCAATTTAGAAGCAGTTGCCTATAATGGAAGTCGTGTCTAATGAGCCAACCTGCCGGATTATGGAACAAGTCATAAGTAATCGAAAGCTCAGCAAACTGCATATCGCATTGATTGGCTGGTTTTCGGGAATCGCCTGCTACCTACTTGCCGAATCATTAGTACCACGTCAGCTCTACTCTCCTTTCGATCACGATCGGCTTCTAACAATCAGAGTCGGGTTCATCTACATTCCTTTAGTCGGGCTATGGTTGGGATGGCTGCAGCGGTCGGTTCCGCGCGCAACCACCGGTATGTTGATAGGTCTCTCGCTGGCAATTCTATACATGTGCCTCTGTAACGCAGTTCAGAATGCCCTTCTGTTCATGATTGGCTTTCCTTGCATTCTTGGTGGTGCGATGGCGTGTTTGGTTGGTTCCAACAGCAGCCAGTGGAAAAAGCAAATTTTTGGACGGACGCTTCGAGGCTTGCTTTCAGGGCTGGTCATGGGAACCGCCTACGCAGTGGTGCTAAATGTAGCTGGACTTTTCTTGTACTCATATAACGGTCCTCACTCTATTGCCTATGTGAGAATGATGTGGCAAGCCGGTCCTTTAGCGCTCGGAGTGTGCAGTTCGATATTCTTTGTTTTAGTCACTTGGTCGGTCGGTCTGTCTGCGGTTTGGTCAAAACACCTTCAACCAGGCGAAAAATCCTGGTCTCAAAAACATCCTCGGATTTCTGCGGCTACAACTTTAGGAATAATGATCTCGGCTGGGGTGACCTTGAGAGTTATAGTTGCGTGGCTTTTTGAATAAGGTAGTTGGGCTATTAGGGAAGTTATTTCTGCACTGCCAACATCATTAGCAACTTGGCCGATCTTTCACGTTCCACACGGATGCGACCCATCACTTTTTTTCGACCTTGTTGAAGAAGCTGCTCTGGTGGCTAAGGGAGCATACATGCTTCAGCACGCACCGGAACTTTTATCACAGGGGGCAGGGCTCGGTATCTTTGCGTTCCTCAGCTGGATCACACTTAAGAAGTCACGTCGAAGCTAAAGGCTAACCTAGCGAATCAGACGCGTGGCGATTAGCCCAGCAAACCGATCCTTTCCACTGTACCACCAACCCAAGTGATTGTGGCACTGCGCGCAAATCGCAAACGTCCAAGAGTAGTTCGCAAACCAGCTCGCCTCAGTCGAAGCGTCACCAACATTCGCCGCTCCAGGTGCATCGCTATAACACAACACGTGGAAAGAATAGCCGGCAGGATTGCGAAACGTGTGTTCGTGCGGTTGAATTGCTAGCGAGGGACTCGTTATCTCGTGGTCACAGTTTTTGCACCGCACCTTCTTCTGCGTCTGCTCATCTGTGACTTCATCGGTTTCAATTGAGATGCTGTTGCTCATGGCACCAAACAGCTGTTTTGTAGATTCACTATTGGTTTGGGACACAACACTATAATAAACTGGAGAGATAAATAGCGATTGATTAATCAAAAACCAAATGGAAGAACTTAAGTGCTCCTTATGTCAAAGACCGCGCCAGAAAGTAAAACTTCTGGTCGGAAGAACCGGAAATGTTTGCGACACATGTTTGGATTTCCAGGCCAAGCAAAAGGAAACCAATACGGCATGTGTTATGTGCAATCGATTTCATAAGACGCACGATGTTCCGAAAGCAAATCCTGGTGTCTGCGAAAAGTGCATAATTTCTGGAACGAGTATCTTTAGGCTCATTTCGCGAGGACAGACGTGGATCGTATTCAAGCAAGAGGCCCCTTCATGCAAACCACACCTTTCGAAACTGCAAAGTCAAAACTTCTATGAGTACTGGCTGAAGCAGTTTGTTAATGATGGCGTGAATCTGGGAACCGGGGACAAACTTGTCGACTTATTTCAAATCAAACCCTCAAAACGACTCATAACATACGCGAGAAAGTGGACGCATGCGTTTCCGAATCATCGCGATGGACCCAGAGTCATGTCCTTCTGGCTTGAGCATTTTCCATCCAAAGAATCGACAGATCTTGCAGCAAAGTATTTGAAAAGGCATTGGCCAGTCGAAGAACTACATTGGCTTTTTCGGTCCGTCTTAAAAGCAAAGGCTGGTGCCAAGTTAGATCGCTTAGTTTTAGAACGATTAGAGAATGCTCCAGCTAACGATATTTGGGCACGCTGTTTATCCCCTTACAAAGTTCGTGAGGGCATCGCTAATCGTCTGGCACTGCGCTGGTTGAAACTTAATGAAGACAATCCGAACCTGCTTTTGATGGGCTACACAACCTTTGCAAATACGCCGGATACAGTTGCTGCAGTTTTCAAACATTTGAAGAAGCATGGTTTTTCGCGCCAATACAACGAACATGAGATAAGACCACTTCTCGACAATACTCGCAAGTTAAACATGGAAATACGTCCAGAGGTGGTTGAATTTGCACGAAATTGGCTAGCTGCAACCGAACACAAAAAGGATAAAGACCCTGAAAGTCACCAGGAAACAGAGGTAGCGCACGTACACGCTGCGCTGATACACGCCACAAACGACGAGACTGACATTGAGAACGCAAAAAATTGGTACCTGAAGCACAGCGACTCACGAATGAGCTTCTTGGTTCTCAATGAGCTGCTCAGCACGAGAAAGAATAGCAATTTGAAACCCGATCAATTTGCGATTGAACAAGCAAAGATCGTTATTCGAAAAACTCCACTGGAGGAAAGGATTCCATCCCTAGTAGGTACATTGCTTGCGGCGTGTCCAGATAGTGAGACAATCGGAATTGCGAGTGAGCTCTATGCGCAACAAAACATTCCCTGGATCCTGATTGAGCTGCTACAGCATTCTCCCACTGAGCAGCAGATTGCAGCGGGAAAGGTGCTTCTAAATGAGGTCAGGGGATGGGATAGTGAACACGCGCTACTAGTTGCATTATTGAAAAGAGCACCAGATTCAAGGGTAAAGAGGCGCGCGAGAGCCTGGTTAAAAGAAAACACTCGACACATCGCGAAGAAGGAAATTCTCAAACTGCTCTAACTAAGCAGGATAGACAGACTCCGACAAACACTTGCTTAACTGTTTGGTGTTTCAGCAAGTTCAAATGACGAGTGTATATATTGACCCTAGCGACAAAGACGGAATGTAGATATGGTCATAAGTAAACGACATGCAGTTCCTCTAAGCATTGCGATTGCCACAGCACTGGTTTTGATCTCTGCTTATTTCTCGTCTGCGGGAATTCAGCCCCCAATAGTTGCGACAGAACTGCTTCAAGACGGAGACCTCATTTTCCATGCGTCCAAATCGCGGCAGAGCGCTGCGATACACCGCGCAACTCATTCGGAAATATCGCACATGGGAATCATCTTTCGCGAACAAAAGGGTATAAAAAATAACTGGTATGTCTATGAAGCTGTTGGACCAGTAGTCAAAACACCACTTCAAGAGTGGATTGAAAGTGGCGCCGACAAGCACTATTCGATAAAGCGATTGAAGAGTCCAGGCAAGCTTTCGCCGCAAGAAATAGAGAGCTTGAAGGAGGCATGGAAGAGATTCGAGGGCAAACCGTACGATCCATATTTCGAATGGTCGGATCAACGAATCTATTGTTCAGAACTCGTCTGGAAGATGTACAAGGAAGCTTTGGGCATCGAAGTCGGGCATCTGCAAAAACTAGGTGACTTCGACCTAAACTCTCCAGTTGTGAAAGAACTCCTTGCCGAACGCTATGGAAGCGAAATCCCATTGCAGGAAACTGTAATTGCTCCTTCCACCATGTTCAATTCGCCGCTGCTAAGAAATGTCGGTTGTCTTTAGGCGCCAAAGCACCTTCGTGTTTACACCACTGAAACCCTGCTCTCAACGAAGGTTTGACATATATTGGATGTCTTCACGTCCACTTATCTTACTATGCTCAAGCTAACAAAATTAAACCTTATCGTTTGCGCGGTCGTTGTGGCGACAGCGTGGCTCTGTATTAGTGCCTACGACATCTATTGGGGATGGGTCTACGAACTCGATCGCAGCCCTGCAAGAGCAATCAACACCCTGCAGCAGCTGGGAGATGTTATCCTGAATCCACCCTGGTTCATACGTTGCTATTGGAACCAATTCTTTCTACAGGGAATTACAAACCTGATTGTTGGTTGCGCGCTTGCTATCAGCATACGTGCTCTCAAAAGAACACATAAACCGTACAACTTTGAGTACGCGCAATGTTTGCTGAAAGATATCTTCAAAGAGCGCCCCTACAAGAAATACGTCTTCTGGCTAGGACTCTCTGTTATCAACTGCGTTGCACTGGCTGGAACACTTAATTGCCTTCAGATGGTAAAGCACTATGGTCTTCGAGATACTGCTTACATTCTTGATGGTCTTGGACAGTATGAAATTGGAGAGCAGATCTTCAGTCTGACGACAGAAGGGTGCGGTATTACACTTGCATCAACTTGCGGCTTTTCAGGACATGATGCAGACAGAGCTGAGGTAGCAAACGAACGCCTGAACAATACTGTGGCGCGCATATATGGAGAGAACAGCATCGAGTTGGCTCATAGACTGCAGACGCAGGCTGGACGTATAGTCAATAACTTTGAAGATTACTCGCTCGCAATACAAACCAGAACAAGAGCAATAGCGATTTTTAAACGCGCAGGACGGCTCGATCGTTGCGCAGACAATTTTGGATTTCTAGCATATGACTTGCAGGCTTCAGGCAATATTGCAGAGGCCAAGAGAACCATCTCAGAAGCTCTAAAATACGCCAACTCATCACAGACATCTCTCGAAGAGCGCAAAGAAGTATTGAGCTCACTCTATTCAGCCGTGTACAGCATGGGAGATCAAAAACTAGCAGAAGAGATTCTATCAGTGACAGGCGGTGAGATGGTACTTCCAACACCTCTAAACGTAGACAATTCCGACTCAATTCTCTTCGTCTGCGGTTTACTCTTCACTGCGCTGACTGTACTAGCAACTACCATAAACCTCAAGGGACATCCAAACGATCGACTTACCAACCGGTGGGTGCGCGAATTACAAAACTCACCTACTGATGAGCTAAGAGCAGCCAGCCTGCGGCGGCTCATCAACCTGGAGATGTTTCGGCGAAACCTGCCAGCAGCAGATGAGTACTCAAAACAGCTTTTGAGGATCTATCACGACCAAGGCTAGACTGAAAAGGGGCAAGACAACACCTTAACAACTTCTACCGCCTGAGTCTTGTGCTAGGTTGTAGAATGATTCCGGACAGTTGAGGGACGCAAATGCCCGCAGGCAAAAACGAATGTTATCTATCCATTATCGTTCCGTCGTACAACGAAGAGCGGCGGATGCCCCGTTGCTTGGAAAAACTTGCCGAGTATTTAGAAAGGAAACAATTCACAAGCGAAGTGCTCATCGTTTCCGATGGAAGCACTGACCGCACCACGGATATCGTACGTGCGGCATCACAAATGGATCCAACCATCAGACTAATCGAGTTTTCCGAAAACAAAGGAAAGGGCTTTGCAGTTCGTGCCGGAATGTTGGAAGCTCGCGGTAAGTACAGGCTATTCATGGATACTGATTGTGCCGTCCCTGTAGAGTTCATCGACAAGATGCTGGAGCGCCTCGTAGCAGGATATGAGGTAGCGATTGGGTCGCGCGCTTTGGAGGAATCTGTAATTGTGAAAAGGCAGTCGCTTCCTCGCCATGTCGCGGCGTTGGGTTTCACAAAATTGCAGAATGCCGTTTTGAAACTTCCATTTGCAGATACACAGTGCGGCTTCAAAATGTTCTCGGCCCAAGCGGCGGAACATCTCTTCCCCCTGACCAAGTTGAATTGCGCATACTTTGATGCCGAGCTGCTTTATATGGCTTACAAATTCAACTATGAGGTGGCTGAGGTACCGGTCAAATGGACTCATGATGAAGAAACGCGTTTGCCAATCGGACCTCGGAGAAGTGCAGACTTGCTGATAAAACTTCTGCAAATTCCTTCAATTCACCGCAGGAAAAACTGGCAAAATCGTACCGGAGCACTCAGCGCGAATAACTCACAAATTCAGCTGACGGTAAAACGCTAGATTGCAGTATCGAGATAGATGAAGGGATTGTCTCTCGCCCATAGCTGCCACCAAGTCCATCGACTTGCAATTTACCGTCGCGTCCAAAAATCTCAAACGAAAAACAATTCTTCCATTCGGTCCAGCTAGCGTGCAGCCAGGCCATTTGATTAGCGGCGGTTCGAAGACTTAGGAATGCATTGTCTTCTCCTTTCATATCCCAGAAACACGCAGCAATGTTACCGTCTAAGAGGGAGAAAGTTTCTATCAGAGCAAACTGGAGCAGAAATAGAAGGGTGAAGCAATCGCCGTACCCAACCCCTCACTGCTGCCAGTAATGATTGCAGTTCGCCCTTCCAGCTTCTGCAATGTTTCAACCATCAGATTACTCCAAACAAGTTAGCATCAGTGACCGCGCAGAACAAAAAATCCGATAGCACCAACAACAGAAATCAGGGCAGCAGCGATCGACGCGATCAGCATAATTTTCTTTCTCTGTCTTGCAGCAAGCACAGCATTGATTTGCATTTGTATTCTGCGCGGAAATATCTCCAGGCGCTCTTGCAGTTTTGCCACTGTCTCAAATCGATAGCTCGGATCTTTCTCCAGACAATTGACAATGATTTCGTCCAAATCTTTGGGGCGTTTCTTATCGAAATTCAGATCTGAAATCTTCGGCGGAAGTTTCAACGCGTGCATATTCTTGATTTCCTGAATGTCCCCATCGCGAAATGCCGGTCTTCCCGTCAAAAGCAAAAAGCCAACCGCTCCCACAGAATAGACTTCGGATTTCTCGGTGTACTCCATATTGCGAGCTTCGTCGGCAGACATCCAAATGGCATCATTCGTGTCGGCCAGTCCTTCACTCGCCTTGATTTTTGGCAGCGCGAAATCAGTAACAAAGACGGACGGGTCGGCATTCATGTCATCGAAGAAGATGATATTGCCAGGTCGAATATCTTTGTGTGAAACACCCTGTTTCTGCGCGTATAGCAACGTTTCGCAAACAGCAAGCATGACCTTGACCGCGATATCAAAACTCGGAATTCCATACAAAGCCACACACTGTTCAATATTGAAACCATCTTTGTACTCCGTCACCAGATATGGTGATTTGCCGTTGTGAAATCCGGAGTCGACAATTTTGACAATATTGGTGTGAGTAAGCTGCTGATTTTTCTTCACCTCACTCTGAAAGGTAGATTGCATTTCAGGGGGGATCTTTTTGAAAACCTTCACAGCAACCTTAATTCCGCGCGTCTTATCCCTTGCAAGAATTGTGGTGGCACGTTTGCTGTGTCCAAGAAAACCAATGGGCGCGTATCTCTCTGTCGGAAAACTCGCAGAGGACAAGCCGATTTTCGATATATCGAAGCTAACCGAATCGCTCTCGTTTGGTTTCAAATGAGTCGGAATTTTCTTCGGATTCTGCTGCATGCAACAGCAAAGATCCGGGTGTCTCGGACCGGGCGGAACTTCTGCAGCAATTCGCCGATTGCAATTCGCACACAGGTCAATCGAAAAGTTTGAACTCGGAGAGAATGGACGGTCGCAGCGACAAACTGAGATCCACTGTGTTTTCTGCTGAGCTCTCTGATGTGTGCTCGGCGTTGCGAACTCATCCGGGACGGGACGAAAGCAATTCTGACATTCGCCTCCAATCACGTTTGTTGTATTGAGGTTAGACGCCTGGGGCTGCGAACCAGTGGGTTCTGCCATTTTGTTAGTACCTCAAGTTCCGCTACACAGGGTCAAGAACTCCCCATACAACTTAGCACTTTTCGGTTCATCAATACGTACAGCAGCCGCAGTCTCCGCATATCTTCAGAAAGCGAAATGCAACTGTTTCAATCTGAAAACACGACCGCCTTGCGAGCTTAACTCTCGGTGCGCGGACAGCACTGAGCCGCCAACGCCGCCGCTAAGCCGCCCGCCAAGAAAAGCCCGACGGTCAACGCGCCGGTTCTCCTGGTTCTTCTTCTTGCACCATTGTCAAAGCTGAGCATTACGGGCAAGGCCGCAGCGCCGAGTCCTGCGCTCAAGCCCAAAGAGATGCCTCTGCCGATACTTCCAAAACCGGGTTTCGAGCCGACCCGGCTGAAATAGAGAGTGTTGGTGAAAAGATCGCCCAGCAATGCAAAGAGGAAAAGCGAAGACCCACTAGGTGGCGTTCTTCCAACCGCCGAACAGAATTTCGCGACGCCCTTCATGCCCATGCGGTCCAGCTGTGGAGCATCGGGCAGAGCCCGGCGAAGAGCCTGATGCGCAGTGGTCAGCGCAACTGCACCAACGAAGCCGTTAAAAAGTGCTCGAATCATTCTCTTTTCCCCTGAGTAGTCTGCTGATCGTACTAAATACATACACGCAAATTTCCTCTTAAAAACGGTAGAGGGCAATTAGAAAAGCCGCACCCTGCCTTGAGGAAAGGTGCGCAAACATTAAATATGTTCCTTCTTGGTTTCGCGCTAAAATCCATACCTATTCTCGGCATTCCACCAATCCCCCAAAAGGTTTTCAATGAGTTCGAAACGCTTTCAAGCCGCAGTCTTTGCTCTTTACTTCGCGCTCTTGTTCGCCCCCGCAGACGCAGCGAAAGCTCAGACCATTGCGCAGGCCAGCCCGGCAGCTGAGGCAAATGCACCAGCACCCGCGATCGACGCACCTTTTCAGTTGGACAGCATGATTGTCAATGCGCAAAACAACTACCAGCATGGGCGTTACAAAGATGCAATAGAACTGTTCGAGAAAGCGCAGCATTTCGCAGATAAGAGCGCATATCAATCAGCGCAGATTTCGCTGGGTTTGGCAGAGTCGTACAGATCTTTAGGGCGTTACAAGGAAGCGGAGGCTCTTTTCAAGAGCGCCATCGAAGAAGCGGAACAATCGGACAAAAAACACTTAAACAAGAAATACAAAGCCAGCAAGAAACGCGCCAGCGATCTGATCCCAACAATGATGAGCAACCTGTCCGTTCTCTACCTCGATCAGAGTAGATTTCCTGAGTGCGAGGCCATTTTGAACAGCTCAATTGCAATCGGCACAAAAAAGGTCGGTCCGAACAATTTCAATTTGGCATTACCCCTTAACGGTTTGACCAGGCTTTATCTCAAGTGGGGCAAATTGAGTGAGGCAAAAGCGGTCAACGACAGAACAATGTTGTTGTTCAGCACGCCGCAATCAAAACAAAATTGGCTGTATGCATATACTGCGTTCAACCTTGCTCAAATATTGAATGAGAAAGGGAGGTACAAAGAAGCGGAGGCTCTGTACAAGGCAACTTTGCTCGGACTGCAATCTTTGATTGGTTTCGAACATGAGCATATCGCGATCGTTTTAGAGCCGCTTGGCGAGTTGTATCGGAAACAGAGCCGATACGCCGAAGCGAGAAAAACATTCCAGCAGGTTCGCAAAATTCGCGAGGCGGCTCTGACGAAAGAGCATCCCGATTACGGTAAAGCTCTGCTCGACTTGGCGCTCGTGTGCAGAGACGAAGGGCGTTATGCAAAGGCAGAAGAGCTCTGCAAAAGTGCGACTAAAATCATCGAGCGCTCGCTCGGCCAAAACAACGTAGAAATTTCGAAGTGCTGGATCACGCAAGCTTCAATCGCGCGATACCAAGGTAGATACAGCGAAGCGGAAGAACTTGCAAGACGCGCCTTGGAACTTGACGAGAAGCTGGTTACAGCCGATCACCCAGCCGTCGCTCACGATATGGTCGAGCTGGGAGGCATCCTTGCAGATGAGCGCAAGTACGATCAAGCTGAGGCAATGCTGAACAAAGCACTGAAAATCAGCAAGGAAAAACTAGGAGCAGATCATCCGGACATCGCGCTGACGGTGCGCAGTCTCGCCGAGATTTATCTTGCACAAAAAGACTATGCCAAAGCAGAACCGATGTTTAGAAGCTCACTGCAGCTTGCCGAGAAGACACTAGGAGCAGACAATTCGCAGGTCGCAAACATATTGAGAGACTTGTCGGAACTGCTGACCGTTCAACAAAAGTATGATGAGGCAGAGCCGCTTCTTAAGCGAGTATTGACCACGGACGAAAAACTGTTCGGGCAAAAGAGTCCACAAGTTGCAAGAGACCTCGAAGCTTTAGCTGCGTTGTATACGAAACAAAACAAAAATGATCTCGCAGCGCCGTTGCTGAAACAGTCCAAAGAAATTACTGCGGCACTGCCTGGTGCAGCGGAAGTACAAAACTATGCAACATCGGCTCTGGCAGGCTCATCGCAAGACAAGAAAGTAGCGGACAAATGGGCTCTTGTAGTCGGAATCAGCAACTTTAAAGACTCAACGATCAATTTAAAGTATGCGGCGAAGGATGCAACGGACTTCAAAAACTTCCTTGTCACTCAGGAGAATTTTGCGGCTGACCACGTAAGACTACTGACGGATAGTAATGCCACCAAAGAACAAATTACTTCGCAACTGGGACAAGGGTGGCTAGGCAAGCGCGCACAACCGGATGATCTAGTTGTTGTATACGTTTCGAGCCATGGTAGCCCTTCTCTGGAAGAGGTCGGCGTCAATTTCTTGGTCGCTCATGACACCGATAAATACAAGCTGGTTTCAACCGGTATCCCGATGCAATGGTTGACGAAAATTATCCAAGAGCAAGTGCACAGCAAACGCGTAGTCGTAATACTCGATGTTTGCCATAGTGGTTCTGCCGGCGAAGAGAAAAAGACCGCCGATGTCGATGATGACGATGACAGCGCAGCAGCAGATTCTGCCAGCAAAGGTTTGATGCGGGTCACAGAAATGGATGCAAGCAAACTGAACGTTGGTAGCGGGCAGGTAGTGCTGTGTTCTAGTCTCGCGGATCAAGTATCTTGGGAATCGAAAAACTATCCAAATAGCATCTTCACCCGCAAGCTAATGGAAGCACTGCAATGCAAAGGCAAGGACACTTCACTGAACGAAGCCTTCGATAAACTGCGCACTTTGGTCAGCGCTGAGGTCTTGAGCGATCGTGGTGCTGTGCAAACACCGAGCCTGTACAACAAAAGTTGGACCGGCGGCGATCCGGTTTTAGCTGTTCCTCCCTCGGCTCCTCGCAGCGGTAAATGATATACCGGCACAGACTCTAAAGGAAAAGTCTGCTGCCTTATATCGCAGCCCTTATCTAAGCTCTTTGCGCAATTTCTTGTCAGCTTTACGCTGTAAGTCGTCGGCATCGTCTTGAATTCGCTCTGCTTTTCTATTTTTCTCGGCAGCTTCTCTTGCATGTTTAGCTGCTCGTCCTTCCTTGCCTTTTACTTGAGCAACTGCGGATTTGGTCGATTCTGCGGTTGCTTCAGCGCCGACTGCGGCAGCTTCGGCTGCTTTTCTGTCAGCTTCGGCTTGGATTTCTGCTGAATCCTTAGCAAATGACGGTGTAGCTAAAACACCAAGAACGGCAAACAGCGAGAGCATTGATGTTAAAGACTTGAACATTAAACAATCTCCTAATTGGTGCGGTGATTCAAGGTTGACCGCATCATTGAGGTCAAAGTGCCAGCACTTATCGGGATGTTTACATTACTGAACCAAACTGAAAGTTTCAGTGAAAACCATGAGCACGACTGAATTTACGCAACCACCACTTGAAATTCTGAAGCCGAAATCTATGAAAGCCGAACTTTCGCATTTCATCGTAAGACTGGCTAAATGACCATCCCTGGCGAAACATTCGAAAAATTGCAAGCAAAATCCCTGTTCTGTCCGAGCCATGAAAACAGTGGACATAGATAGGATGATTAGCCTCGTCATCAATCAAGGCCAGAAACATATCAACCGTTTCCTGCTTGGGCAAATTCCAGTAGTTTAGTGGAATAGAGATAAACTTCATGCCAAGATCTTCAACAGCAGCTTTTTCTGCAGCGATTACCTTCTTTCCCCATCGCAAACTTATAACGGTTCGAACCCCCATTTCTTTCAGTGCGAAGAAGCCCTCCTTAACGGGCTGACCGCCACGAAACAAGTAGGGTTCAACCTGAGAGAAATTCCTTATGGGTACGCTGTCGTTACTCTGCACTGCCAAGATTTCAATTAGATGTCACTTAAACGCTGGAACTTGTCGCCTTGCTCTATACTCATGTGCAAATAGCTTCTTATGAGCGGCAGATTTCATCCACCAGATCTACTATAACTGCCATCAGAAAAATGATGCACCGTTGAGAATAGTCGACTTTCTCTAGACTTACAAATGCCTTCCGACAACACAGACTCGAATAAATTTAAGCAAGTTTTGGTTGTTTACAATCCTGCGTCGGGCACGGTTGGTGATTTCGACAGGCGTCTGGGCGCGATGGTGCGACACTTTGCCGAAGAGAAAGGCTATGTCGTCAATGCCAGACCAATAACGCAAGATATGACTAGCGCCGAGATGCTTGCTCCAGTGATGGGACCTTTTGAGTTGGTGGTAGCGGTAGGAGGAGATGGAACCGTTGGATTCGTTCTGGGGGCAGTTGCTGAGTCAGGGCTGAAAATACCAGTTGGAATAATTCCGTTTGGCACGGGAAACCTGCTGGCGCGAGCACTGAAAATTTCAACGGGAAAACACAACGAAGACCCTCTTGAACGCGCGATGGATACGATCATTCATGGCGATACAATAAACCTCGACCTCGGAAAAATGAATGGGCGCTGGTTCACTATTGACGCAGGCACAGGACCAATTGCCGACGCGATCACAAAACCTATTAAAGAACACAAGACGAAATTCAGACTTCTCGCCTACGGCTGGCCGCTTCTAAAGAGTGTAACTCATCGACCACTGCGATACCAATTGACGAGTGATGACGGAGAAAAACTAGATGTCGAAGCGTCCGGAATTTTCATTACCAACAGTTCGGAAATGGGAATTGGAGTAGAGGGCATCGAGCATCTCTCCGATGGAGTACTCGACTTGCTAGTAATGAATCCTCGCAGCGTGGTCGACTATTGGCGGCTTCTCGCGCGTTTCTTCAGATGGTTCATCCTCAACCAAGACTCAGGTCACGTGCCGTATCTCTTACGCAAAGTCAAAAGAGTCCACATAGAAATGATTCCAAAGCAAGTTAGTCGTTCGCCACTACACAGGTTCGCTCGAAAGACTCGCGATATTCTTTCCGGAAAAACGCACGTGCCGAAAATTAGATTTGAAGCTGAAGCTATGATCGATGGCGAGCCCTGCGGCACGACACCCTGCACCATAGAGATTGTACCTGGAGCTGTATTAGTAAGAGTTCCGCGCGCCGAAGCACCGGCAATCGTGAAATAATGCTTCAGCGCGTCGAGAGAGAAGTAAAGCGGGGGTTACAGAGGTGAAGTTCGCCAATTTCAAGGAAAAGATCAAAGCAGGCAAAACGCAAATTGGCACCATCGTTTCACTGTCACCACCTGCGGTGACAGAGTGTTTATCAAACCTTGGTTATGACTGGTTGTGGATCGATTTAGAACACGCACCACTTTCGCTAGAACAAGTGCAGGCGATACTCGCTGCTAAAGTTCCTGAGTGCGCTGGTCTCGTGCGCGTTCCCACTAATGCAGATGAGTGGATTAAACGCGTGCTCGACATTGGTGCTGATGGCATCATTGTGCCGCATGTAAGCAGCAAAGAAGATGCATTGCGTGCCGTCAAGTCAGCGAAATATCCACCTTTTGGCGAGCGAAGTTTTGGCGCCGGTCGTGCGCACACATATGGAATCGATGCAACACATCACGAGAAGGCTAACGAATTGACTTGTGTTATCGTGCAAATCGAAGATCGAGACGCGGTGAAAAACATCGATGAGATTATCTCAGTCGAAGGTGTAGATGGAATCATCATCGGTCCCTATGACCTTTCCGGAAGTTTCGGAAAGCTTGGAAAAGTGGCAGATTCGGAAGTTCAAACAGCAATTAAATCTGTCCTTGTTGCCTGCCAAAAGCGAAAAGTGCCAGCAGGCATTTTTGCTTTATTGCCTGAGCAAGCAAAAGACTATCTCGACGCAGGATTCTCATTGGTAGCAGTAGGAGTAGACCTGCATACGTTGTGGACTTCTGCTAAAGAGAAACTACAAGAACTCCGAGGCACCGGATAGTGATAGCCGTACTTAATATGTGCGATTTTCGGATTTCGCGGCTCTCAGAAGTGTAGGCATCGAGAAAGCAAACTGGTAACTTGCGCTGAAAGTGCGTGGAGGGATGTTGCGCACCCTCTTCTGAAGGGGCGACGGCACGCGTCGCCCGGGCGATGCATGGCATCCATCTACAGGAACGGACAGCTATGCAAGCGAGCCGCGTGTGCTCCCGGAACGTGTAAGAAACGCCCCTGGTTTTCCCAGAGGCGTTCCCATTTTTTGCCCTCACAAGATTGCGTTTCTCTTGCTTGCAAAAGCGTTGTCTGCGCGAGGTTGTTAGCCTACGCATTTGGCAACGTGGCGTGCTACGCGGCGCTTACTTCCACATCGACGATGTCATCGTCATTGTTTTGATGTGCACCGCTGCCGCTCGAGCTACGTCCTTGTCCAAACCCTCCTTGCGCGGACGCTTGGGCATTGGCTTGAGCAGCGGCTGCATCTTGTTGAAGAAGAACAAGTGCTCCACGCAATTCGTCCATTGATGACTTGAGAGTAGCAGTGCTTGCCTTTTCCTCAATCTTCTTGCGCAGCTCGTCTACGAGCAGCTTAGCTTTCGCTTTGTTTTGCTCATTAACCGCAGAGCCAAGTTCGCTCAACTGGCGCTCAACCATGTAGCACATCTGATCGGCCTCATTGCGAGTGTCCGCAGCTTCTCTCAATTCGCGGTCTTGGTCAGCGTGTTCGGACGCTTCCTTGATCAGACGATCGATATCATCTTTATTCAGATTAGTGCTAGCTGTGATTGTAATCTTCTGCTCTTTGTTGGTCGCTTGGTCGCGCGCCGTCACGCTGACGATACCGTTGGCATCGATGTCGAACGAAACTTCGATTTTGGGAAGTCCGCGTGGTGCAGGTGCGATTCCGTCGAGACGGAAATTACCTAGCATCTTATTGTCGCGAGCCATCGGGCGCTCGCCTTGGAACACGCACACATCGACTCCGGGCTGATTGTCGTCAGCGGTGGAGAATACTTGCGATTTGTGGGTTGGGATTGTCGTATTGCGTTCCACGAGTTTGGTGAAAACACCGCCCATGGTTTCGATCCCCAGAGAAAGTGGGGTTACGTCAAGCAAAACAACATCCTTCACTTCACCGGCAAGCACACCTGATTGAATTGCAGCGCCAATCGCTACGACTTCATCAGGGTTCACGCCCTGGTTCGGTTCTTTTCCACCGGTTATTGTTTTGACCAGCTCTTGAACGGCCGGAATGCGTGTCGAACCGCCGACCAAAACAATCTCATCAATTTCAGAGGCTTTCAGTCCTGCGTCGCGAATTGCTTCTTCAACAGGCTTACGGCAGCGCTCGACCAATTCCCGAGTCAATTCATTAAACTTGGCTCGCGAGAGTCTCATGTCCAAATGCTTGGGACCGGTTTCATTCGCGGTGACAAACGGTAGCGAAAGCGTTGTTTCCGAAACGGAAGACAGCTCAATCTTTGCCTTCTCGGAAGCTTCGATAAGACGCTGCAATGCTTGTTTGTCTTTGCGTAAATCAACTCCTTCGAGTTTCTTAAACTCATCAGCCGCCCAATTGACGATCGCGTGGTCGAAGTCATCGCCACCAAGGTGAGTATCACCGGATGTCGATTTGACTTCAAAAACGCCGTCACCGACTTCCAAAATCGAGACGTCAAAAGTACCGCCACCAAGGTCAAAAACAAGAACGGTTTCGTTGTTCTTTTTATCGATGCCATAGGCCAGCGCAGCTGCCGTAGGCTCGTTGATGATGCGCAGAACGTCCAATCCAGCGATAGCGCCGGCATTCTTTGTAGATTGCCGTTGAGAATCATTGAAATACGCCGGAACGGTAATAACAGCGCTGGTCACCTTTTCACCGAGGTATTTTTCGGCGTCTTCCTTCAGCTTGCGCAGAACCATCGCCGAAATTTCTTCCGGAGTGTACTCCTTGTCTTGAATGACAACCTTGCTGCTGTTCTCCGCTCCAGGCTTGATACGGTACGAAACTATTCCGCGCTCCGCTTCAACTTCGTCGAATCGGCGACCGATGAAGCGTTTAATAGAATAAATAGTGTTTTGCGGGTTGACCACAGCCTGCCGTCTAGCGAGCTGACCTACCAGCCTTTCGCCAGTCTTCGTAAAAGCCACAACTGAAGGCGTCGTGCGTGAGCCTTCCGCATTGGCGATAACGGTCGGCTGGCCGCCTTCCATCACGGCGACAACAGAGTTTGTCGTGCCCAAATCGATACCAACAGTCTTACTCATGCTCATTTCCTCATAGGTTTCGAAAGCAGACCAAAAGCCGCCCTCCGGAAAGGCGTGCAAGCGCCAATCGGAGCGGTGGGATGAATCGGTCCTACCTTCGTTTTAACCAACGCAGCGAAAATGTTGTCCAAATAACAAAATTTCTTTATTTTTCAGCAGCGGAACGCTCGAAATTCCAGCCCTGTGGGCTCTAGCGGCCTTAAACTGCTCTTTAGAGTTCTGTTATAGCTATATATGGACCAAGAGTTCCAGAACCACGCGGTTCCAGGGGCTACAAGGTTACAGCGCTACTAGGTTCCAGGGCAAAGAGGTTCCAACGCTACTAGGTTCCAGCACGCCTTGCCTGTAGTTCGGCTTGCCTCTCATCTGCTTCCTTCTTGAGCATAACCACTTCGGCGTCGAGCTTCGTAGCTTCGTCATCGCGTTTCATCGCACGTAAGAGTTGAGAGTACTTCTCCTTAATCTCCGCTTTCTGCGCGGCATAGTCACCGGCGGAGCCACCATATTCCTTAAGGAATACGCTCGTCACCTCGTCTTCGGCTTTCATTGCGGCGAGAAACTTTTGCTCAGATTCCTCGTGTCTACCAACATCTCTCAAGAAACTTGCATACGTGGTCAACGTGGGATGGAGAGATGATTTGCCCAGCGTAGGATCAGCTTCAGCATACTCGCTTGCGAAAGTCAGTGCTTCCTTCATATAGGACTCTGCAGCAGCATCATCTGTTTGCTTATGCTTAATCTCACCAAGCGCGTTCAAAATAGAAATCTTCGAGTGCATCCCGGTGAGGCGATCTTCGTCCACATTCTCCAGCGCTTGCTTGTATTTCGCTTCGGCTCCTGCCAAATCTCCGTTCTTCTCTGCTACCTGCGCCTCCAGCATCAATCGCGTGTTTGCCATCGTCGCTTCCATGCCGGACTGGAGACTCGAAAACAACTCGCCCAAACCAGGTATCGTTTCCTCGATTTGAGAGATCATTGCGTCCATCTCTGCGAAATTCAAGCCAAAGTCCGTATCGAGAGATGCCAAACGTTTCTCTGGATCCGCTTCAAAAATATTGCCGCCATTGAACATGTCTTTCATGCTTTCGTGCGACTTGTCCATCATCGCTTTCATTTCATCAGTCATGCCAAACTTGCTGCATTCATGTGCCATGTCACTGTAGAGCCGATGTTTCGAATCGTCTTTCTTCTGCAAATAATAGGTAGAGAGCTTGGTGAGAATCGTAGAACGCTGACTCATCAGCTCGTCCTTTCCTTCGGTCCTTCTGAGCGCATGCTCGTAGCACACCAAGGCCTCTTCAGCTCTGTTTTCCTTCTTCGAATCCAACGCACCGCCAGAATCAGCGATGTCCATCAATGCAATCTGTTCTGGGGTCCAGTAACTCACCAGCCCCAAATCGACCATGCGTTTGGTGAAACGCGCCATGGGCAGTTCGCTGCTTCCACTACGCTGCCGGAGAATTTCTTGATCGACATCACTTTGACTAAGGAAATTCGCACTCAACATTTCCTGCGGTAGCGCCTCTTCTTCGTTGATGATGCGCCATGCGGCCTCATAAAGAATTACATCTTTCAGCAACAGAGGATCCAGAGGTTTGTCCCAGGACCGCTCGACAGGCTTTGGTGCACTTTCATCCGAGCCTTCGCAGAAGCGGCATTCTTCGTTGTTTGCAAAAATAAACTCCTGGCAATAGCGGCATCGATGCCCCTTTTCCATCTCTTCCTTGCGAAGCTCGAATTCAGCAAGGACTTCTTGCGGAGTAATTTCGAGCAGCTTCATCTGTGGCAAGTCACAAACTTCCGCGATTGACTCGCCATTGGCATAAAGAGATAAAAGAAGGTCCATCAAAATTGCATGTATCTTCGCCTCCGGTGGTTCATGAAGGCAGATGAACTCACCACCAGGCTGGCGCCGCTGCTCCTCAAGTGATTCGCCAACCTGCATTTTGGGAGTTTCAGACTTCGCTTGATCGATGCGACTGCGAAATTGCTCAGGAAGCCTTGATTTAACCTTCTCAAAATCCGGAATCCACTCATTGATACTTCGAACAGTCACAAACGGGTGCAACGAAACTTTCTTCATGAGCCGGTTTTCAATTGGCTTATGGCAAAAGCGACAGTGCGTAGCCTCCAGACGAATGTTGCCTGCACACTGTGGGCACCATTTGTATTCTGTCTCTGCAAATGTATACATGCTTCACCCTAGATTTAATGAATTTTCCTAGGACTCCTATTAACGAGATTTACCACAAACGAAGGTCGGTAAAGCTCCAAAAACCTGAAGGAAAGCTGAAACTAGCAAGCCCGAAATCTATCTACCGAAGCCAATTCCCGATTGGTGATACACTTCCCAGCGACGAAAGCCAAACACAAATGCCTGTACAGTCCGTGCAGTCGTGCTCAAAAAGGAACCAATGATGTTCACAAGGTACCGATTTCAAAGAAACGCGATTGTCATTTGGATCCTCCTCGGCTTAGTGCTTTCAGCGCCAGCGATTGCAGACGACACAAATGCGCCACGCGGCGCTGTTCCACAAACCATATTCAATTTGGATTTGTGCACGCTCGCCTATCAGTTCTACCACCAGTCTCTGTGCTTGCCGCTAGATCCCTGGTACGACATGATGTCTAGAGTAGGCAGCGACCGGCGCAACAACATCTGCCGCTTTACGCACGATTATTCTGCGAACCTGGGACTAGAACACGGCTTTTACAGCGGACCAAACGCAGCGAGAGGCTGGAGAGAAAGCAACCTAAATCTCGATCCGATTCTCACAAACTACAAACACATAGACACGACCTCACCAGCCTTCACGAGAGATGGAGAGCGTTTTCTCGCAGTGGTAGCGCCGAGCTATGTCACGCGAAACATCAAAACAGTTGAAGGAATTCGCTACAGAACAAAGCCAACCTCATATCCATACAACGATGTTGAACTCTTTAGGATACGCGAAACTCCCAGCGGAGATGATCATCTAATTGTTTTCGAGGGCGGAACGGGAAGCGATGGAAAAAGCGATCCTTCTTGGAGCCTGATGGGTTTTGTTCTGATGCATAAAACTCAAACGGGCTATGACGCGCACATTGTCTTTCGAGGCAGCCGTAGTGGGGCGTCGCTCGCCAAAACAGTTTGGAGGGCGCAGGATGCGATTGGAGCTCACAAGGGAAATCCTGATTGGATCACTGACCTGCGCGGGACAACACAAATCGATCTACCTTTAATCAGCAAAGTAGGTAAAGTCACTGAGGGATTTGGAGAATCGTTGCCAACGATGCTTGGCACAATCACCGCATGCTGCAAGTATCTTGAGCAGAAGTATCCCGCACCTGAGCACATTTATGTCACCGGTCACAGCCTTGGCGCCGGACTCGCCAGCCAGTTTGTCAGCTCAGTGATTCAAGGAAGCTATGGCGACGTATTGCGAAATGAAGTCAGAGGTTGGGATTGGGGTAAAACTACTTTAGTGGCATTCGCACAGCCGATCCCCGGCGATCCCTCTTTCGCTGCAAACTTTGACAAACTCTCTCCGTCCTCCCAACATTATTGGGTCGCTGGAGATGCAGTTGTCGAAGCAACTTCAAGCACTATTGTCGGACTGTTCATTGATAAAGGCGAACACTGCGGCATTCAGAAAAAGTTGAGCCCGGTCGCTAACTGCAATGACAATGTCCACGAAGTTTTCGTCATCAGAAATGCTTTGGTGCGCGATTTGTCGTCAGTTGATGCACCGTTGTCACAACAACTTGGGCAGGAAAACAGCTGGGCCTATTATTCCAGTGTTTTGAAAATGCTCGCGGGACAACCAGAGAGCTATGTATATCCAGGCGCGCCGGCGCCGAGAATCATAACCGAAGAAAATTTGAAGAGGGTTCTGCAGAACTATAATTTCGGTCCGGAATTTGATCGTTGGCTCGAGCAAGTTTACGCCCGAATGATTGTCGACAAGAGCAGCTATATCGGACCCAAATTTCAAAGCACGCTTGATGAGCGGCGCAACCTTGTTATCGACATTGCACAACGAATGAGAACAGCGTCCTCGGGTGACAATGCAGCAGATTTAGACGGATTGGTCAAAGAATCCGAACTCATAGACGGCAACCTTGGACTCACGAACGAAGAGCAGTGGATCTATTGTGCAGCCATTCTTTCGCGATTGCAGAAAACGAATCTGACGCTCAGCGAACTGCTTTCAAAACCAGTGATAAGAACCTGTCTCGATTCGAAGTTCGACGAGTAGGAGTCCTCGGCTTTCTCAGAATCTATGTCCCATTCCCGAGAATGCAAGGGTTATTAAAACGAGCAGTTCGAGAGCAACGGTCAGCATGACAGAAAAGATTGTGCCCAGACCGAGCAGAACTGGTGCAGAATGCGCAGCCTTCTCTTTAAAGCAAAGCCGAGCTATCACCTCTGCCGGTGCACCCAAGCAATAGCAAACATTGGCGCAAATTGCGTAAAACAGCGCAGCGAGGATCGCTGGAAACCAAAGACCAAACAGCGACAAAATCAAAACTGATGGCAGACCGGATAGGCAAACCGCCGCATTGTAAAAGGGTCTTCGACATTCCCACCAATACAAAACCGAAAACAGCGACCACCGCTCTTGTGGCACCGCAGCAATCTTTTGCCATAACCCTGAACCGCCGGTGGTGCGCGGAGTCTTCTCGAATGTACTGACAAGAGCTTGAATTTGTTCTGGTGATGATTCCTCAAGGACGCGGAGAAAGTCATCTGAAGTTAGGTCATACATGACCTTTCTCAGGTCAGAAGCTGTTCTTCCTTCTGTCGCTGAGGAAGGAGGACTTTCAATCTGCGATTTCGAGTTGTTGATGGCTTCGACGGATTGCCCAACACTCGCTAAATGTGCAACATCTTCTGGATTGCGACAGACCGACTCAGCGGCAACGAGTTTGACCTTGGGCGCAGCGGCAACTTCGCCCTGATTGACAGAGTTTTCGTTTAGCACAAATTTTCCCTCTAAGTCCCCTTGTAGCATATTTCGAAAATGCTGGCTCGGGTCACCCCAATTATTTCAACTTAGAAACCGGAAGTGCCGCGCCTTCCATGCCCCCGGGTGACGTGACGAGAGACATCACCGCCAAGAAAACCGCCTTCGCCCGAACTGCCACGTCCCTGGTTCGAACGACTTCCAGAAACGCGAGCGTTCGTTGGTCGCTCTAGCCACCCATGGCTTCTGGTTGCTCGGCCATCCCACCCGCGACTAGACGTTTCCTTTGCGTCCCAAACATGCTTTGGAGCTGTGACTGCAACGCCTGATTCAACTTTCGTTTTCATGTGAACCAGCTTCGCCCACTGGACACTCTTCAGAGTATTATCCGGATTTTTCTTCAAGCGAAGCAGCCAGCTATCATTTGAATCCAGATCCATAGCGCAACCCTGTTCGCCATCTGTGGCTAGAAAAATCCGCTTCAACCCCTGAAATGTCGGAAGAGCAATTTTATAGACAGTTCCGTTCATCTTCACGCTGATTTGTGGATTGCTTGTGCCCAACGCCAGTGCAGCCGGATTTTCCTCTACCAAAAGTGGCTGCCAGCGCCCCACCGCGTTATTGATGTTCGAACCGATCTCAGCTGTTTCAAGACAGGTCATTTCAGCAAAACAATTGAAGACTGTTTTTGAAACTTTTTCTTTATCAACTTTCAGCAGAAACTTATTAGTATCGCTTTTGGTGGCACCAGCAATGAGCGTGATCCGCTGGTCAACGGAAACTCGAGCATGCTGCGTAGCTACACCGGCACGCAAAGTAGTCGTATCCATTTCTGCTTTGCCAGAGGAAGATTCATTTATGTGGGTTCCGCCTTTAAGAGTACGCTGGAGGGGCTTCTCGGGATTCGCCTGTTCTGCGCCGGCAGGTTCCGAGATAGACGAGGCTTCCTCGGCCCATGCTGGCGCAACCCAAAGCACTAGGGAAAGGCTTAAGCACCATGACAGCAATGCCCGGACGTCCGTCCTAGTGTATCGTCCACGCAAAAAAACCAGGCTGCTGAACATTGACAGTCCTGCAAGGTGCAAAGAATGGCGCTTAGATCGGTTCATACTCCCATATATGCCCAATCTTCCATTCAGTTGCCTTACATGGCTTCGCAGTCTAGAATTCCATGAATTCAATGACTCGGGTGATAAACAAGGTGTAATAGCATCCTACACTCGAAAGATACAAGGAGAAAAACCCATGCCGCACATCATTGTGAAACTTTGGCCCGGCAGCTCGGAAGAACAAAAGGCCAAGCTTGCTGACCAGCTTGTCAAAGTTGGTGCGGAAACGCTGGGAAAGGGTGAGTCGTACTTTTCGGTAGCATTCGAGGAAATCGATTCGAGCGAATGGGCTGAGAAAGTCTTCAAGCCCGAAATAAAGGGCAGATGGGATGAGCTGTACGTAAAGCCAGGTTATGAGATGTAGCGGATTTAGCAAGTTGGGCACATTTCGTACGGTTTCAACAATCATTTCAGAACACTGAATTGTTCGATTAAATTGGAACCCTAAGCATACTCAAGGGTCTTCGACAGGAGTACACCCGTACCAACCTTGAGGACAGCGGCATGCATAAAGAAATGGTTCCAGAGAAAATCGACCGAGTTAGAGCCAGCACGTGCGACAAAATAAATGAAAGAATCGACCGTCAGATGGAGCGAAACATCGCTGCTTTCGCATGCAAAGGCAAGGACGAAATCTCAGAGAGATTGAACGAACTTGCGGAAGAGTGGGACATGGAGCGCATCCTTCAGCTGAACGCAACAATCGTTGCAACAGGCGGCTGCGTTTTGACACTGTTTGGCGGAAAGAGATTTTTGGCAATTCCTTTCGCGGTTTCAATGTTCTTGATGAATCACGCGATTAAAGGCTGGTGCCCGCCGATTCCAATCTTCCGCCGCCTCGGGGTGCGAACACGCTCCGAAATTGATGCGGAGATGTTCGCACTAAAAGCCATTAGAGGCGACTTTGATGATGTTCAAAGAATCGTCGAACCGGTAGATCGTACAGCGGCTGCTATAGATGCTGTGTCAGAGTTCGGCGACGACATCGAACAAGACGAACACGAACCGGAAGAAGAACGGCGCGGAGCGGCTTAAACACTAGAAGAGCAGTCAAGATCCTCTATGCCCTTAGAGGATCTTGCAGTTCATAGTCCTTGAGCATTCGCTCCGTCTTTACTTCGGTAACACGATTGATCAGCTTCCTCGACTCGTGATTATCACGCACAGTTTTCGCGAGCGTAAAACTCGACCCAACACAGAAAAACAGTCCCATCGTCATATAGCCCTTAACCCAAAGCTCCGCAGGCAATTGGTAGATTCCCACCGACACCAAAAGAACTGAAATGCCGAAGGAAATCCACACGAATGCCATATAGGCTGGCGTGTTTTCATTTATCGTCGGTCTGTCCATTACAAAAACCTCTTCAAACCCAACAGCTTCAAGTTATCGCTATTGAGGACAGCAAGGTGATGAGGCACAACACTTTCAAAACTGCTACCCCTGAAGTTCGTGTGTCGACAGCGCGCAGATGTCAATGTGGCAAAATATCGCCATCGTTAGTAATGGCAAATCCACTACGTTTCAAAAGCCTCAGTGATATCAAAGTATAGCCATGTCACCTTCTTAGCTAGTTCCAGACGTCTTATTGCGCTACTGCTCTGCGGACTATTTCTCGCGCCACCTTCTCTCGCCATATCTTCCAACAAAACGTCAAAGAAGCTGGAACCGCTGCAGACAGCTGAAATCCTTGGCGTTCGGGCAGAGGTCGAGCGGCTGCTTTACTTGAAAAGCACTTCGGACGCCAGTCGAGAGGAAATCGTTCAACTACGAGGAATCCTTTTGAGAAGAATTCTTCGCGGTGTGCTTGAAGTCAGACAGTACTGCAATATGGTCGATCTAGAGCGTGCATACACCTACGACATTATGCAAAAAGAGCAAAGGCGACAGGCTTTGGTCGGTCAACTTTTCACACTGGCGAGTTTCGCGCAATTGGCGACCTTCTATACCATGGAACCTTACATGCGTATGCAAGAACAATTCGTCACCTCTGCTACTTTCACGACGATAAGCGGCTCCTTGAACACTGGAATTTCAACACTTTCTCGCCTTTATGGTTCCGTTGCGAAGGCGAGCCACGTCGCCCCACCTGCAGTGCTCGGCAACCTCGTCACAGGCAGCCCGGTTGATGCGAGCAAGATGCCGCCATTATTGAACAAGTATTTTGACGCCACAGTCCCGGGTTTGGACAAATCTCGAAGAGACGCACTCTTCTCTCACTGGCGTGAGCGATATCGAATAGATGCGTCGAATCCGGAAAACCTATGCTCGCTAGCGGACAAAAAGAAAGCTAGTTTGAATTTGCTTCGCTCTAGAATTTTACTCTTGTGGTCGCTTCGCACTGCGGTCCTTCAGTTCGATCATGATTTACTCGCGCTTCTCAGGCTAATCGGCTCGCCACTCGGTGAAATTTCAACTAGCGCCCCGGGCTCCACTGCAAACACAAGCGAAGTCGTACGCTTACTCAAACTCGGACCATACATCGATGAGCTGAACCGACTCAAGAGAAGCGGCACCAACCATCAACGAGTAAATGACCTTGATGCATACGTATTGCAAAAAACTCTCGAAGGCACGCTGGAGATCCAGGCCGCAGCAGATAAAGTCGACGAAGATCTCTACTACAACTATCACATTATTTTGTCAGACCTTGAGCGTAGCAGGGCAAAATCGCTGCAACTCAACTACGATGCCAACTTCCTTCAATCCGGTATATTGGGCATCGTCGCAGGCAAACTTTATTTGAGCAGACATACATTTGCAGGCAATCAAATGTTCGTCATATCGGGCAGCAACGGCACGGCGCTTACTCTTCTTGCAGCACTGCAACAGCATGGATTTTGGAGAAAAGCGGACACGGGACCGAATTCTCTAGCTCAACTCCTCGATCTCCACCCTCAAGAAGACTACAAATTTTCGTCCTTCGTCTCTCAACTACTCAACTCCCCGCTGCCAGACTCGACCGATGGAAAGTCTAGGCGTGAACTCTTGAATGAGGCTTGGCGAAAGAGCCATGTGACTACACTTAACCTGGATTCTACAAAGAACCAGCGCGCCGTCGCAGCAATGCCCACACACAAATACGACACCATCAAGGTTGTGAAAAACAGAATCACACTCCTTCACTCGTTGATGAAAGAGCTTGAATCGTTTCAAAATCAGACCCTCGCAATATTGAACAGCACAACCACAACAGAAGACGAACAAGTGGGACAATCCACGATCGTCGATGCAGGACTAAGTGGACATGCGCGGGAAGCAGCAAAATTGCTTGGAATAGAGAGTGAAGTCAATCGATTAGTTGAATTGAAGAAGTCCGGAACTTTCGATAGCTACGCCGATGAAACAGAGAGCTTGAAACTTCAAATAGTTCGCAAAGTGCAAACTACCGGTCTGCAACTGCGAGTTCTCTCTGCTCGGTTCGACCGGGAGATCACAATCGAGAAACAAGCGCTTGATCGCGTGACAAGAGAACGAGACCTAACCGTAGCATTGTTGAACGATGCAAACTTTCTCCAGCTGGGTATCTTGGCCACCATTATCGATGGACCGTTAGGGATCACCAAGAAAAAGAAACTCAACCTCTATGGAGACCGGCTCAACATAGTCTCCGGTTTTACAGTCGGTGGCTTGGCAGGATTGTCACTCATCGCACAAAGGGGTGGATTTCGTCATACAAAGTCAGGACCCAATCTTCTCGGGCAAACCTTCGGACTGCAAACACCTTCAGAGGAGCAATTGCCTCCAATCATCAACGCGTACATGAACTCCGTACCTCCCGGTTTCAGCAATGGTGTGACCCGGCGCGAACAGTTGGTGAAGTATTGGCAAACCACTAAGATATTGCCTATCAACATAAAGAAAGCAGCCAATATCGAGAGAGTTTCTGCGTATGGCAGCAGGCACCACCGATGGTGCGAAACAATCAAACTCATGACTGCGAGAGTTTCAATGCTATCGGATCTCAGAGCGATGATAGATCGAATGAACATTGGTCTTGTCGAGCTGCTGCAGGCAATGGATTAAACAAATTTCTCATTCGAATTGAAATGCCTATTTCGGGAATAAACAACTTACCAACCACGGCTTTGAAGTTGTGCGAATAACTGGTGGCATCCCCCGAATTGGCGATCAAAATCCCCCGAAAGAATGATCTTAAGGAATACCATATGCACAAACGCGTTCTGGATATTGTTCTCAATACTGGATTGAAAGTTCGTTCACTAGCAATTGTCGGATCACTGTTCACGATAAGCAGTGCTATGGCTGTGAATCAGGGTAACGAAATCGCCGCTGCTACAACAGCAAAGAGCAGTCCGAACAAAATCTTGCAGCGTATGTACGACCATCCATGCAAGTTGCCTGATGGACGTTTCTATGCACCGGCAACGCTAAGCACTATGCAATGGGGATTTCTGCCCAACAAAAATTCGAAACCAATTCTAACCGTTCCATCAAACAGTCTCATCACTTTCGACAATCTATCTTCAGAAGGTATGGTCGAAGATCAAGGACGCGACCCCGTTAAGTTCTTCGGCAAGTTCGGGGTTGATAAGTCAGAAGTTCTGGAAGACGCTATTGAGATATGCGCTTCGAACACTGAACAGAATATGTACACTGATGGTCCGCACATCATCATTGGTCCCGTGGCAATTGAGGGTGCGCAACCAGGCGATGTCCTCAAAGTAGACATGGTTTCGATGGAGCCCAGAGTTCCCTATGGAATTGTCGGCAATCGACACGGCAAAGGAGCCTTGCCTGGAGAATATCCACAGAACGATGGACCAAAACCGGGTGCAGACAAAGAGCACCCAGAACTATTTGGAAGTGTTTTCACATTTGTTCCTATAAAAGACATTGAAGGAAAACTCTTCGGAATTCTAAAAACAAAAACAGGCAAAGAGGTTCGATTCCCAATAAATCCATTCATGGGAACGATGGGTGTGGCGCCAAACACGACGAATAAAGTCAACTCCGTACCGCCATCGGTTTTTGGTGGAAATCTCGACCTCAAAGACCTGACAGCTGGATCATCTCTGTATTTACCTGTTCAGCTCAACGGTGGGATGTTCTTTATGGGCGATCCTCACTTCAATCAAGGTGATGGTGAGGTCGCATTAACAGCACTGGAAGCATCATTGAGAACAACGGTTAAATTAACACTTCTAAAAGCAGGCGATCCAAACATCCCGATAAAGGACATGAAAGATCCATTTGCCGAAACTCCCGATTACTGGATGCCAATCGGGCTGGATGTTGATCTCGATGCAGCGTTGAAGAAGACGATTCGAACAGCAATCAAGTTTTTGTGCGAAAAGAAAGGCATGGACAATGCAACTGCGCTGTCTTATTTGAGCGCTGCGACAGACTTTGAAATCACGCAAGTTGTGGATAAGACAAAAGGGGTCCATGCTCACATAAGCAAGAAGGACTTCTCAAACTAAGACCGGTACGCCACGCATCGCAAGTAAGTAGTTACTTTCCATCCGTCGCACCCGGATTGGAATGTTTGGTTTTAGCTTCATCATTTTTGCTTGACTGCTCGACCGAGCAGGAACGGCTCATTCAAGTATTGATGCCCATTTTGGGCAAAATCCACAATTGCAGTGCGAAGTAGAGCGCCAAAACGCCTACCATCACTAATAAATCCATTTTGTCTTTCACCATGGCTGAACGATGCTGCTGGGTACTGATAGGTATGTTTCCTATCTCCACTCTCAAGGTACCACAGAGATAGTGGAAATGACTCCGAGCAGATTCCTCTTACATTCGATTACAAGTGCAAAACTAATAGGAGCTTTCCCCTATCTCATAGTCTCTTCAATTGAAGAAGTGGCTAAATCTAATGGCGTCCCAACTGGTATTCCAGCTGCTCCTTCATCTGCAGTGCTAGTTCGGATTTGAGCACCTTTGCTAGAAGACTGGCATCCACAGAGGGATCAAGAAAACATCGAGACACGTCAGCTAGACGAATATCGGAAGAGCGATCAGCGACGATGATCTCATCACCTGTTTCAATTTCTCCCTCTTCCAACACCGACAAATAGAAACCCCATTTACCGCTCTTGTAAAAGCGTTTCACTATAGTGGGATCTCCAAACCTAATTCCCAGTTTGAAACACGGCATCCTCGGCTGTGTTACAGCAAACATAGCCGATCCTATTTTCATGCGGTCGCCGATACAAACATTGCTCTCATCAAAGCCTTCGACCGTAAGATTCTCTCCAAAAACTCCCCACTCCAGATTTGAGTTTGAAAGTTCAGTCTTCCAGTAGTCATACTGCTCGAGGGGATAGGCATATACGGCTTTGTCCGGTCCGCCATGAACCGTCAAATCAGCCTGCGCGTCTCCTTCCAAATTCAAACGGCTCACCTTCACTTTGCCTGAGACTGGCTTCTTGAAGATGCCTGTCTCAATTTTGTTGCCATTGAAGTTCACAATGGTCGGCAGACTGACATTGATTTGCAATACCGATGGAACTTTCAAGCACGTCTCCTTTGCAACCCGCGTTAATACGCACAATTAGAAATAGGAATAAACTTCAGACTCCGATGCCGATTGCTGCGTTGCAGCATCTCATCACAATGCAGAGAGGATAGCAACATGGCTAATATTGATTCAAAAACCTCAAATGAAAAGGTTTATTACCGCTCCACTGAAATAGAAGGCCTCAAGGTTTTCTATCGAGAGGCGGGTCGGGCAGACGCACCCGTGGTTCTCTTACTGCATGGGTTCCCAACATCTTCGCATATGTTCCGCAATCTGATTCCGAAACTGGCAAATGACTATCATGTCATAGCGCCTGATTTTCCGGGCTTTGGTCTTAGCTCTATGCCCGGGGTTTCGGAGTTCGAGTACAGTTTTGACAATCTAGCGCGAATCACTTTCAAGTTCATTGAAAGCCTCAACCTGAAGAAACTCTCTCTTTATGTCATGGATTATGGTGCTCCAGTTGGTTATCGCATCGCTTCTGAGCACCCTGAGCTGATTCAGTCGTTAATAGTCCAGAACGGAAATGCTTACGACGAAGGACTCGACAATGATTTCTGGAAGCCTATCAAAAAATATTGGAGCGACAAATCCAAAGAAAACGGGGACGCGCTAAAAGCTCTCTGCCAGTTGTCCGCGACTCAGTGGCAGTATCACACAGGTGTTCGCGATGTCGAGGCAATCAGCCCGGATACTTGGATTCACGATCAAGTTGGACTTGATAGACCTGGCAACAATGACATACAAATTGAGCTGTTCTACAGCTATGGCTCGACCCCGCCACTCTATCCAGGCTGGCAAAAATATTTTCGCGAACATCAGCCGCCTATGCTTATTGTATGGGGCAAGAACGATCAGATCTTCCCTCCGGCAGGCGCTGAGCCATACAAAAGAGATGTTAAAAACCTGGAGTATCACTTGCTCGATACCGGGCACTTTGCACTGGAAGAAGATGGAGATCAAATCGCAGATTTGATGCTTGCGTTTCTCAAAAGAGTGCTTCCTGCCGCAGTGAGCGCGAAGAACTAGCGTTTATCACTAAACGGACCAGGAAAAACTCAGGGTTTCTCCTAGTCACAGGCGATGCAGTGGTTGACTAGAATCGAAGAAAGTTCAGGGTGCTGACTGTGAACGAAATCTTCGGCGGAATTCTGGTCTGTCTATTCATGATCTTGCTTTCTGGCATAAAGATTGTGAGAGAGCATGATCGCTTGGTTGTGTTTCGATTCGGAAAAATAGTCGGGCACAAAGGTCCGGGACTGCAGATGATTGTGCCGTTGATTGAACGCTCGCTTTGTGTTGACACACGCATCACAGCTTTATCAACAGCACCAGTTGAAGCAAGAACGTTAGACAGAGTAGCAGTCCGGCTCTGTGTACTTTGCCGATTTCACATAAGCGACCCGGCAAAAGCGGTAGCGAAAGTTGACGACCCCTTTGCCCACACAATTGAAGCAATGCATACCGTTCTGCGAAGCACGATCAGCGAGCGTACTGCACTGGAGCTTCTCGCAAACGAAGCGGAACTCAACTACACCCTCAAAAGTGCCATCAGCCGTCAAGCAAAGAGCTGGGGAGTGCGTGTGAAATCAGTCGAGATCAAAGAGATGGCGGTGCTGCATCTCACCGAACGACATAATGAGACCGTCGTCACACTAGAAAAGGAGTCTGCGTAGCCACAGGTCAACCTCTTCAGTTTTGCGCATGACTCGCCGTACCTGAATTCTTCTTCGGAAAGGTCTGCACTTTCCAATTTCCTAGACCAATCAAACTTAGGCTACACCTTTGCCTGTTTGTTGTTTGCGAACGCGACTTGGTACTCCCACAACAAGGTTTCCCCCAAGGGCTCAGCGATTTTGGAAATGATTCAGGCAAAAATACCCAGTGCAACAAATGCGCTGAGAACCGCCGTGTCACACGAGCTGTAGTCAAAGCTAGCTTGACGCTTTACTCCATCGAAAGGCGTCGAGCAAATTCGAGGCCTTTCGCCCAGAGGTTTTGATTAATTCTCATATCCGATAAGTGACAAGCTACATTTCTATGACGGTATTTGGCAGGCTTACCAACCAACCCAACACAACGAGAACAGAGGGTTACCTAGTTGCCCATCGATTTCCGTGCTTAGAGAATTGGGTAGTGCTTCTTGATCATGTCAATCGACCCCAAATTAGGATCACCACTTGGATTAGATTTCAACTTGATGATTGAGTCAATCCCAATATCGATCAGTGAATCAGGCTCAGGAAAAACGTCTGCCTCAGCAGGTTTCACTTCAAATCCGGTCACTTCAGTGAATGTAAGCTTTCCACCCAACTGCAACAGATCACCTGAAACTTCCGAATGATCAACCGATGTCGTACCACCCTTCTGAATTAGCAAGCCGGCCATGGTGTGTCCAAGTTCATGGGCAAGTATAGCCCCTAGCCATCGGCCCAAGATTTCGGCAACAAGATTGAGTTTCAGTTCGAAGGCAACCGCATCTAAGGAATGGTCAAAATTGAACCAATAGTCATTGATACGCTCCATTGCCAAAAACGGCTTCGGCACATTTGTTACGTAGTTGTTCATGCTTGCAGGGAAAACACAACTTAAGCGTTGAGGACGATGTACATCCCGATCGAATGGATCGGTAAAACCGGGAAGTTCGTTAGCATCAATAACTTTCCCGTCCTTTACCCGCCCAGGGAAATTGCTTAGTATGACGGCCAGGTTCAAAGAATCTTGATCGTAATTTGATGGTTTATCAACCTTCACGTCAAAATTCCAAAGCAATCTCATGTTACCCACTTTCACGATAGCCTCGACCACAGTTCTCACCGAGTTCAATAGACCAGCTCGGAAAGAAAATAAGTAGTCATCCTTTGATTGTATGCTTGGTGTGTTAACACTCATCACATACGTTTCAACAAAACTTTCAAAGGTGCCAATATCTGCGGACTTGATCAACCCTGTCTTCTTTCCATCGAGTAGGGGAAGTAACAGGCTTGTGTCTTTTAGCAAGAATACTTTCGTAAAAAGCGGTACTGATAGTTGCAGAATCTTCGATGCTACTTTGCCGGCTTTTGTACGCGTGCATTTCAGATCAACTCGTCCAGGCTTGACTGCAAAAATCCTGGTTTCCTTACTTTCTTCAGACTCTATACTGATTTCACCTTTCGGATCGGCTGTAGACACTTCAACGACATCCCATTTGACTGAATCCGCGTCATCAACCTTGAATGTAACAACACCTGAGATATCCGATGGAGGATTGAAGGATCTGTTAGCAGGCGAATCGCCGACTATAGTAAATACAGAACCGCTTGTAGTTCCGCCTTGCTGTTGCCCTAAGACATCTGGAGGCTTTCCCCCCGATTGGGCATTTCCGCCAGTTTGCGGCTCATCTCTTTCTAGGCGCTCAAGTTCTCTAGGTGCTCTTCCGACATCTGCGCCCACGGCTTTGTCGAAAGCTTTGCCCATTATCTCTTGGCCTTGTTCTTGGGTAAGCATGCCATTATTGACCGCCCTTTGCACCTGTTCCTCCAGCTGCCCGATATTGCTCATCATGGATTTCTGTAGAGCGAGTTTAGATGCGTCACCAGCCGCTTGCATCCCCGCTCCCAAAGCTGCCGCCGCATTAAGCTGATTTTGATTAAGCCCAGTAAGATCACGAAATGCATCCCCTTTTCCCAACAACTGAATTACAGCCGCTAAGCCTGTGGGATCAGGCGCGGACGGAGCATTCTGTAGATTAATGATTGGTGCGGCAAAGTCCTTTGCAGTCAGATCAGGAGCAGTCGTATGTCTGCTGTCGGTATTCAGAATGCTGATTGGAGACGGTTGATCTGGTAGTGGCGATTCTTCCCAACGCCAGAACCTGGTCTCGTCTTTCTTCTCGCAAGAGTTGCATGAACCCATTACCGCTTCTGCATAGACCCCCTTTGTCGGAATCGATATAAGAAGCGGTGGAGTTGCGGTGTCTGGTGTGTATGCATCAAGAAGCGAGACAGGTTGATCCGGATCGATTTCATAGACAGGATCAAGTTTCATGCCAGGCACTACAGGTAGTACCAGCGAATTTCCAACAATTCCGAGCAGTCTATTCTCGACTACAGATGCTACGCTACGCCCGTTTGCGTTTGGTGCCGTGATGCCATCCAGCAACATGAATCTTCTGGATGAATCCATAGCTTGCCAGATTGCTCGGTGATAGTGCTCGATATTGTCATGCAAGTGCCTCATTAGAACGTTTACTCGCTCTTTGTCTTCATTCCTGGGATTTCTCAGCTCAGCTTGACTTACTGGCGCGGGAATAAACACACCATCTTTTTCCAGCAAATTGTGAGAATTGCGTCCAGAAACGGCCAAATCATGGTGGAGGTGTTTGGTTTGATAGCGCAACTGAAAAAATTCCAACGTCATGCGCGTACCTGGCGGCAAAAGCTGCGCCAAGGTCGAATCTGGCGTCAATGGACGAACTTTCAACTCAACGTTCTTCACGTCATTCCGAGTAAGCTTGCTGAGATTTTTAGACCTCACTTTTACTTGCAGCGGTGTCTTATTCTTGAACTCGGAAGCAAGATCAAGTCGTAGTGAGAGCAATTTATCGCTGTCACCGACTGCGTACACTTCGATGCGGTCGATGAGTTCTTCAGTAATTTCCTTACCGAGCAAATCAATGAACGTTTTGTCTCTATCTGTTGAATTCGCAAGGTTGTTCTGAAAGAACTGAGTCGGATTGATGCCAATGAGACTAGAAATACCGGCCCATGCTGACAAATCCGGAAGGGGAGAAACACTTTCTTTGTCCGCCGGTCTTACCAGTCTGAAGGAAATCCTGAGCATTCCCTCGATCTGAGTTATCTCCTCATCAGCATATGAGCCAGAAGGAGCATCTGCCCCCTCGTAATTGTGTACAATTCGATAAAGCGAATCAAATGCAGGTAATAGACGCCTATCTTTTACGGACCGCTGCAGTGCCTCGCGCCAGCGGAGAGTCTTTTCGTTGTCGAAAGGCGACATAAGAAGGGGCACAAAAAGACATTCTTGTACCTCAACGATTTTGTGATCAACAGCAAAGTGTCTAAGAACTTCAAAATACTCCACTGTGATCGCATGGCAGTGGTTGTAGTTTGCAAGCACCTCCGTCTGGGCTCTCAAGGTCTCGCCTTGAGCAACGGATTGCACCACAGTAGAGCGCTGGCTGCGGACGGCAGAAGCTGCTTGTCCAATGCGATCTCGTATTTGTTGCAAGGAAGTTGAGGATGCTTGCCGACTGCCGTGCTGAAAGCCGACTGACGCGCCGCCGCCAATACCTGCGGCTGAACCGGCTACCATCATCAAAGCACTTTGAGCACCGCTTCCTGGCCCCGAGCTCCCCTCGGAACTGCCTTTTGACGCCGTCAAAGCCAATGACGCGCCGACAACATTTTCTTTCAAGCTTGCTGAGACAATTTCGTTTATGTCTCTGTCCCTCGTTAGATTGGCTGTAAGGGATTCTTCTGCCTCTAATGATTCTGTCCTGCTTGCGACCTCTCTTCTCTCCCAATCCAAGATTGCTACCTGCCTCTTTTGGCCCGGAGCCAGAGGCATGCTGTACAGCAAATCTCCCAGTGAAAAACCACTCGCTTTCCAGATCTGCTTGAAATGAAGAATATGTCCGTGAGCGACGGTCGCTGCTTGATAGAAAGTGGGCTGTTCGTCCCAATCGAGCGGGTTTTCTATTGTTAGTTCAGCTCTCGAGGGTACTGTGCTTACTGCCCTGCTGAGGGCATTATCAATTTGAGTTTCTTCTGTCTTTTTTGCCGCAGCGGCAATCACTTCATCGGTATAGCCACTTCCCTTGGCTAACTGTTTGAGAATTTTAGGATCGATGAACTTTAAGGAGGTAGCAGCTGATTCTGGCGTAACACTTTCAGCGACTACTGCGTGATTGGACATGGGGTTTATGTCGCTTCGTAGAGCTGATGCTCTTCCCGGCTGTCGGGGATCTGTATTCGGAGGCACGTTCTTGGGAGGCCGAGTAGGTTTTGAAGGTTCAATCGGCGCATCTGCTTTTGGAGGCAGATCATTGGGAGCATCAACTTTAGTTGGGGAATCTCCTTTTAAAGGGTCTGCAATCGGCCTGAATTTCGGTCGCGCCATCTGAGGGATCCGGCTTGGATGTAGGTATTGCGGTTCTGGAAGTGTGAGACCAACAATTTCCGGCTCGGTTGTTCTGACTACTCCATAGAAATCAAATTCCTCAACCGTCCGATTCGGCTTATTTAGTACAACACAGCCACTCGAAAGATCGCTGGTGTAGACCTCAGGCGCGTTGATTATGTCTTCAGTATCGGGAAGGAAGGGTACGGGCACAGCACAAGCGCAATCGTCCTCTGCCCCGCGGGTTTGATCGCTCGGAAGCACGACCGAGACAATGACCTTTTTCGGTAATCTTCCATTAACTAATGAAATAGGCTGTGGTACACAGTTGGATACCTTTACAAAAACACTACTTAGCTGCGCATAGAGATACTCAACTGAAAAGAATCCCTGAGCATCAGTGGTCGTAACCGCAAGAATTTCCTCTGTATCATTTTCTCGACCAGCGATTAGCGAGACTTGTGCGCCAGCGACAGTGGTCTTACCATTTGAGTCAACCACTTGCCCCCTGAGGATTGCTTTTGCATTTTCAGCGGGAGTAGAAGGCGCCAATTTTGAATAGGATTTTGGCGTGGCAGATATTTCTAGCGGCGCTATATCTTTTCCAAGTTTATGCATAGCATCGTAAATGCTGGATCCGTCGGGAGCCTTAATTTTGATATTGAGATTTGGCTCCAGATTCTCAGGATCGGGTAGCAAAAACACGCCTTGCCATATTTGATTGTCCGAGGTGGGCTGCAACTCACAACTTGCTTGTCCGCAAAGAATAAATGAATCGGCTACTGCTGCGCTATCTCGTTGTTCTGCCAGGAATTCAAAATACGAGCAAACCAGACGGTATGCTCCAAAGTCGTCGTTCGCACTGCACTTGATCTTGACTGTGAGATTAAACACGGGTAGCACCTCCGCACCGAATGCATAAGCAAGCCATATAGGCTACCCACTTGTTTTCCTTTGTGCATTAAGAGCCGAAATACCACCACCGCAATCATGTTATAAGACCGTCTTTGAGAATTAATCCAGTGCCTTGTTTTCGTCACGCCGTGATTGGTATACGATGTTCGGGGAACCTTGATAGACCGTCGCAAATCTTTTGGCGGTGCGCACTTTCCTAGCGTGCAATTCCGTGAATTGCACTCGTTTTCTTTCAATTTCAGCAGTAAAAACTATTTTGCAAGAACCACGCTCCTGCAATTCTGATCAATCTTATAGATTGTCTTCATTAAATCCAAGGCTCTTTGCGGTCTCGAAATCCTTATCCGCTAAATCATTATTGTCCAAGCGCCTGTACACTTTTGCTCGCCAATAGTAGTGCTCACCTTCCAACAGCTGCTTATCAAGCTCGATACTCGCGGTAAAATCCTGAAGAGCGAGGTCAAACTTTCCTTGACCTCGAAAAGCTAAACCTCGCAACAGATATGCGATAGCATCTGCAGGATCGATTTTCAGACACTGAGTTAAGTCATCAATTGCTTGCTCATACTTACAAAGTCTGTAAAATGCTCTGCCGCGCTCTCGTAAGGCGTAGTGTCGATCATCACTGAGGTCAAGAACTTTCGAAAAATCTTCAATAGCGAGTTCGTGCTTCTTTAGCTGAGCATTAGTCCAAGCTCTCCATTTGTATCCTTCAACTTCTTTTCGAATCGGCATCCAATACAAATGATGTCGACCATGCTTACAGCTACATTTCTCTACATGCTCGGAAACACTCAGTTCTATGACGCGAGAGAAATCGTTCAGAGAAGACTCGTAGTCTTTCAGCTTGGAGTGAGCCTTACCGCGCAACAGAAAGGCTCTAATGGCTCCGGGCTCCAAAAATATCGCGCGATTAAGGTGTCCAATCGCATCTCTATAATTACCAAGCCTGTATTCTTTGCCAGCCCGCTGTATATGAAAGGATTTGTTGTGTGTGATTGCAGACAACACCCACCTTGCACGCCGTTGAATGTCTCTATCTCCAAGCTGAATCCGTTCTTCAACCTCCGTTTTGAACTCTTTTGTTGTGACACGCCGCGCCAATTTGCAATACCAGCGAAACTCACGCCTATCGCGAAAATCGATCGCTGCCAACACGACGGTCTGCAATCGTTGAACATCCGATGGACTGAGTGTCAACTTGCAAATGATGCGAAGCAGATCTGCCTTGAGATATCCGGATCTAAAAAACCAAGGATCAATTTCTAGAAAGGTTATTGCAGCATCCAGATGAGCTAGCTCTCCTCGCCTTAAGGACTCAAAGGATTCCCAGAATTGATCGGGGTATGCCTCGTCCAGCGTTCGATGAAAAAGAGCCGCCGCTTGCTTCCAGACTTCTTCTTCATCAACTCTACCGTGAATCCGCTGAAACAGCTTATATGCATCATTACAGAGAATACGCGCACTTTCAACCCGTTCAGCCATCAAACGCAAATCATAGGGTTCTGGCTTTCGCGAAAGTTCGTCTAGGCGCGCCCTCAACACTTTTAGTTTTTCTGTTCTGAGTTCTTCTGACATTTTTCTTCGAAATCAGTCCGTTTTTCTGTAGTGGTCATTGTGGACACCAACCCGCACTCCCGAGTGGAGGTACTCCAAAATTGCATCTTTATCTCCGCGCCATGCAGCTCGATTAATTCGCATAACTCCTACCTTAAAACCATTTCAAAGCCAATTGTTCATTGCTGCCATCGAAGCAACAAACGAACACGCAAGCTGAAAAGCGAGTTGCAGAATGCCACAGAATAGAATTCGCCACCAATCCCTTAGTCTCAACAACAGTAAAGTCAGCCAAGCCCAAAGACTAACAAACAGCGCAATGAGAATTGCGTAGGCTATCCAATCTTCGCTCGATGGTCGAGGTTGTGTTGAATCGCCAATCGTCGCGGCCCAGTATCCGCCCCAAATCATCACAGCAAGAGTCAACAACCAAGGAACAAGAGCCAGCAAATGGACAGGCAGTAACTTTTTGGGCAGGCAAACCCCATAGGCAGTTAAGATGGTACAAATTGCCATGACCGCGTAATAATCGCCAGCTATCATTTTGATTCCTGGCCAAACAAAGGCAATAGCCGTGAATACTGTGCCAAAGCCGGATCTTATAGCAAACACTGCGATTTCAACTAATAGAAGCGCTACCGCGAACCGAATGCATAGAATTGCAAATTTGGAAGATTCCATATTCGGTCCAGCTAGCTAGACAGTCCTGTAATACAGTCTACCTTAAAGCCTGAGCCAAAGCTGATGAGGTACTCTACCCGTCAAAATGACAGAGTTCAAGGCTACAGGCTCTGCGTTAATTGCGCTAGGATAGGGAAACGCATAACCGCTTGTGCGTGCTCATCATCTGTCGTCAGCGACAAACAAGCTAAAGCGTCGCCCAGTTTTGATTGGTCTAAGAAATTGGAAAGTGCAAATCTTTCCGAGGAAGAATTCACTGAGTGCTTTGAAAATTGATCAATCAAACTGGCAAACGAAAAGCGCGAGTCGTAGGTATTCTTAAGCTTCAGATCGGTGGTGTAAGAACTGATGGTGAGACGCCGTTCTATTGCACGAATGCCCGGAAAAAATTGCAGAGATTATCTGGAGCATCGAGACGAATACTCTTCTGGAGCGCAACATCATATTCCCACAGCTTGAATGCGCCTTTCTTAACGGGCAGACCAGCTAAACTTCCTTTAGTAACGTCGGCACGGCAGGTTTCGGTCTCAAACCCTAGGTACAGCCCACCGAACAAACCAGCAGCGTTGTATCTTCCACCTTGAGCAGTCGACATGAGTACAACTTCCAAACTTACTAACAAGGCTCCGCGGTGGCGACTTTATCCAATAGCGCTCTGCGTGTCGCAGTGCGCTGCCTTTTGTTGGGCATTCAATTCCTGTGATGCGGGAGAGCAAGCAAGTAATGAAAAAAGTTCGCATGCAGTAAACGCAAGGTCAGGGAAACAGCTTGCATTCACCTCGGCTGGGCATTCAATTAGAACTGAATGGTTTTACACTGCAAATAGCGCAAACTCACCAACACTAATCATTCTGCCAGGCTCGGGAGGAATTGAAGAAACCGGCGGATTTTTCCGAGACATGGCATCGAGTCTATCCAGTAGCGGAATCAATGTGGTGATTGTGCGTTATCTGGATCGAAGCGGTTTAAGCTACGCAAACAGTGCACAGATGGGTGTCAATTTTGGAAAATGGCTTCAGACTGTCAATGAGGGCTTCAAGTTTGTTCAGCAGCACCCAGGAATTGACTCCAAACGCGTAAGCATTTTTGGTCACAGCTTAGGTGCACAATTGGCATTACATACGGCGGGCTCCAATCCAGAAGTCGTCTCCGTGGTCGAAATGGCAGGTTGCTTTGTACTTCCCACAAGCAAGGTTCTGCGCATGCCGCAAGTTTTAATACTGCACGGCAGCGCTGATCGTGTTGTACCACTGAGCCGCGAGAAACAATTGATCGCTGTACTCAAAAGGGTCGGAGGAAAATATCAAGAACACATTTTTAAGAATGCGGATCATTCATTTGCCAATGTTTCGGAAGCTGAGTTGTTTCAGATAGTCTCCAAGTTTCTGAAAGAGTCTTTACCGAAGTCCTAACTCAGATTCAGCGAGCAAAGTGTGAAAACTCGAGAGGTTTCTCCTAGCAGACCATACAACATTAAGGCAGGAGCAAGTTATAGCTTTTAGAAAGACAGGCACCACTACGCGCGGTGCCTGTCGCTAACATTAGCCCTAGGAAGTGGTTGTTCCGAAACACAGTCAATTACATCGACTAAAAAGATGCATTACTGCTATCCCTAAATCCAAAATTTTGACCTTGTCGGAGACCACGCCATCAGGCCGAGTTCCAGTATCTATGAGGTTTTCATTCATTTCAGATTCCATTTCCATTATGGTAAATTTGCGGCTCAAGCCCAAGTTCGTTAACCAAATTTTCAACATTTCTCATCGCCAAGCTGCACGATACTCGGGAGACTTCGCAGCTCAACAGGCTGGTTTACGTAGATTCGAAGATGAAAAAAAAGACGCCAGAACTATATCAGGCGCCGAGGAAAGTCTAAGTTAAGTTTCTCCAGCCCGGCAGCCTCAGACGCTCTGAGGCTGCCACTTTTAGCTGTTTTCCAGCCCGAAAGGCTGGACATATCATGCAATGGAATTATTCAAATTTTACTCTCGTCAAAAATGCGCAAACCCTCCGTAGTGCAAGAATCTGGGCTATCTAAACGAAGGTAAATTGAACCTTCCAATAACTTTTATACAAAAACTTTCTCGCTTCGTCAACGGGTCGCGCCGTTTTTTTTCAGATCCCGAAAAATCCCTACCTAGCAGCATTTGCGGGCACATAAAATTTCGCATTATCGAAAATGTTCAAAAATTGTGGCTTCTCAAAAACCTTAAAAATATGGTGCCCCTAGTGGGAAGTTTCAAAATGCTCTTGGATGGCACCCAAAATGCACATCTCAACTGCCCGTGTTCGCACGCCATAGTCGACGAAAGTGATCGATGCCTCTGTCACTAGGAAACAATTTCTCTTCTACCGCTTCGCTGGTATCCAAAGGCATCTGAGAGAGAACCACTCTGCGATCCTCATTCAGAATGACTGAATTTGAGCGGTTGAATATCGGAGCAAGAAAGGGATTTAACAGAGGAATAGTAATCACGCCCTGATATGCTCGAAGATATAAGCGAGTTCGCACAGCCGTCACCGGAACGAACGCAATGAACTGAAAGAATTTTCGTGCCCGGATAGTCAGAAGCCAGAGATTTGGAAAGATAAATTGAATGGTGGGAATATCACTATTCTCCACGTCAACGTACATGCTTATTCGACGGTCACTGCAATCAATCCGTCTCATGCCGCTAACATCGAGGCCGCGGCCAATCGTTTTTCGATGCACGAACGGCAAATGTGCATAGTCAAGTTGGTTCTCGACGCACCTCGAAATATGTGTTGGCCACTCATGGATGGACTGGTAAGAAGCCAACCCGTCCGTGAGTTCATCAAACCAGGGCGGCGAGTCCGGTAAGCTATCGCCCTTTTTTAGCCAAACAAAACCGTTGCGCTCTAACACTCCGTGAGTTTCTACTTTCAGATTGGGAGCAGCCCTTCCTGTTTCAGGAACCAAGGAACATGCTCCGGTCGAGTCAAACCTAAAGCCGTGAAAAGGGCATGTTATGCAATCGTCAACCACCTCTCCAAGACTCAGACTCGCAGATCGATGAGGACAAGCGTCGATCTGCATGTGAATCTCGCCAGCAGAATCACGCCACAAAACGAACTTCTTCGAGAATACGAAGACCGAAATAGGCTTCCTTCCAATTTCCATACTAGAAGCAATTACATACCAGGCGTCCGGCACCTGCATTCGACTACTCCTTCGCTTAGAGCAAAGCAATCACGGTTGATCAAAATCACAACAACTGCTTTACTTGATGAACGAAATCCACTCCAAAACTGCGTTACCAAGCCACTTTCGAGCCAATTTTTCATTATCCTTCATTCGTGTGAACTTCGAGTGAACACGACAACATTATTCAGAGTGCGACCAAAGGAGATTTTCACTATGGGCATCCTGGGTCTGAAGGCAGCATATGCTCTAAATGTTTTGATCTTGGCGCCAGTTTTGGTTTCGATGTACAGCGACGTTAAGGCGCCGATTAGAGCCTTTCAGGGCACCATCGAGAACTCGGAAGGACTACGCTTGCTGGTCGCATCTCTGTGGTCAGCTATTCTGCTTCTATCGTTAGCCGGATTCTTTTGGCCGAATCTCTTTCTTCCTGTTCTGATACTGCAAGTTGTATACAAGTCGTTGTTTTTGCTGACTTACTGCATTCCGAAACTTAGAGCAGGGAAAGTGGAAAATGTGCCAATAGGCTTGTCAATTTCATTTCTACTGATCGTACTTACCTACCCGATACTGATTTTCTATGGACTTAGGGCGAACTGATCAACTTGTAATTTTACAAATACAAGGGAGCGATTCGTGTTCTAAACCTGGACCTCTGCCAGCAGCCATAGGACTTCATTTCTCGAGGGAAGCAATCCAACTACAGGCACTTGGACAATTCCTGGTGAAACAACCAAGACTGGCGATCAATATACAGTCGCATTGACCGACATTGATCTTGCCATTTTGAAAAAGAGAATGGTCACCGCACCGGGCGAATATGTCTTCCCAGGAGCAAATGGCCAGGGTCACTTAGCAGATCCCAAACGCGCATGGGCGAGAGTGCTTAAGCGCGCAAAGATAACAGATTTGCGCCTTCACGACTTGCGGCGTAGCATGGCATCATGGATGGCAAACAGCGGAGCAAACGCCTCGCTTATTCAGGGAGCACTTAACCACAAAGACATTAAAACCACTATGCTGGTCTATGCGCACACCGCAAAGAACGTCGAGCGGGATGCTAAGGCTAGGGCTCAACAAACGCTTCTAAAGGGCAGCAAACGGCGTCTGAATGTGGTTCCATTTGAGAAGAGACAAACACCTGTTTAGGCGACCCTTCAAATTCCGATTCGCAAGCAAAATGGAACCATTCGAAATAATAGCGAAGTGCGCCAAAGCATATGACAAATGCTCCTCCTATCGTGATCGAGGGAGAATAAGTGTATCGGTGCCCGGTTGGACCGAAATAAATTTTGAAACATTCTTCGTGCGACCAAATCAATTCTTGCTGCGGCTCCGCTATGGGAGCCAGGAAATTCCAATTCAAAATGATGTCTTCTGGTCGAACGGAACAGAGGCATATGAATACAGAGATGGACTCGTCAATGGATGTAGAGACGCGAAAAGCATTCTTGCTTTGGCTCCGTTTGGACTTCGAAGGTTAGATTTTGAAGTTCCCGGAATGTTGATAAGTCAGATTGGAAGCTATGGCAACATTATGACGCCAGTCTTCAGGATGAAAGACGATGCCACTGAGGACGGTTGCTTTCATCTCATTTTCGACTCGCAAGAGCAACGATCCTTAGAACTTGATATAGATAAGGTTGATTTCGGATTTCGTAGGGTCGGAAGCAAGTACAACATAGACAAGACTGAGCAGGTAACAGCACAAGCGATGCTGTTAAAAAGCCTCGACTCACGAAGCAGGTTGCCGCTGCTTCTCGGACAACCCGAGATCTTGCAATTGTCATCAATCACAACGGAATGCATCTATGATGAGGTTCTGTTCAATTCAATCATTCCTGAAGAACAACTGTCTTTTGAAGCTTCAAATTGCCACGCTCCATCCCACAAGCACTAATCTGCTCAGCGCACGAACCGCAACAGAGACTCGATTTCAGTTGCTCTCGAAGTCTGACATTTTTAATGGTTTGACGAAGGATGGAGGTTTGACATGATCAAGAAAAACATCAAGACATAAAGAACCGAGTCGTTGAGCAGAGGGCGCAACCAAGCCTTCTAACTTCCGTAAATAGAGCGGTTCTCCAATCAGGCTAGCAGTTTGGTGGTTTCCAGGAATTGTAATTTCAGCCACCGTGACTCCAATTGCGGCCAAAACGGTTAGATCATCAAGACGAATAATCTTCTGGAGCGCCACATCGTATTCCCACAGCTTGAATGCACCTTTCTTGACGGGTAGACCAGCCAAAATTCCTTGAGTAACTTCGGCATGGCAGGTTTCGGTATCAAACCCCAGGTACAGCGCACCGAACAAACCGGCGACGTTGTAACGCCCACCTTGAACAAATGACCCGAACATTGAAAGAGGCTCATTCGCATATTTCGTGCGGATGAGCCTGTAAAATCTGCCATCAATTTTTTGAGGCGCGACGCTGTCTAGCACATCGCGATTGACATGCATCTCAACGTCCTACTGTGCCGAGAAGATTGGCGACTATGAAGATACCACCAGGCTTCTTCACAAAATCTCTGGGGCGTTCGCCATTCAACGCCGGATTTTCGCGATCAACCCAAACCTTTATCACGTCAGGTTCAAACAAATCGCCGAGCGCTTCCGCAATGGTCATGAGCGCTTGCACTGCTTGTTTGTTTTGAGCATGAGGTTCGACATCCTCACTCTCCCAACGCCGAATCGTCTTTTCGTTTACGCCCAGGCTTCTTGCGAGTTCTTCTTGGGTAAATCCAAACAACATCCGCAACGCAGCAACCTTATCTGCAAACTTCGCCACCGCCAATCGCTTCAAATCTATTGTCTTGCCCATTTTTCCTCCATTCAGCCTATGGTAGCACAATACCGGACATTTGTCCACCCAACCGGACATATGTCCGGTTCGATGCGATTTGGGATAGGCGGCGGAACTCCCAGATAGGTCATGAATCATTCGCAGGGAAAGACGTTGAAATCACTTCCTAAATCAGTTCGGAAGACGTTGCAGGAATGGACTGCAATAGCATATGAACGCGAACTGACCATTGAACTCCGAAAATTATCGGTATACTTCGAAGAATTTGAAAACGGCAAAATCAGCCAGTTCGAAGTCAGCGAGGCAATTCACAAGTTTCACGACGGCATCGCCAGAGAACTTCATGGCACCTATGCGCTAAGCCTTGGCGTGAACCACATACTGGTATCAAATGCAGTGTCCAATGGCATACTCTCCCGCGAGGAACCACCAGCTGAGATATTGGAATGCATTACAACCAATCCCCCAGAGTGATCTAAAACAGAAACCCGTAAAAGACTTAGCAAGGTTGCCCCCGCTGATCTGCCAGGCAACCAGCCTACCGCCGAACTCCCAGCGCGAAGCCCAAGTCCTTCGGATGCCTTCGGCAGACTCCACGCAAAGACCCCATTTCGACAGTATTCCGGCAGAACGGCAGATGCGTGCGGGGGAATTCTTCATATGCTGGATGCATTTTTTATCGGCGTTCAATTTGAAGAAGCCATCACGTGTCATAAAGCTAGTTACATAGCTTCAGAGAGAAACGACAACTCGAATTCTCTGGGTCCAGTTCAATTGCCCTTTGAAGCACTTTCTTCGCTTCCTCTTTATTGTTTCTTCGAAGTAGATCGCCATAACTTTCCAAAGCCGTTAGATTGTTCGGATTAATCTCCAGAGTCTTCTGGTAGGCCGCAAACGCAGCTGCTTCATTATTTTGATCTTGCTCCAGTCTGGCAAGCGTTATGTACGCATATTCATTGTTCGGGAATCTGCTAATACATTCAGTGATGTCTTTCCGGCACTGCGCTTTGTTCCTGAGTTCTCTGTATGCTTTGAGATTTAGAGCGATAGCCTCATCGGATGGAACTTGTTTAGGTAGCAGAAACTGACGCAGCTTGGAGGCCTTCGCAGCCACTGGTCTTTTGGGATTCATTCTCTCTGCATACTCAATACACTGAAGACAATGCTTTGGCTGAGCGCCACCATACATTCGCGCCAAGTGATAATACTCCACCTGAGTTCGATCAGTTGGGACCGAATCTGTCGCTTTGAGAGCTCTTCTGCTGGGACGGTTAGTTATGTGCCTTCGCCCACCATTACTCCAGAACCGGAAAGAGTTTGCTTTGTCTATTCGCAGTTCTTCTCTTTCATCGGCAGCAGAACCGGTATCTCCAAGCAACTCATATAGCTGAATTCGCTCCGCACGCGCCTTGTCTCTATCAGAATCGTTTTCGATAATCCTCGTGAGATCATTCAAAGCCAACTTGTATTTTCCTTGCCTGCGATATATCTCTGCTCTCAAAAGAAGCCAATCGTATGGGTGAGAGTCGTATTCAATTGCCTTACCCAGCGCTGTAATCGCAAGCTCATCCTGTTTCAGCGCAAAGTAACCCCGACCGCTCAATCCATAGGACTGGGAATCCTTTGATTCAAACTCAGTAGCTCTCCTGCAGTCTTCAACACACTTCTGAAACTCTCTCAATTCAAAATAGACTTCTGCTCTATTTCTAAAGTGCTTGCCATGGAAGTTTTCAATTAGGCGAGTAAAGTCGGCCAAACTCTCCTTGTATCGCCTTGCACCCTGATAGGCCCAGGCACGAGAACCCAGTGCTTCATCATCGTCAGGATGTTTTGCAAGGTGCTTGTTCAACTCTGAAATCTGGCTCTGTGCATCGCCTCTCATGAAAAACATATGGGCTCGCGCTTTGGGTTGAAACCTCTCAGCATCAGAGTTTGCGACTACAAGGGTCTCTGCAGACTTTTCAATATCGCTAAGCGTTGCAGCATCTGCACATTCCACGTTTATGTTAATCAAAACATCTGGCCTCTTAGGAAGGTGCAGAAGTGTTTTTCTTCCAAATTCCACATCTGGTTCTTGATACCAAATTATCTTTTGTCCGAGAATCTTTCCTTTTTCTTTGGATCGAAATTTCGTCACCTTGAACTCATCAAAGCGACACCCAATGCGAATGACAATGGTATTGACAGTTTTGCTTCCCTCTAGGCGATTCACGAACTTGTAACACCAAGCATGCATTTCTAAGTTCGAAGAACGCTCATTGGTGCCGGGCAGACTGATTCGCAAACCGGCGGATGGATCAACTTCTATGTCTTCAGCATGCACAGCTGGAGCATTCATACAAAACAGAATGGATGCCATCATAAGGGATGTAGATCTCCAAAGATTCATCATCGTTGGTGATCCTTCATCGATTCAACAACACTTCTGACAAGCGCACCGAAATCCTTGGCGAGATGTTCGACGACTTTTACGCGAGAATTGCACAATATTTGCTCGTGGTCTAATTTCACTATCGAAAACCTTCTACCGTGAGTGCCTTTATTCATATCAAAACAAACCGGGTCATAGCGCAGATCCGAACCCTTTCCAAATGGCACAAATCCACTCTTCACGCAAGCCTCGAAGATGGCATCATCCCTTAGCATGTTTGAAAGAAAGGCAGACAGATCCGCTCCTGGTGGATTGGGATAGATTCGAAAAGTTCCGGTATCCGCACCATGCCAACGGTATGTCAGCAATAGCTCTTCGAATAGATCAGGAAACCTCTCCGGAATTTTTGCGTACACTGGATCAAGTGCTGAGCGATCTGTCGTTTGAGTAACAACCAGAACGCCCTCATCTAGTGGGTTTCCACCGTCCTCTGAGAAGCATGCAACAAACTTTTTCAGTAGTTCTTGATCGCTAGAAGACATTCTCGCACGCAGTCATCTCAAAATTACTTCTAACATCTTAAAGCGAGATCAAACATTTTTGCCAGGCGACCCTATGGTTTTTCGCGCTCAATCTATGACCCCGAGTTCTTTTTCCATTGATCAACTTGGATGCCAAAGGGTCCATATAGGGGCCATGATTGCAGATCACCCGCCCCAATAAAAAACGGCTCAATCTTTGCGAATTCGCTCAGAGAAAGCCGTTCTATATACCTGCCCGGAGAGATTCGAACTCCCGACCTCATGGTTCGTAGAAATTTAAAGTTCGATTTTTCTGAACTTTCCGCTGGTGTTCGAAACCTTTTGACAGGCGCATGGTGACTGTGTTTTACTAGTGGTATCAGTTTTCTTGGTCTAAGCGAAACCTCACCCTTTTTTCGCAAAAACATATACCCCACATAGACCCAGACTCGACTGAAACCCTGATGAATAATGGGGAAGCCTGGTTTTCAAACAGGCAACTTCCGCAATTGGAAAGAAAGAACATGAACAGAAACAAAATCAATTTTACAAAATCAGAACTATCAAGACTGGCTAAATCAGAGCCTGGAAGACGTCGCTGCTACTACGACACAAACACGCCTGGACTAGAGCTCCGTGTCACCGATTCCGGTACCAAAAGTTTTTCAGTATATAAATGGATCAACGGAAAGAACCATAGAATAGTACTCGGGCGATTCAACCCGGATGCTATCCAGACTCCTGAGTTTCAGAAAGATCCACTTTCTGTACTTGGTAATAACCCCGGGCTCAGCATAGAGCAGGCAAGAGTGCTTGCCGTAGCGGTAATGATGGAACTCGCCCTCGGGAACAATCCGCTTGCCGCCAGAAAGAAAAAGGATGGTATCACTCTCGGCGATCTCTTCAAAGAGTATCTTCATGGGTACGCCATCGATCATTGCAAGACATGGAAAGTGATCGAGGAATGTTTTTATCGCTACCTGGATCACTGGAAGACACGCCCGGTGAGTTCTATTAAGCGTTCAGAGGTGCAGATGCTCGTGAATAAATTGGGCAAAGAGAATGGCAGAGCGACTGCCAATCGAACTGTCGAGCTATTGCGAGCCGTCATAAATAAAGGAAAGCAATGGGAGCTGGTTGATTGTGATAATCCAGCAACCGGGATCACGAAATTCAAATTGAAACACCGAGATCGCTTCGTGTATGCAGAAGAACTGCCACGCTTGATCGAGGCAATACACGCAGAAGAGAATCAGGAAATCAAAGATTACGTTCTAATCAGCCTTTACACAGGGGCGCGAAAAATGAATGTGCTCACGATGCGTTGGGCGGATGTTGACCTGGACAACGGTGTCTGGCGAATCCCTGATACAAAAAATGACACGGCGCAAACTATTTTGCTTACCGGCCCCGAGCTAGAGATACTCAAAAACCGCTTCGCGAATCGAAAATCATTCGAGTATGTATTTCCCGGAAGAAAGAGCCCGCACTTATATGACCCTAAGAAAGGATGGCATCGCATTCTGAAACGCGCAAAAATAGAGAATCTCCATTTGCACGACCTGAGGCGGACGCTTGGCTCTTATATGGCTATGACCGGAGCAACTCTATCGGTAATCGGTAACGCTCTCAATCACAAGGATGTAAGCACCACGCGCAAAGTCTATGCGCACTCCGCACACGAAGCCGAGCGCACCGCCCGTGAAGTCGCTCACAAGAAGATGTTTGAGAAACCAGACGAAACAGAAGACAACGTTGTTGAGATGCAGCAACCGAGAAAAAGGAACATTGAATTCTAAGTTTGGCATATCCCTGGACCGCGCGCGAACGTTTTCAAAGAGTATCGATATTTGATACTTTTCGAAAACGTTCGCGCCAGCTGGTTGTGAGTTCATCCTTTCTATCGCAGCCAGTACAGGCGCTGCGGCGGTCTCTGGTTGTACCGGTTGCGGAATGGTATAAATTTGGTATAATATTGGTATAAGATTTGGAGCTTATGCCATGAACGAACGCCTAAATGTCGCGGTATTGGACCCTGACGCCTGCCTAGCCCAGCTGGACAAGGCAAAAGGACCGGTCGAGCTGACTTTGGTTCCATCGGCTTCAGCGGAAGACTTACTTAGGGCAGTCACTGTTGACGAGCCCGACGTCGTGCTCCTTGACTTCGAGATGCCTGGAATCTCTGGGCTGGAACTGACGAGACGATTGCGGGCGGCAAATCCTGGCGTTCCAATTTTGCTGCTTTCGGCAAATCCTGACTGGTCAATCCTGGAGAGCGATCCACTGATAGAGATTGTTAAAAGTCCGATTGATCCAAGAGAAGTGTTACAACGAATATCAAGACTGATACACGGTCTTGCGCTGGACGAAACGGCGCGCAATTTCCGATTGCCGAATATGGTAGTCGACGAGTTGCGCGCAGAGAGCGGTCGAATCGATGCCAAGAAAGTTGCAGAGATGTTCGATATGTCAATTCCTGCTCTAGCAAAAATAATTGGTGTCGGTGAACCGGCACTGTATAAGACGCCTGATGCTCGTTCAGTTCAAACAAAGTTGATCGATTTTGAGCGCATCGCATGGGGATTGCTTAAACTAACAGGATCCATTCGTGGCATGCGTATTTGGCTGAACGCGCAAAATGTTGAACTCGATAACGAACTGCCCATTGATTACATCAAAGACGGACACGTGGAGGATATTGCAGCAATGGTAGAAGACGCATTGTTAGGACATCCGAGCTGATGCGACCAGAAGCTGAGCTGTCTGCAATTGTTGATGCACTGCCTCTAATAAATTACAGCGCACCTTGTTATCGAATAGTAGATTTTGCAACCTTGACCGGCTCGATGATTCCTTTATATACACTCGGACCAGGAAAAAAGGGACAAAGATATACTCCCAAAATGGGTCCGAACGCGCTTTATGTTGCCGAAGACGTGGTGACAGCTCAAGCTGAGTATCACCGTGTCCTACGAGCAGTTCTCGTCGCCGATCCAACTTACCATGTCATTGCAAATCCCACGGTTCAACTGACTATTCAGGTGAACCTTGAGCGCGCACTCGATCTGACAGACAATAATGTTTTGAAGTCTTTAGGCACTACCGTCGATGAGCTAACAGGACCTTGGCGAAAACAGATGATCAAGAAAATTTTCTGTCCAACGCAAGTTCTTGCAAACGTGGTCTACGCCAATGGCAACGTCCAAGCCATGCGGTATCCGTCTGCACAAGGAAATGAATATTCAAATTTGATCATTTGGGAAGAACGTGTTCAGCTGCCATCTTTCGTTCAAGTGCGAGATACAACGGGCACACTGTCGGCTCGCATCCCTCCAAAGCGGGCCTATCGGAAACGCACGTAATGAGCTTCTTGACACTTGACAAAAACGCCTTCTCACTCGGTGGACGCCGACTCTTTCAAATGAGATTCAATCGAGGCTCGCAAAGAGTCAAAGTCACACGTGTCTTCAGAACAATATGGATCTATGCAGATATAGCCGTCTGCTCCAAATGTCTCAGCTGCCTTCGCTAAAGCTGGATCGAGTTTACGGGCGATTGGCGTTCTCCTGCCACAAAAGCAAACTAGCGGGATTTCGGCAAAGCAATCTCTGCGCTTAATGGTGCGAATAAATTCAAAAACATTTCCCTGCTCCGAGTGGACGCGGGCAATAATCAAGTCTATAGCTCTTCGTTGCAAAACAGACAAAGCTTGATCTATACCACGTTCAAAATGCAGCTCGTGGTGCGTCTCAAGGCTTTTCCTGAGAGCGTGCAGTTCACCGGGGTGTTCTTGAAAAATGAGAATTCTTGCCATGCTTCTCGCTTCCCCATGGTTCATTTTACCTGGCAAAAATTATTCTTGCTGGAATGACCTGTCCACCAACAGCGAACGGACGACCGCAGACAGCGGTGATAGACTTCGCTGGAGGAGTTCAGCTTTTGACATTTGACAAACATATACTCGATCGTTTCTGTCGCCATCGCCTCCCAAGATCACACAACCTTTGCCAAACGTTTGTCGAGCCAGATTTAGAAGAATGCCGCTGATGTCGCTGCGTAGTTGACTTCACTTTAAAAGGTCGCTTTGGTAGACCTTATTGTCTGTCGATGTATGCGTTCGTAGAGACCGAACAGTTGAACATCGGTTTACTTGTTCGTTGGTTGCCTCCGTGCATGTCTGAACGTGCTGAGACTGACACAACTTCCAGCCGCTTTCCAATGGCAGGCCCCTACGGGGCGCGCCCACGCGCGTCCATTGGGCAACTGAAAGCCGCGTCCTTAAAAGCGGCACTAACAAGCACTGGAGGTGCCACCATGAACATTATGCGAAGTGCCGGATTATGCGAAGCGGCGAAAGATGGAGGTCTGCTTTTCTCGTACAGGTGTCTGATAGCTGGTTCGGACGCTGAATTTTACTTCGCATAATTTGGAACATCCTTCTCCAGGTGGCCGTGTGCGGCCTTACTTCAAAAAGGAGAAGCCGATGATTCGCGAACTGTTTGTTTGTCCGAAGACAATTGAACGTCTAGAAACGAGTCCAATTGCCAAAGAGATCAGATCTTTGGCAGTGGATCTACATCGTCAGGGCTATACGAGACAATCGATACGTAGCTATTTGACGATGTGCGATTTGTTAGGGCGCTGGCTTGCGAAAAACAATATTCCGCTCGAAGAATTGTGTGACGAAACGATTGAACGCTTTGCGAGCGCACCGCCTGAACAGCGTGGTGGCAATCGCAAGTATTGGCGCGGAGCAGTATTGAGCAGCGCACGTGTTTTACTTCGTCATCTAAGGACTACTGGAGCGATCAAGGAAAAGGCACCAGATCCGAATGCTGAAGATGCTCATCATTGGCTGGCAGCATTCGATCAGTATTTGCATCAAGTAAAAGGATTGAAAAGTGAGACTCGGAAGCAATATCAATTGTATGTCTATCGCTTCCTTGCAGAGCGCGAAATCGACGGACGAATTGATTGGACATTGGTAACACCTGAGGTGCTGGGAGAGCACGCGAGGCGTCACGCAGAAATGCGCCCGGGGTGCCGCCTACAGATGGTTACGGCAATGCGTTCCTTAATTCGATTTTTGATCGCCCAAAATGTTTTGCCATCAGGAATTGAAAAAGCGATTCCAATTACAAGGCGATGGACTCATCAACACTTGCCGGAACGATTGTCAGCTGAGGAGATCGAGCGACTGTTGGAAGTCAGTAAGAGTGATACCACTCCGATGGGATTACGAAATCACGCAATCATGTTACTGATGACCCGACTTGGAATCAGAGCAAACGAGGTAATTCATTTGCGCCTCGATGATATCGATTGGAGACTTGGTGTTCTTTTCATTCGTTCCGGTAAGCAACGCGAACGTGCACTTCCCCTTCCAAAAGATGCGGCAGAAGCACTGCTTGCCTACCTAACGACTGGACGACCACAGACAGCGCATCGTGAAGTCTTCATCAACCACAAGGCACCATATGGAGTGTTGGCGCGCTCTTGCGTCGCTTCCTGGGTCGTCAGGAAACTGTTTGCGCAAACAGGAATTCATCGAGAGTATGGCAAAGCCCATTTGCTTCGACACACACTTGCCAGTGAGCTTGTGAACAGTGGCGTCAGCTTCAAAGAGACCGCCGATTTTCTAGGTCACCGTTTTCTTCAAACCACTGGCATATACGCGAAGCTCGATCTGGACTCCCTGTCGCAAATTGCACTGCCATGGCCGGGAGGTGGGCAATGAAAGAGATGAATCTAAAAACGCACTTGGAGATGTATCTGTCTCTCCGAGAGACTTTGGGCGGTGTCCCTCGAAATCACAAAAGGGCACTTGAGAGCTTTGTTCGATATTTGACTGACCACTGCGATCCGTCTAACGTTCGAGCGCAGACTGCAATTGACTGGGCTCGTGGTCCAGACGGACAACGCGGTGCATGTACTCAGTATGTTCTGCTAAGTTTGGCGCGCGGCTTCCTCACGTATTTGAAAGCGAGTTGTCCTGAAACTGAAATTCCTGGTAGAAACTTGATCGGAAGCTGGCGTCGCCCTAATCCATACATTGTGCCAGACTCAGAATTGGAACGAGTTCTGGAACTGATATCCAATCGAGCGAATAGGACAAAGGACAAAGATGCTCAATTGTGGCACTACACCTGTGGATGCATCATCTCGTTGATTGCCTGTACTGGACTAAGAGTTCGAGAAGCGATCAGTTTGCAGATCGAAGACGTTCAGCTCGATGCCACTCCACCCAGGTTGCATATACGCAAAACGAAATTCAAAAAGTCTCGGTGGGTTCCTCTGCATCCAACTGCCGCAGTGAAGTTGAGAGAGTACCAGCAAACTATGCACGTACCCATCACGGAATCATCCGGTCCATTTTTCCTTTCAATTCTCAGAAAGAAGATCCAGTACAGACACTTTCATCGCTCGATCAGAAAGACATTGCGACGAGCTGGAATTTTGAAACGAGGAGAAAAAGGATTCAGCTTTCAAGCGCTGCGTCACACTTTTGCTGTGAAGCGGCTCAAGAGCTGGTATGAGGCTGGAGCTGATGCGCGTACTTTGGCACCACATCTATCCGTGTATATGGGACATGTGAACGTTGCAGCAACGTACTGGTATATATCGTCAACACCAGAGCTTCTTGTCAGTGCTTCTGCACTGTTCGAGAGCTTTTGCCGCCAAGGAGATGTAGAATGAAAAAGAAAGAGACAATCTCATTTGGCGTTCTACTGCAGAAATTTTTTGTAGACTTTCTTGCGGTGCAAAAGAGCGTCAGCTCTGAAACCATCGCAAGCTACCGAGATACTTTCCGGCTTTTGCTGCAATTCATGCAGGAAAAACGTTTAATTGCCCCTGCGGCTGTTCAAGTGAAAGATCTCGACGTGCCGGTAATACTGAGTTTTCTAGACTATCTTGAACAGGAGCGAAAGAACTCGGTCCGTTCGCGCAATCAGCGACTTGCGGCCATTCGATCGTTCTTTCGACTGGTAGCTCTGTCTGACCCAGAAAGCGTAAATCAGGCATCTCGCATTCTGGCGATTCCAGTAAAACGCACAGAACGATTGCTTGTAAAGTCGCTAACTCCGGATGAAATGGAAGCGATCGTAATGGCTCCTGATCGCAGCACTTGGACGGGACGACGAGATCATGCAATGTTGCTCACTCTGTACAACACCGGCGCAAGAGTCTCTGAAATCATTGCACTGCAAAAGACGAACTTCATGTTTGGAAGCAGTACCTTCGTGCACATTCATGGGAAAGGGCGGAAAGAGCGTTCCTTGCCTTTGTGGTCTCGAACAGCACAAGCGTTACGTGCCTGGTTTGATGAGCCACGAAGTGCTCGCTCACCGACAGCTTTTCCAAACACAGTCGGCAGACAACTCACAAGAAATGGCTTTGACCACATATTGCAGCATACGGTTGAAAAAGCCAGTAAAGCTTGCTCATCACTTAGCGACAAACATGTAACACCACATATGGTGCGCCACAGTACCGCAACTCACTTGCTTCAATCGGGTGTGGATATGTCAGTCATTGCACTATGGCTTGGACACGAGCGATTGGAAACAACGCACATCTATGTGGAAGCTGATCTTTCAGCTAAGCAACGTGCTTTAGACAAGCTATCACCGGGCGAGACGCCCGCTGAGCCCAGACTGGAAGTGTCAGACGAGGTCCTGGCATTCTTAGCGAGCCTCTGATTATGTGAACCAAAATCTACTAAGATGCGCTCAACAAGCGGAGCGCTGTGAATTACTTCGCATAATCCGGCACTTCGCATAATATTCATTATGCAAAGCTTTGCATAATGAATAATACCATCACCGTGATAGGCTACGTCGGTCAGAATCCGCACGCAATCGCGTTCGAAGATACAGGCAACAAGGTCGTAAAATTCTCTGTCGCAGTGAAGGAGCTCTCCGCCAACAACGAAGAAGATAAAACGCTCTGGCTAGATATTGACGCTTGGAATGGGCTTGGTGAGCGAGTTCTCAAAGCCGTCTCGAAAGGCCGAGAAATCGTGATTCACGGAAGACTTGCCCTCTCTACTTTCAACAAAGAGGTGAACGGCACAAAAGTAGAGATCACCAAGCCGCTGATAAAGCTGACAAGCTTTCATCTCTGTGGACGGAAGCCAGCCGACGAAAAGCAACCTGAATCAAGCCCTTCGCCGGCAAAGAAGACCCGACTATCCTCTGTGAAGAACTAAAATAGGCTGGTTAAGCAAATGGCAGGAACTCTGTGCCTGCCATTTGGCTTTCTCCATGCAGAATTCCACCTTGCTTTACAGGACAAGAGTCACGATACGCCCTAATTCAGTGCGTCTTGGCAAAAGCGAGAACATGTCCGTCTAGATCCTGACAATAGGCAACTATGTCTCCCCAGTCACGAAGGCTAAATGCGCTCAGCAAACGTGCACCACAATTCAACGCCCTCGAAAAACAGTCTTCTGCTACATCGCTTACCAGATAGACCTCTGAGCGCGCAACCCCAGTGGCAGCGGCAGGGTCCTCCAGCACGTCACCCAATAACTTCTTTATTCCTGATTCAGGCATTAGACCAAGTATGCAACCTTCGTTTAGTCTGAATTCAGTCATTCCAGGGACATCAAGGACAGGCACCAGATTCAGTACTGCTCGATAGAACTCCGTACTTTTCTTTTGATCTTTTACATACAAGATGAAGTGGGCTTTCACAATAATTTGCGATTCCTCGCCTTTTCTATGACATCAGTTTCCTTGGACAGTAGTGTCAGCTCCTCCTCCGACAAAGTAGACTCAATTTCGGGAAACAAATCATGTTCTTCCCATCGAATGTGCGCATCGAGGAATGTTCCAACCTCGTGAGCAATTGCCACGTTAAATGGTCTTTTGAAGAGTTGCTCAATCAAATTTGTCAGATCAACATGCTCATCATGCAGGCGCTCAAGTTGCCTATGACCAATCGCCAAATCACCAAGAAGTCGATCTTCATCAGCAAAGTGAACTGTGATTTCTCGTTTCCATGCGTCCTCAAACGCAGTTATTGTTTCCGTTAAGACATCGATCTCCGAGTCTGCCTTCAGCTTCATCAATCGCTGAGCATGAAACAGACCGATCAAGTGATCTCTTGAGAATGGCTGCAGTGCTGGATGACGCTTCAATCCACCCATCAGTCATCCACCGTCGTAGAACTTACCGGCTGACGTACGGGCATATCAGGATCAACCTGACCTGAAATCGACCAACCTGTCTTTAGCCCCAAAACAAACCAACCAAGAGCGAAAACACCAAGTGCAAATATGGTGTCTCCTACCACTCTCAACCAGCGCAATATATTCATCGTAGGCGTTTGCAAAAACTCGGCCGATCTCGCATACCACAAACCATGCTCAACGCTCGCCCAGGTTTGCAATAAGCCAACCGGCAAAAGGCTGATGAGCACCATCAGGGCAAGGCCTATATTGATCGACCAGAAAGCAAATCGCACCGCGCCAGGTTTCCAAAGATTGCGCGTCGCGAGTCCTTTCAGGCAGAACAGCATCAGCCCAATTGCAAGCATGCCGTACACGCCGAACAAGGCCGTATGACCATGTACAGGGGTGGTATTCAATCCTTGCATGTAATACAAAGCGATTGGCGGATTGATCAAGAAGCCGAATAGGCCTGCACCTACCATGTTCCAAAACGCAACCGCTACAAAGAAGTAAATCGGCCAGCGATAGGCCTTCACCCATGTTTGAGCCTTGCTCAATGTGAGATTACCGTATGCTTCAAACCCGATAAGAGTTAAAGGCACTACTTCCAAGGCGCTGAAAGTGGCTCCCCATGCAAGCACCGGTGTAGGGGTTCCAGAGAAATAAAGGTGATGCATCGTTCCGATAATGCCACCGGCCAGAAATATGATCGTTGAGAAAAGCACACTGGCTGTTGCTGTGCGGTGACCCAATAATCCCATCCGTGTAAACAAAAACGCGATCACAACTGTTGCAAATACCTCGAAAAACCCCTCCACCCAAAGATGCACGACCCACCAGCGCCAGTACTCAGCAATGGCTAGATTCGTATGCCGACCATACATCAGCCCAGCTCCATAGAATGCAGCTATTGCAATGGATGCAATCAAAAACAAAGACAAAAGGCTTTTGTTTTCATCAGGACGTTTAAACGCAGGTGTAAGGGCTCTTGCGACAAGACCCAACCAAATAAACAAACCAGCAAACAGAAAAATCTGCCAGAACCGTCCTAAATCGACATATTCATAGCCTTGATGTCCAAACCAAAAGTTGGCATCCAGCCCCAGTTTCTGCTGAACTCCCATCCACTGACCGGCCATTGAGCCAACGACAATCACAAGCAAGCAGACAAAAAGCAGATTCACACCAGCACGTTGGAACTTAGGCTCATAGCCTGATACAGCAGGTGCGATAAACAATCCTGTGGCCAACCACGTCGTGGCAATCCAAAAAATACCCAGTTGCGTATGCCACGTCCGCGTCACCGCATATGGTAGCCATTCAGAAAGCGGGATTCCGTAGAACCCAGAACCTTCGACACCGTAGTGTGCAGTTACCGCGCCCAGACCGACCTGAACAACCAGCAATGCTCCAGCAACCCAAAAGTATTTGAGAGTGGCTTGCATTGAAGGCGTTGGAGTCAACCCCAAAAGTGGATCGCTAGATGGAATCTCATGAGTATGCCCAACTTCTTGCCCGCGCTCAGCAGCGAAATACCACGCAAGTGCGCCAATTCCTGCAAGCAAGAAAACAAAGCTCAAAACAGACCAAACAACTATCGCTCCGGTTGGCGCATTGCCAATCAACGACTCGGGTGGCCAGTTATTAGTGTAAGTGACATCACTTCCTTGTCTGTTGGTGCTGCATGCCCAAGAGGTCCAATAAAAGAATCCGAGCATTTGCCGCATCTTGACCGGATCTTTGATGGCATGGGGTTGAAGCGCATACGCATCTCGCAATTTATCCATGGACGCGTCGCCGGTAAAGAGTGCCGAATAGTGTTTTCCAACTTCTTCAATTGCAAAAGACTCGTCTGCGCTAACAGTCAGCACTTTACTTTTCTCGTCGAACCTGTTTGTTCGAATCAGAGTTTTCAGCCGTTCCTTCAATGCAGCTTGCTTCTCTGGCTCTATCTTCGAGAAGTCGGAAGCACCATCTCTCTGGGCCCAGCGATCAAGAATGATGACAAGTTCTCTGTGCAAGAAATCAGCAGACCAATCGGGAGCAACATACGCTCCATGCCCCCACACGGAACCGACCTCTTGTCCGCCAATTGACTGCCAAACGCTCTGCCCTTCCTTGATATCATCGGCGGTAAAAAGAACTTTTCCGTCTTGAGCACGAATTTGCTCCGGTACCGGCGGAGCTTGCATGTAGATTTCGTAGCCGAAGTAGCCTAAAACTAGAAAGGAAAATCCTACAACCAACGCAAAGCCGATCCACAGTCTTTTATATGTCATCGATGCAATCCTCTTCTTCGAGCATAAGACCACGACAGCGAAGCTGAGACAGTCCAACATTGCTAACGCTTACTCTAGACACACAAGTTCTGAGCGAACTTCTGCAATTTGACATTAATCCTAGCAGGGTCTAAACTGGATAACAAGGTCCAGATATCTAGAAGGTGCTGACGTGATTTCTCAAACTGCAGAATATGCGCTGCGAGCAGTTGTCTTTCTCTCAGAAAACACAGGGGGGCAGACAACTGAACAGATCGCGAAAGCTACCAAGATTCCAGCAGCTTACTTGTCAAAAGTGCTGCAGCTACTTTCCAGAGCCGCTATCGTGCAATCGCAAAGAGGCCTTGGAGGTGGCTACACGCTTAAGATTGCTGCCGGCAAACTAACAGTTCTTGACGTCGTGAATGCTGTCGACCCAATTCAACGCATTCGCGAATGTCCGCTCAATTTAGAAGCGCATGCGATCAAGCTTTGCTCACTTCATCGTCGATTGGATGAAGCAACCGCTCTCATAGAGCGCGCCTTCAGCGAAACAAAAATTTCCGACTTGATTGCAGATCCGAAGGCAAACAACGTTTTCACATTTCCCCTTCAGGACAAAGAGGTAAAGGGAAGCAAGCACAAACAGAAAAAGGCTCGTTAAACACGTTCCTGCGAATCACCAGAACGCTCAAACGCATCTGATTGATACTCGGAACTAAATATGTTCATTCAGATCCAGTTCCTTTCAATAAACGTTCAAGATCGAATCATCGAAGATCCACTTACACTGCCCTATTTCAAAGGAGGTAATTTCTCCAGCAATGATTAAGATAGCCTGAACAGAAAGCAAGTCGCTTTTGTACGTAACGGTTTCAGGTGCAACATTAGCTGATTTCGAGAGATACTTGCTTCTCTGTTAGGCTGGTGTTAAGGAGGTTTCGTCATGGTCAGAAAACACCTTGTTCAGACATCCATAGTTGCCACATTAAGCTTGTTGGCAGTTGTGTTTTCCGTGTGGATGAAACCGCTAAATTCTTTCGATGCGCAGAAGATTAATAAGACAGAGAAGGTTTGCTGCCTCGCTCAAACCAGTTCAACGGTTTATCTGTCTGAGGTCAAGCCGCGAATAAGCGGCGGCGGAGTTTCTAACGCCAACGCTTTCTTGGTTGCGCCAGCCGTGTGTTTGCAGCATGGTAAAACGCCCCCGCCTGATTCTCACAAACTGGCTTTCGCAAGCAATGCCCGCATCTGGTTGATGCATCGCTCGTTGTTAATCTAAATTGCAAGGCTATTGGCACTGGTCTGATAGTGCTTCCGCCTAGAAGTACGGACTTCATCAGCCCAATGTGACCAATCAAATCAAACTGTCGTGCTGAAAGCAGAATCCTAAAAGGATCTCAGCTCTGCTCAGGCTCACGGTCGCACGTGATGACAGAACACTCAAAAGACAATAGCCAACTAGCTACTCATATATATACAGTTCACAATTGTCATGCTCCCGCATGGTGATTGGCTAGGCACAGGCTGCTTGTCGCAAGACAACACGGAAACCCCGTTGGCATATGGCACCATATACGGCACCAGCGATTTCGTACAAGAACAATGAGCAACCCCACAGGCAAAGCCTAAAGGAAATAACCATGAACATTCTTATTGCAATCGACAGTTCACCCGCTGCTCAGGCAGCACTAGTTGCCACACTGGCGCGCGATTGGCCAGAACGAACAAACTTTAGGGTTCTGACTGTTTTACCGGCCAGGACGAACTGGCTCAGCAGTCGGAAAGCGATCAGCAGCGATTTGATTCAAGCACATGAATTGATTGATCGTGCTACTGCCCAGATTGAGATACTCAATCCAGATTCAACAGCAATCGGAGTAGTCGACTTAGGCGACCCGGCAAAATGCATACTTGAATTTGCTCGCTCATGGCCCGCGGACTTGATTGTCACAGGGGCGCAAAACCGTGGAATGGTCTCTCGCCTCCTCAAGAAGAGCGTGTCCAGGACTATCTTTCAAAACGCAGATTGTTCATTGCTGATAGCTCGGAGTCTCGCCGACCTATCTGAGACTAGTCGTGTTCTCGTCTACATAGATGATTCCTTCAATTCGACGATCGCTGTCGATGCGATTCTTGACTCTGATTGGCCGAAGGACACAAAATTCAAACTGATTACTGCTGTAGACCCAGACTATAAAACCTTTTGCCTCCAGCCGAACGTTTTGGAATGGACGGAGGCAGCCGAACTTCATGACGAGTACCTTTTCGGTATTCATGAGTCGCTCGAACATGCAAAGATGCGCTTGGAAGAACACTTAGGTACCGGGCGCGTTGATTGCGCGGTGGGTGAAGGTGAGCCTGAACAGGTGATCTTAGATGTAGCCAAAGATTGGAGTGCTCAGCTAATCATAGTCGGCTCCAGCGAACGTCCAGGCTTGCCTATCAAGCTATTTGGCTCTCTTTCTCAGACGATTGCGCACAGCGCACCTTGTTCTGTGCAGGCGGTGAGGCTCTCTGTAGAGCCACTGCGAGCAAGGATTGAAGCAGCTCAGAGAAAACACAGGGAAGAAAACGCAACCCCATACTTTTAGTCAGCCGCATGAAACCAACATGCCCATTCAAAAGGAGGGTTCTCATAATGAACGCCAAATACAAAACTTCGCTGGCAGCTACGATCATGAACATCGATAGGGCAAACTACATTCACAGCAGCTGGTCGCTTTGGCTCTTGATTTTGCTGATCGCACTTTGCATTGGAATTTGGGGAGATAAACTACCCAAGCAACCTCAATCAAACGCAGATGCAACGCGGCAGACAACCCCAGTCAACCTGGGACCATCAACTGCTGAGCTAATACCGATCTTTTCGGGTAACCCAGGCGGCAGCACTTCCCTTGGTGGCGGAGTATCGCTGGGCGGCGGCTCGCATCACTAATCCTACCTGTTAGGAAAATCGAGGAGCAGGAAAATATGGAGATAATCATGAACAACCCAAAACTCAAACGGCATCGAGGGCTCATTCCATTTTCACGCGAGCACGGTTTGATTCTTGTTTGTGCTCAAAGGATGCGAAAGGCTATACGTGGAACGAAACAGATGCGCACAAAACTGGTCAATGAAATAAAAACTGACTGCTTAGTGCAGCTATCCACTTCGTTGCAGAATGAGCAGTTCTGCTTCCTGCCGGTAATTGCACGAACTGGTCTTGCACATCGCTTCAACTATTTGCATGGCAAGCTATGCGACCTGATTGATGCATTCATCCGACTGGATCCAGAAGAAGATCCAGGCATCGGGAGGGTATCGATGACTAGCAATGCACTTGAGGACTATGTGCGCTGGGAACAGAACTATCTATTTCCGACGCTTGAGAAGCTGCTGAGTAATGAAGAGTTAGAGCGGCTCGGCAGCTCCCTACAAACCAATAAACAATCGCATCAGCCGAACCGAATGAGACCCGGCTGCTATCTTAAGTTGCAAAAACTGGAAACAGTCCAAGAAAACAAAATGGAAAAAGCATTAGTTGTTAAATAGAGAAACTGGTTAATATGAGTATTCTCGACAAGCAGGAGAAAACATGGACATCTCAGATCTGACAATTAAGATCTGCCGCCACGCAAAATCGAAACAGAACAGCGGTTGCTTAGACATACGCAGCATAGGCGACCACCGTATTCCCCTGGCAGATGGCGCTGAAGAAGAAGCAATGAAGGTTGGCAGAGAAAATGCGGAATTTTTGCGCACGAAAGGAACCCTTTTCTATCGCTCTCCGTACTTAAGAGTACGTCAAACGATGGACAATATTCTCATTGGCGCCAACTTGATGTCTGAAGCAGGCGAACCTCTGGTGCGGGTCTATGAGGATCCGCAGTTGCGCGAAGTCGAGCACGGATACAAAGACATCGACGAGCAGGAACCATTGCGCGAAATTCATGGATGGTTCTACTATCGTTACGAGGGGGGCGAATCTCCAGCCGATTGCTATGACCGATGCGCCTCCTTCATCGAAAGTATGATGCAGCAGGTAAGACGAAAAGACGGAACCAAACAGGTTTTCATCTGTACACACGGCCTAGCCGCCCGCGTTTTGGTCATGCGATTTTTGTATCTGTCAGTAGAACAATTCGAGTCTATAAAGAACCCGTTAAACTGCGACATCATAACGATTGCACCAAGAGACAGACTGCATGCTCCTCAATTCACCAGTCAGCGCTGGGGAGTGGAAGGCTTGCGCTTGTATGACGAAGCAATGCCAGTCAATGTAGACAACCAAAGAGCAGGTGCAGTGACGCCAGCAAAGCGGGCTACAAGTGAGTAGCCAGAACCTCTAACGGGTCCTGATGTAACGCTAGTCAGGCTGCCGCCTTGCCGTTTTGCCCTTATGGGCTTCCAGATACTTCTTAAGTGCCACGGCTTGATTGTGCTCTTTGTCTCGCGCACCAAACAGCAAAACAACCGGACCTTTTTTGCACGCCTCAAAAAGTGGAGCAAGAGAATCTGGCTTTTCATCCAGTTCGGCAAAATAGCGACTCTGGAATGTTTTCCACTTCGCAGGATCATGGTTGAACCATTTCCGCAATTCGTTACTCGGTGCGACATCCTTCAACCAGGCGGTCATCTCAATTCCACCGGTTTTGATTCCACGAGGCCAAAGCCGGTCAACCAAAAATCGCGTGGCGCTGCTTGTTTTGTCAGTCTCATAGACTCGTTCAATTTGAATAATCATAGCGCCTCCAATCGAAGTACACGATGTCGACTCTGCTCAATTTGAAATCACGACTTTCCGTCAAGCTGCTCGATCGTTTGGCAGCCTTCCTGCTGATGCCCTGAGCCGATCTAGTGTGCGCAATGCTCTTGCAGCGACATATGGATTCGCATCAAGTGCGAGTTCCTCCAGAAGCTCCGGAGGAAGATATCCAGCAGAGGCCAGCCAGTGACGCACATCGTCATGTTCGTCCCTTATTAGACGCGCAACAATGTCCGCGGGGGCAAACAGGCTTAATCCGACCGCAATTCTGACCTCAGGTTTCAGATCACGAGAAAGCAGTTGCAGTACGTCTGGCGGAGTGATCTCATTTTCTGCTACTCTCCGCCTTATAGCTACAATTGCCGATTTTGCCAATTCTCTCAATTCTCTGGCCGGAGTATCAAGCGCGCCGGCCTTTATGTACTCACGTGGAATTTCATGTGTATTCATTTCTCTCTCCTCCCTGCACATTTGGCCTGTCGGGCTAGCGACAGACCAAATCGACCACTATCGCCGTAGTCCTCAATCTATTCGCTATAAATGTTGCTCAGTCTGAACAATGCAATCGCCGAAAGACAAAGACCAAAGTCGCGAAAGGCGACGTCAAAATGCCCAGGAATCGTCAACAGGTTGACGACTATACCGGCTAGCCATGCGGCGACAACCAAAGATCCAATGCGTGGCTTTACTGCCACTAGAATCCCCGCGATAATTTCAACCACTCCAACACCAAGCATGAATGAATGCGCGGGAATCATCTGGGCAACGATGGGAGACAGATATTGATCCCAGTTGGCCAGTAGTTGAAAGAACTTGTCAGCGCCTGCCACCACTGGCACCACTATAAATAATGAATAAAGCAGCATGTATGCCTGATGGCCAGAATCAAGCTTAGCCACCGTTTGTGCTTTCTTTTTATTGGTTTCAAGAGTCAAAGCCATGATAATACCCTCCTTCTAATCGCTAGTGCGATTGAATTGCGCCACTTCAGTGGCATGGATGTGCAGGATTTCGCTTATACCTCTTTGGGGAAATTTCAGACCCACAGCTGGTAGCATACTACCTATTTCTGTATATATTCTAGCACAATTTCAGTACACTATATACCCATAATGGGGTATACTGAAAGCAGGAGGGCAGAATTATGCGCGTAGCGACGACCAACGTGTTTATGGCAGGAAGTCGAGATTCGACCAGCATCGTTAAGCGGCTTCTCAAAGAAGTCTCCGGGTGTGAGGTTATCGGCCAATCCGACGAACATCTTGAGACTGTGCATCAAGTCCTCGCAACACGACCAGGTCTGGTAATTTTGGAGCATGGACACGGGAATCTCGACGCAGTAGAAATAATCAAGGTTCTGAGGGCAGAAGCTCCCGACCTATGTTTCCTTGTTCTTCTTGCTGATGAATCTCAATTCTGGGAAGTCCTTCCGGCCAAGGCAAACGGGTATCAAATCTGGCCAACAACCTGGCTGCCTAAGGCAATAGGCACCATAGTAAATGGCGGAGTATGGCTAGGCCCTCTGCTTACTGAATACCTGCTTCAGGGTGACGGATGGTCCGTACTGAATTCCGCTTCCACGGCCATTACAGCATTACCCCCTATCTTCATGACTCTGTCAAAGCGGGAAAGGGACGTTTTGAATCTAATGGTTGAAGGACAAACAAACAAGCAAATCGCTGACTCCCTAAGCCTGAGCGATGGAACCATAAAAGTGCACGTCAAACACATACTCAACAAACTGAATGTAAATAAGCGTGGTCAAGCAACAGCTATGTTTGCAAAAATGCAGACCGCTATCCCAACAAAATAGCGAATTCAATTTCACTTTCAACTGATGATACCAATTACGATGGCTTAGATCACAAGAGTGGCTTGGCAAGCCGACTCTGAAGCTTACTTGCTCGAACCTTGCTTGAAAAGCCAATTTTCAGGGTATGAGTCGAACGCGCAAATATTAAGAAAACCTAAACGTGGTGCTAATTCGCTTTTGTACGTAACGCTTCAAGGCGCATCGTTACCTGTCTTTCGAGCCTCAACCCGTTCTGTTAACCTGATGTTAAGGAGGTTTCGCCGTGAAAAGAAAACACCATGTACAAACTTGCATAGTTGCCGCCTTGAGCTTGTTGGCGGTGGTGTTTTCGATGTGGATGAAACCGCCAGCCTCATTTGAAGCAAAAAAGGTCAGCAAGTCGGAACAGGTCTGTTGTGCTGTTCCAACTAGTTCCACCTTTTACCTGGCTGAGATCAAACCGCGAATTTCCGGTTGCACCGGCGGTGCTGGTGTCACGATCTGCTTCTCAGCACCAAGTTTGTGCGTAGAGAACAGCAAGACACGGCTGTCTGATTCGCAGGTTGCGCCTGCCATAAACGCAACGCCAATATGGCTATTGCATCGTTCACTCCTAATCTGAAATCTATAAAAGCTAGCCTGCAATGCTGTTGAGGATGTCCCGTCGCTTTTGCTCGGGTATCAAAACACACACAAACACTAAAGCATTGAAGTGCGCCTACGCAGAATCCATCTGCCTATTAGGTCACAGCAATAATATCTGACTCGCCAGTTCCTCAACTGGCGTGAAGTCACACACACGCAGGCTATACACCGCGCAATTACAAAGGTCATCATGCCTCGCTGCATGCTGACCCGAATACACACATTTTTTTCGAGTAGCCGTTCGTTACTCAAAGGAGTTACACATGACACTACATACGATGTTTCAGCGTACACCAGACTACCAGGCATCGCCTTCAACTAAGGGAGAATGGTTTATCGCAACTAATGCATTGAAGCACAAGAGCCTGGAAGAACTGGATATTCCAACGGCAACTGGTGCAATCGTTCTTGGATGCAGAAATGGCTTTTGGAATCCCCAGCTCGGCATGCAAGACATCGAAATTTTCCTCTGGGGTACAGATGCAGATCTGACAACCGCACAGCAGAAATACAAACTGCAGCCATTGGAGGACAGGCAGCTAGACTGTCCCGAAATTTACTGGGGCTAACACACTTAGATGTTCTAGAGGATCATGGAGATGATTACAGAAGAAAAAATGCTTTTAATTGCCCTTGGCTTGATGTATGTCGTGTCGTTCATCGTAGCTGCCGGACTCTATCTGGCCGGGGCGCAACCGTTGACGGTTGTAGTTGGAGGCACCATAAGTGGTGCCCTGATCTACATTGCCATGTGCGTATATTTTGTACCACACGTACAACAGTTTGTTGGAATTGAGGAGGATTTGGACAATGGCTAAAAGAGTTCTGGTGGTAGAAGATACACCGATTGTACGCGAGACCATACTCAACCACCTGCACAAGTGCGACGTAAATTGCTACGCCGTTCAGACAGGCGAGGAGGCTGTCGACCTTGCTCAATATTTCGATCTTATTCTTATGGACATTCGGCTGCCTGGAATTACCGGCATTGAAGCTACGCGTCGAATTCGCAAACACGAAACTGACGCAGATCTCGATCCAGTAACCATAGTAGCGACCACAAACGGAGATCATCAAAAGGAGTGCTTATCTGCCGGGATGGATGATTTCTATCCCAAACTTGTGACCTTGGATTCAATCCGGGACGTCATCGACACCTGGCTATCGGCACGACCGAGCAAAAAACGTCTTTTGGGCTAGAAAGGAGGGTTCCAGTTATGAATAACAGCGACTACTTCAAGGCAGGGCGAGATAATACGCCGCCAAACACTCTTCACATGCTGGCTCATTCACCTTGTCCTAAAGTACGGACGAGAGTAGCTGAGAATCACCATACACCACCAAAGACTCTTGAACTATTGAGCAGAGATCTGAATGTCGAGGTTCGAATCGGACTTGGTTGCAATCAGAACATTCCCGTTGCAATTCTCTGGCAACTAGCTCAGGACGAACACCTAGATGTGAGATTCAGCTTGGCTGACAATGCCAATACTGCGCCTCTCATCCTGGCATGGCTGTCATCAGACGAGAACCCGTATATCGCTCATCGAGCAAACAAAAGCATAGGAATACTTTCTACTCCTGTAAAACGGAGTTTCAAAAAAGGAGATTTAGATATGGCCGCAAAAAGAGTGGAGCGAACGCTGCGCCGAATGCTTTCAAACAAGGAGCGCTTGAGCAAAGCGAATGCACTACGCCTCAAAGAGCTGATCTTTGAAGACGGATTTATGAGCAAGAGCGAAAGAAAGGTCGTGCACTATGCAATTGAAAATAACCTCCTGGAAGATCCAGCCTTTGAGATTTTTCTTGGACTTCTGCTCGACCGACCCGACAACGAGCAAGCTGAAAAGGCAATCGCGTAGCGGGGTCTGAGTATTAGACACTTCGAAATAAAAGGAGCTCCCCATGAATATTCTCGTAGCTATAGACAATTCGCCAACCGCGCAAGCCGCTCTTGCGGCGGTACTCGCTCGCAATTGGCCGGATGCATCTTCAATTCGTCTCTTGACCGTAATTCCAAGCAAAGGAAATAGCGCTGACACACTGCGAAGACAGTTGTCAGATGCCCACGAACTTCTAGATAGGTATACTCACGAGATTGAATCAAAAAAACCAGATTCAGTCGTAGCTGGCCAAATAGACCGCGGTGAGTTAAGCAACGCAATTTTGAAGGTTGCGCACTCTTGGCCCGCCGATCTGATCATTGTTGGAGCCGATGATAAGAGGGGACTAGATAGAATCTTCCGCAAGAGCACATCGGAGCACGTCTTCGAACATGCATCATGCTCACTACTCGTTGCACGAAATATACACGGCAAAAAAGACTTTAGTGACATACTCATAGCCGTCGAAGAAGACTGCATCAATTCAAACATCCTGGTCGACACTGTACTCTCAGCGTCATGGCCGGATAACTCACGCTTCCACATCCTTACGGTCGCAAAACCGAATCTCAGAGCCAGCAGCTTCGAGCCAAACGGATTTGCTGTTATCAGAGCTGTAGAAGAACATGAAGCGCATCTTTCATCACTGCATGCGTCAATAGAGAAACTGAGACGGCAACTTGAATGTCGCTACAGTTCGTTTTCCTTCGAAAAAAGTGTAATGGAGGGACATCCAGAAGCAGCGATATTGGAGTTCGCGAAGGACAAAGACATCGACTTGATTTTGGTTGGCTCTGGTGGCAAATCCGAATTCAGAAGAAAGATTCTCGGCTCCGTTTCACAAGCAGTTGCTCGCAAGGCCCACTGCTCGGTTCAAATCGTTCGTTCGAGCGTAACCCCGCTGTTCAAGAGAGTTCCGGAACGGACTACAGCAAGGAAACTGGATCTCGTAAGCGGATTCTAAGCAAATCGAAAAAACGCTTTTTATCGACACAAGGAGGAAAGAAATGTTGCACACTACTCGACGCCGCCCTCGAAACCCGCAAGGGCGAATCCCTGTTCTAACCGCCTGGTACACAATCGATTCTTCCAACGTGTGTGGAAATACGATTGCAGATCTTGATGTAGGGAAATTGACTGGCTGTTCAATTCTCGCGTTGCGAAGAGAAGGAAAGTACACACAGTTTCCCGATTTCAATCTACCGCTAGTGAAAGGCGACGAGATTCTCGTCGCCGGCACTAATGAACAACTGTTGTTCTTCAGTAGGACTTTCGGACTTTCCGAATCCGGAAGAACAGCCAACGGAAGAAAGGCAGCCTGATTTTCAGTCGCGACCCAATCCGTAATATATAAGTAGAGGTGTTGCACCATGACAGTCAGACCTGAAGTTAACACGCCTCTGGCCGATGTCCTGGAACAGGCAACACCCTACTGGCACCAAGCCGAGTTGCTACTGGAACAATCTGAGTTTCAGCAGTCTGAAATGTTCAGGCTGAAAGCAATTCGGCTTGTAGCCAAAATATTGAATGAGATCGACGGCTTCGACCGTTGATTTTTCACGAAGAATTAGATTTCAGTTCTGAAACATCAGTCTTTCGGATGACGCATTGATAGGCATATTTGATATACTGGATATAAAGGTCCAGATGTCCACAAAGGAGGCTCGCTATGAGGACTAGCAAAACAATCTGTACTGTGTGCAATTACATCTTCGATGAGCTGCTGGGTGAGCCCAGGCAGGATATTTCGCCTGATGTATCATTCGAAGCCCTTCCGGATACATGGGCTTGCCCAGAGTGTGGTTCCAACAAAGAGATGTTTCAACCGTGCTCATGCGTGAGTCTGCATGTCTACGAAATGTCCTGTGTAAAGCCTGCCAGAGCGGCTTCTACTGAACAAGCAACAACTGGCACTGAGATGCTGAGACTGCCTGTCGGACAACTGGTAGCACAAGATCCAAACCGGGCATGCATTTTCGAGCAATATGGAATTGACTATTGCTGCGGCGGGAAGAAGACGCTAGAGCAAGCTGTTTCTGAAATGAACCTGCCGGCCAAGGAAGTGATTAGAAAGCTAATGGAAGTTTCAGCGAGCAAATCCACATCTTGCGAGACTGATTGGAACAAAGCCTCGCTCAGTGAGCTGACGAAGCACATTGTCAAAGACTATCATGAGCCACTCCGGGCTGAACTCCCTAGACTGCTTCAACTGATCGAAAAGGTCGGAAGTGTCCACGGAAAGCTCCATCCAGAGGTTCTTGAGCTTGAGACGATATTCAAGTCTTTCAAAGAACAACTTGAACTGCACATGCAAAAAGAAGAGTTGATTCTTTTCCCCGGCATTGCCAACTTTGAGTCAGGTTGCCAAACAACCTTCGGTTGCGGCGGCAGCATAAACCATCCGATCGAGATGATGACGCAAGAGCATGAGGATGCGGCCGAAGCATTGGAGATGATTAGGCGACTTACAAACGACTATACGCCTCCAACTGACGCATGCGGCACGTTCAAAGTAATGCTTCATTCATTGGCAAACCTTGAGCTGGTTATGCATGAGCATGTACATAAGGAAAACAATATCTTGTTTCCTAGAGCTTTGTCGATCGCAAGAGAAGTTGCGGGGTGCTCGTGATGAACTCTTCAACTGCCTACGGTTCAATAATCTCGCAAACAGGAGAATATGCACTCCGAGCAGTTGTATTTCTGGCTATGGATCCGGTTAGAGCATATACGACCCAGCAAATTTCGATTGCTACGAAGGTTCCCGGTGCGTATCTTTCCAAAGTAATGCAATCACTCGTACGCGCCGGGCTTGTTCAGTCCCAGAGAGGGCTTGGTGGCGGCTTTCTCTTGTCAAAACCAGCCGGGACGGTTGCCATACTTGAGGTTCTGAACGCCGTTGATCCAATTTTGAGAATTCGCTCTTGTCCATTGGGTCTCGAAGGTCATGGAATCAACCTATGCGCTCTACACAAAAAGCTTGATGACGCAACCGCTGCAATGGAAGCCGCCTTTGAGGGCACCACTATTGGTGACTTACTGATGCGACCGACCCAGTCTGTCCCCTTGTGCGACGCTTCTCAGTCTTGAGATCTGAGTCACCTCACATTCAATTTCCTTTGGAGGAACCTATCATGAACATTACCGAAACCACAACACTGAAAGAGATCCTCAATGCGCGGCCTGATGCTATTGCCGTATTCCTAAAACATGGAGTCGACATTCCATCAGAGTGCGACGAAAGCGTTCACGATTGCGAGCTGACAATTTGCGAAGGAATGTGCCACATCGAGAATCTCGACGCGCTAATACTGGATCTTCAGGCACTCTTCGACGAGCCTCAACAGACTTCAGCATAGTAAATTTCTGACGATTCATGAAAGGCGAGCATCCAAGCCAGTTCGTGAGGATAAGGCCGTTCGCCCGTATATGTGAGTCGATGGGACTCGCGCAGCCTGATTGCAGCTACCTCCACCCTGTCATAACTGGAATGAACTCGGCCTCTGACAGACCCATGTACGGAGTCGACTGCGTCGTAACAGTGTGTGTAGATGATGTATGCTTTTTCGCTGGTTTGACCACGGCAATTGTCACCGCAAAAACTAAGATCACACACGCCGCAATGAACTCAGCTCGAAGTTTAGATCGCCTGTTATGCATCGCTGCCAATAACTCGCATGGAGTTGCATCTACGTTGCTCGGTTCATCAATAACTTTCACAAACATATAAAACGGCGTACCGCCCCCTGGATTAGCTTTTTCAACCCGATAGATTCAGTATCCTGTTAGTTGAGAGTGGTATCCAGCGATAAGTTATCCTAGTATAAGAAGTAACAGCAATAATAGGATAAATTCATGGTTGGAAAGGACAAACTTGAAGAGTTAGCGGACTTCCTGAAGACCAGAAGAGCCCGACTCAAGCCTAAAGATGTGGGCTTGCCAAGCACAGGTCGGCGAAGGACTGCTGGACTTCGACGGGAAGAAGTTGCTGAGTTGGCTGGAATCAGTTCTACCTGGTACACCTGGCTGGAGCAAGGACGCCAGATCAGTGTGTCGCAACGCACGGGACACATGATTGCAAATGCTTTGCGCCTTAATGACTCCGAGCGAGCCCATTTCTTCAAACTCATCAAGAGACAACAGACCAGCGATTTGGGCTCCAGCGGCACCGAAAGCATCGATTACGAACTGCAATCCATATTGCATTGCCTGCAGTTCCACCCTGCCTTTGCACTCAACCACCGATGGGATCTGCTTTCTTGGAACGATGCAGCCAACTCAGTATTCAGGTTTCACGAATCGCCGAATAACTTCATCCAATTCATTTTTTCCAGCGAGCATTTCAAGACCGCGTCTTTCAATTGGGAGACTGATGTAAGAGGCATCCTCGCACAATTCCGCCTCGACTACGATCAATATGCAGGGGAGGATTCTGCACTGGAAGAATTGATCGACTCTCTCCTTCGTGAAATACCGGAGTTTCACTCGTTGTGGCGAGAACACGATGTAATTCAAAGAACGGGTTGGAGTAAACAGCTTCTACATCCGCAAATCGGTGAACTAACCTTCAAATCCGTCGTGTTCGAGAGAACGAGTACAAGTTTTCCAAGGCTAGTCATCTATGTCCCAGATCCGGGATCATTGAAAAAAATCGAACGATCAAAAATAGTCTAACGAAACACGTAATCACCGACAACTAGATTCATGCGGCCTCAGGTACGGAACTTGCCCCTGCCCGTTCTGCTCATTGTGAATCTCCCCCCAGATCGGCAGTCTGCATAGTTCGTGCGCCGCTAATCAGGTCGCCGTCAGGCACCGCATGCCCCGCAGAATTAGCTGGGCATCTGCCCCAAGGGAACAGCCTTTACTATCATCGCTCCATCGTACGGGAGCAGCACCACCGCGCATCAAGCGTTTCTGTTTAACACGAATATTCAACCAACTTTTTGCCGCTTGACCCGCGGAGCCGCCCCCGTACCCCGATTAGCGTAGGCGCAAGCCGTAGCAGATCTGGAGATAAAGATATGAATAGCAAGAACTTGAAGAAACATCTGAAATACATCGTTCCTGAAATGCGCTTGGCACTGATAAAAGAGCCAGGTGCAAACCCTCTTCCAGTCAATTGTCCAGATGACCTGGCAAAGTTCGTTGAACCACTGCGACATTACTCGGAAGAATATTTCATTGCCTTCCACCTCTCGGCTACTAACACAGTTTGCAATTATCAGGTGGTCAGCCACGGCAGCCTTTCGGCATCATTAGTGCATCCACGTGAGGTGTTTAAGGGCGCAATAATAGCGAATTCTCATGCCCTCATCGTCGCTCACAATCATCCCGGTGGATCCCTTACGCCAAGCAGGGAAGATCTCGACACAACGGAAACACTCATCAAAGCCGGTGATTTACTTGGAGTGAAACTGGTCGATCACATCATTGTCGGCTCCAACGGTCTATGCAGCCTGAGAGAAAATCATCCCCATCTGTGGACATGATCTTCTCATCGCTTTTGAGCAGGAGAATGCTTACCTGTGTTCTCCTGCTTTCACCCTCTTCCCCCATCCTTTATATTGCGCCGAGAACCTAGGGTTTACCCCGTAGACAAGCTGTCCCGTCCCCTATTACGAGAGGTCCGGGAACAAAGATATACTGGTATCGTCGACAACAAATGGTAGCGATTGCCGCTGATGCGCGACCTGCCATTAAAAAGATTGGTAACCGATCTTTCTTCCTGCTTATTTTTCTGCTGTACCTTTTATTGCAGCGTCTCACAAATCTTCTTTTATCTCTGGTTTCGTTCCCAACGCCTGGTAGGTGACGGTAACAAGCCGGACCAAACCGAAAAGGAAAAATCACTCAAGAGCGATTAATCAACACTCCTGATCAGCAGTACTGATCTCCCGCTTATTGTTTGCTCGCTGAATAGCGAATCCGATTCTTCAAGTTTTCAAAATTAGTCTTCGCCCGCGCGTCACAAAATTGCAGGCGATTGACTCAACCCACAAGGAAAAAATCTATATGACACAAGAAACTCCCTTTGGAGCTGCCTCCGTGCGCTCCGAGCTTCTCACGCGTAGAGAAGCAGCTGCTTATCTCGGCGTATCTGAGCAGACCCTCGCAATATGGAAATGCACAGGCAGGTACAACCTCCCCTATATAAAAATCGGGATAGTACAAACGCCAAGATTTGGATGCCTTCATCTCAAGAAACTACAACACCGCGTTAGCGTAACATCCGAAAGACCCAAGAACAGTAACTATCCCTCCGGGGACCGCACTCTGAAAACAGGGCAGTGACACGTTCGAGTTGACTGGCTCTTGGGCAGGCGTCGCCATGACATGAAACCCATAGCACCATGGCCGGTGTCTCCCAGTCTTCGAATCTGTCAGCCCAAACATATAAAACCGATAACAGTCACCTGGCGAGTTCGCGGATGACATGGGCGCCTCATGCGTGGGGTTCCAGAGTTCGCCGGTGACAGGAGGTGAAACAATGACCGAAGCTAACTCGGTGCTCTGCGGTATCGAGCAAATATTTCTTCTTCTCTTTGTTTTGATGGTTCTTGTCGGAATTGCTGGAGGTAACCCGAGCATGGTTTTGAAGCCTGTATTCGACATTGTCGGACAGATCGTAATGGCTCTTCTAAGCATGCTCAGTACCCTTCTAATATCGCTAATCAGATTGCTGGGTAGTCTTCTCACGTCTGGAATAAAACTCACGACTGAGACGCTCAGAAACAGTTCTGTAACACAGAACAAGCGATAGCAACCAGCAGCAACAGTGACATCAGTTCCCGTATACAGACAAAGAGCAATAAATTCACAGTAACCATATGCGGTGTCATCGCGAGGAGGTGGCACCGACGCGCAAACAAACGACCGAGCGAAGCGAGACATTACGGAGAGGCTTGACTCTTCAGTAATGCAAGATACATATGACTAGGTTAAACCTGAAAACTGGCTTCCCTAAAGGCTTTTGAATCTGAGTGAAATTCGCTCGCTCGGTCTAACTTCTGCGCCAACGCTGAAAATCAGCATCCAGCAACAATTTTGAGGATGAGTAACAAAAATGCCCACACCAAGAAAATTTCATCAGTTATACATCGGGTTAGTTTCCGAAGACAAAGAGCGTCTCGCTCAAAAAGCTAAGGCAAAGAACCTGACATCAACCGAATTAGCTAGAGAAGCAATTCGATGGTACCTAGACTATCACGAAAAACCAGGAGGAAAAACCAAAGAAGCAGAGGTATCCCAGGCAATCCGATATGCAACCGAAGGGTTGATCAAAGCAATCAATAGCGGCGTCGACCGCATTTGCAAAATGCTCGCGCGACAGGGTCGAGCAATTGGAACCCTGTACGAGCTGAGCTGGATGTCACTGCCGGACGATGAAAATGCTCGCAAAGCATTCGAAGCGGCAGTCACAAGAGCAAAACAGAGAATGGCGCGACACGTCGAAAACGACGAGAGAGAGATTGCTGAAACTATGAAGAAGGTGGTGAACAGCTAATGAACGTTGTAATCCACAGTTATATTTCAGCAAAGGATAAAAAAAGTCGAGTCGCCGGACGTTCACCGAAAGTGGTGGCAGTCGCCAGAGCAATCGCGCATGTGAAATACATTCAGCACAGGCCAGGCGATGACAAACCAGAAGACGGCAGAACATTTTTCGACGAAACAGAAGAGAACCTCGATGGACGCTCTCTCCGCAAGGCAATCAGAGAACTAGAAGAGAGCAAGGTTGTAGCACACAAACTAACTCTCTCGCCAGAAGTCGAGCCACTCGACAAGAAGGAATACACGAGAGAAATAATGGAACAACTTGCTGCCGAAAAAGGACAGAACCTCAAATGGATGGCAGTCGAACACAACAACACCGCTCACCACCACATTCATGTCGTCATCCTCGGCAAGGACAAAGACGGAAAGAGCGTCCGAATCGACAAGGAGGATTATCCAAAGATCAGAGAATGGGGTGACAGGCACCTGGAGCGCACCCGCCCTATCGAATTTGCTCACGCTCGCGAAGAACGAGAGCGAAAAGATAGAGAGCGAATAGAATCCAGAAAGAAGGAACGCGAAGCGCAGCGGCAGGAGCGAATCAAGGAGGGATTAGAACTTCCATGGCTGCACAAGAAAATCATCCGAGAACAATATGAACCCTACAACAAATGGAAGACAGAGCAGGAGGAAAAACCAAGAGAGCAGAAACTTGAAAAGAACTCAGATAGGACAATCCAGGAGCCTCTAACAAAAGAGACGATTCAAGCCGCCGGCAAAGAATGGTCAAAGGACAACTCAATAACCGAACTGAAGGAATTGAACACCTATCTTTGGGACAACTACGACGAACGAATACCGGCGACCGAATACAAAAAACTCGTCGCATGGATCAAAGAGAAAGAGCGCTCACCAGATCTAAGGCAAGTTGATCAGCCAAAGGAGCAACATATAGACCGGCCCAAAAAAGAAAAGGAGGCATTCGAATATCAAGGACAAAAGTACGACAAAAACAGCTCCTATGAAAAGCTCGCCAAGCTAGACAACAAGCTCCGAGAGCCTAAAGCCGAGCGATTACCGATAGAACAGTATCAGAAGCTACGAGGCTGGATTGAGAATGCCGATAGAGCAAGATGGGCAGGAGTGACAGGCCGACAACTGCAACTATCTAAGGATCGATTCGCCCGCCAGGGCGCTGCCGAAACATCTCCAAATGCAAACCGCTATGTGAATCCGCTGCAACAGCAAATGATGTCTAACCCTGTTTTTGGACTCTTCATGCAAGGCGCATCAATCGCCAATGAACTTGTTCGGTGGATTGACCTCCGCGACAACCGAGACCGCCTGAAGGAGGCAAAAGATAATCTCGAAGATGCGAAACGAAGTAAACATCAAGCCTATGTCAAGCCTGAACGAACGCATGAAGAAAAAGCGCGCGATCAGGAAAAAATTGAAGACATAGATAAAGCAATTGATGAAAACAAAGACGAGCGCAAACGCCGTCGAAAAGAGAAAGAAAAGGATCGCGAGAAAAGAGATCGCGGACTTGACTTTATGAGGTAATGAACGTGAAAGTAAACGATTCAGGCATTGTCGAAACCAATGCCCAGGACTTTCCGGTGTTAGCCGTGAACGTGCTCGACAGGCTTGGATACCAGGTCTCACGAGCCAGCAAACAGCTAGACCAGATTCTTGCAGTCGAACGACTCGACGAGCAAATAGGACGCGACTGGTGGCGGCATGAATATCGAGTAGTGGTGCGTTGGAGGAGCACCACCCGCAATGACATGCTTGTCTCCGTCGACATCGAAGAAAAGAAAGGAGGAGGAACACAAAGCGACTGTCAAAAAAGATGCGACCAGATTCTTCTCGAACTTCAAAAAGATGCAAAACGCGCATCTGAAGCGAGAGCACACAAGCAACCAAGTACAGTGTACGGCGCCGCCCGCTGGGGCACGCTGACCGAATTAAAAACCGCAGATTACATACAACGTAAACCTGATCCCAAAAGACTAATCATCGGGAGGACAAACGACAATCAATTCATTCAAGTACCGGAGCTGTGGACACACGCTCATGCACTCGTCTGCGGTAGAACCGGCGTAGGAAAGTCGCGAGGATTTTTCATCCCGCAACTAGTCGAGAGAATCGGAACCAGCATGGTTGTTACGGAGGCAACGCCCGGCTACGAGCCGGGCGAACTCTACAAGCTAACAGCCGGATGGCGAAAGATGGCCGGTCACAAAATCTACTGCTTCAATGCATCAGACCTGACCTCTCACCGCATCAACCCAATTGATCGAGTGAGGCGAGCGCCAGAAGAAATGAAGGCGCAACTAGCAGAGAAGCTAGCCGACCTCATTATTCTCAATGGTGAACCAAGCGAGGCGAAACACGAACAAACTTGGAACCGCTCTGAAAAACTTCTTCTCATTCCGCTGATACTGCACGCAGCCGCCGGACCTCCAGAGTATGGACACTTCGGCGCACTGCGCTGGCTCCTCCTAACAGGACCGGAGCAATTAGCCAAAGTTTTGAGAAGCAGCCCATCAGAAGTAGCGCAAATGGAATTCGAAGGCTGGATGAGGCTCAGTGGAGAAACGGACTTTCGATACGGAGTCTTCTCGGGATTGATAACAAAACTCAATCCCTGGATGACGGATCAAATGGTGACGCTCACCGAAACAACGGACATCGATCTCGACAAGCTAAAAGACGAGTTATTCACCTTCTATATCGCGGTTCCAAGTCGAAGCCGAGACAGCAAACTAATTGGATCGCTGATGGTGAATTTCCTCCTCGACCATATCTTGGAGGACAGAGAAAAGATGCGATATCCAATCACAATGCTCCTCGATGAGTTCACCAACTTCGGCAAGATCTCAGGAATAGGAGACACACTTTCGATAATCAGAAAAAACAGGATCGGTCTCGTTCTAGGTTTCCAAAACTACTTCCAACTCGAACAAGTCTACAGCCGCAAGGAAGCTCAAATAATAATCGACATGCCAGCAACGCAAGTTTACTTCAAGCAGAAGACATTCACTGAAGCTAGAGAACTGAGCGAGGCAATTGGAAGAACGACCATCGAGGAGGCGACGGTCAACGACAACGGCAGAGTTCAAGAAATGATTCAGGGGCGCGCGCTGATTACACCCGATGAACTAATCGGGCTGAAAAATGAAGTGGTCATATTCGCACCTGACTCTAACCCTCTCAAACTGCCACTCATCTCCCCGACTGCATACGACAATGCGCTGCGATACGACCCACCGGAGCGAGAAAGACACAAAGTAACAGAATTCGTTCGCAAGCGAGGCTATATAAACAGTCGGGTCCTGAAGGAAGACCACGAAGCCAACAAGGAAACAGATAACAGTCCATGGAGAAAAGACAAATTTCGGAAACAGCAACGATATGAACAGAACAAGAAAAATCCCACGAACCGTGGCGAGAAGCGCAACCCTGATCGAAATGTGCATCGGCAGAGCAGCGAACAAGCTAATGACGACGCCCCTGATTTCGACTAATCAAACAAAATGCAAAACACCTCAAGAAGGAGAACAAAACATATGCAACCCGAAACATACACGTTGATGCACAGAATTTACTGTGTAGCTTCAGACAAACGTGAAATAGAGATGGTGCTCCGTAGATTCAAAGAAATCTACGAAGGCACCAAGGATAGTGACAAGCGCGACGAAAAGTTTGATGCCGCCTGGTCGCTCTCTTGCATGGCAGGACTCTACGCCAGACTCTGCGAACCGTTCCTCGCAGAACGATGTTACATAGACGCAATCAGCCTCTTCGAAGCGAATGAAATGTCACTGAATGCAGCCACCATATGCGTCGCTCTCGCGAGATTTCTCTGGGAACAAGGAAAGATCGATAACGCCGAAGCGATGCTCAGAATGAATATCGTCTACCTGGTGCGACACTGGGGAACCGGCAAACACCATGTGCTCAACGCAGAGGAAGAACTACTCCACTTCCAAAACACCGGACAAATGATCGAGGCCCACCTCCATCACTGGTGCAAAGCCTGCAACATCGATGACTTTGGAGTCGGCTTTGATTTCGAAGATTCAGACAGGGCAGAACGATAATGGGCATGGCAATCACTTTAGGCGTATTCGTTTTCTTGCTCACAGGAGCTTTCCTTGGGCAAATGGTGCTTCACAACAATGAAGCCGGTACTTTCCCCGGTCTGGTAGCGGGAATATGGGCAGCATGGCCGTTTCTTCACCAGGCACGAGTTCAAAGATATAACTTTCTCCATCCGGTACCGCGAGAATACAAGGTTCCGATCAAACAAGCTTTCGCCAAGGTCAGAGAACTTTTGGCAGACATCTCCTATAACTTCGGCGACAAATGGCACATCGCCAGCGCCGACACACAAAGCGGCAAAATAACCGCCGACCTCAGATTCACTGACGAACAGATTCATTACGATATGGATTCAAGAGGACAAATACACACACGAAAAGAGCGACTTCAGAGGCATGTGGGACTGGAGATCACACTAAGTGATACCGGAAGAGATACCACTATGGTCTATCTGGATTTTGCTCCGAAAGTGGAAGGTGTCCAATTCAGAGCCTGCGATTCTATCGTCACCGGTCTAATCGATTCAATCGAAATGCGTATCGGTCCCGGCACTCAAGGTGGGGACGAATCCGACACCAGACTTCCTGCTCCACCGTGGTGGCTAATCTCACTTAGCGCACTCGCACTGTTCGCTCTCCTGGGCGATATTCAAAAGGCAATTTTCCAATGAACGAACTCCACAAGGCATATCAAGCCCTCGGGCTAGAACCAGGGGCAGCGTTCGACATAATCAAACGTCGATATCGAAGACTCGCTCTCGTCTGGCATCCAGACCGCATGTCCAGCGTAGATGCAAAACGAGAAGCAGACGAGGAACTAAAAAAGATAAACAATACCTTCGAAAAGCTGAAGAAGCATTTCGAATCAGAACACAAGCCTGGATCGAGCTGCCGCTGTCAACCAACGGCGGCCGGCCCGCCGCCAAACAGCTCACAAAATAAGACCGCTAATCAAAACAACAATTCAAGCTCTTCGTCCGGTCCCTCAGAAGCAGAGCGAAAACGCCAAGGGGAGGAAGCAAGCAGAAAACGAACAGCAGAACGAGAAAAGAAAGAGGCAGAAGATGAGGCGGCTCGTCGAGCCGCCCAGTCCGCACAAAGCGCACAACAAAAGCAGCAAGCAGCAGATGAAGCAATTAAGAACGAAGCTATGCGAAAGAAAGAAATGCTTCGTTGGAAATGCAGTCTGGTGATCGCAATCGCTTTCGCGGCCTTAATCGGATATTGCTGGGTCGGCTGTGCTGCACGAGACTTGGTGCACTGGACGGGTAAACAGTGGGACGACTTCCAATCACAATTCAAACCCAAAGAGGAAAATCCAAGCCCACCACCATATGCCCCACCACAACCGCCACCAATCGAACCGTACATCCCACCTTACGAACGATATCCAATTCAAAATCCTACTTCGTGGCGACAGCAAATCGAAGACATAACTAACCCTAAAGAACAAGATTCGACGTGGCCGTTTGCACTACCGGCGCCACCACCGAACAACTAATTCAAATTTGCTGAAAGCGCGGTTCTTTAAAAACGCATTGATTCCGCTAAGAACACTAATAAGCGATCCATAAATGTTGCATAGAATTGCGAAACTGAAAAATGCGCAGGAGAAATTGACAAACTGGCCGTTTGGACCTCCACAAGAACCGCCGAACAGGTAGTCATCTATAAACAGTGAGAAAGCCCGGAGAGGCTCTCCGGACTTTCTCATTTTTGGCATGAGACGGGTTACCAACATGCGCAGCGCCCCTTGACCACCCCGTCCAGCACCCGAGCGGTTAAACTAGTCATCAACCCTATTCGTGAGTAAGAACCGCTGACATGGCAGTAACTCCAGAATTTCTAGTAGCGACAAACCTTCTACAGAGTTTCGCAATCGAGCCAGGGCAAGATGTATACGAGTTAGGTTGCACCGCTACGCCTCAGAATGTTCATTCACAACAACAGCGAGCCTTCAATCTCGCATGGGCATTGCATGTAGCCGGGAGGCTTGACAATGACAGATCAGTTGCAGTTGTAGGCGGCGGGGTCGCAGGGGTCACAATTGCGTCGTCCTTGGTTGGTTTCGGAAACCAAGACTGGCTGTACGAGAGCATGCAAGACATTTTGCATCTTCAGCAAGGAAACCTTACTCGCTTTTTGCACCCTAACATTGCAACATGGCCGCATACTGGATTTGGCTATTCCGTCACGCATTTGCCATTCATGAATTGGAGAGCAGGATCTGCCGGCGATGTAGAAGCTCAAATACGTCGGCAATGGAAACGATTACGAACTGACACCGTATTGTGGAATCGGCTGCATTTAATGCTAAACCACAAGATCACGGCTCTTCAGCAACAAGGAAACCAATGGAAACTAACTTATAAGGGTACCAAGAGGGAAAAAGCTAAGACATTCGATATCGTGATCGTTGCCGCTGGCTTCGGAATTGAGATATCGACGTTCGCCGATACGCCTTCCTACTGGAGGAACGATGACTTGGCTCAACCTGTCCTCGGAAAGAAAAACAAGATCAGATATCTAGTTTCTGGCACCGGTGACGGTGGCTTAACGGACGTTCTACGCCTCACGTTGCGGGATTTCCAGCACCAACAATTCGTGCAGCAAATAATGTACGACGATTCTCTACGACGACTCGCGATTCGTATGGAAAGAAGATTGCATAGGGCTGCAACAGAACAACAAAGGGAACTCATTTGGGCTAGGTTTACGAAGAGAAAGGACAATCTAGGCACTGAAATGGAAAGCGCGCTGAATCGACTTTTCAACAAGAGATTAATTCGGGCGGACACTGCAGTCACAATAAACTCCAGGCGTAAGTGCCCATTTCTGACAGAATCGCAAATATTTAACAGGCTCGCAGTCGCTATATTGCTTCGGAAAGGAAAAATCAAACATGTAGTAGGAGAACTCAAATCTCTGTATACCAGTAGTTCTCGTTCTGAACTACAAGCCCTCATCGAAATACCCAACGGAGTTAAACTCTTTCAAGAAGCCGATTTTGTGGTTCAAAGAAACGGAGCTGACCCCACTCTTACAAGCCTACTTGGGCCGAACGGTCAGGCCAAGTACAAAGAATTGACAACAAGATCACGAGGCCCAAACTCAGTTTCACAGAATTCAGTCCTTCCTAGCCATCCGCGCCACTTTCTCGCCGATGAGTTCATGAGGAGTCATTATGAAGACGAATACGAACTTGGTATCGTGCTTAGCACCGATGGTGCAAGACTAGCTGCTCGCGAATTCCTTTTGAGATTGAACATGCCTGCCCAAGCAGCCCAGTGTTTATTGCCCAATTTTACGTTCCCTGTGACCCATCCATGGAAGAACGGGACCTTCACATTCAGATTCGAGCAGCACCAGTTTCGATGCTACCCTCAAAACCCGATCAATCAAACCTGTCTGGTTCTCTGGACTACAAGTAGAGAGTTGTTAGAAAGAATTCTGCAACAGGAGCAAGGTTATCACTTCTTGCGGTACTACCTCACCAGAATTGATTTCCCGATTGACAGAGATCATATCGATACCCGCACTGGAGTTTGGCTCTTAGACTTTACTGCCGAAAATTACATTGAAATTCAGTATTGGAACCGAAGCACTCCCATGGACAGTATGCATCAAGCTCACAGACTCTTAAGAGCGCCAACCATGCTTGAGATCATGGGAAACAAGTGGCCTACCACAAAGGTTCACGGCATGGGATGGGCGGTTTGCCAGACAGAAGACATTTTGCGCTCGGGTCCAGCTGGTAATGGGCTGTTGCAATGGGACAACCACACAGCGTGGTGGCTGGCGCAAGAAAACCATCTCTGAAAACCACATCTCGTCTAATTCACTCACAAGATTTGTGTGCTGGCACTTTTGATCTACGCTGCGCTTGCAGCTAGATACTTTCGCAATTTCCAAAGTCGGCACGCGACTGCGTGAGGAAGTTCTAGCCAAAGGTCGTCCATTACTAAGTCCAAACAATCAACAAACGCCGGACACATCTTCATCAACTCAAGCATGAACTCGGTAAACTTTTCAGTGTCCAACTCGCCTGCCTCTTTGCATAGTCTCAACCCAGCTTCGATGAAACCCACAAATAGTGCGTGCTCTGATTCAACTTTCTCTTCATCTGTTGATCCGTGTATGAAAGACCGATGCTCCTGGGCCATTAGTTTGATGTCGCTAAGCAATGCAATATTCAACGTATCATCGTCTGCACAATGAGTGCTTATGACCAATAACGGGGCGAGTACGAGAGTTGTCTGCCTCATCAGAGTCAGCAAGCCAATTTCCCGGATGAGTGCTCTTATCGCTTCACTAACTTCAGGAGGATGAGCCGGCCGAGGCGCAATAGTCTGCAAAAGCAGCCACCAGAAAGTAGTATCAGAAGACGAGCGGATTCTCTCAATGCAAGAGAGCGCAGTCTCGCTTAGTTTGTCAGACGACATTGTCTGAAAAGGTTCAATAGTTATTGCTGCTGTGCCAATATCCATAGCCAAGTATGAATTGAGTGAATTGGAGATGCTCGGATGTTGAAATAGGTTTGGCTTTGGCCAATAGTCACTTTCGAACTGAAACAGAGCGAACTCAATAAGTTTGGTCTGCAATCGTTCTAAATCCGCCACGGTAAGCCCGTATAACATTCCAGTAAGGAACAAACGCTCGGCACTAACGGCATTCACAGATGAAGCATCATTGCGGACTGGATTATGCATATCAAGCACAGTAACACTTACAAATTGATGAGCTTGCGAGAATGTATCGCGAATCCAATGGTCGGGCACAGCGGACAAAGCCATCGCATTGTATAGATAACTTGCATGAGTCCAGATCAATAACAACCTGACATTCCATGCTAATTTTCGTGCCGCAGGCCAATTCGCAAATTGATTGGCCAACCAGCGAAGCAAGGAAACAAAGGACTCTATCTCTGACAATTGTTCATCGGAAAACAATCTATCAATTACTCGCCTCTTGAGCCTTCGATAATTGCGGTCTTCCTCTCTCAGACTCAGGACCTTTAAGAGCTGAAACCGAGCCGGAGGACATGGAGTGTTTATTAGCTGTTTAACCAGCTGTCGATATCCCTCTGACGACAGCGTCTCGATGTGCCGAACCAGCAAATCCGAGAGTTCTAGCGGTAAGCCCGCCAAAAATCTGGTGCCTACAACAGGATCAATTGAGAAGAGATGCGCAGCATGCACACCTACATCAAAGCTAGATTTTGACAAGTTATTTAATCGATAATGATTCAGCAAGCTCTCAATGCTCGGAGGAAGCAAGTTACTAAGATACAGCTTTGAGCGGCTCCGAAACGTCAGCTCCAACTCAGCATAATATCGATTGATATTCATTTCCTGCCAACCTTGTAGTTCGACAATTCGAGCAGATGCAGGCTCCAGATATGCAATGCTGCTCGCAATTTGCTCAAATTGCTCGTCATCTACATCAATCCATTGCCGATTGCGTGATATAGCAGCTCGCCTAAAATGAGGCTTGTTGAATAGCAACTGGATCTCATCATCGGCAACAGAGAATGATTTCTCACTGTAGGACATCGTTATAGCCATTCTTCCGTCGGTCAATATTTGCGCCACTACCTCAACGTCAAAGCCTTCCTTTGCATGAACGCTTATGGGTTCGCCAGTACTGTGAGCATCCAGCACTTTCTTTTCAAATTCATCCAGCATAAAAGTCAAACCGTACATAGAACCAAAGGAAACATAAGTTAGACCAATTTTTCTCATTGAATCTGTGTCTTTCGCAACTTCCTGCTTCAACTTTTCAGAAAATGCTCCGTACCACCACTGAAAAATTATCACGGCAAAGGTCTTCTCTTCAGACTCCACCGGAATTTCCGCCGCAAGATAATGCTTGATACGATCAGCAACTTTCCGCACGAGTATTGGCTCATCATCGAATAAGGAGCGCAAAAAACGGCGATTAAGCCAATTCATATAGTCTTCTGCGGCTTGTACACCAGCTCCCTGAAACACGACAAGCCCGGTGAAAAGCAACTCTCCAATGATGCCAGCTTTACTCGAATGCAACTCATTACCAAACGGAATAAGGCTGAGGGATAAAACGTCGAAAAAGAGCCTCTTCATAAGCCAACCCGATCGTGCTATCTTGATGTCAAACGAGTCAGTTGCGCGCCATATTTCATCCCAAGCAACGATTAGCGACTGCTTGATCGTCGAAAGAAATACAAGAGCTTCTGCATTGTTCTGATGCTTGTGCATCAAGTTATCTTGTGCCATACACGAAGCAACATACAACTGGACAGTGCGGAGTTCGGTTGTTTCCGAAACCCGGCCGTCTTTGATTGGAGCCTGGCGTAAATGAAATAGCAATTCGTCATGCAAGATGGGCAAGTACCGAATGTTTGCTCGCCGTAATTCAAGCAAAGTCTTGTAATGACTCTCCAGTCCAAATGGCGTGACAGCCAGACCTCTCAGCACTTCCCAGCTCGTTACAATTGGAATTCCCCTGTCCGTTTGTAGATACGCATTTACGAATCGGTCATCAATCCAGAGTACATCTCCAGGCTTGCCCTGAAATGATAAAAGCGAAGACATCGGTAACAAAGGAAAATCTTCCACAGAGTCAGTAGTAACCTGCTTTAGCGCAGGCAGCAACTCTATTTTTCCTTCCTGTATATACCTGTTCAATTTTTCGACCAGAGAAGTTAGCCACTGCTCTGTTTCCTTTGCCGCGTCGTCATTTTGTATCTCATCCCTTACAAATTGCACTTCTCGAACTGGCAGATGCAACTTAAAGCGGCTGACTACATCATCCAAAACATCCGCTGACGCGAATCGTTCAACAAGCGTAGTGTGTGTAAATAGTTTAGAATCAACCGGTGGCATTGCAATTTCTTCTGTTGTGTTGGAGTTCGGTAGCAATTCCATAGTGGCAGCATGCCGCCCTGCCGACAGAAGCCCTTGGGCATGCAGGCTAGTCACGACTGATCGAGCATCAGTTATGGCCCTAATCTGTTCTTCTTCAAGATTTCCACTCGACCCCCTATTCAGAGGCAAGAATTCAACAACAAATCCCTTTTGCTCTTGTGCAAAAGCCAAAGTAGCATCGAAGTGTCGATCAGCCTGCTCCGCTGCTCCGAGATCAGGTGGAAGAACATAATTATCGTCAAACACCGTAATTCTTGAGCTATCCACAGTCTTGATAATTAGATCCAAAACCTCCCTGCGATCCGGCGGCAGTGTGCTAATTTTCTGCCGATAAGATAACAGCGCCGGTATCGCTTCAGTCGGAATGTGAATAGGAGAAAATGCTTCAATGACCGGCTCCAGAAAGGAAAATTTGTCAGCCAGCATTAACGATGAAATATCAACGTTGAGCTTCCACATTGGGATGGCGTTTGGCAAATCGAGAGCACCCTGGCGATCCTCATGACACGCGAAAACTTTATTGCTCTCCAATAAGGGAAATCGATTTTTCCCAGATAAATGTGCAAAGTTGTAAAGAAAGGGAAGATCGCACAATATATGTGCTGGCCCAGTTCCATCGCTATACGCCTTGGCTCTGGCGTCGATTTCTTTCCTTCGCTGTTTAAAACTATCTACAACATCTTCCAACGTTGCCACTTTTACGCCACCGGTATTGGTGCCCGCAAGGCGATAGAGTTCTCTTTGGAGTGCGAGGTAAGCAGGCTCCCGTTCCAGTCCGAGTTGATACCCTAACGAAATGGCAAGAAATACATACTCCCCAGCCAACTTTCCACTCGTCGCGTGCTTCCACAAGGACCGAGCCGTTATTGGATCATCTCTGAATATGAAACTCGCCAACCTAATCGCTTGCACTGGCGTTAAGTCACTGCGTCGCGAGAGTCTCTGCACAACGGTCTGCAACGCTTTTAGATTGCCTGCCTCCGATAGCATCTTTGCGTAGTACAACAAATTATGTGTATTTGGATTTTGAACCACAGCGTACTCTGCTTTTGTGAGTGCTACATTCACGAGTCCCAGGCGCTGATAACATTCAGCCTGCAACAGTTGCAAGTCATGAGGTAACTTTTGTCCGTTAAACATCGACTGATTTGATTCTAGAACTGTGATACAGGCTCTGAAGTCTTCCGTCATGTACAGCGACTCCGACACTAATCGCAGTGCTTGCGGGGTTTGCGCACCAGAAAGCAGCTTTTCAGCGTAAGTAGCAACATAAGACCAATCACTCAATTTAGCCTTGCCTATGCAGACATCAAGCATTGTTCGACCAGACAGATCTTGTGTGGCATCGCGCATGACTAGCTTTTCTCTTAGTGAATCGCCTTGTACAACTGGCAGCAGTTCAACCGGGAAATTCTCGATCCCTCCATACACCTTTACTGCCTCATCATCCTGCTTGCATAAAAGCAAAACTTGCGCTTTCCAGAACTTCCAAAGGTTAAGCGTGTTTTTCTGTTCAAACAAACTTTGCTTATCGTCTAAAATTTCTCTCGCTTCTGAAAACCTGTTGCTTTTGAAAAGAATAAGTAAGAGAGAGAGAACTTGATTGGGTGAAGTTTGATTGTTGTCACAGAGTTTTTTTAGTTCTCTTTCTGAATCAACGAGGTCAATCTCAAATTTTCTGGATACTGACCACGCGATTGCTGCTTCATGACTACGATCTCTTGTGAGCGATTCCAAACATAACTGTTCTGCCGATTTTTGAGTCGTCGTGTTTACCGACAGAACTGCAATAAGCCAACCTTCTAGCTCTCTTCGCTCCGCAACGCGCAAATTCGGAGAAGCCAACAAGCCGCGAAAGAGATCTGCTGACTCTTCTAGTCGCTTCCGTGCTTCGTCACACTCTTTCACTGTTTCCCAGTGAACTGGGCATGGCCATGGAGGCAGCACATCAGGAATTTCCAAGACAGAAATTGCGGCATAGTATCGAACAACTGCCCCAACCAACCGCGAATACTTCCATTTCGGTTGCAGTGCTAGTGATTTATCTATCACCACCAACGCTTGATTAACCTGTTTTGTAAGCAACAGTGCAAGCGCTTTAAGCCTTAATAGGTCTGGGGATAAGATGTCGTCACTCGATTCAAAATCCTGAAGGCATTTGACGGCATCCTCAGCGCGCCCTAACTGCAGCAACATTGATGCACGAACCCGAACTGCATCCTCAGGCAAACAATTACCCAACTCGTTTTCAACAGATGCAATGTCTTTTTTGGCCAACGCTATCAGACTTTTGAGATTTGATGTGCAAGGAAACACTCCCAATCCAGAGGCTCGTTGCGCATATGTTTCAGCTTCTATGTGATCAGCAAGTTCCAGTGCAAGCTTCCCTCTAAAACACAATAACTGCGCTTTGGTTTCAGCGTCTAGAGCTGACCAACGGCTAGAGTCTCCTTCAAGAGCGGCTACAGACTTATCTGCACCATCCGTGTCGCCCTCTTTCCATTGATTGATAGCAACATCGAGCAATTTTTTGGCATCACCTGCAATCGTTTCCACAAGCCTTCTCAGTTGATCCACTACAGCGGCATCAACGAGAGCAGTAGTAGTGGTATCGCTAGGAGTGGCAAATTTTTGGCTCACGCGCTTTCCACAAATATATTCGGCCCAGGAAGTTGCATGCGGTCCGCAGTAACGCAAAACAATCTCTTCATGCGGCTTGAGCTGGGTGACCAGTGTGGAAGCGCTCCAGCAAACATAAGTTATTCCGTATTTCGCAAATCGATCTTTCTGCCGTGCCACCTCCTTTTGCTGCTCAGTGTCTGTGAGGTCGCATGCGACAATCAGGTAGAAAAATTTGACGTTTTTATCACTCCATTGTGTCGTCCAATGTTTAAAGAATGCATCTGAAGCCTTCTTTATTTTGTTCACGGGAAACGTCTTATACGCTTTGCATTGAGCTAGTAAAACACCCGTCTGATCTTTTAGAGGTGAACGCAAATCTACGCCATGATCTGTCTTTCCAACCCTTCCATATTGATCGCACGTTTCAACCAATGGGTCTTTGGCTATGATGTCTCTGCAAAACTGTTGAAATGGAATACCAGTCATCTCCCAAAATGGCGGCGGAACGTCGTTTCCAATGGTTAACGACATTCCCTGCTTCTTCTTAGGGCTGGTTTTGACTTTCTTGCTAGTAGATGAACTTTTCATTGGGCGGAACAGCCAAAACGCTGGAGTTCACTTAGTTTCCTTGAATTGGGAGCAGAGCATTTTCCTGTCGGACACCTATTTTTGCATAAGGCGAATTTTCCATCTAGAATGCGCTTGCCAACAAATTGGCTTTCTTTTGATCGTCTTGACGCCGGGACCCCTTGCGTCCGCTATTTCGGCAGCCGCCGCAGAGGTGTGCGCGCCGTAAATGTCCGAAAGCGCCAACGATCGCGATCAGCTAAGCGGCGCTTCCCTGGCTGCCCGGCGTTAAGCCTAGCGGACGCAAGCCCAGCGTCAAGCCAGCTGTTTCCAACCGACGCAGGCATCAAGAACATGGACCGGAGCTAATCTTGTCAACGACCAGACCGACCACATGGTGGATTGATTTCGGCACCATGTGGTCGAATTAATGCAGTCCTCACATATACCCGGCATAGACCCGAGCGTTTTCAGCTACCCCAATAAAAAACGGCTCGTCCTTCGCAAAACTGCTTAGAATGAGCCGCTCAATATACCTGCCCGGAGAGATTCGAACTCCCGACCTCATGGTTCGTAGCCATGCGCTCTATCCAGCTGGGCTACGGGCAGATAGGTTATTCATGTTACCACAGACGGTTGACGCCATACCCAGGGGGCACTTTCAGCGTTTTCAATCGTTAATAGGAAGAGAAACCAGCCAAAACAGAAACAGGCTCAGGCTTTCAAGGAACGTCCTATTTAGAGAAGGCTGCCAAGAGGGCGCAAAAATGGAGATCGAAGGTTAGCTGCATCCAATCTGGGATTTTTCCTGCCTAGGGCTGAGAACTATCCGGAGACTGTCCTGGCAACGGGGCGCGTCCTGCCGGTTGGGGCGGTGCATCACCTTGAGGTTGCGAAGCCGCCGACGAAGGCGTTGTATTCGCTGGCTGACTCACTTCAGGCGGAGCAGCTTCCTCGTGGGGAGGTGAGCTTTGTACAGGCGCCGGATGTATAGGTGCCGGTTCTGCAGTTGGGGGCTGTGCAGTTGCGGGCGGTGCAGTTGCGGGCGGTGAAGTTATCGGCTCTACTGTCGCCGGTTGCACAGGGGCAGAAGGCGCTGGCGCAACGACCGGCGCCTCAGGAACCACGGTCGACGGCGATACTGCGCTTTGTGCACGAGATGACGCACCCGCTTCAGCTTCGCGCATCATCTTCATGAGATTCATCGGCTTTTCGTCTTCGTCTTCCGGCACGGGTTTCATCGGACCAGATTTACCTTGTTCGCGCATGGATTTGATCATCTCAGCGGCAGTTGCAGTGCCGGGTTTGATGAACTTCTTATCTGGGTCATAAGCGTTGGAAACTTTCTCGCCTTTATCACCAGCAGCAACTTTTCCAGCTTTAGTTGTGTCACTCTTTGCAGTTGCAGAAGTCTTGTCGCCAGGCTTTCCGCCGGTCTTTTGCGCCGTTTTGCCTCCCGGCTTGTCGCCAGTTTTTTCGGCAGGTTTATCACCCGATTTTGCGACTGTCACATCTCCCGTTTTCTCGCCAGGCTTCACAGCAGTTTTCACATCCGCTTTCTCAGCAGGCTTGTCTGGCTTCGGCTCTTCCATTCCGTCAGCAAGCCAGTTTGCACGAGACTTCAATCCTTCCGCCTCGCCGCGACGTCCGCAGTAGTACAGCGCGTATGCCAGCTTGCGCATGTAAGGCACATTGTAATAAGACAAAGATCCATTCGCTTTCACGGATAGATTCAACGCTTGGCTTAGCAGGCCAGCAGCCGATCCGAAGCGACCAATATCGCATTGCATCGAACCAAGTTGATACAGACAACGTGCTTTTGCACCGGCAGAATTCGGTTCATTCTTCCAAATTTCGAGCGCGCGGTAGTAGGTTTTCTCAGCTTCGTCGAACTTCTTCTCTTTGATCAACGCTTTCGCAAGTCGGTCCAAACGCGCGTAGGTATCAGGGTCCCCGTTGCCCATGATTTTCTGAGTGGTCTCAAGCGACTCACGAAAATAATCTTCGGCGTCTTTGTACTCTTCTTTATCAAGCGCTAGCATTCCCAAGTTGTCGTAGCTCACAGCCATCGACATATGCTCTTTGCCCATGATGGTTACTTTGATGTCGAGACCAGCTTTATAAAAGCGCTCCGCCATCTCGAAATTTTTTCTATAGCGATACAGATCACCCAAGCGATCGCATGTCACAGCCCAATCCATACGCGGAATGTGCGTAGCAGGCGGAGCAGTACCAGCCCAGGCAGTGAGGACCTTCCCGGTTCCTGGTGCGGGTTGCGATGCATTCATCTCTGCATCTTCTCTCATTTTCCCATCAATAAATCCGAGCAACTCCTCTGCAAGCGGATCAGCTTTCTTAGCCGTTCCGTACAGCATGTAAAACTTGATCAATTGACCGAGCGCGGGAATGGTTTTACCACTGTTCTTTCCCAATTGAACTTCAGTGAAATGCAATTGCTGCTCCAAAAGCGGCTCGGCTTCTGCATATCGCCGGCGAATCGTATACAGCCGTCCCAACTCACCAAGACTCTTAGGATACCGGGGGTCGCCGGCACCAAAACGCTCTGAAAGCGATACAGCCTCCTTCAGCAAAGGCTCCGACTTTCCGTAGAGATTCGAGTCGAGCGCAGTGACACCTTCATTGAAGGTCTTAATCCACTGCCCTTCTAAGTCGAAATATGCAGAAGAAAACACCGGAATATTGCCGGAAAGCAAAATGCAAGCAGCCAGCGCCAAGTAGGAGCGCTTCATATTCGGCAAGTGCATGCTGTGCCGAATTTCGGTCGCATGCAATGCGACCCTACGCCCAACTTCGGTCGCATGCAATGCGACCCCACGCTTAAATTCGGTCGCATGCAATGCGACCCTACGCTGCGCTGTATTCGCAACTAGTAACTGCCAGTTTTCATCATAGAGTGTCATTCAGTAATTTTAACGGATTGAATGCGCGGTCGTGACCCCGCATCTAAGGGATTTCATGAAGCTTTAGACTATTGCCCGTTGAACTGAATAGCGTAGCCCTGACCGTTCATTTGACCGGTAGAGTTGATGTTTCCGATAGAACCATTTGACACAAAACTGATATTGAGCACGCCATTTACCGCGCCTTTATCCGATGAATCGACCGCAATGGTGATGCCGTTCATCGTTTGGTTCGTGATCGGTCCGGACAATATGACGCCATCGCGCCCGCCTGAAAACGAAGCGCGTACTCGCCGGCTCACAGGATCGATGGTTTCTACCGAAACATCACGGAAGCGCATGTATTGCTGCCCCATGACTGTGAGCTGACCACGACCTGATTGATTCACGTGCAACATCGGACTGCCACCATACGGCTGCCCCATATTCCAAAACGGATTCATTGCATTGCCACCAGGGGTGATGCTCGACATCGCCATCATTTGGCTGATGTTGTCGCGCAGCATCTGAGCTTGACCGCGTGTTCCCGGGTCAATACCTGCGATTTGCATTGTGTTGACCAAATTGTTCGCGGACTGTTGCAGTTGAGTCAATTGCATTTGAAACTGCGGGGTAATATTCCCGCTGCCACTGCGTTTCAACTGACCGATTTGCTGTTTGAGCGCCTGCATCGCCACACAGACTTGCATGTCATTGCCTTTGGGCTGTGGAGCCCAACGACCCGTGGATTGCAAAAAGCGTTGAATTCTGCCGGAAAGCTGATCGGCATTGGTATCGAGCGTACTGAGGCTATAGGTAATGTTTCCCATGTTGGCGCCGGAGAAGCCTCCGCCCTGGAAGCCCCCAAACTGGTTACCGCCAAATTGTCCAAATCCGGAATTCGAATAAGGCTGCCCAAACTGGTTAGTCCCGAACTGATTTCCAAACTGGTTTCCAAACTGATTCCCATACGGATTCGTTTGGAACTCGTTTTGCTGAGAGCTCCCTTGCAAAAGCTTTTTCAGAAACTGAGCCTGGGCGGGTGTGTTTCCAGCAGAAACAAAAATGACGACGGCTAAGCCCGCAATTGCAAATCGCTTTGTATTCATCTAACCACGCCCATTGACAACATTGTAATCATCCTATTTTAAACGATTGCCGGAGGCGACGCTCTACCAAGCAAAAGGCTGGAAAAAGGTAGAAATCCGGTGGTCTCTTGCGATTCCACCGGACTTCTGGTTTTCCACTTCTTCGACTGACAACCATCCTTGCCAGTCGAGAGCTATTCATTTGACCGCTCTAGTGACGGCTCTAGTGACGGCTCTGGTGACGGCTCCAGTGACAGCCCTAGAAGCCGATGATGGAGCGAATGGAATTGAGAAGCCCCGGACTACGCATGTGCAAATAATCCAAGAATCCAGGCTCCGAATACATATCCCAGCCGTAAGGACCGTTGTAATTGTTGTTGCGATAGGCGAGATATTGCGCTCTCATCTGCGCATCGAGTTGCGCCTGCCTAGCGCGCTGCATATTACGCATGTTGTGCCTGTACCATTCACGCTGATCGTTCCAGTTGTTGCCCCAATGCGTGCGCCAGTATTCGCGATTGTTATTGTTTGCAATTTTGCGATATCTGTCATTTTGCTTGCGCTGTGCTTTTTGAACGTTCTTATAGTGTTTCTTTTGCCAATTGGTATTTCGCTTCCAGTTGTTATTTTTCCAGTTGTTATTTTTCCAATTGCTATTGGCGCGCCAATTCTTGTTGTGATGGCGATGTTTGTCGTGGTCGGCATATGCAGCCATCGGGCTAACGATAGTCAAAAGTGCCAACCCAGCCAAAACTCGCTTCAGAAAAGCAGTAGTCATCGAGGCTCCTCCAGGGATTGAAATAGCTCAGACGAAAGAGCCATTTGAATTACGTCACGAGGGACGCGGAGGAATGCCTCCGGTTCCCAAATCCATCTAAAAAGTTTGAGACTATCCTACAATTTGCCGCGGGATTTGAGAAGGTCGCGTGGATTGATACTTTTCACGTCGGGCAGTGCGCCTTTACTTGTGCTGCGCAAGCTGAAAATGAGTCGGTCAACCATGAAAGCTTCCGGTTCTACACAATAAGCGCCGGAGAAAGGATATCCAAAGAGAAACACCAGATAAACATTGAGGGCAAGCGTACTAGCGATGACGATGGTCATGAGAGTCTGCCCGATCACGCTGGACAATCCAAGAAAGTACGAAAATCCTAGAGTGAGCACACCGCCAATGACCAAGACGGTCCAGAGTTCCGCAGAAACGCCGTGCGAACTGGTAATCAGTCGAGAGCGCCGGCTATCTCCGAGTTCTGAAACTCTATCCAAACAGATATTGCGGATGTCCTTCTGATCATCTGCAGTCGGCTTGAAATCGATAATTGTGTTCCACAATTCGTTGACTTGAACAATCGCCTTTGTACTGACCCTACCTTGTTTCATCGCGGGCCATTCATCATCAATGACTGTGTCAACGTATGAGGACGCCAGTTCTTGAATCTTCTTTTGCGGTGCTTCAGGCAAGCCGCGGGAGAGAATGTAGACATCAGCGACAGCATTTGCTTCCTGTTCGACCACGCAGCGCAGGTCTGACATATCGGTCATCGCATCAACAACTATTAGACCAAGGAGCACTGCATAAAACGTTCCAACAACTTGAAAGCTGTTTCCGGCAACTTCATTGAAGCTCTTCAATTTCTCGACGCCAACTATGCGCCGCACAACCAACATGCCGCCTACCGCAAGCGCGGACGTGGTGAGCATCACCAGGAAGCCAAGGACATATGAATTCATTCTTCGCTCCCTTCAACCTTGTGCATATCCACCGCATATGGTGCCTTTTCCGCACCGCACAAGAAGTTCAGGAACAGTATAACGTCTCAGAGTGTTCGCTGAGGTTCGTTGTTAGGCTTGCTAATGACAGAGATAGTTCCGTTCGCCTCGAGCATGGCGACATGCACATTCGCGACAGACAGGTAGCCCGCCGCACGAATAGATTCCATCAATTCGTTCTTCGAAATCTTCTCCTTCTCCATGTTGTCCCATTTGATCTCGCCATTGTGCACAAGTACTAGGGGTGCGCCTTGCAGCGTCTTTGCAATGGGCTTGAACTTGTACGAAAGCGAGTTGACGACATAGCTCATTCCGACAAACACGGACATCGCGATGAACGCAGCCACCAATGAATCGTCATTCTTTATTGCTGCAGTGGCAATCAAATCTCCCACTGTAAATAGCACGACCTGATCAACCGGCGACAACTGCCCGCCTTCTCGATTAGCAAGTCGAAGAATGCCCAAGATAAAGCAGTAAAGCAATGTGCATCGAAGCACTAACTCGGGTAATGGCGTTTGCAACTCAAACATATCCAATTCCTCTGGTGAAACACTGCGCCCATTTGGCGACACTCACGCGTTAACCATGACCGAGCGAACCGGCCGATCGTTCCCACATGAAAACAGTTCCAGCTATAGCGAATGCTGCTTAGTTCAGACTCTCGGGAAAGCTGCCCTAGAAGAGGGGGTCTGATTGGAGCAGTGAAATTGGCTTCTCGCGGGGAACAATCTCTTGTAGTAACTCATTTAATGTAAGTAGAGGCAAAATGAAGGCAAATTCCCAAAAGCATTGTGGCTCAGTGGATTGCACACGCTTTAGCGGTGGAATTTTCCTAGTTACTGCACTTTTACTGTCCGTGCAGCCTGCTTTCTCTCAAAGTTCAACCAGCCAAGCCCGGATGTCCCAAATGCTCAACCAGTTTGAGCAAGGCAAACGCCCTACATACAGCACAGGTGGCGGATATGCCAGAGGAAGTGCCAGCGGTATGCCTGGCTATGCAAAGATGATGGGTGGCAGACCGAGCAATCTGGGCGGCTATGCGGGCCGCAGCAATGGTGGCAACTCGCAGATGATGCAGTTGATGAAAGCGAAAATGTCTCGGATGCAAAACGGCGGTGGCGGCAGCGGAAATTCGCTGATGCAATTGATGCGTCAACGCCAAGGTGGTGCACCACATATGATGCCTGGCATGGGCGGCGGGCCGGGCGCGGGAATGGGCATGCAGAGCGGGCTCTTCGCAAAGATGATGCAGCAGGACACAGCCTTCAACAACACAATGAAACGCAACCAAATGAATCAAGGCATGGGTATGCCTGGCATGATGGGGATGAGACGCCCTGGAATGGGGATGAACAGATCCGGCGGGATGGGCATGGGCTCCGGCATGGGAATGCCAGGCATGGGACGCCCCGCCGGCATGGGAATGTCCGGGGGTGGAGGAATGTTAGGCCGCATGCAGCCGAAAATGAACGCCCCTCGAGCCGGCTCTCCGTTTGCACCAAAACAAGCGGCACCTGCAAAAACAGGTACAATGTCTGACTTGGAAAAGGCGATGGAAAGCCAATACGGCAAGTAGACTAGAACCTGGCAGAACGGAGAAATGAGTAAGTTCGAACGGTGCCCGTGCGCAAGTAAAGTCCTATATCACAAGTGCTGTAAGCCGTATCACGACGGTACTCCAGCAGAAGACGCCCTGCATCTTATGCGCTCTCGGTTCGCCGCATACGCGCTAGGTCTTGCCGATTACATAATTGAAACCACGCATCGCGATCACCCGGAATTTTCCAAAGATCATGAGAAGTGGAAAGAGAGTATTGAAAGTTTTTCCAGAGCCACAAATTTTGATCATCTCACCATCAATGAATTCGTAGATGGGGATGAAACCGCCACAGTCACTTTTACGGCACACCTTCGTCAAGGCGGGAATGACGCCACTTTCGGAGAGAAGAGTTTCTTCGTGAAAGAAAATGATCGCTGGTTGTATAAATCCGGAGAAATCAAAGGTGATACCTCCGGTGCCTAACAACGATCTAAGAATTGAACTACCAAGTGACTTGCTGACCGCAGGCGATCTAGTCGGACGTGCGGTTCGTATTGGTCGTGCAAATTGGCTGGCATTGGGACGCTTCTTCCTAGCTCCAACAGCTGTTTATTGGCTTGCAATTCCATGCGCATTTTGGGATCCGGATACTTACACAAACGAATTTTCTCCCGCCGCTAATCTCTGGATTTGGGTGTTAGGCTTCCTGTTTATATTTCTCGCCATCTGGGATTTATCGGTGAGAAAGTTCGCGCTTATCTACTACCTTGCTGGAATTTCAGACAGCGTTGAAGAAGGCCTGAAAAAGGCGCAAAAGAAAATGTGGCCGATCTTGCTTGTGACGCTGCCAGTATTGCTCTTTGAAGTATGCGAAAACGTTCTTTCGATTATCTCTACAAAATTGGGCTCTCTATCAGGGGGCGTTACCGACGCCTTGGCTTTTTGGGAATTGTGGCTTACGGCACTCGAATTCGTCCTTCTCCTCCCATTCCTTTGGGTGATTATGCTGAACGCCTACTACATAGCGTTCATCGTCTTTGAGGAGTCTTCAATTGCTAAAGCCGCTGGGCGTTTTTGGTCACTCTCAATGCAAGATGGAATGTACGTAGCGCTCTCTCTCACACTAATGTCGTTAGTCTACTTTTGCGCTGGCGGACCAATCATTGCAGTCCTTGCACTCGAAATACTTCTGCCGAAAGAAGCAGTATGGTATTTCTTAGGAGGTATTGGTTCAGCCGTTCTCGCCGGACCACTGGACGCTTTCATGACAGCCGTTATCACCGTATGCGGTGCCTTGCTTTATCAGCAGGTGTGCGCAAGAAGAGAAGGTAGAGATCTCTTGAAGAAACTGCAATTGCTGGAAGTGAAATAAACCGGATATTTTTCGTTGCTATTTCTTCGTTGCTATTTCTTCGTTGCTATTCTTCGTTGCTGGCTCTTCGCCGCTACTTCTTCGCGTCCTCTTCAGGATACTCGACCCAACCCGACTTCTGAACCTTCGGCAGGCCGGCTGCAATCTTGGCATAGTGCTCTCGTAGCCTCGCTACTTCTTTCACTTTTCCGGTCAAGTCCCAACGCAAAAATAGATTCTGAATCACTTGAGGATCTGTCTTCAGATTCTTGTAGATTGCAAAACCTTTGTCAGCTTCGGACGCAGCTTCTTTCGAACGCCCCTGCAGATCAAAAATCGCACTCCTATAGAAAAGGAGATTTGCCGCTTTCAAACTGTACTCGCTTCCGGCAGCGCGACGCCGCCGTAGGTCAGCAAGCCCTTGATCGATAACATGCTCAGCTTTCACCCAATCCTTTTGATCTCGATAAATCTGATAGAGCATGTCGATACACATCATCGCCTGTGGAATTTCTGTGTCGTTTGCATCCCTATATGCTTGCAGCGCCTTCTGCAGCATTGGCTCAGCCTTAGAAAAATTCTTGTCTGCAAAAAACTCGCGTCCACGCATGAAGAGACTCGGCTTCACCTCGCGAATGTACTGATTCTCGCGATTGCCTTGAGAGCGCCGCAATGAATGAATCGCATCAACTTTTCCTTGCTTGTGAAGCGCATTCTCAAGTTCGTGGCGCAAAGCGATCATGATCTCCGGATCAAGCGCCTTCGCTTTCACGCTGATGGTGTTTCCCTTGGACAACATCTGCTCTGCGAAATCCCACTGATTGGTTGACTCGTACACGCGCCCCAACCATAGATATGATTGCGCCTGCATGGCTTCGTTGTTCTCATTCTGCGCTTCTTTCAATGCAGCTTTCAAATACTCTTTTGCAGCATCGAAGTTCCCCGTCATGTGCGCATGCCTGCCAGCAGTCATGAGCTCTGCCCACGTAGGGGCAACGGCACGGACCGATGGAACGCATACAACAAGGAATGCAGTCAGAGTCACTGCACGGAAAAAACTCGATTGCTTCGGACGGCGCTTCATACGGGTTATGTTACCGCCCCAACCTTATATATGTAGGCATCAGTCTGCTCGAGTAGGTATCCTCGCGGACCCTTGACAGATTCATGCCAGCGGGAGGATACTAACAAACATGTTAGTTAATTAAATCGATGGAGGCAAGGAGGTGTCCGCATGGGCATCGGACCGGACAGTCCTCGATTTTGAAAAGCCTCTTCCAGTAAGCATTTCCAGACAATTCGCCTAAGGGGTTGACAGAAGTAGACGACCGGTCTAATATAAATGCATACCGACGAGGTCACGCAAATGAATTTCGGAGACATATTCAACTTATTAGAAGGGCTCTACCGAGCCGTAGAACAAGACCCAATGTCATTTATGGTTGTGTATCCCATGACGATAATGACCAGCAGCATGTTGGTTTACGCTCTACTCCAAGATTTGATACCGGTTTATAAGACCAGGCTTGCTCACGCATTTGCCGTCAATTCGAAGAAAACCCAGACCCCAGCTGCGATAAAGAGAAATTTCCAAGCAGGAAAACAAATTCGGTTTTCGAATTGACAAAATTAGACGACCGGTCTAATATCAAAGAACACAATCAAGAACGCATTGACTCACTAAAAAACAAACCCTGACAAGGTTGTTGCCTCATGAAAAAACTAACCCCTGAGAAGGGGGAAGGGCATGAGGAAAAAGATGAGTCTAAGTGCGAGGCGAGAGTTGTTGTC